>Ga0316604_10000010_pt1 | contig 389015 bp, 338 predicted proteins | sample OWC_soil_day20_C_FD_207650 | JGI IMG/M metagenome (GOLD analysis project Ga0316604, IMG submission 207650) | Wetland soil microbial communities from Old Woman Creek delta, Ohio, United States - OWC_soil_day20_CT | ecosystem: Environmental > Terrestrial > Soil > Wetlands | place: USA: Ohio... | reverse complement strand
CGATACCAGGACAAGGTAGCGAAAGAGGAAGAAGAAAGGCAAATACAGCTAGGATTGGAAGGGTAGTGTTTAAGCCCCCTTTTAGGGGGCTGTGTCAAAGCCACCTGCTATGCAGGTGGATTTTTACTCGGACGTCGTTAGCTATTTAACGCCGGGCGATTGCTGATGACAATCCGCTGCGGCGCAGCGATTTCCGGCACATTGCGCAGTAGATCGATATGCAACAAGCCATTGGCAAAGGTCGCGCCGGAGACTTCCATAAAGTCGGCCAGCGTAAAGCTCAGGCTGAACGGCTGTATCACCAGCCCCTGATGCAGCCATTTCGGCTCGTTGGCCGGTTTTTCCGGCGTGCCTTTAATGGTCAGGCGGCTATTTTCCAACTGAATATCCAGCTCTTCCTGGCGAAAACCGGCCAGCGCAAGGGTGATGCGGTAGTGGTTATCGTCGCCTTTCTCAATGTTGTAAGGAGGGAAAGACTGCTGTTCAGTGGTGTTTTGCAGGGAGTTAACCAGTTTGTCGAAGCCAATCCACTGACGAAAAATCGGGGATAAATCATAGTTACGCATGGGTGTTTCTCCTTCTAAGAAGCGAGTGAGTACCTGCGAGCGCAATGGCTCACATATGCCCCCTGTCGGCGGGCATGTCGGAACCAGACCGACAGCGGCGGCCTGGAGCAACAATTAGTTAATTTCGATGCGACGCGGTTTTTTCTCTTCCGGGATCACGCGTTCCAGATCGATATAGAGCAGGCCGTTCACCAGATTCGCGCCATTGACGTGAATATTTTCCGCCAGCTGGAATTTGCGTTCGAAGTTGCGCTCGGCAATGCCCTGATAGAGGTAAGTACGCTCTTTTTGCTCGTCACTGTGGGAGCCTTTCACCACCAGCAGATTGTCCTGCGCGGTGATTTCCAGTTCGCTCTCAGCGAAACCGGCCACAGCAATGGCGATGCGGTAGTGGTTTTCATCCACTAATTCAACGTTGTACGGAGGGTAACCGCCATTGCTCTGGTTCTGGTTGTTTTCCAGCAGATTAAACAGACGGTCAAAACCAATAGCCGAACGATAAAGCGGGGAGAGATCGAAATTACGCATACTTAAAAGCTCCTGAAATCAGCGAGATTTTTCCATGCCTTCCTCAAGGGACAGGCCGTTATCGTAACCCAACACCCTTCCGGCGTGTTTTGTGGTTACATTCCTAAAATGTGGCTGAAGGGTCTGATTTCAAGGGCGGAATACCGACTTTTTTTTGCACTTTCTGGCGCAATGCATAGACTGGGATCACAGCACAAAAGGACAAAGTGCGAGTACCGCCACAGAGCGGAACCCGAATGCTATCTCTTTCCCAAAAGGGAGGCTATAACCGCCTGAGTAGCATTCAAACTACAAACAACGATGATTAATCGATGATGAAAACAACGCTTATAGTTTCTGCTTTGCTTTACGGAATGATGTTGTCAGGTTGCTCAAGTGTCATGTCGCATACAGGCGGCAAAGAAGGTGTTTATCCGGGAACGCGCGCCAGCTCGGCCATGCTTGCCGATGATGATACCGGCATTGGCACCAAGTCGCTGGTGGTGCTGGATATGCCTTTTACCGCCATCATGGACACTTTACTGCTGCCGTGGGATCTCTTCCGCAAGGATGATTCCATCAAATCGCGGGTTGAAAAGAGCGAACAGGCAAACCTGGCGACCGACTCGGTGATCCCGCCAGCGTCCATGTCAGCTCCCTGATTTACTGTCTGGTTTCCGTCATCCATAGCTGACGGAAACCTTCTACCTCTTCCATCCAGGCGATCAGCTTCCCGTCCGGTGAAAACACTACGGCATCGGCAGAAGGCGGATTTGCGTGATCGGATGTCAAAAAGGTGATATCACCGCACCTGGCATCGCATAGAGCAATGCGGTTTTCCAGTACAAATCCCAGCGCATTGCCAGAGGGATGCCAGTTAAACGCCGACTGGATACCGCCCGCGGTAAAGGTTAATTGGCGCGGTTCACCGCCGTCCGGGCTTATTAACCACAACTGCACGATACCGTGCTCATCACGCATCAAAAAGGCAATCTGCGTGGCCTGTGGATTGCTGCGCACCCAGTGACGCGGCACGTTAACTAAGCCCGGATAACGGCGTTGGTGAGTGAATGTCAGGCGTTTTTGCACCACGCCTTTTGGCGGCGCAGGCAGGGTTTGTTCGCTGCCCGTCAGTGGCGCATCACCTGCGGTTTTCCATCCTTGCTCATCGCCAGGCAGCTCGACGATAAACAACTCCGGCACTTTTTCACCGCCAGCCGACAGCGTATCGCCGATAAACGCCAGCCTGTCGTTGCCGACCCATCCCTCTTCGTAAGCTCGATTGATTTCGTCGCTGCCCGGCACCGGCGTGGATGTTGTGCGACTGATCAGTACGCACCAGTTGCTGCCGCCATATTCATGTGGATGCGTACAGGGCGGCGTTACCGGGCCAAACGGCACCGCCACGCCGACATTGCGCAGATCTTTTGCCGGAGAAAGCGCATGCATAACATGGTCGTTATAGGTAAAGCTGACGTTTTCACCATTCGGGCTGAACACATGCACATGTGTGCCGCCGCGCAACGCACCCGGTGTGTAAGGCGCGGTGATATCCAGCGCATCCAGATTCCGCGTCACGCCCTTTTCCGTAATAACGCCCCGGCGGTGGTGAAAATCATACTGCCAGTTGTCGTCAGGATTTTCCGGGCCATGGATAAAGACATATTTTTCCGCCTGCGGGCTGACCGTCACCACGCCGACATGCGCGCCATCCGTTGCGGTATAGAGTACTTCAACCTCACCGCTGTACACGTTAACACGCTCAATGGTTTTCCCGGTAAACGACGCGCCGGAAGGACGAACATCGAAAACCAGCCACTGGCTGTCCGGTGTCCAGCTATGAATATTGGTCAGTTGATGGTGACGCGCAGCGAAGGTGAGTTGTTTCATTAGCGAATAAACCCGGAAGCGGAGGAAGCACTTCAGGGTAATGGATCCATGAGGAAATGACTACGATTCCTGAAAGCACACAGGCAAGAGCATTGTGCCCCTGCCTACGAGAATCGCTTAGTTCAGGGCAAACTTCTCAATGATGTAAGCAACGCCGTCTTCAAGGTTGGATTTGGTGACAACGTTCGCGACTTCTTTCACCGACGGAATGGCGTTATCCATCGCCACACCCACTCCGGCATACTCGATCATCGCGATGTCGTTTTCCTGATCGCCAATCGCCATGATCTCGTCCTGCTTGATATTCAGCGCCTCGGCAAGGGATTTCACACCGGTGCCTTTATTGACGCGTTTATCCAGAATTTCGAGGTAGTATGGCGCACTTTTCAGTACGGTATACTTCTCTTTCACTTCCTGCGGGATACGGGCAATAGCCCGATCGAGGATCAACGGATCATCAATCATCATGACTTTGAGAAACTGCATTGTGGGATCCATTTTTTCCGCCTCGCAGAACACCAGCGGGACCGTTGCCACGTAAGATTCATGCACCGTGTAGTAGCTGATGTCCCGGTTTGCGGTGTAAAGCGTATTGCGATCAAGGGCATGGAAATGGGAACCGACTTCGCGGGAGAGTTTCTCCAGATAGCGGTAATCATCATAGCTTAATGTCGTTTGCGCCACCGCGCTGCCATCACTGGCGTTCTGTACCAGTGCGCCATTGTAGGTGATGCAATAATCACCTTCCCGCTCCATATGCAGCTCTTTCATGTAGCTGTGAACACCCGCATAAGGTCGGCCCGTGGTCAGCACCACATTAATACCGCGCTGGCGCGCAGCGGCAATAGCATTTTTAACGGCGGGAGAGATGGTGTGATTCGGCAGCAGCAGTGTGCCGTCCATATCGATTGCAATAAGTTTTATAGCCATGAGATCCCCTGATGAGATTTTTCAGGACCCATGCTAACGCGATTCCGCTCAAAAAACAGCAGCACGACGGGGAGAAAAAAGGGATAGAAAGGGGAACCGGGATTCCCCTTTTGAGCTTTAAAACGGAGGATTCAGCCTGTAGGCCTGCGAGCCGTTAAATATCGAGATTTGCCGCTTTCAGAGCGTTTTCTTCGATAAACGCACGACGCGGCTCAACGGCATCACCCATCAGCGTAGTGAACAGCTGGTCAGCCGCGATGGCATCTTTCACGGTCACGCGCAGCATGCGACGACTTTCCGGATCCATAGTAGTTTCCCACAGCTGATCCGGGTTCATCTCACCCAGACCTTTATAACGCTGGATAGCGAGACCGCGGCGGGACTCTTTCACCAGCCAGTCCAGCGCCTGCTCAAAGCTGGCGACTGGTTGACGGCGCTCGCCGCGTTCGATGAAGGCGTCATCTTCAATCAGGCCGCGTAGTTTTTCACCCAGCGCGCACAGACGGCGATATTCGCCACCGGTAACAAATTCGTGATCCAGCGGATAGTCAGTATCGACGCCGTGCGTGCGTACGCGAATGATCGGCTCGAAGTGACTCAGCGCGCTGTTTTCACGCACATCGAACTTCCACTGGCTACCGTGCTGTTCGTTCTCATTTAGCTCAGTAACCAGAGTGTTCACCCAACGGGTCACTTTCTGTTCGTCGGAAAGATCGTCTTCCGTCAGCGTCGGCTGATAGACCAGCTCTTTCAGCAGTGTACGCGGGAAGCGGCGCTCCATACGGCCGATCATTTTCTGTGTTGCGTTATACTCGGCAACCAGTTTTTCCAGCGGTTCACCCGCCAGAGCTGGTGCGCTGGCGTTGGTGTGCAGCGTTGCGCCGTCCAGCGCGATGGCGATTTGATACTGATCCATCGCATCGTCATCTTTAATGTATTGTTCCTGTTTGCCTTTCTTCACTTTGTACAGCGGCGGCTGAGCGATGTAGACGTGACCACGTTCAACGATTTCCGGCATCTGACGGTAGAAGAAGGTCAACAGCAGCGTACGGATGTGCGAGCCATCGACGTCCGCATCGGTCATGATAATGATGCTGTGATAGCGCAATTTGTCCGGGTTGTACTCGTCGCGGCCAATGCCGCAGCCCAGCGCGGTGATAAGCGTCGCTACTTCCTGCGAAGAGAGCATCTTGTCGAAGCGTGCTTTCTCAACGTTGAGGATCTTACCTTTCAGCGGCAGAATCGCTTGGTTCTTACGGTTACGACCCTGCTTCGCAGAACCGCCCGCCGAATCCCCTTCCACTAAGTAGAGTTCGGACAGCGCCGGGTCACGTTCCTGGCAATCCGCCAGTTTGCCCGGCAGACCGGCCAGATCCAGCGCGCCTTTACGGCGGGTCATTTCACGGGCTTTACGCGCTGCTTCACGGGCGCGCGCCGCATCAATAATCTTGCCAACCACGATTTTCGCGTCGGACGGGTTTTCCAGCAAGTATTCAGCCAGCAGTTCATTCATCTGCTGTTCAACCGCCGATTTCACCTCAGAGGAGACCAGTTTATCTTTGGTCTGCGAGGAGAATTTCGGGTCCGGCACTTTTACCGAAACCACAGCGATCAGACCTTCACGGGCGTCGTCACCGGTGGCGCTGACTTTGGCTTTTTTGCTGTAGCCCTCTTTATCCATGTAGGCATTCAGCGTACGGGTCATCGCCGCGCGGAAACCTGCAAGGTGAGTACCGCCGTCGCGCTGCGGAATGTTGTTGGTAAAGCAGTAGATGTTTTCCTGGAAGCCGTCGTTCCACTGCAATGCTACTTCCACACCAATACCGTCTTTTTCAGTGGAGAAGTAGAAAATGTTCGGATGGATCGGCGTTTTATTCTTGTTGAGATACTCAACAAACGCCCTGATGCCACCTTCGTAGTGGAAATGGTCTTCTTTGCCGTCGCGCTTGTCGCGCAGACGAATAGAAACGCCAGAGTTGAGGAAGGACAACTCGCGCAGGCGTTTCGCCAGAATTTCATATTCGAATTCGATAACGTTGGTGAAGGTTTCATAGCTTGGCCAGAAACGCACCATCGTACCGGTCGACTCGGTTTCACCGGTGACCGCCAGCGGAGCCTGCGGTACACCGTGCTGATAAATCTGACGGTGAACTTTGTTGTCACGCTGGATAACCAGCTCCAATTTCTGCGACAGGGCGTTAACCACGGAAACACCGACGCCGTGCAGACCACCGGAAACTTTATAGGAGTTATCGTCGAACTTACCGCCTGCGTGCAGAACGGTCATGATCACTTCCGCTGCGGAAACACCCTCTTCCTCGTGAATACCCGTCGGGATACCACGGCCGTCATCCTGTACAGAGACAGAGTTATCGCTGTGGATGGTGACAACAATATCTTTACAGTACCCTGCGAGCGCTTCGTCGATAGCGTTATCTACCACCTCGAATACCATATGGTGCAGACCGGTGCCGTCATCTGTATCGCCGATATACATACCCGGGCGCTTACGCACCGCATCCAGCCCTTTCAGGACTTTGATACTGGAGGAGTCATAAGAATTCGACATCAACGTTTCTCGCTCATTTTGTCTTGGGTTAATCCGTTATTTTACCCTTTTCCACGGTGAACATCTTCGAATTTTTGTCCGACATGTCCATTACGTGCTCGGCGCTGATCGCGCTGACAAAAACCTGTGACTGCGTGGCTTTTAACCGGCTGGCTAACAAACCACGCTTCTCGTCATCAAGTTCAGAGGCAAAATCATCTATCAGGTATAAACAGCGTCGTCCGCTTTCACGCGTTAAAAACTCCCCCTGCGCCAGACGCAGCGCGCACATCAGGAGTTTTAACTGCCCGCGCGACAGCGTATCTTCAACCGGCGCACCATCCGCCCTGATGCGGAAATCCGCTTTATGCGGGCCGTGAGCGGTGTAAGTCAGCATGCGGTCGCGCTCAAAATTGCGCTCCAGCACCTCACTGTAATCGGTCTCCTTTTCCCACCCGCGCTGAAATGAAAAAGTGAGGGAGAACTCCGGTAAAAACTGGCGGCAGGTGTCTGCCATATCTTCTGCAATGGCGGCGCTGTATTCGGCACGCCAGAGGCTTAGCTGCTCCGCCAGCGGGATCAACTCTTTGTCCCAAGGACGGAGTTGTGCATAGTGGCTCACCTGGCGCAATGCGGCGTTACGCTGCTTCAGCAGGCGCTTGAGATTGCTCCAGGCGGTAAAAAAACCGCTCTCATTGTGAAAACAACCCCAATCAACGAACGCTCTTCGATATTTGGGGCCGCCGTTAAGCAAAGTAAACCCCTCAGGGGTGATGAGCTGCATTGGCATCAGCAGAGCCAGTTCAGCCACTTTGTGACCGTCGGTGCCGTCAATGCGCACCTTGCCTTCGCCGAGCTTATCTTTGGTCAAACCAATCGAGGTTTCACGCTCTTCGCCCTGCAATCGCCCATGTAAAACAAAGGATTCCTGCTCATGACGAATAACGCGGCCGATTTGCAAACTGCGAAACGCACGGCCATGACCGAGCGTGTAAATGGCTTCCAGCACGCTGGTTTTACCGCTGCCGTTGGCGCCGACGAGGAAATTAAAGCCGGGAGATAACGCGAGATCCGCATTCTCGATATTACGGAAATCTTTGATCAGTAATCGGGTTAGCGACATGATTTACTCATCACCAGGGCGTTATCGTCGCAGTTAGTCTGGTTACGGCCAGCGCACAGCAACCGGAGCGTACTGAAGTACGTGAGGATTGCGAGCACTGCCCGGAGCCAGACTAACAAGTAAGATAGCCCGATACTTTTCTACAAACGCATTGGCATAACGACGTAAGCTGCGCTTTGACTGGCCGCATCCTCAATCTGCACACTCGAAACTGAATCCGTCAGCAGAATACGCACATTCTCGCACTTCAGTGCATTCAGTACGTCCAGCACATAGCTGACGTTAAAGCCGATTTCCATTTCACTGCCAGCGTAAGTGACGTCGAGAAACTCTTCGGCTTCTTCCTGTTCCGGGTTATTAGCGGTGATTTTGATCTGGTTCTCACTGACATACAGACGCACACCACGGAACTTCTCGTTGGAGAGGATCGCCGCGCGGGCAAACGCCTGCTTGAGCGAATCGCAACCCGCTTCCAGCGTTTTGTCCGGGTTCTTCGGCAATACGCGACGATAATCGGGAAAACGTCCATCAACCAGTTTGGAAGTGAAGATGAAATCACCGACGTGCGCGCGAATATTATTGCTGCCAATCTGCACACGCAGAGGTGTATCGCCACCATCGAGCATACGCATCAACTCAATTACGCCTTTACGCGGCACGATCACCGAATGGTTCGGCAGCGATTCGCCAATCGGCATCGAACAGACCGCCAGACGGTGGCCGTCAGTGGCCACGGTACGCAGCTCTTCGCCTTCGGTTTCAAACAGCATGCCGTTTAAGTAGTAACGAACGTCCTGATGCGCCATGGAGAACTGTGTCGCTTCGATCAGACGCTTCATCGTGGCTTGCGGCAGCGTGAACTCCACTTCGCTTTGCCAATCGTCCAGATTCGGGAAGTCCGCAGCGGGTAACGTGGATAACGAGAAACGGCTGCGCCCGGAACGTATCAGCATACGCTCGCCTTCCAGCTGCACGGCGATTTCCGCGCCTTCCGGCAGACCGCGACAGATGTCGAAGAATTTACGCGCCGGCACCGTGGTTGCGCCCTGTTCATGCGGCTGAACCAGCGCAACGCGCGCCACCATCTCCATTTCAAGATCGGTGCCGGTCAGCGACAGCGCGCCTTCAGTAACCTGAAGCAGCAGATTACCGAGAATAGGCAACGTCGGGCGACCGCCCAATGGCCCGCTAACCTGTTGCAGCGGCTTTAATAAATGTTCACGTTCAACGGTAAATTTCATAGCGTCACGAAGATAATGTTCTGATTAAATTGGAAAAATCTTCTTTGATATCATGGCTTTCTTCACGCAACTGCTCAATCTTACGGCAGGCATGCAGCACGGTAGTATGGTCGCGACCCCCAAAAGCATCACCGATTTCCGGCAGGCTATGGTTAGTCAGCTCCTTTGCCAGTGCCATCGCCATCTGGCGCGGACGGGCTACCGAACGGGATCGACGCTTGGAGAGAAGATCCGCAACCTTGATCTTGTAGTACTCGGCCACTGTCTTTTGAATATTGTCGATGGTGACCAGTTTTTCCTGTAGCGCCAGCAGATCGCGCAACGCTTCACGGACAAAATCGATGGTGATCGCGCGGCCGGTGAAGTTGGCATTGGCAATCACGCGGTTCAGCGCGCCCTCCAGCTCACGCACGTTCGAGCGCAGTCGCTTGGCAATAAAGAAGGCCACTTCGCCAGGCAGACGAATGTCGTTTTCATCTGCTTTTTTCATCAGGATCGCGACGCGGGTTTCCAGTTCTGGCGGCTCGATCGCTACCGTTAATCCCCAGCCAAAGCGAGATTTTAAACGATCCTCAACGCCATTGATCTCTTTCGGATAGCGATCCGATGTAAGGATGATCTGCTGATTGCCTTCCAGTAGTGCGTTAAAGGTGTGGAAAAACTCTTCCTGGGATCGCTCTTTATTGGCAAAGAATTGAATATCGTCAATCAGCAGGGCGTCAACAGAGCGGTAGTAGCGTTTAAACTCTTCGATCGCATTGTTTTGCAGGGCTTTTACCATGTCCTGGACAAAGCGCTCGGAGTGCATATACACCACTTTGGCATTCGGCTTTCGCGCCACAATGCCATTACCCACTGCATGCAGCAGATGCGTTTTACCCAGACCTGTACCGCCATATAAAAACAGAGGGTTATAGGCGCCACCGGGGTTATCCGCAACCTGGCGAGCCGCCGCGCGAGCCAGTTGGTTGGATTTACCTTCGACGAAGTTATCAAAGGTATGTTTCACATTAACGTTGGAACGGTAGGTTGGTTCTGCTGGCGCAGGAACATTGTCCCAGCCTGGACGCGCCGCTGGCGCTGCGCGCTGAACGATGACCTGCGCCGCCTGTGCGGGCGCAGAAACTGTCGCAGGCTCTCTCAACGACTGGCTAACCGGGCGGGAACCCACCTCAAAACGCAGCTGCGGGGCATCCGGGCCGCAGAATTCATTCAGCAGTCCATTGATATTATTAAGATATTTATCTCTTACCCAATCGAGCACAAAACGGTTTGGCGCGTACAGTGCCAGCGTGTTATCGCTCAGTTCCGCCTGCAATGGGCGTATCCACATACTAAATTCTGTGGCTGGTAACTCATCCTGCAATCGGGCAAGACACTGCTGCCAAAGCGAAAGTGACACGGCGGACTCCACTCGAACGAAAATCGATAAATAAAAGACAGAAACATTAAAGTTTTTTGACGCACATCGATAAGACCCACCGGGTGACGTGCGAACCGCTATCTACGGTTTGTGCCCTAAGAACGATCCTGGATCGCGATCGGGACCGCGGATCATAGCGTAAACCGCCGTAGAGATCTTCTGTTTCTCACAGATTCTTTATGATTTATCCACAGGGCAATTCGGAACCGGCTAAGTGTAATCGATCCTCGCCGGAGTGCGGGACGTTTTAGTCCGCATATTGGAAAATTTAATGAGTAATGATGATTTCTTGCTTAAACGATCTAATGAAGATCCTTGGGGATCCTTGCGCTTTGCCGTTTGCCCCGTATAATTCTGCCTCCGGCGCGTCTTGCTCGTTTTCAGTCGTCGAATGCAGCTTATTTTTTGCGCGATTATGTGCAAAAATACGTGCGCTATAAGGAAAGAGAATTGACTCCGGAGTGTACAATTATTACAATCCGGCCTCTTTAATTACCCATGGCTCGCGCGCCTGTCGTTCGATATCCGTTCAGGCATACGCAAAAGTCAGTGAATTTATTCAAGTTTAGGTAGAAACCGCCATGAAACGCACTTTTCAACCGTCTGTACTGAAGCGCAACCGTTCTCACGGCTTCCGTGCTCGTATGGCTACTAAAAATGGTCGCCAGGTTCTGGCTCGTCGTCGCGCTAAAGGCCGCGCACGTCTGACCGTTTCCAAGTAATAAAGCTAACCCCTGAGTGGTTAAGCTCGCTTTTCCCAGGGAGTTACGTTTGTTAACTCCCACTCATTTCACTTTCGTCTTCCAGCAGCCACAACGGGCCGGCACGCCGCAAATCACCATCCTCGGCCGCCTGAATTCGCTGGGGCATCCCCGTATCGGTCTGACCGTCGCCAAGAAAAATGTTAAACGCGCCCATGAACGCAATCGGATTAAACGTCTGACGCGTGAAAGTTTCCGTTTACGCCAGCATGAATTGCCAGCAATGGATTTCGTGGTGGTGGCGAAGAAGGGGGTTGCCGACCTCGATAACCGTGCTCTCTCGGAAGCGTTGGAAAAATTATGGCGCCGCCATTGTCGCCTGGCTCACGGGTCCTGATAGCCCTGATTAGGGTCTATCAACGCCTGATTAGTCCGCTACTTGGGCCGCACTGTCGTTTCACCCCCACCTGTTCGCAATACGGAATTGAGGCATTGCGTAGGTTTGGTATGTTAAAAGGCAGTTGGTTGACAATGAAACGCGTATTAAAATGCCACCCTTTACACCCGGGTGGCGACGATCCCGTCCCGCCAGGACCTTCTAAAACCAGAGAACACTAACGATGGATTCGCAACGCAATCTTTTTATCATCGCTTTGTTGTTCGTGTCTTTCATGATCTGGCAAACGTGGGAGAAGGATAAAAATCCTCCTCCGGCGCAACAGCAGACCACGCAGACTACGACCACCGCAGCGGGTAGCGCAGCCGACCAGGGCGTACCAGCCAGTGGCCAGGGGAAACTGATCACGGTGAAAACCGATGTGCTTGAGCTGACCATCAACACCCGTGGTGGTGATGTTGAACAGGCACTGCTTCCGACATACCCGAAAGAGTTGGGTTCCAATGAGCCGTTCCAGTTACTGGAAACGACGCCGCAGTTTATCTATCAGGCGCAAAGTGGCCTGACCGGTCGTGACGGCCCGGATAACCCGACTAACGGCCCGCGCCCACTGTATAACGTAGAAAAAGATGCGTTTGTGCTGGCTGATGGTCAGAATGAACTGGCGATCCCGCTGACTTACACCGACGCGGCTGGCAATACCTTCAGCAAAACTTTCACGCTGAAACGCGGTGAATATGCGGTGAACGTAGGCTATAGCGTGCAAAACGCCGGTGATAAACCGTTAGAAGTGGCAACGTTTGGTCAGTTGAAACAATCCATCAATCTGCCTTCTCACCGCGATACTGGCAGCAGCAACTTTGCGCTGCATACCTTCCGCGGTGCGGCGTATTCCACGTCTGACACGAAGTATGAGAAATATAAATTCGACAACATCGCCGATAACGAAAACCTGAACGTCAGCTCCAATGGCGGCTGGGTTGCGATGCTGCAACAGTATTTCGCTACCGCGTGGATCCCTCGTAGCGAAGGAGCGAATAACTTCTATACCAGCAACCTGGGCAATGGCGTAGCCGCTATCGGTTATAAATCCCAGCCGGTACTGGTGCAGCCGGGTCAAACTACCGCGCTGAACAGCACCCTGTGGGTCGGCCCGGAAATTCAGGACAAAATGGCTGCTGCGGCACCGCACCTGGATCTGACCGTGGATTACGGCTGGTTGTGGTTTATTTCTCAGCCGCTGTTCAAACTGCTGAAGTGGATCCACAGCTTCTTGGGTAACTGGGGCTTCTCCATCATCGCAATCACCTTTATCGTTCGTGGCATCATGTACCCGCTGACCAAAGCGCAGTACACCTCCATGGCGAAAATGCGCATGTTGCAACCGAAGATTCAGGCTATGCGCGAGCGTCTGGGTGACGACAAGCAGCGTATGAGTCAGGAGATGATGGCGCTGTACAAAGCGGAGAAAGTGAACCCGCTGGGCGGCTGCTTCCCACTGATTATTCAGATGCCTATCTTCCTGGCACTGTATTACATGCTGATGGGTTCCGTTGAACTGCGCCATGCGCCGTTCGCACTGTGGATCCACGACCTGTCTGCACAGGACCCGTACTACATCCTGCCGATCCTGATGGGCGTAACGATGTTCTTCATCCAGAAGATGTCGCCGACCACCGTGACCGACCCGATGCAGCAGAAGATCATGACCTTTATGCCGGTCATCTTCACGGTGTTCTTCCTGTGGTTCCCGTCAGGTCTGGTGCTGTACTATATCGTCAGCAACCTGGTGACCATCATTCAGCAGCAGCTGATTTACCGTGGTCTGGAGAAGCGCGGTCTGCATAGCCGCCAGAAGAAAAGCTCCTGATACGCTGTAGGCCGGGTAAGCGAAGCGCCACCCGGCAAAAGGAACAACAAACAAAGGGCGGTCAGTTGACCGCCTTTTTTATTTTGAGATTTCGGAAAACATACCATGAGCCATAACGACACTATCGTCGCACAGGCAACCCCACCGGGACGCGGTGGGGTGGGCATCCTGCGCATTTCGGGCGTAAAAGCGCGAGACGTGGCGCAGGCGGTGCTGGGCAAGCTGCCTAAACCGCGTTATGCCGACTATCTGCCGTTCCAGGACGCTGATGGCAGCGCGCTGGATCAAGGCATTGCGCTGTGGTTCCCTGGCCCGAACTCCTTTACTGGGGAAGATGTACTGGAGCTACAGGGGCACGGCGGCCCGGTTATCCTCGACCTGCTGTTAAAACGCATACTGACCCTACCAGGGCTGCGCATTGCCCGGCCGGGCGAGTTCTCCGAGCGTGCGTTCCTTAACGATAAGCTCGATCTGGCGCAGGCTGAAGCGATTGCCGATTTAATTGATGCCAGTTCCGAGCAGGCTGCGCGCTCCGCGCTGAACTCGTTGCAGGGCGCTTTCTCCGCCCGTGTTAACCACCTTGTGGAAGCACTTACTCACCTGCGCATCTATGTAGAAGCGGCTATCGACTTCCCGGATGAAGAGATCGACTTCCTTTCAGACGGCAAAATCGAAGCCCAGTTGAACGACGTTATCGCCGATCTGGACGCAGTACGAGCCGAAGCGCGTCAGGGAAGCCTGCTGCGTGAAGGGATGAAAGTGGTCATTGCTGGTCGCCCAAACGCCGGGAAATCGAGCCTGTTGAACGCGCTGGCCGGGCGTGAAGCCGCTATTGTGACTGATATTGCAGGTACCACACGCGACGTATTGCGCGAGCACATACATATCGACGGTATGCCGCTGCACATTATCGATACCGCTGGTTTGCGCGAAGCCAGCGACGAAGTGGAACGTATCGGTATCGAACGCGCCTGGCAGGAAATTGAGCAGGCCGACCGCGTGCTGTTTATGGTTGATGGCACCACCACTGATGCGGTTGATCCGGCGGAAATCTGGCCGGACTTTATTGCCCGTTTGCCCGCCAGATTACCGATCACCGTGGTACGCAATAAAGCGGATATTACCGGCGAACCGCTGGGTATCAGCGATGTGAACAATCACTCACTTGTGCGTCTCTCCGCGCGCACCGGCGAAGGCGTTGACGTACTGCGTCAGCATCTCAAGCAAAGTATGGGGTTTGACACCAGCATGGAAGGCGGTTTCCTGGCGCGTCGCCGGCACTTACAGGCGCTCGAAGCGGCCGCTGAGCATCTGCAACAGGGTAAAGCACAACTGCTGGGAGCCTGGGCTGGTGAGTTGCTGGCCGAAGAGCTGCGCCTCGCCCAGCAGAACCTGAGTGAGATCACCGGCGAGTTTACCTCCGATGATTTACTGGGCCGCATCTTCTCCAGCTTCTGTATTGGTAAATAATCGTACGGAACGGCCGTAAAATGGCCGTTCCTGTTATAACGGCGACTTCTCGTAAAGTGCTGGATTAACCAAACAAAGTGTAAATATCCCCGTCAGGGCTTTTAAGATGCTAATTTACACATTAAAACCTATCAACTATGGGCGATAATATTCACTATCGATTCGATTCAGACCATTATCACGGAGAGAAAAATGGCTACGCATTTTGCACGAGGGATAATTTCCGAAGGGCATCTTGTCTCCACCCGACTACCGCTGTCCTGTCACAATACGGCTCGCCAGCTTCCTGAGCATCGCCGCACACGTTTTCTTGCTTCCCGTGCATTACTCGCTGAAATGATGTTTATGCTGTATGGTACCAGCGAACTGCCAGAGATAGTCATTGAATCCAGCGGCAAGCCGAAGTTTGCCGACGTTAGTCTGCCGCACTTTTCGCTGGCCTATGCCGGGAATTTGGTGGGCGTCGCCATTACGACTGAAGGCGATTGCGGTCTGGATATGGAGCTGCAACGCGCGCGCAGTTTTCACAGTACGCACACGCAGAAGCCCTCTTTCAGCAATAATGAGCTACTGTGGATCAATAACCAAAACGATCCTGGCGAAGCGCAAACCCAACTTGTAACGCTGCGCCAGAGCGCAATGAAATTGATCCATCAAATGCGCGACGATCAAGGTCTGCTGCAACTGTTGCCGGGATCCGGACGTCTGCGCCTGATGCCGCTAACGCGTGTTGAAGTGATGTGTGATGCAGAAGATGTGCTGATCTGGTCTGTAGCGGTATCACCTGCCATCGAAAGCCTGAAAATATGGGAATTCGATAGCCGTACAGGGTGGCGTTATCTCTCCGATGTACAAACGCGCGCCAACGATCCCGCCTCCCGGTTAATGCGTTTCACCAGCTTGCCCGCAGAGAAAACCCTGATCCTTAATTGATCCCATAATGAGGAGTCATCATGTCTGTTGAACGCAAGGCTGTGACCCCGCCCGGTAGCCTGCGTAAAGGTTCTTTTAATGCCATGGTCGCGCGCACATTGCCCAGGCTTGCGACCGCAGGCATGGGCATCACGCCGCTACCTTCGATTGCCAATATCCCGCTGTACGATGCCGATATTCAGCAAGAAGAAGGTTTCCCGGAAAGTGTGCGCGAGCTTGCTGAACATATCCGTGCGGCTGACGGCGTGGTGATTGTGACGCCGGAATACAACTACTCGGTACCGGGTGGGGTATACCTAACTGAGCAGCCACATAGCGCCGTACGCTAATGGGGATCTGCATGAGATCATTCAGAAATGTACCCAGAAAACGTGCGGTGGTGAGCTGAAGAGCAATGCCAAACCGGTTGTGCCTGCCCAGCGCTGATTAACAAAATCCAGACCGCGCTCATCAAGATGAAAATACTTTGCCAGCTGAACTTCATTTGGCTTGGCGGAATAGCAGCCATAATTCTGAATCTGGCTGTCGGTCAGAAAGTCACCACTCATCTGCACCAAAATGGACCGACTCGGCCGCAACACCGCCGATATGATCCATATTGTAGACGCCTGCTATTAAGAAGGGGATTGCCTTCGTTTTCTGGAAAATGGTCATTCAGACCTTGGCTGCTGTGGCAGAAGCCGAGCGTGAGCGCATTCTGGAACGAACCAATGACGGACGGGTTGCAGCAATGGCCCCTGGTGTTCGGTTTGGAAGGAAGCTCCATCCGGTGACAGCTTCAGCTCTGACTCTGATTAGACAGGGTGCTTCATTTAAGGCTGTATCGGAGAAAACAGGTATATCGAGACCGACATATTTCCGGCTGAAAAGACAGTTTACAGTTGATAATAACGGGGTATCATCGGTGAAGTAATATACAGGGAGAACAGAATGGACTCGGCGTTACTCGATATGATGCGCTCAGGCGGGAGAAATAAAGCCTGGGCTGAAACAATGGTTAACCTTGAAGCCAGAAAACTGGTTGATACTGCCAACAGACTTTCCGCCAAAGTGGAGTTCGTCCGGGAAAATAACAAAATTGTTGGCTACGTCATTTCTGCTGTGAACGTAGTTCTTTCGGGAGCAGAGATAGCTTTAGGAACAACGCTACTTGCCAGCGCTAATCCATTAGGTGTGCGGCTGGAGCAATACTCGTTGTGGATGGATTCAATGGCCTAAGCAAAGAATTTAGCCATCAGGTACTTCATGATTCTACATCTGAAGGGTTTGCTGCTAATGCAGCTATGTCTACGGCTGAATTTATGGGGTTTAATTCTAAAAGTGGATTAGGCGTGTATAAATCAATCTCACTTGTTGCTAATGTTTACAGCGTTTTTGGTTTAATAAGGAAGCCTGGAACATGGAGACTATTTCGCTATATACCAGTCGATTATTACAGAAAAGTCAGTACGTTAAGTCGGCCAAAACTAACCATGAAAATAGTTGGATACGGCGTAAAGGCTAAAGTTATTTTTGATCTGATGACAATTACTGATCGCCCTTAATCCTGGAAGCATATTGTTTATACCGCCAGGCTTTAAATGCGAGTTTGGCGGGCGTCAAATACCAGATAAAAGGTAATCCTACAATCAACGAAAAAGCCAGAGAGAGCGTATTATTTTTTGTCGATAAAACAGATGTAAAAATCAGGATTACGAAGGCAACAATAGTTATCCACTTAGCTACATTAAATCGTTTTGCTAAATCCTGAATCACTTCATCAAGAGTTCCCCCGAAATTTTCCACATTGCTTTTAATTTTCTGAAGATCTGTATGACTGAAGCCAGACTCCAGCAGTGCTTCTTCGCTCACTTTCATGGATTTTTATCCTTAAAACTGACCAGAACATCACAGGTTAGTTTACCCGAAATCAGGCGATAAAATCGCCACATACAAATCCAATTTGGATATTGATTATTTTCTTTTTAAAACATCAAGTTATGTCATTAGCGTGGTTTTTTACACGATTGGCCGTCAAACCCCGATTCAAAGCAAGGTTGATCAGCAGACGGGAGAAGTGATCGATCAAAGCACGCTTGACCATCTGAGTGGCCAGCTTACGGCTTTCGGCGATTATATTCAGCGTGTTAAGCCGTAATGGAAGCCCCTCCCGCGCAGCGCGAGAGGGGAAAGCATTAATGCGCGTCGATGAAGACGATTTTCAGCAGGAACAGCACCGCAACCACAATCACGCATGGGCTGAGTTCGCGCAGGCGGCCAGTACCGATTTTCATCACGCAGTAAGAGATAAAGCCCAGCGCGATACCTTCGGTAATCGAGAAGCTGAACGGCATCATTACCGCAGTGATAAAGGCCGGCACGGCTTCTGTCAGATCATGCCAATTCACACGCGCCAGGCTGGACGTCATCAGCACGCCCACATAGATCAGCGCACCTGCAGCAGCATAGCCCGGCACCATACCCGCTAATGGCGACAGGAAGATCACCAACAGGAACAGCAAGCCAACCACAACCGCCGTCAGACCGGTACGGCCGCCAACAGAAACACCGGAAGAAGATTCGATATACGCGGTAACAGAGGAGGTGCCAATAAAGGCTCCAGCCACCGAAGAGACACTATCGACAAACAGCGCCTGCTTCATGCGCGGGAACTTACCACTTTCATCCACCAGCCCGGCTTTATCGGTCACGCCAATCAGCGTACCGGAGGAGTCAAACAGGTTCACCAGCATAAACGAGAAGATCACACCCGCCAGGCCAATATTAAAGGAACCGGCCAGATCCACATTACCGACAACGCTTGTCACGCTCGGCGGCGCAGAAATAATACCGTGATATTGCACATCGCCCAGCAGCCAGCCCAGCAGGGTGGTGACAACAATCGACACCAGCACAGCGGCGTGAATGTTGCGCGACGCCAGAATAGCGATGATGAAGAAACCAAGAACGCCCAGCAGAACGCTGTGGGAAGTCAGGTTACCGATGCTCACCAGCGTCTCTTTGTTCGGCACGATTACACCAGCATTTTTCAGCCCCATCATGCCAATAAATAGCCCGATACCGCTGGTGATACCCACGCGCAGACTGACCGGAATATTGGCGATCATCCAGTAACGAACACGGAACAAAGTCAGCAGCAACAGGCCCACAGCTCCCCAGAAGATGGCGCCCATGCCGATCTGCCAGGAAAGCCCCATGGCACCAACAACCACAAACGCAAAGAAGGCGTTCAGACCCATTGCCGGCGCCAGCGCAACCGGCAGGTTAGCTACCAGCCCCATCAGGATGCTGCCGAATGCAGCAATCAGGCAGGTGGTCACAAATACTGCGCTGGTATCCATCCCGGCGACGCCCAGAATCTGGGGGTTAACAAAAACGATATACACCATCGTCAAAAACGTCGTGAAACCGGCGATCACTTCGGTGCGTGCCGATGTGCCGTGCTCGCGTAGTTTAAACACGCGGTCAAGCAACCCCTGGCCCGCAGCCTGGGTAGTGTGTTGTTGGCTCATTATCAATTTCCGGAATTAGGAGGGGAAAATCGTCGCTATCCTATACCAAAATGAGACAATATTGACGGTTATCACACACTTTTTTTCATTGAATTTACTTATACGGCAACGATTGCGTTTCGCTATCTGCGCCAAGTAAACGTTAAACTCACAATAACAGGAAATGGCATGTCCCACATTGATGCAATATTTTTCGACTGTGACGGCACCCTGGTCGATAGTGAAGTCATTTGTTCCCGCGCCTATGTGCATATGTTTAAGACTTTTGGCATTACGCTGGATCTGGAAGAGGTCTTCAAGCGCTTTAAGGGCATGAAATTATATGAAATTATCGATGTCATCGTCGAGGAACGAGGTGTAAGCCTGGCGAAAGAGGAGCTTGAGCCCATTTATCGTGGGGAAGTCGCGCGCCTGTTCGACAGCGAACTGGAGGTGATTGTCGGTGCGAACGCATTGCTGGACGCAGTGAGTGTACCGATGTGTGTGGTTTCTAATGGCCCTGTCAGCAAAATGCAGCACTCATTGGGCAAATTAGGCATGCTACATCACTTTCCTGAAAAACTGTTTAGCGGGTATGACATCCAACGCTGGAAGCCCGATCCGGCGTTAATGTACCATGCAGCCAGAGCGCTGAATGTTGATCCTGTGAACTGTATTCTGGTGGACGACTCCTCCGCCGGTGCACAATCAGGAATCGCGGCAGGGATGGAAGTGTATTACTTCTGCGCCGATCCGCATAACAAACCCATTGATCACCCTAAAGTGACGACGTTCACTGATTTAGCGCAACTGCCGGAACTCTGGCGTGCGCGTGGGTGGCATGTTACGCGTTAATCTATACCCTAAATAATTCGAGTTGCAGGAAGGCGGCGACGCAGTGAATCCCCTGGAGCTTACTTCAGTAAGTGACTGGGGTGAGCGAGGAAAGCCAACGCACATGCAATTTGAAGTATGACGGGTATAAACCACTAAACAGGATGTTTTTATGGCTCAGACAAACCGTTCTCTCCCGGTATTTAAGTACCACCCCCAGCCCCTGGATACGGGTGTCTTTTCACAAAGAAAAACTGTGACTTGCGCTTGCTGTGAACAGCTAACGGACGTGTATTACACCAACCCGTTTTACACCACCGCAGATGTCGATACCCTTTGCCCGTGGTGCATTGCGGATGGCTCCGCCGCGCAAAAATTTGGCGGCAGCTTTCACGATAAGTCCAGCATTGAAGGTGTGGACAGCCTGTTTAATGACGAGGGTGAATTTACCGGTTTCAAAAATCCGTGGCCGGAAGCCAGTTTGCAGGAACTGACACAGAGAACACCGGGATATTGTGGCTGGCAGCAGGAGTACTGGTTGGCGCATTGTAATGATTTCTGCGCGTTTATCGGCTACGTCGGCTGGCAAGATATTGCCGACAAACTCGATCAGTTCGCGGATATTCGGGCTGATTGCGATGCCTTCGGCATGGATTATGAGAAATTACCGGAACACTTGCTCGACGGCGGCGACTGCCAGGGATATCTCTTCCGTTGCTTACACTGTGGCAAGCTACGGTTATGGGCGGATTTTTCCTGAGCCATTCCACGGAATAAGGAACAACAGATGTCGAAATTACTCGAACGTTAACAGGGTTGTTTGCCCCGTCTGGCCGTCAGCGATGCCATCGGCACGGCGGTGGAATAATAGGGCACCCCTTTCCGGGGTGCAGAAGGGATCACTCAACACTCATCGCCGTTTCCGCCGGTATAAAGCTATTGATAATGCGGACATAGTGCTTACGCTGCGCTTCGGTAAAGTCGTTATAAACGGCCAGCGTAAACACCAGCAAATTGCGTGAATCGGGGTTGTGCTGCGGGTGGTGGGGCAGTGTCACAATAGAAGAAACCTGTCTGACCCAGGCGCCATCCTCAAGGAATTTATTGGCGGTTTGCAGCACCTGTAATTTGGCCGGGCCGATTTCATGGCGCAGGTTTTTTCCTTCCACCTCAAACCCAGGCACAAAGCGCTTCATTTTATCCCACTGCTTCTCACAAAAATCGTCCACCGTTTGGTCTTGTTCCAGCATGGTGCGGTTAATCAGAATGTTGTATTGATTATTGTCTTTGTCCATATACCGCAAAATATTAATAGACTGGTCTTCCTGCGGCGTGAGCGTCATGAAAGTGCCTTCATTAAGAGGATAAGTCATGGGAGTTTTGTTCATGTAAGTCCTTTTCATCCTTAATGGTGTTATCGGGATAATGGAATAATCTCAACGCGGCGATTTTGCGCCCGTCCTTCTTTGGTATCGTTGTTGGCGATAGGTCGGGTATCGCCAACACCTTCCGTAATAAATTGCTCGGTGGGTAGCCCCGTATGCACGACCAGCCAGTTTTTAATGACTTGAGCGCGCTCGGCAGAGAGCGCCAGATTCGTGGCGGAAGAGCCAGTATTGTCGGAGTGGCCAATAATCAGGAACATTTTTTCTGGCGAACGGCTGATGGCCGGAACGATATCCAGCAGTGTTTTTTCGCTGTCTGACATCAGATTGCTGCTGCCGTTTTCAAATAACGGCGCGGTATCTGCCAGCGCAAATAGCGATGCGTTCTGATCCGACGTAGACGTTGTAAAGATCTCACGCAAAGGAGTGAGCTGCCTGACCTGCTCGCGTATTTCGCCGATATTATACCGGGCATAGTAGTAAAACCCGCCAGCCAGACAGGCAAACAGAAACAGTAGCCCGATGATGGCGGGCAGAAGTGAACGGCGGCGCGGTGCTGGTGCGATGAGGGGGTCAGCACCCTGCCATACTACGATTTCTGGCTCTGGCTCTGGCTCTGGCTCTGGCAGCGGCGGTAATGGCAAAGATGGCAAAGGCGGCATGGCAATTGAGGCGGAAAGTGCGGGCAGAATGCCATATCGCTCCGACAACCACTGTGACCAGGCGCCGTGGCGGGTGAACCCTTGCCCATAGTCAGCAAGCATGACGCCAGCCAGATCGAGCGGGGTGTTGGCAAACAAGGTTTGCAGCACATTCATCAGGCGGCTTTCGGCAAGCCAGGCGATAAAAGTACTGCCGAGCGCGTATCGCTGTATGGCGTAAATATCCTGACCGTCATCGTGGGCATTTAATTTGTCCACAAGCTGCCGGAAGCACGACTCCAGCGTCAATTGCTCATACGGCGGCATCGTCAGAGAACTTGTCCATATCGCCCTGTCGGGATCGTGTGAATGGCGTTGCTGGCTCAGGCGGGTATAAAAAACCGGTATGCAGGGCAAGCGCCTGTTGAGCCGAATGGAAGAGAACACAAACTGCCAGGAAGTTAGCTGTTCCGTCAGCACCGTACTGCTTTCCACGCCATCGGCGAGAATGGGGAAAAGGGCCATGACTGCCATTGACGGATGTGTCTCTTCCCTATGTGTGAGACGGGTGGCGAGCGTTGTCGCATGCTCTGCAACCATCCAGATGATATGCCCGTTATCTCTGGTCGACAGATTCGCGTGGTGGAACCATTTCTGGGCAAACGGGCCGATAATCAACACCATCAGTCGGGGCGTGGTTGCTGGCGTATCAAAATAGTCTGCTTCCGGTTCGGGCTCCGCCTCCGCTCGCGCAAGCCAGGTGCGGGGGGCACAGGTGGCACTCAGCGAAGCCAGCGCGTCGGTCTGCCCTTCAACCTGTTTCAGCAGCGTGAGCATCTTTCTGGCGTAGCGGAACATCAGGCTACGATCGGTGCGAAGCAGAACTGCAATCTGCGATGTTAAATCGCTATCGGCCTGGTTTTGGTTATGGCCGTAGAAGTAATGCATTAACGAATAACGTTGCCACGAGAGCGCATTGTCTTTCTGATTGACCATCAGGCGCTTATCAAAATAGCCACATAACAGCCGACACAGCGCTTCACTCTCTTCAGCCGTCTGGTTTTCTGCCTGTAAGGCCTTATTGAACTGTTCGATGAGCGAAATGAGCCTGAGCTGAAAATCCGCCGCAGAAGGAATGATGCCGTCGAAAGATATCAGAGTATCGATGCCAATCAGTCGGCAGAAAAAGTTTTCGCTTTTCACCATGGCTTCTCCGTAACTACACCCCAGCCTGAGGATGCTGACCAGGGACATATCCGCACGACAGTGGGATGCGCGGCGTTGGCGGTTTTAAATTCGAGCGAGAGTGTGAGGCTGTCATCCGGGGATTTTGCCTGCAACGCCTGGGCATCAAGCGTACGTTTATAGAGCAGCACGTTTTGCGGGGTATACACGCCAAGATGCAGGTTATCCACTTCCTGCTCGTCGGATCGCCAGTCGGCGGCCTCCAGCTTGAGCGCTTTTTTATACCAGACGTACTGACGGGCAAGCCACTGCGCCTCATCATCGGGCGGCGTCGAGAAAAAATTGGTTTTCTCCGCGCCCATCACTTCCGACAGTACGGTGCCATTTTGCAGGCAAATGCCAGCCTGATACTCAAATGCTCTTAGCGGGCGAGTGTTGCCTGTGGTGTAAGGCGCAAGGCTTGCAGCATCCTCGACTTCCAGCCCCAGTAAGGTTCTGACGCGTTTTTTGGAGACGTTGTCTCTCTCCCACCAGGCCTTATCCACCGCGCCCTGCGCTTTTGCATCATTGGAGTGATCACTCCAGACTTTGCTGTACGCCTTGCGCTGATAGAAATGCCAGAGTAACGGCCGATGGGGATGATAAATGTCATAACCGTGGGTGAATGCGCGCACCGCCATAGCTATCTCTTCGCCGGCGAAAAAAATCTGCGGATCGTTCGGCACGATGTTAACGAAATCGCCATGTGTGAAGATAAATCCACCCGCGAGATAGCTCCCCCGCATCGGTTCTGAGGCGGTAAAAGGGATGGAGCCGAGCATAGGGATACCCTGCGGATTAAATTCACGGAATATCAGGCGACTGACATAGCGCTTTTTGCTGGCTTCTTCATCTTCGCCGGGGCAATAGGACGGCGGATAGGATGAGAGTATCGACCGCTCACTTTTATGCTCTACCTGGCGTAGCATGGCGATCATTTCGTTATCCCAGTTTGGGATAAAACGGCAGTGGGAATCGATTTGCAGGAACCAGGCTTCCTGTTCATACAGTGTTTCCGCCATACTCCGTGCCCAGCAGGCACCCTGGCTGGCGTAATAATGCACGCTAATAACATCTACCCGAGCCTGGCGGCAGCGAAATGCAAACACCTCATGGCCCGCAACGATGCGGCTACTTTCTGGGGTCATGCCGCTTTGTTCAAACAGCGACCGGTTTTCGTCGTCCTGCCAGCAAATAGCGATGTGCAGATTCTCAGGGTGAGCGGCATGGCGCAACATATCCTGTAGCGTTGGGATTAGCTCCGGGTCACGATAGCTGGCGATGCTGATAAAAATTGTCGCAGGGGTGTCCATTTTTCCCAATCCATTCAAAAATTGATTACTGAATATCAAAAATTACTTCCGCTTTGGCGTTGAAGGTTCCGCCTGCGGGGGCGGTTTTACTGCTGGCGAATAGCGTGGCGTTCCAGGCAAACTCGGCGGGGCCCTGGCTGGTGATACTGGTTTTCTGTTCTGATGTACTACCGTCCAGCTTCATCGCCTTGCCTGCACCATCGGTGATTTTGATGCCCAGTCGATCCAGATTTCCTCCGGCATCCTTCGCACGGATATAGGAACCATCCGAGGAGGGGGTACTGGTGATCATTGATGCTGTTGCGGAATAGGTGCCATAGTCGCTTTTGCAGGTAATATTGAAATCCAGGTTGCGGGTCACGCCCTGGCGGAGCAATGACGGGGTGACATCGTTGAAATCAACCGTTTTGGCGCTGTCGACGTCGCAGGTGGGGGTGCTGATGATTTTGATATCGCCAATGCCGAGTTTCATGACAAAAGAGGAGGGATCGGCGGTCATCAGGTAGTTATAGGCAATATCCCCGGCGGGCAGAACAGTATCGCCGTTCGGATTGCTCAGGCGTAAATTGTTCGCCGTTTTAAAAAACTGGATGCGGTAAAAAGAGGCGGCGACGTAGGTAAATCTTCCCACTAGCTCACCACCGGAAAAGGTGAGAAAACTGGTTGAGGGAAAGTTGCCGAATGCGCTGCCGTTGCTCCAGAGCAGCTTAATCCCAATGCCAGGAATACTGGTTGGGTAGATGCGCGTTGTCGCGTCCTGCCCTGCCAGGTTTAGCACCCTCTTGCCGTACTCAGTGCCGGCAGCGCAAGCGTCATAGCCAATATCCTGGCCTGCCGCATTGCTGTCAAACTGGGCTATCGGGGTTGAGGTGTCTACGGCGGCATCCGCGTTGATGCGAATCACTTGCGAAGGAATGGCAACCGCAGTCGGTGCACCGCGCATTAGTGTACAAACAGCAGAGGCGGCGGGTGACAAAGTAAGGGCACAAAGCGTAATGACGATCCTTAACATCCTTTTATTCCTTCTCTTGGTTCAGCATAGCGATTATCTCAGGGGGATACATTTTTAAGAGGTCGGCAAAACTTTTACCGATGCTCTCTTCCGCATACTTCAGCACCTGAATGAGCGGGCTACTGGGTTCGGTCATTGCAAACCAACTGCGAACTTCCTGTAAGCGGTGCAACGCATCGGCGCGGTTGTCGATACCCCGGCGCACTTCCGTTACGGCAGGAGGTGCGACGGAGGGCGAATCCACAGCCACAGAAGGCATTGCAACGACGGTTTCGACACTCTCCTGGACCGGCGGTATTTCTTCAGGCGCGACGGGCGGCGCAGCGACCGCAACAGGTGCGCCACTGCCGAAATCATTCGCGAAAAGGGCCAGCAAACCGGTAAATATGGCAAGATCAGGCGTATCGTGTGCGAGCGTTTTGACGAGCGTTGCCCTTATCTCCGCCAGGAAATAGTGCGCTTGCGTGAGGGGGAGGATGCTGTCGCGGGCGCTGAGTTGCCATTCATGGATAATGGCGGCAATGTCCGTATCTGACAGCGCGCCTTCTTCCCGTGGGATCTGATGCGCTTTTTCAAACTCTTTGATGGTGATTTGCAAACCAGAGACTTTCGGCAGCGGTTGATTGCGCAGATCGGCGAGCAGACCGTTGGCATCTTCCAGTTCAGCAAAGGCATTGGCGCGTAGCATCGGGGTAAATTCCCCTTCGTCTAAAAGCTGCGGATGCAGATCGTCTGGCCAGGCGCATAGTAAGGCATTGAGCGCTTCCAGCCCTTCCGCCAGCGCTGCCAGCCCGATTTTACGTAGCCTACAGCGCATCAGGATGATGACCAGCCTGACGTCTTTGCTTTTTTGCAGCAAGGTCTGGCATTCGCGCTCAATATCGGTCCAGTTAATGGGTTCCGCCGCTTCAAAAAAACTGCCGTATTCCACGTCCAGTTTGGGCTGGAGGCGGGATTGCAACATGATGAAGGCGGGATCGTAATCCAGGCTCTCGCCGCAGGCGTTGCTGCCCGCGATGGGAGACATCAGGGGCTGGTAGTAATCGCAACAGGTAAGACGATATGTTTGGTTCATCGTATGTATCTTTTAGCTGTAAGTAGAAACGGTAATTAGCGGTGATACATTTCCGGCTCGAAGCTCATGCCGAAAACCGAGTCATCACAAGAATTACGCTCAAGCCAACTGGCGTAACCAAGCTGGTGGGAGCCATCAAGCCGGGCCTGAGGTACCTGATCGGCAGCCAGTACCAGTTGCACATCCCAGGCATATTCAAAGCCGATAAAACTGCGCACCAGTTCACGCAGTACCGCCATATCGCTGCCCCACGGGCTGAACAGCATGTACTGGGCGAGCGTCAGCGGCCCCATCAGCAATTTGAATTTATGTTGTCTATCCAGCACGGTGTTGCCGAGGATCGCGCCGTCACCCAGTAGCCCGGCACAGTGGCTGTTGCCGAGTGCGGTTTGATCGTTGCTCTCCAGATAAATCCATTGCAGTTCAAACTCTTCCATGTGAACCGGCACGCCAAAGTAGTAATGCATCGCCCCGAGCAACCCGTCCGGGTTACGGGCTTCGCGAATCAGGTGCGCGGAAGAGGCCAACCGGGCGTGTATAGGTAAGGGATCGGGGGAGAGTTCCGCCGGATCCAGACCGATCAGGCTGCCGACATAAAACGAAAAGCGCTCGTCGTCCTGCCTGTCCAGCGAGGCGGTGTCCTGCGATAAAAACCATGCGCGGTAAAACAGGCTGAGCGCCCGGTGATGAAAAATATCGACAAAATCAACTAGCGTGTGGTCGTGCTGCTCATAGCGGGAGTAGGCCAGTTCGGAAAGGTGGAGCGGCATGGCGCCCTGAGCACCCCAGATACCTAAGCCAAAAAGCTGAAGTTTGATTTTGTCATCCTGCTGACTAATCGCGGCGATTTCACGCGGCGAAAACGTCATACTGGATACTTGCCCCAGGCGGAAACGTTCCTGCGACGGCAGCAGGGCTTTACCGGGAGCGGGCAACTCCGGAGTGCGGGCGGCAATGGCACGCATCGTGCTGATAAAACCCGCCTCCCATGGCTTGCTATCATCAAACCAGGCGTCGATGGATTTCATAATGCGCCTCGTCTGCCGGGTCGTGCTTTCCAGCGCGCGATTAAGCCGCGCTGCATGGAGTGCAGTTCGGTTTCGGTAAAGATGTTAATTGCCGCGTGTCGCGCCAGGTAATTCTCCATCACCAGTCCAAAGAGGTAAGGGCTAATGCCGGAAAATCCTTCTTCATCGACGGTTAAACTACAGCGCACGCCGCGCCCATAAACCAGTAATCCCTCTTCCGACAGGCGGCGCACCACAGGCTCGGTTTTGCAACCGACAAGACTGTTTATTTGCGTCAGAGTGTCGGTGTCGGCGGTGCTGGTAAACAGCCGTAGCATATTACGCAGCGACTCGCCGCCACGAGCGTGTTCCATCTCGGATAACGGCAGATAGTTAAAGCTAAGCTGGCGAATAAGCCGCCATGCCGCTTCACCGACTGCGAACGGTGAACGCGGCGCGCTAGGCGAGCTCACAAAGCGGGCACCGTGAATCGGGACGGAGTCGGACATGGTAAGCTCAAGGCTGCCGGTACTGGTCAGTAAACAAGGCAGATCGCGGTTGGTCACCATGGCGTCAACCAGCAGATAGCGAATATGCTCGCCGTAAGGCGCTTCTTGTTGGTCTACCAGCGAAATAAAGATCTCCGTGCCGCTATAAGGTGTGCGGGTGTCATATTTACGGTTGCTCACCTCTTTCATCCTGGCTTCACGCCTGACGGAGAAATAACGGCCAAAGTTTCCGGTGTCGCAGTGCCGGGTTTGGTAGAGCGGATTAAAGGTCAGTTCTTCGCTGGTTTCTGCCTGCAAGCCAAAGACCTTATCAACGGAAAAGACTTCATAGTCCATCGGGCGACTGCGATCCGGCACGATGTGGAAGTTATTCAAGGCGCGGTTGACTTCAATTCTGTCTACACGTTTGGGAAACAGATTGATCACCGCCGTGCAGTGCAGCAAAAAGCGCGAGGCATTCAGATGCGGCACCAGATCCTGAGATAATTTGCTCAACAGAATAATAATTTCGACTTCGTTAGTGTTGTTGCTTTCCAGCGCTGCCGACAATTGAGCGAGTGAGAAAAAATAAAATCGTTCGCGACAATTAATATATTCCTGAATCAGGGTGTGGCCGTGGAACATATTCCATTGCAAGGGCAGCAGACTCTGATCGGGCGCCAGTCCTTCAAATTTTAATCCTTGATTTACAATGACATGATGCTGCGGTTTCTCACTGTCACCACTGCGCACCACCACCGCAACATGGCTACCATGCAGTAATTCAAACGTATGTGAAACAATACGTTCATCACCCTGAATATAAATAGGTAATTCATCCAGTCCTTTCAAATCTGAAAAAACCAAATCCCCCTGTAAACGCAGTTTAATGCGTAGAGCACCTTTCAGTTGCTGGTGGTTAAGGCGATGAATTTCAAGGTTAGGAATATCCGGCGGAACAGAGGTTAACCGTACTTCTTCGATATCCAGCGGCCATAGCGTGACATTTTGATTATTTCTGAATTCACAGCGCGTCATTCCACCAGGCAGTAACCGGCTGTAGAAAATACTTTTCTTTGGAATAGTATAACCGTGTGATAAATCACCTTCTTTTAAATTTGGCTGTAGCTGTACGACACCCATCGACGGCGTGGGTGAATTGTAGTTTGGGTAGATGATATCCAGTAATCGCTGGGTGAATTTAGGAAATTCTGCATCGAATTTTATCTGCGTTCTGGCAGATAAGAAGCAGAACGCCTCAATTAGCCGCTCCACATAGGGATCGGCAGTTTCTATCCCTTGCATCCCCAGTCGTCCGGCAATCTTAGGATGCCGTTCGGCAAATTCACGAGCCATCTCTCTAACAAACGTCAGTTCCTGGTTATAGTAATCTAGAAAGTTGTGTTCCACATTGCATCCCGTCAATATCGCGACATCTTTATATATCGCCTGGATTCTAAAATTAAATGCAGTCATTATGATCCCACTATTTACACTTCCAGGTGAAAATAGGAGTCTCTCTTGGGCTATATTCTTAAATTCAATTTTATATTCTGCGAAAGGGTTTTTCTTATTGTGGATATTGTTTAATGTTAGACCCAAGTAGCATGTCGTTGCCTCTATGAATACTTCCGCATGGGCAAGTAAACATCTGCTCCACTACAGGCGTAACTAAGACGTAGTGGAAGACATTGACGTCGATTAATATGGGATGAATTTTGTTGTGGCGATTACCAGAAAAAACATGTTTGGAAAACTTAATGTAAGTTTGTTTAAAAGCGTGGAGAGTGCTACTACGCTGTGTAAATTACGAGGGAATCCATACGTTGAGTTGGCTCACTGGTTAAATCAGATATATCAACAACAAGACAGTGATATCCGTCATATTGCCAGACATTTTGAACTCGATGTCGAAATTCTCGAGCGCGATTTTTCTCAGGCATTAATGCGCCTGCCTGCGGGGGCCAGTTCTATTTCTGATTTTTCTTATCATATTGAGCTGGCAATTGAGCGTGCATGGATATTCTCCAGCCTGGAGTACCATAAAAATAGTATTCGTAGTGGTCATTTACTGATTGCGCTGCTAACCACAATGGAATTACGCCGCGCGCTCTTTGGTATTTCTTCGGTATTCGAAAAAATACCGCTGGAGCAGTTAAGCAAAGACCTTGACTATATTATTCGTGACTCAGCAGAAGAGAGCGAAGCAGGCGGCGCGATGGTTTCCGCAGAAGCGGGCGTACCGGGCGAAGCCAGTAACGCTATCGGCACTGCGCAGGGCGGCGGTCTGTCGCAATACACGACAGACCAGACGGCGCTGGCGCGTGAAGGAAAAATCGATCCGGTGTTGGGGCGTGATAAAGAAATCAACACCATGATCGATATTCTGCTGCGTCGTCGACAGAATAACCCGCTGCTGACCGGGGAAGCCGGGGTGGGAAAAACGGCGGTAGTGGAAGGTCTGGCGCTGGCAATAGTGGCCGGAGAGGTTCCTCCTGCGTTGCAAAAAGTTCGTCTGTTAACTCTGGATGTCACGGCGCTTTCTGCTGGAGCCAGCATGAAAGGCGAATTTGAAGCGCGTTTAAAAGCGGTGCTGGAAGAGGCTGTTAATTCAGTCGACCCGGTGATTCTGTTTATTGATGAAGTGCACACGTTAGTGGGTGCAGGCGGCAATGCAGGTACTGGAGACGCCGCTAACCTGATGAAGCCGATGCTGGCGCGTGGGCAGTTACGCACCATTGGCGCGACAACCTGGAGTGAATTTAAGCGCCACATTGAAAAAGATCCGGCGCTGACGCGACGCTTCCAGGTATTGCAAGTCGAAGAACCATCAGAAGATTTGGCGATTGCCATGCTCCGTGGTTTGCTGCCGGTGCTGGAAAAACACCACGGCGTATGGGTGATGGATGAGGCGGTTCGCGCCGCTGTGCGTCTCTCTCATCGTTATATTCCCGCTCGCCAGCTGCCGGATAAAGCAATCAGCTTACTGGATACCGCCTGTGCCAGGGTTGCCGTTGCGCAGCACGCGCCCCCGGCAGAGTTACAGTTGCTGAAATTCCGTCAACAGTCGGCGCAGGTTGAACTGTCATTACTGGAAAAAGCGATTGGTTTTGGCAAAGAGGACAACAAACGCGTCCAGCCGATTCAAAACTCTATTGACGGACATGTGGAAGAGGCGACGGTGCTGGAGCGCCGCTGGTCGCAGGAGTGTGAACTGGTCGCATCGATTATTGATACTCGTCAGCAACTTGTTGCCGCCACCGTTGAAGATACGGAAATGGCGGAAGCGGAAAAAGTCAGCTATTTGCAGTCTCGTCTGAACGAACTGGAAGCGACACTGAGCGAGGTTCGTGGTGAACAGGCACTAGTACAAACGGAAGTGAATGCCAGCGTTGTGGCAGCGATCGTCGCGGACTGGACGGGCATCCCGGTCGGTCAGGTATTGAAAGACGATGTCAGCGCAGTGATGGAGTTGCCGCAACGTCTGGCGGAAAAGGTGATTGGTCAGACATATGCATTAACCTGCCTGAGCCAGAGTATTCAGACCGCGCGCGCAGGTCTTGCCGATCCGCAAAAACCGTTTGGCGTGTTCATGCTGGTTGGTCCTTCTGGCGTCGGGAAAACCGAAACCGCGCTGGCGATTGCCAGCCAGCTTTATGGCGGTGAGCAGAACCTTATCACCATTAATATGAGTGAATATCAGGAAGCGCATACCGTTTCTTCGTTGAAAGGATCGCCGCCGGGTTATGTGGGATATGGTGAAGGTGGTGTATTAACTGAAGCTGTTCGCCGTAAACCTTATAGCGTTATTTTGCTGGATGAAGTGGAAAAAGCGCACTCCGATGTGCATGAACTTTTTTTCCAGGTATTTGATAAAGGCTCAATGGAAGATGGTGAAGGTCGACAGATCGATTTTCGCAATACTATTATTTTGCTGACCAGTAATACCGGTAGCGACATTATCAGCAGCACCTGTGCCGATCTGCAAGCCATGCCGAATGAAGAAGGTTTGTTGACATTATTACAACCAGCATTATTAAAGGTGTTTCCGGCTGCATTTTTAGGCCGTGTGACCGTAATTCCTTATTTACCGCTGGCGACAGAATCATTACAGCATATTGTCAGAATCCATTTAAACCGCATTGCAGAGCGGGCGCAAGCGCAGTACGACATGACGCTCACTTTTAGTGATGAGCTGGTTCAGCATGTGGTCGAGCAATGCCCGGTTGCCGAAACTGGTGCCAGGATGCTGATCCGTTTTATCGAGAAAAATATTTTACCAAAAATTGGTAGCGCTGTTTTAAACCAGGTTGGTACCGCAGCGCAAAATAAATCAATATTCATGCAGTGTATTTTGTCTGAAGAAAAAGGGATTGATATTGTTATGCAAGTGGAGGAATAGCTAAGCACGAAATCTGCAGGAAATATGGAATAGACCAAATACGGCCTTTAAGGTCGTGAAGATTTAATTTGAATAACGCTAATATAGGGAATTTGTTATGTCTGCATTAAAAATGACGTTGTGCGCGTTGGCGATGGCAACAGTATCGACCTCTGCACTGGCCGCAACTCAGGGCACAGTAACCTTTAATGGTGAGCTGACTGCTGAAACCTGTCAAATTGCCGCTGACTCTGTTGACCGTCTGGTGCAACTGCCGACTATCGCTATTCAGACCCTGAATGCTGCAGGTACCACTGCGGGTTCCAAAGGTTTTGATCTGAACGTTGAACAATGCCCTGAAGGTATCTCTCAGGTTGCCGCGCACTTTGAAGCCATCGGCAGCTCTGGCGCAGATACTGCAACCGGTAACCTGACTAACCAGTATACCGGCACGGGAACTGCGGCAACTAACGTTCAGGTTCGTCTGTATAACTCTGATGAGAAGCAGTTGAAACTGGGTGAAACCGGCGCACCTGCAACTGTGACCGGCGGTAAAGCGACCATGCGTTACTACGGTGGCTACTACGCGACCAATGCGACCACTGCGGGTCTGGTTTACGCGCAGGCTGCTTACACTCTGGCGTATCCGTAATTTCTTTCCGTCAGGATTGAACCCGGGGCGAGTCATCGCCCCTGTTAAGCCATTTTCATCAGATGGACAGTATTACGTGCAAGGCTGTGCTATGAAATATCAACATACAATATTAAATACTTTTCTCTTTTTAACGCTGACAACCCATGTTGCGTTTGCGGGGATGACCATTTCTGGTACACGTGTGATTTTCCCTGGTTCAGAAAAAGAGCAGACCATAAGAACCAATAATAAAAATAAAACGCCTTCTCTGGTGCAGGTCTGGGTGGATGATGGTAATAAAAATAGTGATATCAATAATATCAAGGTGCCATTTATCGCCACGCCGCCGGTTTATCGTGTAGAACCCGGAAAGGGCCAGAGCGTGCGCCTTATTTATAATGGTATGACCTTGCCGCAGGACCGAGAGTCCGTGTTCTGGTTTAATATGCTGGAAATCCCGCCAGTTCATGAAAAGGAGAATAATGCCGATCATCTGGAACTGGCATTCAGAACCCGCATTAAAATATTTTATCGCCCGACAGCGTTAAATAGTAGCAGCGCTAATGAATTTGAAAAACTGCGCTGGGAAGTGATTAGCCCAACGCAGGAAATTAAAGTGACCAACCCAACGCCTTACTATTTTTCATTCGATGCCGCAACGGTGAATTCTGGTTCCGTAAAATATCCGCTGGTCGTGGATATGGTCCCGCCATTTGGCAGCAAAGAATTCTTATTGGATCGCAAAAATAAAGCACCAGCAACCATTAGCAGCGTTGATGTCCGCCTGATTAACGATTACGGCAGCGTTATTAACTATCAGTTGGTTTATTCATCAGGTAACACGTTTTCAATAAAGAAATAATAAGACGCTGAACCGCGTAGCTGTGGGGGTACAAGGACGTGAAGCTGAAAGAGATAAAAAAATATACACGCCACATAATTCGGGAATCAAAAATTGCGGTTGCGATACGCCATATCCTTATTGCTTCCTTAGGAGCCAGCATTTCTGTGTTCGCTCATGCCAGCGCCGGAGAGCAGGCAACCAGCGGTAAAAACGAAGGTGTGAATTTTAATCGCTCGTTCATTCACGGCACTAGCGTTGATGTCTCTCGTTATTATGAGGGCAACCCGGCACCAGCGGGGGAGTATGTGGTACAGATTGCCGTCAATGGCCAAAGCCGGGGACAGCACAAAGTGCTGTTTAAATCCGTTGCAGGCAACATGAGCGCTCAGCCCTGCTTCACTCAGGATGAACTGCTCCGTCTGGGCATTAAGGCCGCGGCCAGGCCCGCGACAGAAGAGGGCGCACAATGTGCCATGGTGGATGAGTGGGTGGCAGGCGCAAGCGCGAACTATCTGACCAGTGATTTTTATCTCAACCTTGTGATTCCGCAGGCTTATCTTGAGCAGCGTCCGCGCGGTTATACCGATCCTGCCTCGTGGGATTCCGGCGTGACTGCGGGCGTGCTGGACTATAACGCCAACGCCTATGCTCAGCAGACAACCCGCCATTCCGGCGGAGAAAAGGATCACACTGCCAGCGGCAACCTGGGGTTGCTGATGGGGCTGAACTTTTACGACTGGCGGTTGCGTAAACGGATGAACACCAACTGGAGCAGCAGCGCATCACCGCATACCGAATCCATCATGACTTACCTTCAGCGCGATATTCCGGTGCTGAGAAGCCAGTTGACGCTGGGTGATAGCTCAACCAGCGGCGATCTGTTCGACAGCATGACGGTGCGAGGGCTTCAGCTACAGTCTGATGACCGTATGTTGCCGGATGGCCTACGTTATTACACTCCGTTGGTTCGCGGCATTGCTGAAACCAACGCCAGAGTGCAGGTGACGCAACGCGGCCAGACGCTGTATGAAACCACCGTGCCGCCAGGGCCATTTGAACTGAGCGACATTGGCGCAATGGGTTATGGCGGCGATTTGCAGGTGACTGTGACAGAGGCGGATGGTCGTCAGCGCACGCAGGTTGTGCCATTTTCTGCACCGCCGATGCTGCTGCACGATGGTGTGTACCGTTTTGGCGTAGCGGTCGGGAAGTTGCAGGATGATGCGCTCTCCGAAAAGCCAGGCGTCGCCCAGGGCTTCTACCAATATGGCCTTGGCAACATGTACACCTTGTACGGCGGCGGACAGTTTGCCGATCACTACGCGGCGTTAGGCCTGGGCAATGCGTTTAATACGCCGCTGGGCGGGGTCTCGGTGGATGTCACCCGTGCGCGCAGCGAGCTCGGCGGTGGCAAAGTCTCTTCCGGCAACAGCTTTAATATTGGTTTTAGTAAGTATCTGGATGCGACGTCGACAGACGTTACCCTGGCGGCATACCGCTACTCCTCAGAGGGGTTTTACAGCCTCAGGGATGCCGCGCTAGAGCACTATGGTTCCAGAAATAATGATTATATGGTGGATTATCGCACCCGGCAGCGCTTTACCGTGAACGTCGGCCAGCCGCTGTGGAATGGCAGCAGGATTAATTTTTCCGGTAATTTTTATAACTACTGGGATGAACGCTCCGCCTCCAGTCAGTACATGGTGTCGTATAACAAATCCGAGCGCTATTTTTCCTGGTCGGTATCGGCTTCCCGCTCGTATAACGGCGATGGCCGAAATGTGAATAACGTGATGTTGTCTATCAGCGTGCCGCTGGGGCACAGCATCACCGAAAAACCGCTGTTCAGTACGATCTACTCAACCGCCTCGCATGACAATAACGGCGGCAGCGCGTTCCAGATGAACGCCATCGGCAGCCAGGGCATGCAGAATGAACTGAGCTACGGCGTAGGGACGGCGGTCAATAAAACGAAGGATATATCAACGCAGGCGGCGTTTAACGGCAACGTCAATTACAACTCGTCGATAGGACAGTTGGGATCGACTGCATCCGTGGGAAATAAGTCGCGTCAGCTTTCGCTGTCGGCCAATGGCAGTGTGGTGGCGCACCGCGGCGGCGTAACGCTGGGGCCGCGTCTGGGCGATGCGCCGTTTGCGCTGGTAGAAGCGCCGGGCGCAGAAGGCGCGAGAATGCTGAACGGCTATGGTTCGCGCATTGATGCCAACGGTTTTGCGATTGTGCCGTCGCTCACCCCTTACCGCGAGAACACTGTGGCGGTGAATACCATGGGACTGCCTGATAACGTAGATGTGCTGGAAAGTGAAAGCATCGTTATCCCGCGTATGGGCACGGCGGTCAAAGTGGATGTTAAAACGCAGGTGGGCGCGCCTGCGGTGTTATTTGTCCGGGATAAGAAAGGGCAGCCTTTACCTATCGGCGCGGATATTTTTGATGAGCGTAATAATAGCCTTGGCATTATTGGACAGGGTGGCATGGCGTTTATTCGCGGCTGGCAGGCAGAAAATAGCAATTTATACGTTAAAAACGCATCCGGTGATCGGCTATGCACCATTTATTCCAACAGCGATATTGCCCGCAAGATTATGAAATCGTCCGGCTCAATTACGCAGGTGGAGGTTGTATGTCATTAATGAAAAAAGCGCTCGCAATTGCACTGCTGGGGAGCAAGGTGGCATATGTCTACGCGGTTGGCTATTCGATGGATGTTTATTTTACCGGCACCTATACCGATGAAACCTGCGTTATAGAAATTAATAACGGCAACAATAATGAAGTCGTTCAGTTACCCAAAATATCGGTGATGTCGCTTCAGAAAAATGGCAACGAAGCTGGCAGCGTGCCTTTTAATATTACCTTAAAAGAGTGCCCGGCCAGCAGGACGGTAGCCGTGTTCTTTAATAGCGCCGTTTCTGGCGCGGATACGGCGACGGGTAATTTAATAAATAATGCAGGGGCCGACATGAGTAACAATGTTCAGGTCCGATTACGTAAAGAAGATAGTTCGCAGGTTGTTATTGATGATGCCACATCAGGGCAGGATTACCTTATTTCTGCCACTGCTGACCCATTAAGCCATAGATTTTTAGCGAGCTATTATGCGAAGGGTGACTCAGCCGTTACAGCCGGAAAAGTTCAGACGGTAGCGGGGATCGAGCTTGTTTATAAATAACAGGGAGTAGAATAAGCGAACTATCCGAACATTAACTATCAGACCAGCCATGATTTACACATAAACGGTGAATAAAGAGTATTTATCCATATGAGCAAGAGTAACTCACAAAAATTTATCGCACGTAACCGTGCACCACGCGTACAAATTGAGTACGACGTAGAAATCTATGGCAGTGAAAAGAAAATTGAACTGCCATTCGTAATGGGCGTGCTGGCGGATTTATCCGGTAAACCGCTGGAGCCACTGCCGCCAGTTGCGGACAGAAAATTCCTGAGCATCGACATCGATAACTTTGACGAGCGTATGAAAGCCATGCGTCCGCGCGTGGCGTTCGCGGTGCCGAATACCTTAACGGGTGAAGGACAACTGATGGTCGATATGACCTTTGAAAGCATGGACGATTTTTCACCAGACGCGATTGCCCGCAAAGTGGACTCATTATCTCAGCTGCTCGAAGCCCGTACCCAGCTTGCCAACCTGCAAACCTATATGGACGGTAAAGCGGGCGCAGAAAGCCTGGTGATGAAAGTGCTGAATGACAAGTCGCTGCTGAACACCCTGGCATCGGCGCCAAAACCTAAACAGGCTGATGAAGCCGCGTCCTGAATGTGAATCAGAGAGATAAAAATGGCAACTCAAGCACAAAACCATAAACAGGCCGTGCCGCAGGCCGCAACGCAAAATGATTTTAATGCGTTACTGACCCGTGAATTTAAGCCGAAGTCCGCACAGGCAAAATCAGCGGTCGAAATGGCGGTGAAAACCCTGGCGGAGCAGGCGCTCTCTACCTCGATCATGATGACTGACGATGCGTATAAAAACATCGCTGCGATCATCGCGGAGATTGACCTTAAGCTGTCCGAGCAGATTAACCTGATTCTTCATCATGAAGAGTTTCAGCATCTGGAAAGCGCCTGGCGCGGCCTGCATTACCTGGTGAACAACACCGAAACCGATGAGAAGCTGAAATTGCGCTTTATGGACATTTCTAAAAATGACCTGCGTCGCAACATGAAGCGCTACAAAGGTATCGCGTGGGATCAAAGCCCGCTGTTTAAGCAGATCTACGAAGAAGAGTACGGTCAGCTTGGTGGCGAACCCTATGGTTGCCTGGTGGCGGATTACCATTTTGACCACAGCGCGCCGGACGTGGACTTGCTCTCCTCTATCGGTAAGGTGGCGGCGTCTGCTCATATGCCGTTTATTACCGGCGCTTCGCCATCCGTGATGCAGATGGACTCCTGGCAGGAGCTGGCTAACCCGCGTGATCTGACGAAAATCTTTACCCAAAATCTGGAGTATGCCGCATGGAACTCCCTGCGTCAGTCTGAGGATTCTCGTTATATCGGTCTGGCGATGCCGCGCTTCCTTGCTCGCCTGCCTTACGGAATCAGCACCAACCCGGTGGATAACTTCCATTTTGAGGAAGATACCGACGGCGCGGATCATGGCAAATATGTCTGGGCGAACGCCGCGTATGCGATGGCGGTTAACATTAACCGCTCCTTCAAACATTACGGCTGGTGCACCATGATCCGCGGCGTAGAGAGTGGCGGCGTGGTGGAAGAACTGCCGTGCCACACCTTCCCGACCGACGATGGCGGCGTGGATATGAAGTGCCCGACGGAGATTGCGATTTCCGACCGTCGCGAAGCGGAGCTGGCGAAGAACGGCTTTATTCCACTGGTTCACCGTAAAAACACCGATTACGCGGCGTTTATTGGCGCACAGTCATTGCAGAAACCGGCGGAATACTACGATCCAGACGCAACGGCCAACGCCAACCTTTCCGCGCGTCTGCCGTACCTGTTTGCCTGCTCTCGTTTTGCGCATTACCTGAAGTGCATCGTGCGCGACAAAATTGGTTCGTTCAAAGAACGTGAAGATATGCAGCGCTGGCTGAACAACTGGGTGATGAATTATGTCGATGGCGATCCGGCGAACTCTTCCCAGGAAACCAAAGCGCGTCGTCCGCTGGCAGCAGCAGAAGTGGTAGTGGAAGATGTTGAAGGTAACCCAGGTTATTACCAGGCGAAATTCTTCCTGCGTCCTCATTTCCAGTTGGAAGGTCTGACCGTCTCTTTGCGTATGGTCGCTAAATTACCATCGTTGAAAGACGTGGCGTAATTCAGGCAGTTAATTAAGAAGAATAACTCCCGTCTTATTCTTAATAAAAAAAGGCTGCGCAGGGATCCTTGCGCACTGTAAAAGGCAAAAAGGTATTTTTGTCTTCGTTTCGTTCGTTACTCATAAAGTAACGTTGTTAATTAAAGCTAACTAAGGAAATAGTATGGCTCAGGATATGTTTATTAAAATTGATGGTATCGAAGGCGAATCTCTTGATGCTACCCATAAAAATGAAATCGAAGTGCTGTCCTGGCATTGGGCAAGCAGCCAGAGTTCAAATATGCATAGCGGTTCCGGCGGCGGTGCGGGTAAAGCAAAGGTTGAAGATTTCTGCTTTGAGCATTATGTCGATAAGGCCAGTACTAATCTGTTGAGTTACTGTCTGTCTGGTAAGCATATTAAAGACATCCAGTTTGTGGTTCGTAAAGCTGGCGGCGATCCGCTGGAATATCTGACCATTAAATTCACCGATGTCATTATTACTCACATTGAAACTTCGGGTTCCCACGAAGACGAAACGCGTTCGCGTGAGCGCGTGACCTTCGCCTTCACGAAACTGACTCAGGATTACGTAATGCAGAACGCTGAAGGCGCGAAGTCTGGCGTAATTTCTACCAGTTACGACGTGAAAGCAAACCTGCGCAGCTAATTACTGCCAGGCTCGCTGACAGAGTTTTGCCGCTACGGCGGCAAAACTCTTCTTCGGATGATGTAGACCAGATGGATTGAGTGGAAAAGTATGCTTAGCGGAAAAAAAATAAAATTCATACTAAAGGGAATGGCTGTTTTTTTACTGTCAGTCTTTTTGGTCGCCTGTAGTAGTAATAATAGTAGTAAGGCGGCTGATAGTGATGAAATAAAAATACATCTGCTGGCGGCAAGCGATATTAACCCAAACGAAATGGGTGAACCGGCGCCACTCAATATATTTATTTACAGCGTCAAGGATCTGGATGTTTTAGCCAATGCGGATTTTTTTGAAATTGTTGAGGGAACCAGCAAACCTGTACAGATGGCGGCCTCAAAAGTCTATGAAGCGATTCTACAACCCGGAGAATCACGCACCATTCTGATTAAAACCGACGGTAATACCCGCAGCCTTGCTTTCATTGGCGCATATCGCAGTCTTAACGATTCTCTTTGGCTGGTGAGTTGGGATCGACCAGAAAAGAAAACATCGTGGTGGCGACCGAGTTTCTTTCGCGATGATTCGCTTGAGTTGAATGCGCATTTCCAGAAAGCAACAATAACAATTAAAGAAATGGATTAAACCGTGAGAACGAATAAAGTCGTCTGGAGTGAAGGGCTGTTTCTTCGTCCGCAGCTTTTTCAACAGCAAGAACGCTATTTTGAATACTATGCACATAAAAGAGCATCGACCCTAAGCCCCTTCTTTTGGGGATTCTCGCAGTATGAAATCGATCGCGAGGCGTTGTCGTATGGCAAGCTGGTGCTGCGTACCGCGCGCGGCGTATTGCCGGACGGCACGCCGTTTGATGTACCCGATCACGCCGATTTACCCGAACCGCTAACAATTTTGCCTGAGCATTTGGGGAAGACGATTTATCTGTCGGTGCCGTTACGCCTCGATAATAGCGATGAGACCATCTTCAACCAGCACGACGCCAGTTCACTGGCGCGTTTTCGTGCGCAAGAGACAGAACTGTGCGACACCAATGCGATTCGCCAGGGGCCAAAACCGGTGCAATTGGCGAAATTGCGGCTCAAGCTGGTTTCGCAAACTGAAATGACCGAATCGTGGATTGGCCTGCCGCTCACTCGCGTCAAGGCGATTCAGCCCGATGGTAGCGTGTTGTTGCATCTGGACGATTATATTCCGCCGGTTACCGGTTATGCGGCGAATCCACTGTTGAGCGAATGGCTGACCCACCTTAATGGCCTGGTCAAAATGCGTGCAGGGATGCTGGCGCATCGCCTGTCGGCGTCTGACGGCAAGGCCAGTGCCAGTTCCGAGGTGGTGGATTATCTGCTGTTGCAGATTTTCAATAAATACGAGCCGATTCTCGATCACCTGCGCCATATCCCGGAGCTGCCGCCCATCGTGCTCTACGAGGAGCTGGCGAAGCTGGCAGGAGAACTTTCCACGTTTGTGCGCACTAAAACGCGTCGACCCAAAAGTGCGCCGGGTTACGAGCACGCCAGCCTTTACCCTTCGATTCGTCCTTTGGTAGACGACGTGCATGATCTGCTTAACCAGATTCTGGTGCGGGCAGGTCAGCTTATCGATCTACAAGCTAAAGGCAACGGCGTCTGGGCAGCTTCAATTCTGCCGAATGAACTGCGTTCGTTCTCAAACCTGGTGCTGGCAGTTCACGCACAACTGCCGATGGATGTGTTGCAGCAGCAGTTCCAGTCGCAGACAAAAATCAGCGCGCCGCAGCAATTGCATGAGCTGGTTCGCTCGCACCTGCCGGGCCTGGTACTGCAAGGATTGCCAGTGCCACCACGTCAGATCCCATACAGCACGGGCTATGTCTATTTTGAACTGCTCAAAAATGGACCTTTCTGGGACAAGATCTCCACCACCGGCGCACTGGCGCTGCATGTCGCAGGTGAGTTCCCCGGCCTGAAGATGGAACTGTGGGGAATCAGGAACTGATGAAAGATGATATCAAGGCGCAAGTGTCCGCAGAATCGGCGGATTACGAGGAGAACTCGCCACAGGCGCTGGGTAAATTCCTGCTGGATGAGCAGGGCGACTGGATACAGGAGCCGGAATCGACGCCAAAAGGAGAGGCGGCGTCTATTAGCGAGCGTGCGAACCGTGGTGAGAACACGCTGAAAAGCGAAAGCGTACAGCAGCGAATTTTGCGCGTGAAGATGGCGGAAAATCCGCTGCTTGAAGCCGCCCAGCCGCTACTACGCGCGCTTGGCGATATGCCTGAGCAGGTAAGCGATATTACCCATGTCGAGATCCTCAAAAACACCCTTAAGAGCCAGGTAACGCTGTTCGGTATTGTCTGCGATGAGGTGAATATTCCGTGGAAAAAGATGGCCATCGTGCGCTATTGCCTTTGCACCGCGCTTGATGAAGCGGCGCATACCACGAACTGGGGGCTTGAGGCGGGCTGGTCGCAGAGCAACCTGCTGAACCACTTTGAGGGGGATAACGACGGCGGGAATAAATTCTTCCTGCTGGTTGGTCGTCTCTCCATGAATCCGACTGAATTTGCGGATGTGCTGGAGGTGCTGCTGCGCATTCTGGGGCTGGGCTTTGAAGGGCGCTACAGCATTATTGAAGATGGTGACCGCCAGCTCAGCAAAATCCGCCAGCGCCTGCTGACCCTGATTCAAAGCACGCGCAACACCACCCCGCCCGCGCTGTCGCCACATGGGTTACAACCGCATGGGCCTGCGGTGCGCGAGAAGATAGTGATCCCCGTCCGACTGAGTGCGCTGTGCGCTGGTGTTCTGGTGGTGTCGGCGTTTCTCTGGTGCAAATTCTGGTTACTGTCACGCAGCGATGACATCACCAATGGCATTTATGCCATGCAAAACCTCAGCATGCCCGTGGCGCAACCTGCCATGCGTCTGAGGCTGGCAGTGCTGCTGCGTAATGAAATCAAGAAACAGCTTCTGAGCGTGGATGAGAGCCAGCAGCAGAGCAAAGTGGTGCTGAAAGGCGATACGTTGTTCCTGTCGGGTTCTGTCCGTGTTCAGCCGGACATGGTGAAAGTCATTGAGCGTATCGCCAGCGAAGTTCGACGCGTGGACGGCGATGTGGTGATTGTCGGCCATACAGACGCTACCCCGATCAACCGACCTGGATTGCCGAATAACGTTGTGCTCTCGGAAAAACGGGCCACAGAAGTGGCGCAATATTTTATTTCGGCTGGGCTGCCTGAGAGCAAGGTGAAAGTCCGGGGCGTGGGAAGCAGTCAACCCGTGGCCTCCGATGAGACGCCTCAGGGACGGGCGAAGAATCGCCGTATTGAGTTTTTTGTCACGTATTAACGAGGACGATAATGTCTTATTTAAATAGAGTCTTCACCACGCGGTTTATGAAGACGCTGCTGATTGTGTGCGGTGTGGCGTTACTGGTTGCCGCCATCTGGTTCCTGGGGCCGTTCTTTGGATTTGGTGAATCTCGTCCTCTGCTGAGCATTGAGTCGCGCACTATTTTTATTCTGCTGACGGCGTTCTGTCTGGTGTGCCTCTGGCTGGGCTGGCCTGTGTTTATTGCGCTCACCGCAACGTTATGTGTGATTGTTTGGGTATTCGGCCCCTTCTTGTTGGTTGGCGAAAGCTGGCCCATTGCGCCGGTTAGCGTCAGGCTGGCGATCATTGCCGTTATTTTGCTGGTCGCGCTGTTATACGGTTTGTGGCTGTTATTGCTGGCGCTGAAAGACAATCCGGCATTGCTCAACAGGTTTGTGCGCCACACAGAGCCGGTTGCAGAAGATAATAGTGCAGAAGTAGCGGCCGTGATTGGCAATGCGGTGAACTACGTCAACAAGAGTTGCGGTACGCTGTCGTTTTTCCAGCGCGTGATTCTGGCGCGTAAGCCGCTGGATGTGCTGCCCTGGTATATGATGATCGGTACCGCTGAGGCCGGGAAAACATCCGCGATCCTGGCATCTGGCCAGAATTTCCCGCTGCCGGAACAGCTTAACCAGGTTGGTAAACCGACATCGCCCACCCGCAACTGTGAGTGCTGGTTCGCCAATGACGCTATCTGGCTCGACACGGCCGGGAAATACATCAGCGAGTCGGAAAAGCATTTCAACGAGTGGCGCGCGATTCTGAAAGCGCTGAAAAAACACCGTCCGGTCAAGGCGATCAATGGTGTTGTGGTGTCGTTTTCTGCCGCTGATGTAATGTGCCGCAATAAAGCGGAACTGTTTGAACTGGCGGCCAGCCTGCGGGCAAAAATTGAGGATGTACGTCAGACGCTGGGCGTGCGGTTTCCGGTTTATGTGCTGGTGACGAAACTCGATCAACTGCCGGGCTTTACTGAGTATTTCAGGATCCTGACCGATCAGGAGCGCGAGCAGGTCTGGGGCGTGACATTCCCTTATGGTGATATCAAAACGGCTTCTGTCTCCGGGTTGCGCAGCCAGATCACCGAAGAGTTCTCCCTGCTTGAAGAGCGTCTGGAGCGCGAAATGATCGTGCGCCAGCAGGAGGAGTTCGACCATCGCGATCGCAAAAAGATGTACGCGTTACCGCAAGATTTTCACCTGCTTTCTGGCATGGTGGCGGAAGTGGTGGACAACATCTTTTTTGCCTCCCGCTATGATGAAACGCAAAGCTACACCCAGTTGCGCGGTATCTATTTTACCAGCAGCCATCAGCCGATCGACTTCAATTTGTTGAATAACCAGAGCGTGATTCGTAACTGGTCGAACTATGTTGAGCATAAATCACCGGAAGTGATGGCCTCGCTGAGCGCGAAGTCAGACGACCAGGATTTTCTGATTAACGATGTCTCTTACGGGCGGCAATATTTTCTGAAACAGCCTTTTAGCGGCGTTATCGTTAAAGATCTGCACCTGGCGCGCTATAACCTGGCGAACCAGTCAAAGTACCGCTTACAGCGTTTCCTTGGCCATACGCTGTGCATTGTGGTCGCCTTTATTTTGTTAAACGGCTTCTATAACAGTTACCACAACAATAGCGGCTATCTGGATGCCATTGAGCTCAAAGTCACTACACTGCGCGGTGAGGTAAACCGCTTTAACCAGCAGACAGGCGACGCCATGCTGCCTCGCCTGCTGGCACTGTCACACTACCTGCCGGAATACGGCACACTGGAGGTGCTGAACCCAACATTGCCGTGGCGTTACGGGCTGTATACCGGCACGGATGTGGCGACGGCGTCGAATTCGCTGTACCAGTATTTCCTGCAACGTCTGCTGTTGCCACAGATTCAGCAGCAGGTCATGTTGGCGTTGCAGGACGCGATTGATAGCAGTGACGATGAGCACATCTACAACCTGTTAAGACTCTATTTGCAGGTCTACGGTCAGGGCAAATTTGACCAGCAAGAGATGATTAACGGCATTACCCAACTGTGGGAGCGCAACGGAAAACTCCAGCCTTATGAAGAACGGCAGGTTTTTATCTCACATCTGACCCAGCTTTTTACGGCACCGGATTGGCGGCGTTTTGGCCAGGATGCGGATGAAGGGCTGGTGAAATATGCCCGCACGCTGCTGGAGCGCGAAGATTTAGCCAGCCGCCTTTATAGGCGTATCAAAGCCTCGTTGGCGCAGGATGTGCCAGCGGATTTAACCCTTGGCGAAATGGCGAAATCACAAGGCGGCGACCTGTTCACCCTGAGTTATGTGTATCGTGAGAGTGCCATTCCCGGCCTTTTTACCCGGGCGGGCTATTACGAGGCGTTTAAAAAAAAAATGGAACCGAGCCTGATGCTGTTAGCGGGTGAGGATGCCTGGGTGCTGGGGAAATCCAGCCCGGACGCTGCGCTGCCAAAGGTGGCTGTCGGCAGCGATGGCACGCTGGTGAATTCGGTACAACAGCAAATCCTCGCACTCTATCTGGATGAATATACCCGGCACTGGCAGGACTTTCTGAGCAATATTCGCATCAAAGAGAATGTGCTCACGCAGGATTACGGTAGCGCTGGCGTTGCGGCAAATATCTATATGCTGCGAACGTTCAGCGCCTCCAACTCGCCGCTGGTGAACTTAATTCAGCGCATCGTGAGAGAGACAACTCTGGTAAAAAGCGATGACAAATCGCTGCTGGACAATGTCGGCCCGAAAGGTCAGGTCCTGAATGTGGTGGCGAAGGTTAACCTCGCTTATGCCAACATGGAAAAGAAGTTGCTCAGGGAGCGGGTGGATAACCATTTTGCGCCGTTGCGTGAGTTTGCCACTGGCAGTCACGAACTGGCGCAGGAGGGAAGTCCGGCAATGACCGGTGCGGAGCTTGGCAAGCTAATGAGTGCGCTAAGCGAGCAATATACGCTGTTTGTGATTTACGACGATGCGCTGAAGAACGGCAATTCGCCGTCGCTGCCTAATACCGCTCTGAAAATCAGCGCCGAATCACAAACCTGGCCCGATCCGCTGAGCCATCTGGTGGGGCCGCTGCTGGATAGCGTGTATCACCACGCCAGTCAGGAGGCTATCGCCAGAAGCAATGAAGGGATTGAAGAGAGTCTTGGGCAAGTTTGTCGCGCTACGTTACAGGGGCGTTACCCTTTTGCCAATACCGCGCGTGAAGTCAAAAGGGCGGATTTTGAGCGCTTTTTCGCGGTGGGCGGTCTGGTGGATGAATACTACAAAAAACATCTGGCAGATAAAGTCGATACCTCTTCGCAGCCGTGGCGCTACAAAGGCGATATAGATGCTGATGACGCGAATATGTTGGCCTTTTTTGAGCAGGCGGCAGATATTCGCGAAGCCTTTTTCCAGGGGGATGATGGCCGGAAGTTAGCGCTTGCGTTTGATATTTCGGTGCAGCATCTGGATTCGTCAATTACGCAGCTCAATATGAATTTTGATGGTCAGCAGGTTAGTTATGCGCACTGGCCGGTCTCATCGGTGTCGGTTGTCTGGCCGACGTCGCGTTCGGTATCAAAAATGTCGATGAATGCGACCCCGAGAGTCGCAACCGGAGCCTCTTCGATGATGTTTAGCGGTCCGTGGTCGCTTTTTCGCTGGCTGGATAATGCCAGTGATATTACCTCAACTGATACCGATGAACTTATTTTGCGTTATTCGCTGGACTCCAGACGTGCGGACATTGAAGTTGCGGGGCTTACCTTCAAAGATCAACTGGTCGTGGATATGTTGAAAGATTTCCGTTGTCCTGGTGAATATTAAAATCTGAGGGAAAGATGTCTCTACGCCTGTATTTACTTGTTGGTGAGTCGCGTGCGAGCCCGTTTTGCAGAAAGAGAAAAAAGCAGCGTCAGACGGAGGCTTTTATTTCTCAGGAGATTTTGTCAAACATGGCAATGGCAATGACAGACGATTATTTGTCTGCGGCGTATCCGTGGTGTTTTGTCATATCGTCCAGCACTTTACAGGATAAATACCACTATGTGGGAGCGTGTCGGATTCTTTGTAATGAACAAGGGGAACGAATGTTGGTTGGAATGTACAGCCCGGTATCGCATCGCTGGTTGAATAACAATATGCAGGCTGAATTTCCGCTGACATTCTGGATGAGTAGAATTTTAAACATGATGCAGAAAAATCATTTTTCTGCCCGTAACACGCCATTGCTACGGCAATGGCGCACGGCGTTGCAGCGTGCTTATTCTCCGTTCTGGGAATCTTTTGCGCTGACGCCAGCCTGGCGTTTTAAAAACCGCTCGCAGGCCTTACTCAGGGAGGGATCACAGGAAGACTATTGTATCCGAAATAGCGATGGTGTTGACGTTATGCCATGGAAAAACTGGCCTGACTGTATATCGCAAGAGTCAGGAATATGGTTGTGGCGAGAAAGTCGACACAGAAAAATATTGGATTCACAACGTATCAGGTGATTATATGTCACGTACTATTACATTAAGTAGTCCGGCGATGCCGTTGTTGCTGGGCGATCCCGCGTTAGTCATCGCAAAACTGGATGGCGAAGAGGCGTTGTCGTCCCTGTATTCCTATGTGATTACGGCTAAAACCCCGGCTAACTCTTTAATTCCCTGGCAGTCGGCATCGAATGTCGATTTGAAAGCATTAATCGGCAAAGAGATGACCGTCACCATTGAACTGGATGGCAACGGTTTGGGGGATATTTTTGCAATTGGTAAAGATACCAGGGAAATTTCAGGAATCGTCCAACGCGCACGTTATATCGGGCGTGATGGTAATCAGGCACTTTATGAAATTGTGATTCGCCCATGGTTGCATCTGGCGGAATTAACTTCTGATTTCAAAATATTCCAGCAAAAAAATGTCGTGGATATTATTGATGAAGTATTAGGGAATTACAGTTTTCCGTTAGAAAAAAGGCTGTCGGGAAGCTATCCACTGCTCGATTTCCAGGTTCAGTATGGTGAAACCGACTTCAATTTTATTGAGCGGTTAATGGAGGAATGGGGGATTTATTGGTTCTTTGAGCATGCTGAGCAACACCACAAACTTATTTTAGTGGATAACGTCGGGGCACATAAACGCTTCCCGAGCGAAGCTTATCACGTTATTCAGTATGCCGCCGAACAGCCGAAGATGGATCAGGAATATATTAGCCAGCTTCATTTTCAGGAAACCATTACCTCCGGGAAATGGGTCACAAATGACTACGATTTTACGAAGTCACGCGCCGATATTATGGCGCTGGACAGCAAGCCGCGTAAAACAAGTTTCAACGAGATGGAGATCTTCCACTGGCCTGGCGATTATGAGCAGCCCGGTATCGGCGAGCAGCTCGCACGGGTGCGAATGGAAGAGCTCGGGGCGCAGGGGTCACGCTGCGAAGGGTCAGGCGAACTGCGTGGTATTGCCTGCGGCTGCGATTTTGAACTGGTGAATTACCCGGTCGAGAAAGCAAACCGCGAATACATGATTTTGCGCAGTCATCTGATAGTGGAAGAGATTAATCAGGTGACCGGCCAGGATGAATTCCGCTATCACTGCGATTTTACCGTTCAACCAACCACAAAAATTTATCGTCACCCGATGACGGTGCCAAAGCCGAAAACCAGCGGCCCGCAAACGGCCATCGTTGTCGGCCCTGAAGGCGAAGAGATCTGGACGGATGAATACGGGCGCGTAAGGGTGCGTTTTCTCTGGGATCGCTACGGTAAAAACAGAGAGTTAGACTCCTGCTGGCTGCGTGTGAGCCAGGCCTGGGCCGGAAATAACTTTGGCGGGATTTATATTCCCCGCATCGGCCATGAAGTGATTGTCGATTTTATCAATGGCGATCCCGACAGGCCGCTCATCATTGGCAGCCTGTACAACAATGTCACTATGCCGCCGTGGGATCTGCCAGTGAATGCCACGCAGAGCGGGCTGGTCAGCCGCACCGTTGGCGGTGGGCGCAGCAATTACAACGGCATTCGCTTTGAAGATAAGTCGGGTCTGGAGGAGTACTGGGAGCAGGCTGAGCGCAACATGACCCGCTTAACCAAGCAGAACGAAGAGCAGACGATTGGCATGAACTCCAACGTGAATGTCGGCCTGTCGCGAAACCTATTCGTTGGGGCGAACTATATGTCGGATGTGATCGGCAATAGTAGCGCCATGATCGGTGGGGCGCTGGCGATTCAGGTGGGAGGTGGCCAGACTGACACCGTCGCGCTGGCGAAGGGGATTAATGTCGGTGGCGCGTTTATGACGGCGGTGGGCGGCTACCACTCTTTAGCGGTTGGTGGTGCGAGCACCACTGTTGTTGGCGGCGCCATGACGCTGAAAGCAGGCGGCGAGCTGGTGATCTCGGCGAAGAAGATCAAAATTATCGGCTCTGATCAGGTGATTATCCAGGGTGGCGAAGTCGATATTAACCCTGGCGACTGCTGCAATAAATGTGGTTGTGGTGGAGATGGTGGCGGTGGCGGTGGAATGATCGGCCTGCCGGGACTGCCTGCAATTGCGAGTGTGTTTGGTGTTGAGATTCCGTTGCCGCCGCTTCCGACGCCAACGGATACACCACCGCCAACGGATACACCACCGCCAACGGATACACCACCGCCGACGGATACACCACCGCCGACGGATACACCACCACCGACGGAGACGCCACCAACACCAACAGGGGACGAAACGCCTGAGCCTTAATATGCAACTGGCGGCGAGAACGTTTCGCCGTCATCAATCGCTTTCAAGGGAGAATGAAATATGCAAAACGCAGCACGTGTTGGGGATGCCACAGCTCATGGTGGTGCCCTATGTTCTGGTTCGGGCAATGTCTATATTAATGGTATTCCCGCCGCGATGATGGGCGTCAGTATTGCGCCGTGCGCGCTATTACATGGCGCAGCGCCCGTTGCGACAGGCTCGGGCTCAGTCTTTATTAACGGTTCGCCAGCGGCAAGACTGGGCGATGTGACCGGGTGCGGTGCGGTTGTCGTAACGGGTTCTTGCGATGTCTATATAGGTTGACGCGATGAAGCTCCGTTTTGAATGGCCATCATCGCGCCAGCCCGTCACGTTGTCGGAAGGTATCACGGCAGAACAGGCCATCGCTTTAGATATGAGCAGTGGGGTCTTCGGACCCCACAATCAGGTGCCTGAGGAGCGCGATGCGGTGGCGTTTTACTGGCATTTTACCCGCCCGGTCATACGGAACCTCTGTAGTAGTTATATCTGCCTGTTGGATGGCGTTGAGCTTCATTATGGCGAGAGCCAACCTTTGCGCGTCGGGAGCCATCTTCAGGTGGGGCACTTTAAGCTGGAAATAACCTCTGGTGATGCCAGCACACGAGATGACAAGGACTTTTACCCGTTATTTTACACGGGGAATGCATGGCCAGCGGCGAATAAACTTCCTGAAGTAGAGGATATTCTGCCTAACGGTGGTAGTTATATTAATGACTTACATTACTTTAATGATGTAGTTGCCCAGGGAGACAGTAAAGATGCATTAAAAATGCTTGAAATCGAGTATAAAAGGTTCCTTATTTGGCAGGAGCAAAGTGGTCATTACTATGACAATGTCGGCAATCAAGATGCTTACATCATTAAAACCGATAACCACTTTGATAGCGTAAAAGAATGCCTGAAGGCGAAAACTTTAACGGAATGTATTGTCGATAGAACATTTTTGATGGAAAAAGTGTGGCCAGATTTTGAAAGCTGCGATGCTCTGGACGATATTTTTGCCGAAGAAGATAAAACCGATTTACTCAAATCACTTTCACCAGAGCATATTGTTGCCAAAGGAAAATATAAAGTTCCTGAACTTGTTTTCCGTGACTTTCACAAGATTGGTTTGGATTCACACTATTAATTAAAGGAGTTACAACGATGCAAGATATTATGTCACTTACCGAAGCGCTGAAAACCTCTTCTCTGAAAGATCTGCTCGCACAGGTACTTTCGCAAGTTAAAGCCTTTCCGCAAGATCTCAAAGCCAGAGAAGTGCTGTTTAAATTATATTGTGTTGATGGTGCATGGGATAGCGCGTTACTGCAACTTCAGACGTTAACGCTGCTTGATGATGGTATGCAAAAGCAGTGTGAGTTATATAAAAACCTCGTATTTAGCGAAATGCAGCGCACTCAGGTTTTGTCTGGTGAGCGTCTGGCGGCAACATTACAGGGCGATATGCCACAGTGGATGGCGAAAATACACAAGGCGAATGAGCAATATTACCAGGGGAAGACTGAGCTATCGGATATTATTCGTTCTGAAGCCTTCGATCTTTCACCAGAAAGCAATGGGAAAAGTGACACCCTGGGTGAATTTACATGGATTGCCGACAGCGATGGACGCCTCGGGCCGATATGTGAATTTATTTGCGCAGGAGGATATCGTTGGTTACCTTTCGCATCCATTCAGCAATTGAACGTTTCAAAACCGAAAGATCTGCTCGACCTGCTGTGGTTACAGGCTTCCGTTAAGGTTGCGGGGGAAGAATATTTCGGTTTTATTCCGGCACGCTACCCTATCAGGACGGCTGATGAGCAGAGCTATAAATTGGGCTCAAAAACAGAGTGGACCTCGCTGTCCGATCTGCTCATTCTGGGCCATGGCCGAAAAGTATTGATTACCGATTGCTGCGAGCATTCCATCATGGAGGTGGGTGAGATTGTTTTCGAATAATTCGTTAACCAGAAGAGGTCGTTATCTTCCTACTCTTCTGGAACGGTTACAGGATAACGAGCCTAAAAGTCCTGACGATCGGGCCAGGCCTGTTGATATAAAAACGATACGCCAACTGGTTCAGAAAGATATCGCTGATTTAATTAATCATACAAATATTGAGGACACGCTTGACGAGCAGCGCTATAAAGCAGTAACGGAATCTGTGCTTAATTATGGTATTCCTGCACTGATTGGTAGCCAGAAAAATCGTAATAACTGGCATGTCATCGAGCAAGCTATCCGCAAGGCTATCATTCGCTTCGAGCCGCGTATTATTCCTGAAACATTGCTGGTGCGCTCATTACATGAGGGGGAGGGCATGGCAAGACATGCCATCATTATGTTTGAGATCCGGGGGCTGATTAACTGGCATCCCCATCCCATTGATTTATTTATGAATGGTCACTACGATACGGAGTCAGAAAAAGTAGATCTGAAGCTTCTTTAAATAAATCTTAACGCCTTCAGCATATCAATTTAGTTGTGAGATTAGGATTTTTCCATGGGCTTTTTTCTTGGTTAATTATCCTAAAATAATTTATAGCTATTACCAAAATAGAGGATTTTGAATAGTATCAAGGTGAGCTTTTTCTTATTCGGAAAGATCTATAGAGTCGATTCCGCTATTGAATGAAGTCTTTCTCGCTGAATCGATATCTTGTTTTCTTGAATAAGTTGCTGTAACAGGGAATGCAACACATGGGTGTGAAATATGTTGAATATATTATTGATGGATTCTAGCTATTATCTAGACTTAGGATTGAGATTCTTAATCTTGAACCAGTTAGCAAATGAGCACATACATGAGACACGTTTTGCGTCATCACCAGATGAAATGAAAACGGAAACCGCAAACATCATCTTCTGCGATGATGTTGTGACAGTTAATGTTTTGAATAAAAAACAAAATAAAGAGATAGAAAAGATAACGCTTCATGTTCCTTTTCTCGCCAGAAATCAAACTATCAACGATATTTCGATGAAGATTGGTAAAATATTGGCAATTGCTAATGCAGATTATCATGTTCATCTCAATAAAAAAGACGCTTACTGGAGTTTTGGATTAAAGAAGTACGCTCAGCTTTCTGATGCGGAAAACGATGTCATGCTCTTAATTGGCCGTGGCTACAATAGCGGTGATATCTCGCGAATGCTAAACCGCTCACGAAAAACAATCAGCACCCACTATCGCAATGCCTGCCGCAAGATGGGTGCCTCAAATCAGGCTGAGTTCTATCGTTACGCTTCGTTTATCGCCCGATGTGGTTGTAATGAAAGAAACACGTTGTGTTTATAAATGGAATAGTAAAAGGCATTATTATGGATAATGATTACAACAACCGGTGTGAGTGGCATCGTTTACTTTATGCACTGCCAATCTATTTTATCGTTAGCAATTATGTCTTTGCAGTAAATAATGACACCATCATTGTCGATGGTGGAAAACTCAATTTCGAAAATTTAACGCTTGTTAATGACACAAGCGGCGCCTTTATTATTCAGGCAAAGAATGGCGCGGAATTTAACGCCAGCCAGTTGTTCCTCACCAGTACCAGTACGCGCGGTGGTGGTGCATGGATTGACGGTAGTGTATTCAGGGGGAACAACCTGACAATTAATGTCAGCGGTAAATCTGCCAGTGGCATCTACCTCGCCAATAGCAGTTCTGCTGTTTTAAATAATATTAATATCGCTGGGCAGAACAGCGCGCAGGGGCTGATTTTGGACGGCACCTGGTCCAGCACGCAAAGCTCCGCGACTGCGCAGGTTAGCGACAGCACCATCGCCACCGAAAGCGGCGATGCGATTCACATCATGGCGGGCGATCTCATGCTGACCAACACCGTCGCCACAACTACCGGCGACAGTAGCTATGCGGTGAATGTCAACCAGGCGGCAATTGCCACCATCGAAGGGGGACGTTACGCAACGCAGGGTAAGTACAGCGATGCGGTGTGGGTCACTTCGGCCGGTTCTTCTGTCAACATCAATAACGCCACGATTACTACCGCGGGCGAGCGCGCCATCGCGCTGAATGCGCAGCGTGGAACAGCGACGATTACTAATAGCACCCTCGAAACCGCAGGGGTCAATGGGTATGCGTTGTATACCGAAAAGCAGCTCACGGGCGATGAACTGATTATTACCACCCAAGGGCGCGGTGGCACTGGGATGTTTGCCGCCTCCGGTGGGCAGGCAAAGCTGACAAATAGCGGTATCGTAACGAACGGCGAACTCGCGGCAGGGCTGTTGGCCTATCCCGGTTCGACCATCATCGCTGATAATGTGCGTGTTGAAACCACGGGTAAACAAGGCTTTGGGTTGTGGAGTCGGGCAGGCCAGCTGGATGTCAGCAATAGCATTATCAACACGGCAGGTGACGCGGCAGCCGGGCTGTATGTGAATGGTTACTCCACGACGCTCAGCAATCGCGTATCGCTGGATAATGTGACATTGCAAAGCTCACAGGCGCAGGCGATTAAGGTCGATACAACCACGCTGGCACTCTCAATCAATGACTCTACGCTCAGCGGCGGCAACGGTCAGGTAATGACTGTCGGCCACTATGAGGACGCGGTTGATCCCGCCAACAATCTTTATAGCAACGTAACCTTAACAGCGACTAACAGCCAGCTGAATGGCGACATCATCTCTACTGATGTTGGCAACAGCGTGGCGATTAATCTGGCGGCTTCGGAACTCAATGGGGCGGCGAATAACGTGACCTCGCTGGCGCTGGATAGCACCAGCCGCTGGAATATGAACGGCAGTTCGGTTGTCGGCCAGTTGACCAACAACGGGATGATCGCTTTTTCCAATCTCAACGCCTTCGACACCCTGACGGTGACCGGGAACTATGCCGGTAATGACGGGATGCTGGTGCTGAACAGTGTGCTGGGGGACGACGGTTCACCGGTCAATAAACTGATTGTCGGCGGTGATGTGTTAGCGGGCACGACGCGCGTCGCCATCAATAACCTGGGCGGACATGGCGCACAGACGGTTGAAGGCATTGAGATTGTGGATGTCGGTGGAACCTCTTACGGCAGTTTTGCGCAGTCGGGACGTATTGTTGCGGGGGCTTATGATTACTCGCTGGAACAAAAGGGGGAAAACTGGTATCTGACCAGCCAGCCAACGGCTGTTGAACCTGAACTGACCCCGGAACCCACGGCAGAACCAACACTGGAACCCACGGCAGAACCAACACTGGAACCCGCGGCAGAACCAACACTGGAACCCGCGGCAGAACCAACACTGGAACCTGGAGTTAAATCTACGGAAAAACCGTCAGTGGTTCGCCCTGAAGCAGGAAGCTACACCGCTAACCTCGCGGCGGCCAATACCCTGTTTGCGATGAGCCTGCATGACCGATTGGGGGAGCCTTCATTTGTCGATGCTTTATCGGCGCAACCTGAAGTGACCAGTCTGTGGCTGCGTCAGATCGGCGGCCATAACGTCTGGCGCGATGGCAGCGATCAGCTGAGAACGCAGAGTAATCGCTATGTGACACAGCTTGGTGGCGACCTCGCACGTTGGAGCAGCGATGGCACTGACCGCTGGCATGTCGGTTTTATGGCGGGCTACGGCAACAATCACAACTCGACTCGCAGCCTGATGAGCGGCCTCCGTTCTACAGGGTCCGTGAATGGATACAGCGTTGGCGGCTACGCCACATGGTATGCCAGGCCTCAGGAATCGCAGGGTGCCTGGGTGGATAGCTGGCTGCTGTACAACTGGTTCAATAACAGTGTTCAGGGCGAGGGGCTGGCGAGCGAATCGTATAAATCCAAAGGTTTCACCGCGTCGCTGGAGGCGGGCTACACCCATAAATTATCTGAATTCAGAGGAAGCAAAGGTTCTCTGAATGAATGGTTTATCCAGCCTCAGGCGCAGGCGATATGGATGGGGGTAAAAGCTGATGATTTCCACGAAGCAAATGGCACCCGTATTCACGGTGATGGCGATGGCAACATCCGCACCCGATTGGGTATTCGCACCTTCCTGAAAGGCCACCATGCGATGGATAACGGCAAGGCGCGCGTGTTCCAGCCTTTCGCTGAGATTAACTGGATCCATAACACGCGTGATTTTGGTACGCAGATGGATGATGTGAATATTTATCAGACTGGCGCACGCAATATGGGTGAAATCAAAACCGGTGTCGAAGGGCTGATTAACCCGCGGTTGAACATCTGGGGGAATGTCGGCGTTCAGATAGGTAATAAAGGGTATCACGATGCCATCGCGATGGCGGGCTTCAAATATCACTTTTAGCATCAGCTAAGCCTCTGCCCCGACAAGCGATGCTGTGCTGGCAGCGACAAACACCATCGCCGGGGCAGATCTCGGGGGGGAGTTATGTTCCCCTTTTTTCATGGAGAGACAATGCAGATCTTTTCTGAAGACGCGTTTTTTATTCTCGGAGTTAAGTCACTATTGGCAAAACTCGATATCTCTGAGCCGGAGAAATTAATACTCTTCGACACTGGGCAAGACTATATTTATGTGCTTGATGATGATGAGGCGAAACAGCTTATCTATGCCGATCCTATTTCCGCTTTTATTCTTTGCCGCCGTATATTAATGCATCGGGCAACTGAGCTAAATATTTTCAGCAGGCTGTTCAACGGATGGCGCTTCGGGCGCTCGAGGCGACGTACTCAGACCGAATTAACTACCAGTGAAGCACTGATCATTAGAAAAGTTTGTTTAGGAATAAGCCAGAAGCATATTGCGACACAATTACATATCAGCGAAAAAACGGTGAGCGCCCATAAATTAAGCGCACTACGTAAGCTCAGAATCAAAAATGTTGCAATTTTCTTTACCGAGTATATCGCCTGGTATAGTTTATGGACGCAGTATATAAGCATACAACTGGATGACGGTTTGAATATACCGCAGTGCTGTGTGTTGAGAAGAGGGAATTTATAACCGGTTTGCATTTAGCGCCAGCACAGACTGGCGCTTTATCCATCCCCAGCTAAATAGCTGATCCTAATATCGCTACACTTTTGCCATTCCGTGTTTGCCACCCGGGAGCGGACTGAGGCTTTTCATAAAGTGGCGTATTTTTTCCAACAACCGCACATTGACCAGCACTGATGATTCCGGATGATGATTTCGTGCAGCGACTGCCACAGCCTTTCAATGATGAACAGCACCGAACTTTTACTGCTGCCACAGACATAACTGACCCGGTCAGTGCCACAGTGTAGAGCTTCCAGGGCGACATTCAATGCGTACTTTCCTGTCACCGCTGGTGAACACGATAAATTCACCTGCGGGAATTGGGTTAAGCGTTCATTTGCCGTTCTGATTGCTGAATAAGCTATGCAGTATGTCTGATACTCATACTGCATTTCATTAGCGCAACCGCTGTACCCTAAATAATTCGAGTTGCAGGAAGGCGGCGACGCAGTGAATCCCCAGGAGCTTACCCCAGTAAGTGACTGGGGTGAGCGAGGAAAGCCAACGCACATGCAGCTTGAAGTATGACGGGTATATGAAGATAAAGGTGAAAGGGCGCTCAGTTAGGCTTTGATTGCAGATAGGCGTTTCTCATAACGCTTTTCACTTCCCTGAGCTGTCTGCGGGTTTTATCCAGTTCGTTTGCCAGCCACTCTTCTTTCTCGCTGTGTTTGATTAGCACGATGCAACCCTGCATCACTTTCACCAGCAGATGTTGCCCGGTATCAAACCCGGCATCGCGCAGCCATTTGCCGGAAAGCATAATGCATGGCGTGCTGGTGTCACCCTGATTCGGGCGATAGCGCACAATTACACTGTGCTCGGTTCCGGTGGGCGTAAAGTCTGGGGTAGAATGCGGATCAGCCATTATCAACTCCTTGATAGTTGGGGATGGTTAGCTCTCGTCTGGTATCGCAAGTACCCGGCGAGAGCGTTTAAATGTCAGGACGACTTATGCTAGGGTACGTACCTGAGTGATTAAAGATTATGCTGCAGGTACGTACATGACGAAAGCTAAACGTGACACTAATCAGTCAAAATGCGGCAAAGCTCCCACATTTCAAATTAGGATCACGCCGGAACTGAAAGCACAGTTTGAAGCGGCTGCAAATGACGCGGGGATGAGTTTGGGGAACTGGCTCAAAACTCTCGGAAGAAAGGAACTGGAGAGATTGGGTGTTGTGCCAGATAAAATTAATCGTGATAGCCAATGATGTAAAATTCAGCTCCTGAAGACTTTATTGCATTGTCAGTGCTAACTAAAAGCACATCTAGTTGTTTCTTTATATTGCTGTTCGTATTTTTCTCATAAAAACTTTTCCTTGTATGTGGTTGAATAACTATAACTCTAGTTTTAATCTGATTAGGATTCGCCGTTAATGTTCTAAGATGAGCGATAAAATTTTCAGGGGCTGTTGGTTTATTATGATGCCAACATTTTTTATGTTCGGATTTTTTGGCCCTTTCGCTTAAATCATGTATTAGATTTTTTCTATTTGCATATCGTAAGTTTTTTACTGCTTGACTTAAAACAATATCGTGGGCGCCAACAGAAATCCTACGATTGGAGCTATCGCTTTTAGCCGCTTTTACATGTATTAGCGATATTATAATATTGTTATCATAGTTATCAATATGGATAAAATCTGCTTTTTCTCCTGCTCCATCATCACAATATAACCAACCAGTAGGTTTCTCTGTTGTATTAAATGGTTGTCCTCTTCCCCACTTGGATGTCCATCTGTTTTTAACCCAACAGAATAAGGATTTTTTAAGACCAATTAATTCTAGATTAACCTTTTCCTCTGCCATGGGTTTTTCTTGGCATATGTTATAATCTTCAAAATCTGCCCATCTAAAATCATCATAAACCACATCTCTATAGTTTGTCATAAAAACCCAGCCATTAACAATCGCATGACCGGATTCATACCAGCACTTAATTAATTCTGGATGATTAAATATTTTTGAGAAAATATCTATTTTTTCTTTTTTGTTTTTCTCTATTGAAATAATATTTAATTTGAATGATGCTTCATAATCTTTTATATATGGGGTGACTCTTATTTCTCCGCATAATGTATTATTGTTATGAATCTTTAAAATAATATCCGCACCTGATAAAGATGAGATAACTTCAAACGTGTAATGATCTCGTATGTTTCTTAAGAGATTTAATTTATATTCACTTTTTTCATGTGAAAGAATATCGGGATCAATAATAGAGAGATCATAAGCGTCATGAACACCAACAAAGTCATTAATTGGACTTGCCAATATTCCAATTGGGGTTATATTGTTTCTATTATTACTGTTTAATGTGTCGAGTATTTCTATAGTATATTTTTCAAATGTTTCCCAATCCTTACAAGGACCTCTCCAAATTGAAGACTTGAATGGGTTCAATCCTATAGTTTTACTACTATTACCTAATTCTGTTCGAACAGCTGACATCATATAAGATTGATCTTCTAGTGGGTCTAAAGACTCAGCTACGCTGTTTCCACCAAGAACTTTTGAGTCTGCTTTAAAAGTGTTTTTTCCATGTATACCAAGTAACCATAACATTTTAATACTATCTTCATTTATAAAATGAAAGTTAAGATGTGCTATATCTACAGATTTGATGCCTTTCAGGTATGATGTCTTGAAATTATCTCTTACAGAATCTTTCATTCCTTTTTCAGAAAAGTAAAAAGCAATATATTTTCCAAGGCTGAACGTGATGACAATATGATTTTCTATATCATATATGTCATTCCGTTTGGTCCAACTCGGTATTTTATTAATTTTGTATGGTGTAATTTCGATAAAAGTATCACCTGACACCTCTGATAAAGAAGGAAATCTTTGAAAGGATAATTGTGCATTTATCTCTTTTTCAATCAGATTGATTGTTGCTTCATGAAGATCTTTTGAAGAATGTTGTGCTGTGTTAACACCAATAAGAATTGAAAGAAATGGCGATAAATGTTCTTTTCTCATTTCATTCATAAACAATTCCTTACCTATGTATAGTAAAGTTATGTTTATTATTATTACGTAATAATAAATTGAACTGGCTCACATTGTAAGCATTCCTCTTAACCGGACTATTCATTTTCAGAGATCTTCCGACATACTGATTATGCCATTTGAGGAGTTCACTGGCCTGATTGCTGAACTGGAGACGACCAAATATGGCACTGAATGGTTTTACCCCGATGTAACACATTCAGCGCTTAACTGATTCTACTTATCAGCGCTGTTAAAAATGGGGGGATTACCAATCTATCTATTTAAAATAAAAGACTTTTTAGAATTTCTCGGATGGGTGCGGAGCAACTTTGGCGGAAGATCACAGGAGTCGAACCTGCCCGGGACCGCTGGCGGCCCCAACTGGATTTGAAGTCCAGCCACCTCACCGGAGATGACGATCTTCCGCGCCTGCATTGCTACATGGAGGCGGGGCGCATTATAGCTACTTTCAGTCATTTACCACATACCCCCATCAGAATTTTTCTCATTGTGCTGCCAGTAAAATCGGCTTCTTGAGATAAATCTCAATCTTTTCCATTGCTTAACCGCTTCGCTCCGGCGAAAGGGGGCGATCACAGAAAAGAATAAACGTAAATTGATAACAAGAAATCGCAATACCCGACTGAAAACCAATCGTTTACAACGTGTGAAACCGCTCTCTGTGCACTTTTCACGCGTAAAGGAAACATAAATGGACAGTCAGATTATTTCCGTGAAAGAAAAAATTGGCTACGGGATGGGCGATGCCGCCAGCCATATCGTCTTCGATAACGTGATGTTGTACATGATGTTTTTCTATACCGATATCTTCGGTATTCCCGCCGGATTTGTCGGCACCATGTTCCTGCTGGCACGCGCGTTAGACGCCATTTCTGACCCGTGCATGGGGCTGCTTGCCGACCGCACGCGCAGCCGCTGGGGGAAATTCCGCCCGTGGATCATCTTCGGTGCGCTGCCGTTTGGCGTGGTCTGCGTGCTGGCCTACAGCACGCCGGATCTCAGTATGAGCGGCAAAATGATTTATGCCGCTGTAACTTATACGTTACTCACTCTGCTTTACACCGTGGTCAATATCCCTTATTGCGCGCTCGGCGGCGTCATCACCAATGACCCGACACAGCGCATCTCGCTGCAATCCTGGCGCTTCGTGCTGGCCACCGCAGGCGGCATGCTCTCCACGGTGCTGATGATGCCGCTGGTGAAATTAATTGGCGGTGAAGACAAAGTCGCCGGTTTCCAGGGCGGGATAGCGGTGCTCTCGGTGGTTGCCTTTATGATGCTTGCATTCTGTTTCTTCACCACCAAAGAGCGTATCCAGGCACCGCCGAGCACTACCTCAATGCGTGAAGATTTGCGTGACATCTGGCAGAACGACCAGTGGCGCGTCGTCGGTTTGCTGACCATCCTCAATATCCTCGCCGTTTGCGTGCGCGGTGGCGCGATGATGTATTACGTTACCTGGATCATGGGGGATGCTGCCATCTTTACCGTGTTTCTTACCACATACTGCGTCGGCAACCTGATTGGCAGCGCGCTGGCGAAACCGCTGACCGACTGGAAATGCAAAGTCACCATCTTCTGGTGGACCAACGCCGCGCTCACCGTGTTCAGCATCGCTATGTTCTTCGTACCAATTCAGGCCAGCGTCACCATGTTTATCTTCATCTTTGTCATCGGCGTGCTACACCAACTGGTGACGCCAATCCAGTGGGTGATGATGTCCGACACCGTCGATTACGGCGAATGGTGCAACGGCAAGCGCCTTACCGGCATCAGCTTTGCCGGTACGCTGTTTGTGCTGAAACTCGGCCTTGCATTTGGCGGCGCGTTGATTGGCTGGACGCTGGCCGGCAGTGGTTACAATGCCGCAGCACAGAGCCAGAACAGCACCACCATCAGTATCATTATTGCCCTGTTCACGCTGGTTCCGGCGCTCTGCTATCTGCTCAGCGCCGTGATCGCCAAACGTTTTTATACGCTGAAAACCCCGTTCCTGAAATCGATCATGGCGCAACTGGCGCGTGGCGAGCACCGAGGCGATCAGGGGGTTGGTCATGTTTCTGCCCGGGAAGAATTACTGTAAGGAGTGACAGATGAAAATTAGTGATGGCAACTGGCTTATCCAGCCGGGGTTGACGTTAATTCAGCCGGTTCAGGTATTTGAGGTTGAACAGCAGGGCAATGAGATGGTGGTCTATGCCGCCCCGCGTGATGTGCGTGAACGCACCTGGCAACTGGATACCCCTTTATTTACGCTACGCTTTTTCTCGCCGCAGGAAGGGATTATCGGCGTACGCATTGAGCACTTTCAGGGCGCGCTGGATAACGGCCCGCACTTCCCTCTTAACGTTGCGCAAAACGTTTATGTGGAGATGCACAACACAGAAGCGTTTGCCGAGTTGCAAAGCGGTTCGCTTCGCGTTCGCGTGGGAAAAGGTGATAACTGGGCAATCGATTTTCTGCACGACGGTGAGCGCATCACCGGCAGCCAGTTGAAAAATAACGGCTATGTGCAGGATAGCAACCGCGGGCGCAACTACCTGTTCGAGCGTCTGGATCTCGGCGTAGGCGAAACGGTATATGGTCTCGGCGAGCGCTTTACCGCGCTGGTGCGCAACGGCCAGATGGTGGAAACCTGGAACCGCGATGGCGGCACCAGCACCGAGCAGTCGTACAAAAATATCCCTTTCTACCTGACCAATCGCGGTTATGGCGTGCTGGTTAATCACCCGGAAGCCGTGGAGTTTGAAATCGGTTCCGAGAAGGTCTCCAAAGTGCAGTTCAGCGTTGAGGGCGAATACCTGGAGTATTTCGTTATTGACGGCCCGACGCCGCAAGCGGTACTGGATCGCTATACCCGCTTTACCGGTCGCCCGGCGCTGCCGCCTGCGTGGTCATTTGGCCTGTGGCTGACCACCTCGTTCACCACCAACTACGACGAAACGACGGTGAACAGCTTTATCGATGGCATGGCCGAACGCCAGTTGCCACTGCATGTGTTCCACTTTGACTGCTTCTGGATGAAGGCCTTCCAGTGGTGCGATTTCGAATGGGACCCGCAGACCTTCCCGGATCCGGCTGGCATGATGAAGCGACTGAAAGCGCGCGGGTTGAAAATCTGTGTCTGGATCAACCCCTACATCGGGCAGAAATCACCGCTCTTCCGCGAACTGAAAGAGAAGGGTTACCTGCTGAAACGCCCGGATGGCTCGCTGTGGCAGTGGGACAAATGGCAGCCGGGGTTGGCGATTTATGACTTTACCAACCCGGAAGTCTGCCAGTGGTACGCCGATAAGCTCAAAGACCTGGTGGCGATGGGCGTGGACTGTTTCAAAACTGACTTCGGTGAACGCATTCCGACCGATGTGGCGTGGCATAACGGCGCGAGCCCGCAGAAGATGCACAACCATTATGCGTACATCTACAACGAACTGGTGTGGAACGTGCTGAAAGATACCGTCGGTGAGCAGGAAGCAGTGCTGTTTGCCCGCTCGGCTTCTGTGGGCGCGCAACAGTTCCCGGTTCACTGGGGCGGCGACTGCTACGCCAACTACGAATCGATGGCCGAAAGCCTGCGCGGCGGGTTATCCATTGGACTTTCCGGTTTTGGGTTCTGGAGCCACGATATTGGCGGCTTCGAAAATACTGCACCTGCGCATGTCTACAAACGCTGGTGTGCGTTCGGGCTGTTCTCGAGCCACAGCCGCCTGCACGGCAGCAAATCCTACCGCGTGCCGTGGGCGTACGATGAAGAGTCCTGCGATGTGGTGCGCCTCTTCACACAGTTGAAATGTCGACTGATGCCGTACCTTTATCGCCAGGCTGCACAGGCGCATGAATCTGGCGTGCCGATGATGCGTGCCATGGTGCTGGCCTTCCCGGAGGACCCAGGCTGCGACTATCTCGACAGGCAGTATATGCTCGGTGATGCACTGCTCATTGCGCCAGTGTTCAGCGAGGCGGGCGATGTGCAATTTTACCTGCCGGAAGGACGCTGGACGCACCTGTGGCATAACGACGAACAGATCGGCAACCGCTGGCATAAACAGCGCCACGACTTTATGAGCCTGCCGGTTTACGTGCGCGACAACACGCTGCTGGCGCTGGGCAGTAACGATCAGCGCCCGGATTATGCCTGGCATGAGGGTACGGCATTCCAGCTTTTCGCGCTGGATGACGGGCACGAAGCGTTGTGCGAAGTGCCTGATGCCAGTGGCACGGTGACCTTCCGTCTGCAGGCAAAACGTGCAAATGGCGTGATTACGCTGCTGGCTGACGGTGCAGGGCGTAACTGGACGCTGTGCCTGCGCAATATCGCACAGATTGCCAGTGTGCAGGGCGCAACGCAGTCCGGCAGCGAGCTGGGTGTGGTGATTACGCCACAGGGCGGTGAAGTACGTATTACGCTTTGAAGGACGTTGCCGGGCGGCAGCCCGGCATGCGATTCCCCGAGGGGATGTTGTTGCTGGCCGTCCTCAGGGAGCCGGTTCAGCCGGAGGTGCAACCACACTGCCCGAAACCACACCGCCGTGCATGCTCTGTTTTACCTGCTGTTTCTGTACGTTCACCGCAGATAACTCCCCGTTGACGCTGGGCTTCAGCAGCGCATCGGCGCGTACGTTGCCGCTGGCGGTCAGTTGCAGGTTGCCATCGCCGCTAATGGGTAACGCTGGCCAGCCCCACTCCTGGAGCATATTCAGCGGTACACCGCGTCCGTTCAGGCTGACATTGACGCTGCGATCCGGCATTTGTGAGACCACGGCTTTCGCCTCCAGCAACCCCTTGTCGGTGAAAGCACTCAGCTCGGTAATGTTGACCATGTTGCTGTTGGCATTCAGCGCCAGCGACGGGCGGCGCACGTCGACGCGGTTGAATGTTGCCGCAGCGGCATTCAGTTTAGCGCTACCGCCCCATACGCCCCATTTCCCTTCGCGCACCAGTTGCAGGTTGTCGCCATAACCATCCAGTGCGGTGAGTTGCCACGGGAACGTCGGATCGATATCAATCACCAGATTGCGGCTGGCGCTGAATTTTTTCAGCGTTACCGTGTTCAGCCACGACGGCAGATCGTCCATCCACAGTTGCTTCCAGTTTTCCGGCAGCGTGTACTCCAGCCCGGCGAACGCAGCGTCGTCGAGTACCAGCGCATGGCCCGCTCGATACCAGTTGCCGGAGGTGCGCACCATGCCATTTTCCCAGCGCGAGGTGAACTGTTGTAGCGCAATTCCCTGCGCAGAGAAGTTGGCATTCAGGATCGGGTCGAACAGGTGTAGCGAGCCGTAAATAAACTCACTGGCGTTCATCGACAACCTGCCGTCTTCGCTTTGCCAGTCACCTTTAATCAGCGTCAAATTGCTCAGGCTCAAATCGAGGTCGGTAACCGCCCAGCCTGGCCCCTGTAAGCGCGCATCCGTCACGTCGACACGGCCAATCTGTAATGATGGCAGTGTGGTCAGCGGATTGAAGAAATCGAGCAGGGTTTTATCGCTTTGCAGGCGAATATCGTTCAGGCGCAGGTTATTAACCACCCAGCCGCCATCGGCAGTGCGTTTCGCATCGCCGGTCAGCGAGCCGCGCGCCATATCCGCGCCGATAGTCGTCAGGGTAACAACATCTTTGTCGATACTGCCCTGAATCAGCACGTTGCTGGCCGGAACGCCGTTTAGCGTCAGAGAACCGGCGCTCATCTGGATTTGCGTTTTACTGCCCAGCACATTGCCGGCCACCGGTTGCCAGGGCGAAACGCCGCCCATCACCCGTTGTGCGCTCAGATCCCAGCCCGTGGTCGGACTATTGAACGCCATATTATTGAGTTGCAGGCGATCGGCCTGGAAGGGAAGCGGTGCGGCCGCCGGGGAGAAATTGAGCGTGCCATCCTGCAATAAAATGGTGTCGGCGTGCAGCGGATCGGTCAACTGGCGGCTGCTCAGGCCAATATCCACCGTTTTAGCAACCAGCGTCGCCGGGTTGCCTTTGCGGCCGAAATTGACGTTTTTCAGTAACACATGGGAAGGCGAAGAGAAGCGATGTTCTATCACGTCAAAGGTGAGGTGATAGTCGCTGTTGTTATTCACCCAGTTGCTGACCTGAGTCGCGCCCCAGCGCGTTTGCACCAGGAACCAGGCGGCCACTATCGCCAGTAGCAGAACGATAACGACAACGAATAGCAGCTTTCCAAGAAATTTCATGATCTTCCATCCCCGAAGTGTCAATCAGGCAGTTATGCACGATTTATGCGCAATGCTCAAGGGCGGAATGATGAAAGGAGATGACAGCGGCAGCCGGTAAGCCCGGCTGCCGTGGCGCGATCAGTTTTTCTCTGATGGAAAAATCAGATTCAATACAATTGCGGTGATACCGCCTGCGGCGATACCGGAGGAGAGCAGATTTTTCAGCCAGTCCGGCGCAAATTGCAGGATCTGCGGCTGCTGGGAAACGCCAAGGCCCACGGCCAGCGACAGTGCAATAATCATAATCGCGCGGCGGTTCAGTGGCTCACGGGAGACGATACGCACGCCGGAAGCGGCTATCGTACCAAACATCACCAGTGTTGCACCGCCGAGCACTGGCTCAGGCAACTGCTGAACGAAAGCGCTGACCGCCGGGAACAGACCCAGCACAACCAGCATCAGCGCCACGAAGAAACCGATATAGCGGCTGGCAACGCCGGTCAACTGAATGACGCCGTTGTTCTGGCCAAAGCAGGAATTCGGGAACGTGTTGAATACCGCCGAAACAAACGAGTTGATGCCGTTCGCCAGCACGCCGCCTTTCAGGCGTTTCATGTACAGCGGGCCGGCAACGGGCTGCTCGGAAACATCAGAGGTAGCGGTGATGTCGCCGATGGTTTCCAGCGAGGTGATCATAAACACCAGCATCAGCGGCAGCAGCAGGTTCCAGTCAATGTTCAGGCCGTAATAGAGTGGTGTTGGCACCATAAAGGCATTCGCTGGTGCGCTATATTCCGGCAGCATGCCCATAAACAACGCCAGCACATAACCGACCGCCATGGCGATCACCAGCGAAGCAATACGCAGGTACGGGTTACGCTGACGGTTGAGTAGAATAATGATTGCCAGCACAACGCCCGCCAGCAGCAGGTTTTTTGGCGCGCCAAAGGTGTGGTTGCCCATCGCGGCAAAACCGCCGCCGACGGAAGTCAGGCCAACCTGGATCAGCGACAGGCCGATAATCATCACCACCACGCCGGAGACCAGTGGGGTAATAATGCGGCGTGCCAGTGGCAGAATGCGCGAGATAACCATTTCGGTACAGCTTGCCAGCATCAGGGTGCCGAACAGCGCAGCCATCATGGTGGGTACATCTGCACCGCCAGTTTTCAGCGCCGTGCCGCCCATAATCAATGGTGCAACGAAGTTGAAACTGGTGCCCTGAATCGACAGCAGACCGGAACCCACCGGACCCCAGGCTTTAATCTGAATGATGGAAGCGACGCCGGAGGCGAACAGCGACATGCTGATGATGTGCTGAGTGTCCTGAGCCGGTAACCCCAGCGCCTGGCAGATCAGCAGCGCGGGCGTAATCACGCCAACAAACATCGCCAGCAGGTGTTGCAGCGCGGCAAACAGGGTTTGAGCCAGCGGCGGGCGATCTTCAAGGCGATAGATCAGCTCGCTGGGTTGAATCTGCGCAACCGGTTGCGCATTTTCGGACTCGATGGTGTTTAAGGACATCTCAGACAATCCCCTGATGGAAAAGCGCTGATTTTATCGGACTGTTTGGTAAAAGCAAACGGTTGCCATGTTAAAATCACACTTTTCTAAGGGATGTTCTGTCTACCAGCCAGGCCCTGAAACTCAGGCGTTGGAGTAGCGTTCTGTTTCCGGCATCCAGCGTTCGATTAATGCCGCTGCAAGCTGCGGATAACGCTCGTGAATATGGCGGGCGACGCGCTGAACTTCCGGGATCATCGCCTGGTCGCGCAGCAGGTCGGCGACTTTGAATTCCGCATTACCGGTCTGGCGGGTTCCGAGCAACTCGCCGGGGCCGCGAATTTCCAGATCCTTTTGCGCAATAACAAAACCGTCGTTGCTGTCGCGCAGCACCTGTAGGCGTTTTTGCGCGGTCTTTGAGAGCGGGGATTTGTAGAGCAAAACGCAGTGCGATGCTACCGCGCCGCGGCCCACGCGCCCGCGTAGCTGGTGGAGTTGCGCAAGACCGAGCCGCTCCGGGTTTTCGATAATCATCAGGCTGGAGTTGGGTACATCCACGCCGACTTCAATGACCGTGGTGGCGACCAGCAGCTGTAGCTCACCCTGTTTGAACGCCTGCATGACTGCCTGCTTTTCCGCTGGTTTCATGCGGCCATGCACCAGCCCGACATTTAGCTCTGGCAGCGCGAGCTTCAGCTCTTCCCAGGTGGCTTCCGCCGCCTGCGCTTCCAGTAAGTCGGACTCTTCAATCAGTGTGCACACCCAGTATGCCTGACGGCCTTCGTCGATGCAGGCGTTGCGCACGCGATCGATAATATCGTTGCGGCGCGTATCCGGGATGGCGACGGTGGTTACCGGTGTGCGGCCCGGTGGCAGTTCGTCGATAACCGACGTATCGAGATCGGCATAGGCGGTCATCGCCAGCGTGCGCGGAATCGGGGTGGCCGTCATGATTAACTGGTGCGGATGGAAACCCTGCTGCTGGCCTTTCTCCCACAGCGCCAGACGCTGGTGGACACCAAAGCGGTGTTGCTCATCGATAATCACCAACGCGAGGCCGTTAAACTGCACCTGCTCCTGGAAAATAGCGTGCGTGCCAACTACCATCTGCACTTCGCCATTAGCAATAGCATCCTGCTGTGCCTGCCGCGCTTTCCCTTTTTGTTTTCCCGCCAGCCAGCCCACTTCGATACCGAGCGGCGCAAACCAGTTGCGGAAATTGTTGGCGTGCTGCTCAGCCAGCAGTTCGGTCGGAGCCATCATCGCCACCTGCTTACCGTTGGCGATTGCCCGTAACGCGGCCAGTGCGGCAACCAGCGTTTTACCGGAGCCGACATCGCCCTGTACCAGCCGCATCATCGGGATATCCAGCGCCATATCGCGCTCGATCTCCGCCACGACCCGCGCCTGTGCGCCGGTTGGTTTAAACGGTAGCGACGCCAGAAGACCTTGCTTCAGTTCATCTTTGGCAACGAGCTGCTGCGCATGATAGCGCTGAGCCCCGGCGCGCAGCGCCAGCATACTCAGGTTATGCACCAGTAATTCTTCAAGGATCAAACGGCGTTGCGCTGGATGTGTACCCGCTTCGAGTTCGGCCAGCTGCAATGACGGCGGCGGGCGATGCAGCGTGTGCAGCGCTTCCGGTAGGCTCATCATGCCCTGTGCCAGCTCAGGCGGCAGCAGTTCGCTGATGGCGCAGGTCGCCAGCAGTTCCAGTGCCTGATCGGTCAGTTTGCGCAATGTCGCCTGTTTAATCCCTTCGGTGGTGGGGTAAACCGGCGTAAGCGTTTCCTGTAATGCGGGATTGCTGAGATCGCCCTGTACGCGGTATTCTGGGTGGATCATCTCCGCACCATACTTCCCGCGCTTTGCTTCGCCGTAGGCCAGCACACGGCGGCCAGTGGCGAGGCTGTTTTTCATCGCCGCATTGAAGTTGAAAAAGCGCATGGTGAGGATACCGGAACCGTCGCTGATCTGGCAGGTCATCATCCGGCGACCGCCGAAAGTGATATTGCAGTTCAGTACTTCGCCTTCCACCGTGGCGTAGATGCCCGGCAGCAGGTCGGCAATGGGGTAAAGTTGGGTGCGATCTTCGTAACGCAGCGGTAGATGAAGCAGCAGATCCTGCACGGTGTGCAGGCCGATTTTCGCCAGTTTACTGCTCTGCGCCGCGCCGACGCCAGTCAGCGAACTTAAGGGCACCGCGTCGAGCAGCTTACCTTTCATCGGTTATCCTGCCGCCTGCATAGTGGCCCACCATGTGGAGTCGGCTTCTATTTGACCTTCCACATTGACGTGCGGGTAAGGCAGCCCTTTGCGTTTCGCGACTTTCGCCAGCACCGGGTAACCCCCTTCGAACAGCAGGCGCTGCTGCTCTTCATCCGGCAACATGCTGTTTTCGCGCTGGTACATACCGGCGTTTTGCCGCTGACGCTGCGCTTCATACAGAATTAATGCAGAGGCCACAGAGACGTTGAGCGATTGCACCATGCCGATCATCGGAATGATGATGTCCTGATCCGCCAGATCCAACGCTTCCTGCGTGATCCCGGTTTTCTCCTGGCCCATCAGAATGCAGGTCGGGCGCGTGTAGTCGATCTCGCGAAAGTCGACCGCTTTGTCTGAGAGATGCGTGGCGAGCACCTGCATGCCGCGTGCTTTCAGCACGCCGACAGCATCGCCAATAGTACGGTGTGTTTTCACTTCCACCCAGCTATTACTGCCTGCGGCGGCGGAGGCCATGGTGCGCATGCGGTTGCCCGGCCAGACTGCGTGGACTTCATGCACACCGACGGCGTCCGCGGTGCGGATAATAGCAGAGACGTTATGAGGCTTGTGAACCTGCTCCATGCAAACTGTCAGATCGGGCTGACGTCTGGCGAGCATTTCGCGAATACGCGCATAACGTTGAGAATTCATACAATTAGTTTCTGTTGCGGGTGACTTTTATCACATCAGGCATTACGCGGATTTTACGCATGATATTCGCCAGATGGACACGATCGCGCGCCGTCAGTCGGATGAAAGCGCTGTACACGCGGCCATCTTTCTCTTCCGTATTCAGGCTCTGAATGTTGGATGAGGCCGTGTTAATTGCCGCCGTGAGGTTGGCCAGCGCTCCCTGATGGTTGAACATATCCACCTTGATTTCGGTGATAAATTCCTGTGCGGTCTCTTTATCCCACTCCACAGCCATAAACTTTTCGGGCTCTTTCTGGTAGCCACGAATATTACGGCAGGACTCATGGTGGATAACCAGCCCTTTCCCAGGACTGACGTGGGCGACAATCGGGTCTCCAGGGATCGGACGGCAGCATTTGGCAAAGGTGATCAGCACGCCATCTGCGCCTTTAATCGGCAAATGGCCGTTGCCGCTGGAGCTGGACGGCGTTGGCGCGGTTTGCACCGCTTCCCCTTGTTGCAGGTTTTTCGCGACCACGACACTCATCGCGTTGCCAAGGCCGATTTCAGCCAAAAGATCATCAAGCGTCGCCAGCTTCATACGCTCAAGTTCGCGCTGAATATGCTCCTGCGGAATTTCGGCCAGTTTGCGGCTACCGCCCAGCGCATGATTTAGCAGGCGGCGACCGAGGCTTACCGAGTCGTCGCGCTTGAGGTTTTTCAGCATCTGACGGATTTTCGCGCGCGCTTTTGAACTGACGACAAAATTCAGCCAGGCCGCATTCGGGCGGGCACCCGGCGCGGTAATAATCTCTACCGTCTGGCCGCTGGCGAGCGATTGCGACAGCGGATACGGCTGACGGTCAACGCGTGCGCCGACGCAGGCGTGGCCGATATCCGTGTGTACAGCATAGGCAAAATCCACCGGTGTCGCACCAGCAGGTAGCTCGACAATGCGGCCTTCCGGGGTGAAAACATAAATCTCATCGGGGAAGAGATCAGATTTAACGCTCTCGATAAATTCAAACGAGCTACCGGCGCTCTGTTGCAGCTCCAGCAGGCTTTGCATCCAGCGCTGGGCGCGGATTTGCGCGGTGGTACTGCTCTCGCCGTGCTCTTTATAGGCCCAGTGCGCTGCAACTCCCATTTCCGCCATTTGATCCATATCTTCAGTACGGATCTGCACCTCTACCGGTACACCATGCGGACCAATCATTGAGGTATGCAGGGATTGATAGCCGTTCGCCTTCGGAATGGCGATGTAGTCTTTCACGCGGCCGGGACGCGGTTTGTACAGGCTGTGCATCTGGCCCAGTACGCGGTAACAGGTATCCAGGTCATGAACGATAACGCGGAAAGCGTAAATATCCATGATTGAGTGAAAGCGTTGTTCTTTCATCACCATCTTGCAATAGATGGAATAGAGGTGCTTTTCACGTCCGCTGACGCGGCAGGGAATGCCTGCTTCCTGTAAACGCCCTTCGATTTCCGAGAGGATTTTTTGGATCATCTCTTTGCGGTTGCCGCGCGCGGCTTTCACCACTTCTTTAATCACGCGATAGCGGTTCGGGTACAACGCTTCGAAACCCAGCTCTTCCAGCTCGGTTTTGATGTGGTGAATACCTAAACGGTGCGCCAGCGGACTATAGATTTCGAGGGTCTCACGGGCGATGCGGCGACGCTTGTCCGGGCGAAGCGAGCCCAGCGTACGCATGTTATGCGTGCGGTCGGCCAGTTTGATCAGAATGACGCGGATATCCTGCACCATCGCCATGATCATCTTGCGAAAGTTTTCGGCCTGCGCTTCTTTTTTATCCTGAAACTTGAGCTTATCAAGTTTGGATACCCCTTCCACCAGCTCGGCAACGCTTTTGCCAAACAGTTGTTCCATATCCTGGTAAGTGGCCGGGGTATCTTCAATCACGTCGTGCAGCAGCGCGGCCATCAGCGTTTCGTAGTCGAGTTTCATCTCGGCCAGAATACAGGCCACCGCTACCGGGTGCGTGATATAGGGTTCACCGCTTGAACGTGTCTGGCCCTCGTGAGCGTCACGTGCAACGAGATACGCCTGCCTGAGACGTTTGATTTGATCTTCAGGCAGATAGTTTTGAATCAGTTGATTCAGGCTTTCAAACAGATACAAGGGTGACCTGCAGGTTAATTAACGACGACCTTCAGCAATGGCGGTAACGGCCTGCAGTTCTGCGGCTTCCTGCTCTTGCTGCTCCTGGCGCTCACGCACGTCGAGGATCTGGTTGTTGATCAGACCTTCTTCGATTTCGCGCAGCGCGATAACGGTGGTTTTATCGTTTTCTTCCGGTACTAACGGATCTTTACCGCCAACCTGCATCTGACGAGCGCGACGCGCGGCGACCAGCACCAGGTCAAAACGGTTACCTACTTTCTCTACAGCGTCCTGAACAGTTACGCGTGCCATACTTAAAATGCTCCACAGGTGAAGAAATGACTGGGCATGATACTGAAACCAGGCTCAGTCTGCCAATAGTTTGCTGATTAAAGCGTCATGTCGCTGCTTCTGGCGGCTCATACGCAGGCGTTCGGCGCGAATAATGGTTTTCAGATCACCCAGAGCGGTATCGAAATCATCATTCACAATCAGGTAATCATATTCTGCGTAATGGCTCATTTCCGCAACGGCCTGCGCCATCCGCTTTGCAATTACCTCTTCGCTATCCTGACCGCGTCCACGCAGGCGGCGATCCAGCTCCAGCTTTGATGGCGGCAGTATAAAGATGCTGCGCGCCTGCGGCATGCGGCGGCGAATTTGCTGCGCGCCCTGCCAGTCGATATCCAGGAACACATCCACGCCGGTCGCCAGCACTTGCTCAATGGCGGCGCGGGAAGTGCCATAAAAGTTGCCAAATACTTCGGCATGCTCAAGAAACGCGTCATCATGAATCATGGCTTTAAATTCATCATGATTAACAAAGAAATAGTGCTCGCCATGCACTTCACCTGGTCGCGGTGCGCGCGTGGTGTGCGAAACAGAAACCTGAGTGTCGTATAACGGTTGGGTTTTCAGCAAAGCCTGGATGAGGCTTGATTTACCCGCGCCGCTGGGGGCGGAAACTATATATAGCGTGCCTTGAGCCATGAGAGTCTTTTGTATGTGAATTGCGAAAGGAAACTTACATACGTGCCTATTATACACATCAGCGCTACGTGACGTAGCATTTGTCACACTTTTTCCCTCTCAGTATGGCATTTTGCGGCCCGCTTTCCTGTTTTGTTTGCAAATTTTCACCGTCGTAGCGAATCTCCGGAACCTGCCTCGCAACCGCTCTGTTTATTGATCGAAAGCTGTTCCCTACTGGCGTTATAACGATTGCGCTATCAAAAGGGAGAAATATTTATGTGGAGAAGAGCCGGAGCCGCAATTTGTCTGTTGCTATGGAGCGTATTCAGCTTTGCAACTTGCCCCGTCTGGTCGCCTTCGCGGGCGCAGGAAGAAGTAAGCCGTTTGCAGCAGCAGCTTGCGCAGTGGAATGAGTCGTACTGGAAATCGGGAGCAAGCGACGTCAGCGATGACGTTTACGACAGGCTCAACGCCCGGCTTGCCTATTGGCAGCGCTGCTTTTCGCTCGAAATATCCTCCAATCCATCAATAGCGCCTGGCGGTAATATCGCTCATCCGGTTGCACATACCGGTGTGCGCAAACTGGCGAATAAGCAGGCGTTGCAACAATGGATGTCAGGGAAAAAAGATCTCTGGGTACAGCCAAAAGTGGATGGCGTAGCACTCACGCTGGTCTACCGCCAGGGCAAGCTGGTACAGGCTATCAGCCGTGGAAATGGACTGGCGGGCGAGGACTGGACGGCAAAAGCTCTCGCGATCCCGGCGATTCCCAACAATGTTAGCGGTGAGCTGGCGAACAGCGTTTTGCAGGGCGAACTCTTTCTGCGCCGTGAAAACCATATCCAGAAACAGTCGGGCGGCGTAAATGCCCGCGCCAGGGTTGCGGGTGCGATGATGCGCCGCGACGCTCCAGACCTGCTTCGGGAAATGGGTTTTTTTGTCTGGGCATGGCCGGATGGTCCGGCAACGCTGGCACAACGGCTGGTTGTGCTGAATAAGAATGGATTTAGCGAGGTGCTTGATTACAGCGTGCCGGTCAATACTGTGCAGGACGTGGAACGTTTGCGTGCCCGCTGGTTTACCTCACCTTTGCCCTTCGTGACAGATGGTATCGTCGTTCGTTCGGGGGATGAACCTCAGGGCAAGGCGTGGTTGCCTGGACAAGGTGACTGGGTGGTGGCATGGAAATATGAACCGGTAGAGGAGGTCGCCAGCGTAAAAGATATTCAGTTTGCCGTTGGGCGCACCGGGAAAATTGCCGTCGTTGCACAGCTTGAACCTGTGCAACTGGACGATAAACGCGTCCAGAGGGTAAATCTTGGTTCCGTCCGGCGCTGGCAGGAACTGGATATTGTACCGGGCGATCAGGTTTCAGTGAGCCTTGCCGGGCAGGGTATCCCCCGTCTTAACCGTGTGGTCTGGCGCAGCCTTGTCCGCGAAAAACCGGTTCCGCCAGATCCGCTTTTTTCATCGCTCAGCTGCTTTTATACCTCGGCAGAGTGCAATGAACAGTTTATTGCCCGACTAGTCTGGCTTAGTTCTGCAAATGCACTGGGGATTGAGGGGCTGGGAGAAAGTGGGTGGCGGATGTTGCATCAGACACATCATTTCGAACATCTCTTTTCCTGGCTGGCTTTAACAAAGGAGCAATTACAGGCGACGCCCGGTATTTCTCCCGCTCGCGGGCTAAAGCTTTGGCATCGTTTTAACGTGGTACGCCAATATCCTTTTATCCGTTGGGTTAATGCGTTAGGCATTCCCTTACCCCAGGCTGCATTAAATGCGCAGGGCATCAGCCTTTGGCAAGAACTTATCGGCAAGACGGAACAAGAATGGCTTGCGTTGCCCGGCGTGGGGGCAGAGCGTGCCCGGCAGATACGGCGCTGGTTGAGTCTGCCTGAAGTGACATCTTTGGCGGACTGGCTGGCGAAACAGAAAGTACAAGGATTTACCGTAGTCGATAAATCGGGCTTTACGCATGGCGATCTCTTCATAGAAATCCCCCCTGCATTCAGGTTAAGAGAAAATTCTACTTATGTATGCACTGGTTTTTCGGGGGGATTACCGCGGTAAGGCGTTGCCGCTTTTCTCTCCGTCGAGATAGCCTCTGGTGGACGATTTTACTACATTACGGGCAAGGGGTAGTAAGTTATGATGTTACTTTGATTCATTTCTTACTATTACACCGTTTTTATTCATAGTGTATTCGCCATCGCCAACACCGAATGAAATATTATTGTTTGGGGTATTCCATATGGAAAAAATTCTATTCTTATCAATGCAATTCAACGGTGGTTGCATATCCTCAAAGCACCGCCTGTCGTATTTATCTCGCTCTTTGTAGCCATCTGCAAAATCCCAGAAGACTATAGAGAAAAAAACATTTTTTTCAGGTTTCGGAATATTATATTTTTCTTTCAACATGTCCTTGTTTTTCAGCCACCAGCTAATTTTCCCTCTATCAGTAAACGGGAAGTTTCTTACCAAGACAGAGCTAAACTCTCCATCTTTATGTACTGCGACAATCTCCACCGGACGCAGTGATAGCCAAAGCCAGTAACCAAGCAATACGCAGACAGCCAGGGTGAGCAAGGCAATAGTTTTCTTATTTTTTACTCTCACTTTCGGTCTCCAGTAATTTCTATGGTAGCTTCCATGTTGGTCATAAAGGGCTTAAAACCAAACTGATTATAACGTTGGAGTACAAACCATATACGAAAGAATCGGAACTGGTTGAACTTGAATTTTGAAATATCGTCAACATCAAGGCCAAAGTGATCCTGGATTTTGTAATGCACCACCGCCCGGTAACGGTCATTATCAACCTGTAGCGATTTCATAGTGATGTGTGTTGCCCAGGTATCATGAACCGTAATACCCATCCCATTAATATTATCCTGGAATCTGTCGAATTTAGGCAATTTACTGTCCAGGATGACTTTTCTTAATTTTTCTTTTTCTTTTGCTGGATAATATTTATTTTCCCAGTCTATAAAAGTATTAAATGCTTTCTCTAACCGCAAGCGCGTACTGTTCTCTGTCGAATTATCTCTGAGAATATGCTCCTTCAAAGCACTGTCTAGGTGCATACTGCTGAAGGGTGAACCGTTGCCATGTTGCATATGGGTGATCATCTTTTCGATCAGGTGTTTGTACGGGCCATAAATTGAGAACAGGCGCGATAAATCGCGGAATTCATCAAACAAGATATTGGTACATTGCTGCCGGGTGATCTTTTCCCCTTCTCTCCGGGAGCCATAAAACATAGACTGTGGCTGAGTGAACGGAGTAATTTTCGCCAGGGTATAAGGGTTGGCTCTGGTGGAGACATCCAGCAAATGAAAATGCGTTTTTAACTGTGATTCTGATAAATCGCCGCAGCGCATATCTTTAGCGCTGTAGTCGTCCATCCGGTTTTGCGTTTGAAAAATAGTACAGGGAAACTGTAGTGCGGTCATCATTATACATTCCTTGTGTAATCATCCGCGCTGGTCTTCACAGGGAATAATATGCGGTGAAAGGCCAGAGTGTAAACATTGTACAGCCCCTGCCCATAATTTTTTGCAGATTCCGGGCTGGGAGCATAGTGGATGCTTTACGCTCTCAGCCCATCGTCAAAATGGCACGTAGTATCTTTCAGGCTTCCGGGGATCTTTTGTGCAATGCCTTTCGCATCGGTTGCCTGTGTCTGGATCTGAATGTTGTCGAGCCGCACATCGGTACGTTGCGAAACCTGCCGGGATGAATTACTGATAGCGTTGCTGGTCATGGACGTAATCGGATTGCTTGCCGCTGCCTGTACACCTTTAAGTACACGCTAAACACGCGCTCTAGTGATACATCATGAGACCATATAAAACAAAAAAGGCCATGGTTTACAATGGCCTTTTTATCCTGATGAGACTTAGTGAGACAACGCGAAATCGCGTGAAACTTTACTCGATATTCTGAATTTGCTCGCGCATCTGCTCAATCAACACTTTCAGCTCAATAGCAGAATTGGTGACTTCCGCATTAATCGACTTGGATGCCAGCGTGTTCGACTCACGATTGAACTCCTGCATCATAAAGTCGAGACGACGACCTACGGCTTCTTTTTTCTTCAGAATGTTGTAGGTCTCTTTTACATGCGCTTCGAGCCGATCCAGCTCTTCGGCCACATCGATACGCTGCGCCATCAGCACCAGTTCCTGCTCAAGGCGATTATTCTCCAGTTGAACCTGTGCCTCTTCGAGCTTAGCAACCAGCCGCTCGCGCTGCCATTGCAGGATTTCGGGCATATGGGCGCGCACTTTGGCGACTTCGGTACTCACGCCTTCCAGACGCTGCTCAATGAGCGCTTTCAGCGCCTGGCCTTCGGTTTCACGGGCGACGATAAAGTCATCCAGCGCACCGTCAAGCGCAGCGAGAATTTGTGCCGCAATGGCATCCAAATCCTGTTCTTGTGCAGCCATCACGCCAGGCCAGCGCAGGATATCGACCGGATTAATTTCCCCTTCGTCACTCTGCAATTTGACCCAGTTGGCGGAAGATACCAGCTGTTTAGCCAGTTTTTCGTTGAGGATCAGTTCCCCTTGTGCGCTGGAATCGGGTTCAAAACGCAGGTTGCACTCCACTTTGCCGCGAGTCAGACGGGTACGAAGACGTTCACGAACAACCGGTTCAAGGCTGCGGAATTGCTCCGGCAGGCGGAAGTAAGTTTCCAGATAACGCTGGTTTACCGAGCGCAGTTCCCAGGAGGCTGAGCCCCATTCACCCTTGATTTCACGCCGGGCGTAGGCGGTCATGCTGCGGATCATAGACGTTCCCGTTTTTAAAGAGAGATGCGGGGATTATAGCTTTCGTGGACTTATCAGGATAGGAATAACCACGGTAAGCCAGTATAATGCGCAGCCACATTCGAATAGCCGGAGAAATCATCATGCGTCCAGCAGGTCGTAGCGCCACTCAGGTGCGTCCCGTCACCCTGACCCGTAACTATACAAAACACGCTGAAGGCTCCGTACTGGTTGAATTTGGTGATACCAAAGTGCTGTGCACCGCCTCTATCGAAGAAGGCGTACCACGTTTCCTGAAAGGTCAGGGACAGGGTTGGATCACCGCTGAATATGGCATGCTGCCGCGTTCCACCCATACCCGTAATGCGCGTGAAGCTGCAAAAGGCAAACAGGGCGGTCGTACTATGGAAATTCAGCGCCTGATTGCCCGTGCGCTGCGTGCGGCGGTTGACCTGAACACGTTGGGTGAGTTCACTATTACGCTCGACTGCGACGTGCTCCAGGCTGATGGCGGCACCCGTACCGCGTCTATTACCGGTGCTTGTGTGGCGCTGGCGGATGCGCTGAACAAACTGGTTGCGGCAGGGAAACTGAAAACCAATCCGATGAAAGGCATGGTTGCCGCCGTATCCGTGGGTATCGTTAACGGCGAGGCGGTGTGCGATCTTGAGTATGTGGAAGACTCCGCCGCCGGGACCGACATGAACGTGGTGATGACCGAAGATGGCCGCATGATTGAAGTTCAGGGCACAGCGGAAGGCGAACCGTTCTCCCATGAAGAGCTATTGACCCTGCTGGCGCTGGCCAGAGGGGGAATCGAATCGATTATCGCGACGCAGAAAGCGTCGCTGGCGAATTAATGATTAAGGGCGACTTTGAGAGTCGCCTTTTTTTTGCGCGTCATATTTCACACAGCCTCTTGGCCGGCCGCAGGCTCTTGTTGCCTTCACGCTGCTGCGCGAACTATTTTGCGTAATCTGTAAATTGAAAAGTGAGATGAGGAGCGAATCCATGAAAGCGTATCAGCGTCAGTTTATTGAATTTGCGCTTAATAAGCAGGTACTGAAGTTTGGCGAATTCACGCTGAAATCCGGGCGTAAAAGCCCCTATTTCTTCAACGCCGGGCTGTTTAATACCGGGCGTGATCTGGCTCTGCTAGGCCGTTTTTACGCCGAAGCATTGGTGGATTCCGGGATTGATTTCGACCTGCTGTTTGGCCCGGCTTATAAAGGTATTCCGATTGCGACTACCACCGCAGTAGCGCTGGCGGAACATCATGAGCGCGACGTACCGTACTGTTTTAACCGTAAAGAAGCGAAAGATCACGGTGAAGGCGGCAATCTGGTCGGCAGCGCGTTACAGGGCCGTGTGATGCTGGTGGATGACGTTATCACCGCGGGCACTGCTATCCGCGAGTCGATGGAAGTTATCCAGGCCAACGGTGCGACGCTGGCTGGTGTGCTGATTTCGCTGGATCGTCAGGAGCGCGGTCGTGCTGATATCTCCGCGATCCAGGAAGTGGAGCGTGATTACGGCTGCAAAGTGATTTCAATTATCACGCTGAAAGATTTGATTGCCTATCTGGAAGAGAAGCCGGAGATGGCCGATCACTTGGCTGCGGTTCGTGCCTATCGCGAACAGTACGGCGTATAACCGTAATGCCCGGCAGGAAGCGCTCTGCCGGGCGTAGGTCATAACTGTTTTGTGCCCGGCGTGTTCACATGGAGTGAATAAACTGAAGTGCTGGAGGCCATAAACAGGCGAGTTCAGCGGTTTGCCGTCAAAGCTGTCGGCCAGTACCGTGATCGTAGAAAATAGTGGGCGGCGCAACATCTGGTATCTCAATGAATTGCGTTGGGCTTTTTCACAGATTGTCGGAAAGTGAGAATGCAGCCACAAGGCTGCATAAAGAGAGATTATTGCAGTTGCGCGGCGAGCAATGGCCAGCGGGCGTCAAAATCGTCGGTTGGGCTGTATTTAAATTCACTGCGCACATAGCGCGACAACATCCCTTCACAAAACGCCAGTAGCTGGCTTGCCAGCAGCGTTTCGTCAGTGGCATAGGCCTCGCCTTCACGCATTTTGCGTTCGCGCAGAACCTGGCGCAACTGCGCTTCAATACGTTCAAATAACTGGTTAATACGCCCTTGCAGGCGATCCTGCTCAAACATCAGCGCGTGGCCAGTTATAATGCGCGTTAAGCCAGGGTTACGCTCACCGAAGCCGAGGATTAGCTGCACAATCAGTCGCAGGCGCGTGGTCGTGTCTTTCTCATCCTTTAAAATCAGGTTGATGCGGGTGATCAGGCTATCCTCGATAAACTCAATCAGGCTATCGAACATGCGCGTTTTACTGGGGAAATGACGGTACAGCGCGGCTTCGGATACGCCGACGGAAGCAGCCAGTTTCGCGGTAGTAATACGCTGGCTTCCATCGCTGGATTCCAGCATCAGCGCCAGAGACTGAAGTATTTCCTCGCGGCGATTCCTCTTCGCAGTTTGTTTTTCTGCCATGTTCTAAAATACCCCTGAAAATAAACACTTGTCAGGCGAGCGACCACACGGCGACCGCAAACAAGGTGCGTTTGCGGTGATGTTATCGCGTTATTTCGCCGTGTGATGCGTTAAATAGAGCGGTTTACTGACGCCCGGAATGGCCAAAGCCGCCTTCGCCACGTTCAGTCGCGTCGAACTCTTCCACCAGATTAAATTCTGCCTGAACAACCGGTACAAACACCATTTGCGCGATGCGTTCGCCCGGAACAATAGTGAAGCTGTCCTGGCCGCGGTTCCAGACGGAAACCATCAGTTGCCCCTGATAATCCGAGTCAATTAGACCAACCAGATTACCCAGCACCACGCCATGCTTATGGCCCAGCCCTGAACGCGGCAGAATCACCGCAGCGAGCGACGGATCGGCAATATGGATTGCCAGACCGGTTGGCAGCAACGTTGTTGCGCCTGGCGCCAGCTCTACGGCGTCGTCGAGACAGGCGCGCAGGTCAAGTCCGGCGGAGCCGGAGGTGGCATAAGTCGGCAGCGGAAATTGCTTGCCGACACGCGGGTCCAGAATCTTAACGTCGATTTTTTTCATCATAACGGGTAACGATCTCGTCCAGTAATTGGTGTCCCAGAAGTTCTTTGCGTTCCAGCGGCAGACGTTTGTCGCCCTCCTGCCAGAAAAGATGTAGTGCGTTGTTGTCGCTATTAAAACCTTGATCTGATTGGGAAACATCGTTAGCACAAATCAGGTCAAGGTTTTTGCGGGCGCGTTTCTGCCGGGCATATTCTTCCACATTATTTGTTTCGGCGGCAAATCCCACGACAAAGGGGCGATGGGCAGAAAGTGCGGCAACGCCAGCGACGATATCCGGGTTTTTTACCATTTTTATCGTGATTTCATCGCCTTGTTTTTTAATTTTCTCTTCCGCCACGCTGGCCGCGCGGTAATCAGCGACGGCGGCGCAGCCGATAAAAATGTGCTGTTGCTGTGCGCTATGCTGCACGGCCGCTTCCATCTCCAGCGCGGTGGTGACATCTATGCGTTGCACCAGCGCAGGCGTTGGCAGCGTGACCGGGCCTGCAACCAGCGTGACGTTCGCTCCGCGGCTGGCGGCGGCGGCGGCAATGGCGAAGCCCATCTTACCGGAACTGAGATTAGTAATGTAACGCACCGGATCCAACGGCTCGCGGGTCGGGCCGGCGGTAATCATGATGTTCAGATGTTGCAGATCTTTGACAGGTGAAAAATACGCGGCTGCCATATCGACGATCGTCAGCGGATCCAGCATGCGGCCAGGGCCAACATCGCCACAGGCCTGACTGCCGCTGTCCGGCCCCCACAGCAACAGACCGCGTGAGGCCAGCACCTGCAAATTATGCTGGGTTGCTGCAGCACGATACATTTGCTGGTTCATTGCTGGCACTACCGCGACAGGCGAAGGGGTGGCGAGGCAAATCGTGGAAACCAGGTCGTTGGCCATTCCGGCGGCGACGCGGGCAATCAAATCGGCAGTGGCGGGCGCCAGAATCACCAGATCGGCCCATTTACCGAGTTCGATATGGCCCATTGCCGCTTCGGCAGCGGGATCTAGCAGGCTGTCGGAAACCGGATTCCCGGAAACGGCTTGCAGGCTCAGCGGGGTAATGAAGGCTTTGGCGCCTTCAGTCATTACCACGCGAACTTCCGCGCCGCGATCGCGCAGACGGCGCACCAGCTCAGGCGCTTTGTAAGCCGCAATACCGCCGCTTACGCCGAGGACAATCTTTTTACCCGCCAGACTGATCATGATTCTTTCCTGTTGGATTTCACCAGAAGCTGGGCATTTTATCACAATCCTGATGTTGTCGTGCTTTTGCCCGCAGAGCACTTTGCGAGGCGCTACGCAGGCTTTGAAATTGGCTGTCGAAGGAGGGAACGTGGAATGGCAACATAAACGTGGGATCGGGAGGAGGGAATATGGACATTGTTTTGACACCCCAGAAGCCGCGCGAAAAGATGATGCAGTACGGCATTGAGACACTATCAGATGTGGAGTTATTGGCGCTTTTTCTGCGCACCGGGACGCGAGGAAAATGTGTAATAACCCTTGCCCGCGAACTGTTGAAGCAATTTGGTTCGCTTTATACCTTGCTCTCTTCCGAGCTGGAAGATTTTCAGGATGTACACGGAATCGGCGTGGCAAAATATGCGCAGTTAAGAGGCATCGGTGAGCTGGCGCGCCGTTACTATAATGCGCGCCTGCTGGAAGAGACCTCATTGCTAAGTCCTGATATGACGCGTGAATTCCTGCAGAGTCAGTTAGCGGGAGAAGATCGCGAGATCTTTATGGTGATCCTGATGGATAACCAGAACCGAATACTGAAGCACTGCCGGTTGTTTAGCGGCACCATTAACCATGTCGAAGTGCATCCGCGGGAAATTCTGCGTGAAGCGTTAAAAGTGAATGCAGCCGCCGTGATCCTCGCGCATAATCACCCTTCAGGTAACGCTGAGCCAAGCAAGGCGGATAAGCAAATTACTGAGCGGGTGATAAAATGCTGCCAGTTCATGGACATCCGTGTGCTTGATCACCTGGTCGTTGGTCGCGGAGAGTGTGTTTCGTTTGCAGAACGCGGCTGGATTTAAGTCATTTTAGGCGATCCACCGGGATCTTTGTCTGTTCGGGACTTGAGCGCACCGCCGACTCAGCGTATACTACGCCACCTTTGAGAATCTCGGGTTTGGCATTTGGGCCTGGCAATCGAGAGTTCACTTAGACACCAAATCCTTCAAGTTGCATCAGGGCGGCAAGAGAGTGAATCCCCGTGAGCGTACATAAGTACGTGAGCTGGATAAGCCAACGCAGAGGCAGCCGAAGGATGACGTGTAGAACTGCGATGACCGGGCTGTAAAGCCTGACGAGGCGCCGATACCCCATACGAAGCTCGAGCTAATTTGATTTTTGGAGAATAGACATGTCCCGAGTCTGCCAAGTTACTGGCAAGCGTCCGGTGACCGGTAACAACCGTTCCCACGCACTGAACGCGACTAAACGCCGTTTCCTGCCGAACCTGCACTCTCACCGTTTCTGGGTTGAGAGCGAAAAGCGTTTTGTCACCCTGCGCGTATCTGCTAAAGGTATGCGTGTAATTGATAAGAAAGGCATCGATACAGTTCTGTCTGAACTGCGTGCCCGTGGCGAAAAGTACTAAGTACTTAGAGGATATAAATCATGGCTAAAGGTATTCGTGAGAAAATCAAGCTGGTTTCTTCCGCTGGTACAGGTCACTTCTATACCACTACGAAGAACAAACGTACTAAGCCGGAAAAACTGGAACTGAAAAAATTCGATCCAGTTGTCCGTCAGCACGTGCTGTACAAAGAAGCTAAAATCAAATAATTTTAGTTTTCTTCCACAAAAACCCCGCACTGTCGGGGTTTTTGCATTTCTGATAACCCGCAAGCCGGAGATGAGATGCCTGAATTACCCGAAGTAGAAACCAGCCGCCGGGGCATCGAACCACACCTGGTTGGCGAAACCATTCTTCATGCAGTGGTACGCAACGGGCGATTACGCTGGCCGGTTTCCGATGAGATCCATGCCCTGAGCGATAAACCGGTGCTGAGCGTTCAGCGTCGCGCGAAATACCTGCTGCTGGAGCTGCCGGATGGCTGGATCATTATCCACTTGGGTATGTCCGGCAGCTTACGCATCCTTCCCCATGAGCTTCCTGCTGAAAAGCATGACCATGTTGATTTGGTAATGAGCAACGGCAAAGTGCTGCGCTACACCGATCCTCGCCGCTTTGGTGCATGGCTATGGACCAAAGAGCTGGAAGGCCACAATGTGCTGGCACACCTTGGCCCTGAACCGTTAAGCGAAGCTTTTAATGCCGATTATTTGCAGCAGAAGTGCGCAAAGAAAAAAACGGCCATCAAACCCTGGCTGATGGATAACAAGCTGGTGGTCGGCGTAGGAAACATCTACGCCAGCGAATCGCTGTTCGCCGCCGGGATCCATCCGGATCGCCTGGCCTCTTCGCTGTCGCGTCTGGAGTGTGAAATTCTGGTGCGGGTGATCAAAGCTGTGCTGTTGCGCTCCATTGAACAGGGTGGAACCACGCTAAAAGATTTTCTGCAAAGCGACGGGAAACCAGGCTATTTTGCACAGGAGTTACAGGTGTACGGGCGGGAAGGGGAACCTTGTCGCGTTTGCGGTACGCCGATTATGGCCACAAAGCACGCGCAGCGATCAACGTTTTACTGTCGTCGCTGCCAGAAATAAGCGCGTTTTTTGCCGGATGGCGGCTCTTGTTTTCAGGCACACAGGTGTTGCGAGGCCTGATAAGCAAAGCGCCTTCAGGCATTTAGCTTCTCCAGCAACGCCTTATGCACGTTCGGCGGCAGGAAGTGCGCGACATCGCCGTGATGGCGCGCCACTTCTTTCACCAGCGATGAAGAGATAAACGACCACTCTTTTGACGGCATCAGAAACACGCTTTCCAGTTCCGGCATCAGATGGCGGTTCATATGCGCCAGCTGCATTTCGTATTCGAAATCTGAAACGGCACGCAGACCGCGGATCAGAATATTTGCCTGCTGCGCGCGGGCAAAGTTCGCCATCAAATCACTGAATCCCACCACCGTAACGTTTGGCAAATGCGCCGTCGCTGATTGTGCCAGCGCCACGCGCTCATCAAGGCTGAACATGGGGGTCTTGCCTGGACTGGCAGCGATAGCCAACACGACCTCGGTAAACATGGCTGCGGCGCGGGTCACGATATCAATGTGACCATTGGTGATCGGATCGAAAGTACCGGGATAAATCGCTTTTGTACTCATCGCTTATTCTTTCTCTGAATAACCGTGGTTCAGCGCCCACAGCTCGGTGTATTTATTAAACGTATACTGTGCATTAACCACCGCCAGCAACCAGCCTTGTTTGCCGTCGAGCACGCCGCCACGTATCAGCAACGTTTTTGCGAATGCGCCCAAAGTATGAGCGAAAATCCCCGGTAGTGAGGTTTTTTTCCCGCGCTGATGGCGTTCCTGCGCCCACGCCGTGGCGTAATTGAGCTGCTTGCGCTGGAAGCTGGCGAAATCACGGCAGGTCAGGTGCAGTAAATCACCGCTCAGGGTGATGGTCTGTGCCTGTGGCGCATCAAGTGACTCATGAACGCGGTTATCGTTGTACTGGTAACGTTCGCGCTCGTACAGGCGCGTGACGCGATCCGGATACCAGCCGCTGTGGCGCATAAAACGCCCGAGAAAGTAATTGCGACGAGCAATGCTGTAAACTGCGCCGGGCTGCGGCGCAGCCAGCGCCTGGCGCAGTTGTTCTGCCAGCTCAGGGGTTACGCGCTCGTCGGTATCAATCATCAGAATATAGTCGCCACTGGCATAACGCTGGGCAATTTGACGCTGAATGCCATAGCCCTGCCAGTCGGTATGGCTGAAGACTTTAGCACCGGCGCGGCTGGCAATGCCGGGGGTGTCGTCGCGGCTGCCGGAATCCAGCAGCACGATTTCATCCGCCCAGGCCACGGACGCAAGGCAATCGGGCAGCAGATCCGCCGCATCTTTGGCGATCATCACCACCGACAAACGTCTGGACATTAATGGCTCCGCTGAGGCAAATACGGTTGCAGGAGTTGCAGCAGACGCGTCAGCGCACCCTGGTTCTGGTGCAGAACCTCAACGGCATGGCGACCGCACCATAAGCGGTAGTCTTCATCCGTCAGCAGTGTGGAAACTTCTTTCACCAACGAATCCGCATCGGTCACCGTGATCAGCCCTTCCGCTTCCTGCAAACGTGCACAAATGTCTTTGAAGTTAAAGGTATGTGGCCCCATTAACACCGGAATGGCATGGGCAGCGGGTTCCAGAGGATTATGGCCGCCGCGCTCAACCAGGCTACCTCCGACGAAAGCAAGATCGGCAATACCGTACAGCAGCATCAGTTCGCCCATGGTATCGCCAATAACCACCTGGGTGCTGCCGGATGGGATCTCGCCTGAGCTGCGCAAGGTGTAGCTTAACCCGGCTTTTTGCGTCATGTTGCGCGCATCCGGAAAACGCTCAGGATGGCGAGGAACCAGGATCAGCAGCAGGTCGGGGAACGTTTCCAGCAGCTTGCGGTGCGCCTGTAAAATGGTTGCTTCTTCACCTTCGTGCGTACTGGTGGCAATCCACACTTGACGGCGCGGCGCCCACTGGCGGCGCAGCGTCACGGCGCGCGCGGCAAGCTCTGGCGTAACAGAAATATCGAACTTCAGACTGCCGGTAACGCTCAACTGGTTGCGTTTTAGCCCAAGTTGCAGGAAACGGTCGCCATCTTCCTGGTTTTGTGCGGCAATCAAGGTGATTTTGCTGAGCAAACGACGCATCGCTTTGCCCAACCGGGCATAGCCTTTCGCCGAGCGCCCGGAAAGGCGCGCATTAGCAATCACCAGCGGAATCTGCCGGGTATGAAGGGCAGAAATCATATTCGGCCATAGCTCGGTTTCCATTACGATCACCAGCTTCGGGCGCACGGTATTCAGGAAACGCTTCATGGCGCACGGCAGATCGTAGGGCAAATAAACATGATGAACGTCTTTACCAAACGCGGACATCACGCGTTCCGAGCCGGTTGGCGTCATGGTGGTGACGGTGATCGGTAATGCAGGGTAGCGATGACGCAGCGCGCGCACCAGCGGTATGGCCGCCAGGGTTTCGCCTACGGAGACGGAATGCAACAAAATACCGTCCGGCTTCACTTTGTTACGACAAAAGCCATAGCGTTCAGCCCAGCGCTTACGGTAAGCAGGGGCTTTGCGGCTGCGAAGTAATAATCGCAACCACACCAGAGGCTGTATTAAGTAAAGCAGGGTGGTATACAACAATTCCAAGCGGCTATCCGTTTTTTTAAGATTCGGCGGGCAAATTCTAAGCATTTAGGACAACTAAAGCTATACCTTATGCCAGATACCTTTTGAGACGGAAGTAGCGGCGGCCAAGTCGCCAGCGCAAACGTGGACTTTTTGCACTTTTCCAGATGAGCTTCCAGATGCCTTTTTCGAAAAACTCGCGAATGATCATCGCCTTCTTGCTTTCATCCTTCATGTTATCAAAGGTATGGATGATGCCGAGCCCTTCTTTAGCTATCTGCCAGTGACATGCCGGTATATTTTTAACTTTATCCGCATAGCGCTGGTTAATTGCGTCCAGCATTTGCAGGATTTTCATGTAGTGGCGCGCCGAGCGAATCAGCGTGTCGTCAGTGTCCGGCATGTGCGAAACAGACGCTGAGTGGATGTAGTAATCGTAAAATTGTTCACTGGTATATTGCACGCGCCCGGCAGCGAGCAGGACTTCCGTTGTCCAGGGAATATCCTGGTGGCGAAGACCCGGTTCGAAATGAAAGTTATGCTGACGGATGAAATCGTGGCGATAGATATTCAGCCAGGTGACATGCAGGAATTTTCGCGAATCCAGAGCCTGTTTAAGCCATGCCGGGCCGGTCATAACACCCGTTGACTGTAACTTTTCAGGCGGAAAAATCGGACGTGTGGGGTTTTTGTCGCTTTCCCAGACATAGTTACCGTTACAGGTCGCAACATCCAGATTTCCCGTATTGGCCATATCAAGTAGGCGCTGATACATACCGGGTTTGAAAACGTCATCAATATCCGGAAAAGAGAGGTATTTTCCCTTTGCACAGGCCAGCCCGGAATTGCGGGCAACCGAAACACCCTGATTTTCTTGCTCAATAACCTGCAACTGCGGTAGTCGATCGCGCCATTGCTCCACGATCTGCATCGATCTATCCGTGGAACCATCATTGACAATGATCACTTCCATGCTGTCGATTTTTTGCGCGACGAGGCAAGTGAAAAACTGGTCGAGGAACGCTTCGCCGTTATAGACGGCAACCACCACGCTTAACATAGGCGCTGAAATTTGCATAAGGAACCTGATTACTTATTATTTTCCGCCAGCGCAAGATACTGCTGGCAAATCGCATTGATACCGTAGGATGAAATAATCTCGCCATCTATTCCCTGGGAATTATTGGCATACACATCGGATAACGTTTTTGCCAGCGACTCGTCGCTCAGGCCGCTAAGGCCGCGAGCAAGTGGCCCCGTCAAAATCTCTGCTGGCCCACCTGGGCAGTTAGTGCTAACCGGTGGTGTCTGGCAGATAATCGCCTCGACCAGAACATTACCAAATCCTTCGCAGTCCGAGCTTAGCACTAAGAGGCGTGCGCCTTTGATCCAGGGATAGGGATTAGCGACAAATGGATGAAACACAACCCTGTTAGCGATGCCAAGACTTTCTGCAAGCGCCTTTAACTGGGCGATTTTTGCCTCTGAGCCGTTACCCATCATCACTAAAGGCACCTCGATTTTGCTAAGCGCATAAGCGCGCAGCAAGCGGTCGTGCCTTTTCTGTTCGTGGAAGCGTCCAACATGGATCAGGTAGTCCTGCCCCTGCATTTCAAATGGCTGCCCGGACAGCTCCTGGATAGCCTCGACATCGAAGGGGTTATGGATAACCACGCTGCGACGCAGAGGGATTGCCAGCGTGTCGGAAAGATCGTGCAGCACGGCTGACGAGACGGCCACTATATTGCGGTTTTCGTAGATGTGCCGCATCTTCATATGCTTAAACCAGCGGGAAAACCCACGGCGGTGGCAAAGATAGGAAAATGAGAACATGCCGTGAATACAAAACCAGACTTTGTCACGATCAAGCGCGCGGCTGTGGGCGACAATACGGTCGGTTTTATGCAGATGGGAAAAAACAATATCAAACTTTCCGCTACGTTCTGCAGTAATAATCGCTTCATCTAACAGCTTTGCCCGACGCGGGATCTCTGTAAGCTTGCGCCAGGGTTTTTTGCATTTATCCTGAATTACCTGGAAATCCACACCTTCAGGAATGGGGTAGTCGCACGCTTTACGTAGTGAGAAAAGCGAGACCTGGTGTCCCATTTCCACTAAGCCGCTGGAGAGCGTGAGGACGGTTTTTTCTGCGCCTCCACCGGGTAAGCCATCAATAATCATCAGGATGCGCATATTAATCCAGAATATTTTGATAAAGCGAAATTAGCTGGCTTGACAGCTTTCCTGGGGTTGAGTCCTTAACCTTATCGCGGGCTTTCATGCCCATGTCATTACTCTTTTCTAGTGATGGAATGGCCATCACAGCCTCTCTTAACCTGCCAATATCAAGGGCATCACAGAAGAAACCATTACTTCCTTGCTCTATAAATTCCGCTCCACCGCAGCTATCCGAAGTGATGACGGGTAAACCACATGCCATCGCTTCCAGAATGACGTTTGGGAAAGGATCATACAACGTTGGTAGCAACAGGCCATCGGAAAGCTGATAAAAAGGCAACGTCTCTTTTTGCATACCCATAAATCGGATCTGTTCTTTGCAGCCCAGTGACTGGGCAAGCGCCTGATAACGCTTTTCTGCTTTATCCTGGCCTATAACTATCAGATAAGCCGTAGTACCTGCTATTGCCTCAATCGCCGCAGCGAGGCCTTTTCGTTCAAACCCCGAGCCCACAAAACAAAAAACAGTGGCAGCAACAGGAAGTCCATATTGCTGGCGCAACGCTGCGCGCTGCGCGCTCTCCGCCGGAATGAAACGGCTGGAGTCTATTGAATTATAAATGACGTGTATCTTTTTTGCGTCAACGGCAAAATCTTCGACGATTTCTCGCTTAATCATCTCCGCATTGCAGATAACCGCTTTCAGCTCTGGCGATTGATACATTTCGCGTTCGGCTCGCATGACATAGCGGTGATAGCGGTCAAGCATCAGCATTTTTGCACGCCAACCGGGAAGAATACGCGAACGCTGCCGCAGCCACCGCTGATGCACGCCGTCGCCAGCGCGATAAATATCGCAACCCGCGATACGCTCGTGACTCTGAACGATATCAAATTGCTGCTCCTGCCAGAGCGCACGCGCAGCGTTAGCAAAGCCTCTTTCCCGGCTAATACGTCCCCATTTGGCGGGATTGCAAATATGGATGTGCCAGTCATCCTGACGCTCCCCTTGCCACTCGCGGGTGATGACGTTTAGCTCCAGATCTTGATTACCAAGCGCCATAAGCGCTCGGGAGACAAAGCGCTCCGCACCGCCATCAGGACGATATTTTTGACGAACAATAGCCAGACGGTGACGTTTCATGCCAGACACCTCTTCGCTGCATTGACAACTGCCTCAACGGGGATAGCGTCGAGATAACGTTCACTGGTTCTGGTATCAACGGCGTCAGGGTCGGGAAGTGGTCCAAAATGACCCGCCCAGATCACTTCACCATTGACCTGCCAGGGCGACCAGAAAGTGAGTTTTGACGGGCCGAAAAGCGCAACGCAGGGCGTTTGCAACGCAGCGGCCATATGCATGGGCACAGAATCGACACCGATAAACAGGTCGGCATGGTTGATAAGCGACGCAAGCTGGCGCAACGAGAGCTGGCCTGCAAGCGAGATAACACCGGTCTGCGGCGATGCGCTGAGGATCCTGTCAACCATCGACAGCTCTTTTTTATCCGGTCCGGCGGTCAACACAATGGTATGGCCTTCCCGCTGCAGCGCCGTGATAGTTTGCGCCATTTTGTTTTCATCCCAGCACTTGAAGAACCAGCGCGATGTCGGCTGAATGATGATATAGCGATCGCCAATGCCTTGTGCTGTCAGCTTTTGTCGGGCGAAATTCCAGTCATCCGCGCTGTAACTCATCGTCACCGTTGAGACGGTAGGAACCGATAAAGGAGAAAGAATAGATAAATTCTGCTCAACGGTATGCAACGCATTGTGGTTTGCAACGGAAACCAGTTCGGTATGACAAAAGCGCCAAAAGGCGTTTTTACGTTTATTGAAGTCAAAGCCAAGACGAACCGGTGCGCCGGTAAAGCGAGTAACGATGGCGCTGCGCCATTGATCGGCAAGGTTTATCACCAGATGATATTGACGGGCTCTGAGTGCGCACAGTAACTGCCACTCTTTTTGCAAATGTTTGAGCGTACCAAGTTGCTTCCATTTGCGATCGATACCATAAATCGTATTAATCTCCGGGTGCGCAGCCAGCATGTCGCGTGTTTCTTCGTACAGCAGGACATCAATTTGCGCATCCGGCAAACTCTGGCGAAGCGAGTTTATCACCGGAGTCGTCAGTAACATGTCGCCATGATGACGAAGTTTAATCAATAAAATGCGTAAATCAGGCGTATTCAGTATGTTATTCATCATCGTCTTATTGGCAACAACCTTTCTGTGATTCTAATAGACCTGGTGTTGTCTTGCACTCTTTCTCCATGCTGTCAGGATTTTATCTCTAAGGGTTTACTCATCGTGATGAGAGTGCGTAACATAGCGCTGACCTTTATTTTACCTGGGCTAAATATGGATAAACCGGCGTTTATCATCACGATTGATACAGAGGGTGATAACCTCTGGCAAAATCGCCGCGAGATCAAAACGGAGAATGCGCGGTATCTGGCACGTTTTCAGTCATTGTGTGAGCGTTTCGGGTTTAAACCCGTTTGGCTAACCAATTATGAAATGGCAACCGATCCGGTGTTTGTTGAGTTCGCAAAAGATGTCATTGCCCGGGGAGAAGGGGAGGTTGGCATGCACCTTCATGCATGGAATAGCCCCCCGGATCATGATTTAACGGGCGATGACTGGCGCTGGCAGCCCTATTTGATTGAGTATCCCTCGGCGGTATTGCGTGAAAAAGTCTGTTTTATGACGCAGTTACTTGAGGATACATTCAGCACCAAAATGCTGAGCCACCGCGCCGGACGTTGGGCGTTTGACAGCCGCTACGCGAAATTGCTTATCGAACTGGGCTACCAGGTAGATTGTTCGGTTACACCTCGTGTTAACTGGCGCAATGCGAAAGGCGCGCCGCAAGGTTCTGGCGGTACGGATTACCAGCATTTCCCGCAGCACGCCTATTTCATTGATATTGAAGATATTTCTAAGCCTGGAACCAGTTCACTGCTTGAGGTTCCGATGAGCATTCAATACAAACATCCCGCGTGGCTCAACGCGATTAAGCAGAGCTATGATCGGTTGCGTGGCAAATACCGTTCGCCTTCGGTGAACTGGCTACGCCCTTCCGGCGGGAATGCAGCACAGATGATTGATGTTGCGCAAAAATGTCTGGCGCAAGGGAATGGATACGTTGAGTTTATGCTGCATTCATCGGAATTTATGCCGGGCGGCAGCCCAACCTTTAAGGATGAAGCCGCTATTGAAGGGCTGTACCGGGATCTTGAAGAGCTGTTTGAGTGGCTCGCTGCCAGAACACAAGGTACGACGCTGGCCGGGTTTTATCAGCAGCAGAAATAAATAATGCCCGATTTATGGAGTCAGTCCATTATCGGGCATTTTTTTATCGTCACGCTTTCCTTCGCGAAAATAATGTGGCCAGCGCAAAGATGGTCATAAAGAATAGCACCGCCTCCGAACTCAGCAGTATGACGTCAGTCATTCCGTACAGAAGCAAAAGCAGTACTGTCGCCAGCAACAGCCCGTTATTATTGCGGATGGCGTAAGAAATCACCGAAATAAAGAAGAACAAGAGCAGCAGCACCCCAGGGATACCCTGAAGCGAGTACTTCTCAACAAATTCATTGTGCAAATGGATCCTGATGTATTGCAATGAGGCCGCGAGGTGTGGATGCCCATCTTTGACGTAATTTTGCGACCAGCTTTCACGGCTCTCGATGGATTGCCCCAAAGGATATGCAAGTCCATTTTGTACGCCAACAATCCACATGGAGAAACGCGCGCCAAGTGAAGTACTATCCTGACCTTTCTGATAATCCTCAATTTCCAATTGCGTCTGTGCAATTTTAGGCGCGATCAGCGGCTTATAGCTTACGAGAAAAATACCTGCCACGATGCAGCAAAAAATCACCATGGATTTAAGATGGATTTTGCGGAAATGGTAAAGTGTCAGCACAATGGCCAGAATTAAATACAGCCCCATAGCCGCTCGCGTACCGCTCAGCAGAATAATGAACCAGGAAAGCAAAATAGTGATGCCAGCCAGCACGTAGAGTTTTACACTTTGCTGCAAATAAAGGCTATAAACGAAGGCCAACGAAAGAACGGAATACACATAGGCGGACACGGTTGGGCGATCAATCGCCATCATAACGCGATCCACTCCCTGTGAGGCTTGCCATAGTCCGTCACCCGTTGCCAGCGTAAAACCTATAGCTGTAGCGATCAGAAAATATTTCTGGAAGTTCTCTTTGGTTATGTAGCACTTAAATCTGTCAATATAGAAAACTAACAAGCTTGCCAGTATCAGTTTCTTGCTAGTGCCAAGGTAGGCATTATATTGGTCAATACCTTCCGTCTGGTACTCATAAATGAAATACCATGCCAGATTTAACACGCCGATAAGTAAAATTGGCAGTGCGATACTAAAAGGACTACAGGAAATTCTTTTTGATTCAAAGAATAAACCAATAATGCTGGCGTATACGGCAATATAAAAGCATTGTCTCTGCATGCCTGAATTGACCAGGGCAAGTGCCACCGAGGCAAATGCTAAAACCAGCGTTAACTGATAAAGCCGTAATCTTACTTTTTCCATAATGCCTCAATGACCCTTTTTTTATAGCTGAAGCGAACATCGCTGGACAGATAAAATGAAAGTGAATAAAGCTCACTGACGCGCTGCTTGACTATAAGTAGCTGTTCATCAGTAAGATATTTTTTATGATTAGTGTAAATATCAAACCAATGGCAATTAACCAGGTGGCGGAATTTCCGTGGAAAGGTTTTTTCCATCTGTAACGTACACTCAATAAGCGGCGTGATTTTGCTGGCGCTCAGGGAGCTGGAGAGGCTATCGTTACGTTTAATGTAATAATAACATCCCTGACGCTGATAAAATATTTTCTTGGCTTGCATCAACATTCCGGGAAATACAGCAAAATCTTCGTAACAAATCATGGAGGGAATGGGGTTGCTGTTATAGAGCTCTCGCCGTATAAACTGCCCAATAAGATGCGCCTGAAAATCCTTATGGAGCAGAAAACGTCGCACAGCATCATGGGTTGATAACGGTATCGGGTTAAAACCCTGCCACGAGGCGGAAATTTTGCGGGCATCGTGGATCTCAAGCAAACGCGTCAACAGCATATCTGGCTGCTGTGCTTTGAGGAAATTCACTGCATCACGCAGACTGTTTGGTTTTAGCTGGTCATCACTATCGAGCATCGTAATGTATTCGCCCGTGGCCAGGGAAACGGCTCTGTTACGTACCTGGCCGACATTGCGGTAGCTTACCTGACGGCTAATAACGTGCGGTAATTTATCTTTCCACGCATCAATAATGGTTTGCGTTGCATCTTCTGAGCTGTCGTTAAAAATAATAACTTCAAGCTCGTCAGTGCAGGTATCGATTGCTGCCAGCAGGCTTTCAAGGGTCGCGGTAAGTGTTTTTTCAGCATTATGCGCTGCGATGATAACGCTAAGAAAAGCCATAGAATCAGTCACCTTGTGCGTTGCGGATATTTAGTAATACGCTGGCTTGGGGTAATTCACGAATGAATTGTTCAATCTGATCAAGCGAGGTATCGGTAACGGCAAATAATGCCTCTCGATCCTGCGAAAAATGGTATTTTGTTTCAAAAACATAAGAACAAATATTCTTATCGTCACCAATCAAAAGGGTCTTGCCTAAGGGGCGTTGTTCGTAATGGCAACATGGCCCGAACAGCATAATGACCGGAACATTAACTGCATCGGCGATATAAATATTCCCCGAATCCGAAGCGATATAGCAGTCCATTTTGGAAATGGCCCAGGGCAATTCTTCAAGTGAGACTTTACCTATCATATTAATGAAATGGGGGAAGTTGTCATAGACTGCAGTTATGTCATCCATCCACGACTGCTCATTCGGCGTTCCAAACACGTAAAACACACAGGGTAGCGTTGCCAGGCAATCAACAATCCGTTTCCAGATAACCGGAGGAACCGTTTTGGCTTTGTTACCTGCTGAAATGCTGATACCGATACGAATGACGCCGGGTTTATCGAGGATCTCCGGATAGACGTCAGGCCTGAAGAGCGGTTTAGTCGCATGCTTGGGAAACATCTGCCAGGATAGTGAACGGTCAGCCAGGTGCAAATAATTGGTGACGGACAACGTCTTTTTTCCATGATCGACGATGCCATGTGCCGTTGCATAGAAGACCCCGTGATACCACTTGCGCGCATAGGTACTGATAAATTGCTTATTACTGGCATTACAAACAGCGGCAAAGAACAGATTTACGCTGTTCGGTTGCAGCAGATAAACGTTGTCGTAGCGATTCATAATATGACAGGCGAAACGGATTTTTTGCCACAGATTGTGTTTGTGTTGCTCAATAAAAAAAACCGTTTCAATGGTCTCATCATGCTTTGCCAGCATGCTCACGCTTCGGCTTATCAGTACGTCACTTTTTTGCAGGTACGCCAGTAAGGGGGTCACGTTAACAAAATCGCCAATTTTAGCTGTTTGAATGACCAGATTACGCCCGGTTTTCTTACGGAATAGCTTGCCGATGATTTTCATCGGCAGGAATAAAATCAGCAGAAAAATGTAACTCATTGATTAGGCATCTCTGTCGCGCAGTGGCTGGTGGTTCTGAAGAACCGTGAAAATCTCATCCGCTGTTATATCTCCCATCCGCCCGGTTGGGCTTACCACCTGATGCTGATTTTTACCGTATCCGCCAATTAGCCCCGGATCGGTTGGGCCAAACAATGTGATATTGGGGCGATCGAGTGCGGCCGTTAAATGGCTCAGCCCCGTATCGACGGAAACAACAGTCTGCGCGCCGGCAAGTTGTGCCGCAACCTGTGCCAGTGAAAGTTTAGGTAAAACTTCGACATGATCAAAGCCCACCGCCATGCGTTCCGCACGTTGGCGTTCATGTTCTGCACCCCAGGGCAGTTTAATATGGATACCCGTTGGTTGCATTAATTCGAGCAGTTCGCGCCAGCGGCTTTCCGGCCAGTGTTTATCATCGCGGGTGGTGGCGTGCAAAAAGACGGCGTATAGCGGATGCGTTGTATCGGTCATGGCAAAATGGCGCGCAATTGCATAATCGCCCTGAGTTTGTGGTTTTGTGTAACCGAGACTTTTGGCAAACAACTCGCGGATACGTTCCACCGCATGTTGCTGTTTTGCGATGTGGTGGCAACGATTGTAAAACAGGCTTGCCAGCGGCTCGCGTGCGCTGCTCCAGTCCAGCCCGTGTTTCACTCCGTGCGCTAGCCGGGTGACCAGCGCGGCGCTTTTCACCAATCCTTGCGCATCAATGATGGCATCGTAACGTTCGGCCTGCACGGCTTCGCGGAAGGCTTTGCGCTCCGCCGCAATGGACGCGGAAAACCAGGCTTTACGCCAGCGGCGGATTGCCACCGGAATGACGCGATCAACGGCGGCATGCCAGGAAGGGATCTGGGCAAATCCCTCTTCGACCACCCAGTCAAAGCGGATCCCAGCAATCGCCTGCATGGCATCTGTTAGCGCAGGCAACGTATGCAGCACATCGCCCATCGAGGAGGTTTTCACGATCAATACCCGCATCGGTTATCCTTCCGCATCCAGCAATAGTGCATTTAACTCTTCCAGTACGCGTTGCGGCGTAATGTCGATAAGGCTTTGGTGATAGCCTTCAGCAGCATCACCTTTACGCACTTTGTGATAGCCGGAAATCAGACGGATGACGCGCGCTTTATGCGACAGCGGCGGGGTAAAATCCGGGCTGCTTGGGCCGTATAGCGCCACCAGCGGACGGTTGAGCGCGGCGGCGACGTGCATCAAACCGGAGTCGTTGGAGACTACCGCTTTGCAGGCGGCGATCAACACCACGGCTTGTTCCAACTGGGTTTCCCCGGCCAGATTGCGGCACCAGGCTTGTTGCTCGATATTCAGCGCGGCGAGGATCTCGTTGCCCGCTTCATGGTCTTTCGCGGAACCGAACAGCACCACCTGATAACCTTCGTCAATCAACTGCTTTGCCAGTTCCGCATAGTGATAGTGCGGCCAGCGCTTGGCCGGGCCGAACTCCGCGCCGGGGCAGAAGCCAATCATCGGGCGCTCTGCTGAGATGGCAAATGCGGCGCAGGCTTGTGTTTTTTCCCCGTCATTGACCTGCAACTGCGGCCACAGTAGCGGCTGCGGCAGATCTTTCGCCGAGGCCATGACGCCTTTGTCATAGGCCAGCGCTACGTAGCGTTCGACCATCAGCGGCCAGGCTTGCTTATCCAGTACCCGCGCATCGTTCAGCAGCCCATAACGCATCTCGCCGCGCCAGCCGGTACGATGAGGGATTCTGGCAAAGAAGGGGAGCAGCGCCGATTTAAAGGAGTTTGGCAGGACGTATGCCCGGTCATAGCGTTTTTCCCGCAGGCTATGGCCCAGCTTGCGGCGCTCGCCAATTTCCAGCGCGCCGTGGCCCAATGGCATCGGGATCGCTTCGTTGACTTCTGGCATGCGTGATAAAAGAGGACGGCACCACGCGGGTGCCATCACATCGATTATCGCCTGGGGAAAGCGCGCTTTGAGCGTGCGATAGAGACTTTGCGACATCATCATGTCGCCCACCCATGACGGGCCAATCACCAAAATTTTCATACTTACGCGTCGCGGTTCAGCCAGGCCATATACTCGGTTACGCCTTCGGCAACGGTTTTAAATGGCTTGTCATAGCCCGCTTTGCGCAGGTTAGTAAGATCCGCCTGGGTAAACGCCTGGTAGCGGCCTTTCAGTTTCTCCGGGAACGGAATGTACTCAATAGAACCTTTCTTATGGTAAGCCAGCGTCGCATCCGCAACCGCCTGGAAAGATTCTGCGCGGCCAGTGCCGAGGTTATAAATACCGGATACGCCGTTTTCCCAGAACCATAGATTCACGGCGGCCACATCGCCTACGTAGACGAAGTCGCGCTTAAAGTTATCGCTACCTTCGAACAGTTTCGGGCTTTCTCCGTTGTTCAGTTGGGTATTGAGGTGGAAAGCCACGCTCGCCATGCTGCCTTTGTGACCTTCACGCGGACCATAAACGTTGAAATAGCGGAAACCGACAATCGGTGAATTCACTTCCGGCAGAATGCTGCGCACGTATTCGTCAAACAGCATTTTTGAGTAGCCGTAAACGTTCAGCGGTTTTTCATACTCGCGGGATTCAATGAAGTCGGAGGTACGGCCGCCGTATGTGGCTGCGGAAGAAGCATACAGGAAGGGAATTTCACGTTCCAGACAGTAATGCAGCAGTTCCTTAGAGTACTGATAATTGTTATCCATCATGTACTTGCCGTCCCACTCTGTCGTGGAGGAGCACGCACCTTCGTGGAATACCGCGTCGATGTCGCCGAACTCTTCCCCGGCCATAATCTGGATCAGGAAGTCTTCTTTATCCATGTAGTCGGCGATGTGCAGGTCAACCAGATTGACAAACTTGGTACCGTCTTTCAGGTTGTCCACCACCAGAATATCAGTGATGCCTTTATCATTCAGGGCATTAACAATGTTACTGCCGATAAAACCCGCGCCGCCGGTAACGATGATCATAACTGTACCTTTGAAAAGTGGAGCGTTGAGACAATCTCAAACACTAATAGTTCCTATCATACCATCACATTGCCGCCCCTTCAGCCATTCCCCCGGGGAAGGTCTTAGCGATGCGTGATTTATGCTACAAATTACATAATGGATGATGCGTCATCTCGTATCACCGCATAGCTTTCGGTAAGATGTGCCGAAATTTGCCCAGTCTGGAGAATTGCGATGCGTGGGGATTTTTATCAACAGTTAACGAATGACCTGGAAACCGCGCGGGCGGAAGGGTTGTTTAAAGAAGAACGCATTATCACGTCGGCTCAGCAGGCTGATATCACCGTGGCAAATGGTGGCCACGTCATTAACTTCTGCGCCAATAACTACCTCGGTCTGGCCAACCATCCCGCACTGATTGTCGCCGCGAAAGCAGGCATGGACAGCCATGGTTTCGGTATGGCGTCGGTACGCTTTATCTGCGGTACTCAGGACAGCCACAAAGTGCTGGAGCAGAAGCTGGCCGAGTTTCTCGGCATGGAAGATTCCATTCTCTATTCCTCCTGCTTTGACGCCAACGGCGGGCTGTTTGAAACGCTGCTCGGCGCAGAAGATGCCATTATTTCCGATGCGCTGAACCACGCGTCGATCATCGATGGCGTGCGTTTGTGTAAAGCGAAGCGCTATCGCTATGCCAATAACGATATGCAGGAACTGGAAGCACGTCTGAAAGAGGCGCGTGAAGCGGGCGTTCGTCATGTGCTGATTGCCACCGATGGCGTGTTCTCAATGGATGGCGTGATCGCGAATCTGAAAGGCGTTTGCGATCTGGCGGATAAATATGACGCGCTGGTGATGGTAGACGACTCTCACGCGGTTGGTTTTGTCGGCGCGAACGGTCGTGGCACGCACGAGTATTGCGATGTTATGGGGCGCGTGGACATCATCACCGGTACGCTCGGCAAAGCGCTGGGCGGCGCATCAGGCGGTTACACCGCTGCGCGCAAAGAGGTGGTGGAGTGGCTGCGTCAGCGTTCCCGCCCTTATCTGTTCTCCAACTCTCTGGCACCGGCGATTGTTGCCGCCTCCATTAAAGTGCTGGAGATGCTGGCATCCGGCGCGGAGTTGCGTGACCGTCTGTGGTCTAACGCTCGCTTGTTCCGCGAAAAAATGACCGCCGCAGGCTTTACGCTGGCGGGTGCCGATCACGCCATTATCCCGGTGATGCTGGGCGATGCCGTAGTGGCGCAAAACTTTGCCCGCGAGCTACAAAAAGAGGGCATTTACGTCACCGGTTTCTTCTACCCGGTGGTGCCAAAAGGCCAGGCGCGTATCCGCACGCAGATGTCTGCGGCACACAGTCCTGAGCAAATTGAACGTGCGGTGGCGGCGTTTATCCGTATTGGTAAACAACTGGGTGTGATTGCCTGAGGGCCTGACATGAAAGCGTTATCCAAATTGAAAGCGGAAGAAGGCCTGTGGATGACCGACGTACCGGAACCTGAAGTCGGGCATAACGATCTGCTGATTAAAATTCGTAAAACCGCGATTTGCGGAACCGACGTACATATTTACAACTGGGATGACTGGTCGAAAAAAACCATTCCCGTACCGATGGTGGTTGGCCACGAATATGTCGGCGAAGTGGTGGAGATCGGTCAGGAAGTGAAAGGATTCAGGATTGGCGATCGCGTCTCCGGTGAAGGTCATATTACCTGCGGGCACTGCCGTAACTGCCGTGCCGGGCGTACGCACCTGTGCCGTAACACCATTGGCGTCGGCGTAAACCGTCCGGGCTGTTTTGCCGAGTATCTGGTGATCCCCGCGTTTAACGCGTTTAAAATTCCGGACAATATCTCTGACGATTTGGCCTCTATTTTTGATCCGTTTGGCAATGCCGTGCATACCGCGCTCTCTTTCGATCTGGTGGGGGAAGATGTGCTGGTCTCTGGCGCCGGTCCGATTGGCATCATGGCGGCGGCCGTGGCGAAGCATGTCGGCGCCCGTTATGTCGTGATCACCGATGTGAACGAGTATCGACTGGAACTGGCTCGCAAAATGGGCGTTACCCGCGCCGTGAACGTAGCTAAAGAGAGCCTGGCCGATGTGATGGCGGAACTGGGCATGACCGAAGGGTTCGATGTGGGTCTTGAGATGTCCGGTGCGCCACTGGCATTCCGTACGATGCTCGATACCATGAACCATGGCGGGCGCATCGCAATGCTTGGTATTCCACCTTCGGATATGTCGATCGACTGGAATAAAGTTATCTTCAAAGGACTGTTTATCAAAGGGATTTACGGCCGTGAAATGTTTGAAACTTGGTATAAGATGGCGGCGTTGATTCAGTCTGGTCTGGATCTCTCGCCGATTATCACTCACCGTTTCGGCGTTGACGACTTCCAGCAGGGCTTCGACGCCATGCGCTCAGGTCAATCCGGCAAGGTGATTCTGAACTGGGAATAAAAATAAGGGGCCGCTGCCTGACGGTTCCCCATAAATAAAGGCAGGCATAGAAAGTTGTGATCTACTTAGTGTTCCACCAAAAAGTAAGGTTACTCCTCTATGCCTGCTTCACAAGTTTGCCATAAAATTTTTAGCCAGCCCCTAAACTCACAACCTCAGTCATATTAGGTGTCGTTGAGCTGGGGATATAAGCATGATTAAATACAACAGAAGAAATAACAACGCTAACGGATGTTATATTATACATTTTTGATTCAACACCAGCATCATTAATAGCGTAGAATCTTATAATTGCGGTTTCAGTCGTTTACATGAACAAAAAAATCAAATAGATATGGTGATGACTTATCTACTTACTTACTCATAATAACAGGCTCATGTTGTCTTGTTCCAGTCATTGAGCCTGTATGTGGATCAGTTGGTAATGTAATACCATGTTGAATGTTCATTACCTCTATAGCACCTTCACGGCCTATAGCAGTGCAAGGGTCTTTTATCTGAACACCATTTTCATCGTATAAAAATAAATAAGCTAGTAAAGATATTAGTAAATCCTTATGTTGGTAAAATCCTATTCTTCCGGTCTTTCAGGTAGAAGTTTAACAATGATGTATACTACAGCTATGCTAACAGCTATATATATAAACCGCTCATGCCATGTTTCAAAGTGGAAGAACCAATAAATACATAAAAAAACTAAAATACCACCAAGCAAAGAAACAGAGTATTCTAAGAAGCTATGAAATACTCGCTTCCCAAATGATAATTTTCTAGTTTTATCATCTGCCATGATTAACCCCTTTTTTGACAAGATCCAGAATCTGATTAAATGCTGTTTCTCCTTGAGTTCTTCTAACCCTTAACGCCTCAACAAAGGGGTGTAAAGATCCTACCCAGCAATAGTGGACACGCAACTAAGTGAGTAAACTCTCAACCAGAGGCGATTACTCATGACAAAACCAGTATCAACGGCCAAAAAGCCCCGCAAACAACTGTCCACTCCCCCTAAAATGAGACAGCTACAATTAGATTTTCTGCTTTAACATTTGCAGAGGTCCACATAAAGCATGTTTCACAGAATCTCAGATCCCCAATACCTGGGGCATTTCATATTATTCTGAATCAACGTTTCCGTCTTTTCTTAAAAATCCAATCACTAACAAAAAAGGCAATGAACAGGAATATAACTGTAGATATTAATGCGTAATCTTCCCAAAAGCTAACAGCTAACATACCAAATATAATAGTCAGTCCAATAGGAATATAGACTTGTGTAATAAGCCTAACTAATTCAGACCAAAATACAGAAAACATCTTTTTCATCGAATAATCCTAAGAATATCAGAAACAATATCATTATCACTTTTCTGGTACTGATTGAATACATCCACTTTATTGATCACGGGTTCAATAAGGAAATATAACATTTCAAGATCACGACCGTAGAGATCTCTATAGTACCGACTATGTTTATGTAGAAGTCTTTCCGCAGCCTGAGAAGCTACCTGTGCATACCCATAGATACCTGCAGCCCCTACACCACGAGTTGACCATTTTGTGAGTGTTGAAGATATTGATAATTGCATCGATAGACTTGTTGCCGCTAACGTCGCGATAGTGTACGCAATCGTAAACTTGGTAAGGGTCGCTGTTGTAAACCCTGCACCAGCTTTAGACAAGGTTAACGTAATGTTCCTGATACGCTGATCAGAGAGATTTTCAAACATATAGTTAATCAAGCATATTTCTTATAGTGTCGTGATGCTTTACTTGTACTACAAGAGCCTTCAAGAACCTCTTATCTTCTTGCTTTAAACGTGTACAAACGTCCTGGTACTTGTCGAGGAAGCAAGAGCTATACCACGAAAGCCTTTCCACCCCTGAGTAGATTAAATGAGCCTGTTGTACGGCTTTTTGTTGAACTCCAGCAAGACTTTTATCCAGCAGGTTCGCCATGTAGCGATCAGCATCAAGTTTATTCAGTATAAGCGAGTTGTAGCTCATGAATCCTTCCCGAGTCTCTCCCTATCCATATCTCAGTAACAGTAATAAACCTCCTAATGATAAACAAGATGTATCTACCTATGGAATAGCAGTACCAGCAGGCGGCAACAGAATAAATCACCATAAATCATAATATTTTTATTATTTTCAATATGTTAAGAGATTGTCTTTAGTGGGGCGTGATTATAATAAATAGTTAAATCCGATCAATAATCTGTTATTAATCGGATTTTGAGATATTAAAGGATGTTCACCACAACCTTCATAGCAGAACCAATCATGACAACATCAGGCCAGCTCGTAGGGTGCGAACTGTTAACCCGCTTTCATCGTGAAGATCTTAGTTAACCGACGGAAATGATTATTTCGGGCCCCAGCCTTGCCACTGGTGTTGCATATAACGTACTAGCGAGCTATCACCAATGCTTTCGCCCACCACGCTAAAGAAGCGGCTGGCATAAACCGGCTGCGGTTTTTGCTTCGTTTTACACTGCCTAACACCGCGGAATGGGTTACGTGGCGGCGGAGCGATGCTGCCAGGCGCTGTGGTGTTTGGCGTTGAAGTATCGATCTGCGGTTCATTCAGCAGGCTGCTCGGGCGCACCAGCGTAATATCCGCAGGCAGGCTGGACAGCGCCTGTTGCAGTACGCGAACAGTGGTCGGATGCGGATGACCGATAGCAATAGCAGAACCGTTACGGCGAGCCAGCTCGACGGCGCGGTTAAACTGACGACGAATATCGCCTTCGTTTTGCGTATCGTCGAGAAACACTTTGCGCTTCAATACTTTCACGCCGGTTCCCGTCGATGCGCGTATCGCCTGGCTGTTGCCGATGGTCATACTGTCGAGAAAGTAGAGGTTATAGTGCTCCAGCGCCTGCATCACTTTCTGCATACCAAAAAGGTTCGAAGTCATGGCGCTGCCCATGTGGTTATTCAGCCCCACGGCATAGGGCACTTTGCTGACGGCATCGCTGATAATACGTTCAATCTCCGCGCTGCTCATTTCGGGACGCAGAGTATCTTTTTCCAGCGGTTGCTTGCTGATCGGCGCCATTGGCAGGTGAATCAGCACCTCATGGCCGCTGTTGTGGGCTTTGGTCGCCATTTCCCGTGCATATGTGGCGTTGGGCAACACCGCAACGGAAACCGCCTGCGGCATCGCCAGCACCTGATTTTCAGTCTGAGGACGGTAACCAAAGTCGTCGATGACGATAGCCAGTTTTCCGGCGAGAACCGGCGCGGAGAAAACCAGCGCACCGGCGAGAGAAAGCACAAGATGACGAAACTGAAGCAAAACTTATCTTCCCAACCACGGCTGTGGATTGACCGCCTGACCCTGACGGCGAATTTCGAAATAGAGTGAAGGCCGGCCCTGACCGCCACTGCTGCCTACGAGGGCTATCGGTTGGCCTGCGCGCACCTGCGTGCCGACGCTGACCAGGGCACTCTGGTTATAACCGTAGAGGCTCATATCGCCTTTACCATGCTCAACCACGACCACCAGGCCGTAACCCTGTAGCCAATCGGCCAGGATCACGCGTCCATCGGCGATCGCTTTAACTTCGCTGCCTTCAGACGCACCGATAACAATCCCTTTCCAACGTAGCTCACCCTGCAACTGTTCGCCATAACGATGCAGCAACGGACCGCGAACTGGCCAGATTGCCTGGCCTGATGGCGAACCTAATCCGCCGGTACGGGACATCAGCGAGCGTTCACTTTCGGTTGGTTTGTAGGTGGTGCCTTTGCTACTGGCTTCTTTCTGGCGATCGCGCACGGCCTGCGCTTCACGCGCTTCGCGATCGGCGCGCGCTTTGGCTGCCGCTTCCGCACGGGCTAAACGGTCACGCAAGCGGGATTCGTTGGCGCGCATCTCGCTGAGCTGCTGTTGCCCCTCCTGGATGGAGGATTCCAGCCCGGAAAGGGTTTTCTGCCGCTCATTACGGGCTTGTTCAAGTTTGGCCTGCTGCGCTTTTTGCTCGTAAAGCAGGGTTTGTTGCTGGCTCTGCTTCGCTTCCAGCTCGGTTTTCTGTGTCGCCACTTCTTCACGCGTCTGCTTCAACTGGGCGATCGTTTCCTGACGCGCCTGGTTGAGATAGCCGAAGTAAGCCTGTAAACGCTGGCCGCGCTGGCCCTCTTCACCGCTTAAAATCAGTTGAATGCCCGTGTGCGGTCCCTGGCGGAACGCGGCATCAAGTTGCGCAGCCAGATTGCGTTCCTGCGTCGCGCGCTGGCGTTCCAGTTTGGCGATCGAGGCATTCATCTCATCGATTTGGCGGTTGAGTTGCGCAAGTGTGTTCTGGGTTTCCCGCAACTGGCGGGCGGCAGCGGAAATAGCCTGTTCCTGCGCTTTAAGCTGGGCAAGAAGGCCGGAACGTTGCTGCTGTTGCTGGCGTACCGCGCGCTCTTTCTCGGCGATATCGGCCTGAATGGATTTGAGCTGTTCGCGGTCATCCGCATGGGCGGAAACGGCGCACAGCAATGCGCCAACGCTGAGTGCGCTGGCGCAAAGAAGGGGCCGAAACCTGCCCCATGTAATTGAAAAAATCGCCTTTCCCCACATGGGGAGCGATTATTCCACGATGAACAGCGGCTTACCAGTCATCTCTTGCGGGATTTCCATGCCCATCAGCGTCAGCATGGTTGGCGCGATATCGGAAAGTTTTCCGCCTGCAGCCGCTTTCACTGACTTATCGCCAACGTAAATCAGTGGCACTGGTAGGTTGGTATGTGCGGTATGCGCCTGGCCGGTTGCCGGGTCGCGCATCTGTTCTGCGTTACCGTGATCGGCGGTGATCAACAATTGACCGCCCACAGATTCGACCGCTTTGGTCACTTCTGCCACGCAGTGATCCAGCGCTTCAACTGCGGCAACTGCGGCATCGAATACGCCGGTATGACCGACCATATCGCCGTTCGGGTAGTTACAGATGATGGTGTCGTATTTGCCGCTGGTGATCGCGGCAACCAGTTTTTCGGTCAGTTCCGCCGAGCTCATTTCCGGCTGCAAATCGTAAGTCGCCACTTTTGGCGAGTTGATCAGAATACGGTCTTCGCCCGGGAACGGCTCTTCAACGCCACCGTTAAAGAAGAAAGTCACATGCGCATATTTTTCTGTTTCAGAGATGCGCAACTGCGTTTTGTTGTGCTTCGCCATCCACTCGCCAAGCGTGTTAGCGAGAGAGGCTGGTGGGTAAGCCACGGCGGTTTTGATGTCTGCGGCATATTCCGTCAGCATCACGAAATCCACGTTAACCACTTTCTTACGCGCGAAGCCGTCGAAATCCGCATTGACGAAAGCGCGGGTAATTTCACGCGCGCGGTCAGCACGGAAGTTCATGAAAATCAGCGCATCGCCATCCTGCATCGTGGCATCCGCCTGACCCGCAGCACGGATCACGGTCGCTTTGACGAATTCATCGTTTTCATCGCGGGCGTAAGCCGCTTGTAGGCCAGCCACAGCGCTGTCGACAGTAAACTCGCCTTTCGCTTGCGTCATCAGATCATACGCCTGCTCTACGCGATCCCAGCGATTGTCGCGATCCATGGCGTAGTAACGGCCAATGATCGAAGCGACGCGGCCTTTGCCCAGCGCGGCAAATTTGTCTTCGAATTTTTTCAGTGAAGATTCCGCGCTGCGCGGCGGTGTATCGCGACCGTCGAGGAACGCATGCAGGTAGATTTTGTCAGCGCCGCGCTCTGCGGCCAGTTCTACCATCGCCATAATATGCTCTTCGTGGCTGTGCACGCCGCCAGCGGAAAGCAGACCCATGATGTGCACAGCTTTACCGGCTGCCACGGCTTTATCCACCGCGCCGCTCAGCACCGGGTTGCTGAAGAAGGTACGTTCTTTAATTTCAACATCCAGACGGGTCAGATCCTGGTAAACAATGCGACCGGCGCCGAGGTTGACGTGGCCGACTTCGGAGTTCCCCATCTGGCGATCCGGCAGACCGACTTCAAGACCTGACGCATCAATCAGTGTGTGTGGACGTTTTGCCCACAGCTGGTCCATTACCGGAGTCTTTGCGTTGAAAATAGCGTTATCCTGCTGGTCTTCGCGGTAGCCGTAGCCATCCAGAATTACCAGTACCATAGGTTTTTTAGAAACCGACATTGCGACACCCTCTTGCTCAGAAGACAAAAAATTTTGCGTAATTTTACTACAGCTGAATCGATAAAATAGCCGCAGAAGATCAAAGAAAGCGGCTGCCTGGCCAGCTGATTTACGGGCGTTTCTTTCTTTTTTTCGTAACACTCCGCAGAAAATGCATTCCATCGTGCTCGCTGGCTGTATTTGCCACACTGCGCAGGTATACTCCTTTCCTGGTTTTTTAATCACTAAGTCGGGAGCTGTTACCCCAGATGCAAGAAATTATGCAATTTATTAGCCGCAACCCCATACTGTGTATCGCCTGGATTGCGTTATTCGGGGCTGTATTATTCACTACTTTCAAAGGTCTGGCGTCGAAAGTAAAAGTGATTTCTCGCGGCGAAGCCACACGCCTGATCAACAAAGAAGAGGCTGTCGTTGTGGATTTGCGTCAGCGTGATGATTTCCGAAAAGGACACATTGCAGGCTCAGTTAATTTGCTGCCAAACGAGATCAAAGCCAATAATGTAGGTGAGCTTGAGAAACACAAAAGCGCGCCAATTATCGTTGTTGACGGCACTGGCATGCAGGCGCAGGTGCCGGCAAATGAACTGGTGAAAGCGGGCTTCGAGAAAGTCTTTGTGCTTAAAGATGGTATCTCTGGCTGGATCGGTGAGAATCTGCCACTGGTTCGTGGTAAATAGGCGAGCTGCGGCTCGCAGGGGACACCAGGAGACTAAAGTCATGGCCAATATTGAGATCTACACGAAAGCAACCTGTCCATTCTGCCACCGCGCAAAAGCGCTGCTGAGCAGCAAAGGCGTCGCTTTTGCTGAGTTGCCGATCGATGGCGACATGGTAAAACGTGAAGAGATGATTCAACGTAGTGGCCGTACAACGGTTCCGCAGATTTTTATTGATGCACAGCACATCGGCGGCTGTGACGATTTATATGCGCTGGATGCGCGCGGCGGGCTAGATCCGCTTTTACGTTAATGCTTAAAAGCACTACAACATTTAAGGGTTATTCACTCATGTCTGAACAAAACAGCACCGAAATGACTTTCCAGATTCAGCGTATTTATACGAAAGATATCTCTTTCGAAGCGCCGAATGCGCCGCACGTCTTCCAGAAAGAGTGGCAGCCGGAGGTGAAACTGGATCTCGACACGGCCTCCACACAGCTGGCTGAAGGCGTTTATGAAGTCGTATTGCGCGTTACTGTAACGGCTTCTCTTGGTGAAGAAACCGGCTTCCTGTGCGAAGTGCAGCAGGGCGGTATCTTCTCTATCGACGGTATCGATGGAACGCAGATGGCGCATTGCCTGGGTGCATACTGCCCGAACATTCTGTTCCCGTATGCCCGCGAATGCATCACCAGCCTGGTATCCCGCGGTACATTCCCGCAACTGAACCTTGCGCCGGTTAACTTTGATGCGCTGTTCATGAACTACCTGCAACAGCAGACTGGCGAAGGTGCTGAACAACATCAGGATGCCTGATGAACGCACTTAATGCTGCAATGACTGTGATCGGTGCCGGTTCTTACGGCACCGCTCTTGCCATCACGCTGGCAAGAAATGGCCACCAGGTTGTGCTGTGGGGCCATGACCCGAAACATATCGCGACCCTGCAACACGATCGTTGCAATGCCGCATTTCTTCCCGATGTGCCTTTTCCTGATTCGCTGCAATTAGAAAGCGACCTTGCGCGCGCGCTTGGCGCCAGCCGCAATATTCTGGTGGTCGTACCCAGCCATGTTTTTGGCGATGTGTTGGCGCAGATAAAGCCGCTGATGCGCGATGATGCACGTATTGTGTGGGCGACGAAAGGTCTGGAAGCTGAAACCGGACGACTGCTACAGGACGTGGCGCGTGAAGTTTTAGGTTCGGCGATCCCGCTGGCGGTGATCTCCGGTCCGACATTTGCCAAAGAACTGGCGGCAGGTTTGCCGACGGCTATCTCCCTGGCGTCTACCGATGCGCAATTTTCTGAAGATCTTCAGCAGCTTCTCCACTGTGGCAAAAGCTTCCGTGTTTACAGCAACCCGGATTTCATCGGCGTGCAACTTGGCGGCGCAGTGAAAAACGTGATTGCGATCGGCGCAGGAATGTCTGACGGCATTGGTTTTGGCGCGAACGCCCGTACGGCGCTGATCACTCGCGGTCTGACGGAAATGTCGCGTCTTGGCGCGGCGCTGGGGGCTGATCCATCCACCTTTATGGGCATGGCGGGTTTAGGTGATCTGGTGCTGACCTGTACCGACAACCAGTCGCGTAACCGCCGCTTCGGCATGATGCTTGGACAGGGAATGGATGTGCAAAGCGCACAGGACAAAATTGGCCAGGTGGTGGAAGGTTATCGCAATACCAAAGAAGTTCGCGCTCTCGCGCACCGGTTTGGCGTTGAAATGCCAATAACCGAGGAAATTTATCAGGTATTGTATTGCGGAAAGAATGCACGCGAGGCAGCATTGACGCTATTGGGTCGTGCTCGCAAAGACGAACGCAGCAATCACTAAACACTTCTTCTTGTTGCCTCTTTGTTGCCTCTTTGTTGGCTGAGCCTGTGTCCCTGGTTGCTTGTATAAGCGCCTGGGCGCACGGGCTTGCTGCTTCGACGCATCAATATTTTTGTTTATGGAAACGCAGATATTCCTGGAGTAAGCAATGCCGTGTGAAGAACTGGATCTGGTCTGGAATAATATCAAAGCCGAAGCCCGGGCGCTGGCGGAGTGTGAGCCGATGCTGGCCAGTTTTTATCATGCAACGCTACTCAAGCACGAGAATCTGGGCAACGCCCTGAGTTATATGCTGGCGAACAAACTGGCGTCGCCGATTATGCCGGCGATTGCTATCCGCGAAGTGGTGGAAGAAGCCTACGCTGCCGACCCGGAAATGATTGCCTCCGCCGCCTGCGATATTCAGGCCGTGCGTACGCGCGACCCGGCGGTGGATAAATACTCCACGCCGTTGCTCTATCTGAAAGGTTTTCACGCCTTACAGGCCTATCGCATTGGTCACTGGCTGTGGTCACAGGGCCGTCAGGCGCTGGCAATTTTCCTGCAAAATCAAGTATCGGTAAGCTTCCAGGTGGATATCCACCCGGCGGCGAAAATCGGCCGCGGCATTATGCTCGATCACGCCACAGGCATTGTGGTCGGTGAAACCGCCGTCATTGAAGACGACGTCTCGATTCTCCAGTCGGTCACTCTCGGCGGTACCGGGAAAACTAGCGGCGATCGTCATCCGAAGATCCGCGAAGGGGTGATGATTGGTGCCGGAGCGAAAATCCTCGGTAATATTGAAGTCGGGCGCGGCGCGAAAATCGGTGCCGGTTCGGTGGTGCTACAACCCGTGCCGCCGCACACCACTGCAGCCGGTGTCCCGGCGCGCATCGTGGGCAAACCCGAAAGCGATAAACCGTCAATGGATATGGATCAGCATTTTAATGGCATCAACCACGGGTTCGAGTACGGCGACGGCATCTAACTTTCTGGCTATTTTACTCGCCAGCTTGAACCAGGGCAGTGCTCAAAATCCGACAATCCGTTAACTACGTAGCACCGCGCCGGGATAGCCTAACTGGCGCCAGGCTTCATACACCACCACGGATACCGCATTCGACAGGTTCATGCTGCGACTGTCCGGCATCATCGGAATGCGGATTTTTTGCTGTGGCGGCAGCGCATCAAGGATCGTGGCGGGCAGGCCGCGCGTTTCCGGGCCAAACATCAGATAATCCCCGTCCTGAAAACTGACCGCGCTGTGTGCGGGTGTGCCTTTAGTGGTGAGCGCAAACAGGCGCTGCGGCTGCTGAGCTTCAACAAACGCAGCGTAATCCGCGTGGCGCTTCACGGCAGCGAACTCATGATAATCCAGCCCTGCGCGGCGCAGGCGTTTATCGTCCCAGGTAAACCCCATCGGTTCGATAATGTGCAGGCTGAAACCGGTATTGGCGCACAAGCGAATAATGTTCCCGGTATTGGGCGGGATTTCTGGTTCAAATAATACGATGTTTAACATACTGCCCCCTTAATAGCGGGGGCAGGATAGCACTCTCTAAGCCGCATCGCCATGCGTCAGCGGCGCCAGTGCGGCAGGTAGCTGCTGGAGCGTCTGCACCAGAGATTCTTTGCTGATTTCGCGAATCGATTTCGCGCCGGTCAGCGTCATTGCCACTTTCATCTCTTTCTCAATCAGATCCAGCAAGTTCGCCACGCCCTTGCGGCCATGCGTTGACAGCGCATACAGATAGGCACGGCCCAGCAGCACGGAATCAGCACCGAGCGCAATCATACGCACCACATCAAGACCGTTGCGAATGCCGCTGTCAGCCAGAATGGTGATATCGCCTTTTACCGCATCGGCAATGGCCGGTAATGCACGGGCGGAAGAGAGCACACCATCTAACTGGCGGCCACCGTGGTTGGAAACCACAATACCATCAGCGCCGAAACGCACCGCATCGCGGGCATCTTGTGGATCGAGGATCCCTTTGATCACCATTGGGCCATCCCAGAATTCGCGGATCCACTCCAGGTCTTTCCAGGAAATGGAGGGATCGAAGTTCTTCGCCAGCCAGCCAATGTAGTCTTCCAGCCCAGTCGGTTTACCGAGATAGGCGGAAATATTGCCCAAATCATGCGGACGGCCATTCACCCCCACATCCCACGCCCATTGTGGATGCAAGACTGATTGCACATAGCGGCGCAGGGCGGCATTGGGACCGCTCATTCCGGAGTGGGCATCGCGGTAGCGCGCGCCGGGTGTTGGCATATCCACGGTGAAGACCAGCGTCGAGCAGCCTGCGGCTTTTGCCCGCTCCAGCGCGTTACGCATAAAACCGCGATCGCGCAGCACATAAAGCTGGAACCACATCGGGCGTTTAATGGTTGGAGCCACTTCTTCAATCGGGCACACCGAAACGGTGGAGAGCGTGAATGGAATGCCTTTCGCATCGGCAGCGCCTGCGGCCTGCACTTCGCCACGACGGGCATACATACCGCACAGCCCGACCGGCCCCAGCGCCACCGGCATACTGAGTTTCTCATTGAACAGCGTGGTTTCGAGGCTGAGTGTGGACATATCCTTCAATACTCGCTGGCGTAGCGCCACCTGTAACAAATCTTCCACGTTGCGGCGCAGGGTATATTCGGCATACGCGCCTCCGTCAATATAGTGAAACAGGAATGGCGGCAAAATGCGTTTTGCCGCTGCGCGATAGTCGCTGGCTGCGGAAATAATCATGCTTTTTTCTCCCTTGAATGCGAATGCTGCTCGTCGGGCAGGCGGGTGATGCGCGCCTGGCGGGCCTGATCTTCATCAAATTGTCGAATAGTGGTATGTACAAAACCGAGGTGCGCCATCATCGCCTGACGCGCGCCATCAGCATCGCCCGCGAAAATGGCGTCCATCACCGCGCGGTGTTGTTCTGTAAGACGGGCAAAAACGGGCGGCACGAGATACATGCGCTGGCGGCTCTGCTTTACCGAGGATTGCAGCAGGTCGAAGAAGCCGCGCATGGTTTGCAGCAGCACCACGTTATGCGAGGCTTCCGCAATGGCGAGATGGAAACGTACATCCGCCTGTGACGCGAGATCGGGGTCATCCGACTGCGATGCGTCAAAGCACAGGGCAATCTTCTCTTTATCCGTTTCGGTGGCGCGCATGGCGGCATGCCAGGCGGTGCTGGCTTCAATGGCGTGACGGGCTTCGAGGATATCAAAGCTGTAATCGGGGTCGTCGTTGAGCAGCGTTTTCAGCGGCTGAACAATATTCTGTTCTGACCAGGTTTCGTGCTGCCAGCGTACAAAAGTACCGCCGCCGCGACGGCTCAGCAGCACACCTTCGCTAACCAGTTTCGCAAGGGCTTCACGCAACGAATTGCGCGAAATCCCAAGCTGTACGGCCAGCTGGCGTTCGGCGGGCAGTTTCATGCCCGCTTCCAGTTGTTGTTCAGCAATTAGTGCCCGAACGCGGTCGGCAACCTCGTCAGCCAGGCGTCGGGGTAAAACTGTCATGGGATCATCCAGGTTAATACATAAGCCTGCAGTGTGGTGATCACACCCACCAGGCAGGTGAAAATCAGGCTGTGTTTAACGGTAAAGCGGAACAGGTCCGACTCTTTGCCTACAAGTCCGACTGCCGCGCAGGCAATGGCGATCGACTGTGGCGAGATCATTTTGCCGGTGACGCCGCCAGTGGTATTGGCGGCCACCATCAGCACATCCGAGACGCCGATCTGTTGAGCGGCAGTCGCTTGCAGCGCGGCAAACAGCGCATTCGATGACGTGTCGGAACCGGTAAGAAATACCCCCAGCCAGCCGAGGAACGGCGAGAAGAAGGTGAAGGCGCTACCGGTATGTGCCAGCGCGAGCGCCAGCGTCGACGACAGCCCGGAATAGTTCGAGATAAAGGCGAAGGCCAGCACCATACCGATCGAGTAAATCGGCAGTGCCAGATCTTTCAGCGTGCTGACGAAGGTGCTGACCGCCTCTTTTGGCTTCATGCGCAGCCAGACAATCGACAGGATCGCCGCGAACAAAATGGCGGTGCCGGTGGCGGAGAACCAGTCAAATTTATACACCGCAGCATACGGCGTGGCGGCACTGACAACTGGCGGCATGCGGGCAACAAGCTTGTCGAGATGCGGAACGGAAATATTGAAGACCCAGTCATACAGCGCGCCGCCTGGTGCAAACAGCGCTTTGAACGGCGGTACGCTCCACAGCGTAACGGTTGCCGTCAGGAACAGGAACGGCGACCAGGCGCGCAGAACCTGCCCGGCACTGTAGTGCGTGCGTTTTAAATCGAGAGCGACCTGCGACGCGCCCATATCGCCAAAGCGGAAGATGCGCACTGGCTGCCAGCGTTTCAGGAACAGCGTCAGACACACCAGTGAAACCAGCGACGAAATGATATCCGGCAGTTCCGGGCCGATAAAGTTGGAGCTCAGATATTGGGTAACAGCAAACGAGCCGCCCGCCACCAGCACCGCAGGCCAGGTCTCTTTCACGCCGCGCCAGCCATCCATAATCGCCATGATCCAAAACAGCACGATAATGGTCAGGAATGGCAACTGGCGACCCACCATCTGGCCAATCTCAAAGCTCTCCAGCCCGGTAACCTGGCCTGCGACCAGAATCGGAATACCCATCGCGCCAAACGCCACCGGCGCAGTATTCACAATCAGGCATAAGCCGGCAGCATACAGTGGATTAAAGCCCAGGCCGACCAGCAATGCGGCGGTGATGGCCACTGGCGCGCCGAACCCGGCCGCGCCTTCGAGAAACGCGCCAAACGAGAAACCAACAATCAACATTTGCAGGCGCTGGTCGTGCGTAATCGAGAGGATTGATGAGCGGATAATGTCGAACTGTCCGGTTTTCACCGAGATCTTGTAGACAAATACCGCCGCCACGATGATCCATGCAATGGGCCACAGGCCATAGAAGAAGCCGTAAACTACCGAAGCAAGGGCGTGATCCACTGGCATATCGTAAAACAGCAGTGCTACCGCAAGGGCGATGGCGACCGTCCAGCTCGCGGCCACATAGCCTTTGAGCTTGAGTTTTATCAGAGCAAAAAAGAAAAACAGGATCGGTAGCGATGCGATCAGACTCGATAGCCAGAGGTTCCCGGCGGGGTCGTAATTCTGTTGCCAGAGGCTCATGCAGGTGTCTCCAGAGAACCACAACAAAGCCGGTACGCGGTAAGTCTGAGCTTAACTCTGCGTCACAAGTTTTGTAAAAGTGGTCCTGCCAATGTGATGGTGTAGGGTTGGTGATAACGAATAGTTATCTAGATGTTGCATTTGAGCAATGACTATGTGACGGGATTTGATGGATTTGTGAAGCAGGGAGAAAATCAATGTGGAATTGGTAGGGCCAATTCAGATCGCCCTCGCGCTCTGTACGCGACAAGGGCGATACCGATTAGAATTCGCTTTTGGCAAAGCCAGTCATCACGTCGAGACCCATTTCGCGGCCCAGCGCTGTCATTGGGTGCACAACTACCAGCCCACGAACGCTATTTTTCAGTTTACCGAGATCGGCCTGCTCTTTTTTGCTGATGGCGCGGCTGTACGGCATTTTCAGCAGTTTTTGCGCTTCTTTGCTCAGTTTCTGACTGTGCTGCTCGCGCAGGCGGGCAATTTCCGTCTCCAGCGTGGTTTTCTCTTTTTCCAGTTCGGCGTATTTTTCTGCCGCATCGACTAAAGAGAGGTCAGCCTGCTGGTGGTGAATCGCATCGAGGCGGTCGCTCAGGCGCTTGATTTCATTCTTTTCAACGTCTTTCATGGTGCTCAGTTTTGTTGGGGGAAAATGCAAGGATACAACATTTGCGGCGGCGCTTACTTATGGAATGCTTTTTTTAAGCTGATGCGGGAGATCAGTTCAGTCAATGAAAGCACCATGGTGGAGCGCACCACTTGCTGGTAGCGCTGTTTCTGCATGGCGAACAGATCGGCATCGCTGGTATCAAATTGCGGGGTTGGTGGCAGGGTTGCCACGCAATGCAGTTCGCCAAACGGACCGAGAATTTCATCGTCGGTAAAGGCGTATTCCGTGCCGTCGTGATTCAGCTCTTCACGTAGTGCCATCAGGAGCTCCGCGTCTTCATACTCCGCCCGGGAAATCACGCCCAGGCCGTAAATTAACTTCAGCCGCACAGATAAATTGCCCAGCGGTCCATCTCCGTCAAGCAACGGCTCTACAGCATATTTCACCGCGTAGTCATCTTTGCGGAATACCTGCAACACCAGAATATTGATGGCTTCATTGAGCAGTTCAACGGCAGCAATCAAAAAGCTTCGTACGGTTTTGCCCGCATTCAGACGCTCGAGTATACGGTTTTCGAAAGCCTGCGTTTGTTCCATTATTGCCTGCATATCTGACAATTTCGTTAACTGGCGCGGGGATCCCGCGCCAAAACCGGCATCATGCCTTTGCGTTATATGCGTCGATGGCTTCGATAACGACCGGGCTGTTGGCATCCAGGCCGGAAATTTGCGCCAGCGCTGCCTGCGGGCCTTTCTCTTCGATAAGCTGGGCCAATTCCTGCGCCTGCGGATCCTGCTCGCTGCGGTAGTGCATCGCGGCGGCGATACCTTTCACCAGGTTAGCATGTGGCAGGTTGTACTCCAGCGTGCCGAGCAGCGGTTTAATCAGACGGTCACCTGCGCTCAGTTTACGCAGCGGCTGACGGCCAACGCGTTCCACATCGTCTTTCAGCCACGGGTTTTCAAAACGGCCGAGGATTTTCTGAATGTACGCCGCATGCTTTTCGGGATCGAAGCCATAACGCTTGATCAGTACCGCGCCGCTCTCTTCCATCGCGCCCTTCACCACGGCGCGGATAGCGTCGTCGAGGATGGCATCACGAATGGTCTGATGGCCGGTCTGTTTTCCAAGGTACGCGGTTATAGCATGCCCGGTATTCAGCGTGAAGAGCTTGCGCTCAACAAATGCTATCAGGTTATCGGTTAACTCCATTCCTGGAATGACTGGCAGCGCGCCTTTGAACTGCGTTTTATCAACAATCCACTCGCTGAAGGTTTCCACGGTCACCTCCAGCGGATCGTTAGTCGCGGATTCCGCTGGCGGAACGATGCGGTCAACGGCCGAGTCGACAAAGCCGACATGCTCTTCCACCCACGCTTTATCGGCATCGGCCAGTGCGGCGATAACATGGCCTTTCAGTTGAGTGGTGCCGCGTACCATGTTTTCACAGGCAATGATGTTCAGCGGTGTGTTGATGCCCTGCGCTTTGCGCTTCGCCAGACCTTTGGCAATCGCCGGAGCGATGCGCTCCAGAACAACCGGACCTACGGCAGTGGTAATCAGGTCGACGTGCGCTATCAGGTCAATCACTTCATCACCGATGCTGCTGACAGCGTTGACGCCGGAAACGGTATCAATCTGCTGTTTTTCTCCCACAACGTGAACCTGATAGCTATGACGGGCATTCAGGGCGTCGAGCACTACCTGATTCACATCGGCGAATGTCAGTTCAATCCCCGCGTCGGCAAGCAGTTTGCCGATGAAGCCACGTCCGATATTACCTGCGCCAAAATGTAATGCTTTCATAGAATTAACCTTCATAAATGTTTTACCCGAGAGGGCCTGGGTGAAGAACCACATACTGTTCTCCTCACCCTGACCCTCTCCCCGAAGGGAGAGAACAAAAGCCCGGTAAGCATTTTTGCCACCGGGCTTTGGGGATTACTTGTTCAGCAGCGCCAGCACTTCTTCAACGCTGGAAGTTTGAGCCAGACGTTCAATGACCGTCTCATCATCCAGTGCGTTGGTCAGGCTGGTGATAACCTGGATATGCTCGTTGTTACGCGCGGCGATACCGATGACCAGACGGGCAATGTCATCTTCTTCTTCGCCGAAGCGTACACCTTGCGGATACTGGCAGAACACCACGCCGGTTTTGAGTACGCGGTCTTTGGCTTCCACCGTACCGTGCGGAACGGCGATCGACTCACCCAGATAAGTAGGGGTTAGTTTTTCACGATCCAGCATCGCTTGCACATACTCCGGCTCAACATAGCCGCCTTTCACCAGTTGCTCACCGGCAAAACGAATCGCTTCTTCTTTGGTGTTCGCGCTGCGACCAAGGAAGATGTTCTCTGCGCCCAGTTTGAACAGATTGCTGTTGGCATCATCAAAGCTGTCTTTCAGGCTGGTCGTCACCTTTACTTCGTTGTCCGTGTGGCGCTGTGCCGCAACCAGACGTTCAGTCAGGCTGGTGTACAGGCCGCTGTCCAGGAAGTTAGTCAGCGAAATGTGCTGTGCCTGCGGTACCTGACGCATTGCACGTTCGGTCAGATCGCGGTGCGTGATCACCAGGTCGACATCCGGCGGCAGACTGTTAATTGCGCTGTTGGTCACCGAGATGTTGGTCAGGCCCGCATCCTGCACTTTCTTACGCAGTACGCCTGCCCCCATGGCGCTGGAACCCATACCGGCATCACAGGCCACGATGATTTTACGAACATGGCTCAGGTCGTTGGTTACATCGCCAGCCGACAGCGGAGTTGCGCCTTTGGACTCGGCTTTCATGTCCTGTACGCGACGGGTAGCGGCTTCGATATCTTCATCTTCTTCTTTCACTTTGCTGGTTTTCAGCAGGATAGAAGAGATAACGAAGGAGACGACTAGTGCAGCCAGAATCGCCGTGATGTTAGCGAAGTAAGAGCCTTTCGGCGTCATCGCCAGCACCGCGAGGATGGAACCCGGAGAAGCCGGAGAAACCAGACCGCCGTTCAGCACGCTCAGGGTGAACACGCCAGTCATACCGCCGAGGATCACTGCCAGCAGCAGACGCGGGTTCATCAGCACATACGGGAAGTAAATCTCGTGGATACCACCCAGGAAGTGGATAATTGCCGCGCCACCCGCAGACTGTTTCGCGCTGCCGCGACCGAAGAACATATACGCCATCAGCACGCCCATACCCGGACCCGGGTTTGCTTCGATCAGGAAGAAGATGGACTTGCCAAGTTCATGAGACTGCTGAATACCCAACGGCGAGAAGATACCGTGGTTGATAGCGTTGTTGAGGAACAGGATTTTCGCCGGTTCAACAAAGATGGACGCCAGCGGCAGCATGTCATGAACAACCATGAAGTTAACGCCCGCAGCCAACGCTTTGGACAGCACTTCAACGGCCGGGCCGATGCCAAGGAACGCCAGAATGGCGAGGATCATACCGATGATGCCAGCGGAGAAGTTATTCACCAGCATTTCAAAACCGGATTTGATCTTGCCATCTACAGCGGCGTCAAATTTCTTGATGCAGTAGCCGCCAAGCGGGCCAACAATCATCGCACCGAGGAACATCGGCATATCCGCACCGACGATAACCCCCATTGTGGTGATAGCACCCACCACGCCGCCGCGATCGCCGCCAACCAGACGACCACCGGTGAAACCGATGAGCAGCGGCAGCAAATACGTAATCATGGGGCCGACGAGTTTAGCCAGCGTCTCGTTTGGTAACCACCCTGTAGGAATAAACAATGCGGTAATGATACCCCACGCGATAAACGCGCCGATGTTGGGCATCACCATATTGCTGAGAAAACGACCAAAGCTTTGCACCTTGATCTTGATATCGGATGACATAAAACACCCCTTCTTATGTTTACTATCACACAGGCCGGAAGCCCGAGGTTTGTTGTTAACGTGGCGGCAGAGGTAGCCGGACCTGGGTTATCTGTGAGGCGAAATCTCGCACCGAATTGCGTAACTGTCCAGATGATGACTTTTAACGTGATCTTCATCACACTAATGTGGGGGATACCCCGTTAATTAGCGTGATACTCATCACAAAAAACCAGTGTAAAAAAAGAACAAAGAATAAAAACTGAACGCTTACGGGTGTTAAATGTGATCATGTTCACAATTAGTTGAGGCGACTTTGTTATTTATTTGTGATCTAAATCACAAGATATTTGTGCCAGGCGTTTTCCGGGTGTGATCGCCAGCAAACTCTATTTTTTACAATCAGGACAACCTGTAACTTCCTTTCAGGCAGTATGGCGAAGCTTAATTTAGTATCGGAAGTTTTCACGTTGATGAAACAATTTACGACGACTAGTTCATAATTAACTTTTTGTTGGCAAAAAAGGACCCAAAAATGAAACTTATCGGCAGCTACACCAGCCCTTTTGTCCGCAAAATCTCCGTGATGCTGCTGGAAAAGGGGATCACCTTTGAATTTATCAACGAGCAGCCCTACAACGCGATCAACGGTGTGACGCACTATAACCCGCTCGGTAAGGTTCCCGCGCTGATTACAGATGAGGGTGAAGTCTGGTTCGACTCGCCGATCATCGCGCAGTACATTGAGTTACTGGCTATCGCACCGGCGTTATTGCCGAAGGAGCCTGTGGCTGCGCTGAAAATCCGCCAACTGGAAGCACTGGCTGATGGCATTATGGATGCTGCGCTGGTCTCGGTACGTGAACTAGCGCGCCCGGTTGAACAGCAATCGGAAAGCGAGCTGCTGCGCCAGCGGGAGAAAGTTTCGCGGGGCCTGGATACGCTGGAACGCTACCTGCAAGAGGGAACGCTCAACGTGGATACTCTGAACCTGGCGACCATTGCGATTGCCTGCGCTATTGGTTATCTCAACTTCCGCCACGTCTCGCCGGGCTGGTGCGTGAATCGCCCGTTACTGGTGAAACTGGTTGAGAACCTCTTCCAGCGTGAAAGTTTCGCCCGTACGGAGCCGCCAAAGGCCTGATAAGCATGGTGTCGGCCTGTGCAAAGTCGCTGTACAATCTCCTCACGTCAATCCCCCTGACGGGAGGGGGCAACTCATAGCCAGGCCTTTTCATGACAACTCTTTACAGCCAGATCCCATCGACCGATCGCCTGTTACGTGACGAGGCGTTCGCCACTTTATTAGCGCTGTTCGGCCACAGCCGCGTCACGCAGATGCTGCATCAGCTACAGGACGAAGCGCGTGAGCGAATCCGTCAGCAGCAGACACTACCAGACTGGTGCGATGACTGGGCCCGCGAGACGCAAACGCGTCTGGAACAGAGCAGCGCCAGCGCGCTGCGTCCGGTGTTTAACCTGAGCGGCACCGTACTGCATACCAATTTAGGCCGCGCGGTGCAGCCGCAGGCAGCAGTCGATGCCGTTGCGGCGGTGATGGGTTCTGCGGTGACGCTGGAATACGATCTCGACGGTGCTGGACGTGGTCACCGCGATCGCGCGCTGGCGGATTTACTCTGCCAGCTAACCGGCGCGGAAGACGCCTGTATCGTCAATAACAACGCTGCAGCCGTGTTGTTGATGCTGGCAGCCACGGCGGCGGGGCGCGAAGTAGTGGTGTCGCGCGGCGAACTGGTGGAGATTGGCGGCGCGTTCCGCATTCCGGACGTGATGCGCCAGGCGGGTTGCGAGCTACATGAAGTGGGAACCACTAACCGCACGCATGTTAAAGATTACCGCCAGGCGATCAACGACAACACGGCGCTGCTGATGAAGGTGCATACCAGCAATTATCATATTGACGGTTTTACTGCCGCGGTGGATGAAGCAGAGCTGGTGACGCTTGCCGAAGCGGCCGGTCTGCCGGTGATTGTTGATTTGGGTAGTGGTTCGCTGGTGGATTTAAGCCGCTACGGCCTGCCAAAAGAGCCGATGCCGCAGACGCTTATCGCCGCAGGCGTCAGCCTGGTGAGCTTCTCCGGCGATAAGCTGCTCGGCGGCCCGCAGGCGGGCATTATCGTCGGTAAAAAAGCGCTAATTGCGCAGTTGCAGCAGCACCCGCTGAAACGGGCGCTGCGGGCGGACAAAATGACGCTGGCGGCGCTGGAAGCTACGCTGCGTCTCTATCTGCACCCGGAAACGCTACCACAGCGCCTGCCAACGCTGCGTTATCTGACGCGCCCGGAGCCAGAGATCCGCGAGCAGGCACGGCGGCTGTGTGCGGCGCTAAATGCACGATATAGCGAGTTCGACCTGCGTGTCGAAGCCTGTCTGTCACAGATTGGCAGCGGCTCTTTGCCAGTTGATCGCCTGCCTGGCGCGGCCGTGACCTTTACGCCGCGCGACAGCCGCGGGCGTCGGCTGGAAGCGCTGGCGGCGCAGTGGCGGGCGTTGCCGCAGCCAGTGATTGGCCGCATTTACGATGGTCGCCTGTGGCTGGACTGCCGCTGTCTTGATGATGAATCCCGCTTGCTGGAGATGTTGCTGAAATGATTATTGCCACTGCCGGGCATGTTGACCACGGTAAAACGACCCTGATTGAGGCGCTGACCGGCGTGAATGCCGATCGGTTGCCGGAAGAGAAAAAACGCGGCATGACTATCGATCTGGGCTACGCCTACTGGCCGCAGCCGGACGGGCGCGTACCGGGGTTTATTGATGTGCCAGGGCACGAAAAATTCCTCTCGAATATGCTGGCGGGCGTCGGCGGCATCGATCATGCGCTGCTGGTCGTCGCCTGCGACGATGGCGTGATGGCGCAGACCCGCGAGCATCTGGCCATTTTGCAGCTTACCGGTAACCCGGCGCTGACCGTGGCGCTAACGAAGGCCGATCGCGTGGATGACGCGCGAGTTGAACAAGTGAGCACAGAAGTACAAGAAACGCTGAAAACCTTTGGTTATCCGCAGGCGACAATGTTTGTCACTGCCGCAACAGAGATGCGTGGCATCGCTGAATTACGTGCTCATTTGTTGCAGTTGCCGGAGCGCGCGCACCCGGAAAACCAACGTTTTCGCCTGGCGCTGGATCGCGCGTTTACCGTCAAAGGCGCCGGGCTGGTGGTGACCGGTACGGCGCTCTCTGGCGATGTGCGCGTGGGCGATACGTTGTGGCTGACCGGGGTGAATAAACCGATGCGTGTGCGCGGTCTGCATGCGCAGAACCAGCCGGTCGATCATGCTCACGCCGGGCAGCGCATTGCACTCAATATTGCCGGTGATGCGGAAAAAGAGGCGCTCAGCCGCGGTGACTGGTTGCTGTCACAGCAACCGCCGGAGCCAACGGAGCGGTTGATTGTCGCGCTGCAAACGCACACGCCACTGACCCAGTGGCAGCCGGTGCATATCCACCATGCCGCCAGCCATGTTACCGGCCGCGTTTCGCTGCTGGAAAATGGTCTCGCTGAACTGGTGCTGGATACGCCGCTGTGGCTGGCCGATAACGATCGGCTGGTGCTACGCGATATCTCTGCGCGCAGTACGCTGGCCGGAGCGCGCGTGGTGACGCTCAACTCACCGCGCCGTGGCAAACGTAAAACCGAATATCTGCAATGGATTGCGCAGCTGGCGCAGGCGGGCGATGATGCGCAGGCGCTGCTGGCGCATTTATCGCGCGGCGCTGTCGATCTGACGGCGTTTGGCTGGGCGCGGCAGCTCAGCGCGCGTGGGCTGGAAGCGTTGCTGGATAACCCCGGTTTTATTCGTGCCGGCGATAATCTTTTGAATGCGCCGGTAGCGGCACGCTGGCAGCGTAAGCTGCTGGAGACGCTGGCAATCTACCATGAGCAGCACCGAGAAGAGCCAGGACCTGGGCGCGAGCGCCTGCGACGCATGGCGTTGCCGATGGAAGATGAAGCGCTGGTGCTCACGCTTATCGAACGGATGCGCGAGGCAGGTGACATTCACAGCCATCATGGCTGGCTACATCTGCCGGATCACAAAACCGGCTTCAGCGATGAACAGGCGCATCTTTGGCAAAAGGTGGCACCGCTGTTTGGTGACGAACCGTGGTGGGTGCGTGATCTGGCGTGCGAAACAGCAAGCGACGAACAGACGATGCGCGGCGTGCTGCGGCAGGCCGCTCAGCAGGGGCTCATTACGGCGATCGTGAAAGATCGTTATTACCGTAACGATCGGATCGTCACCTTCGCCAGTATGATCCGCGATCTGGATCAGGCGCGTGGTTCCACCAGCGCCGCCGATTTCCGCGATACGCTGAACGTGGGACGCAAACTGGCGATTCAGATCCTGGAATATTTTGACCGCATTGGTTTTACCCGTCGACGCGGCAATGATCATATCCTGCGCGACAAAGCCCTTTTCCTGAAGGAGTAAGCCCCAGGCAGAGCGCCAGAAATGTTCATGCAAATGACAAATCTAGTGTCTTTCCCCTCTGCGATCAAAGCGCGGCAGCGACGCTTTCGGCACTCTTGGCTTTTTTAACGTCTGCTGGAGTGGAGAATGAACTGTTTTATTATCGCCGATTCGGCAAAATGCATTGGCTGTCGCACTTGCGAAGTGGCCTGCGCGGTGTCGCATCAGGATGATCAGGACTGCTCAACCCTCTCGGCTTCAACCTTTTCTGCCCGCATTCGGGTGGTGAAAACCGGTACATTTTCCACGGCAGTGACCTGTCATCACTGCGAAGATGCGCCCTGCGCGAATGTCTGCCCGGTTGGCGCGATTCGTCGCGCCGACGGCGCGGTATTGGTGGAACAATCCCGCTGCATCGGCTGTAAAAGCTGCATGATCGCCTGCCCGTTTGGCGCGATGCAGGTGACGCGGGTTGACGCGCGGGCACAGGCGCTGAAGTGCGATCTGTGCCAGCACCGCGAAACCGGACCCGCCTGCGTGGAAGCTTGCCCGACCAGCGCCCTCAGTTGTGTGAACCCGTCGCAACTGCGCGAGCATCGTCTGCGAAGCCAGCTAGAGTAAGCCGTTAACGTTCCACGTCAGCGTCAGGCTGTGGCGTCAGTTGCGCATATGGCTGTTTTAAACGCTTTTCAGGCCTCGTTTTCTTGCCAGGCTTTTTCAACCTCTTCGGCGAGAATTTTCACCCCGGCTTCGATAAGCGCTGGTTTTGGCACATAGTTCATGCGCATGCACTGATGCGTGTGCGGCCAGGGTTTATCCAGTCCCGGGAAGAAGTAATCGCCCGGCACCATCAGCACGCCACGTTTTTTCAGGCGCTGATAAAGTAATTCGGTGCTGATGGGCAGATCCTTGAACCACAGCCAGAGGAAAATCGCCCCCTCTGGTTTATGGATCAGGCAGCGTTCCTCCGGCAGATAACGGCGCAGAACGGCGATGGTTTCCTGAACCCGCTGGTAATAAAACGGTTTGATCACATCTTTGGAGAGGCGCAGCAGGTCTTTGCGTTTAATCATCTCGCACATCATTGCCGGGCCGATACCGCCTGGCGCAAGGCTGATAATGCCGTTCATATTGCGAATGGCGGAGATGATTTTATCGTTGGCGATGATAATACCGCAGCGACTGCCCGGCAGACCCAGCTTCGAAAGGCTCATGCACAGGATGATATTCGGGTTCCACAGCGGACGCGCTTCGCTAAAGATGATGCCCGGGAAAGGCACGCCGTAAGCGTTATCGATCACCAGCGGAATGTTGTGCTGATTTGCCAGCACATCGAGTTTCATTAACTCTTCATCGGTGATCACGTTACCGGTAGGGTTGGTGGGCCGCGAGACGCAAATCATCCCGGTCTCTTCGCCAATATGCAGATGTTCGAAATCGACATGGTATTTAAACTGGCCATCAGGCAGCAGTTCAATATTGGGCCGCGCCGAGACAAATAAGTCCTCTTCCAGCCCGGAATCCGCGTAGCCGATGTACTCGGGCGCCAGTGGAAATAATACTTTTCTGGTAGTTCCATCGGCACGGCGGCCTGCAAAGAGATTGAACAAGTAGAAAAACGCGCTCTGACTGCCATTTGTCAGTGCAATATTCTGCGGTTTAATATCCCAACCTAACTCTTCGCGCAGCATCCCAGCTAGTGCTGTAAGCAGCTCGGTTTTACCTTGCGGACCGTCATAATTGCACAGCGCATCAGTCGCTTTGCCGTTTTCTACCATCCCGGCAAGCAGGTTATGGAAGTAATCGGTCATGGCCGGGATTTGTGCCGGGTTACCGCCGCCGAGCATGATAGCGCCGGGGGTGCGTAAACCGTCGTTGAGATCCTCCATCAGGCGTGTAATGCCTGCATGGCGGGTAAATTTGTCGCCGAAAAGTGAAAATGTCATCGCTACTGCTCTGTCAGGCTACTGTTCAAAGTGGCTAACCATAACGCTCCGCAGAGCAGTGTGCAAATTGCCGCACTGTGACGATTTTAAATTTTCATACTAATTCTATCTTTATTTGTGGCATAACATGCTGACATTTGCCTTATGACTCAGTGTGGGGGCGCGCCTGCCCAGACAACCATTACTTTGTCTTCTCCTTGCTCGCGAACGAACCCATATCCTTGCGGCAATGTCAGCGTGGTTTGTTTTCCCGCGCCCAGTGCCGGATGGCGCGCGCGGAACTGGCCCAGCGTTTGCCAGTGGCGCAGGCTTTGCGCCGCTTTGCCGTCAAAATCCTGCCAGTTCATGTCCGAACGCGTGCCTTGCAGCGGATCGGATCCCGTGGGGCCAAACGGACGTGCGGATTCATCGCCATAGAAGATTTGCACCGCGCCTGGCGCAAGCAATAACAGCTCTGCCGATTGTTGTCCGCCTTCGCGGAACAGGCGGGTATCGTGCGAGGAGAGATAACTGAGGGCGTTAAAGCTTTGCAGCTTGTCCGCCATTTGCTGCCAGACAGTATCCATATTTGCCAGGCACGACACGGCGCTGGCGGCCTGCTCCTGATAATCAAAATTGATCATCGCGTCGAAACCGTGGTCGTAGTAAGCGCTGCGCATGATGCCGTGGCCCCAGGATTCACCGGTCATCCAGAATGGCGCATCATCGATTTTCTTCTGCGGGTTGGCTTTTTTCCACTCAGCCAGTGCCTCTGTCGCCTGGGTTTTGAGCTGCTGCCAGGCTGCCAGCTCAACGTGTTTGGCGGTATCAACGCGAAAACCGTCGATACCATAATCGCGCACCCACTGACTGAGCCAGTGAGTCAGATAATCTCGCGGCGTGTAACCGGCTATTTCCCGCGCGTTGGTGTCCGGTTTATGTTGGTAGAAGACGGGCAAGCCGGATGGCGTGGTCGACTCTGTTTTCAGATCCGGCAAGAACGCCAGCGACATGGTCTGATCGTCAAAACCAGGGTTGTCATAATCACCGATATCGGTGCGGATCCAGTTTTTGCCCCACCAGTTTTGCCACGCTGTTTTATCGCTGAAGTTGATGTAATCATTGAAACTGTGCCACGTCTGGCCAGCGGCGGGCTTCCAGTCTGTCCAGTGCTCGCCGAGGATTTTGCTCCGTTCATCCTCTTTCAGATAAAGCGCGCCAAACTGATATGTCTGCATATCTGCAAGTGTGGCGTAGCCGGTGTGGTTCATCACCACGTCAAACAACACGCGGATGCCGCGTCGGTGCGCTTCATCGACCAGCGTGCGTAAATCCTCTTCGCGGCCTATATTGGCATCCAGCCGCGTCCAGTCTTGCGTGTAGTAACCGTGGTAGGCGTAATGGGGAAAATCACCTTTCGTGCCGCCGCCTACCCAGCCATGGATCTGCTCCAGCGGCGAGCTTATCCATAACGCATTCACGCCCAGTTGCTGCAAATAATTGAGTTTACTGGTCAGCCCTTGAAGATCGCCGCCGTGGAAGGTACCGATCTCCTGCATGCCATCTTTGTGTCGCCCGTAGCTGTTGTCGTTTGATGGGGCGCCATTCACATAACGGTCGGTTAAAACAAAATAGACGGTGGCGTTATGCCACTGGAAGGGCGCCGGGCCATTGGTTTCGGCGTTTTCTAACAGCAGCAGCCCGTCGCTCTTTGCCGCAGGCTGAAGGGTGATTTTGCCGTTGCGGACAGTGGCGGTTTGCTGGCTGTAGAAATCGCGCACCTGGCTGCCTTCCGGGAACGTGGCACCGACGTCTATCGTCAGCGGTTTATCGCTGCGCACCGGGCACTGGCGCGCCATGTTTGCACGGGCGTCGGTGTTCTCGCTTTTCACGCTCAGTAACAGAGTGGGCGTGCCGGAACGGGTATCGAGCTGCAACTGGTAATTGCCGTCGCGGAAAATGCGCCACTGCGGCGCGCTGCCTGCGCAAGGAACCAGGGACAGCATCTGGTTGAGCTTCACCTCTTCAGCAGGTTGCCAGCATTGCTGGTCCTCCTGCAATGTGAGCGGATAAGCTCCTTTTTTCAGCGTCGCCTGGCTACGCCACAGACCAGTGCCATCGTTGGTTAAGGCGGGGAAACGGCTGGCGGACCAGTCGGCGAAGGTGAAGCAGGGTATAAAAAGCAGTGAAAGCGCGGCGTGTTTCATCTGATGTCCCGTTAACGGCGGTTTCTTTCAGTTTGCCATGCTGAAAACAGAGGCGACTCATCCTGTGCGCGTTATCGCCAGGGAGGAGAACAACGGGTGAGTGATAAGCCACACAGAACGTCACAGATTTGCGATAACCACCACATTTATTACTCTCTGTCCATTTTCTACACAATTTCCTGGTGACATGGTTTCGGAATTGGACTATTTCTGTACGTGCTCTTGTAAGCTATTTTTGGTATGATTCGAGGTTCAGCCCTCAAATTTATGCAAAAAGAAGGTGTTGGAATGTTCATATCCGACCAGGAGACCTAATGATATCGATACCCATGCGACGACCTGGGGCGACGATACTCATGTTTTTCACCCTTATATTTTCGGGTGGGGTGCTGGCAAAGACGCACACAGAAACAGCGAGTCACAAAGCCCATGTCACTAAGGCAAACCTAAAGAAGCAGGCAAGCAGTAAACAAGAGTATTCTCGCAATAGTGTAAATAGCAGTTCACTTCCTGATTTGCGAAAATACCCTTCCGGAACCCCAAGGAAAAAAGCGTTTCTCCGGACAGTAATGCCTTACATCACCAGTAAAAACTCAGCGATTACCGCCGAGCGTAACTGGCTGCAAAAGAAACAGTACGAAAGCCAATGGTCGCCTGCCGAACGCACGCGCCTGAAGGATATTGCCAACCGCTACAAAGTGAGCTGGTCCGGGAATACGCGCCGTATCCCCTGGAATACGCTACTGGAACGCGTGGACATTATTCCTGACAGCATGGTCGCTACCATGGCGGCGGCGGAAAGCGGCTGGGGTACCTCCAAACTGGCGCGTACCAACAACAATCTGTTTGGTATGAAGTGTGTCAAAGGTGCCTGTAAAAATGGCCCGGGCAAGGTGAAAGGCTATTCCCACTTTGAATCCCTGCAGGAGTCGGTGGAGGCCTACGTCACTAATCTGAACACGCACGCGGCTTATGCGTCGTTCCGTAAATCCCGCGCACAGTTACGTAAGGCCGATCAGGAAGTGACGGCTTCAAACATGATTCATAAGCTGAAGGGTTACTCGACCCGCGGTGCGAGTTACAACAACTACTTGTTTGCCATGTATCAGGACAATCAGCAGTTAATCGCCGCTCACATGTGACTGTTTTCATTGATAAAACGCCTTCCATGTGGAAGGCGTTTTTCTTTGCGTTATATCAGCACTTCGCTGTAGCGGTCACGGTAGTCTTTTGGTGTGCTGTCGTACTCTTTGCGGAAGACGGAATAAAAATATTGCAGCGATGGATAGCCGCACATCTGTGAAATCTCGTTGATCGAGAGCGACGTTGAAATCAGCAGACTACGCGCTTTTTCCAGTTTCTCCGCGTGGATCATCGCATGAATGGTTTCCCCGACTTCCTCTTTAAAGCGCTTCTCCAGATTGGAACGCGAAATACCGACAGCATCCAGTACCTGATCGACCTTGATCCCCTTGCAGGCATGATTACGGATGTAGTGCATCGCCTGGATGACCGCCGGATCGTTCAGCGACCGGTAATCAGTCGAACGTCGTTCCACCACCCGCACCGGCGGCACCAGCAGCCGCTGAAGCGGTAGGGTTTCGCTATCCAGCAGACGATGCAGCAATTTCGCCGCCTGATAGCCCATCTGCCGCGTGCCCTGCGCTACGGAAGAGAGAGCGACGCGGGAGAGATAGCGGGTCAGCTCTTCATTATCGATGCCAATCACGCACAGCTTTTCCGGCACCGGAATATGCAGATGGTCGCACACTTGCAGAACGTGGCGGGCGCGGGCGTCGGTAACGGCAATGATGCCGGTTTGCGGCGGTAGCGTTTGTAGCCAGTCGGCGAGCCGGTTCTGCGCGTGCTGCCAGTTTTCCGGCGCGGTGGTCAGCCCCTGATAGACCACACCACGGTATTTCTCCTGCGCGACAAGCTGGCAAAAAGCATATTCACGCTCTGCAGCCCAGCGCTTACTGCTGGAAGCGGGCAGGCCGTAAAAGGCAAAACGGTGTACGCCTTTCTCTTTCAAATGCAGGAACGCGCTCTCAACCAGCGCGTGATTGTCGGTGGCGATGTAATGGACCGCAGGGTAGCTTTCCGGTGTGTGATAGGAACCGCCAACGCCGACGATCGGGACGTCAACATCGGTCAGTACCTGTTCTATTTCCGGGTCGTCGTAATCGGCAATAACACCATCGCCGACCCACTCTTTAATATTTTCAATGCGCGCACGGAAATCTTCCTCGATAAAGATATCCCACTCGGATTGCGACGCCTGCAAATACTCGCCTACGCCCTCGACAACCTGGCGGTCATAGGCTTTATTGGCATTAAATAACAGCGTGATGCGATGGCGTTTTTCAAACATGTCTCTGGGATTCCTGGCTTTCCACCTATTCTGATTATCATATCCAGCACACTGCCGGATAAAAAAGATCCGGCAGTGTGATCGCGCCTGTATTCATCACTCTTTTCAGGCCCGGCGTTTGGTCGCGGAATCCATCCACACCGCCAGCAGTAAAATCGCGCCTTTGACGATGTATTGCCAGAAGGTGGGCACATCCATCATGCTCATGCCGTTATCCAGCGAGGCCATAATAAATGCCCCCATTACGGCACCCGCAACGCTACCAATCCCGCCTGCGAGGCTGGTGCCGCCAATTACACAGGCGGCAATGGCGTCCAACTCGGCGATATTCCCTGCCGAAGGCGAACCCGCGCCGAGGCGTGAACTGAGGATTAACCCGGCGATTGCTACCATCAAACCGTTGATGGCAAATACCGCCAGCTTGGTACGTTCAACGTTGATACCGGAAAGCCGGGCGGCTTCCAGGTTGCCACCGATGGCGTAAATCCGGCGGCCAAACGCGGTTCGCGTGGCCATAAACATCCCGGCCAGCAGAAGAAATGCCAGCAGCAGCACCGGCGTGGGAACGCCGCGATAATCATTGAGCAGCCAGATAGCACCCAGCACAATCACTGCGATAAGCACCTGACGGCTAATCGCGCTGGTGGAGGCTGGTATTGTGAGGCCGAGCGACTGGCGGCGCAATCGTCCGCGCCATTGCCAGAGCACAAACACCACCATGCCCAGAACGCCGACGCCGAAACCAACACTGTCTGGCAGGTAGCTTTGGCCGATTTGCGACATCGCCGCACTGGTGGGAGAAACCGTGGTGCCGTTGGTGATGCCGATTAACACGCCGCGAAACGCCAGCATACCGGCGAGGGTGACGATGAATGACGGCACTTTGCGGTAGGCCACCCACCAGCCATTCCATGCGCCCAGCAGCAGGCCGAGTACCAGCGTTACCGCCACGGTAAGTGGCAGCGGCCAACCGAGCCAGACATCAAAAATCGCCGCTGCGCCGCCGAGCAGGCCCATCATTGAGCCAACGGAGAGGTCAATTTCTGCGGAAATAATGACGAACACCATACCGACCGCCAGAATACCGGTGATAGCGGTCTGGCGTAGCAAGTTAGAGATATTGCGCGCGCTCAGGTAAGCGCCATCGGTCATACCGGTGAAAAACAGCATGATCACCACGATGGCAGCAATCATGACAAAGACCTGTAAGTTGAGGGATTTCAGACCGGAAAATATGCCCGGTGAGACCGTGGATAGCTTCATTTCAGACGGGTTGCTTTTCGACATGATGTTCGCTCCTCAGTGCCGCTTCCATGACCTGCTCCTGGGTCAGATTACGATTGATAAGATCGGCTTTCAGCTTGCCCTCATGCATCACCAGCACCCTGTCGCTTAAGCCCAGCACTTCGGGCAGCTCGGATGAGATAACGATGACGGCAATCCCTTGCTGCACCAGTTGGTTAATGAGTTTGTAGATTTCATACTTCGCGCCGATATCAATACCGCGCGTCGGTTCGTCGAGGATTAAAATGCGTGGGTTGAGCAGCAGGCAGCGGGCCAATATCGCCTTTTGCTGATTGCCGCCGCTGAGGCGACCAATGGCAAGCGCTGGCGATGAGGTTTTAACTTTCAACCGTTGTAGAGACTGCAAAATGCAGGCCTGTTCTGCCGCATCGTCCAGGCTGCTGAGCGCGCCGGTAAACTGATCCAGCGCCGCAAGGGTAATATTTTTTCCCACCGCCATAACTGGCACGATGCCATCTTTTTTGCGATCTTCCGGCACCATCGCAATGCCGTGCGCAATGGCCCGCTGGCAGTTGTGGATCTCCACCTGCTTGCCATCAAGGTAAATCGCGCCCTCCCAGCGGCCGGGCCACACGCCGAACAGGCACTGCACGGCTTCGGTTCTGCCTGCGCCGACTAACCCGGCGATACCGAGTATTTCACCGCGTTTCAGGCTGAAGGATACGTCGTTGACGCGTTTAATATGGCGATTAACCGGGTGCCAGGCGGTCAGGTGTTCAACGCGCAGGATCTCCGTGCCGGTAGTATGTGGCTCGTTGGGATAAAGCGCTGTGAGCTCGCGACCAACCATCATGGTGATGATGTCATCTTCGCTCATGCCCGTTGCATCGCGGGTACCGATATGTTTGCCATCGCGAATGACGCAAATCACGTCAGATATCGCTTTGACTTCATTGAGTTTATGAGAAATGTAGATACAGGCGATATCATGGTTACGCAGGTCGCGGATGATATCCAGCAGCACCGCGGTTTCCTGTTCGGTAAGCGAGGCCGTCGGCTCATCCAGAATAAGCAGCCGCACCTGCTTATTCAGCGCTTTGGCAATCTCCACCAGTTGCTGCTGCCCCAGTCCTAAATCGCCTACCCGGGTGTCCGGTGAAATGGCCAGCTTCACCTGGTTAAGGAGTTTTTCGCAACGCAGCGTCATCAGGTCGTAATCCATCACGCCATTACGGGTGATTTCCGCGCCGAGGAAGATATTTTCCAGCACCGTCAGGTGCTTCACCAACGCCAGTTCCTGGTGAATAATGGCGATACCTTTACGTTCGGTGTCGCGGATATGGCTGGCCTGCAAGGTTTCGCCGGCAAACACGATCTCCCCGTCGTAGCTGCCCGCCGGGTAGATCCCGCACAGGACTTTCATCAGTGTTGATTTACCGGAACCATTCTCGCCGCACAGTGATAACACTTCGCCAGCATTCAATCGCAGGCTGACATTATCAATGGCTTTCACAGCACCAAAGGCTTTGGTGATGTTTTTCATTTCGAGTAAATAAGGCATAGCTGCTCCACGTCATTTGCTGGTCTGACAACGCCTGGAAGAGGAGGCGGAGGGCGCGCCCCGCAATGGAGAGGCGCGCCAAACGTGCTAGAGCTGGTTTTTTTGATGGAAACCATCTTTGATGACGGTGGCGTCGATATTGTCTTTCGTCACCTCGATAGGCGTCAGCAAGCGGGACGGGACATCCTTCAGACCGTTGTTGAGCGTGGTATCTGCTTTCGGCTGCTGGCCGTTGCCCAGTTCAACGGCAATTTCCGCCGCCGTGTTGGCAAGTTGCGTAATCGGCTTGTAGACGGTCATTGTCTGGCTGCCGTTCATCAGCCGTTTTACCCCGGCGAGATCCGCATCCTGGCCGGAGATGGCGACTTTCCCTGCCAGACCCTGCGCGCTAAGCGCCTGGATTGCGCCGCCAGCGGTGGCATCATTTGAGGCGACTACAGCATCGATTTTGTTGTTGTTAGCGGTGAGCGCGTTTTCCATTATTTTCAGCGCATTTTCCGGCAGCCAGCCATCGACCCACTGATCGCCAACAATTTTTATTTTTCCGCTATCGATATACGGTTTTAAAACTTTCATCTGCCCGGCACGGAACAGTTTAGCGTTATTATCCACCGGTGAGCCGCCCATTAAAAAGTAATTCCCTTGCGGCACTTTTTTGACCAAGCTTTGCGCCTGTAATTCCCCGACTTTTTCATTGTCGAAGGAAATGTAGAAGTCGATGTCTGCATTATTAATCATGCGATCGTAGGCCAGAACTTTAATACCTTCTTGTTTGGCTTCTTTTATTACGTTACTTAATACCTGACCGTTGTAGGGAATAATAACCAGGACATCAACGCCACGGTTTATCATATTCTCAATTTGCGACATTTGTGTTTCTTCATTGCCGTTGGCGGATTGAACAAACACATTAGCGCCGAGTGATTCGGCTTTTTTAACAAAAATATCGCGATCTTTTTGCCAACGTTCAAGGCGCAGATCGTCAATCGCCATGCCAATCTTCACTTCTTTGGCGTGGCCAACGGCGCTGGCAAGGAGCAGGGTGGCGCAGAATGTAAGGCAAAGGTTCTTTATCTTCATAATAGTAATACCTTTCGTAGGGTGATGAGCGAGATAAAAGAAACATGCACTGCTTTGGACGAGCAAATTCTTAACACGGAACGTTAAGTTGGCAATTACTGATTTTTATCCTCGCATTACGTTTTTTGGTTTATTTGCTGATTTATGACCGCGATCTTATTTTAAAAAAAGAAAAGTCGATTTTGCATAAAAAAAAGGAAGGCGACACGCAACAATAGTCGGCGTTATTTTGCGAGCCAGCGCACGTTTGTGTATTCTCTTAATAGCGGTGTGAAATAACGTAATTGAGCAAGCCAGAGAGAAAATCCAGTATTACTTCAGAATTGTTCACTCGCCAATGGAGCTCATTATGCAAGCTTATTTCGATCAGCTGGATCGGGTTCGTTATGAAGGCCCAAAAACCACGAATCCTTTAGCGTTTCGTCATTACAATCCGGATGAGCTAGTGCTCGGTAAGCGCATGGAGGATCACCTGCGTTTTGCCGCCTGCTACTGGCACACTTTCTGCTGGAATGGCGCGGATATGTTCGGTGTGGGCTCTTTCGATCGCCCATGGCAGCACCCTGGCGAGGCCATGGAGCAGGCGAAACGCAAAGCTGATGTCGCCTTTGAGTTTTTCCATAAGCTGAACGTCCCCTTTTACTGCTTCCATGACGTCGATGTCTCTCCGGAAGGCGCATCGCTGAAAGAGTACCTCAACAACTTTGCGCAGATGGTGGATGTGCTGGCTGAAAAACAGCAACAGAGCGGCGTGAAGCTGCTGTGGGGCACTGCAAACTGCTTTACCAACCCGCGCTATGGTGCCGGCGCGGCGACCAATCCCGATCCGGAAGTCTTCAGTTGGGCCGCCACGCAGGTGGTGACGGCGATGAACGCCACCCATAAGCTCGGCGGCGAAAACTATGTGCTGTGGGGCGGGCGTGAAGGGTATGAAACCCTGCTGAATACCGATTTGCGCCAGGAGCGTGAACAAATCGGCCGCTTTATGCATATGGTGGTTGAGCACAAACACAAAATTGGTTTTCACGGCACACTGCTTATCGAACCGAAACCACAGGAGCCGACCAAGCATCAATACGATTATGACGCAGCCACTGTGTATGGCTTCCTGAAGCAGTTTGGTCTGGAGAAAGAGATCAAACTCAATATCGAAGCCAACCACGCCACGCTGGCCGGCCACTCTTTCCATCATGAAATCGCCACGGCCATCGCGCTGGGGCTGTTCGGGTCGGTGGATGCGAACCGCGGCGACGCGCAGCTCGGCTGGGATACCGATCAGTTCCCGAACAGTGTGGAAGAGAATGCGTTGGTGATGTATGAAATTCTCAAGGCAGGCGGTTTCACCACCGGTGGGCTGAACTTTGACGCCAAAGTACGTCGCCAGAGTACCGATAAATATGACCTCTTCTACGGGCATATCGGCGCAATGGATACCATGGCGCTGGCGCTGAAAGTGGCCGCTCGGATGGTAGAAGATGGCGAGCTGGATAAACGCGTTGCGAAGCGCTACGCCGGCTGGAATGGTGAGCTGGGCCAGCAAATTTTGCAGGGGCAGCTTAGCCTGCCGGAGCTGGCGAAGTACGCTGAACAACAGAACCTGGCGCCACGCCATCAGAGCGGTCATCAGGAACAACTGGAAAATCTGGTCAACCATTACCTCTTCGACAAGTAACCGGTGCTGCGCCGCGGGTAACGCGGCGCATATCAACAGGAGTGGTCACTATGTATATCGGGATCGATCTCGGCACCTCAGGCGTGAAGGCTATTCTGCTCAGTGAGCAGGGGGATGTGCTGGCCTCTCATACGGAAAAACTCAGCGTATCGCGCCCGCAGCCATTATGGTCCGAGCAGGATCCTGAACAGTGGTGGCTGGCGACGGATCGTGCAATTCAGGCGCTGGCCGCCACGCATTCGTTACAGCAAGTGAAGGCTATCGGACTTGCCGGACAGATGCACGGTGCCACGCTGCTGGATAATGAAAACCGCGTGCTACGTCCGGCCATTTTGTGGAATGACGGTCGCTGTGGCGAAGAGTGCAAACTGCTGGAAGCGCAGGTGAAAAATTCCCGCGCTATCACCGGCAATCTGATGATGCCGGGTTTTACCGCGCCGAAGCTGCTGTGGGTTCAGCGCCACGAGCCGGACATCTTCGCCAGAGTCGCGAAGGTATTGCTACCCAAAGATTATCTGCGTCTGAAAATGTCCGGCGTTTTTGCCAGTGATATGTCGGATGCTGCGGGCACTATGTGGCTGGATGTTGCGAAGCGCGACTGGAGCGATGAGATGCTGGCGGCCTGCTCGCTCACCCGCGCACATATGCCTGCCCTGTTTGAAGGCAGCGAAATAACCGGCGAACTGCTGCCGGAGGTTGCCCGCCGCTGGTCAATGCCCGTTGTTCCCGTGGTGGCGGGCGGCGGTGATAATGCGGCGGGTGCCGTGGGTGTGGGCATGGCCGATGCCGGTCAGGCGATGCTCTCGCTGGGGACGTCCGGCGTTTATTTCGCGGTCAGCGAAGGGTTTCTGAGCAAGCCCGAGAGCGCAGTACACAGCTTTTGCCACGCGCTGCCGGGGCGCTGGCATCTGATGTCGGTGATGCTTAGCGCCGCCTCTTGCCTGGACTGGGCAGCCCGGCTGACGGGGCTGGAATCGGTACCCGCTCTGATCCACGCAGCGGAGCAGGCGGACGACAAGGCGGGCGATCTCTGGTTTCTGCCCTATCTTTCCGGTGAACGCACGCCGCACAATAACCCGCAGGCGAAGGGGGTATTCTTTGGCCTGACGCATCAACACGGGCAGGGTGAACTGGCGCGTGCGGTACTGGAAGGCGTGGGTTATGCGCTGGCGGATGGCATGGATGTGGTGCATGCCTGTGGCGTGACGCCGAAGAGTATTACGCTTATCGGCGGTGGTGCGCGTAGCGCCTGGTGGCGGCAAATGCTGGCGGATATCAGCGGCCTGCAACTCGATTACCGTACCGGAGGCGATGTTGGCCCAGCGCTGGGCGCGGCGCGGCTGGCGCAGGTCGCAATGAACCCGGATGTCCTGCTGGCAACGCTGTTACCGCAGCTTCCCATTGAACAACAACACCTGCCGAACGCCGAACGTCATGAGGTGTACGCTTCGCGTCGCGAGACGTTCCGGCTCATCTATCAGCAGCTGTTACCGCTGATGTCCTGACCGTTCCGGCTCACTTTCTTCAGTGGGCCGGAATCACCATGAGGTTGTCCTTTTTTGGTATTAGCAGGCATAACACTCCTTGCCAGAATAGCGTTATCCCCACTGAGCAAGGAGTCCTGAAATGTCACGTACCGCCCTTATCAATATCGACACACAACAATCTTTCTTTCATCGTGAATACTGGCAGGAGAATGATTCTCCTGACTTTCAGCAGTCCATTTCTGCTCTGATTTCTGGCTGTGAAGCGCGCGGTGTTCCGGTTGTCGATATCTTTCACGTTGCCGACAGCGGCCCCTTCTCGCTGGAAAGTGGTTTTGTCTCGCCGATGCCTTTTCTGACGCATCAACCGGCCGTTACCTTCTACAAGCATGTACACAATGCTTTTACTGATACTGGTCTTGATCGCTGGCTGCGCGTGCGTGATATCAACCATTTGATTATCTGCGGTATCCGCACTGAACAGTGCTGCGAAACCACAGCGCGCGTGGCGGCGGATTTGGGTTATTGTGTGACGTTTGCCAGCGAAGCGACGCTGACCTTCCCGATGACGCATAAAGGGATTACGCTGGATTGCGATGCGTTGCGCCATCGCACTGAAACGGTGCTGGAAGGCCGCTTCGCCACAATTAAAACCGTCCACGAAATTCTGGAACGCGAATGACGACAGATGTTTGGTTTGTGATGTTGCCGGGAATACTGGCGCTGGATATGACCGGCCCGGCGGAAACATTCGTGCTGGCGCAGGATGCTTTTCGCCTGCATTACATCGGGCCGGACGCCGAAGTACCCACGTCGATTGGCCTGAATATGGGCAACATCTCGCCGCTGCCGGAAACACTGCCGGCAGGGAGTTTGCTGGTGTTGCCCGGCGTCAGCGATTCGGCGAATTTTTTCAACACGCCACAGGCCAGTCTCGTACTGCACTGGCTGATGCGCCTGCAACCGCAGATCCACAATCAGAGCATTACCCTGATGTGCGTCTGCTCGGGCGCGGTGCTGGCGGCGAAAGCCGGATTGTTGAGCGGCGTGCAGTGCACCACGCATCATGACGTAATTGCGCGTTTAAAAGCGGCAGCGCCGACGGCGCAGGTGAAAGAGAACCGTATCTTTATTGAAGATCGCGGCATCTGGACCAGTGCGGGCATCACTTCCGGCATCGATCTGGCCTTACATCTGATCAACCGCTTGCGGGGCCCGGAAACGGCGCTGGCGGTGGCGCGTGAAATGGTGGTCTGGTTCCGCCGTTCCGGCGACGACCCGCAGATTTCGCCGTGGCTGCGTTACCGCAATCATCTTCACCCGGCAGTGCATCGGGCGCAGGATGCGCTCACCGCCGAGCCGCAAAAAGCGTGGCAACTGGCGGATATCGCTGAATGCGCGCACGTCAGCCCGCGCCATTTGACGCGTCTGTTCCAGCAACATCTGGGCATCAGTGTGCGCGACTACCTTGAACAGTTACGCCTGGTGGTTGCTGAGCAGAGCTTGTTGCAGGGGCACGGCGCGGAGCAGGCGGCGCTGGCCGCCGGATTCTCTTCGCCGCGTCAGTTGCATCGGGCGCGGGCGCGAATGGCTAGCTAACGAAACGCCGTCGGTCGAGGCGCTGAACCAGCATTGACAGCGCCAGGCTTGCCAGCAGCGTGGCGACAAAAATCCACACGATATCGAGTAGCGGCCAGTTGCGCAGTTCCACGTCGCGAGTGCGCAGTGCATGGATGATTAGCGCGTGGAAACCGTAAATCCCCAGCGAGTGGCGCGAAATCAGCGCCAGGCCCGGCAGCGTGCGATCGTTCAGTGTATTTTTAACCAGCGTGAACAGCGCGATGGCACAGAGGAACACCAGCGGACCGCAGTAGAGATACCAGGTGTCGGCAAAGTTGCCGCGCCACCTCAGTTCGTGCAGTGTACCGCGCGAAATTCCCCAGACCGCCAGCAAAAAGATCGCCATGCTGAAAAGCGTCAACTGCCGTTTTTGCGTCTCCATCATGCCGATCGCCCGTCCCAGCATGCCGTAAAGGACATAGTAAAACGTGTCGCCACTGATGTAGAGATTGATGGGCAACCATTCAAAATGGCCGATCTTTTGCGACACCGTATTCGGGTTGGCCACAATGCCTGTGACCACGACCAGCGCCAGCAGCATTTTGCCGCTGAGCGCTTTCACCTGAATCAACGGCGAAACCAGGTAGATAACGATAATCGCGAAGAAAAACCACAGATGGTAGAACACCGGTTTTTGCAGCAGGTTACGCAGAGATAACCCGCTGTTAATTGAGGTAAACAGCGTGATATAGAGCAGGGCGATAACGCTGTAAAACACCAGACACAGTGCGATGCGCAGGAAATGCCGCGGCTGCGCGCTGCGTTCGCCAAAAAAGAGATAACCCGAAATCATAAAAAACAGCGGCACGCTAACGCGGGAGGCGGAATTCAGCAGATTCGCGATATTCCAGTCGAAAGTGGTAATGCTGGCCGGGTTGGTGATGTACCAGGTGGTGGTATGAATCATCACCACCATCAAGCAGGCTATCCCTCGCAGATTATCTATCCAGGAAATTTTCGACTGCATCAGTTCCTCTGTTTTAATGTTAAATATCCTCTGACCTGCCATTTATCCACCTGACGCTCTGGATAATTCTGAGTTTTCCCGCATCCGCTTGTGCAGTTTTCCACAGTTTTGCGAAACTATTGTTGTTACCCTTTAAAAATAACAGCCAGCGAACAGGGCAGTGATAAAAAATGATGAAATCTCTTGTACCGATGTTGCTGCTGTTAGTGGCAGGATGCAGCGCCGCTCCGGGCACGTCCGTGCAGCGCGCGCAAAACGCCAGACCCGGCCCCGTTCGCTCCCTGGATATGGAGCAGTTATGTCGGCAAAACGCTGCGCATCGCTACAATACCGTAGCGCAAAAAATTTCCGTTACCGGTTTTGAACAATTTCGCGGCAGCTACGAAATGCGTGGTATGACACCCCGTAGCGAGGCGTTTGTCTGCGCTTTTGATGCAGAAGGGCAGTTTCTACATCTTTCGATGCGCTAAGCGTCCAGAACACGGCCAGCGGCCGTATGATTTTCCCAATTTTCCTTAAACACCTCCGTTTCATACTGTATATCTTGCAGTCAGCGGGTATACTGGTCGCTTCCTTTAAATCCACACGTATCCAGCACGAAAGAATATGCAAAAGTTTGATACCAGGACCTTTCAGGGTCTGATCCTGACCTTACAGGATTATTGGGCCCGTCAGGGCTGCACCATCGTTCAACCTCTGGACATGGAAGTTGGCGCCGGCACCTCCCACCCGATGACCAGTCTGCGCGCGCTGGGGCCAGAACCGATGGCAACTGCCTATGTCCAGCCATCTCGTCGCCCGACCGATGGCCGTTATGGCGAAAACCCGAACCGCTTACAGCACTATTACCAGTTCCAGGTGGTGATTAAACCTTCCCCGGATAACATTCAGGAGCTGTACCTCGGGTCACTGAAAGAGTTGGGTATGGATCCGACGATTCACGATATTCGTTTCGTGGAAGATAACTGGGAAAACCCGACGCTGGGCGCCTGGGGACTCGGCTGGGAAGTGTGGCTGAACGGCATGGAAGTGACGCAGTTCACTTACTTCCAGCAGGTGGGCGGTCTGGAGTGCAAACCGGTGACCGGTGAGATCACTTATGGTCTGGAACGTCTGGCCATGTACATTCAGGGCGTAGACAGCGTTTACGACCTGGTCTGGAGCGACGGCCCGCTGGGTAAAACCACTTACGGCGACGTTTTCCATCAGAACGAAGTGGAGCAATCCACTTACAACTTTGAATACGCAGATGTCGACTTCCTGTTCAGCTGCTTCGAACAGTATGAAAAAGAAGCGCAGAAGCTGCTGGCGCTGGAAAACCCGCTGCCGCTACCTGCGTACGAACGCATTCTGAAAGCCGCCCATAGCTTCAACCTGCTGGATGCGCGTAAAGCCATCTCCGTAACGGAACGTCAGCGCTATATCCTGCGTATCCGCACGCTGACTAAAGCAGTCGCTGAAGCGTATTACGCTTCCCGTGAAGCCCTTGGCTTCCCGATGTGCAACAGAAATAAATAAGAGGCGGCCATGTCTGAGAAAACCTTCCTGGTGGAAATTGGCACTGAAGAGCTGCCACCAAAAGCACTGCGCAGCCTGGCCGAGTCCTTCGCTGCCAACTTTACCGCTGAACTGGATGCCGCGGGTCTGGCTCATGGCGACGTACAGTGGTTTGCCGCGCCGCGCCGCCTGGCGCTGAAAGTGGCAAAACTTGCCGCATCGCAAGCGGATCGCGAAGTTGAAAAACGCGGCCCGGCAATTGCGCAGGCGTTTGATGCCGAAGGCAAACCAAGCAAAGCCGCTGAAGGCTGGGCGCGTGGTTGCGGTATTACCGTCGATCAGGCCGAGCGTCTGACTACCGACAAAGGCGAGTGGCTGCTCTATCGCGCCCATGTAAAAGGCGAAAGCGTCGAAACGCTGCTGCCGAATATGGTTGCCACTTCGCTTGCTAAGCTGCCGATCCCGAAACTGATGCGCTGGGGCGCATCGGAAGTGACGTTTGTGCGTCCGGTGCACACCGTTACGCTGCTGCTGGGCGACACCGTTGTTCCGGCGACGATTCTGGGCATTCATTCCGATCGCGTGATCCGCGGCCATCGCTTTATGGGCGAGCCGGAATTCACCATCGATAATGCCGATCAGTATCCGCAAATTCTGCTCGAGCGCGGCAAAGTGATCGCTGATTACGATGTGCGTAAAGCCAAAATCAAAGCGGATGCCGAAGAAGCGGCGCGCAAAATCGGCGGTAATGCCGATCTGAGCGACAGCCTGCTGGAAGAGGTCACTTCGCTGGTGGAATGGCCGGTGGTGCTGACGGCGAAATTCGAAGAGAAATTCCTCGCCGTCCCGGCGGAAGCGCTGGTCTACACCATGAAAGGCGACCAGAAGTACTTCCCGGTTTACGGTAACGACGGCAAACTGCTGCCGAACTTTATCTTCGTTGCCAACATCGAATCGAAAGATCCGCAGCAGATTATCTCCGGTAACGAGAAAGTGGTGCGCCCGCGTCTGGCGGATGCCGAGTTCTTCTTCAATACCGACCGCAAAAAACGCCTTGAGGATCATCTGCCGCGTCTGCAAACCGTGCTGTTCCAGCAGCAACTGGGTACGCTGCGCGACAAGACCGACCGCATTCAGGCGCTGGCGGGCTGGATCGCCGGTCAGATTGGCGCTGACGTTAATCATGCTACCCGCGCTGGTTTGCTCTCCAAGTGTGACCTGATGACCAACATGGTGTTTGAATTTACCGACACCCAGGGCGTGATGGGTATGCACTATGCGCGTCACGACGGCGAAGCGGAAGATGTTGCCGTTGCGCTGAATGAGCAGTATCAACCGCGTTTCGCCGGTGATGAACTGCCGTCGAACCCGATTGCCTGCGCGCTGGCGATTGCTGACAAGATGGACACGCTGGCGGGTATCTTTGGTATCGGCCAGCATCCAAAAGGCGATAAAGACCCGTTCGCGTTGCGCCGCGCCGCGCTGGGCGTGTTGCGTATTATCGTTGAGAAGAACCTGGCGCTGGATCTGCAAACGCTGACCGAAGAAGCGGTGTGTCTGTACGGCGACAAGCTGACCAACACTAACGTGGTGGATGATGTAATCGACTTTATGCTGGGGCGTTTCCGCGCCTGGTATCAGGACGAAGGTTTCAGCGTTGACACTATTCAGGCCGTACTGGCGCGCCGCCCGACCAAACCGGCGGACTTCGATGCGCGTATGAAGGCGGTTTCGCACTTCCGTACGCTGGATGAAGCAGCCGCGCTGGCGGCTGCCAACAAGCGTGTCTCCAATATTCTGGCGAAGTCTGATGAAACGCTGAACGATACCGTTCATGCTTCGGTACTGAAAGAGGCGGCTGAAATCAAGCTGGCCGGTAATCTGGTGGTGCTGCGCGATAAGCTGGAGCCGTTCTTTGCAGAAGGTCGCTATCAGGAAGCGCTAATTGAACTGGCGCAACTGCGTGAGCCGGTCGATGAGTTTTTCGAGACGGTAATGGTCAACGCCGACGACAAAAATGTGCGTATCAACCGACTGACACTGCTGGCGAAACTGCGTGAATTGTTCCTGCAGGTGGCGGATATCTCCCTGCTGCAATAAGTCAGCCGCAACGAAAAAAACCGCTCTGGCGCTGGGGGATTCCCAGCAATGGGCGGGTAAAAAAAGACAGGCATAGAGTTTTGTGATCTACTGATTTGTGCAACCAATTCAATAAGATCACTTCTATGCCTGCTCAATAAGTATGTCAGAATTTTTCCGCAATGCGCTAGCACCGTTTCACAAATACCGACAAAATGCTTTATGCCACCATTGCACTTATCGATGGCGCATCATTGACATTGACCAGCATCGGGCGTTACCTGCCCGGCACGGCTCAGATCAAAAAAATCAAACGTGATGATCGTCTACCCGTCTCAGGAGCATCATGTACTTCGCGACAGCCTGATTTGCGGCCCTTGTTAAGCTGGATAGTTCCTTCGGAAAACAGCAAAATGCAAAGATACAGCAAGCCTTTTCTAATATTCTTGTCGACGCGGTAAACCTGGGCCAGAGTGATTATCGTCACGGATGCGGGGTTCCAGAATGCGTGGAGTAAACCGGAATATTCGCGTTGTGACATAACCAGGCCAATAGTACGCCTACGGCGTGAGCGGCACAGCTTTGCTGCTTTGGGAAAATAGCAGCAAATGCATCTTCTGGATAAGTACGCCTGATAAACGAATTTCAAATTGTAGATTAGTCATATCAGGCAGTTACACATAAACACATGCAGATCTCCGCTATCTGCGGACGGTGTCTGATACTGTTAATAATCAGATTATTCCAAAAGAAGCGATTAAATATCCTGGCCATGTATTAATTGCAATTAAATATCATGGATAATACATCAGAGATATCATTACCACGATTATATTCACTCCATAAATGTGGACTTGTGACCCAAGGTGGAAGTACAGGTATTCCTTTATGCCAAAATTGTATTTTGTTTATTACGTTTGGGTTATGCTTATTTCTGTAGATCCATCTTAATTCTGATCCTGTAACTGACCTTCCTGTTATATCGCACTCATGATTTTTATTAACGACACATTTCATATTTATATTATCAAGTATAAAATGAATGTGCCTGTCAGTATTTTTTTCTGTAATCCAAAAAATACCCGCCTTACATTTCCTGCTCATGGCTTTTGGCGGATGCTTTCCCCATCCATTTTCCACACGACCGCCAGCATTAAGAATGTTCGCGTATCTGGGATGGGTTTTAATAGCTTTACGAAAAAGGTCCTGATCCCGTGGTACAGGTTTATATCTCTCAATGTCAGGATGTTTCTGAATAAGATCTTCAAATTTCGTTACAGCATAGTTGTCTATTGTGACAGGTAGATTAAATTGACTGAATTTATTACGTTGACTAAACTGATTAGTTTGATCGAATTGATTAAATATCTTATTTGCAAAAACCTGGCGTGCAGACGTTAATCCGTAAATCAAGTCCCCATTGCTAAATTTGGTTTTAAATGGTTGAAAAAAAGGCATAAGCACTCCTTGCAGTAAATAACTAATTCATCTCAACATCAATGTATAAATCACCTATATTTAAGCACTATAGTATCCTCACAGAGAATATAGCACACCATCGGTGTGAGTGGACAACTTTATTGCTTTGAGGATATTCAATACTCTGCATCATGTATACTCGTCATACTTCAAGTTGCATGTGCGTTGGCTTTTTTATTCGGCTCATCCCTGAGCCTTACCCTTCGGGGCCGCTGCTTACAGCGTTCAAATCTGCTCCCGGCAGATTTGTCGCTCACCCCAGTCACTTACTTGAGTAAGCTACTGGGGATTACTGAGAGACATCCTGTCTCTCACCGGAGGCCAACCTTCGGTTGGGCAAATTCGTTCCCGACGAATTTGTCACTGCGTCGCCGCCTTCCTGCAACTCGAATTATTTAGGGTATATATCCCGCGTCCCGCCAAACTCCCCTTCACCGTCGATAACGGCTGGAACCGCTATCTCGAAAAACATGGCAGCAGCGTCAGCCAGTGGAATAGTACATGGCTATCATGCTGAAAGCGAAGGATTACATCTTATGTATAAGGCCAACAGTATTAAATCACGGCGGATTATCTCATACTGACATTAGCAGAGAATATCTTATGACACTCCCCGCTAATTTTAAAACGAACAGTGCTAAGCACCATTCTTAACCACCCCGCCAAATAGTCTACCAGAATATGGTGCTGGTTTATTAGCGCTGGTTTATAGGGGATCCCTCAGCGCTCCGGCGGTTTTTTTTATGGCCCTACACCATCAGCTTTTAACCGGTTGCGGCTGTCTGGTGGCAACCGTATTGCGGCCAGCGCGTTTGGCTACATACAGCAGGTCATCAGCGCTCTGAATAAGCTGGCCGTATTCTGTGTGCTGTTGCTGGTTATGGCTGGCAACACCAATGCTTACGCTGATGATGTGGTCGGGTGAGTTGGCATGGGGTAACTCCAGCCGTTGAACACTGATGCGCAACCGTTCGGCGATTTCCGCCGCCTCGGCAGAGCGCGTTTCTGGCAGCAGGGCGCAGAACTCTTCGCCGCCATAGCGAAACAGCATGTCGGTTGGGCGATCCAGTGCATTACGCATAGCAGTTGCTATCTGTTGTAGGCATTCATCTCCGCGCTGGTGGCCGTAGCAATCGTTATAGCGTTTGAAGTGATCGACATCGATAAGCAGCAGCGACAGCGATTTGTTGTTGCGCTTGCTGGCGCGCCATTCGCGATCAATGCAGAGATCGAAGTAACGCCGGTTGCCTACGCCGGTAAGACCATCCGACAGCGATTGTGATAATAGTTCATGCGCCTGGTCGCGCAGCAAGGATTCGCGGCGGACTGCGGGCGTAACGTCCACAATCTGGATCAGGCAAAACCGTTCAGCATCACCTAGCGGAACAATAGTCACGGCCTGGCTCAGCCGGGCTGCAGGCCGTGCCGGTTCGGCATAAAGCGGAAATGGAGAACGATGCAGCGACTGCGACAGCAGGGCAGATAAATTGTGGACAATCGCCTGACGGATAGCATCGCCCACGCGGTGACACTGCAAGTCAGGAAAGACAGTAAAAAAATCCTCCCCCAGCGTTTCGCAGGCGGCAAGACCGGTATGGGCTTCCAGCCAGGCGTTCCACAACGTAATGCGGTATTGCGCATCAACGATGATCACGCCGAGGCTGAGCGCAGAGAATGCATCCAGTAACAACTTATCTTTCATGATTACATTCCGTCGGGAACACAACCGGACTCAAGGCGGCTGATATAGAGCAGGATTTGCTCACGTAAGTCTTGCAGCGAGGACATATCAAGGATAAACGCGAGATACCCCTGAATTTGCTGGCGCTCCAGCGCAAAATCGATGCGCAACATCATCACCATCGGATCGTTTTCATCTTTGTCCGGATTGAGGATCTGATTGCTGGTGCCGACGCGAACCTCGGGCAGCGAGCCCTGTAGCTCTTTCTGGAACATATTCGCTAGCGTACCGACACAGGCATTGAGCACGATATTACCGATTTCGCTCATCGCTTCGCGTTCCATCTCTCCCAGTTCATGGGCAGGGATCAGATCGCCAACCATCATGCGTACAATTTCAAAACTGGCAGCTTCCGGAAACATCAGAATCGCTTCTGTGGCATACGCGCCCTTATAATGCTGGCTGATACCAAACAGTGAGGTGTCTGCGCCCAGCTCTTCGGCGGCTTCCGAGCGGGTGGTAAAGCGAATGGTCGGTACCGACATGTGTACTTCTTCATTGACGATATTACTCATCGCTGCGGCCGCATGCCCGACGCCAATGTTGAAGATCTCCACCAGGCTGTCGGCTTCGATATCGCTGATATCTGGCAGCGCGTTCATGGATTTGTCTCCAGACTATTCAGCAATGCATGGAGCTGCGGCTCTTTTAGCGGTTTCGGCAGGAAGCCAAGGCCAAGTTCTTCGGCGGTGATTTGCACGGAATTCTGCACATTGGCAGTGAGCAGAACAATATGGGTTTGCGGGTGGCTTTTACGAATGCGCGAAGCCGTCTCCAGCCCGCCAATGCCCGGCATATTAACGTCCAGCAAGATCAGATACGGTGCCATTGTCGCCGCCAGAACGATCGCCTCTTCGCCCGTGCTGGCCTCGTCAATTTTCCAGTCTTTATGCAGATTTGTGACAAACTGCCGTGAAATCATGCGCGACAGGCGGCTGTCGTCAACAATCAGAATATATCTGGACATCATTCATTCTCTTTTAGTGGTTTGTTGCCATAACACCAGAACAAGGTTTCTCGATGGAACTGCGTTCCTGATTATTGCTTGCACCTGCCGCTTTTAGTTAAGTCATCATATTCATCGGCAATTGTGCGCAAAAAATTAGCGCTGAATAACAGCATCGCGTGAAATTTAATTCTGAAGCGCAGAGAGTAAGGCCTACAGTTGTGGGGGGATTCGGTAGCGGGTACGGATTGTCAGTGAAAGTGAATGAATTTTCGCCATGGCTCCTGCGCGCGGCTAGAGCAGAAATAACAAACCCCCGGCTCAGCAGGGGTCTGGTGGCAAAACGTTCAATCTATAAGCTGTTTGCTGAGCGTCGGGTTGGCATGAATCAGACGCATCAGTTTCATTTCGGTAACGGTGGGGGTTATTCGTTGGGATTCCCACTCATGCACCATTGATACTGAGACTCCCATTACACGAGCGAAGTCATCAATTTTAAGCCCGGTTCCGCGTCGCAATTGTTCAAAGTCACTAAAGGAATTCGGCTTTTTGCTCAGAGTTACCGGCTGCGTTACTTCATTTTTCAAAACAATCTGTTCCAGACTGCTCAGCAGTTCAAACATAGGATCTTTATATTCCATTGAGAACTCCTCGTAAAAATCACACAGCGGGATCGTGATACAGCTTATTAAGAATAGTCGTGAAAATTCCTGGTGCGTGGTTTTGGCTGTAATTAATTGTACGGTAAATGGCTTTTCATGCGCTTCAGATGCATCTTAAGTGAGGTTTCTGCCGCTTAATTCTTTGATTAATATACATCTCCCGGCGTTCAGTATTTTTATGTAAAACCTTTTGTTTAATCTGGATTAAGAATTGTCTGCACACCTTGCGGGAAATTTTCATGCCAGGTCGAATTAATAGCCTTAAGAAGGTAAGGAAAGGGTATCTTGCGAGGCGGACCTGGACTATCCTTGTAATCCGTCAGGCACGCGTGTGCCGGTGTGCGCTTTTATGGGTGAAAGGAGTAAGAAAATGGCGACAGGAAAGTCCTGCTCTCGCTGGTTTGCGCCTCTTGCGGCGTTATTAATGGTAGTTAGCCTGAGTGGGTGTTTCGATAAAGAAGGCGATCAGCGCAAGGCGTTTATCGACTTCCTGCAAAATACGGCGATGCGTAGCAGCGAACGTCTGCCCGCTCTGACGGCAGATCAGAAAAAACAGTTTGGCCCGTTTGTCTCTGATTATGCTGTGATTTATGGCTATTCCCAGCAGGTGAATCAGGCGATGGACTCCGGTCTGCGTCCGGTAGTGGATAGCGTTAACGCCATCCGCGTACCGCAGGACTACATGACCCAGCGTGAACCGCTTCGTCAGGCCAATGGCTCGCTCGGCGTACTCAGCCAGCAGTTGCAGAATGCGAAAATGCAGGCGGATGCTTCTCATGCGGCGTTAAAGCAGGCGGACGATCTCAAGCCGGTGTTTGACCAGGTGTATACCAAAGTGGTCACCAATCCGGCCAACGCGCTGCAACCGCTGATCCCGGCGGCGCAGGTCTTCACTCAGCAATTGGTGCAGGTTGGCGACTTTATTGCCCAGCAGGATACGCAGGTGAGCTTTGTTGCCAACGGCATCCAGTTCCCGACGTCTCAGCAGGCCAGCCAGTATAACGCGCTGATTGCTCCGCTGGCGGCGCAGCATCAGGCGTTCAATCAGGCCTGGACCGCGACCGTTAGCGCCACGCAGCAGTAAGCGAGCGTAGACAAAAAAGAGGCGATTCATCGCCTAATGCCGGTCACTTAAGGAAATGAGGCCCGAGAATTCGGGCTTCTGATGAAGTAAAACAGGGCTGAAACCCTGATTCCTTCGTTTTCTTTCTAAGCATAATTATGAATTTATATTCATTAAAATGCTTAACTGACCGGCATTAGATCCATCGCCTCTTTTTTTATGTTTTTTATGTTAGTAGCAGGGTAAACCGTCAGCCCGCAACCTGCGGATTGACACAGTTTTTCTCCACCTTGCCATTGAGAGCGTCAATCAGGTTATCCACTGCGCAGGCCGCCATGTTGTAGCGTGTCTCGTGCGTGGCGGAGCCGATGTGCGGCAGCGCCACGACATTGGGCAGCGACAGCAGCGACGAATCAACGGGCAGCGGCTCTTTCTCGAAGACGTCCAGCCCGGCCGCATGGATCTCGCCGTTTTGCAGAGCTTCCACCAGTGCATTTTCATCCACCACCGGGCCGCGTCCGGCGTTAATGAAGATCGCCGATTTTTTCATCATTGCAAACTGCGTTTTACCGATCAGATGATGCGTCTCTTCAGTCAGCGGTAGCACCAGACACACAAAGTCGGATTCTTGCAGCAGGGTATTGAGATCGCAATAGCGCGCCTGAAAACGCGCTTCTGCTTCGACGTGATGGCGACGCGCGTTATAGAGAATCGGCATGCCGAAACCGAAGTGCGCGCGTTGCGCCAGCGCCAGCCCGATACGGCCCATCCCGATGATGCCCATTGTCTTGTGATGCACATCGATGCCGAACCAGTCAGTGCCAATACCTGATGTCCATTCCCCCGCTTTTACCCGCCCGGCGACCTCCACCACGCGGCGGGCGCTGCTCAGCACCAGCGCCATAATGGTATCGGCGACCGTTTCCGTCAGCACGGTCGGGGTATGCATCAATAAAATCTTACGTGCGTTCAGCGCGTCCACATCAAAATTGTCATAGCCTACCGAGACCGTTGACGTCGCGCGCAACTGCGGCATTTTCTCCAGCAGCGCGGCATCGACTTTCTCGCTGGAACCCAGCAGCCCTTGCGCAGTGGCGAAAGCCTCAGCGTGCTGTTGCACCGTTTCCGGTTTCAGGTTGGCAACCTGGGTTACGGTGAAGTGCTCGGCCAGACGTTGTTGCAGATTATCGGGTAAGGCTTTGTACAGGATGATAGACGGCTTCATGCGGTTTTCCCTTGTGCTGGTGCGCCTGCCGGAATGTGCTTATTGTTAGCAGCTTAACAATTAAAGTAAGCCACACAGAGGCAAAAAGCGCTACCCCCATGAAAATGTACGAGGCCGACGGGCTGCCGGTTGCGCCGTTCAGGTAACCCACCATCCACGAGCCGCAGAATGAGCCGAGCGCGCCCATGCTGTTAATCAGCGCGGCGACGTTGCGCGGCAGCATCTCCGGGATGATGGCAAAGAACGGCCCGTCGCTACATTCAGTTCTGCGCCTGCCGCGCGTTTAATAAAGTGTCCGGCATCGGCGAGGTCGCTGGTTTCGGTGGCGACAACATAGCCATCGTTTCGCCATTGCTGCTTCCCTCGCCGTAAATGATTGCCCACACCTTAGAGAGAAATCACGGGTAATCAAGCACTAACACACGCATATCGCCCGGAGTAAGCGCGTAATGACGTTTAATTCTTTGCGATTACACTGCTGCTGTGGATGATAGAGCAAACAGAACATCAGAGCGGCATTGTGCCGCCATCACCTGCAAGCTATTCAGGAGCGCGCTTTGGCAAACCCTGCTATCAAAACAGTTCTTACGGCGGCCCACTGGGGGCCGATGCTGGTCGATACCGACGGTGAAAACGTGCTCGCTTCCCGCGGGGCGTTACCGACTCGCCACCCTAACTCATTGCAAACCGTGGTACAGGAGCAGGTGCACAGCCCGACGCGCGTGCGTTACCCAATGGTGCGCAAAGGCTTTCTCGCGTCGCCGTCAAATCCGCAGGGGGTGCGCGGGCAGGACGAATTTGTGCGCGTGAGTTGGGATGATGCGCTGGCGCTGATCCACGCCCAGCACAAGCGGATTCGCGACAGTTATGGCCCGTCGTCTATTTTTGCCGGCTCCTATGGCTGGCGATCTAACGGCGTGCTGCATAAAGCGGCGACGTTGCTGCAACGCTATATGAGCCTGGCGGGCGGTTACACGGGCCATCTGGGTGACTATTCCACCGGCGCGGCGCAGGCGATTATGCCGCACGTCGTCGGCAGCAACGAGGTCTATCAGCAGCAGACCAGCTGGCCGTTGATTCTGGAGCATAGCGAGGTGGTGGTGCTGTGGAGTGCGAACCCGCTCAACACCCTGAAAATTGCCTGGAATGCGACCGACGAACAGGGCATTCCTTACTTTGATGCGCTGCGTAAAAGCGGCAAACGGGTGATCTGTATCGATCCGATGCGATCGGAGACCGTCGATTTCTTTGGTGACAGCATGGAGTGGATTGCTCCGCATATGGGAACCGACGTCGCCCTGATGCTGGGCATCGCCCATACGCTGGTGGAAAACGGCTGGCAGGATGATGACTTCCTGGCCCGCTGCACAGAAGGTTACTCCACGTTTGCCGCCTACCTGACCGGCAAGCAGGACGGCACGGCGAAAACGGCGGAATGGGCAGCAGCAATTTGCGGCATCAATGCGGCGAAAATCCGCGAACTGGCGCAACTTTTCCATGAAAATACTACTATGCTGATGTCCGGCTGGGGGATGCAGCGCCAGCAGTATGGTGAGCAGAAACACTGGATGTTGGTCACGCTCGCCGCCATGATCGGGCAGATTGGCACGCCCGGCGGTGGTTTTGGTCTCTCTTACCATTTTGCCAACGGCGGTAACCCGACGCGGCGCGCAGCTGTACTGGCGTCGATGCAGGGCACGGTGCAGGACGGCGTTGACGCGGTGGATAAAATCCCGGTCGCCCGCATTGTGGAAGCGCTGGAAAACCCCTGCGCGGCGTATCAGCACAATGGTATGGACAGGCACTTCCCACAGATCCGTTTTGTCTGGTGGGCCGGCGGCGCGAACTTTACCCATCATCAGGATACCAATCGCCTGATCAGCGCCTGGCAGAAGCCGGAGCTGGTAGTAATTTCGGAGTGTTTCTGGACGGCGGCAGCGAAGCATGCGGACATCGTTCTGCCTGCCACCACCTCGTTTGAGCGCAACGATCTGACGATGACCGGCGATTACAGCAATCAGCATCTGGTGCCGATGAAGCGCGTGGTCGCTCCGCAGTATGAAGCACGCGATGACTGGGAGGTGTTTGCCGAGCTGAGCGAGCGCTGGGAAACGGGTGGCCGCGAGCGTTTTACCGAGGGCAAAAGCGAGCTTCAGTGGCTGGAAACTTTTTACAACATTGCCGCTGAACGCGGTGCCAGCCAGCAGGTGATGCTACCGCCGTTTGTCGAATTCTGGGAAGCAAACCAGCTGATTGAGATGCCGGAAAGCGAGCAGAACACCCGTTTTGTGCGCTTTGCCGATTTCCGTCGTGACCCTGCACGCTTTCCGCTGAAAACACCGAGCGGCAAAATCGAAATCTTCTCGGAGCGCATTCGCAGCTTTGGCTACACTGATTGTCCGCCGCATCCGATGTGGCTGGAGCCAGACGAATGGCACGGTAATGCCGAACCGGATCAGTTGCAGGTGCTGTCGGCCCATCCGGCGCATCGCCTGCACAGCCAGCTTAACTTTACCCGTTTACGTGAACAGTATGCCGTCGCAGGCCACGAACCCATTACCCTGCATCCCGCTGATGCGCAGGCGCGCGGAATTGTCGCGGGCGATGTCGTGCGTGTCTGGAATGCGCGCGGGCAGGTTCTGGCAGGGGCGGTAGTGACCGAGGGTATCAAGCCTGGCGTGATCTGTATTCACGAAGGCGCCTGGCCGGATCTGGAGCCTGCGGCGGGCGGCATCTGTAAAAACGGCGCTGTGAATGTGCTGACTAAAGATCTGCCCAGCTCGCGGCTGGGCAATGGCTGTGCAGGAAACACGGCGCTGGCATGGGTAGAGAAATATACTGGCCCGGCGCTTACGTTGACGGCCTTTGATCCGCCTGCCAGTTCATGATCCACGTCGGGTGGCGGGTCTCTTCCTGCCAGGTGCTCTCTTCAATACGAAAGCCCTGTGCATGGTAGAACTTCACCGCCCGTTCGTTTTTCTGATACACCTCCAGGCTTAGCCAACGAAAGCGTTGTTTGACGTGATTCATCAGCGCTTTGCCAATTCCCTGGCCAATAGCGGCAGGGCGCACAAACAGCGCGCCGATAAATTGTTCATCCATCACGCTGATAAACCCTTCCAGTTCACCATTCGCTTCCCAGACCCAGGTTTTCGCCGACGGGAGATAGGCATTACGCACCAGCGCTTCGCTCTCCTGCCAGTAGCGCGTGTCGATAAACGGATGAGCAAAACAGGTGCTTTCCATCCACAGCGTCAACAGCGGCGATAGATCCCGGCTATGCCACGCGCGGATCATGCATACCTCCTGGGTGGCAAAAGCAGCCGGTAATATGGTCATTGACCAGACCGCAGGCCTGCATAAACGAGTAGCAAATGGTGGTGCCGACGAATTTAAAGCCGCGCTTTTTCAGCGCTTTTGATAAAGCATCTGACGCTGCTGTCGAGGTCGGAATTTCGCCGAGCGTCACCGCCTGGGTGATTTGCGGGGTGTTATCGACAAACCCCCAGACAAATTCTGAAAATGACTCGCCGTTTTGCGCCATTGCCAGGTATGCGCGGGCATTGCCAATAATGGCTTCTATCTTGCCGCGATGGCGAATGATGCCAGCATTTTGCAGCAGAATTTCCACATCTTCTTCGCTCATCGCCGCCACGCGTTCCGGCTCGAATTGATGAAAAGCCGCGCGATAATTTTCCCGTTTTTTCAATACGGTAATCCACGACAATCCGGCTTGTTGCCCTTCCAGGCAGATCATTTCAAACAACTTTTTACCGTCCCTTTGCGCGACGCCCCATTCGGTATCATGGTACGTGAGATACAGGGGATCCTGAGTAACCCAACCACAACGCTGCATATTCTTACTCCATCTATACACGTTATCCTTCAAACTGCCTCTTTGTTGGCTTCGCCTTTGCACCCCAGTCACTTACTTATGTAAGCTCCTGGGGCTGCGCACTCTTGCCGCCTCGACGCAGTGTGAATGATTTTGTGTATATGCTTGATAAAATAAACGTTCGCCTGCCTTGACGCGCACACCAGAAAGACAATATTTAGTAGAGGGCATTAGCCCATAAACAATGATAACGAATACGCCGGATTCGGCTCTTTTCTGGGGTCGCAACTTGATGAAAATAAAAAACAGTGGCCTTTCGTTGGTGCTGCTGCCTGCGTGCCTGCTTTTTGCTCAGCTGGCGGCGGCGTGGCAGCAAGAATATATTTTTATCGACTCGCAAAATACCTCGACCGAACGCTATATCTGGGATAGCGAACGACAACCACGTTATAACGATATTCTGGAAGAGCGTATCCGCTCTGCGCAAAATTCGCCGGGTATCGCGCTGAATTTGCCGGATGACACACCGTTAGATCCGATCACCACCACGAGTATTGGCTGGAATATTCCGCTGGTCAGCAGCGTTACCACCGGCCCGGTTGCGGCCTGGCATTACGATGGCTCGACCACGTCAATGTATAACGAATTTGGCGACAGCGCGACCACCGCACAGTACAGCGATCCCTTGTGGCACGCCAGCATTAGCTCGCTTGGATGGCGCTTAGACAGCCGTTTTGGCGACCTTCGCCCGTGGGCGCAAATCAGCTTCAATCAGCAACTCGGCGATAATGTCTGGAAAAGCCAGTCCGGGATTAATCGCTTAACGGCGGCGAATCAGTACGGTAACTGGATGGATATGACCTTAGGCGCCGATATGCTGTTGAATCCGCGCCTCGCCGCTTATGCGTCGTTATCGCAGTCGGAAAATGAAACTCTGGGGCAACATTATTTATACAGCATGGGCGTTAGCGCACGCTTTTGAAGCACGCTTAAAACAAACCTTTTACACTTAAGAAACAATATCTGGCGCGTTTCTTGTTGATAGTACGTACTAACTTACATTGATTTGTTGATGGCATAAAATTTCACTGTGTCATTCATTCCCGCTTAGATGCATTTCATTCCTCCCCGGCTGCATTTCATGCCTTTTTTCACCCGGCATGAAATGCGCTTCGTTATGGTTGTCGGCAGTGGAACTTCTCTTTTACTTCTGCAGGACAACTGCCATGAAAACTTCAACTGCTAATCGCACACGCTGGCTGACGCTGATCGGTACCATTATTACGCAATTCGCGTTAGGGTCTGTTTATACCTGGAGCCTGTTCAACAGCTCGCTGGCGGAAAAACTGAACGAGCCTGTTAGTCAGGTTGCCTTCTCTTTCGGTTTGCTGAGCCTTGGCCTTGCGCTCTCATCCTCTGTTGCCGGGAAATTGCAGGAACGTTTTGGCGTGAAACGCGTCACCATGGCTTCTGGTATTCTGCTGGGTCTGGGGTTCTTCCTGACCGCGCACTCCAACAACCTGCTGATGCTGTGGATGAGCGCAGGCGTGCTGGTGGGTTTGGCAGATGGCGTGGGTTATCTGTTGACGCTCTCGAACTGCGTGAAATGGTTCCCGGAACGTAAAGGCCTGATTTCTGCCTTCTCTATTGGTTCCTACGGCCTCGGCAGCCTCGGTTTTAAATTTATCGATAGCCAGTTGCTGGCAAATGTCGGCCTGGAAAAAACCTTTGTTATCTGGGGTCTGATTGCGCTGGTGATGATTGTCTTCAGTGCAACCCTGATGACTGATGCACCGCGGCAGAAAGTTGCTACCGTGAATGGCGTTGTTGAAAACGACTTCACCCTGGCGCAGTCCATGCGTAAACCGCAATACTGGATGCTGGCCGTTATGTTCCTCACAGCCTGCATGAGCGGCCTGTATGTGATTGGTGTTGCAAAGGATATCGCCCAGGGCATGGTTCATCTGGACATCGCAACAGCGGCGAATGCGGTTACTATTATCTCCATTGCTAACCTCAGTGGCCGCCTGGTTCTTGGCATCCTGTCTGACAAAATCTCCCGCATCCGTGTGATTACTATCGGTCAGGTGATTTCGCTGGTTGGTATGGTGGCTCTGCTGTTCGCACCGCTGAATGCGGCCACGTTCTTCGCAGCCATTGCCTGTGTTGCCTTTAACTTTGGCGGTACGATCACCGTGTTCCCGTCGCTGGTCAGTGAGTTCTTTGGCCTCAACAACCTGGCGAAAAACTACGGTGTGATTTACCTGGGCTTCGGTATCGGCAGTATCTGTGGTTCGCTGATTGCGTCTGTGTTTGGCGGCTTCTATGTCACCTTCTGCGTTATCTTCGCACTGCTGATTCTTTCGCTAGCGCTCTCCACCACCATTCGTCAGCCGCAGCGTAGCGTGTATAAAGAAGCGCACGCCTGATCTAGCCGACAAACAATATAAAAAGCCGTCGTTTTGACGGCTTTTCTGTCTCTGCAACCAACCTTCTCCAGAGCGTCTATCCTTATTGGTCAGGTTCTTCCCTACTGAAGGAGTCTATAGATGGCTTTAGAAAAAGTGGTTTATCGCGCTAAAGCAAAAGCAACCGGTGGCCGTGATGGCCGAGCCACCTCCTCTGATGGCGTTCTGGATGTAAAACTTGGCGTACCCAAAGAGATGGGCGGCGCTGGCGGTGAAGTAACTAACCCAGAGCAGCTTTTTGCCGCAGGTTATTCAGCCTGTTTCCTTGGAGCGCTGAAACATGTTGCCTCGGTAGAGAAAAAGAAAGTACCGCAGGATGCTTACATTGAAGGGCAAGTTGGCATTGGCCCACTACCGACCGGTTTTGGTATTGAAGCGCAGCTGGATATTCACCTGCCGGGCATGGATCATCAGGAAGCCGAAGCGCTGGTGCAAAAAGCCCATATTGTGTGTCCTTACTCCAACGCAACGCGTGGCAACATTGACGTAAAACTTAACGTGATTACCTCCTGATAGCGCCTTTTAGTGCTAATTTTCTGGTGGCAGCCATATATTTGTAAAATATATGGCTGGTTAAGCTTTCCGCATGACACTTTTTAGCTCCGCTATGGTCTACTTACCACGCTTCAGAAGTTTCCGCTGTTAACTTCCGCTGCCAATTAATAGTCTGCCTGAGCCAGGTTTTTTCCCTTTAGTTGTCGAGTTGCTTGCATGAGTTATATCAAAACAATGACGCAGCAGAAGCTGAGCTTCCTGCTAGCGCTATATATCGGTCTGTTTATGAATAGCGCGGTTTTTTTCCGTCGGTTTGATGGATATGCGCAATCCTTCACTGTGTTGAAAGGTATCTCCGCAGTTGTCGAACTTGTTGGGACGGTACTGGTCACTTTCTTTTTATTACGTCTATTGTCGCTGACGGGACGCCGTATCTGGCGCGTGCTGGCTTCGCTGGTGGTGCTGTGCTCTGCGGCCGCCAGCTATTACATGACGTTTCTCAACGTGGTGATTGGCTATGGCATTATTGCTTCGATAATGACCACAGATATCGATCTCTCCAAAGAAGTGGTGGGCTGGCAGCTTATTGCCTGGATGGCGGCAGTGAGTGCGCTGCCGTTGCTGCTGATTTGGGGTAACCGCTGCCGCTTTACGCTGCTGAACGAGCTGTGTACGCCGGGGGTGCGCATTCGCAGCCTGGGCCTGGTGCTGTTGGCGGGATTACTGGTCTGGGGGCCAATCCGTCTGCTGGACATGCAGCAGGAAAAGTTCGAGCGGACATCAAAGGTTGATATGCCGAGCTACGGCGGGGTAGTGGCGAACTCCTATCTGCCGTCAAACTGGCTCTCTGCGCTGGGGCTGTATGCCTGGGCGCAGGTGGATGAATCCTCCGGCAATAAATCGCTGCTCAACCCGGCGACGAAGTTTACCTATGTTGCGCCAAAAGATATCGATGATACCTGGGTGGTATTCATTATTGGCGAGACCACCCGTTGGGATCATATGGGGTTGCTGGGCTACTCCCGCGATACCACGCCGAAGCTGGCGAAGGAGAAGAACCTCGTGGCGTTTCGCGGTTACTCATGCGACACAGCGACCAAGCTCTCTCTGCGCTGTATGTTTGTCCGTGAAGGCGGCGCAGAAGATAACCCGCAGCGCACACTGAAAGAGCAAAACGTCTTTGCCGTGCTTAAACAACTGGGCTTCGCCAGCGATTTGTACGCCATGCAGAGCGAGATGTGGTTCTACAGCAATACCATGGCCGACAACATCGCTTATCGCGAGCAGATTGGCGCCGAGCCGCGTAACCGTGGCAGAAGCGTGGACGATATGCTGCTTGTCGATGAAATGCAGAATTCGCTGGACAATAAATCCGCAGGTAAGCATTTGATTATTATGCATACCAAAGGCTCACACTTTAACTATACCCAGCGTTATCCACGCAGCTTTGCGCAGTGGACGCCGGAGTGCATCGGCGTCGATAGCAAGTGCAGCAAAGCAGAGATGATCAACTCCTTCGATAACTCCGTCAGCTATGTGGATCACTTTATTGATAGCGTGATTGATAAGATGCGCGACCGGAAAGCGATCATTTTCTATGCCGCTGACCACGGAGAGTCGATCAATGAAAAGGAACATTTGCATGGTACACCGCGCAAAATGGCGCCACCGGAGCAGTTCCGCGTGCCAATGATGGTATGGATGTCCGACAAGTATCTTGAGAACCCACAAAAGGCGCAGATGTTTGCCCAGCTTAAGCAGCAGGCAGCGTTTAAAACGCCGCGTCGTCACGTTGAACTGTATGACACCATTATGGGTTGCCTCGGTTATACCTCGCCAAATGGCGGAATTAACGAGAACAATAACTGGTGCCATTTACCGACTCAGGCTGCGAAGTAAGCGCTCTGCTGGCTTTATCGCCAGTCAGTATGCTTTTTTACATTAGGGGATTGACGGGGTAGCTTCACGGCAGTAAGATGCGCCCCGCATTCGGTGATTGGCGCAGCCTGGTAGCGCACTTCGTTCGGGACGAAGGGGTCGGAGGTTCGAATCCTCTATCACCGACCAAATTCAAAAAAGCCCAACCGCAAGGTTGGGTTTTTTGCTTTCAGTCCTCAAAAAGAGGATGAGAACCTCCGGGGGAAGAGGTTCGACTCGAGCATCGCGAGAGAACGTTGCTTCAGCAACGGCCCGCAGGGCGAGCCACGCAGTGGCGAATCATCCTCTATCACCGACCAAATTCAAAAAAGCCCAACCGCAAGGTTGGGTTTTTTGCTTTCTGCATCCTGGAAAATAGCCTGATGGCCGCTTCGTCTTACCGGACCGGCGCAATCCCGTAGACCAGATAAGCGCAGCGCCATCCGGCGAAATTATCGAAAATCTCCGTTATCCCCACTTCTCGCTGCCAGTTCACAATTTTGTACGATATTCCATTGTATTTTTTTATATATCTTTGGATCTTTTTTCGCGTTGCTTATGGATAATGACAGCATTTTTCGCTGTGCGCTTTAGCGTTCACGGCATTAATCGCTCAGATAATCATCATTCTGCAAGAAATTTTTCATAATCTGCATTAAAGTTAATCACTGTATTTTTGGTATTAATTAGCGAATTATTCTACAACGGTGGCGGTAGCACAAATTTCCCTGCTGAAAATAGAGGCTTGAAGTTTTTTTAAACTTTGTTTACCGATTCTCACCGTCGTTGTAAATCCCGGTTACCTGTATTGACGTTTTGACATTCTGTTGACAGATTGTAGGGCATGAGGGGCATTTCAAGGAGAATCTGCACTGCAACTCAGTCAACCTTGTGAAAGGAATCCCCATCTCTCATAACGCCCTCGGGCACAACCGACCAGACCGGGTAAAAAACTAATAAAGGTCTGTCGGACATACCCACTGCATGGGTAACAACACATATCACATTGGAGCAGAATCAATGAGTATTTCCTTGAAGAAGTCAGGGATGCTGAAGCTCGGTCTTAGCCTGGTGGCCATGACCGTCGCGGCAAGCGTGCAGGCTAAAACCCTGGTTTATTGTTCTGAAGGCTCGCCTGAAGGCTTTAACCCACAGCTTTTCACCTCTGGTACCACCTATGATGCCAGCTCCGTACCGATTTATAACCGTCTGGTGGAATTTAAAACCGGCACCACGGAAGTGATTCCGGGCCTGGCTGAGAAGTGGGATATCAGCCCCGATGGCAAAACCTACACTTTCCACCTGCGTAAAGGTGTGAAGTGGCAGGACAACAAAGATTTCAAACCGACACGCGATTTCAACGCGGATGACGTGGTGTTCTCCTTCGACCGTCAGAAAAACGATCAGAACCCGTACCATAAAGTTTCTGGCGGCAGCTACGAATACTTCGAAGGCATGGGTCTGCCTGACCTGATTAGCGAAGTGAAGAAAGTCGACGACAATACCGTTCAGTTCGTGCTGACCCGTCCGGAATCACCGTTCCTGGCCGACCTGGCAATGGACTTCGCTTCTATTCTCTCCAAAGAGTACGCGGACAACATGCTGAAAGCCGGTACGCCGGAGAAAGTGGACCTCGACCCGATCGGTACCGGTCCGTTCCAACTGCTGCAATACCAGAAAGATTCCCGCATCCTGTACAAAGCGTTTGACGGTTTCTGGGGCACCAAGCCGAAAATCGATCGTCTGGTTTTCTCCATCACTCCGGATGCTTCCGTACGTTATGCCAAACTGCAGAAAAACGAGTGCCAGGTTATGCCGTACCCGAACCCGGCGGATATCGCTCGTATGAAGCAGGACAAAAACATCACGCTGATGGAGCAGGCTGGCCTGAACGTTGGCTACATGTCCTTCAACACCGAGAAGAAACCGTTTGATGACGTGAGAGTGCGTCAGGCGTTAACCTACGCGGTGAACAAAGAAGCGATCATCAAAGCAGTATACCAGGGCGCTGGCGTGGCGGCGAAAAACCTGATCCCGCCAACCATGTGGGGCTATAACGACGACGTTAAAGACTACACCTACGATCCGGAAAAGGCGAAACAGCTGCTGAAAGAAGCCGGTCAGGATAAAGGCTTCACCGTTGAGCTGTGGGCGATGCCGGTACAGCGTCCGTACAACCCGAACGCTCGCCGTATGGCTGAGATGATTCAGGCTGACTGGGCGAAAGTCGGCGTACAAGCCAAAATCGTGACCTACGAGTGGGGTGAATACCTGAAGCGCGCGAAAGCGGGTGAACACCAGGCGGTCATGATGGGCTGGACCGGCGACAATGGGGATCCGGATAACTTCTTCGCCACCCTGTTCAGTTGCGCAGCGGCGAAAGACGGTTCCAACTATTCTCGCTGGTGCTACAAACCGTTTGAAGATCTGATTCAACCGGCTCGCGCAACCGACGACCACAACAAGCGTGTTGAACTCTACAAACAGGCTCAGGTAGTGATGCATGACCAGGCTCCGGCACTGATCGTCGCCCACTCCACCGTGTATGAGCCGGTGCGTAAAGAAGTTAAAGGCTATGTTGTTGATCCATTAGGCAAACACCACTTCGAAAACGTGTCTGTCGAATAATTAAGTACGATAGCTGCCCTCTCTCCTCTCCGGGAGAGAGGGTAAAGTGTTTTCCCTCTGCGGAGGGAATTCCTGTTTGTGAGCAATACAGACGCGCCGCCGCCAGGTGCTGCGTCACTACTGAGAATCCGGGTTATGTTGCAGTTCATTCTCCGACGTCTGGGGCTGGTTATCCCAACGTTTATCGGTATCACCCTTCTCACCTTTGCCTTTGTCCATATGATCCCCGGCGACCCGGTAATGATCATGGCGGGTGAGCGTGGTATCTCTCCTGAGCGTCACGCTCAATTGCTGGCTGAGCTTGGTCTTGATAAGCCGCTTTGGGAACAATATGTCCACTATGTCTGGGGCGTATTACACGGTGACTTAGGCATCTCTCTGAAGAGCCGAATTCCGGTGTGGGACGAGTTTGTGCCGCGTTTTAAAGCGACGCTGGAACTCGGTATCTGCGCCATGATTTTTGCAGTCGCTGTGGGTATTCCGGTGGGTGTGCTGGCCGCCGTCAAACGTGGCTCTATTTTCGATCATACTGCGGTGAGCCTTGCATTGACCGGCTATTCCATGCCTATCTTCTGGTGGGGCATGATGCTGATTATGCTGGTTTCAGTGCAGCTCAATCTGACGCCGGTTTCCGGGCGCGTCAGCGATATGGTGTTCCTTGACGACAGCAATCCGTTAACCGGATTTATGCTGATAGACACCGCCATCTGGGGCGAGCAGGGTAATTTTATTGATGCCCTTGCGCATATGATCCTGCCAGCCATCGTGCTCGGTACCATTCCGCTGGCGGTGATCGTACGTATGACCCGCTCCTCTATGCTGGAAGTGCTGGGTGAAGATTACATCCGTACCGCGCGCGCAAAAGGGCTGACACGCATGCGCGTGATCATCGTGCATGCGCTGCGCAACGCCATGCTGCCAGTGGTGACGGTTATCGGCTTGCAGGTCGGCACGCTGTTAGCGGGCGCGATCCTGACGGAAACCATCTTCTCCTGGCCGGGTCTGGGTCGTTGGTTGATTGATGCGCTGCAACGCCGTGACTATCCGGTGGTGCAGGGCGGAGTATTGCTGGTCGCGACGATGATTATCCTCGTCAACCTGCTGGTCGACCTGCTCTACGGCGTGGTGAACCCGCGTATTCGGCATAAGAAGTAAGGGGCCATCATGTCACAATTTACTGAAAATAAAGTTATTGCTGCACCGGTGCCGATGACGCCGTTGCAGGAGTTCTGGCACTATTTCAAACGCAACAAAGGTGCGGTTGTTGGCCTGGCCTACGTGTTGATCATGTTGATTATCGCCGTGTTTGCTAACTTTCTTGCGCCACACAACCCGGCCGATCAGTTCCGCGATGCGCTGCTGGCGCCGCCGATTTGGCAGGACGGCGGCACCTGGACGCACATTCTGGGTACCGATGATGTGGGCCGCGACACGCTGTCGCGCCTGATGTTTGGCGCCCGTCTGTCGCTGCTGGTGGGCTGCCTGGTGGTCGTACTGTCGTTAATTGCGGGCATCGTGCTCGGCCTGGTAGCCGGTTACTTTGGCGGCGTTATCGATAACATCATCATGCGTGTCGTCGACATTATGCTGGCGCTGCCGAGCTTGCTATTGGCGCTGGTGCTGGTGGCTATCTTTGGCCCGTCGATCGTCAACGCCTCGCTGGCGCTGACGTTTGTCGCCCTGCCGCACTATGTGCGACTCACGCGAGCTGCCGTGCTGGTGGAGGTGAATCGCGACTACGTGACCGCTTCCCGTGTTGCCGGTGCGGGCGCCATGCGCCAGATGTTTGTCAATATCTTCCCCAACTGCCTCGCGCCGCTGATCGTTCAGGCGTCGCTGGGCTTCTCGAACGCCATTCTCGACATGGCCGCCCTTGGCTTCCTTGGCATGGGTGCGCAGCCGCCAACACCGGAGTGGGGCACTATGCTCTCCGACGTGTTGCAGTTCGCGCAGAGCGCCTGGTGGGTCGTGACCTTCCCGGGCGTCGCGATCTTGCTGACGGTGCTGGCATTTAACCTGATGGGTGACGGCCTGCGTGACGCGCTCGATCCCAAACTGAAGCAGTAAGAGGTTCGAGATGGCGTTATTAAATGTAGATAAATTATCGGTGCACTTCGGCGACGTTGGCTCCGAGTTCCGCGCCGTAGACCGCGTAAGTTACAGCGTGAGCCAGGGCGAAGTGGTTGGTATCGTCGGTGAGTCCGGCTCCGGTAAATCCGTTAGTTCACTGGCGATTATGGGGCTGATTGATTTCCCCGGCCGCGTAATGGCCGAAAACCTGGAGTTCAACGGCCAGGATCTGAAACGCATTTCGGAAAAAGAGCGCCGTAGCCTGGTGGGCTCCGAGGTGGCGATGATTTTCCAGGATCCGATGACCAGCCTGAACCCGTGCTACACGGTCGGTTTCCAGATAATGGAAGCGATTAAGGTGCATCAAGGCGGTAATAAGAAAACCCGTCGTCAGCGTGCGATTGACCTGCTGACGCAGGTCGGTATTCCCGATCCGGACTCGCGTCTGGACGTATATCCGCACCAGCTCTCCGGAGGGATGAGCCAGCGCGTGATGATTGCCATGGCGATTGCCTGCCAGCCAAAACTGCTGATTGCCGATGAACCCACCACCGCGCTGGATGTGACCATCCAGGCGCAGATCATCGAGCTTTTGCTGGAGTTGCAGCAAAAAGAGAATATGGCGCTGATCCTGATCACTCACGATCTGGCGCTGGTGGCGGAAGCGGCACACAAAATCATTGTGATGTACGCCGGCCAGGTGGTGGAAAGCGGCGAAGCGAAAGATATCTTCCGCGCGCCGCGTCATCCTTACACCCAGGCGCTACTGCGCGCTCTGCCGGAGTTTGCGCAGGACAAAGCTCGTCTGGCTTCGCTGCCAGGTGTTGTTCCGGGCAAATATGACCGCCCCAATGGCTGCCTGCTGAATCCGCGCTGCCCGTATGCAACGGATAAATGCCGCGAGCAGGAACCGGCACTGAACACCGTCGATGGTGGCCGTCAGTCCAAATGTCACTACCCACTTGATGACGCCGGGAGGCCAACACTATGAGTACGCACGAGGCCACCCCGCAACAGCCGCTGTTGCAGGCTATCGACCTGAAAAAATACTACCCGGTGAAGAAGGGGATGTTTGCCCCGGAACGCCTGGTGAAAGCGCTGGATGGTGTATCGTTCACCCTGGAGCGCGGTAAAACGCTGGCAGTGGTGGGCGAATCTGGCTGTGGTAAATCCACGCTTGGCCGTCTGCTGACGATGATTGAAACCCCGACCGGCGGCGAGCTGTATTACCAGGGGCAGGATCTGCTGAAACACGATCCCCATGCGCAGAAGCTGCGTCGGCAGAAGATTCAGATCGTCTTCCAGAACCCGTATGGCTCGCTGAACCCGCGTAAAAAAGTGGGGCAGATCCTCGAAGAACCTCTGCTGATTAACACTTCTCTCAGCAAAGAGGCGCGTCGGGAAAAAGCGCTGGCGATGATGGCGAAAGTCGGTCTGAAAACCGAGCATTACGATCGCTATCCGCATATGTTCTCAGGCGGTCAGCGTCAGCGTATTGCTATCGCCCGTGGTCTGATGCTCGATCCGGACGTCGTGATTGCTGACGAACCGGTTTCCGCTCTGGACGTATCCGTGCGCGCGCAGGTACTTAACCTGATGATGGATTTGCAGCAGGACTTGGGGCTTTCTTACGTCTTTATCTCCCACGACCTGTCTGTGGTTGAGCACATTGCCGATGAAGTGATGGTGATGTATCTTGGCCGCTGTGTGGAGAAAGGCACGAAAGACCAGATCTTCTCTAATCCGCGTCACCCATACACTCAGGCGCTGCTCTCTGCAACGCCGCGCCTGAATCCGGATGAGCGTCGCGAGCGCATTAAACTGACCGGCGAGCTGCCAAGCCCGCTGAATCCACCGCCGGGCTGTGCGTTTAACGCTCGCTGCTCCCGTCGTTTCGGCCCCTGCACGCAGTTGCAGCCGCAGCTGAAGGACTACGGTGGTCAACTGGTCGCCTGCTTTGCCGTCGACCAGGATGAGAACGGCGAGAAACAGCACGCGTAATCCACTGTGCCCGGCAGCGTTCAGCTTGCCGGGCCTGTCACTTTACTCTGAACCCGCTCAGTCGATATTTTCCGTTGCTGGCAATCCTGATAAACATTTCGGCTTAATTTTTGACACTTCCAATAAATTTACCTTAAAGAAAACGAACGGGGAGATAATTTCTGCAGGAATAAAGGGTTAGCCGAATAAAACAGTTTTATGACTACCAATAATTATTTCTAAATATTTCTATGGGTAAGAAAAAATCAAATGGGTAATTTCTTTGTCTGGATTATTATTCTTTTAATCAAGCGTAAGTTGATATTAATAAATATAAATTTAGTTTAAGTTGGTTTTTATCTCTATGATATCACTGAGTTTTTGGATGTTAATACTTTAATAGATACCGCGACAAAAAAAGATGGCACATGTATGGGTATTGTTTATATATTTACCGAAAATAAACATCGTGTTAGCAATACTGAAATTTAACACGTAAAAACAGGCCGAAGGCCATCGCCGAAACCTTATCTTGTACCCACGCAACACAGCACAGCCAAAATAAAAAGCCACAACTCGACCAATATCCGGGCGCTGAGATCTTTAGCGGTGGTGGGACAATATTATTTTGTAAATCATGAGATTAACAATGAATCATTATGATGATTTGCAGAGGTTTAAGGATAAAACCCGCAACCAAAAACACAATTTTAAGGATCTCTCCGCGCAAAACCCTGGCAACGACCAGGGAAACTGGACGCTGATCCAGCAGCTCTCTCCGGTAACGGATGAATCGACGCTGAGCATGGGCGGCCATGTTTCTGTTCCCGTCCCGCAATCCGTTGAAGCGGATCTCTTTGCCAGCACAGAGAACCCGTCCGCTGCCGACGTCAACGAGCCTGCGTCAACACCCGCTCCTTCTATTTTTCAAGCGGTTGCCAGCCAGATTGCGACAGTCATCCCTCCCCCGACACCCGAGCCCGCCCCGGTGAGAGCGCTGACTGCCGGAGAGGCAAAATCTGCCGCCGTCAATTACGCACAACTCTTCGCCGCCAAAGCGCCGGAAGCAAATCCAAAAACGGAAAAAAACCAGCCATTACACTCGTTGTTAGAAAGGATCGCGTCATGCCGTTGATTTGTGTTTGTTCGCCGAAGGGCGGTGTCGGAAAAACGACCCTGACGGCAAATCTGGCGTATGCGCTGGCCCGTTCAGGCAGTAAAGTGCTGGCGCTCGATTTTGACGTGCAGAATTCGCTGCGCCTGCATTTCGGCGTACCGCTCACGGACGGGCGTGGCTATGTTACCAAAGCGGCGGAATCGTCGGACTGGAGCCAGTTTGTCCTTACTGCGGGCGGCAATATCTTCGTCCTGCCTTATGGCGACGCCACAGAAGAGCAGCGCCTCACATTTGAAGAGCGGCTGGCGAATGACGAGCATTTTTTAACGCGTGGGCTGAATGCGCTGTTGAACTATCCTGGGCTGATTATCGTCGCGGATTTTCCGCCAGGGCCGTCGGCTGCGTTAAAGGCCATGTCGCGGCTGGCTGACGTGCATCTGGTGACGTTGCTGGCGGATACCGCATCACTCTCCCTGCTGCCGCAAATCGAAAACAACCGCCTGACGGGAGAAGTGCTCAACCGTAAAGCCGGCCATTATTTTGTGGTCAACCAGAGCGACAATCGCCGCCAGATCAGCCGTGATGTCACCACGTTTCTTGAACAGCGCCTGGGCAACCAGCTTCTGGGCGTGCTGCACCGCGATGAAAGTGTTGCCGAAGCGAATGCCTCCCAGCAATCGGTGTTCGATTTTAGCCCGGTTTCCGCAGCCGCTTTCGATATTGAACTCATTGCAAAACGCGTCGCCGGCATCTTAGGCGTCAAAATCGGTGACGGGACGGTTCACAACTCGCCGCGCATGTCTGGTTTCTAACGCTCACGGGCAACCTATGAAAAAGCTTCTTTCTGTTTTGCTGGTGCTGGCAATGGTTCCTGTCGCCCTGCTGGTGGTCATTACGCCGATGGACAGCCAAAAGCAGTATATTTTTGGCCTGATCAGCATCGGCATTTTGTTCCTGCTTGGCTTTTGCAAAAAACGCAGTATTTCAGTGATTATGGTCGTGATGTCGGCGCTGTTGTCGACACGCTATATCTATTTCCGCCTGACGCAAACCCTGCATTTTAACTCTGAGATTGAAACCCTGCTTGGCATGGGGCTGTTCCTGGCTGAAGTCTATGTCTGGGTGATGCTGCTGCTGAGCTACCTGCAAACTATATGGCCGCTGAAGCGTGAACTCGTACAACTGCCGGATGATATGAGCCAGTGGCCGACGGTGGATGTCTACATTCCGACCTACAACGAACCGCTGGATGTGGTGCGTGATACGGTGCTCGCCGCGCAGTGTATTGATTACCCGCGCGATAAGATGAACATCTACCTGCTTGATGACGGTAAACGCCGGGAGTTTGCGGTGTTCGCCGCCGATGTCGGCGTCGGGTATATCACCCGTAACGACAACGCGCACGCCAAAGCTGGCAACCTGAACCACGCGATGAAGCTTACCCACGGCGAACTGATCTGTGTCTTCGACTGCGACCATGTCGCCACGCGAATTTTCCTGCAAGCCACGGTCGGCGGTTTCCTGAAAGATCCGAAACTGGCGCTGGTGCAGACGCCACATTACTTCTATTCACCGGATCCGTTTGAACGCAACCTGTCGGTAGGCTGTAACATTCCCAATGAAGGCTCGCTGTTCTACGGCCCGATCCAGCAAGGCAACGACAACTGGAACGCCACATTTTTCTGCGGTTCGTGCGCGGTGATCCGTCGCAGCGCGCTGGAGGAAATTGGCGGTTTTGCCGTGGAAACGGTGACCGAAGATGCACATACTGCGCTGAAATTACAGCGCCTGGGCTGGGGTACGGCGTTTGTCGATATCCCGTTGGCGGCCGGTCTGGCGACAGAACGTCTGGTACTGCATGTGATCCAGCGTACCCGCTGGGCGCGCGGTATGACGCAGATTTTCCGCCTCGATAATCCGCTGCTGGGACGCGGGCTGACCCTTCCGCAGCGCCTGTGCTACCTGAGCGCTATGCTTTATTACCAATTTGCGCTGCCGCGAATCGCCTTTTTGACCGCGCCGCTGGCTTATTTGCTGTTTAACCTGAACATTATTCACTCCTCGGCCAGTCTGGTCTTCGCCTACGCGCTGCCGCATTTGTTCCTTGCGGTGTACGTTAACTCGCGTCTGAACGGACGTTTCCGTTACAGCTTCTGGGGAGAGATTTATGACATCGTGCTGGCATTCCATATTGTCCTACCGACAATGGTCACCATGCTGTTCCCGAAACGTGGGAAATTTAACGTCACCGATAAAGGCGGGCTGCTGAACGTTGGTTATTTTGATTTCAGCGTGGTGCGCCCGCATTTGATTATCGCGGTCTTGCTGGCAGCCGGCGTGGTTGCCGGGATTGTCCGCGCCTGCGCCCATGATTACTTTGGTGTCGATCCGCGCGTTATCGCCCTCAATGTTGGCTGGGGGCTATACAGTCTGATCTTCCTGCTGGCGGCGATTGCCGTGGCGCGGGAAACCCGGCAGACCCGCAAAACAATCCGTATTGATGTCGATATTCCGGTGTTGATCCACTATGCCAGCGGTATTACCTCGCGCAGCCAGACCGCCGATTTATCGATGGGCGGCTGTCGCATCGTGGTACCGGACGAACGCCACCAGAGCGATGAAATTGAAGAGATTGAACTGCTGCTGCAATCGGGCGCGATTGTCATTCCGGTTCGCATCATCGCCAGCGATGCAGAGTATATCCGCTTGATGTTTGACGATATTCCGCCGTCGCGCCGCCGTGAACTGGTGCGCGTGGTGCTTTCCCGCGCGGACGCGTGGATCCATCCGCCGAAACCGCAGGACAACCCGTTCCGCTCGATGCTGACCATTGTGCGCAGCGTCTTTGATCTCTTCTGGCTGACCTGGAAATCGCGTCGGGAAAACCGCCGCCTGCGGGCAGAGCTGGCGGCGAAGGCGGAGGAGGGCAGCGTATGAAACGTCTGACAACGCTGGCTATGCTGGTCGGTACACTGTTTATGGTGCCGCTGCACAGTGAGGAAACAACGGTTTCGTCGCTGCTGCCGGTCGATTTACCCTCGCCGACAACGGCGCAAAGCACATCGGCCTTTGTGCCCTCTGTGGTCAACAGCGTTAGTCTGGCGCAGATGGGGCAACCGCAGGGGTTAACCCTGAGCGGCGGCCAGCTCCAGAGCGGCGTCGATTTTACGCTACCGATGGATCAGGTGATTACCAACGCCCGGCTGGCGCTGAATCTGAAGATCTCCCCGGCAATGGCGGCGCGTAATGCTACCCTGCAATTGATGCTTAACGGCCAGCCGCTGGGCACCGTACCGCTGACCGCGACCGATAGCGATTTGTCGCGCTACCAGCTGGATATTCCGGCAGCGCTGATGGTTTCCAGCAACAACCTGAGCTTCAAAATCAATGATGGCGATGCGATGCAGTGCCAGCGCGATCTGAACGATAAGTATCGTGTCACTGTCCTGCCGGATTCGCGTTTTGAGCTGGAAGGTCAGCAACTGGATGTCGGCGACGATCTGAGCCACTTCCCGCGCCCGTTCTTTGACAGCATGCAGATGTCGCCGACGACCATTGCGATGGCGTTCGGCGCGACGCTGAGCGCCGATGCTATTAGCGCGGGCGCATTGATCTCCTCGTGGATGGGGAGCGAGGCCGATTATCGCGGCATCTCGTTTGCGGCATTTCACGATCGTCTGCCGGAACAGAACGGTATCTTGATCGGCCATCCCGGTGAGCAGATCGGCGGCCTGACGCTGCCGCAAACCACGCAACCGTTGTTGAAAATCATCGATAACCCGACGAACCCGGTGTACAAACTGCTGCTGGTCGTTGGCAAAGATGAGCATGAACTTCGCGCGGCGGCCTGGCGGCTGACGCGGGGCAATTTTACGCCGCAAACATCTGCGCTCGATGTTACGGCGCAGACCATTCCATTGAGCAAACCTTATGATGCGCCGCGCTGGATCCCAACCGATCGTCCCATCAAGCTTCATGAGTTGATCCGCAAAGATCAAACCCTGACCGCCACCGGGATCTGGCACTCGCCGTTGCAGGTGGCGTTTCGCGCTGCGCCGGATCTGTTTTTGTGGGACGGCGAAACCATCCCACTGCATATTGGTTACCGCTTCCCGACGGAAAACTGGATCGACGAGCAGCGCTCCTGGCTGAGCATGACGATGAACGACACTTTCCTGCACAACCTGCCGGTCAATAAACAGGGCGCGCTGGAAACGCTGTGGCACAAACTGGGCGGCGATGCGCGTCAGGAGGCGTTCGATATGCCGCTGGAACCGTACATGATCTACGGCGATAACCAGCTCTCGCTCTACTTCAACATCGTGCCGAAAGAGAATGCGCCGTGCAGCACCTTGCTGAACAACAACATCAAGAGCCGCATTGACGATGATTCATGGATCGATTTAAGCCACACGCGTCACTTTGCGCTGCTGCCGAACCTCTCCTATTTCGTTGGTGCGTCGTTCCCGTTTACTCGCATGGCGGACTACGCAGAAACGGTGCTGATGCTGCCGAAAAATCCGTCAGAAACGCAGCTCGCCACGCTGCTGGATATGGCTGCGCGCTCCGGTAATGCCACCGGAACGGCGCTGGGACATAACCGCGTGGTGCTCGGCGTTCCCACCGGCGGCGGTCTGCAGGAACTGGTGCGCGATCGCGACGTGCTTGCGGTCACGGGCATGGATCAGCACGACTTCAACCATGCGCTGCTGGCGGACTCGCCGTTTATCACCCATGACAACACGCTGGGCGTGCGCGCACCGTCTCTGTGGCAGAAAGCGCAGCGCTGGATGGCGGGCGACTGGGCGGCCGAAGGGCTGGAGGCTGACCGCTACTTCTCCTCTAACGAAGCGTGGCGCGGCTTTATCAGTTTCCGCTCACCATGGAATGATGGGCGTCTGGTGGTACTGGCGCTGGGCAGCAGCGATGAACAGCTTTCGCACCTGCATAACGATCTGGCCTCGTCGCGCATTAACGCCGGTATTCGCGGCGATGCCGCCATCATCACCAATGAAAACGGCGTGCGCAGTTTCCGCGTCGGCGAACAGTTCCCGAGCGGTCAAATGCCTCCGCAAATGATGGTGGTCTGGTATGCCAACCAACACTCAGCGCTGCTGGCCATTCTGGGACTGTTGGTCGGTTCGCTGGCGGGCTGGTTGCTCTTTCTGGCGCTGAAAAAGCGTGAGCGTAAACGTCTGAATCCGGAGAACAGCAAGTGAAAAGGGTGACCACAATGCGAAACAAAACCGCCCACCGGTGGACGACGGTTTGCCTCTCCGGCGCACTTGCGCTCAGCGTCGCCGGGCAGGCACAGGCCGCGCCGAATGATGCGGCCTTAAAAGCGCTGTTTGATCAGGCCAACTACTGGCATGAAAAATCCCATGACGACCTGGCGATGGAGTCACTGAAAAAGGTGTTAATGGTTGATGCCAATAACACCCAGGCGATGTACCTGATGGCGCTGTGGGCGCAGCAAAATGGTGATTTGCAGACAGCCGCGCAGTGGCGTTCGCGGCTGGCACAAACCGCGCCTGGCGATGGCGAATTGCAAGCGCTGGATAACGCCAAGCAGATGGCGCTGGTGCCGCAAAGCCAACTCACATTGGCGCGTCAGCAGGCGCGGAGCGGTAATATTCTGGCTGCGCTGGAGACCTGGCGCAGCCTGTTTAACGGCAATACGCCGCCGCCGGGTCTGGCGCCGGAATATTACCTGACGATGGCGAGCGACAAAGCGCTCTATCCACAGGCGCTGGCGCAGATGCAGCGCATTGTGGCACAGAACCCGCAGGACAATGCCGCGCGCGTGGCGCTGGGCAAGATGCTCACCTGGCGTGAAGAGACGCGCCGCGACGGAATTTTACTGCTCGAACCGATGGCCAGCGGCAGCAAAGATGCCGATGCCGGTTTACGTCAAGCACTGCTATGGCTTGGGCCGCAGTCCGGCGATGAGCGCTTCTACGACACCTGGCTGCAGCGCCATCCGCAGGACAGCGAAGTTCAGGATTACTACCGCAAAAACATCGGTGGCGCGGCTAAAGGCGCGGGCTTTACCGCCCTGAACAGCGGCGACAGCAGTACGGCGAAGCGGCAGTTTGAACAGGTGCTGCAAACCAACCCGCAGGATGCTGATGCGCTAGCGGGCATGGGTTATATCGCCCAGCGCAATGGTGACTATCAGGCGGCGGCGCAATACCTGAACCGGGCAGCGAGCCAGGGCGGCGATGCCTCCGCCGAGCGCAAAACGCAGGCGGAAGATGCGGCGTTTTACGGCCAGCTGGCGCAGGCGCAACAGGCGCTAAAAGAGGGCAATGTCAGCCAGGCGCTGGCCTTATCCGCACCGCTGGCGCAGCAGAGCGGCGAGCGGGGAACGGCGGCAAAACTGTTCCGCGCCGATGTGTTACGCCAGAACAAAGATTACCCGCAGGCGGAACAGGCGCTGCGCGCCATTCTGAACGACCAGCCACAGAATGCCCCGGCGCGCGAAAACCTCTATTACGTTCTGCGCGATCAAAACAAGACGGCAGAAGCCCAGAGCATACTGCGAACCTTACCGGCCAGCTTGCAGGCGAAGCTGCAACCGCGCGTGGTGACCGGCGCGCCGGGCGATCCGCTGCGTCGTCAGGCGCAACAACTGGCCGCCAGCGGCAATACGCCGCAGGCGATTGCCCTGTTGCGTCAGGGCGTTGAGCGGTTGCCGGACGATCCGTGGCTGCGTCTCGATCTGGCGCGATTATTACGGCAATCTGGCCAGCAGAGTGAAGCGGCGAACGTCATGCTTCCGGCGCAAAGCAGCGGCGCGGGTGCCAGTTCCCTGTATGCCGCCGCGTTGTTCGCCAGTGAAAATGGCGGCTGGCAGCAGGCCAGCTCGTTATTGTCGCGAATCTCGCCTACGGGGCAAAACAGCCAGACGCGCGATCTCGCCCGCCGGGTGAACTACAACCTGCAAATGGCGACCGCCGATCGTTACCTGGCACAGGGCAATACTGTTGCCGCGTCGAATACCCTGAAAGCGCTCGCCAGCACGCCGCCGGAAAGCCCGGCCGATGCCGGGAAACTGGCGCGGATGCTGGCGCAAATCGGCGATCTGACAACAGCGGTTTCGTTGGTGCGGGCGAATATGCAGCAGGGTGTGCAGGGCAATGCCGGGGATTACGCCGATCAAATTGCCGTGCTGAATCAGGCCGGGCTGAGCCAGGAAGCGCAGACGTTTGTTTCCAGCCCGGAGATGCAGGCGCGCAGCACCCCGGCGCAACTGGCGGGTGTACGTAATAGTTATGTTATTAATGAAGCCGATCGTCTGCGCGAGCAGGGTAACTATGCTGCCGCCTATGACAAACTGATTCGCGCGTTGCAAAGCGATCCGCAGAATACCGATTTGATGTTCGCCATGGGCCGTCTCTACCAGAGCGGCAAAATGAACAAAGAAGCGAGCGTTCTGTATGACTACCTGATGACACGCGACAGTGACGATCAGGCCGCGCGCGTCGGCGCGATTGATGTGGCGCTGGCGGAAAATAACGTTGATAAAGCACAGATGCTGGCGAATGGCCTGCGCAGTAACAGTTCACCGGAGCGCCTGCTGCTGCTGGCGCGGCTGGAAGAGGCAAAGGGCAACCATCAGCAGGCGATGACCTTGTTGCGTAGCGCACGCGGCAAGCTGGTGGGGCTGGAGTCAACCAACAGCGCGGCCACGCCGACAATTGGTGGCGTTTTGTTGGCTGATAACCCGTTTATGACCACCAGTAAAACCACGGCTGACACGGCTGTGCCGCAGTCGCTGTATGGGCAGACGTTACCGTGGCAGGTGGCGCAGGTCGCCCGAGAGCCGGGCAGTAATCTGCCGGGCACCACACGTACCGATCTGCCGGTGGAAACGGCGCAAAGCCGTACGCTGCGCCAGGTGGATGACATGATGCAGCAGATGAACGAAAAAACCGGAATGTGGCTGCAAGGTGAAGTGGATATTCGTGGTCGCGATGGGGAAACCGGCACCAGCAAGTTAACGGAAGCGAAAGCGCCGCTGACCTGGTCCAGCTCGCCGTTCGGCGATGCACGCTTTGAATTTACTGCCACGCCAGTCAGCCTCAGTTCCGGTAGCGCTTCAGGCGACGCCTGGCGTCGTTATGGTTCAAACCCGCTGGCGGATGCGGCGAGCAATATTGCCACTTCCATCAGCAATGCCAACAGTTCTACGGCAACGGACGGCAGCGATAAATTTACCGATCTGGCGCGTTACGCTGATGCCAGCAAACTGACGCCATTTACCGATGAGGGTTACAACAACCTGACCTCTTTATTGGGTTCGAGCCGCCTTAAAAGCCTGAGCGCATCGAACTACAAGAAGAATTACAACGATGCGATTAACGCCTCTACCGATTCGCAAAATGCCAGCGGTGTAGAGCTGAATATGGCGCTCAGCGGCGACAGCTACAAGCTGGATATCGGCAGTACGCCGCTCGGGCAGGATCTTACCTCGCTGGTGGGCGGCGTGAAGTGGTCGCCGAAACTGACCAACTACCTGACGCTGATCTTTACCGGCGAGCGCCGCGCAATCACCGATAGCCTGCTGTCGTATGTCGGGCTACAGGATAAATACTCCGGTCAGCGCTGGGGGCAGGTTACCAAAAACGGCGGATCGGTACAGTTAAGTTACGATGATGGCGATGCCGGGTTTTACGTTGGCGGCGGGGGTTACAGCTATCTCGGAACGGACGTTGCCAGCAACACCAGCATGAACGCCAATGCCGGGGTCTATTTACGCCCGTGGCACGACGATTTCCGCCAGTTGCAGGCCGGTTTGAGCATGAGCTGGATGGATTTCTCGAAAAACCTCAGCTACTTCACCTACGGCCAGGGCGGTTACTTCAGCCCGCAGAACTATGTCAGCGTCTCTTTACCGGTCGATCTTTCGCAGAAAATCGATAACTGGAAGCTAAGCATCGGCGGCGCTGTGGGTTATCAATCTTATACCCAGGATAAAAGCGACTATTTCCCGACCGAGCCTGAGGCACAGAAGATGCTCCAGCAACTGGCGGATCTGGGCTTTATTAAAGAGGCGCAGTACCAGGGCACTTCGCAAAACGGTATCGGCTACAACTTCCATGCGGGGCTAGATTACAACGTGAATAAAAATATGACGGTGGGCGGCAGAGTCGGCTATGACACCTTCGGCAATTATAACGAAAGCACCGCCGGGATTTGGCTCCGGTACATGTTGGGAGACAAATGATGACACACACTTCTGCTACGCCGTTGCTCTCGTGGTTTCAGCAGCAGCAAACGGCACCAGGCTGGTTCGATCTGCTGAGCGTAATGATTGACGGTATGGTAAGCAACGTCGGCGAAGCGGAAAGTCTGCCGTTCCTGCGACAGATGGGCAACGCGATGGCAGAACGTACGCCGCTTCCGCCGTCGGAAACCGTGGGCGAACTGGAAGCCAATATCAATGCGCAACTGGCGCTATTCAACTGGGGTTTTATCGATATTGATACCCGTGATGACGGGCTGGCATTTCGTCATCAGGGCTTGCCGGTCGCGCGGGAAGAAGCGCACCGCACCCGCTGGTGCTTTGCCTTTTGCGCCGTGCTTGAGGGGCTGTATACCCGCTGGATGCAGGAGCAGGGCGGCGCGGCAAGTCTCGTTTTTACCCGCGAAAGGCTCTATTCTGTGTCGGATGTTCTCTTCCGTTACGCTAACCCAAGTGAGTAAATCCATGTTGAAGCGCGTATTCGCCGCACTGGTGGTGATGGTGAGTTTGTTGTTTACGTCATTTTCCCAGGCTTCTGCGGCCTGGGATAGTTATAAAGCCCGTTTTTTGATGCCGGATGGGCGCGTCGTCGATACTGGCAATAAAAACGTTTCCCATACTGAAGGCCAGGGTTACGCCATGTTGATGGCGGTGGGCAGTGATGACCGGACGGCCTTTGACAGCATATGGAATTGGACCAATAAGACCCTGAGGAATAAAGATAACGGCCTGTTTTTCTGGCGTTATAACCCGGTAGAAGCCGATCCTGTTGCCGATAAAAACGATGCGACGGATGGCGATGTTCTGCTGGCCTGGGCGCTGCTGAAAGCAGGGCTGCGCTGGAATGTTCCGGCTTATACCAGCGCGTCAGATGCTATCACGCAGGCCGTGCTGAAAAATACCGTGGTGAGTTATGCCGGTTACCGCGTGATGCTGCCGGGCGCGAACGGCTTCAATCTCAACACCTATGTGAACCTGAATCCCGCCTATTTCATCTTCCCTGCGTGGCAGGATTTCGCGAAACGTAGCCACCAAGTGGTGTGGCGCGATTTGATCACCGACGGGCAAAAACTGCTGGGAAAAATGCGCTTTGGTAAAGTGCAGCTCCCGACAGACTGGGTTTCGCTGGCGGCGGATGGCAGTCTTTCCCCGGCGAAAGAGTGGCCGCCGCGCATGAGTTATGACGCTATCCGTATTCCGCTGTATATCAGTTGGCAGGATCCGCAAAGCGCGTTGTTGACGCCGTGGCGTAACTGGTTGCAGGGCTTTAACCGCAATCAGACGCCGGCCTGGGTGAATGTGACGACCAACGAAACAGCGCCTTATATGATGAATGATGGTTTGCTGGCGGTACGTGATTTAACGCTGGGAGAACGACTGGCTGAGCCGCAAATCACCGCGCAGGATGATTACTACTCTGCCAGCCTGAAGATGCTGGTGTGGCTGGCGCAGCAGCGCTAACCGACTGCCCTCTCCCTTGCAGAAGAGGGCGAAGGAGGTTACTGCGGATACGGTACCCAGTCGCCGCCATCCAGGCGAACATATGGCTTGTTCTGGTACTGCAACACAATGGCGTTGGCGTTTTCAGAAACCGGTGCCGTTTGCGGCAGATTGCTGGTGAGTTGCTGCCAGTTGACACTGTCCTCGGTGAAGATTTTGCCATCCAGCACACGCGTCACCAGCTCTGATATCGCCAGGAAGCTGCTTGGTTGGTTAATCTCAATCGGCGCGCCCTGATGTGGCGCTTTCATGCCGAATAATTTAATCGCTGTCGGTACGTTGGTAATTGACGGGCTTGGGATATCACGCAGGCCGGAAACCTGCATTTTGTCGCCCTTCAGCGCCGCGCCGTGTTCTGGCACTATCACTACCATCACTTTACGCCCGGATTTTTCCAACTGCGTGAAGAAGGCATCCAGCTCATCAAACAGTTTCTGCGCGCGCAGTTTGTAATCCGCCGTTTTATGATCCCCCGGATAGTGGTTCCCGTCGTGCAGCGTCAGCAGATTATAGAAGGTTGCAGTGCGCTGCCCCTGTTTGAAACTGTCCGACTCCATCCAGCGGTTCAGCACGGCGGTATCGTCATAGACAGGCGAACCATCAAAAGAGAGCAGTACAGGTGGCAGGCCAGACTGAGCCATCAACGGTACTTGCACGCCGCCGTTATCGCGGATCTCTTTCAGGAAGCCGCCAAACTCGCCGTTATGGTCCATCATCAACTGCTGGGAAAAACCAAGTTTCGACAGATTATCAAACAGATAGCATTGGTTATTAGCCTGCTGATAGAGATTTTTGTGCGACGACTGGCCGCAGCTGGCGCGCAGCAAACGAATCGCCGCCGGGCCGCTGTAAGCAGTAGCAGAATTGAAGTGTTTAAATACAATGTCAAAATGCGACCACAGCGGGTGCGACATTAACCCTGCCGCTTCGACATCGTCCCATGAGAGGGAACAGATATTGATGATCAGCAGGTCAAACGGCTGAGCGTCAGCGGGAAGCTGCGCCGGGAAAGTGCTCTGACGCTTCTCTTCCGAGGCGTAAAAACTGGTAAGATAAGCATTCAGGTTTTCCGAGGTCGGCGGCGCGGTTTGCGCAGGCATATCGCCGACTACCGGAGGATTGCCTGCCGCCGCGACGGTTGCAGCCGCACCGCCGCCGGTCATTGTGACCGTAGTGGTTGGCTGGCCACCAGGCCATAAGTTAAGTGCCGGCCCGGTCAGGGTCAGCACGTTCAGCCAGATCATAGTGGCGACGACAAACACGGTAACGCGGATCCATTGCGACAAAAACAGCCACGCCACCAGCAGGACAAAAACCCCGCCAATCATTTGCCAGTTGATAAAACGGGTCACCAGATCAAGCAGATAGTCGGCGCTGAAACCCGCAACCTGCGAGCCCTGACTCATAATACTTTCCGGGCCGGGCAGCCAGGTGTCATGCCAGAAGAGACCAAAACCAATCGGCAGTGCGACCCAGTGACGCAGAAGATGTAACCTCACGCGTGGCAACGGCATCAGCAGGAATGCCATAAATACCAGGTTCAGCAGCGGATGAAAGTTAAGGTAGCCCGCCCATAACAAACCGAATTTAAGCAGAAAATAGAAATTCCAGCCGGAGAGCCCGCGCCAGTATTGCCAAAGCGGTAAAGGCGTTTCAGGGGTTATAGATGAATTAGTCATGTTTGCGGTCTGCCTTGACAAACGATTCCCGGCGCAACATTCCTGCCGGTTTTACATAGCGAGGTCTGGTCAATAAGATTCGAAACGCGGACCGGATAGGGCGTATCCAGTGGCGTGCAAGGTAGCCCAGCGGGAAAAAGATCAGCGCACAGAAGATGATAAGCTGAACGATATCGCTGACTGACATCATGATGCGTGCTCCGTGGTGTGGCTGAATAAGCGGTAAGGCTCCGGAATACGGCGCCAGCCAGTACCGTCATGTTCGGCATTAATGACTTTCTTCGTTTTGGCAGTATCAGGCAGCGGTTTAGGCAGTTTTTCCGGCGTCAACGTGTGCATTTGCACCAGCTCTGCGGCGATCTGATTATCTTCAAACCACACCATTCGGTTTGAGAAGATGTCGGTCGTTGGCAGCGGGAAAATATGGTTCAGGGCGGTATCAAGATCGTTGACCCGGCAAAAGGACAAAAACAGCACCAGTCGGTTGTCGCTCATGCTGACGATATCCCCCATGCGGTTGGGGCGACAGAGGGTAAGCGCCTGTTCGACGCGAATGCCCGGTACCGGGCGCAGCGCAACCATTACCCCTTTGCCATCCGGCGGCAACAGTTGGTTATTGACCATATTGCTTATTGCATCGCAGAAGACATTCCACGGCTGGTAGCCGCGCAGCTTCAGAGGCTGGGTCATGGAAAGCAGGGTGGTGATATCTTCCGGCACCAGCCGGTTGAATTGTTGTCCCTGCACGCTTTCAATCAGCGTCAGGCAGCGCGACAGCGGCGCGTTCCAGGGAACAACCATATTCGCACCGCAGCCCAGCAACAATCGCTCATCGGTTGCGCGCAGGCTGACCTGGCTTTCACGGACGATAATTTTTAAACCACTGCCGCGCTGGCGGCGCAGGGTATGTACCTGGCGAGCGATGCTGTCGATCTGGTTGTTTTGCGCCAGCGAGAAAATCAGCGTTGCCGCCTGGCTTGAGCGGGCTTCTTCAAACAGGGCTTCGTTTGTTTTAAATAAAGACCAATATTCGGAAAGCGGCGGTGCACCTTCCAGAACCGCCACATTACTTAATATTCTTTTTTCATCGCTGCGCGGTTGTACGGCGGTTTCTTCCTGCTTCGCTAATTGCCACTGTTCATCATGGTGATGAAGAATCAGTTGCTGTCGGGCGCTGATCCCTTTTTCATTACACCACCAGGCGACATCGTAAAGATGCATGCCGTTTTGATAGCGTAAACTTGCCAGACCAAACAGTGAGCGATATTCACTCATCAAGATCGAGGCTTGTTTGTCATTGTTGCTGCCAGGATTAATAACAAGCAAAGTGCAGTTATGATATTTCGCCCACTTATGCGTTTTTTCTAACCATTTATGTATTTTGGGGTTAGGAATATTCTGCCAGAAATTATTAGCGCAGAGCAGTATAAGAAAATAATTCTCAGGCTCAATGGTGCAAAGCAAATCGCGGGTGAAAAAGTGTAGGCTATTACTCTGGTTTGGCATGGAAAAGAGACGAATTTTTTTTGGGCCGTGATTTTTATCCAGTTTAAGAATGCCCCGTAGATCGTGATTCATACCGATGATCGCGACGTTTGCCTCGGTATCTTGCTGTGCAATAGTTTGATTCAGAAGGCTAAATGCGTCATTTTCGCGATCGGCATTTAGCCACCAAACACCGCCCGTAGGCATATGCCGCAGTTCGTCCCATAAAGACCGAATGCCAATAGAAAATATGGGGTCCACGATGTCCCTCTTGAAACAAATTTGTCTGTATCTCAGTTTACTAGCGAAAACTAAGAAATAAACATAAGATTGAAATTAAAGAATATCAGTTTTAGCATGTAAATGCGTTTTATCGGCCATGATGCCTTGCTACAATCAGTTCATGTGTTTTTATTCAAAGAGATTGGGCCACAATGCACAATGATGAACCCAAAACGCAAACAGACCCAACCCTGGGTTATACATTCCAAAATGATTTTTTGGCGCTGAGTAAGGCTTTTTCACTACCCGAAATAGATTACGCCGATATTTCCCAGCGTGAACAGTTGGCTGCGGCTATTAAACGCTGGCCGCTGCTGGCTGAATTATCCCGTCAACAATAAGAATAAGGCAACTGTAGATGACCATTTTGGGGTTACAGGGGATCCGTGGCGGTGTGGGTACAACATCGATTACAGCGGCTCTGGCCTGGTCATTGCAATTATTAGGCGAGTCGGTGCTGGTTATTGATGCCTGTCCCGACAACCTTCTGCGCCTGTCATTTAATGTCGATTTTGCCAGCCGTGGTGGCTGGGCGCGCTCAGTGATTGATGGCCAGGACTGGCGCGATGCTGGCATGCGCTATACCTCGCAGCTGGATATATTGCCGTTCGGTCAGCTCACGGCGAGCGAGTGGGATTCTATTCATCAGCATAACGCGTTAAACCAGCCTGCTTCTCTTTTACAGGCGTTAAAAACGCAGCAACAGTATCACTGGGTGCTCATCGATCTGCCACACGGTTTTTCACCGTTGACGCGGCAATTCGTCGCCGCGTGCGATCATGTTTTCACCATTATCAAACCCGATATCAATTGCCATATTCGTCTGCATCAGCAGCCGCTACCTGAAGGGGCGCATATTCTGATTAACGACCTGCGGATCGGTAGCCAGTTGCAGGACGATCTGTGGCAGGTCTGGCTGCAAAGCCAGACGCGCATCCTGCCGACCACTATCCATCGTGATGAAGCGTTGGCGGAGTGTCTGGCATCGAAACAACCCCTGGGTGAATATCGCAGTGACTCGCTGGCCGCAGAAGAGATGGTGACGCTGGCGAACTGGTGCCTGCTGCATTGTGCACAGCCACGCGAAGGTGGCGAGCGAGAGAGGAACCTGACATGAGCGGCCTGGTTACCTGGCTGCTGATCCCACCGGTCAGCGCACGCTTACGCGCGCGCTATCAGCACTATCGCCAGCATGGCGCGTCGTGGTTCAGCGCGGCTTCTGGCTGCTTCTGGGTTATCCTGGGCTGGCTGTTTATCCCGCTTGAGTATCCGCACTGGCAGCAGTTGCGGGCGCAGCAGCAGCACTGGTTTCCGCATATCGATCCTGACAGACCGCGCCCGCTTGATCCTGCGCGCTATCTGCTGCAAAGCCTCTGGTTGCTGGTGACATTACCCTGGGGGCCGCCGAAATCGGCGCGGCGCCAACGTTTTGCCCGTATCCGCGCATTACGTGGGCGCTGGTATCACTGGCTTGATACCTTGCCGCAGCGCGTAACGCATCGCACGGGTCATCTCGATTACCAAAAAGAGCTTGGTCATATCAGCCCGCACCTGCGGCGCTTTATTTTAGGCGTCATTGTGGTGTTTTCGCTGATCCTCGCCCTGTTGTGCATTACACAGCCGTTTAACCCGCTGTCGCAGTTCGTTTTCCTGCTGCTGCTGTGGGGCGTTGCGCTGCTGGTGCGTCGCATTCCGGGACGCTTTTCAGCGCTAATGCTGATTGTGCTGTCGCTGACTGTCTCTTGTCGCTATATCTGGTGGCGCTATACCTCAACCCTCAACTGGGACGATCCGGTCAGCCTGGTGTGTGGCCTGGTGTTGCTGTTTGCCGAAACTTACGCCTGGATAGTGCTGGTGCTGGGCTATTTCCAGGTAGCCTGGCCGCTGAACCGCCAGCCGGTGCCGCTCCCGAAAGATATGTCGTTGTGGCCGTCGGTAGATATCTTCGTGCCGACCTATAACGAAGATCTCAATGTGGTGAAAAACACCATTTACGCGTCGCTCGGTATCGACTGGCCGAAAGACAAACTCAAAATCTGGATCCTCGATGATGGCGGCCGCGAAGAGTTTCGCCAGTTCGCCAGTACAGTGGGCGTGGAGTATATCGCCCGCACGACGCATGAGCATGCGAAAGCCGGGAACATCAATAACGCGCTGAAATATGCGAAGGCCGAGTTTGTCTCGATTTTCGATTGCGACCACGTTCCGACGCGCTCTTTCCTGCAAATGACAATGGGCTGGTTCCTGAAAGAGAAAAAGCTGGCGATGATGCAGACGCCACACCACTTTTTCTCGCCGGACCCGTTTGAACGTAACCTCGGTCGCTTTCGTAAAACGCCTAACGAAGGCACGTTGTTCTATGGTCTGGTGCAGGATGGCAACGACATGTGGGATGCCACTTTCTTTTGCGGCTCCTGTGCGGTTATTCGTCGTGGGCCGCTGGATCAGATTGGCGGGATTGCGGTGGAAACCGTCACCGAAGATGCGCATACCTCGCTGCGTTTACATCGCCTGGGGCATACCTCTGCGTATATGCGTATTCCGCAGGCGGCAGGGCTGGCGACCGAGAGCCTTTCGGCGCACATTGGTCAGCGTATTCGCTGGGCGCGCGGCATGGTGCAGATTTTCCGCCTCGACAACCCGCTGCTTGGTAAAGGGCTGAAACTGCCGCAGCGACTGTGTTACGCCAACGCCATGTTCCACTTCTTATCGGGTATCCCGCGGTTGATCTTTCTGACCGCGCCGCTGGCGTTTCTGCTGTTGCATGCCTACATCATTTACGCCCCGGCGCTGATGATCGCTCTGTTCGTGCTGCCGCACATGATTCACGCCAGCCTGACGAACTCGAAGATTCAGGGGAAATATCGCCACTCTTTCTGGAGCGAGATCTACGAAACGGTGCTGGCATGGTATATCGCGCCGCCTACGTTGGTGGCGCTGTTCAACCCGCACAAAGGTAAGTTTAACGTCACCGCCAAAGGCGGGCTGGTGGCAGAGGAGTATGTGGACTGGGTGATCTCTCGTCCTTACATCTTCCTGGTACTGCTTAACCTGGCGGGGGTGTTGGTGGGGGTCTGGCGCTATTTCTACGGCCCGGAGAACGAAGTGCTCACCGTGTTCGTCAGTATGATCTGGGTGTTCTACAACATGGTTATTCTTGGCGGCGCGGTAGCGGTATCGGTCGAAAGCAAACAGGTGCGCCGCGCGCACCGTGTCGAAATCTCCCTGCCAGCGGCCATTGCCCGTGAAGATGGGCATCTTTTCTCCTGTACCGTCCATGACTTCTCCGACGGTGGCATGGGCATCAAGATTAATGGCCAGGGGCAGGTGCTGGAAGGGCAGAAAGTGAACCTGCTGCTGAAGAGAGGCCAGCATGAGTATGCATTTCCAACTACGGTAGCGCGCGTCATTGGTAACGAGGTCGGTCTGCAACTGATGCCGCTCACCACCAAACAACATATCGATTTTGTGCAGTGTACCTTTGCCCGTGCAGACACATGGGCGCTGTGGCAGGACAGCTTCCCGGAAGATAAGCCTCTGGAAAGTCTGTTTGATATTTTGAAACTGGGTTTCCGCGGCTACCGCCATCTCGCGGAATTTGCTCCGCCGTCCGTCAAAGTGATTTTCCGCTCATTCACCGATCTGGTGGTCTGGGTGGTGTCATTTATTCCGCGTCGTCCGGCACGGAATATGGCCGTGCAGCAACCAACGACGTGACTGGCTCAACAATGATGAAAACGCGATGAAAAGAAAACTTTCCTGGATTTGTGCTGTGGCGGTAGGGGTGAGCGCCCTGACTTCAATGATGACGTCTGCCGCGCCCTCGCTTCCGGTGCCTAATGTCCCGACTGTCACACCGGCTACGGATCCGGTCGCAATGCCTGCGCCTCAGCAAGCTGAATCGCTGACGACAACAACGCCGACCGCAGGGAATGTTGTGGGTCAGGTGATGCCAGGCGCTAATGCGCCGGTGGTGTCGACAGATTCGCCATCCCGCGACGTGAAACTCACCTTCGCGCAGATCGCACCGTCGCCGGGCAGTATGGTGCTGCGCGGCATTAACCCGGACGGTGGCGTTGAGTTTGGTATTCGTAGCGACGAAGTGGTGTCAAAAGCGGTACTTAACCTTGAGTACACACCATCGCCGTCACTGTTGCCGGTACAATCCCAGTTAAAGGTTTATCTGAATGATGAGTTGATGGGTGTCTTGCCGGTCACCAAAGAGCAGCTCGGTAAGAAGACATTGGCGCAGGTGCCGATCAACCCTCTGTTTATTACCGATTTCAACCGCGTACGGCTGGAGTTTGTCGGCCACTATCGCGATGTGTGTGAAAACCCGGCCAGCAGCACGCTGTGGCTGGATATTGGTCGTAGCAGTTCGCTTGATATGACCTACCAAAGTCTGCTGTTGAAAAACGATCTTTCCCACTTCCCTGTGCCGTTTTTCGACCCGCGTGATAATCGGGCTTTAACCCTGCCGATGGTCTTTGCTGATGTGCCGGACATCGCGCAACAGCAGGCTGCAGCGATCATCGCTTCCTGGTTCGGTTCCCGTGCCGGCTGGCGCGGCCAGACTTTTCCGGTCTCTTATAACAGCCTGCCGGATCGTAATGCCATTGTGTTCGCCACTAACAATAAACGCCCGGATTTCCTGCGTGATGTGCCTGCGGTGAAAGGGCCGACCATCAGCATGATCAACCATCCGGATAACCCGTATGTGAAGCTGCTGATCGTGATGGGGCGTGACGATAAAGATCTGTTGCAGGCGGCAAAAGGTATCGCTCAGGGGAACGTACTGTTCCGTGGTGATAGCGTCACGGTGGATGAAGTTAAACCGCTGCTGGCTCGCCAGCCGTATGACGCGCCGAACTGGGTACGTACTGACCGTCCGGTGACCTTCGGCGAGTTGAAAACCTATGAGGAACAGTTGCAGTCCACCGGGCTGGAGCCGTCATCCATCAACGTGTCGCTGAATTTACCGCCGGACCTCTATCTGCTGCGCAGCACCGGTATCGATATGAATCTCAACTATCGTTATACCGCGCCGTTGACCAAAGATAGCTCGCGCATGGATATCAGCCTGAATAACCAGTTCCTGCAATATTTCAACCTAACCAGCAACCAGGACACTAACCGTCTGTTGCTGCATCTGCCGGTACTGCAAGGTCTGCTGGATAGCAAAACGGATGTGTCGATTCCGGCGCTGAAACTGGGGGCGGTCAACCAGTTGCGCTTCGACTTCCTGTATATGAATCCAATGCTGCTCGGTAACATTGATAACTGCATGACGCTCCAGCAAGTACCGAACCGCGTGGTGATTGGCGATGACTCAACCATCGATTTCTCAAAGTATTACCACTTTATTGCCATGCCGGATCTGCGCGCCTTTGCTAATGCAGGCTTCCCGTTTAGCCGGATGGCGGATCTGTCGCAAACCATCATTGTCGCCCCAGCGCAGCCGACGCCAGCACAGGTCGGTACGTTGCTGGATACGCTTGGCACCATCGGCGCGCAAACCGGCTTCCCGGCCATTAATATGCAACTGACCAGTGATGCCAGCCAGTTGCAGGACAAAGATGCCGACATCATGATCATCGGCTCGATTCCACAACCGTTGAAGAATGACGAGAAGATCGACCTGCTGGTGAACGCGACGCAAAGCTGGGTGAAAATGCCGCTGCGCCAGTCGCCATTTATGGCAAGTGAACCGGATGCCGCTGACCGCAAAGCCGATGTGCAAACGGCAGTCAGCTCCGATGGTCCAATGGCGGCAGTGATTAGCTTCCAGTCGCCGTTCAACGATCAGCGTAGCGTTGTGGCGCTGCTGGCGGACAGCCCGCGTGGCTACGAACTGCTGAACAATGCCATGAACGACAGCGGTAAACGCGCGGCGATTTTCGGTTCAGTGACGGTGATCCGTGAATCCGGCGTTAACGGTCTGCGCGTAGGCGATGTCTATTATATCGGTCACTTGCCGTGGTTTGAGCGTATCTGGTATGCGCTGGCGAACCACCCGGTACTGCTGGCCATTCTGGCCGCAGTCTGCGTTGTATTGCTGGCATGGGTACTGTGGCGCTTGCTGCGGATTATCAGCCGCCGCCGCCTTGATTCGGATCATGAGTAATCAATAATGAAGGCGCTACGTTGGGTTGTGATGATTGCGCTGATGTTGGCGGCGATGAGTACGCGCGCCGCCTGCACCTGGCCTGCCTGGGAGCATTTTAAACAGGCCTATATCAGCGATGGTGGACGGGTGGTGGATCCGAGCGATGCGCGCAAAATCACCACCTCGGAAGGGCAAAGCTATGCGCTGTTCTTTGCGCTGGCCGCCAACGATCGCAAGGCATTCGATAGCCTGCTGCAATGGATGCAAAACAACCTGGCGCAAGGTTCGATCAGCGACCATCTTCCCGCCTGGCTGTGGGGGAAAAAAGACGAAGAGAGCTGGACGGTGCTGGATACCAACTCAGCTTCCGATGCCGATCTCTGGATCGCCTGGTCACTGCTGGAAGCCGGGCGCTTGTGGAAAAACGATGCTTACACCCGCCAGGGAAAAGCGCTGCTAGACCGCATCGCCAAAGAAGAGGTAGTGAAGGTGTCTGGGCTTGGGTTAATGCTGCTGCCGGGAAAAGTCGGCTTTGCCGATAACAGCGCATGGCGTTTTAACCCCAGCTATTTGCCGCCGCAACTGGCGAGCTATTTCACCCGTTTCGGCGCGCCCTGGACAACGCTGCGCGAAACCAATTTGCGGCTGTTGCTGGAGACTGCGCCAAAAGGTTTTTCGCCGGACTGGGTGCGATATCAACAGGGACAGGGCTGGCAACTCAAAAGCGAAAAGACGCTGATCGGAAGCTACGATGCGATTCGCGTCTATTTGTGGGCTGGCATGCTGCATGACAGCGACACGCAGAAAGCGCGGTTGCTGGCGAAGTTTAAACCGATGGCGACTGTCACAAAGAAAAATAACCATGCCCCGGAAAAAGTGGATGTGGCGACCGGCAAGATCCACGGTAACGGGCCGGTAGGTTTTGCCGCTGCGCTGTTGCCATTTTTACAGGATCGCGATGCTCAGGCCCTGCAGCGGCAGAACGTTGCAGACCATTTTCCCGGTGACGATGCCTACTACAGCTATGTTCTTACCTTGTTTGGGCAAGGATGGGATGAGCACCGTTTTCGTTTCACCCCTCGTGGTGAGTTACAACCTGACTGGGGCCACGAATGCGCAAGTTCGCAGTAAGTCTTCTCTGTTTCTCACTTGGCCTCGCGCTGGCACCCGCCGCATGCTCGGCGGATACAGCCGAGCAGCAACAGTTGATGGAACAGGTGCACCTGGGGGAAGCAACCAGGCGCGAAGATTTAGTCCGTCAGTCGCTCTATCGTCTTGAACTGATCGATCCGAACAACCCGGACGTGATTGCCGCCCGTTTCCGCTATTTGCTGCGCCAGGGCGACAATGCCGGAGCACAACAGCAGCTCGACCGGATGAAGCAACTGGCGCCAGAATCCGGGGCTTACCAGTCCTCACTGCTGGCGATGTCGCTCTCCACTCCGGAGGCGCGCCAGGCGTTGCAGCAGGCGCGTTTGCAGGCCACGACCGGGCATACGCTGGAAGCGATTGCCGCCTACGATGCGCTGTTTAAAGGTAATGCGCCGGATGGCGATTTGGCGGTCGAGTACTGGGTGCTGGTGTCGAAAGCCCCGGCCCGCCGTGCGGAAGCCGTGGATCAGCTAAAAAGGCTGAACGCCCGTTATCCCGGCAATGATCAGTTGCAAAACTCACTGGCGCAGTTGCTGTTTGCCGATGGTCATGACGCGGAAGGCTATGCTGTGCTGGAGCAGATGGCGAAATCAAGCAGTGGGCGCGATGCTGCCGCCACACTCTGGTATCAGCAACTTCAGAACATGCCAGTCAGTGATGCCAGCGTGAGAGCGTTACAGCATTTTCTGATGATATTCAGTACGGGTGATGCTGTTGACAGCGCCCGTACGCTGCTTGCTGCGCAGCAAAAACAGATAGCCGATCCGGCGTTTCGCGCTCGCGCCACGGGCCTTGCGGCAGTGGACGCTGGTAAAGGTGCACAGGCGGTGGAGGAATTGCAGCAGGCGGTCAATGCTAACCATAACGACAGCGAAGCCGTGGGCGCGCTGGGGCAAGCGTATTCCCAGCGAGGCGATCGCGCCCGTGCGGTAACGCAGTTTGAGAAAGCCATCGCCATGGATCCGACGAGCGGCAGCCGCAGCAAATGGGACAGTCTGCTGAAAGTGAACCGCTACTGGTTGTTGATCCAGCAGGGCGATGCGGCGCTGAAAGCCAATAATCCGGCGCAGGCTGAGCGGCTTTACCAGCAAGCACGTAGCATTGATAACACCGACAGCTATGCGGTACTGGGACTCGGCGACGCGGCGATGGCGCGCAAGGATGATGCGGCGGCTGAGAGTTTCTATCGTCAGGCATTGCGCATGGACAGCGGCAACAGCAATGCGGTGCGTGGCCTGGCGAACATTTATCGCGCCCAGTCGCCGGAAAAAGCAGAACGTTTTATTCAGTCGCTCTCCGCCAGCCAGCAGCGCAGCATTGACGATATTGAACGTGGCATGACGAACGATCGTCTGTCGCAGCAGGCCGAAGCTCTGGAGAACCAGGGGCAATGGGCGCAGGCAGCGGAGTTGCAACGTAAACGGCTGGCACTCTCGCCCGGCGACGTCTGGATAACTTATCGACTGGCCAGTGATTTAGGTCAGTCAGGAAGGCGTGGCGAGGCCGATTCGCTGATGAGTCAACTGGCCGTGCAAAAGCCGGACGATCCGGAGCAGGTCTTTGCCTTTGGGCTTTATCTGTCGGGCAACAATCAGGAAATGGCGGCACTGAATCATCTCAACTGGCTGTCGAAAGCAAAATGGAACAGCAATATTCAGGAACTGGCCGACCGGCTGCAAGCCAACCTGTTACTGGATAAAGCGAACAGGCTACGGGATAGCGGCGACGAAGCACAGGCTATTGCCTTCTTAAACCAGCAGCCCGCTTCCACGCGTATTGATTCAACGCTGGCTGACTGGGCGCAGCAGCGCGGTGACTTCAGTGCGGCCCGGCAATATTATCAGCGCGTACTTGACCGTGAACCAGCCAATGAGGATGCATTACTCGGCCTTGCGGAAGTGTATACCGCAGAAGGCAATAAGATGGCGGTGCGCCAGCAATTGGCGAAACTGGCTGCGCCGACAGCGACACCGCCGCGTTCCATCAATATTCAACGGCGTATTGCGCTGGTGCAGGCGTCGCTCGGCGATAGCGCCAGCGCGCAGCAGGCTTTCAGTGCGCTTGTACCACAGGCTAAATCCCGGCCAGCATCCATGGAGAATGCGCTGGTACTCCGCGATGCTGCCCGTTTCGAGGCGCAAAATGGCGAACCGCAGCAAGCGCTGGAAACATGGAAAGATGCGATGGTCGCTTCCGGTATTGCCACTACGCGCCCGGCGGATAACGACAGCTTTACCCAACTGACGCGCAACGATGAAAAAGATGACTGGCTGAAGCGCGGCGTGCGCAGCGATGCGGCGGATCTTTACCGCCAGCAAGATGTTAACGCCACCCTGCAACATGATTATTGGGGTTCCAGCGGTACGGGCGGTTATTCTGATCTGAAAGCCCATACCACCATGTTGCAGGTTGATGCGCCGCTATCGGACGGGCGCATGTTCTTTCGTACCGACGTCGTCAATATGGATGCCGGGAATTTTGCTACCACCAACGGCACTTACGATCCGACGTGGGGGACATGTTCCGCCACGCCGTGTAGCGGCAGCACCAGCCAGACCGCGAACGGCGCGAGTGTTGCCGTCGGCTGGCAAAACCGTACCTGGGCGGCGGATATCGGTACCACGCCGATGGGATTTGATGTTGTCGATGTGGTTGGCGGCGTGAGTTACAGTAGCGATCTCGGCCCCATTGGATATACCGTTAACGCGCATCGGCGTCCGATCTCCAGCTCACTTCTGGCCTTTGCCGGGCAGAAAGACCCGAATACCGGCACTACCTGGGGTGGTGTGCGTGCGACTGGTGGTGGGGTCAGCATCAGTTACGATAAAGGTGAAGCTAACGGCGTCTGGTCGAGCCTGAACGCAGAAACTCTCACCGGTAAAAACGTCGAAGATAACTGGCGCATCCGCTGGATGACCGGTTACTACTACAAGCTTTTCAACAAAAACAACGAGCGGTTGACCGTTGGCGTCAACAATATGTTGTGGCACTACGATAAAGATCTGAGCGGTTATTCGCTCGGCCAGGGTGGTTACTACAGTCCGCAGCAATATATCTCTTTTGCTTTGCCGGTCAACTGGCGCACACGCACGGAAAACTGGTCGTGGGAACTAGGTGGTTCGGTTTCGTGGTCGCACTCGAAGACGGATTCGATTCTACGCTATCCGTTGCAGAACCTGATCCCGGATAACCAGTTTTTCCCGGACGGTACGGCAATGTACGCGGACAAAGATAATTTAGGCGCGGGCAGCAGTTCGAACGGTTTCGGTTATACCGCAAGGTTGCTGGTGGAACGGCGTATCACATCGCACTGGTCGATTGGTGCTGGCATCGATATTCAGCAGGCGAAGGATTACACTCCGAGCCACGGCATTCTGTTCGTGCGGTATTCAATGGCGGGCTGGCAGGGCGAGATGGATATGCCTTTGCAGCCATTGACACCGTACGCTGACTGGTAATAAAGGAACATTCCTGGCGGGATACGCGGTAAAGACAGGTTGTCGATACTGCGGTTAACCGCCAGATATTCAAACTGTTATCTTCCTTTTCTGCCGTTGTTCCGCCCGCGAAAACGATCTATCAGCCCGTTTATCTAACAGCATTGCGATCGAGTATACTCTGGAGTCAGAGTTTACTGTGTTAGCTCTGAACTCATGGCTTTGTGTCTCTGGAGAAGTAATTTTGCGTGTTAGCCGTTCTTTAACCATTAAACAGATGGCCATGGTTGCCTGTGTTTCCATGGTGTTTGTTTTTATTTTCTGCGTTATTTTGCTGTTTCACTTCTTACAGCAAAATCGCTATAACACGGCCACTCAACTGGAAAGTATTGCCCGCTCTGTGCGCGAACCGCTCTCGGCGGCCATTTTGAAAGCCGATATCCCCGAAGCGGAAACCATCCTGAAACAGATCAAACCGGCGGGCGTGGTCAGCCGGGCGGATGTGGTATTACCGAATCAATTCCAGGCGCTGCGCGTACGCTTTATCACGGAACATCCGGTGCCAGTCACCATTACCCGCTTTTTCGAATTACCGATCCAGATTACGCTGCCGATTTACTCGCTTGAGCGTCCGGCGAACCCACATCCGCTGGCGTATCTGGTGGTGCAGGCGGATTCCTGGCGCACCTACAAATTTATCCTCAGCACGCTCTCTTTGTTAGTAACGACTTACTTACTTTTGTCGCTGATGATTACCGTGGCGATCACCTGGTGCATAAACCGTTTGATAGTCCATCCGCTGCGCAAACTCTCTGCCGAACTGGACGCACTGTCCGCACATGAAAGCATTGGCCATCAGTTGACACTGCCTGGCCACCATTCTGATGATGAAATCGGCGTGCTGGTGCGCAACTACAACCGCAACCAGCAGATGCTGCTGCGCCAGATTGAAGAGATGAATACCCAGTCTACTCGCTTCCCGGTTTCGGATTTGCCCAATAAGGCATTCCTGATGGCGATGCTGGAGCAAACTGTGGCCCGGCAAAAGCCGATGGCGCTGATGATTATCTCCTGCGAAACGCTGCGCGAGACCGCTGGTGTGTTGCAGGAATCCCAGCGTGAAGTGCTGCTGGTCACGCTGGTTGAGAAGCTGAAATCGGTGCTTTCTCCGAGCATGGTGCTGGCGCAGGTCAGCGGTTACGACTTTGCCATTATTGCCAACGATGTGCAGGAACCATGGTATGCGATGACGCTAGGTAAGCAAGCACTTACTGTCATTAATGAACTTGTTCCGCTGAACGGTATTCAATTGCGGCCCAACGCCAATATTGGCATGGCAATGAGTTATGGCGATCTGAGCGCCGGGCAGATTTACCATCGCGGCATTTCAGCGTTGGCCAGCGCGCAACGTAAAGGGAAAAACCAGATCCAGTTCTTCGACCCGGAGCAGATGGAGCTGGCGCAGCAACGGTTAACGCAGGAGCGCGCTATTCTCACCGCCCTCGAGCAGGGGGAATTTGCGCTCTGGCTTCAGCCGCAGGTGGCAATCGACAGCGGTGAACTGGTCAGCGCGAAAGCGTTACTGCGGGTTCGCCAGCCTGATGGGAGCTGGGATTTACCGTCGGAGGTCATTGAACGCATTGAATCCTGTGGCCTGATGGCGACCATCGGTTACTGGGTGCTGGAAGAGTCCTGCCGTCTGTTAGGCGCCTGGCAATCGCGTGGCATTATGTTACCGCTGTCGGTCAATTTCCCGGCATTGCAGTTGCTGCGTAACAATAGCGTGCCGGACATACTGGCGCTGCTGAACCGCTACCGAATCGCTCCGCAGACGATGATGCTGGAAGTGACAGAAAGCCGCTATCTTGATGACCCGAAAGTCGCCGTGGAGATCCTGCGCCCGCTGCGTAATGCCGGGGTGCGCATTGCGCTGGATGATTTCGGCATGGGCTATGCCGGTCTGCGCCAGCTTCATCATATGAAATCGCTGCCAGTGGATGTGCTGAAGATCGATAAAATTTTTGTTGAAGGTTTGCCGGAAGATGACAGCATGGTGTCGGCCATCATTCATCTGGCGCGTAGCCTGGAGCTGTGCATTATCGCCGAAGGCGTAGAAACGCAGGCGCAGCGGGAGTGGCTGGCGGCGGCTGGTGTGGAAGTGTCGCAGGGATTCTTATTTGATCGTGCAATGTCAGCGGATCAGTTTGAACATCGCTACCTTGCCGATTCAGAAAGGGCTGAAAAAATCTAAATTGTTACGAGGTTGTGCGAGTCAGTTCAAACTTTTAACATTGTTGTTTCTGATTTGATGCAAGTTCATTTCTGTCATGTTTGTCGGGTGTTATTTTTAAACCGCAGGATTAATGAAAGCCCTATAAAGCCTGCGGTTTTAATTTCAAGGACACCTTATGAAAACCTCCCTGTTTAAAAGTCTCTACTTTCAGGTTCTGACGGCAATCGCCATCGGTATTTTACTTGGCCATTTCTACCCTGACATCGGGGCGCAGATGAAACCTCTTGGTGACGGCTTCGTGAAGCTCATCAAGATGATCATCGCTCCCGTGATCTTCTGTACGGTTGTTACCGGTATTGCCGGTATGGAAAGCATGAAGGCTGTGGGTCGCACCGGTGCGGTTGCGCTGCTCTACTTTGAAGTCGTCAGTACGCTGGCGCTGATCATCGGCCTGATTATTGTTAACGTGGTGCAACCCGGCGCAGGAATGAACGTTGATCCGGCAGCGCTGGATGCAAAAGCCGTGGCCGTTTATGCCGATCAGGCAAAACAGCAGGGGATTATCGACTTCCTTCTGGATGTTATCCCGTCCAGCGTTATCGGTGCATTCGCCAGCGGTAATATCCTGCAGGTGCTGCTATTTGCCGTGCTGTTTGGTTTTGCGCTGCACCGTCTGGGCCACAAAGGCCAGCTGATTTTTAACGTTATTGAAAGCTTCTCGCAGGTCATTTTCGGCATCATCAATATGATCATGCGGCTGGCACCGATTGGCGCTTTCGGCGCGATGGCCTTCACTATCGGTAAATATGGCGTCGGTACACTGGTGCAACTGGGGCAGCTCATTATCTGCTTCTACATCACCTGTATTCTGTTCGTGGTGGTGGTGCTGGGATCGATAGCCCGCGTTACCGGATTCAGTATTTTTAAATTTATCCGTTACATCCGCGAAGAGCTGCTGATCGTGTTGGGCACCTCCTCGTCGGAGTCTGCGCTACCGCGCATGCTGGAGAAGATGGAGCGGCTGGGTTGCCGTAAATCGGTGGTAGGGCTAGTGATCCCAACGGGTTATTCGTTCAACCTCGATGGAACCTCCATTTACCTGACGATGGCGGCGGTATTTATCGCGCAGGCCACCAACAGTCATATGGATATTTTCCACCAGATTACGCTACTGGTGGTGTTGCTGCTCTCTTCTAAAGGCGCAGCAGGGGTGACGGGCAGCGGGTTTATTGTGCTGGCGGCGACGCTTTCTGCGGTTGGTCATCTGCCGGTGGCCGGGCTGGCGTTGATTCTGGGTATTGACCGTTTTATGTCCGAAGCGCGTGCGTTGACCAACCTGGTCGGTAACGGTGTGGCGACGATCGTGGTGGCTAAATGGGTAAAAGAGCTCGATCAAAAACAGCTCGTCAATACGCTGGATAATCGTACAATCGCCGCGAAAACGCGCGAAATTTCCTCGTAATTTCGGTACTTAAGCCAGCAGCCCTTGTCGGACTGCTGGCTCCTGCGCATAATTACCCCCTGTCTTCGTTACCATTCATGATGAGTTTTCGGGAAAATTCGCTTCGTGTTGTGACGTTTTGCGTTTCCTGCGGTCTAAAAGCGAAGTGTTTTTATCTCTCTTTAGCCTCCTTTTGGCGGGCATACTTTTTAACCAGGAATGTTGATTAGGGGTTCACATGCAGGGCACAAAAATTCGACTGTTAACGGGCGGTTTGCTGATGCTGGCAGCCGTCGGTTATGTGCAGGCAGATGCGCTCCAGCCCGACCCGGCCTGGCAACAAGGGATACTGGCGAACGGTTTTCAGTGGCAGGTATTGGCCACGCCGCAGCGTCCCAGCGATCGCATTGAAATTCGCCTGTCTATTGATACCGGTTCACTCGCCGAAGGTACGCAACAGCGCGGCTATACCCATTTTATTCCCCGCGTTGCACTGACCCACAGCGGTCATCTTGAACCGGCGCAGGTTCGTTCGCTGTGGCAACAAGGGATCGACCCTAAACGCCCGCAGCCGCCAGCGCTGGTCTCCTATGAATACACGCAGTACAACCTGAGCCTGCCGAATAACCGAACGGATCTGCTGAAAGAAGCGCTGGTCTATCTGGCGGATGCGGCGGGCAAACTCACCATTACGCCTGCCACCATCAATCACGCGCTCACCAGTAACGATATGGTGGCAACCTGGCCTGCGGATACCAAAGATAGCTGGTGGCGCTACCGCCTGAAGGGTTCGTCTCTACTGGGACATGATCCGGCGGAAACGCTGCAAGCGCCAATTGATGCGGCGCAGCTGAAAGCGTACTACGAAAAATGGTACACGCCGGACGTCATGACGTTGGTAGTGGTAGGCAATGTGGATAGCCGCGCGGTGGCCGAGCAAATTAGCAAAACCTTCGGCGAGCTGAAAGGTAAACGCCAGACGCCCGCGCCGATGGCCACGCTTTCTCCACTGCCGCACCAGGCGGTCAGCCTGATGAGTGAGGCGGTCACCCAGGATCGATTGTCGATTATGTGGGATTCCGCATGGCAGCCGATCCGCGAATCCGCAGCGCTGGAACGCTACTGGCGTGCGGATTTGGCGCGCGAAGCGCTGTTCTGGCATATTCAGCAGAACCTGACGAAAAATAACGCCAAAGATATCGGCCTGGGCTTTGATTGCCGTGTGCTGTTCCAGCGCGCGCAGTGCGCCATCAATATTGATACGCCAAACGACAAGCTCAACACCAATGTCGGCGTGATCGCGCGTGAACTGGCGAAAGTTCGTGAAAAAGGTCTGCCGGAAGAGGAGTTTAAGGCGCTGATTGCGCAGAAAAACCTTGAACTGCAAAAGCTCTTTGCGACCTATGCCCGCGCCAATACCGATATTTTGATCGGCCAGCGGCTGCGCTCGTGGCAGAACCAGGTGGTGGATATTGCGCCGGAGCAGTATCAAAAGCTGCGCCAGAGATTCTTAAATGGCCTTACGCCGGAGATGCTGAATCAGGATCTGCATCAGCAGTTGTCGCAGGATATGGCGTTGATTCTGATGCAGCCGAAAGGCGAGCCGGAATACAACATGAAAGTGTTGCAGGCAACGTGGGATGAGGTGATGCGTCCGGCGGGTTCCGCAGCAGCGCCCGCAGCGGCTGACGACGGGCATACCGATGTGTCGGATATCCCGCCGCAGCAGTAATGTTTGCCCTCTCTCTTCCGCAAGGTTGAGAGGGGGCAGAAGCTTTACTCTGACTCTGGCATTGCTTCGCGCGGAATAATCGCCCCGCGATACTGAATGACTGTACTGGCCGTTAAGTGGCCACGTTTTGCCGCTGCCGTGGCATCGCCGCCGGTCAGACGCACGGCCAGGTAGCCCGCACTGAAGGAGTCGCCGGCTGCCGTTGTATCGATCACTTTCTCTTTCGGCAGTTTCACGGCCGGCACTTCAACCAGCGCTTCACCGGCAATCGCCACCAGACAAGAGTCTGCGCCACGTTTAATTACCACTTCTTTCACGCCCGCACGCTGAGTGCGTTCGATAACCTCTTCGACCGGTTTTTCGCCCCACAGCAGATCTTCATCGTCCAGTGTCAGGAACGCGATATCGGTGCAGGCCAGCATTTGCTGATACACCATGCGCGTCTCTTCTTTGCTGGCCCACAGGCGCGGACGGTAGTTGTTATCAAAAATGACTTTGCCGCCGTTGGCGCGGCAGGTTTGTAGCAGCGACAGCAGCTTGTTGCGGCTGGCCGGGCTTAAAATCGCCAGGCTGATACCGCTCAGGTAGAGATAGTCGAATGACGCCAGTTCTTCGCAGATTGCCGCAGACTGTTCGCTCTCCAGCCAGAATTTCGCCGCCGCTTCGTTGCGCCAGTAATAGAACGTGCGCTCGCCGGTGCTGTCGGTTTCGATGTAATACAGGCCCGGCAGGCGGTTTTCCATGCGCTGCGTTAGACGGGTATCGACATCTTCGCTCTGCCAGGCGTCGAGCATCTGCTGGCTGAAATTGTCGGTGCCAAGTGCCGTAACGTAGTGGACAGAAAGCGCTGACGGATTGACCTGGCGGGCGATATAAACGGAGGTGTTAAGGGTATCGCCACCAAAGCCACGATTAACTTCTGCGCCTTTTTGTGACAATTCGATCATGCATTCGCCGATAACGGCAATTTTCCTGGACATAGTCGTGAACCTGGATCAGATAAATTAACGGTAGTGTGCGTTTTGCGTGAAGCGCGGTCAATCATGTTAAAACAACGTTCCAGTATTTTTTTGAGCTAAACCCTGTTATGCGCAGATTATTGCATCTGGTTTTTAATTTTGCCTAAAACCAGGACATAAAGTTCTTAGTTGTAGCGCCGATAACCCCTTGACGAGTTGTTCCAGCTCATCCCATCGACAGGACACCAGACATGAAGTTAAAGCAGGGCACCCAGCGGCTAAACATTCCTAAAGCGAGCATTGAAAGCCTTGAGGAGCGTCGTTATTGGCTGCAATGCGAACGTGCTTATACTTATCAACCCATCTATAAAACTGATGGTCATCTGATGGCTGTTGAAGTATTGACCATTGTGACACATCCGTCACAGGCTGATCAGCGAATTGCCCCCGATCGTTATTTCAGCCAGATCCCCGTGCGCCTGCGCGTGGAGGTGGTACATGAGCAGGTCGAATTGCTGGCAGAACAGCGGACCTTTTTCGCTGATAACGATGTGCTGGCTTCGGTCAATGTCGATGGCCCGACGCTGCTGGCGATGCGCGAGAATACGCAGCTGATGGCGCTGGTTGAGTCGCTGCCGTGGATCCGTTTTGAACTGGTGGAGCATATTCGTTTACCGCAGGATTCTACCTTCGCTTCGATCAGCGAAATTGGCCCGCTGTGGCTGGATGATTTCGGCACTGGAATGGCGAACTTCTCGGCGCTGAGCGAAGTGCGTTACGACTATATCAAAGTGGCGCGCGACCTGTTTATCATGCTGCGTAAAACCCCGGAAGGGCAGAACCTGTTCACCATGCTGTTGCAGTTGATGAACTGCTACTGCCAGGGCGTTATCGTTGAAGGGGTTGAAACCCTCGAAGAGTGGCGCGACGTGCAGGCGTCTCCGGCCTTTGCGGCGCAGGGCTATTTTTTGTCGCGTCCGGTTCCTCTGGCCCAACTTGAACGCGTTATACTCGATTTGTAATCCCGCCCCTCGGTGAGCCTAAACTCTCTTTATGCGAAGTAAGGCTTAAGAGGAAAGGGCAACAATGACAAAAACGCGTAAAGCGTCACCGCTGTTATAGCCACCGTACTGTTATTGAGTGTGGCTGCTGTCGTTATCATCACCACCTTCAACTGAAACCGCCTGAAACCCCACCATCAGTGAAAAAGTCTCTGCCGAACTGAATCGTCGGTTTGCTATTTGTGGCGTGGGGAACCCGGTCGCACTAAGAAGTGCCCCTCTCGCCGGTGGCGAGAGGGGGAAGGATTACAGCTCCTGGTGTTTGGTTTCGTGAGTCAGCAGTAGCGCAATCAGCGTTAATCCCGCCATTGCCGCCAGGTAGAACCCGACGTACATCAGGCCGTAATTCGCCTGCAACCAGGCGGCGATATAGGGTGCCACAGACGCGCCGAGAATGGACGACACGTTATAGGAGAATGAAGCACCGGTATAACGCACTTCGGTCGGGAACAGTTCCGGCAGCAGTGCGCCCATCGGGCCGAAAGTCAGCCCCATCAGGCTTAAGCCAATCAGCAGGTAAGTCATCACCAGCACCGGGTTACCGGAACCAAGCAGCGGCGGGAAGACAAACAGCGCGAACAGAATGATAAGCGTGGTGATGATAACCATACTTTTACGACGGCCAAACGCATCGGCCAGCAGGCCCGCCACCGGCACCATCACGCCGAAGCCAATCACTGCCATCATCAGCATCCACAGTACTTCATTGCGAGGCATGCCAAGCCCCTGCGGTGAGGTGCTAAAAGTCATTGAATAGACCGTCATGATGTAGAACAGCGTGTAGGTTGCCAGCATGATAAAGGTACCCAACACCGTCACGCGGACATGTTTGGTCAGCAGCGTACCCAGCGGAATTTTCACCTGTTTTTTCGCTGCCGCGACTTTGGCGAACACCGGCGTTTCATGCAGTGAAACGCGCACATACAGGCCGATCAGCACCAGTACCGCAGAGAAGATAAACGGTACGCGCCAGCCCCAGTTCATAAACTGTTCGTCGGTCAGTAGCCAGGAGAGCAGCAGGAATGTGCCGTTCGCGAAGAAGAAGCCGACTGGCGCGCCCAACTGCGGGAAAGAACCGTACAGCGCGCGTTTGCGCGGTGGGGCGTTTTCCGTAGCCAGTAGCGCTGCGCCGCCCCACTCGCCGCCAAGCCCCAGGCCCTGGCCAAAACGAGCAAGCGCCAGCAGCAACGGCGCCATCACGCCGATAGTTTCGTAGCCCGGCAGCAGGCCGATTACCACGGTAGAGATGCCCATGGTCAGCAGCGAGGCCACCAGCGTCACTTTGCGGCCGATACGGTCACCAAAGTGGCCGAACAGCGCGGAGCCGATCGGGCGCGCGATAAAGGCAATGGCGAAGGTTGCCAGCGATTGCAGCGTGGCCGCCGTTGGGTCGCCCTGCGGGAAGAAGATATGCGGGAACACAATCACCGCAGCGGTCGCGTAAATGTAGAAGTCGAAGAACTCGATGGCGGTGCCGATCAGAGAAGCAACGACGACTTTATTGCGTGAGTTTACCGGTGGGTTTTCCTGCTCGTTGTCGAAAGTGGTAGCTGTAGCTTGCATAGTATTTTCTTATTTTTGGGCGAACGAACGACCATATTAGCCATAGCAAAAGCGACATTTCAATCTGTAACAAAACGACAAATCGCGTGGGAAATGGGCAAAAAGTGGATAATTTTCACGCGTGCGATTTCTCTTCCATGAAATGCTTCACATATTTTATAAATTAGTGGATAAAACTGGTTTGAGGTTAAATAAAAGTTGCATCCTGGATTTTCATGCTGAAAAGCGAGAACGGGCTGATATTTTACATTTTCACTCAGCCCGACCGCGAATTTAGTGGTGGGTTTTATCCGGCATGCGTGGGTCATTTTTGTATTGCGCAGTGGCAATCCATGCGGCGCAGAATAGCGTCAGACGGGCAAAGAAGTAGAAAAACGCCATCAGTCCGAGTACCGAACCAAACGCCGCGCCAGAGGGTGATTTCACCAGCGATGGCAGCGTCCAGGTCATTACGATTTTGATCACCTCAAAACCTATGGCGGCGATAAAGGTGCCGCGGATCAGCGCTTTTTTGTGCGGGCGGTTACGCGGCAAACGCCAGAAGATCCAGAAAAAGAGCAGATAGTTGGCGAATATTGAGATCACCAGGCCAATCAGCCGCCAGGCCGGTTTTAGCCACTCGATATTATCGAGATAGAGCGCCGAGATAATTATCTGCTGCGCCGAACCGGCAATTGAGGTGATCGACAGCGTGATAATCAGGGCTATCAGCAGACCAATCAGCGAAATAAAGTCGCGGAAATATTTCACCCAGATTTTCTCCGCGTCCCGGGCATTGCGCTCCCAGACATCGCGCGACTGGGCGCGGATTGCCTCGCGCAGGTTGCCCATCCAGTTCACGCCCGAGTAGAGGGCGATGGCCAGCCCGACAATCCCCACCGTGGTGCGCTGTTGTACGGCGATATTGATGGTGTTCTTCAGCATTGTCGCCATGGTTGGATCGCTGACGCTCAACACAATTTTGTCGAAGATGTCCTGCAACAGCGTTGGATGCGAGGCCAGCACAAACCCGGCGGCGGCAAACGAGACCATCAGAATCGGGATCATCGACAGAAAAGAGAAGTAGGTGATGGCCGCGCCAAACTGGTTTCCCATACGATCATTAAAGCGTTCTGCAGCGCGGATCAGGTGCGCGATGACGGGAAGGCGCTGTAGTTTTTGCGCCGTGCCGGCCATGGTTGCCAGCGTACTGCTGATTTTTCCTTCCGTGGCGTTCTGCTGCTGTGCAGGCTGTCCCGTCATCTTCCTTACGGGTTTATAGTTGAGGTTTTGCGTCGGGCGTTTTTTATGATTTTCCGGCGTCATCAGCGCTTTTTTCCTTCTCCTGAATGTGTCTGTAACGAAAATTATAGCCTGGCGCTAATCGACATAATCTTTCAGCGCCGCCACCAGCCACTCCATAAATAGATGTACACGGCGGGAGAGATTGCGGCGGTGCGGGTAAATCAGCGATACCGGCATCGGCTCAGCGCGATATTGTGGCAGGATCTCCACCAGCTTTCCGGCACGCAGCGCTTCGCGCACGCCGATGCGCGGAACCTGAATAATCCCCAGCCCGGCAAGGCAGGCGGCCTGATAGGTTTCTGTGCTGTTGACTGTCAGAATGCCGCCGGTTTTTACCCACCGCATCTGCTTATCCTGCCAGACTTCAAAACCCTGCGGACGCGTACCGAGGTTCACCGCATAATGCACTAGTGCATGAGAGGACAAATCATCCAGACTCTCCGGGTAACCGAATCGCGCCAGATAATCGGGGCTGGCACAATTAATGACCGATAACCGCCCAAGCTGGCGGGCGATTAAGCCGGAATCTTTCAGCGTGCCAACGCGTACCACGCAGTCGAAACCTTCGCGGATAATATCCACCAGCCGATCGCTGCTGCTCAACTCCAGTTCAATGCCGGGGTACTGTTGCACGAAAGCGGGCAAGCGCGGGATCACCAGATTCTTCGCCACGCCGACCGGCATATCCACGCGCAATCGGCCGCTGATGCTGGAAGGATCGTGCAAAAACAGACCGTCCAGCTCGTCTATATTCGCCAGCAGATCTTTTGCTCGCTCGTAATAGACCATCCCATCCTGCGTGAGCTGTACCCGGCGGGTGGTACGGTGCAACAACTGTGTGCCGAGATGGGTTTCCAGCGCCTGAATCTGGCGAGATACGCTACCTTTAGGTAATCCCATTGAATCCGCCGCCCGGGAAAAACTCTCCAGTTCCGCGACGCGGATGAACAGTTGCATTGCGTAAACTTTATCCATACCGACACTCTATTGTTGTCATGAGTGAAACAATGAAGCGTAATTTAACATCTTTATTGTTTTTGTGTCAGTTAATAAGCTTTTCTCACTCTCCACATCAGCGAAAACGAGGTTTCTTATGACACAACCGATTGCATTAGTGACTGGCGGCAGCCGTGGGCTGGGTAAAAATGCGGCCCTGAAGCTGGCAGCGAAGGGAACGGGCATTATTCTGACCTACAACAGCAACGCCGAAGAAGCACAGAAAGTCGTAGGCGAAATTGAACAAAAAGGCGTGAAAGCTGTAGCATTACAGCTGAACGTCGGCGATATTTCGAGTTTTTCTGCCTTTACCCGTGAAGTCCATGAACAGCTAAAACAGGTCTGGCAGCGTGAAACGTTCGATTATTTATTGAACAATGCTGGCATCGGCATTCACGCTGCGTTTGCTGAAACCACGGAAGCGCAGTTTGACCAACTGGTGAATATCCACGTTAAAGGGCCATTCTTCCTGACGCAGAATCTGCTGCCGTTGCTGAAAAATGGTGGTCGCATTCTTAATGTTTCCAGCGGCCTGGCGCGTTTTTGTCAGCCAGGATATGCCGCTTATGCGTCAATGAAAGGGGCGATGGAGGTATTGACCCGTTATCAGGCGAAAGAGCTGGGCGCGCGCGGAATTGCGGTGAATATCATCGCGCCGGGCGCTATCGAAACCGATTTTGGCGGCGGCCAGGTGCGCGACAACGAGCAGATTAATCAGTATCTTGCTGCGCAAACCGCACTGGGGCGCGTGGGGCTGCCGGACGATATTGGCGATGCGATGGCGGCGTTGCTGAGCGATGAGTTGGGCTGGATGAACGCGCAGCGTGTGGAAGTCTCTGGCGGTATGTTCCTGTAAAAAATGACGCCCGGTGGGTTTCTGGCTGCCGGGCACGCATTGGCTACTGTTTCTGAAACAGAGGATGAGCACAGTTTTCTTCATAGTTTCTCCTGTCAGTTGCCGGAACACGTCTTTAAGACTGGCAGAAGGGTGTGCGATGTGCGGACAAATTAGCCTTTTTCTGTATATTCATGGCGCAATAAGCCAAACAGCCAATCGTTATGCCATGCTCCCGCCAGCCACCAGGCCTCCCGTAGTTCGCCTTCCAGTACAAATCCTGTTTTTTCCAGTAAGCGGCGTGACGCCAGATTCCCGGCGGTTACTGTGGCGACCAGCCGACGAATACCGCCCTGGTTAAACGCGTAATCACATAGAGCGGTAAGGGATTCATGGCCGTAACCTCTGCCCTGTGCTTGCGGCGCAAACAGGAATCCCACTTCGGCGCAATCATCCTCACGGTGGATATAACCGGTTACCCCCAGTGGCGCGTTGGTGACGTTATCGCGTACCAGCAAACAAAGCCAGTGCGGGCTGCCGGGCTGCCATTCAGGCAGACGGGCGTCAAACGCCGCGCGGATCTCTTGTTCACTGCGAGTATCTGAAACGTAACACATCACATCGGGGTGCTGTTGCAGCGCAAGAAAAAAGGGCCAGTCCTGTTCAGACAGTGGCGAACAGGTCAGTCTGGGCGTATGAAACATAAGCATCATGAATGTCTCCGGCTATTTTTTTAGGCGTTGAAACCCGTATCACTGATCATAATCTTTAATTGGTATATATTTTAACTACCCGTAATTAAAGAAAAAATTCAGTGCTGACATTGGCCAGATAATTATTTCTTAAGTTGTACTTAAAGGAAAATAATGACAAGCAACGCTCCTGTTAATACGGGTGAACAGTTTGAAAAATGCATTGCTGTGATTCGCCAGGCGTCCGTCGAAATTCTGTTATTACTGAATGTCCGTTTCGACGAGGGTAAAGATCCGCGCTGGTTTTTAGAACAACTTGATATTGCGCGTCTGAGCATGGGTGGCTGGGGCGCGGTGGCTAAACGACTAAAACTCAACGATGCGGAATTAACACAGTTCACTTTGCAACTCCGTCACTTGCAGCAGCTTGTCCCTCGTTATGAGAGCGGGCAGATCGTGACGGAAAATCAACTGATTGCCGCGCTCCGTTTTGTTAGCGCGCTGGAAAATCTGCGAACCCGGCAGCCGCTACTCAGCTATAGCACATCGCTAAAAGTGGAGGATAGTCAGCAGCAGCGCGCTCAGCAGCAACTGCGCGCGCTGGAGATGATGATCGCCTCGCTGGTGGCGCAGGCGTGGCCGGATACGGAGCGGCTGCGTAACCATTTGAAAACGCAGTTTGGCGCCGATCTTGTGCGCCGCTGGCTGCGGTTGGGCGATCGCAACGATATTTTGAGCGGGATGCGCTTTAGCGAGCTGGCGTTACTGCTGGTGGATAAAAAAGAGTTCAGCCAGCATTACACCCACTTGTTTAACGATAGCGAAGTATTAAGCCTGTATCTGGAAACGCGTAAAACATTGCACACGTTCTTAGACGATGTGCGGCACATGCGTGCTGTGGTCGTGGCGGGACAGCCGCTGACCTCCAATCAACTCAGTTTACTGGATAGCTACTATCCGCAGATTACGGGACCGGTTCAACGCGCATGGGAAGAGGGGCGCACCACAACTAATCCCGCCGAAATATTGCGCGAGGCGGGCAATAACTTAGACGCCTTCTGGGAGCAGGCGCGGAAAAAAGACCGCGCGGCAGGAGGTGATACGATGCCAATGCGTGACAGTATCGACAGACCGGCTAAACACCAGGTTCGTAGCCGTGAAGAGCGGGAGCAACTGTTTGTCAGAGCGTTATGGGGCTCGGTAGGCGTGGTGATGCTTGTCGTGGCGATTGGTGGGTTGTGGCTATTCTTCGGTGATGCTCAGGCACCGATGGTGAGCGGAAGCGGCATTACGGTGCCCATTTCGCAGGACAAGGAAAAAATCTCGCCGAAAGAGGAGCTGAGCCGCATGGGGCTGCCGCGTGACGAGAATAACTTCCGCGCGGCAATCGATCGTAACGATACGCGCGTGGTGTCGCTGTTTTTGCGTACCGGAATGAACTGGAAACTGTCGTGGACGGAGCAGGCGGTGGCGGCTAATCATATCGAGGTGCTGGATATGCTGCTGCGTTACCGGACACAGATGGATGAGAATCGCCCCTGCCGTCGCTTTATCAGCACGTTGAGCCATGAAATGGCGGTGAATAACCAGGGTGTGTCATCGATCGGCAAAAGCTATTTGCATGCGTTTTGCACTATAAAACCGGTGGTTGATCGTCAGCGTTATGAGATGGAACAGGCGCAGTTGCGTAACCAGGCAGAGCCGGATGACGAAAACCGTAAGTGGGCGGATATTCAGACCGCCATTTATAACGCCCTTAATTAAGGTGGCCAGATAAACGAGGCGTTATCAGGCGTTTATCCCGACGGTGCAATTGACGAAGGGCGGCGGGTGTAAGTCGGCGAGCGTTACGGCTCGCCGTACAGCCCGATTAACCGGCGTACCACGCCGTTTGTCCAGCCGAAGCCGTCCTGCAACGGGTATTCACCCCCGCCGCCTTCGCGCGGCGTGCTGCTGGCAATATGGTACTTCTCGATCAGCTTGTGGTGATTCTGGTAGTAGTGATTCACCGTTTGCAGCCAACTGCGGGCGATCTCATCACCCAGCGCGTCGTTACCGTAAAGCTTAAAGCCCTGCACTGCCATCCACTGTAACGGCGCCCAGCCGTTGGGTTTATCCCACTGTTCGCCGGTTTCATATTCCGTCGCCAGAATGCCACCAGGTGTGAGCAGGCGATTTTTCACCGATTCTGCCAGCCGATCTGCCTGTTCATGCGTCGCCATACCGACATACAGCGGCACGATACTGGCGGCGGAGAACAGCGCCATCTCTTCACGGCGCCAGTCATAATCGCGGTAGCCGCCATTCTCCTCATCCCATAGATAGCGGTTAACCGCCGCCCGGCGCTCGCTCGCTTTCTGGCGGAATTCCGTTTCACGCTCGCGATCACCTTTCAACCCGGAAATATTGGCAATCGCGCTTTCCAGTTTGAACAAAAAGGCGTTTAAATCGATGGGAATAAACTGCGTGGTACGAATGCTCGCCAGCCGGTGCGCATCACGCAGCCAGCGGGAGGAGTAATCCCAGCCGGAGGCGGCACCTGCGCGCAAGTCGCGATAAACTTCATTCGCCGGGCGACCGGAGTGACGGGCGGTTTCCACATCCTCCAGCCAGGATTCGTCTCGCGGTGTGTCGCGATCGTCCCAGTAACGGTTAAGTAGCGAACCGTCCGGCATCCGCACAACATGGCGGTAAGCCTGGTTCAGTACCAGCGATTCAGCGCCATCCATCCAGAAAGCGTACTCCATCAGCAGGTGTTCGAGGTAGCGCCGCGCACCGCGCACGCCATCCTCTTCAAACAGCTCCACCATCAGAGCAAAAACCGGCGGCTGCGAACGGCTCAGATAGTAAGTCCGGTTGCCGTTCGGAATATGGCCGTAGCGTTCGATCATCCACGCGAAGTTATCGGCCATACAGCGCAGCAGGTCGTCGCGGCCGCTTTCTGCCAGACCCAGCATGGTGAAGTAAGAGTCCCAGTAGTAGGTCTCTCTGAATCGACCGCCTGGCACGATGTATGCCTGCGGCAGCGCCAGTAGCGACGACCACGGAATATGATCCTGCGGCTCGCGCGTCAGCACCGGCCACAGATTGTCGATATGCTCTTTCAGCGAATGCTCCGGATTGGAAACATACTCTTTGGTTGTGTTTTCCGGCATCCAGAAATGCGCTTTCACGAACTGTTTCAGGTCGAACTCGGGTTTGCGTTTGATTTTGCGATAGCGAATCAGAATATCGAGCGGATCCCTTTTCGGCGCACAGTCGGGGAAGGTTTTACTGTCGGCAAAGAGACGTGACGATTGCACATGTTCAAACAATTCCAGGTAACGATCGGCAGGCGTCAGCGCATCGGACGCCGGTAGCCCTTCGATCATTTCGGGTTCCGGCTCCGCGTCGATCATTTCATCCAGTTTTAACTCGCACGGATCGGTTTCATAGAGAAGCTCTTCTTCGATGATAAACTCGACGTTTTCTGCGCTTTGTCGTTTCTGGTTGAACATAGTGACTCTGACCTCCGGATGTCGTCGTAAAAATGACGGGCGTGTCCCGGCTATCTATAAAGCGTAGACATTCGCTTCAATCTCTGGGGGATTAAATGTGCGTTAGATCACGTTTTATTTCTCGTTGTGCGAAAGCAGAAGTTAAGCAACTTATTGATAAATTCTATTAAATCTGCAAAACAGATGCGATAACGCAGCGGCGGCTTTCAGAGTAATCAATTTGCAACGATTTATGAATCATCGCCCTGCGCGCTTACCTTACCCGGAAGCCCCATTACGAGGGGGAGAAAACCCGCGAATTTCGCCACTATTACGTTAGAGCAATGTCTGGATATTCGCCAGGCGGTGCTGTGGCCGCATCTGGAACGCAATGCTTCACGCGTGGAGGATGAGGGGTTTGAAGCCCAATGCAACGGAAACGTACGTTAAGAACGTAACCATATGGTTTTAAGTCTATAAACTCGTGAGGTCGTCGGACGGATTTATATTGATTTCATTACCGGACTTATGAACAGTGAGAATGCTGCAAGTCGCTATCCACATAAGTTGTATCGCCATCATGGTAGATAGTGGTGCGTCATTTTGTTTAAGGCACAGTTCATCGGCCTACCGCAATTGCCGTGTCGCTGGCGATACGTGACTATATGCAGGAGAAATATACGATTGCATTACCCAAAGATAAACTGGCCTTACTCAGCCTGCACATCAGCAGGATGGGAATACCGCAGTGTGAATAGAACGTCTTTATGACCTCCATTTTGTGGCGATTTTTATCCTTTTTTCCCTAATTTAGACACCTCTCGTCCTGTGGACACTCACACAAATGCAACCGTTATCAAACGAATACTGCGCTGTCGTAATCTTACTTCGCCAACTCCCGGCTCGTTAAAGCGAGCTCAATTTACGAAGAGAGGTTCCTATGTCTTATCCAGAAACGAAACTGTCCGGCCTGACCGGTTTTGCTAAAGCTGCCAGCGTGACCGGCGGATGGTCAGGCTCCGTGGTCAGCATCACCACGCTTGACCAACTGAAAACCAACATCGCCGATAACACTCCGCGTGTATTGGTGATCAACAGCGATATTTCCGAATCAACCCTGACCAAAGTGCCAATGGGCGCCAACAAAACGCTGATTGGCTCTTTCCAGAACCGTACCCTGAACAACATTCATCTGCGCGCCACGGCCACCTCGGAGAATATCATTCTGCAAAACCTGGTATTCCAGCATTCACAAAACATCAAAGACAATGATGATATTCAGGTATACCTGAACTACGGCAGCAAATATTGGGTCGATCACTGTTCGTTTGTTGGCCACAGTTGGTCATCTGACGATGGCAGCCTGGATAAGCTGTTGTATATCGGCGATAATGCGGATTACGCCACCATCAGCAACTGTTCTTTTGCCAACCATAAATATGGTCTGATTCTGGGTCATCCGGCCGATGACAATAACGCTGCCTATAACGGTTTCCCGCACCTGACAATCTGCCACAACCATTTCGAAAACATGGAAGTCCGCGCGCCCGGCCTGATGCGCTACGGTTATTTCCACGTCTATAACAACTATATCAACCAGTTCCACCTTGGTTTTACGCTGGCACAAAACGCCAATATCATTTCCGAAAGCAACTATTTCGGTGCAGGCAGCGAAAACAACGGCATGCTGGATGACAAAGCCAACGGCACCTTCACCGATATCGGCAGCGTTCCCGCTATCACCAATCAGAAATCACCCAAGTCCCAGTGGACGGTGTCGTCCAATTACAGCTACACGCTGAAAACCGCCGAGCAGGCGAAAACCTTCGCCACCGCCAATGCCGGGGCACAATCCACTTCGCTGGTGTTCGGGGGGTAATTCTGGCGTTCATGTAGGCCTATAAAACAGGAAGGATCCGGAGGGGGAAGGTCTTTTTCCTCTCGTCGGATAAGCACAGCCAGTTGCCTGACTGTGCTTATCCGGCATTACTGTATACGCAATTATCAGGAGGGACCAGCAGCCCTTGCGCGCGAATGCCGACCACTACCTGAGCGCGACAGTGCCGTTACCGGATACCGTTTTATCGATGAAAAATTTGAAACACTGGAAAGCTACGGTCCGCATAATGTGAGACAGTTTGTTGAAGAAACAGCGGCTCTCGGGGCCACACTGGGATTTTTCTGGACACTGGCGGCCGAGCTTCCGGCGCAGATGGCGGGGGCCTACATCGGCGAACACTACTGGCATCACGGGCGTCCTGTGGTCTTCTTCCGCGCCACGCAGATCCGCACCTGGCTGGAATGCAAAGCGATAAACAACTATTCCTGCCGCCGCCTCAGCTCCAGCGATATGCACAAAGTTAAACTGTTCCTTGTCGCGTCGCTGTCTGAGACAGAAAACACGGAGGCAAAAGAGGCGCAGGAGGCGTTTGTGCGCGAGTTCCCGGCCGCAGATATTCAGAAGGTTTTCCCCCCGAAACACCAATCCGAATTTTGACCATATGACCAGTCCGGGCCAGCACTCGATGGCGGGTGAGTATCTGCCGTTCCTGAACAACCAGCTTCTGGAATCGGCATGGCCGGAGCTGAAACTGAGCCGGAAAGAGTACCGGGAGGATTTCCGGCAGCAAATGGCGGATTACGGGGCAAGCAGTCCACCGGAGGAGCTGAAGCGAAACAGGATGTTCCTCGCCCTGCAGGATATGGTAGGTAGTTCGCTGACGGTTACCCGAAAGCTACCGGGTGGTGAGAATGCCCTGACGCGTTTTAAATCAGTTGCGGAGGAAGAAGTTGAATCGACACGCTAAATCTCTGGCAGGACTGCTGCCACTTCTGGCGCTGTTACCCCTGAGCGGCTGTGCCAGTCGCCCGGACTATACTCTCAGCCCCCCAGGCAGTAGTGAATGGGTAACGGTAGCGGTGAAACTGCCTGCTGAGACGGAGGTCTTACCGCTGGATGCGCTTTACCGCTCTGAGGTATGCTGACGGGAAGTTTATGGTCAGTCCACTGAATCACATGTGAGTACGGAAAGGGGGCTGAATCCCATGCAGATGGATCTCAGTCCAATTGATGGTAATGGTGTTCGCCAGATCCGTATTGCCCTTAACGGTGGGATAAGGTGTGGCTGGACGCTCAGTGGTATCAGGGTCGGGATTCAGTTCGCCAAAACCTCTGCACTGGCTAACGGGAAAGATATTACTCCTGCTAACTATATCTTTGATTTTGATAATGAAGGCTACAGCAGTGCATTTGGGGAAGGAAAACCAAACCCTGTAAAAAACACCCGACGGCATTCACCGCCGGGCTGTGGATCAACGCGGGATTTGCTGGGTAATGCAGTGAATATTGCCGCCGCCGAGCAGAATTTCTCGCGCCGGAACGCCAGTGATGACGAAATCTGGGAACATCTCCTCAAACAGCGCCTGCGCCGCACCATCGGTGGCCGGATGCAACTGCGGATAGATAATCTGCTGGTTGCTGACCAGATAGTTGACGTAGGAACCCGCCAGACGATTGCCTTCGTGGCGCTCAATCGCCGTGCCTTTTTCCACATCATTGGTCTCTTCCGCACTGGCGTACAGCGCCGGCGGCGACGGGACTTTCCACACTTTCAACGTACGACCCTGCGCATCTTTGGTATTTTCCAGCACCTGCAACGCCGCGGCGGAGCGGGCGTACTGCGGGTCATTCTGGTCATCAGTCCAGTGCAGCGCCACTTCGCCAGGGCGTACGAAGCAGCACATGTTGTCGATGTGACCGTCGGTCTCATCGTTAAACACGCCTTCCGGCAACCAGATTATCTGCGACACGCCAAGGTATTCGCGCAGTTGTTGCTCGATCTCCGCTTTGCTCAGATTCGGGTTGCGGTTCGGGTTCAACAGACACTCGGCGGTGGTCAGCAGGGTGCCTTCACCATCAACGTGAATGGAGCCGCCTTCCAGCACTAAATCCGTGTTGTAGCATGGCATATGGTGGTAATTCGCCACCTGGCTTGCTACTAACTGATCGCGATCCCAGCTTGCATAAAGCCCGCCGTTCAGACCGCCCCAGGCATTGAACGTCCAGCTAATACCGCGCTGTTCGCCCGCCTGATTCAACACTACGGTTGGGCCGGTATCGCGCATCCAGGCGTCGTCGCTCTCCATTTCAACCAGCGTAACTTCCACTGGCATGGTGCTGCGTGCTTTCGCCATTTCGGCTGCGGGAACGCCCATGATGACAGGCGTATTGCGGGAAATCGCTTTTGCCACGGCCGCAAACGCCTGCTGGGCTGGTGCGGCATTGGCGCGCCAGTTATCAGTGCGATAAGGCCAGATCATCCACACGGCCTGATGCGGCGCCCACTCTGCCGGCATTGCGAACCCGTCTTTTACGGGCGTGGTCAGCTGCGTCATCGCTTAGCTCCTCACGCTACCGTCAGAGGTCGCAATCGCGCCGTACATGTTCGGGCGGCGATCGCGGAACAGACCCCAGGCGGCGCGCTGTGCGGCAACGGCATCCAGATCGAAGGTGTGCACCAACACCGCTTCGTCGGTTTTATTGGCCTGAGCCACCAGTTCACCGGTTTGATCGGCGATGAATGAGGAACCGTAGAAGGTCATTTCCAGACCTTCAATGTATTTACTGGCTTCGGTACCGATACGGTTAGACGCGATCACCGGAATGACGTTGGCGGCAGCGTGGCCTTGCTGAACGCGGGTCCAGTGTGGCTGACTATCGATATCCGGGTAGGCCGGTTCAGAGCCGATAGCGGTTGGGTAGAAGATCAGCTCTGCGCCCTGCAATGCCAGGCAACGCGCGGTTTCCGGGAACCACTGATCCCAGCAAATGCCGACGCCGATTTTGGCGTAGCGGGTGTTCCAGACTTTAAATCCGGTATCGCCTGGGATAAAGAACTGTTTTTCCTGGTAAGCCGGGCCGTTCGGAATATGGGTTTTACGGTAGGTGTCCAGCACGCTGCCGTCGGCATCAATCATCACCAGCGAGTTGTAGTAAGCGTTATTGCATTTTTCGAACAGGCTCAGCGGCAGCACCACTTCCAGCTCTTTCGCCAGTGCTGAGAAATGCTTAATCAGCGGGCTGGTCGCCACTTCCTGCGCCAGCGCGTAATGTTCCGGGCTCTGATCGATGCAGAAATAAGGGGCAGCAAAAAGCTCCTGAATCAGGATCACTTGTGCACCCTGGCGGTGCGCTTCGCGGACTAAACGTTCCGCGTTCTGTATGTTTTTTTCCAGTTCCCAGGTGCAAGCCATCTGGGTCGCGGCAACCGTTACATTTCTCATCAATTCTCTCCCGTTGGTCTCGGTTCGGACAGTGCAAATTATCCGCACTTATTTTGCTGCAAACTATAGCAACGATCTTCGTTATGCATAAAATGTATTGTTATCATGAAAACATGAAAAAGGTGCATAGTGGTGATCGATCTGAATTTGCTGCGGCTGGTGCCGATCCTGGCGAAAGAGAAGAACGTGACCCGGGCGGCGCAGAAGGCCAATCTTTCACAATCTGCGTTTAGCCATGCGTTGAACCGTCTGCGCGAGCAGCTCAAAGACGAAATGTTTATTCGCACGCGCAACGGTATGGAACCGACGCCGTACGCAGCGATGATGATCCCGGTGATTGAGAATGCGCTCAGCAAGCTGGATACCGCCACGCGCGGGCCTAGCCATTTCGATCCCGCCCGCGATGCGTATACTTTTTACATCGGCGCGGTGGATTACTTCGAATTTATGTTTATGCCGGTGCTGACTGCCCGCTTTAAAACCATCGCCCCGAATGTGCGGCTGTCGGTCGATATTCTTTCGGAAACCATCAAGGTTGAGCGGGTAGAGAAAGGTCAGCTCGACGCGTTTATCGGCGTTGATACCGTGCAGCATATTCCGCACTACTTTAATCGGTATCCGCTGATTTCCGATTATTTTGTGGCGATCGCTTCGGTGGAGCGTACTGATTTGCCGGAAACCCTGACGCTTCAACATCTGGTCAGCGAATCACAGATCCATTTACCGGCGGTCAGTTCTGGCGCAGATCATATTGATAGCTGGCTGCTGTCGCAGCATCTTTACCGCCCACTGGCGACGGTAGTACAAAGTTATGCTGTGGGAGGGCGTGTGGCCGTGGCGACCGGGTATTTGATGTGCGTTCCGTTCCGTATTGCCCAGGAGTTGTCAAAGATGCTGCCGCTGCGCATCATGGCGCTGCCCGATGGTGCGCCATCTTACGATTTACTGCTGCTGACACATAGGCTTTATGACTATCAGCCTGCGGTGCAGTGGCTGATCAATGAATTGAAAGCGGCGAAGGTTTAGCGGGGAATATATTTTCTAATATACCGTGCTGCTCTGATTTTTATTCTCAATGTTGGCTGAGAAGATTATTTTTTTCTACCAAAATGCAATTAATACGGGTATATATTATTAAGGGTTGTATTTATTTTAATTCATCCTTGTTCTTTCTGATGAGAATATTCCTAATGATGATTGGGTTGCAATGATAACATTTACACCCGTTATTCCTTGTTTGTAGGGAGGATGTTACTGTTGCACCAACACTATATTTACCGGAAAATAATTATACACAGCACATTCAAGGAGGAAGGTATGGCGGATAATGAAGGTTCTGTAAGGTTACTGACGTCAGGTGAATTGCGTCTTGCGCAGTCAGTCTTCGGCAATTCAATCCCTTATCACACCGTCTGGGTCCATCACGATAGCTATTTCCCCTTTGGTCTGCAAAAGAGAGAAATGGCCATGTCGCCAAATGGCGAATTGTATTTTCGTGATTGGTACCGAAACGATTTCTCACGAGAAAAAACGGATCTCCAGCATCTCTTTATTCATGAAATGGCGCACGTCTGGCAGAGAGAACGTGGAATGCAGGTCAAACTCCGTGGACTTTTTAGCTGGAATGCCGATTATGGTTATCGTTTAGACGGACGAAGGCTGGCGCAATATCCCCTTGAGCAGCAGGCGCAGATTGTTGCTGACTATTTTGTCCTTGATACACATGGTCTGGGCGACTGGATAGAACTGAAGACCTCGAAGACAGTATCTGCAAAAAATGTCGTCCAGCATGAGTCTGAATTAAAAGCACTTTACAGAGTTGCGTTACGAAACTTTCCCAATGGATTATGAAAATGAAAACGTGCGCCAAATTCATTCCTTTTCTATTTCTGCCTCTGCTTAGCGGCTGCCCCATGGGCGATCGGTTGGATCAGCGTTATAAGCCAGCAGAAACCGCCGTTGTTGAATTAAAAGGCGATCAGGTCTGTTTTGATATTCCTGGACCTGAAGATTATCAGCCGGTATTTATCAAACTGTCACCGCGCAACACGCCAAACAAAGAGCGCTGGTACCAGCAGTACCCTCGTTTATCGGTGAAAAACGGTGAAATGTGCGTTCCCCCTCGCGTCTATAAATTTCCTGATAAAGGGCAGTTTGTGGCAAGTTTTACGCTGGCATCAAAAGATAAAGCAAAAACGACTGAATTTAATACCCGTCGTTTTGACGCTGCTTTTGAGATCAAAGAGGGTCGAGCAATCGCCATCCAGGTGGATAAGAACGAGTTTTAAGCGGAAAGGGTGCTGATTATTCTCCATGCCGAAACAGGGTTTAACTGGCTGTTCAGCGATGGGCTGATGTGACCTGCCCCCAGTATTAGATACAACCGTCAGTTAGTAATGTCGGTTTCTGAATGGCACAGGATTTCGGGCCAGGGTCATTTCATCAAGCCGCGAACATTCCTCAGTCAGAGAAAGACCGTGGTTTTTCTAAGAAGGAATGGGGCATAAACGTTTTCGAAAAGGCAGTGAATTGATGAGTCGATAAATAAAGGCCAGAGAACGATGCTCTGGCCTCTCAGTTTTTCTACAGTACGAACGTGTGTAGGTGGGTTTTCGACATTAACCCCTCATAGTAACAAACTCTTCTGCCGCCGTTGGGTGAATGGCGACAGTGTTGTCGAAGTCTTTTTTGGTGGCGCCCATCTTCAGCGCAACCGCAAAGCCCTGCAACATCTCGTCCATGCCGGAGCCGATACCGTGGATACCGACGATTTTCTCTTCCGGACCGACACAGACCAGTTTCATGCGGCACGGCTGGCGGTGAGAGGTGACGGCGGTATACATCGCGGTGAACGACGATTTATAAATTTTCACCTGATCGTCGCCGTACTGCTCGCGCGCCTGCGGTTCGGTTAAACCTACGGTGCCAATCGGCGGGTGGCTGAACACAACGGTAGGAATATTGTTGTAGTCGAGATGCTCATCCGGTTTGTTGTTAAACAGTCGTTCGGAGAGACGACGGCCAGCGGCAACGGCAACTGGGGTCAGCTCTACCGCGCCGGTGTTATCGCCCACTGCGTAAATCCCCGGCACGCTGGTGTTCTGGAACTTATCGACAACAATATAGCCTTTGTCATTGGTTTTCACGCCAGTGGCAGCAAGGTTGAAGTTATCGGTCGCCGGTTCGCGGCCAATCGCCCAGATCAGGCAATCAACGGTTTGCGAGCGGCCATCATCCAGCGTGATGGTCAGGCTGCCGTCGGTGTTTTTCACTACCGTTTTCGGTACCGCGTGGGTATGCAGCGTCGGGCCTTCCGCTGCCATCACTTCGACCAGCGTTTCGGTGATCAGCGGATCGAAGTTGCGCAGCGGCGCGTGTTTACGCACGAACAGGTGCGTTTCAGCGCCAAGACCGTTCACCACGCCCGCCAGCTCAACGGCAATATACCCTGCGCCAACAATGGCAATGCGTTTTGGCAGCGTGGGCAGGGCGAAGAAACCATCGGAATCAATACCGTATTCCACGCCCGGAATATCTGGGTGGCTCGGACGGCCGCCGGTGGCGATCAGAATATGATCGGCGGTGATGGTTTCGCCGTTCACTTCCACGGTTTTGGCATCAACAAAACGGGCAAAACCACGGATCACATCGACATTATTTTTACCCAGCACGTTCTCGTAAGAGGTATGGATACGGTCGATGTAAGCGCTGCGGCTGGCAACCAGTTTGCCCCAGTCAAAATGGTTGACGGTGGTGTCAAAACCGTAGTCCGGGCCATAGAGATGAATGGCTTCGGCGATCTGTGCGGCGTGCCACATCACTTTTTTCGGAACACAACCCACATTCACACAGGTGCCGCCAAGTTCTTTGGCTTCAATCAGCGCGCATTTTTGACCGTACATGGCTGCACGGTTGATCGACGCAATACCGCCGCTGCCGCCGCCAATGGCGATGTAGTCATAATGTTTGCTCATGGTTGTTTCCTTAATCCTGAACGAAGTCGAAAATTGTCGCGATTGTAACGCGCAACCCGAAAGGTTCCACCGATGGCTGCGATTACTCCGGGACGACCTGGTGAACCAGCGTATGCCCGGTACCGGCTGGCACCAGCTTGCTGTGTAGCCATGGCAGCAGGTTGTTCATCTGCGCTTCCAGTTTCCACGGCGGGTTAATGACGATCATGCCGGACGCCGTCATGCCGCGCTGATCGCTGTCTGGTCGCACGGCCAGCTCAATTTGCAGAATATTGCGAATGCCGGTGTCTTCCAGATCGCGCAGCATGCGTTTGATCTGCTGGCGCAGTACTACCGGGTACCACAGCGCGTATATGCCAGTGGCAAAACGTTTATGACCTTCCTTAATACCGCTCACTACTGCCTGGTAGTCGGTTTTAATCTCATACGGCGGGTCGATCAGGATCAGAGCACGACGGGAAACCGGCGGCAGTTTGGCCTTCAACTGCTGATAACCGTCGGCGCGTGCAACGCGGGCGCGGCTGTCTTTCTGGAACTCCTGGCGCAGCAGCGGGTAATCGCTCGGGTGCAGCTCGGTTAATTGTAGACTGTCCTGCTCGCGCAGTAATTCACGGGCAATCAGCGGTGAACCCGGGTAATAGCGCAGTTGCTCACCACGGTTGAAGTGGCGCACGGCATTCATGTACGGCTCCAGCTCGGCCGGTAAATCGTCCTGCTGCCAGATGCGGGCGATGCCTTCCAGATACTCGCCCGTACGCTCCGCATGTTCGCCAGAGAGCTGATAGCGCCCGGCACCCGCATGAGTATCGAGATAGAGAAACGGTTTCTCTTTTTCTTTCAGCGCTTCGATGATCAGGCTCTGAACGGTGTGTTTAAGGACGTCGGCGTGGTTGCCAGCGTGAAAGCTGTGGCGATAACTGAGCATGGGGACTGAGATTCCGGAAAATAAACGAGATTCCGTACAGTTTACCGTAGATTGCCGCGGATTACCGCTGCGCCGCGGGCTTGTTTCATTTTAGCGGAAAAGGTTTCAAAACATAACGGTGTCATGAAAGTGTCAAACTGCCGCGCTAGCGTCGAATTCAGGCAAGGTAATTGTTTGAATAAAAGGATAAAAAATGAAAATCCGTCTCACTCTTTTAACTGCCGTGCTGCTATTGACTCACCAGGCGATGGCAAAAGATATTCCGCTGGGGCAGGCGCGTGATATCGCGAATACCACCACGCCAGCCTCGGATAGCCAGGCATATGTTGCGCTGGAAGCACAATCACTGGGCGGGCTGCGCCAGGCGTTGCAGGGTAACGCAGCATCGTTAACCCGCGACCAACTGGAGCACTCCGCGCAGAGCGCTAAACAGGCAGACAGCGCCTGGCTAAAGGCGCGCGGTTATGATTTTCAGACCAAAGTGAATCAACAGGTGGATATTGCGCTGCTCTCCAGTTTTAGCGCTCTACCAAAACCGGTGCTGGATGCCAACCTGCACACCGTTGAGGCGATTAACCGCGATGCCACGCAGGGGTTGCGCCACCAGGCGCTGGCTGATGCTGAGGGGATCAGCTATCTCTATTTTATTGCTGATGCGCTGGGGCCAAAACTGGGCAACGCGTTCCTCGCCGCCTATGACAAAGGCGAGTTAGGTAAAGCAGCGGCGTTAATCAAAGCCAGCGAAGTGAGCACCGGCGCGGCGAAAAAACATTTCGACTATAAGCGTCCATTCCTGATCCAGAACAACAGCATCCACCTGGTGCCGGACGACGTGGTGGTGAAGGATAACAAAGCCTATACCGCGGATGGCGGCTCGTTCCCCAGCGGGCATACCAATACCGGTTATACCGATTCGCTGCTGATGGCGGAGATGATCCCGGAACGTTTTGACGCTCTGCTGACGCGCGGCGCACGCTACGGTTATTCCCGCGTGGTGCTGGGTGTGCACTATCCGCTGGATGTCATCGGTTCACGGATGGTGGCTGAGCGTAACGTCGCACATTATCTGAATGATGCGAAATACCGTGTCCTGTTTAATGAAGCCCGCGACCAGCTCCGCGCTGCGCTGGAAAAAGAGTGCGGCACGTCACTTGCACAATGTGCGCAGAGTGCCGGGAAAGACGATCCGTATCGCGACCCGGCGATGCGTAGTTTCTACCGTTTCACCATGACTTACGATTTGCCACAGCAGAAAGGGGCAGAGAAAAAACTGAAAGTGCCGGAAGGGGCTGACGTGCTGCTGGAAGCGGCGCTGCCGAATCTTTCCGCCAGCCAGCGCAGTGCGCTGATGGTGAAAACGGCATCACCGGCGGGTTACCCGCTCTCTGGCAATAGCGATGAACAGAGCTTCTGGCAGCGCCTGAACCTGTCTGCGGCCTATGAGATGGCGCATAAATCCCGCTGAGGTTTGCGTGCGTAATGCCCGGCGAGCGCAATGCCGTCGGGTATTTTCTTTGTTGTTGCTTATTGCAGCGATACCCTGGCACGCATAGCTCTCGGGATTGAAATCTGCAGGACTTGGCCCCATGCTTAACCAATATCTCATACCAAGGACTGCGCTATGACCAACCCATTATTGACGCCTTTTGTGCTCCCCCCATTTTCGAAAATTCTTCCTGAGCATGTTGTTCCTGCAGTGACCAAAGCTCTGGACGACTGCCGGAGCGCAGTGGAGCGCGTTGTTGTGCAGGGCGGCCCCTACACCTGGGATAATCTTTGCCAGCCGCTGGCTGAAGTAGACGATCGCCTTGGCCGTCTCTTCTCACCGGTCAGCCATCTGAATTCAGTAAAAAACAGCCCGGAACTGCGCGAAGCGTACGAACAAACGCTGCCGCTGCTGTCAGACTACAGCACCTGGGTCGGGCAGAACGAAGGGTTGTACAACGCTTATCGCGATCTGCATGACGGCCCGCATTACGCTGCGCTGAGCGTGGCGGAGAAAAAAGCGGTGGATAACGCGCTGCGCGATTTCAAACTGTCGGGGATCGGCCTGCCAAAAGAGAAACAGCAGCGCTATGGCGAAATCGCCTCTCGCCTCTCTGAACTGGGCAACCTCTATAGCAACAATGTGCTCGACGCCACGATGGGCTGGAGCAAGCTGGTCACTGACGAAGCAGAACTCTCCGGCATGCCGGAAAGCGCCCTGGCGGCGGCGAAAGCGCAGGCGGAAGCCAAAGAGCAGCAAGGCTGGTTGTTGACGCTGGATATCCCGAGTTACCTGCCGGTAATGACCTACTGCGATAACCAGGCGCTGCGTGAAGAGATGTATCGCGCTTACAGCACCCGCGCATCCGATCAGGGGCCGAATGCAGGCAAGTGGGACAACAGCCCGATCATGGCCGAGATCCTTGCGCTGCGTCACGAACTGGCGCAACTGCTCGGTTTTGAAAGCTACGCTTTTAAATCGCTGGCCACCAAAATGGCGGAAAACCCGGCGCAGGTGCTGGAATTCTTAACCGATCTCGCCAAACGCGCGCGTCCGCAGGGTGAAAAAGAACTGGCACAACTGCGCGCCTTCGCTAAAGCCGAATTTGGTGTTGATGAGCTGCAACCGTGGGATATCGGTTACTACAGCGAAAAACAGAAGCAGCACCTCTATAGCATTAGCGATGAGCAACTGCGTCCGTACTTCCCGGAAAACCGCGCGGTGAATGGCTTGTTTGAAGTGGTGAAACGTATTTACGGCATCACCGCCAAAGAGCGCAAAGATATTGATGTCTGGCATCCGGACGTGCGTTTCTTCGAGCTTTACGATGAGAGCAACGAGCTGCGCGGCAGCTTCTACCTCGATCTTTATGCTCGCGAGCATAAACGTGGTGGCGCGTGGATGGATGACTGCGTTGGCCAGATGCGTCGCGCCGATGGTTCGCTGCAAAAACCCGTCGCTTACCTCACCTGTAACTTTAACCGCCCGGTCAACGGCAAGCCGGCGCTGTTTACTCATGACGAAGTGATCACCCTGTTCCATGAGTTTGGACACGGTCTGCACCATATGCTGACGCGCGTTGAAACCGCCGGTGTGGCAGGTATCAGCGGTGTGCCGTGGGATGCCGTCGAGCTGCCGAGCCAGTTTATGGAAAACTGGTGCTGGGAGCCGGAAGCGCTGGCGTTTATCTCCGGTCATTATGAAACCGGCGAGCCGCTGCCGCAGGAACTGCTGGACAAAATGCTGGCGGCGAAAAACTACCAGGCGGCGATGTTTATCCTGCGTCAGTTGGAGTTCGGCCTGTTCGACTTCCGCCTGCACGCCGAATTCAGCCCGGATCAGGGGGCGAAAATCCTCGAAACACTGGCCGAAATCAAACGCCAGGTCGCCGTGGTGCCAGGACCGTCGTGGGGCCGCTTCCCGCATGCCTTCAGTCATATCTTCGCGGGCGGATATGCGGCGGGTTACTACAGCTATCTGTGGGCCGATGTGCTGGCGGCAGATGCCTTCTCCCGCTTTGAAGAAGAGGGCATTTTCAACCGTGAAACCGGGCAGTCGTTCCTCGATAACATCCTGACCCGTGGCGGTTCGGAAGAACCGATGGAGTTGTTCAAACGCTTCCGTGGTCGCGAGCCGCAGATTGATGCCATGCTTGAGCATTACGGTATCGAAGGCTGATGCAGTGAAAATCTGTTTGCTGGATGAAACAGGCGCCGGAGACGGCGCCTTATCTGTTCTTGCGGCCCGCTTCGGGCTGGAGCCGGATGACGACAACCTGATGGCGCTGGTGTTAACGCCGACGCATCTGGAACTGCGTAAGCGCGATGAGCCGAAACTGGGCGGCATTTTTGTTGATTTTGTCGCAGGCGGTATGGCGCACCGGCGTAAGTTTGGCGGTGGTCGCGGTGAGGCTGTCGCTAAAGCGGTTGGCATCAAAGGCAGCTATTTACCGGAGGTGGTGGATGCCACGGCAGGGCTGGGCCGCGATGCGTTTGTGCTGGCGTCGGTGGGTTGCCGCGTGCGGATGCTGGAGCGTAACCCGGTCGTTGCTGCGCTGCTGGAGGATGGTCTTAATCGCGGCTATGCTGATGCGGAAATCGGCCCGTGGCTGCGCGAACGGCTGCAACTGATTCACGCTTCCAGTCTGACGAGACTTGCGGATATCACGCCGCGCCCGCAGGTGGTTTATCTCGATCCGATGTTTCCGCATAAGCAAAAAAGTGCGCTGGTCAAGAAGGAGATGCGGGTATTCCAGTCGCTGGTTGGCCCGGATCTTGACGCCGACGGCTTGCTGGAGCCTGCGCGCAAGCTTGCCATCAAGCGAGTGGTGGTGAAGCGCCCGGATTACGCGTCGCCACTGGCCGGTGTCGCCACACAGTCAGCGGTGGTGACCAAAAGCCATCGTTTCGATATCTACTCCGGCGCTGGGGAGTAAAAAAGCCCGGTCGCGTTGCGCGTACCGGGCTATGTTCAGGAACGGTTAATCGTTATCGGGAAGATCATTCCTCTTCTTCATCCCGCAGCGGGACAATCAGCATATCAACGTGCACCGTGTTGATAAGCTGGCGCGCGGAGGACATCAGTTTGCTCCAGAAATCCTGGTGATGGCCGCACACTACCAGATCCATATCGTATTTTTTAATCGCATCAACCAGCACCTGGCCCAGGTCGCCGCTGCCGCTCAGGGTTTCGGTGATCGGATAACCCGCGCCAGTGGACAGCTCGGTCAGCGCATGGTGAGTTTCATCGGAAATGCGTTTTTGCATATCGCCGAGATTGACGTCGATAAGGCCGGTGTAAAGATCGGAGTAGTTTACATCGACATGAATCAGGGAAATCTTCGCGTTGTATGGTCGCGCCATGGATACTGCTTTCTCAACCAGCAATTTGCTTTCGGGGGAGAGATCGACTGCGATGAGGATATGTTTGTAAGCCATAGTATTACTCCTTCCATAAGTTGTCGATGACCATCGGGGCGTTTGCCCCTGATACAGTTGCACTGCGCCCGCATCCTGCGTTTTACGTGAGCGTAGCGCCCGGCCTTAAGAATTTTCTTCAGACAATTTTCTTCAGACGATATTTCTACCTTATAACGCTCTTTTCACACCGTCAATTAACCTGGATCACGAATCACTTAAGCAATATTTACAGCCAGATGCATTGATGGTGATTAAGCTTGTGGAAAAAAAATAAACGGATCTCCTACACTATAAAAATAGACCGTACGGAAACAGACGGCGTCCCCCAGTTATCCGCGTAAGGAAATGTGGTCAATTGCGGGACTCCGCCTGTGTTTGTCTTCCCGTCCGGCGACTGGTAATACTATTCGTTGTCAGACTTGGTTGAGTATCCAGGCGCGAGCGTTCCGGAGTCTTTCTCTGTGGGCGATCGCCGGGGAGGGGATATGGTGATCAACACTGTTGCGCTATTTTGGGCTTTATGTGTGGTGTGTTTGGTTAACATGGCGCGTTATTACTCATCGCTACGCGCGCTGTTAGTGGTACTTCGTGGTTGTGATCCCTTACTCTATCAGTACGTGGATGGCGGCGGCTTTTTTACCACGCACGGCCAACCCAGTAAGCAGATGCGTCTGGTTTGGTATATCTATGCCCAGCGCTACCGCGATCACCATGATGACGAATTCATTCGCCGCTGTGAGCGCGTTCGCCGTCAGTTTATTTTAACCAGTTCGCTGTGTGGTCTGGTGATCATCTGCCTGATTGCGCTGATGATTTGGCATTGAGCACTGCGCTAATCAGAGAATAAAAAAAACGGGCCAGTTTCCTGACCCGTTTTTTATTGCGCCTGCGCTGCGTTAAATCAGATGCAGCGAGAGCCAGTACAGCACGCCGGACAAAACAATCGAGGCTGGCAGGGTGAAGATCCAGGCCATCAGAATATTGGTCACAGTTTTGCGCTGCAAACCGCCGCCGTCGACAATCATTGTCCCGGCCACAGAAGAAGAGAGTACATGCGTAGTGGAAACCGGCATCCCGGTATAACTTGCCAGCCCGATGGACACCGCCGCGGTCATCTGCGCGGACATCCCCTGAGCGTAGGTCATACCTTTCTTACCAATTTTCTCGCCGATGGTGGTCGCTACGCGGCGCCAGCCGATCATGGTGCCGATACCTAACGCCAGCGCTACCGCCATAATGATCCAGATTGGCGCGTACTCAATGGTGCTCAGCATATCGCCTTTCAGTTTCTTCAGCAGGCGCTGGTCGTCCGCGCTGATATCCGATTGTTTCGCCACTTTATCCGTAATATCGGAGAGGCAGAGCATAATACGGCGCAGCTGGCTGCGCTGCTCCGGTGGAACCTGCTCGTAGTTTTCGATATCGGTCAGCACCACTTTCGCACGATCCAGAGCCACAATCGCGCGACCCGGATGGCAGTGGAACTCGCCAGGCTGAGTGTTCACCTCTTCCGGCGCCGGAATCAGCGGATCAACGCCAGTGGCTTTTTGCAGCAGCGCCGGGTGTTGCTGGAAGTAAGTTTCCACGTTGTTGACGGCGTCGCGTGTACGAGTGATGTCATAACCTGACGCGTTCATATTCACCACGAAGCCCGCAGGAGCAACGCCAATCAGCACCAGCATAATCAGGCCGATGCCTTTCTGACCGTCGTTCGCGCCGTGGGAGAAACTCACGCCGATAGCGGAAAGAATCAAGGCGATACGCGTCCAGAACGGCGGCTTTCTCTTACCATCGATCTTCTCGCGTTCAGCTGGCGTCATATGAATACGCGCGCGTTTTTTGGTATTGCTCCAGTAGTGGCGCAGGATAAATATCAGACCGCCAGCGATCACCAGCCCGACAATCGGCGAAAGGATGAGAGAGGCGAAGACCCCCAGCACTTTCGGGATATTTAATGCATCCACCACTGAAGTGCCGGACATCAGTGCATTGGTTAAACCAATACCGATAATCGCACCAATCAGGGTGTGGGAACTGGAAGCCGGCAGACCCAGATACCAGGTGCCAAGGTTCCAGATAATCGCCGCCAGCAGCATGGAGAAGACCATTGCCAGGCCGTGCGCGGAACTGACATTCAGCAGCAGATTGGTTGGCAACATATGCACAATCGCATAGGCAACGCTTAACCCGCCCAGCAAAACGCCGAAGAAGTTAAACACTGCCGCCATCACCACCGCCAGCTGAGAACGCATAGCGCGTGTATAAATTACGGTTGCCACGGCGTTTGCAGTGTCATGGAAGCCATTGATTGCTTCGTAGAACAGAACAAAAACCAGAGCAAGCAAGAGTAATAACCCGGTATGAAGATCCAGGCCAGCAAACAAATGTAGCATAGGACGTTAAGCCATTTTGAGGTCATGAACGCGGCGCATTATCAGGGACATTAGCGGTGTCGGCAAAGTGAAATATGTATTTTTTTTGACATTATTTCTTACATTCCGCTAAAACTTTAAAATTATTGTATATTTTTCAATGCCATGTTGTTTTTGGCTCTCTTCGGGCTGGTGTGACCAGCGTGAACTCTTTACAATCCGCCACGATTTTTTTGATGAGGGCGCAGGTGTGGAAAGGTTTGATGCCATTGTTATCGGCGCGGGTGCGGCGGGCATGTTCTGTGCGGCGCTGGCCGGGCAGTCGGGCTGTCGTGTGCTGTTACTGGATAACGGCAAAAAACCGGGGCGCAAAATCCTGATGTCCGGCGGCGGTCGCTGCAATTTCACTAATCTTTATGTCGAACCCGCAGCCTATTTGAGCCAGAACCCGCATTTTTGCAAATCTGCTCTCGCGCGCTATACCCAGTGGGATTTTATCGATCTGGTCGGCAAGCACGGTATCGCCTGGCATGAGAAGACGCTGGGACAACTTTTCTGCGACGACTCGGCGCAACAGATTGTCGATATGCTGGTGGCCGAGTGCGAAAAAGGCAATGTTACTCAGCGCCTGCGCAGTGAAGTGCTGAGTGTGACGCGCGATGATCAAGGTTATACGCTACAACTGAATGGCGACAGCGTGCAGGCTGCGAAACTGGTCATTGCTTCTGGCGGCTTGTCGATGCCGGGGCTTGGCGCTTCACCGTTTGGCTACAAAATCGCCGAACAGTTTGGCCTGAAAGTGCTGCCGACACGCGCCGGTCTGGTACCTTTTACCCTGCATAAGCCGCTGCTGGAGCAGATGCAGACGCTCTCCGGCGTGTCGGTGCCTTCGGTTATTACCGCTGAGGACGGCACGGTTTTCCGGGAAAATCTGCTCTTTACCCACCGCGGGCTTTCAGGTCCGGCGGTTCTGCAAATTTCCAGCTACTGGCAACCGGGCGAATTCGTCAGCATTAATCTGTTACCGGAGGGCGATCTGGCAAGCTTCCTGAATGAACAGCGCGAATCGCACCCGAATCAAAGCCTGAAAAACACACTGGCGATGCAGTTGCCGAAACGATTGGTTGAATGCTTGCAGCAACTGGGGCAGATCCCGGATGTATCGCTCAGGCAGCTCAACAGCCGTGAACAGGAGTCACTGGTTGAGTTGCTCACGCACTGGCGCGTACAGCCAAACGGCACGGAAGGATACCGTACGGCGGAAGTGACGCTTGGTGGCGTCGATACCCACGAACTTTCTTCCCGCACGATGGAAGCCCGCAATGTGCCGGGGCTCTACTTTATTGGCGAAGTGATGGATGTCACTGGCTGGCTGGGTGGCTATAACTTCCAGTGGGCGTGGTCCAGCGCGTGGGCCTGCGCGCAGGCGCTGGCGGAGTAATGTTTTCGCGGTAAATCCCGGCCCTGCCTGATGGGTAAGTCACATTGCGTGGCTTAACCCTTTCCTGTCACTTCTATTCACTGCGTAACTGATTTGACTGGTTTACGCTCAGTTATCCCGACAACTAAGGCCGCTATTCCGCGAATTGTTTGTTGGCGTTATGTCGCATCATAAGCGATATGCACCATACAAACAGGATTAACCACCATGCCACAAACGACCGAATCAGGCGTTTCGTCGGCGCGATTCCTCGGAATGGCGCCTTTTTTGCGTATGAGTATTGCGGGCGTTGACTTCACCTCTGCGACGCAAGAGATGATCGCGCAGGCACAAAATGCCCCTGAAGATGCCGTGTTATGGATGAATCTCGCGACCGCGATGATGAGCCTGAAGCACGAAGAATTGGGCCTGCAAATCCAGGCACAGGCACTGGATTTGCAGCGCGTTTATCACTGGCCGGCGCGTCAGCTGACAAAATTACGCCTGCTGATGTTAATGGTGCCGGGCAATCTCTCGGCAAATATCCCGCTCGACTGCCTGATGGAAGATAGCGATATCGACCTCATCTACTATTATGTCGATCCACTGAACGACAATCCGCTGACGGCACCTGTACCGGAACATGATGTGGTTATGGTGGCGATTGGTGCCAGCGATGAGCAGGAATCCGTGCTGCTGCGTCTTGAATATGCTCTGCGCAACTGGCCAAAACCGGTACTGAACCCGCCGAAAAACGTCCCGACTTCTGAACGCCATAACGCCAGTCTGCTGCTGCAAAATGTCCCTGGTTTAGTGATTTGTCCGGCGCTGCATGTTTCCCGCCAGGCGCTGCATGATGTTGCTTGTGGTCAGAAAGCGCTGGCAGATATCGCCGAAAATCACGTCTTCCCGATTATTGTTCGCCCGGTAGGCAGCCATGGTGGTCACGGCCTGCAAAAAATCGACTCTGCCACTGCCGTTACGGCCTACCTGGAAGAGACGGCTGGAGAGGAATTTTTCGTTTCGCGCTTTGTTGATTACAGCGGCGAAGACGGCCTGTTCCGCAAAATGCGTGTGGTGTTGATTGACGGTAAACCGTTCGCCTGTCATATGGGCGTCTCTTCGCACTGGATGATCCACTACGTCAATGCCGGGATGTACGAAGATGCGGACAAACGCGCGCAGGAAGGCCGTTTCTTCAACGAGTTTGCTGACTTTGCGGAACGTCATCGCGAAGCGCTGGCCGCTATCAGTCAGCGTACCGGGCTGGAGTATATCGGCATCGACTGCGCTGAAACGCGCGACGGCGAACTGCTGATTTTTGAAATCGATCCGGCGATGGTTGTCCATGCGATGGACGATGAAGAGATGTTCCCGAATAAGCAAATTCACATGCTGAAAGTGAAAACCGCGATGCGGGAAATGCTGCTTAAGTACGCCGGTCAGGCCCTTTAAAACGATAACCATGACTCAGGAAATAACATGTCATTAAATCCTAACAACACCCTTAATTTCTCCGGCGGGCCGGGCGCATTACCTGATGTCGTATTAAACCAGGTACAGCAGGCTATTATTAATGTCCCGGAAGTGGGCCTGTCGATTCTGGGTATCAGCCATCGCTCCGCATGGTTCGAAAATGTGGTACGCGAAACCGAAAATAATATTCGTACGTTGCTGGGTCTGCCTGCGAATTATCACATTCTGTTTTTACAGGGCGGCGCAACGCAGCAATTCTCGATGGTACCAATGACCATGCTGCGCGGCAAAAAGCATCCGGCTGAGTATTTCGATACCGGTTACTGGAGCCGCAAAGTGATCACTGAAGCAATGCGCGAAGGGCCGGTACGCGTGATTTGGAGCGGTGAAAAAGAAGGCTACCGCCGTCTGCCGACCGACGAAGAGCTGGATTTTTCTCCGGACGCGCCTTACATCCACTATGTTTCCAACGAAACGGTGGAAGGCTTACAGTTTGATCGCGTGCTGGGCCGTGATGATGTGCCGCGCGTTTGCGATATGTCCTCTGATTTTCTCTCCAAACCGTGCGATGCCGGTAAATTCTCGCTGATTTATGCTCATGCGCAGAAAAACATCGGCCCGGCTGGCGTGACCATCGTACTGGTTCGCGACAGTGTGGTGCAAAACGGCCCGACTAACTTGCCGGCATTCCTCGATTACCGTCGCCAGGTGGAAGCGCACTCTAACCTGAATACACCACCGGTCTTTGCCATTTATGTGGTGATGCTGGTAACCCGCTGGTTGCTGAATGATATTGGCGGTCTGGAAAACATGGCGCGCATCAACCAGCAGAAATCAGCGCTACTCTACAGCACCATCGATAACAGCGACGGTTTCTATCGTAACTGGGGAGATGCGGCATTCCGTTCAGATATGAATGCCGCGTTTACACTGCCGACGGCAGAGCTGGAAGATAAATTCCTGCATGAAGCGGAACTGGCGGGTTTCTCTGGTCTGACGGGACACCGTGCAATCGGCGGCATCCGTGCCTCGATCTATAACGCGCTGACGTTGGGTGCTGTGGAAAAGCTGAGTAATTTTATGGACGATTTCCGTTTCAAACAGCACGGAAAATAAGTCTTCAAGCCATGCGTTGCGCGGTAAGCCAACGCATGGCAACCTCAGTAGCGGCGAAACGATGCCAGCTTATGCAACTGGCGGCTGCGGTCGTCGAAGTTCTCTTCGCGCAGCCAGCCGGTTATCATTGACGAAATCGCTGGCCATTCACGTAAGGTAATCGAGAACACCGAAATATCCGTCAGATGGCCTTTGCGAATTCGCTTATCCCTTAAGACACCTTCTTTCACAAAACCAATTCGCTCTGCCGATTTAATCGCTTCCGTATTAAAACTGCTGGTACGCCATTCGCAGCGACGGTATTTTAATTGATCAAAGAAATAAGCCAGAACCAAATAAAGACTTTCGGTACTGATGCGTGTCCTTTTCATTAATGGCGTCCAGTTAACGCCGCCAATATCGAAGGAGCCATTCTCCGGATCAAACTTACCGGCATAAAATATCCCTTTTATTTGCTGGTCGGCTTTATCCTGTACGGCATAATAAATTCTTTCTTTGTGTGTAGACAGATTTCTTAAATAGGAATAACAGGTCGTCATGTCTTTTGGCCTGACATCCTCAAGGTAGGTCCAGTCGCGGTCATCGTCGATGCTCTGCCACTCGGGGAAGAGGTCTTCGGCGTGATCGATCGCCAGTGGAACAACATTACAGTATTGACCAGCAAGAGCGACTTTCTCAGGCATCGCCCGTTTTGTCCATTCCGAAAATTCCTGACCAATACGCTGTCCATACTGATTATACGTTTCCATTATTCCCTCCAGTTTATTACTGATTTAATCCTGCTTAACGACCATTAAAGGGGTGTAAAATATTCGTAGGGGCTAGCCTTGGGCATATAATGGCTTAATTTGATATAAGTAAAAAATAAGGATGCGATAGTAATGAAAACGTTATACCGTGTTTCCGATCGGCTGTCTCATCTTTAATGTGAAAGTTCGAAAATAGGCGAGAAAACGTTATCACTAGCGTTATTTTATCTGCGGGAAATAACACAGGTATGACAGGTTTACGCGCGGGTAAATGTCATAAAAATTTCGGATAAGTATTATTTCCAGATTGTGCTACATGGCTAACCCTCTAAAAATTGGTGGGTTTTCTGGTTTTTAGATCCCTGATTAGGACTATTCCTGGCATTTCTTGCGCCGAAAAATTAGACAATAACGTCCTTTTTCATTCACAGAAACTGTGCGGTAGCGTGTCAAGTATTCCGTAACGTTAAACTTACAGGCGAGGCCCGGAGCGGCTTGCGTCGTTATGTCAGGAACCGATTTATGAGCAATCGTATTACTGTTCAGTTGCCCGTCGAAGGACTGCTCTTCTGGAAATTTTCGGGCCGCGAGGCGTTATCCGAGGCGTTTGCATTCAACCTGCAACTGCTGGGAACCGATGCGCGTATGGATCGCAGCCAGTTGCTCGGTAAAGCGGTCACCGTTACCGTGCCCACGCAATCGCTTTCCGGTTCCCGTTACCTCAATGGCAAAATCACCCGCGTGGCAGTGAGCGCGGTGGAACTGAGCGGGACGCGCTACGCTGTCTATCAGCTTACCGTCGAGCCTGACCTGTGGCCAATGAAACGCGACCGTAACCTGCGCATCTTCCAGGGGCAGACGGTGCCGCAAATCGTCAAAACCCTGCTTGGCGAATACCAGGTCAATCTGGAAGATAAGCTGAGCGGCAGTTACCGTGTCTGGGAATATTGCGTGCAGTACCAGGAGAGCAGCTTCGACTTCATCAGCCGCCTGATGGAGCTGGAAGGGATTGCTTACCACTTTAAGCATCAAGCAGACAAACATACGCTGGTGCTGACCGACGCCGCCACGCAACATCAACCGTTCAGCGGCTATGAAACCATTCCTTATCACCAGACGCCATCCGGCGGCAGCACGGACGAAGAGGGCATCAGCCAGTGGGCGCTGGAAGACAGCGTCACGCCGGGCATTTACAGCCTCGACGATTATGATTTCCGCAAACCTAACGCATGGCTGTTCCAGGCGCGGCAAAACCCTTCGTCGCCACAGCCGGGCAGCATTGACGTTTATGACTGGCCGGGGCGTTTTGTCGAACATGGTCATGGCGAGTTTTATGCTCGTATTCGCCAGCAGCGCTGGCAGGTTGAACATCAGCAAATTGAAGGTACCGCCACGGCGATCGGCATTGTGCCGGGTAGCACTTTCCAGTTGACCAATGCTGCGTTTTTCAATGATAACGGCGAATACATGGTGACCGCCGCGCACTACAATTTCGAAGAGAACCGCTATGCCAGCGGTGCGGATAGCCAGACGGTGCACCGCATTGATTTCAGCGTCATTCCCTCCTCTGTGGTTTTCCGCCCCGCGCAGCAAACCGCCTGGCCGCGAACTTATGGCCCGCAAACCGCGCGCGTCGTCGGGCCGCAGGGCGAAAGCATCTGGACGGACAAATATGGCCGGGTAAAAGTGAAGTTTCACTGGGACCGGCTGGCGAAGGGCGATGACACCAGCTCCTGCTGGGTACGGGTTTCCAGCGCCTGGGCGGGTCAGGGCTTTGGCGGCGTACAAATCCCACGCGTTGGCGATGAAGTGGTGATCGACTTTATCAATGGCGATCCGGACAGGCCGATCATCACCGGGCGCGTCTATAACGAAGCCAGCATGCCGCCGTGGGTGCTGCCCGCTGCCGCGACGCAAATGGGCTTCCTCAGCCGCTCGAAAGATGGCTCGGTCGATAACGCCAACGCTTTGCGCTTTGAAGATAAAGCCGGGGAAGAGCAAGTTTGGCTTCAGGCCGAGCGCAACCTTGATACCAATGTCAAAAACGACGAAACGCACACCGTCGGCGGCTCGCAGACAGTTAACGTGACGCGGGATTACACCGGTACGGTGGCAGGAACGCACACCCAGGCTACGCAACTGGCGCATGAACAACTGGTCGGCGGCGGTTTTAGCCAAAAAGTGCAGGGTGCGTTGGTACAGGCTTCCGACAGTGGCATCATGCTGGTGGCGGGTAAATCGGTGCTGACGCTCGGCGCCAACGGTACGGTCTCGCTGCAATGTCTGAATTTCAGCATCGATGCGCTGAGCAATGGTGAAATCAACACTGGCGGAATGCTGGATCTGAATATTACGCGGCCAGAGAGCCTGCCTACTGTTGAGCCGACACCGGAACAAATTCAGGCTGCGGTAAAAGCCGCATTCAATCAAGGGACGGATAAATAATGGCGACTTTTACTCTCTCTGAAGGCGTGCTGGCGCTGCCGGGCGCATATCAGGACCACAGCATCAACGTGTTGAAATTCAAAGAGCAGAGCGCAACGCTTGTCATCACCCGCGCATGGGATATCAAACCTGGCGAGGAAGAGAACTTCCTCCAGCAGCAGTTGGCGAAAGTGAAGCGCAGCATGAAAAAAGTGGTGCTGGGCGAGGTGCAGGATAGCGACATCGGCGGGCTGCCTGCCCGTGAAGTCGCGCTGCGTTTTGAAAATCAGCATGTCACGGTGTATGAAAAACTCGCCGTCGCCCGCGTGGAAGACCACTTGATGGCGTTCACACTCAGCCGTGTCGCCCCGTTTGATGCCGACGCAGAGGCGTTCTGGATGGCGGTAAAAAGTGGTGTGCAGCCGGGGGTGTAACGGATGACGGATTACCTTGCCGCGCGCATTGATGACCCGCTGATCCATAGCTCCGCGCTGGCGGATTTTGTCGGCGGGTTAGTGGAAGGGGCGATTGTCGCCGCGATATTTATTGCCGCCACCACGCCAATCGGTATCGTCGTCGCTGGTGTGGCGGTGGCCGGTTTAATGTTCAGCGGCGCGCTGGAGAGTGTGGGCAATGCAGCGGGAAAACTCGTCGATAGCCTGATAGACCCTGGGCCGCCCGATGCGCAAATTGTCTCTGGCTCGGACAACGTGCGGATCATGGGCAAAAAGGCAGCGCGTGCTGCCGGCACCGTCGATCGCGATTACCTGAACGCGACCGCTTCTGCCGACGAGAATAGTTTCGACTGGGCCGGGTTCGGCATGATGGCGCTGGCAGGCGTCGCCGCAACGCTGAAAACGGCGCTGATGCCGGGCGAAGCGCTAATGGCTATTGCTGAACGCGCCAGCAAACTGACCCTCGACGATGTCAAACAGTGGGGCAAAAACACCTGGGACAGCCTGACGCAGCCGCTGGTGGAGAGCGCCAGCCCGTATGCGTCCCCCGCACCGCACGATAACGTGGCCTGCAAAAAAGGCCATATGGTCACCAGCAGCAACTTTGTCGCCCAGGGTTCAAAAGCGGTACTGATCAACAACCAGCCTGCTGCCCGCAATGGTCACCTCAGCACCTGCGAAGCGGAAATCAAAGTCAGCGAAAACCCACGCGTACGTATCGGTGGCGACACCATCACCGTGCGCGATATCCACAGCGGTAAAAATCAACTGGCTTACCTCGCGGGTAACCTGCTGGGTAGCGCGGTTGTGGCGGTTCTTCCCTCACTTATCAAGATGGGCTGTAACCGGCTGATCGTGAATCGCCTGATGCGGGAAATTATCTGTCCGCTTGGTGCTTATGTCGCCTCGGCGGGCGTTATGCCGGTACTGGCGGCGGCAGTAAACACCGTACACCCGGTCAATATCCTTACCGGCGCGAAAATCCTCAGCAAAGAAGAGGATCTCGATTTCGTGCTGCCGGACAGAATGCCGCTCTACTGGCAGCGCATTTATCACAGCCGCAACCTGGAGACCGGCATGCTCGGCACCGGCTGGATGCTGCCGTTTGAAACGCGCCTTTACCGGCAGGCGGATAACCAGCTGATCTTCCTTGATATGACTGGCCGCGAGCTGGGCATGGGAAATGTGCAGCCGGGTGACATCATCGACTATCAGGAAGATGGCATTAAGCTGTTCTGTAGCCCGAACGGGGCGATGGTCATTCAGCAAAATGACGGCGAGCACCAGTTGTACGAACCGGATCCGACACGCCCTGGCGAGTGGCGCATTCAGCGCATTTATGACCGCCATGAAAATGTTCAGCACTTTAGCTGGAACGAGCGCGGGCAACTGGTGCGCATCTCCGGTGATAACGAAGCGCTGGATGTTGAACTGGAGTATGACGTGCTTTCCGGCCGCCTGTGCGCGGTTTACCAGGTGTACGATGGCGCGCGCCATCTATTGGTCTCTTACCGTTTTAACGAGCAGGGGCAACTGATCGCCGTCACCGACGCTGACGGCATCGTCACCCGCCAGTTCGGCTGGGATCAGGCCAGCGAGATGATGGCCTGGCACGCCTATGCCACAGGGTTGAAAGTGCAGTACCAGTGGCGACCCGACGCCCACTCGCGGCACTGGCGCGTTGAAGCGTACCAGGTGCTTGACGATCGGGGCGAGGTACTGGAACGTTGGCGCATCGATGCCGACGAAACACAGCGTCGCGCGCGCGTCAGCAACGACGAAGGCGTATCAAGCGAGCATCACTGGGATGAACTGTTCCGCATCACCGCTTACACCGATCCACATGGCGGCAACTGGCAATTTCGCTGGGCGGGCAACTCCGAACAACTGCTGGCAATGGTGCAGCCGGACGGCGCAAGCTGGGAATATGCATGGGATGCGCGTGGCAATCTGACCATGGAGCGCGATCCGCTGGACCGTACGACGCTGACCAGTTGGCATCCGCTGTACGCCTTCCCGTTGAAAGAAGTGCTGCCCGAGGGTGCAATCTGGCAGTACGAATACAACGTTGCGGGTGATGTGGTGAAGCTGACCGACCCGGAAGGCGGTGTAACGCACTTTGAGTGGAATGCGCAGGGCGATCTGCTGCGGCGCATTGATGCGCTGGATAACAGCCATCGCTTCTGGTGGGACGCGCTCGGCCAGCTTATCCGCGAAGAGGATTGTTCCGGCTACCAGAGCCGCAGCCAGTACGACGCTTCCGGCAAACTGATTAGCACCACTGATCCGCTCGGCAACAGTGAGCGCTATATCTGGAGCCCGGCAGGCCGTCTGCAAACCTGGGTTCGCGCAGACGGGCGTGAAACCCTGTTCAGCTACAACCGCGCCGGGCTGCTGTGCGGGCAGAACATTGATGGCATGCTGGAGCGTAAAGTGACGCTCAACGCGCGTGGACAGGTGATTGAGGCTATCGATCCCGCCGGTCAGGTGACGCATTTTCGCTTCAACCGCGCGGGCCGCCTGGTGACGCTGACCAACGGCAACAACCAGCAATGGCGCTTTGACTATACGCCTGGCGGCTTGCTGACTCGCCAGCACGATTACGCCGGGCGGCAGACGGAGTATCAGTACAACGCCATGCAGCAGGTGGCGACGCTGGTGCGTCATCCCGCCAACGATAGCGGTTTGCCGCCGCTGGTGACGAATTATGAGTACGATGCGATCGGGCGCATGGTGGCGCGGGAAACCGAACAGTACCGCACCGAGTATCGCTACAACGCTCTGAGCACAGAAATTCATCGTTTCCCGTACAGCGCGTGGCGGCAGGCGATGATTGCCCAGCGCGAGTCGGAGAATGGAGAGGTGGTGGTTTTCCGCCGCAATAAACTCGGCGATCTGGTGGGGGAAGAGAACCATTCTGGCGCGTATCTGCATCAGTACGATGCATTAAGCAACCTCAGTGCCACCACCTTCCCGGATGGGCGGCAGTTGCAGCATCTGCGCTACGGTACCGGACATCTGCTGGAGATGCAGCTTGCCATTGGCGGTAATACGCTGCCGGTTGCCAGCTACCAGCGCGACAAACTGCACCGGGAAACCCGTCGCACCACGGGGGCGGTGGAGCTGGAAACGCACTATGACATCGCCGGGCGCATCACCCAGCGGCGCGGTGTTGATAATGTGCGCCAGCGGCTGGTGTTTGAGCGCCGCTACCAGTGGGATCGGGCCGATCAAATCGTCCGCCAGATGTATACCGATGGTACGCCGCCGACGCCTGCGGATAAATATCGGCAGTCGCTGTGGGGATACGATGCGGCAGGACGCATGACGCAGAGCATTCAGCCTTCCGGGGAGGAGCGTTTCTGGTATGACGCGGCAGACAACCGCACAACAGCGGATTTGCCGCCGGTCTGGGACAACCTGCTAAAACGCCTCGACGGTATGTGCCGTGAATATGACGGCTTCGGGCGCATGACGGAACGCCACGACACGCATCGCGGTATCGTGCAGCGCTTCAGTTATGACGATGAGCAGCGCATCAGCCAGGTCATCATCGAAGGTGATGCGGAGTTCAGCAAAGCGGAATACCGTTACGACGCGCTGGGCCGCCGCACGGAGAAACAGGTGTGGCGACGCCACAGCCGCACGCCAGAACGCACACAGTATGCATGGTCCGGGTTGCAAATGGTGGGTGAAACCTGCGACCGCGACCCGGAAGCCGCCGTGCAGTATATCTACACGGAAAACAGCTACGAGCCGCTGGCGCGCGTAGACAGCCAGCAGCAGTACGCGGAAATCTACTGGTATCACAGTGAAATCAACGGGCTGCCGCAATCAGTCACCGACAGTAACGGCGATATCGTCTGGCGTGGCACGTTCAGCGCATGGGGACGCACGGAGCGGGAAAACGATGCGCTGAGGTGGGACACTCCGCAGAACCTGCGCTTCCAGGGCCAGTACCTCGACCGCGAAACCGGGCTGCACTACAACACGTTCCGCTACTACGACCCGACCGGCGGCTGCTACACCCAGATGGACCCGATAGGGCTGCTGGGTGGGCTGAATACGTATACCTATGTGGTTGACCCGCTGGTGTGGGTGGATCCGCTGGGATTAAAGTGTTGGAGCGCAGCTAAAAAGGATTACTGGAAGGATGTTGCAAAGAGTGAGTTAAAAAATCCTTCAGGAATATATTCTCCAAGAAATATAGCGGAAATGGCTCGGGGTAATGCCCCTAAGATAACTGCAAAAGTTAGAATAAATAAAACTGGAGCCACAGAGACTAGAGATATTCCTTATGAATTACATCATACCAATATCCCTCAGCGAGTTGGTGGTACTAATGTCCACAATAATAGTAATCTGTCTGAGGTTGATCCTTGGCAACACGCAGATATGGATCCCTATAGGTACCCGGGGATGGAGCTATTAGAAGTAATTAAAGGCGTAAACTCATGGTGATTTTATGAATCAAGAATATATTGTTTTCAGTTCTGCATTATCTGATGTGGCAGAAAAGAACTATGCTGCTGGCGTGGCTCATGAAGAGGCTGGGCAATTTGTAAATAAAATATTCAATCTTTACAAGGAATCAGGATTACCTACTCCTAATATTGATTGGATAGATAAAGTACCCGCAAATGTAAAAAAGTGGATGAAAACTGTTCTTGGTAACGAATTTCACTATATGAAAGAACCACCGATTTGGCTGTATGATGCAAGTTGGCGGTTCATCAATGAAGAACCTATGATATTTATATCCCAGGTTGAATTTATTGATAATGAAGTGATGGAAAATAAATTATCCACTGATGATGTTTTATATACATTTGCGGGAAGAAAAAAAACAAATGATGGTTGGGAATTAATTATAAAAATGGTCAAGCAGAGTAAGACATCTGTTGGTACGACTTATATTTACTAAATAAAAAACCGGAAGTGATCTGAACGATCCTTCCGGCTATTTTTTTACCTGCTGTTTAGTTCAAGGCGTCAGAGATTAATCTCCGTCTCAATAATCAGCCTGCCACGCTCAACCGTCACCGTTATTGGCATCCCGGTCATAAATCCCGATTCTTCCAGTCAGCGGCCTTTAAGGTTAATCGCGGACGGCAGGTTGGGTCTGCCGTTATGCGGAGCGTATCCCACCGTGTAGTAACGTTCTGTTTTGGTTGCTTTATCAACGGTGACGCCTGACTTAGAATGTGCCTTAGCCATAGTCAACTCCTTGTTAGTTGCTTGTGGTGAGCGGCGTGGGTGAGGTTGTAGTCCCTCCTGTTTTTAGTACCACCGCCAATGAGAATCTCCGGCCAGTTTTTACTGCCTCACTGTTTCTCACAAAACGGGCGCCAGGCGAGCAGACGTACACAAAACCATCCCCTATACTGCGGAAAACAAAAAGAAAATCACTTTTATCAATATCAACAGGGTAAGGGATGGATACAGCTGAATTTTTCGGCCAGCTTGTGCAGCAACTGCTGCTCTCTGCGCCGCTTTTTTTACTCATTGCGCTGGGATACTCGCTGGGGCGTTTTGCTGGCTGGCCGGAATCGGTCAACGAGGGGTTAAACCGCTTCTGCTTTAACGTGGCGATCCCCTGCATGCTTTTCAAAGTAATGAGTAAATTCTACGAAAGCCCGGCGGTGGATGTGCGGTTGCTGATTGCTTATTTCGGCACCTGCTTTGTGATCTATGTTATCGGGCGGATCCTGGCGAAAGGCCTTTTCCGCCTGGATTCGGTTTCCGCCTCGGTGTTTGGCCTCGCGGGCATCTTCTCTAACAACGTGATGCTTGGCATTCCGGTCGCGGTGATCCTGCTTGGCCCGGCGAGTCTCGCCTCAGTGGCGCTGGTTTTGGTGTTTAACAGCCTGATCCTGTGGACGCTAGTCACCGTGTCGGTGGAGTGGGCGCAGAACGGTAGCTTCTCGCTGCGTGGAATTGGCAAAACGTTGCTCAGCGTACTGCGTAACCCGATTATCATCGGTATCTTCACCGGCTTTGCCTGGAGCTTTCTGCTGCATCGCCCGGTGCCCACCTTCCTCGATAGCCCGGTTAGCATGGTGGCGCAGGTGGCCGCGCCGCTGACGCTCATCACCCTCGGCATGAGCCTGTCGCGCTATCAAATCCGTAAAGGGTTGCGCGAAAGCGGCGCTATCTGCTTGTTGAAGTTGATCCTGATGCCGGGGCTGATTTGGGCGATAGCGTATCTGCTGCATCTGCCGCGTCAGGAAAGCCAGGTGGTGGTGCTGTTAGGCTCAATGGCGGTGGGGATCAATGTCTATCTGATGGCGCAAAAGTTCCAGGTATTGCAGGGCGCGACGGCAACCAGCATGCTGCTTTCCACGCTATTTTCTACCGTGACGACGCCGCTGTTTATGATTTTGATGGCGCACTTCTACCCCAACTGGCCCTGACGATTATCTCTCTTCACCTTTCACGGCGGCCGGTTAAAACGGCTGCCGGGCATAGAGCAGACACGGGCCCAGACAATATCGTCCACCACACCGCCATCGACGCGCAGCGCCGCGTCGGAAGTGGCTGAAGCCCGTTTGGTGGTGAATGTAGCTATTTCTCGGTCAGGCACTGCAAATGGCCGTGGCGCACGCCGCGCTGGGCAATCACATCGTCGGCGAAATGCTGAACATCGCCCATTTTGCCTTTCAGTACGGCGATCTCCAGGCAGTCGTCGTGACTGATATGCACATGCAATGTAGCGACAGAAAGCTCGTGATGGTGATGCTGCGTGGCGACAATGCGGCTCGCCAGATCGCGCTTTTCATGCTCGTAAACGTAGGAGAGCACGGCATAGCCCTGCTGCTCGCTGTTCTGCGTGGATTCCTGCGTCAGCGCGCTGCGCAAAATATCGCGCAGCGCCTCCGAGCGGTTGTTATAGCCGCGCTGCTCGCTCAGGTTATCCAGCGTTTCCAGCAGATCATCGTCAAGGGTAATGGTTACACGTTGCATGGCGCTCTTCTTTGTCGTGGTGAAGGGAAGGCGGGTAGCACCGCCTGTTGTAATGCCTGGCCTGCCGTGGAGGTAAAGCGCAGTGGCGCGGCGACCTCCACGGTTTCAACAATGCTGCCGTTTTCCATCACCATCACCCGCTGGCAAAAACGTTCGACCAGCCGCAGGTCGTGGGTGATAAACAGGCACGCCTGGCCGGTACGCTGTTGCAGGCGCTTCAGCAGCTTAATCATCCCGGCTTGCAGTACGCCATCAAGGCTGGAGACCGCTTCGTCGAGGATCAATAACCCCGGCTCTACCGCCAGTGCTCGCGCCAGGCAGACGCGCTGAAGCTGGCCACCGCTCAGTTGCGGTGGGCGCTTATGCTGCAACGCCTCATCCAGCTCGACATCTTCCAGTAACTGCGCAATACGCGCCTGCTGCTCCGCTCTGTTAAGTGCCAGCAAATGGCGCAGCGGCTCGCGCAGGATCTCGCGCACCGTCTGACGCGGATTCACCGCGCTGAGCGGGTCTTGAAACACCATCTGAATATCGCGTCGAAACGCTTTACGAGTGCGGGCATTAAGCCGGGAAAGCGACGCACCCTGCCAGAAAATTTCGCCTGCGTGCGGGGCTTCCAGCCCGACCAGCAGCCGTGCCAGCGTGCTTTTGCCGCAACCGCTGCGCCCGAGCAGCGCCACGGTTTCGCCACGTTTAAGTTGCAGGGAGAGATGCTGCAGCACCGGCTGTTGCTGGTAGCGATGAGATAAGCCATTAACCTCAAGAATATTCATTGCGTCAGCTCCATGCCGTACAGCGCCAGATGCGCCGCAACTAACTGCCGGGTGACCGGATGCTGCGGTGCCGTAAATAGCGACGTCACCGGGCCGTGTTCGATAATTTGCCCGTTATCCATCACCGCTACGTCATCGGCCAGACGGGCAACCACGCCCATATCGTGCGTCACCAGCAGCATACCTGGCTGTCGCTGTTGTACGATTCCATCGAGCAGATCGAGGATGTGCGCCTGCGCCACGGCATCGAGATCGGTGGTGGGTTCGTCGGCGATGATAAACGGCGCATCACTGAGCAGCGCCATGGCAATCATCATGCGTTGCAACATGCCGCCGCTCATCTCAAAGGGATAACAGGCCAGCACGCGCTGCGGTGCTTCAAGCCCGACGCTGTGCAGTGCGGCAATTAATGTCTCGTTATCGGCGGGTTTACCGAGCGCCCGGCAGGTTTCCCGCGCGTGCGCGGCCATTGTGCGCAGCGGGTTAAAGGCACTGCGCGGGTTTTGCATCACCGTGGCGACGGTGATGCCGCGCAAAGCCTGCGGGCTGACGGGTTGCGCATCCAGCCGCAACTGGCCGCTTACCTGCCGCACGCCAACAGGTAACACGCCGAGTGCTGCCGCACAAGTTAGTGATTTACCGCTGCCGCTGCCGCCAACCAGCGCCAGCACGCGTCCGCGTTGCAACGTCAGTGAGACCCCCTGTACCAGCGGTCTTTCGGCATGCAGGATTAGTCTCTCCAGAGACAGTTGTTCAGGCATCAGTGTGCGTGCTCCGTAACCAGATGAGGATCGAGGTGGTCGCGCAGGGCGTCACCCAGCAGATTAAACGCCATCACGCTGATAAACAGCGCCAGCCCCGGCCACAGCATTTGCAGGGGTTGCGTCCAGATAAACTGACGCGCATCGTTGATCATCACACCCCATTCCGGCGTAGGAGCGGTCACACCAAGCCCGAGAAACGACATGCCTGCTACGTGCAGCATCATATGACCGATATCCAGTGTCGCCAGCACCAGTAACGAGGGCACTACCGCGCCCGCGAGATGGTCGCGAAACAGCGGCAGGTAGCCCGCACCGCTTAGGCGCGCCGCCAGTACATACTCCCGGCTGCGCAGGGAGATCGCCAGGCTGCGCACCATGCGCGCGTACCATGCCCAGTGGGAAAGGGCGATGGCGATGATCACATTGGTCAGCCCGGTGCCAAGCACACCGACCATAAAAAACGACAGGATCGACGTGGGGAAGGTCATGAAAATATCCGCCACGCGCATAATCGCCTGATCGACGCGTCCACCCAGCAGCCCGGCGCAGCCACCTGCAACAAGCCCTAACGCCAGCACCAGCAGCAGGCAAATCATCACCGCGCCGAGCGACACTCGGGTGGCAGCCAGTAGCCGAGAGAAGATATCGCGCCCGAGGTGGTCAGTGCCGAACCAGTGCTGGCTATCGGGCGGCAGCAGGCGCGAAGGCAGATCAACGGCCTGCGGATCGAACGGCACCCACCACTGGCAGGTTAGCGCAATCACCAGCAGCAGGAGCAGGATCAGCATTGATCCACGTACCGACCAGCGCGCGGTAAGAAAAAAGTGCATCAGTGCGCTCCTTCATGATGGCGAATGCGTGGATCCAGCGCTGCGCTCAGTAGATCTACCACCAGGTTGCACAGAACAAACACCACGACCATCACCAGCGTAAAGCACTGGATCACCGGGTAGTCGCGGTTAAAAATGGCCGATACCGCATAGCGGCCAATACCGGGCCAGGCGAAGATGTTTTCGATGATCATTGTGCCGCCAATCAGCTCGCCAATATGCATGCCCAGCGCGGTGATCACCGGCAGCCCGGCGTTACGCAAGATATGCCCGCGCTCGGTCTGCTTTTCGTTTAAGCCGCGCAGCCGCGCCCAGGTAACGTGGCGCTGGCCCGCCGCTTCCAGCATACTGGCGCGCAGCAGACGGGCGTTGATCGAAAGCGACATCAGTGCAATCGACAGTGCCGGCAAAATCAGGTGTTGCCAGCCGCCATAACCCAGTGCAGGCAGCCATTGCAGGTGCACCGAGAAGAACATCACCAGCAAAAAAGCGAGCCAGAAGTTGGGCATCGACACGCCGAGAAAGGCAATCGCGCGTACGATAAAGTCCGGTAAGCCGTCGCTATGGCGCGCCGCCCAGATACCGAGTGGCACCGAGATGAGTAGAATCAGCGCCAGCGCTGCGCCCGCCAGTTGCAATGTGGCGGGCAGAAAGTGCAGCACGTCGTCCAGCACCGGGCGCTGGGTGGCGTAGGAGATGCCGAAGTCGAGGTGCAGCGCGCGCCATAGCCAATGGAAATATTGCACGGCCAGTGGTTGATCGAGACCAAGCTGCGCCCGTGTAGCAGCAATCATCTCCGGCGTTGGCGGCAGGCTGGAAAGGCGTAAATAATCCATTGCCGGATCGCCAGTACCAAGGCGCAGTAGCAGGAAAATCACCATCGATGCGGCGAGGATCATCGGCATCAGGATGAGCAGGCGATGGAGTAAATAGCGGCTCATTGCGCCGTCTCCGGCGAAATCTGATCGAAGGGGATCTCAGACGCAATCGGCGCGAACGGAGTCACACCCAGTTCCGGTTTCGCCACCACCATCGTCGATACATAGCTGATCGGCAGATAAACCGCGTCGTCGTGCAGACGAGTGAGAATATCGCGGTACAACGCCTGGCGCGCGTGTTCATCGCGGGTGGTCAGCACCTCGCCAATCTCGCGGTCGATGATTGCTTTATCCGCCAGGCCGCGCTGCGCCTGGTAATCAGCATGGGACGGTACGCGCATGGAACTCATAAAGGCGTGCGGATCGTACGGCGCACCCCAGCTACGGTTGAAAATCATGCCGAAACGGCCATCGCGCTGACGGGCGTAAATGCTGCTCTCCTCTTCACCCACCAACGCCACCTCGACGCCCACCTGGCGCAGATCGGCCTGGATAATCTCCGCCATCGACTTGCTCAGTGCATCGGTGCCGATAAACGCCAGCTCAATATGCAACGGCTGGCCAGCTTTTTCACGGATGGTTTTCCCGGCGGGCAGCGTCCAGCCAGCGTTTTCCAGCAAGGCCCGCGCCCGATCCGGCGAGTAGCTGCGGGGTTTTAGTCCAATACTGGCGTAAGGCACCGTTGGCGCAAACAGGGTGTCGGCGACTTGCTGCGTGCCGTAGAGCGCGCTATCAATCAGCGTTTTTTTATCTACCGCGTAGTTCAGCGCTTCACGCACCGCCAGCTCACTGGTTGGTGCGCGCGTGGAGTTAAGTGCCAGCATCACCGTTTCTACCGGTGCGGAAAGCTGCGTGTGCCAGGTTGGGTTGTGGCTAAAGCGGGCGAAGGTATCCAGTGTCAGCAGCCCTTCGTTGCCGTAGAGCAAGTCGATGTCACCCGTTTCGAACGCTACTGCGCGGCTGGTGGCGTCGGGGATCACCTTGATAACGACTTTGCCGATGGCCGGTTTTTCGCCCCAGTAACGTTCGTTACGCACCATTACGTCATATTGATTGAGTCGGGATTCCTGCAACACCCACGGCCCGGTGCCGATCGGCGCGATAATGCCGTTCATGGTTTGCTGGTTTTTAAACTGCGACGGGGCAATAAAGCGAAACGGGCGGGGCAGGGAAAGTTCTTGCAGAAACGGATAGTAGGCGCTTTTTAGGGTGATTTGTAACTGGCTGGGGCTCAGGGCTTTGACATCAGTTATCTGGTTTACTAGCTCCAGCCAGGCATGGCGCTGGCGGTTCTCCAGCACCGCGCGGAAGTTCTCTGCGGCGGCCTCGGCATTAAACGGCTCGCCGTTGGAGAACAGTACGCCGTCGCGCAGGGTAAATACCCAGGTTTTGCCATCCTCCGAGTGTGTCCACTGTGTGGCCAGCCAGGGTTTTACGCTGCCGTCAGCCTGATATTTTACCAGCGGTTCATACACCATGCTCTGGGCGAACATCTGGTTCGGCGTGTAAAGGTGTGGGTTGAGCGGGCCAACATTCACCGGCCAGGCCGTGGTCAATGTTGGTAGCGCCGCTCTGGCGGCAAAGGCGGCGCATAACAGCAGCGCGGCGGCGTGGCGAAAGAAGGACACGTTGAATTCCCTGACGAAAGTCGGTGGAGAGAAGGTATGACGATTTTATTTATTCATCATACTAATGGCCTGTCCTGGATCAAAAGCCATGCGAATTATATGGATTTATCTCCCGGGCGTGGCGCATACGATGGCTGGTGGTGTTGAGTGTGCGGTTGAGGCCGGAGTTGGCTCAGTGGTGAATAACGCGCGTGCAGGCGCTATGCTTCCTATGCCTTAAATAGCTGCAACAGAAGCTCAACCTGTTCATCCAGCGGCACCAGGTCTTTTTTTACAATCAGATGCAGCGGTGTGGCACGTCGCGCACCGTGGCTGAGCGGCAGCATTTTCAGCACGCCGTTTGTCAGCAAGGTCTGGATGCGCTCTTCCGGGAGCCAGCCATAGCCGACCTGATACTGCACCGCTTCTATTGCCGCATCGATAGTGGAAAAAGTCCACGACTCCTGCACGCTCTGGTTTTGCCGGGCATCGTTCTCGGCAATGCGGATTAATGGCCACTCGGCCAGCATCTCTTCGCTCACCTGTTGCGCTGCGCCCAGTGGGTGATCGCGGTGCGCGACGGCGACAAAATCAATATTCATCAGCCATTCGCCGCGCCCGGTGGTGTCCTGGCGACGGGTCAGCACCATCACATCTGCCTGCGCATACACCGGCAGATTGTTGGAGGCGTTTTCCAGCACCTCGGTCAATCGTACCTGAGTTTGCGGATAGCGCTGCTGGAATTGGCGCAGGATGGCGAACAGGCGCGCGCGGGGAAAGATGTTATCCACCACCAGATCCAGCCGGGTGCGCATGCCATTACGCAGCGTTGCTGCGCGAGTTTCGACCCAGTCGAAGGCTTTGAGCAGCGGTTTCACTTGGTTGAGCAGCATTTCTCCAGCGGGTGTCAGCACCGCGCGACGCCCTTCTTGTACCAGCAATGCAACGCCCAGTCTTTCTTGCAATAGCGCGAGGTTGTAGCTCACTGATGACTGGCTGCGGTGCGTTTCGTCGGCGGCTTTCGCAAAGCTGCCCAGCTCCACCACTTTTTGCAGCAGCGTCCATTGTTCCAGCGTGGTCTTGTGCATAACTCATCTAAAAATTGAATAAATATGATGCAAATATAGCATTATTCATTGGATTTTTACGAGTGTAGGATCACCTTATCGAACAGAGGAGATTAAAAATGAGCATCTTTGATAAACATGATTTGAGCGGTTTTATCGGCAAACATCTGGTTTATACCTACGATAACGGCTGGAATTACGAGCTCTACGTGAAAAACGGCGAAACTATCGATTACCGTATTCATAGCGGTATCGTGGCGAACCGTTGGGTGAAAAACCAGCATGTGTATATCGTTCGCGTAGGGGAGAGTATTTATAAAATTTCCTGGACTGAACCGACCGGCACGGATGTCAGCCTGATTGCGAACCTCGGTGACCGCCTGTTCCACGGCACTATCTTCTTCCCGCGCTGGGTGATCAACAACCCGGAAAAAACCGTCTGTTTCCAGAACGATCACATTCCGCTGATGGAGTCTTACCGCGCGGCTGGCCCGGCTTATCCGACCGAAGTGATCGATGAATTCGCCACCATTACGTTCGTGCGCGATTGTGGCGCGAATAACGATAGTGTGATTGACTGCGCTGCCAGCGAATTACCGGCTAATTTTCCGCAGAATTTGTCCTGATTTGTTATTCAGATAAAAATATTTAAACAGTAACGATAGAAATAATTATTTGCGTAACAATATTAACTTTTTCTGTTTTGTTGATGTACCGTTTAAATAGCAAAGAAAACGCCTTTGTATACACGCCAAAGGCGTTAATTGTTTCGTTTTTTTGACAATAATCACAACCAGGAAGGACATCTCTTCTACCATTTTAACGTATTGTAAAATAATTTTTTTTATAATTGTTAAATTTATCACTTCCCAGATTTCTTAATCTTGTCCTAATATTCCTTCGGTAGCATCCTCTGATCAATGTGAATGATGATTAATGCATAAAAAAATGTGCAGTCATTATATTGTGGTTTAACATTCATCCGCCATTTTACTCACTAGTCGCAAAGTGTCTTTGCGGCTGTCTGTTTATGCGTCTTTGACGCCAAGGAAAAATGATGAGTGATTTTTTACCGTTCTCGCGCCCGTCGATGGGGGATGAAGAGTTCGCCGCCATTCAGCAAGTGCTCTCTTCCGGCTGGATCACGACAGGCCCAAAAAACCAGGCGCTGGAAGAAGCTTTTTGCACGCAGACCGGTAACCGCCATGCGATTGCGGTGAGTTCTGCGACAGGCGGAATGCACGTCACGCTGATGGCGCTGGGGATTGGTGAGGGTGATGAAGTAATTACTCCGTCGATGACCTGGGTTTCCACTCTCAACATGATCGTCCTGCTAGGCGCGACGCCGGTGATGATCGATGTCGATCGCGATACGCTGATGGTCACGCCTGAAGCGGTTGAAGCGGCGATTACGCCACGAACCAAAGCCATTATCCCTGTTCATTATGCGGGCGCGCCTGCCGATATTGATGCCATTCGCGCCATTGGCGAGAAGTACGGTATTCCGGTGATTGAAGATGCAGCGCACGCGGCTGGAACTTACTACAAAGGTCAGCATGTGGGTTCGCGCGGTACGGCGATTTTTTCTTTCCACGCCATTAAAAACATGACCTGCGCTGAAGGCGGGTTAGTGGTGACGGATGACGAACAACTGGCCAACCGTATTCGCAGCCTGAAATTCCACGGGCTTGGCGTGGATGCCTACGATCGGCAGACCCACGGCCGCGCGCCGCAGGCGGAAGTGATCTCCCCTGGCTTTAAATACAACCTGGCCGACATCAATGCCGCCATTGCGCTGGTGCAGCTTGGCAAGTTGCCAGCGGCTAATGCTCGTCGCCAGGAGATTGCTCAACGGTATCTGCACGAACTGGCTGATACCCCGTTCCAGCCGTTGGCGTTGCCGTCATGGCCGCATCAGCACGCCTGGCATCTGTTTATTATTCGCGTTGACGAACAACGTTGCGGTATTTCCCGCGACGCACTGATGGAAACCCTGAAAGCGCAGGGCATTGGCACTGGCCTGCATTTTCGCGCGGCACATACGCAGAAGTACTACCGCGAACGCTTCCCGATTGTTTTACCTAATACGGAGTGGAACAGCGCGCGTATCTGTTCCCTGCCGCTTTTCCCGGATATGACCCATGACGACTCAACCCGCGTCATTGATGCGCTCAGAAACATTGCAGGGCGCTGATATGTTTACCTTACCACTTGTCGAAAAAGTTTCCGTGGTTATCCCGGTTTACAACGAGCAAGAGAGCCTGCCGGAACTGATTCGCCGTACCACGGCGAGCTGCAATCTGCTGGGTATTGATTACGAGATTCTGCTGGTCGATGACGGCAGCAGCGACAACTCCGCGCAGATGTTAACCGCCGCGGCTGAAGAGCCTGGCAGCCATGTGGTTGCCGTGTTGCTGAATCGCAACTACGGCCAGCATTCGGCAATCATGGCCGGTTTCAACCATGTCACCGGCGACCTGATCATCACGCTGGATGCCGATCTGCAAAACCCGCCGGAAGAGATCCCGCGTCTGGTGGCGAAAGCCAATGAAGGTTATGACGTGGTCGGTACCGTGCGCCAGAACCGCCAGGACAGCCTGTTCCGCAAAATGGCGTCACGCACCATTAACCGCCTGATTCAACGCACCACAGGTAAAGCGATGGGCGACTATGGTTGCATGTTGCGCGCATACCGTCGCCATATTGTCGATGCCATGTTGCATTGCCACGAGCGCAGCACATTTATCCCGATTCTCGCCAATACATTTGCGCGCCGGGCGGTTGAGATCCCGGTGCAGCACGCCGAACGTGAGTTTGGTGATTCGAAATACAGCTTTTTGCGGCTGATCAATCTGATGTACGACCTGGTGACCTGCCTGACCACTACGCCGCTGCGCTTGCTAAGCGTCTTCGGCAGCGTGATTGCGCTGGCGGGCTTCTCACTGGCGGTATTGCTGGTGGTGCTGCGTCTGGCGTTTGGCCCGCAGTGGGCGGGGGAAGGGGTATTTATGCTCTTCGCCATTCTGTTCACCTTTATCGGCGCGCAGTTTATCGGCATGGGGCTGCTTGGGGAGTATATCGGCCGTATCTACAACGATGTGCGCGCTCGTCCCCGCTACTTTATTCAACGTGTTGTCCGTCAAGAATCTGATGATTCGCAAGAGGAAAAAAATCAATGAAAGCCGTAGTTTTTGCTTACCACGATATGGGATGTGTTGGTACACAGGCGTTACTGGATGCCGGATTTGAGATTGCGGCGATTTTTACTCACCCTGACAACGCGAACGAAAACCACTTTTTTGGCTCTGTGGCGCGCATTGCCGCTGAACGTGGCATTCCGGTCTATGCACCGGATGATGTTAACCACCCGCTGTGGGTTGATCGTATTCGCGACCTCAATGCGGATGTGATCTTCTCGTTCTACTACCGCGACCTGCTATGCGACAACATCCTCAGCACCGCGCGTCTTGGCGCGTTCAACCTGCATGGCTCGCTGCTGCCAGCTTATCGTGGCCGTGCACCGCTGAACTGGGTGCTGGTGAATGGTGAAACGGAAACCGGCGTCACCCTGCATCGCATGGTCGCTCGGGCCGATGCGGGTGCGATTATCGCGCAGCAGCGTGTGGCGATTGAGGAAAATGATGAAGCCCTCTCGTTGCACCGTAAGCTGTCCGAGGCGGCCAAAGTGATGCTGAGCAGCGTGCTGCCAGACATCAAAGCGCAGAGTTTCAGCGAAACCGCGCAGGACGAGAGCAAAGCCAGCTATTTTGGTCGTCGCACGCCGGAAGATGGCCGTCTTGACTGGGAAAAACCAGCGCAGACACTGCAAAACCTGGTGCGCGCCGTTTCCGATCCGTGGCCGGGTGCCTACAGCTTTGCCGGTACCCATAAATTTATCGTCTGGAAAGCCCGCGTACGTACCGACCTCAGCCCGGCCCGCGCAGGCACCGTGCTGTCTGTTGCGCCGCTGATTGTTGCCTGTGGTGAAGGTGCGCTGGAAATTTTGACCGGCCAGGCCGACAACGGCGTTTATATGCAGGGCGCGCAACTTGCGCAGTCGCTGGGGCTGGTCGCAGGCGCATTGCTGACCAGCAAGCCGGTGGTAGCGGTAAAACGCCGTACCCGCGTGCTGATCCTTGGCGTGAACGGCTTTATCGGCAACCATCTGACCGAGCGTCTTCTGCGTGACGACAATTACGAGATCTATGGCCTGGATATCGGATCGGATGCGATCAGCCGTTTCCTTGGCAACTCGCGCTTCCACTTCGTCGAAGGTGATATCAGCATTCACTCTGAGTGGATCGAGTATCACATCAAAAAATGCGACGTGGTGCTGCCACTGGTGGCGATCGCTACGCCGATCGAATATACCCGTAACCCGTTGCGCGTGTTCGAACTGGATTTCGAAGAGAACCTGAAAATCATCCGTGACTGCGTGAAATACAATAAACGCATCATTTTCCCGTCGACATCCGAAGTATACGGCATGTGTACCGACAAGAATTTCGACGAAGACAATTCAAACCTGGTGGTCGGCCCGATCAACAAACAGCGCTGGATTTACTCGGTATCGAAGCAACTGCTCGACCGCGTGATCTGGGCATACGGCGACAAGCACGGTCTGAAATTCACCCTTTTCCGTCCGTTTAACTGGATGGGGCCGCGTCTGGATAACCTGAACGCTGCGCGCATCGGTAGCTCCCGCGCCATCACCCAGTTGATCCTCAACCTGGTGGAAGGTTCGCCGATCAAGCTGATCGAAGGCGGTAAACAAAAACGTTGCTTCACCGATATCAGCGACGGTATCGAAGCGCTGTTCCGCATTATCGAAAATAAAGATGGGCGCTGCGACGGCGAGATCATCAACATCGGTAACCCGGATAACGAAGCGAGCATCAAAGAGCTGGCCGAAATGCTGCTGGCGAGCTTTGAGAAACACCCGCTGCGCGATCGTTTCCCGCCATTCGCCGGTTTCCGCGAAGTGGAAAGCAGCAGCTATTACGGCAAAGGTTACCAGGATGTAGAGCACCGCAAACCGAGCATCCGTAACGCTAAACGCTGCCTGCACTGGGAACCGACCATCGATATGCGTCAGACCATTGACGAGACGCTGGATTTCTTCCTGCGCACTGTCGAACTGACGGATGAGAAATAAGCATGAAATATGTCGGCTTACGCATTGATGTCGATACCTTTCGCGGCACGCGTGATGGCGTACCGCGCCTGCTGGAGTTGTTAAAAAAGCACCATATTCAGGCGAGCTTTTTCTTTAGCGTAGGGCCGGACAACATGGGGCGCCATATCTGGCGCCTGCTTAAGCCGAAGTTTCTGTGGAAGATGCTACGCTCGCGCGCGGCATCGCTCTACGGCTGGGATATTCTGCTGGCCGGAACAGCCTGGCCGGGGCGGTTAATCGGCGAAGGGAATGCGGAAATTATTCGCCAGACCGCGCAGGGCCACGAAGTCGGACTGCACGCCTGGGATCACCACGCCTGGCAGCGCTGGAGCGGCGTATGGGATCAAAAGCGTTTAGAGGCGGAGATCGAACGCGGCCTGCTGGCGCTGGAAGTGATTATCGGTCGTTCGGTGACCTGTTCGGCCGTCGCGGGCTGGCGCGCCGATCAGCGGGTGGTGAAAGCGAAGTCTGCGTTCGACTTCCGTTATAACAGCGATTGTCGCGGTACGCAGCCGTTTCGCCCGCAACTGACGGACAACACCTGTGCTGTTCCGCAGATCCCGGTGACGTTGCCGACCTGGGATGAAGTGGTCGGTACCACGGTGAGTGCCACAGAATACAATCGCTATATTCTCGACTGTATCCATCGTGGTAACGATACACCGGTTTATACCATTCATGCTGAAGTAGAAGGGATCATCGGCGCGGATGGATTTGATGAATTACTGACAATGGCGGCCCGCGAGCAGATCGTCTTTTGCCCGTTGAGCCTGCTATTGCCGGATGATGTTGCCACGTTGCCGGTGGGCAAAGTCGTGCGCGGAGAAGTGGCCGGCCGGGAAGGCTGGCTGGGTTGCCAACAACTATTGAGTCCAGGGTCATGAAATCCCGCTATTTTACACTGGCGCTGTTCGCGCTATTTGCCCTCTACTATCTCGTTCCTGTTGAATATCGTTTGCTCTGGCAGCCCGATGAAACCCGCTATGCGGAAATCAGCCGGGAGATGCTGCACAGCGGCGACTGGGTGGTGCCGCATTTCCTCGGCCTGCGCTATTTCGAAAAACCGATTGCTGGCTATTGGATCAACAATATTGGTCAGTGGTTGTTTGGTCACAATAACTTCGCGGTTCGTTTCGGCTCTATCTTTTCGATTTCGCTGTCGGCGCTGCTGGTCGTTGGGCTGGCGTGGAAGATGTGGCGCGACAAACGGATTGCGTTGCTCTCCGGTGTGATATTCCTGACGGCGTTTTTGGTTTACGGCATCGGCACATATGCAGTACTCGACCCGATGATCACGCTGTGGATGACGCTGGCGATGTTCAGCTTCTGGCTCGCGGCGCAAGCCACCACGCTGCGCGGTAAGTTTGGCGGCTATGTGCTGCTGGGCATTGCCTGCGGCATGGGGGTGATGACCAAAGGGTTCCTTGCGCTGGCGGTGCCGGTGATCGGTGTGCTGCCGTGGGTAATTGTGCAGAAACGCTGGAAAGAGGTGCTGCTCTGGGGCTGGCTGGCGGTGATCTGTTGCGTTGTGACTGTGCTGCCCTGGGGGCTGGCGATTGCCGCCCGCGAGCCGGATTTCTGGCGCTACTTCTTCTGGGTGGAGCATATTCAGCGTTTTGCCCAGCAGGACGCGCAGCACAAAGCGCCATTCTGGTATTACATTCCGTTCCTGATTGCCGGTTCGCTACCATGGCTTGCGCTGTTGCCTGGCGCGCTGAAAACGGGCTGGCTGGCGCGTAAAGAGGGGCTGCGCGAAGCCTTCTATCTGTTGGGTTGGGTGGTGATGCCGCTGATTTTCTTCAGCATCGCGAAGGGGAAATTGCCGACCTATATTCTGCCATGTTTCGGACCACTGGCTATCCTGATGGCGCGTTATGCGGTGACGGTGGCCAAAGAGCATGGCCGGGTGCTGCGCATTAACGCCTGGATCAACATTGCTTTTGGTTTGATCGTCACAGTTGCCGCGCTGGTGGTGTCGCCGTGGGGCTTTTTGAAGCATCCGGTATGGATGCCGATCGAAGTGTATAAAGCAGCGCTGGCAGCATTTGCCTTTTTCTGTTGGTCGCTGGTCGGGCTGTTTACGTTGCGTGCCAGTCACGAGCGCTGGTCTTACGCCGCGCTGTGTCCGCTGGGGATTGCACTGCTGGTAGGCATTGTTATCCCGGACAAAGTGATGGATTCTAAACAACCGCAATTTTTAATTAACTTCGTCAACGAATCGCTTACCCCCAGCCGCTATGTGCTGGCCGATAATGTCGGGGTCGCAGCCGGTCTGGCGTGGGAGCTGAAGCGCGAAGATATTATTCTCTTCGGTACGCAGGGTGAGCTTACCTACGGGATGGGGTATCCTGACGGGCAGGGCCGCTTTGTCAGTGAGGATGGTTTTACCGACTGGCTGGCACAACACCGTCAGCAAGGGGTGATATCGCTGATATTGCACCAGTCTAAACCGGATGATTTTACCCGTTTGCCGATCCCGAAACCTGATAACGTCTACGTGCAGGGGCGCATGGTCTTCATTCAGTACTATCCACAATGACCAGTTGGCTCTGGCTCCTCGTCGCCAGCCTGTTGAGTTGCGTAGGGCAACTGTGCCAGAAACAGGCGACACGGCCCGCGCCGCCGGGGCATCGTGGCATCCATCTCGGTCTGTGGCTGGGGCTGGCGCTGGCATCGCTGGGTGCCGGTATGGCGCTGTGGCTGCTGGTGCTCCAGCGTATTCCGGTCGGTGTGGCGTATCCGATGCTGAGCCTCAATTTTGTCTGGGTTACGCTGGCTGCACGGTTTATCTGGCATGAACGAGTTACCGTGCGTCATGCGGTGGGTGTGGCGCTGATCATTGCCGGTATTGTTCTGCTGGGGAGTACGCGATGAGGGGCATGGTATGGGCGCTTGCGAGTGTGCTGCTGGTCAGCGTCGCGCAGTTGTTGCTGCGTTACGCGATGATTTCACTGCCGCCAGTGAGCCTCTCGTGGGAGTTTGTGTCGGTACTGCTACAGCCGCAGAAAGGAACGCTGGCGCTGATTGCCGGGCTGTTCGGCTACCTGGCATCGATGGGGTGCTGGTATTTTGCGCTACACCGTTTGCCGCTGAGCAAAGCTTATGCCCTGCTCAGCGTGAGTTACATTCTGGTGTGGGCTGCCGCCATCTGGTTGCCCGGCTGGCATGAACCCTTCTCTTTGCGCGGCGGGCTTGGCGTGCTGCTGATTGTCGCCGGTGTGCTGGTTATTTTTCTGCCTGGACGGTCAGGCAAATAACGTTTACCCGGGCAGGCGGCTTTTCGGTCTGCCTGGCCCCAGTAAAATTGCCAGCTTGCTGCCACCGGCAGTGGTTTCCATCCAGATCTTACAGACACTGGTCAGCGGTACTGACAAGAGCATGCCGATCGGGCCGAGCAGCCATCCCCAAATCAACAATGACAGGAATACCACCAGCGTTGACATCCCGAGACGGTGGCCCATCATGCGCGGTTCAAGAATGTTGCCAATCACCATATGCACCGCCAGGAACAGCGCGCCAGCCAGCAAGCATTCGTAAGCGCCATTGAACAGTAGTGCCTGGATCATCGGTGGGATCGCGGAGAGCACCGAGCCGATATTGGGTACATAGTTGAGCAGAAAAGCCAGCACACCCCACATTAACGCGAACTGAATATCCAGCAACACCAGTCCCATCCAGACAATCAGGCCGGTCCATACGCTGAGCAGCGTTTTCAGCGCCAGATAGTGAGAGACATCTTTTAACGCGCGGTGCAGCCCGGCAATATGCACCTGCGGATTAGTAAGGGCAAAACGCATTTTGTAGGGAACGTGGCGTACTTCAAACAGCATAAACACCACGGTCATCACCAGTAGCACAATGCTGGCCATCGCGTTCGATAGCTGGGTCGCCATGGACGTTGCGAAAGTCATTACCCGCTCGGAGTCCATACGTTGCAGTATGCGCTCTGGCGATATATTCAGTTGGAGGAATGGTATGGCATCCTGTAACTGGAGAAATTTGCGCGTGAATTCGCGATTGTATTTCGGTAGCAGGGTCATAAAGTCATTCACTGATGCGGCAAGCACCGCGAACAGCGCGCTGAGGAAAATCAGCATCACCAGCACCACAATCGCAATGGCGACCGGTCGTTTCAGGCCGCGGCGAATAAACCAGCTCACCAGTGGGTTAAGGACGATGGCGAAAAAGAGCGCCAGCAACAGTTGCACAATAATGTCGGCAGCGGCGTGGATCCCAGCGAGGATCACCACCAGCGCTGCCAGTTTTAACAGAATATGAAGACCTGCCTGATCCGGTTGAGGTTGTGTCATTCGGCATTCCTTTTGTCATTACGCCCGTTAAGTGTAGTGCCCCGTAACATCTTCGCCCGACAGAGATATCCTTAAAGTGGGTGCTGATTTCTGCGCCCTGACGTGATAATAGTGAAACATTGTTGTGAATCTCTGGGTCAAATTTCATGCCTGAAAATGCCGCCGAACCGGCGCTTAGCGGATTGCGCCTCAATCTGCGGATTTTGTCCGTCGTTATTTTTAACTTTGCCAGCTATCTCACCATTGGACTGCCGCTGGCGGTGTTGCCTGGCTATGTCCATGATGTGATGGGTTATAGCGCCTTCTGGGCCGGGTTAGTGATCAGCTTGCAATATTTCGCCACGCTGCTCAGCCGACCGCATGCCGGGCGCTATGCCGATTTATTGGGGCCGAAAAAGGTCGTTATCTTTGGTCTGTGTGGCGCTTTTCTTAGCGGTCTCAGTTATTTGCTGGCGGCAATGGGCGGCAGCCCTGGCATATTAAGCCTGCTGTTGTTGTGCCTCGGGCGTGTGATTTTGGGTATCGGCCAGAGCTTTGCCGGAACCGGAGCGACGCTGTGGGGCGTGGGTGTTGTCGGTTCCATTCATATTGGCCGCGTGATCTCGTGGAATGGAATTGCCACCTACGGCGCAATGGCACTGGGTGCACCGCTCGGCGTACTCTGTTATCGCTACGGCGGACTACAGGGCCTGTCATTAACCATTATGGGCATTGCGTTGCTGGCGATTGTGCTGGCATTACCGCGGGCGAGGGTGAAGGCCAGCAAAGGCAAACCGCTGCCGTTTCGCGCAGTGCTGGGACGCGTCTGGCCGTACGGCATGGCACTGGCGCTGGGTTCGGCGGGGTTTGGCGTGATAGCTACCTTCATCACGCTCTATTACGCGGCCAAAGGCTGGGACGGCGCGGCATTTGCTTTGACGCTGTTTAGCTGTGCATTTGTTGGCGCACGTTTGCTGTTCCCTAACGGCATCAACCGTTTTGGCGGCCTGAATGTATCGATGATCTGTTTTGTGGTCGAAACGCTCGGCCTGGTACTGGTAGGGCTGGCGGTGGATCCATGGATGGCAAAACTCGGTGTGTTTCTTGCCGGTGCCGGTTTCTCGCTGGTGTTCCCGGCACTGGGCGTCGTAGCTGTAAAAGCGGTACCGCAGAATAACCAGGGTTCCGCGCTGGCGACCTATACGGTGTTTATGGATTTATCTCTGGGTATTACCGGCCCACTGGCAGGGTTGCTGATGGCATGGGCGGGCGTGTCGTCGATTTATCTGGCGGCGGCAGGGCTGGTGGCAATCGCCTTGCTGTTAGCCTGGCGATTAAAACAAAAACCGGTGTTGGTGGGATGATTGCCCGATAGCGCTCTATTTATCGGGCCGACAATGCCATCCGGCAATAAAAAAGGGAATCCGCAGATCCCCTTGTTACCACTCGCACCGGGATTATTTCACCACGATGGTATTGATGATGTTTTCTGCGGCAGTTTGCGCCTGCTGCTGGTTATCCGCCGGCAGCGTGACCTGCAAGGTCAGCAGTTTATTATCGACTTTGCCCAGCACCACGGAAGACCAGACCGTCTGACCTTTGGCCGAGATAATACTGTCGAGTTGCTGCAGCGTCTGGCCTTTGATCTCAATCGCTTTATTGGTCACAACCTGCAACTGCGGGTCACGGCCACGTTGTTGATCTTCCAAGCGTTTCGCCAGCGCCGCTAAATCTTCCTGGGTGTTGTCGCCAACAATGATGATCACCGCTTTCTGGCCGGTGGTGTCGGAGTAAACGTGCATATTATTAGACTGGGTGCCCAGTTTGCCGCTCTGATCGGTCATATCCGCCGGCAGCGAGAAACTGAGCTTGCCGTCAAGCAGTGTTATTGGCTGGCCTGTTGCATTGCTTTCAGCTGAAGCGGCCTGAACCGGTTTCTTGCTGTCGCTGTTATCACAGCCAGCCAGCCCGACGACCAGCAGGCTAATACCGACATATTTAACCAGATTGCGCATTGACTTCTTCCTTTCAATAAACAGCCATAACGGCTCATCAATCCATCTTATCACATCTGCCTGGCGGTACTCTTAACTGGCCTGCAACGCGTTAATTTCAGATTTGTCTGCCAGCCTTTTCAGTAGCATATTCAACAACACACCGTACATCGGCAGAAAGAAGGCGATGCTGATAAGCACTTTAAAACTGTAATCCACCAGCGCGATTTCCGTCCAGTGCTGCGCCATAAACGCATCCGGGCTGCGCCAGAAAGCAATAAAGAAGAACGCAATGGTGTCGCTGGCGTTACCGAATATGGTGGAAGCCGCGGGTGCAAGCCACCAGCGGCGATTCTGACGCAGGCGGTTAAATACATGCACGTCGAGAATTTGCCCCAGCGCATAGGCCATAAAGCTGGCGCTGGCGATACGGGCCACGAACAGGTTGAAATGCGCCAGCGCGCCAAAACCTTGCCAGCTTCCCATATAGAACAGCGAAGAGATCACGTAAGAGGCCAGTAGCGCAGGCACCATCACGGCGAAAATAATGCGTCTTGCCAGCGGCGCGCCAAAAATGCGCACGGTTAAATCTGTCGCGAGGAAAATAAACGGGAAACTGAATGCGCCCCAGGTGGTCTGGAAACCCAAAATGGCGACCGGCAACTGCACCAGATAGTTACTGGAGATAATCACCAGCAGATGAAAAAGCGAAAGCCAGATCAGCGCGTTCATGCGCTGTGAGGATGAAAATTGCGTCATATTGTGACCTTTTTGGTAAATGGGGTGAGGGAACCCAGTACTTTTTTGTACTCTGCCATGCAGAGCCGCCGCATGATACTGCAACTATTGCCGGATGCAATGGTTAATTTTAACGCAATCGTTAACCTTGCTTGCGTCACAAAAAAGGCAGCGTAAACTAATGCGGTTTTTCCCCTTGCGAGATGAAAATGACCGATTTCTTTTCCACTGCTGACCATACGCTGGATGCGCAGGGTTTACGCTGCCCGGAACCGGTAATGATGGTGCGTAAAACCGTGCGTAATATGCAGGTTGGCGAAACATTGTTGATTATCGCCGACGATCCGGCAACCACCCGCGATATTCCCGGCTTTTGTCGTTTTATGGAACACGAGCTGGTCGCCGGGCAAACCGAATCACTGCCGTATCGGTACGTGGTGCGTAAAAGCCACTAATCTTTGCTGCGTAACAGGCGCAACGCATTGGCTGTCACCAGCACTGTTGCGCCGGTATCCGCCAGCACCGCCAGCCACAGCCCGGTCATTCCCAGCAGCGTCGTCAGCAGAAAGATGGCTTTCAAACCCAGCGCCATAGCAATGTTCTGGCGAATATTGCTCTGTGTTGCCCGTGCCAGGCGGATCATCTGCCCAATGCCGATCAGGCGGTTATGTGTTAATGCCGCGTCTGCCGTTTCCAGCGCTACGTCTGTGCCGCTACCCATCGCAATTCCGATGGTTGAGGCTTTCATGGCGGGCGCATCATTGATGCCATCGCCAACCATCGCCAGCGGTAAGCGCTGATTAAGTGCCTGTACCGCCAGCACTTTATCTTCCGGCAACAGCCCGGCGCGGAAATCCAGCTCCAGCTTCCCGGCGATTGCCGCCGCCGCGCGCGGGTTATCTCCGCTCAGGATCACGCCCTGAACGCCCAGATCATGTAGCGCGGTAACCGCTTCTTTGGCGTCATCGCGCAGCGTATCCTGCAGCGCCAGCGTGCCAATCGTTTCACCATCGCGTTCAACCACAATGACGGTCTGGCCGAGGCTCTCCTGCTGATGAATGTGTGTTAACAGCGCACTTTCTGGCATCCCTTTCGGCAGTTTATCCGGTGCGCTGATGCGAATATATTGCCCGTCAATCTGTGCTTCAATCCCTTTCCCGGCCAGCGTTTTCTGCGCTTGCGCCGTCGGAATCGGCAACTGGCGGCGCTGCGCTTCCTGTACAACAGCCTGTGCCAACGGGTGCGTAGAACCCTGTTCAACGGCGGCGCTGAGCGCCAGCAGTTCCGCTTCGTCGATCCCCGCCAGCGGCGTGACCGCGACAACCTGCGGTTTGCCAATGGTCAGTGTGCCGGTTTTATCAAATGCCACCTGGCGGATGCGACCAAGTTGCTCCAGGGCCGCGCCACCTTTGATTAACGCGCCACGCCGTGCGGCTACTGCCAGCCCTGAAGTAATCGCGGCTGGCGTAGAGATCACCAGCGCGCACGGGCAACCAATCAACAGCAACGCCAGCCCTTTGTAGATCCACGGTAACCACGGCGCAGCAAACAGTAGCGGCGGCACAACCGCAACCAGCAGCGCTACTGCCATAATCGCTGGTGTATAGACGCGGCTAAAGCGATCGATAAAGCGTTCAATTGGCGCGCGACGCTCTTCGGCCTCTTCAATCAGCTTGAGGATACGGTCGATGGCGTTTTCGCCGGGCTTCGATACCACTTCCAGCGTCACCAGCCGATCAACGCTGGTGGCGCCGGCCGGTACCGATTCGCCGTGGGTGCGTTCCACTGGCACCGATTCGCCGGTCAAGGCACTTTCATCAAAACTCGCAAATGCCGACACCAGTTTGCCGTCGGCGGGTAAACGCCCACCTGCCGGGACTTCAATGGTATCGCCCGGCTGTAACTCACTGGCGGCGACCGTCTGGCGCTCACCGTTACGCAGCCGGATGGCAGTATCCGGTTTTAGCGCCATCAGCGCGCTGACGCCGCGGCGTGCGCGGCTGGCGGCCCAGCCTTCAAGGCGTTCGCCAATTAAAAACAGCAGCAATACCATCGCCGCTTCCGCCGTTGCGCCAATAAACAGGGCGCCAATCGCCGCCACGCTCATCAGCGTTTCGATAGCAAACCAGCTACCGCTTTTGATTAAGCGCAGCGCCTGGCGGGCAATCGGCCACAGGCCGACTAACGTGGTGGCGATAAAGGCGGCCTGACCCAGAGGATGGTTAAACTGCTCCAGCGCCCAGCTGAGCGCCATCATCACCATCAGGGTGATCAATGGCAGGTTTTCCCGCAGCCGCGAAGCTGCGGGCTCGGGCGTACTGTTCTCGCTGCGTAACTGGTAGCCAGCCTGCTGAACTGCCTGCTCGACGCGTTCGCGCACATCGCCGCTGGCCACAACGATTAGTTTTTCCGTAGTAAAGGTCACCTGAACCTGGGCAATGCCTTCGACCTGGCGGACGGCATTTTCCACTTTGCGGGCGCAGGCGGCGCAGTCCATACCCGAAACCAGCCAGCTATAGCGTTCGCCTTCCGAGCTCAGAGCCGGTTGCGCCTTGCTTTCGCAGGCGCCATCAGCGCAGCAGGATTGCGGTTTCTCCGACAACGGGCGCAGTTTTATTGACGCAAACTGTGGGGCTTTTTTAGTGTCGGTGGGGGTCGGCATAGAATCCTCCGGTGAATGATAATTTTCTCATTAACCGGAGGATACACTCTGGAGTCGACTCCAGAGTCAAGCCTTTTAAATATACAGCGAACGGACGATCAGAAAATGTCCGGCGAAGTAGCAGGCCGAAGCGATGGCGTTATCGGCACGGAAGCGTTTACGGTAGTGGCTCCCCAGCCAGACGATGTTGCCGAGCAGCAGCAACGCCGCACCGACAAACGCCGACAGCGCGGGGCTTGTAGGGCGGAAGAACCATAGTTCGCCTGCCAACCAGACCATCACCAGCGTCATGGCGATAAAAGCACATACGGCCATGCGCAGCTCTTCGAGACGCGTCCAGATCACCGCCAACAGCAACGCGCCAATAACCAGCAGCACCACCGGCAACGGCCAGAAAAAGGAGAGTGTCATCTGGCTGGCGAAGTAGATGGTGTAAAGCAGATGGGCGAGGAAAAAAGCGCCGATTGCGTAGAGCATTTTTTGCCGCGGCAGCAAGGTTAACGCATCGCCAATCAGTGAGGCACAGAGGCCAGCCAGCACCAGATAACTGATGGCGTCGAACATCGGCGCTTGCCAGGCCAGCAAAAGCAGGAGCAGTAGGGTGACGGGTTTAAAAACCCAGCGTTGCCAGGTCGGGCCGCGATAAGACGCATCGACATAGAGCCAGCCAGACAAACAGACAGCAATAAATGACCACAGCATAATTAAGTCCCTGTATCTGTTATTTTTGCGTAAATCTCTCCTGTTCAGTGTAGTGGTGGAAAAAGGAGGATGACAATGCTATTTCACCCGCGATAAGCTCAATTCCGCTTTTTCTGACAGGGTTCTGCCATGAGTAAACCACCGTTTTTTTTCATTCTTGTCATTGTGTTGATCGTCGTGCTCGCTTCTTTTCGCTATGTTCAACAGCGGCGGGAAAAGGCGGAAAACGATGCGGCGCCGTTACAGCAAAAAAACGTGGTAGTGAGCAGTAAGCAGGAAAAACCCCTCAACGATCGCCGGTCGCGCCAGCAACAGGTGATCCCGGCGGGCAGCGCCATGCATTATGAGGCACGTTTCAAACCGCAAAGCGGCGGGCAGGAGATGGTTTTCCGTGTTGATGAGCAGCAATATTATGCACTGACGGTCGGCGATAAAGGCGTGCTGAGCTATAAAGGCTCGCGTTTTGTTGGCTTTGAACAAGCCCGGTAAGCGCGATGCTCCCGGGCTATAACATTACTTCTTCGCTTTTAGTTTTTTGAGCCAAATCAACAGCTCAAACACGCCGAACAGGAAAATACGGATCTGTTCAGCTTTACTCATTTGCGGGCCCTCTTTCGGCAGTGCGGTTTTCAGCATTGTCGCCTGTAAGGCATGCATGAAAACGGTAAAGACCAGGGCTACATTGACGAAAATGTTCAACGGACGCGGAAACGGCTGGATCAGATTCCAGAGCAGAAAGGCCCAGATGCAAAGCATCAGCAGGCGTCCCAGATTAATCAGCAGCGGCATGTTTTTCTCCTTGTGGTGCTGCACGGTGATATAAACGATACGCCACCTGGCCCGCGACTTTCTCCCGGTGCAGATGCCAGTGTGTCGGCACCGGCGGTAAGCCATTTTCGACTTCACTTTCGATATAAATTAATGCGTCATCGGCGAGCCAGCCGTTGTTTTCCAGCAGTTGCAAGGTCTCTTCCAGCATCCCCTTACGAAACGGCGGGTCGATAAAGGCAATGGTGTGTGGTGTACCCTGGCCTGCTAAATAGGCCAGCGTATTGGTATTCACTACTTTGGCGTTGACGGCTTTCAGCATCACCAGATTTTGCTGCAATTGCTGTGCGACGCTACGCTCCATTTCCACCAGGATCGCGCTGGCGGCGTAGCGCGAGAGCGCTTCCAGCCCTAATGCGCCACTTCCGGCAAAGCAATCAAGACAGTGCGCATCAACCAGCGATGGCGCCAGCCAGTTGAATAAGGTTTCCCGCACGCGATCGGTGGTCGGACGCAGACCGGGGCTATCCGGGACCGGTAATTTACGGCCCCGCCACTGCCCACCAATAATGCGTATCTGGCCGCTGGCGGCACGGTTAGGTTTCTTCATGGTTTCCGCTTTGCTCATCATTTTGGCCTGCTATTCTAGCGGTCTGACGAAGGACGTTAAACCCTAATCCGCAGGCCGTGATGCGAGTTGAGGAAAGTGTTAGACTATCCGACTAATTAACAAATGTTTTCAGTCCCTGTCATGTAAGACGGGCTGCGCCATGAATCAACAGCGGGAGTGTAGTCGCCAATGGCAAATGAGAAGAAACGTGGCTTTTTTTCCTGGCTCGGCTTTGGGCAGAAAGAACAGGCCGAAGAGGCGCAAACCGAATCACAGCAGGTAACTGAGCAACCGGTCGAAGAGGCACTGGCGAGCGAACCTGCCGCCGACAGCGAAAAATTTGCCGAAGAGGCCGTTGAGGCTAGCGAACAGCTGGCGGGCGAAGAGACGCAGCCGGAGCCCGTTGTCGAAGAGCAGGCGCTTCAGATTGAACACGAAGAACTGCCGCTGCCGGAAGAGGTCGCAGAGCAGGAGATCGGCGCGGAAGAGTGGCAGACAGAAGCAGAACCGCTGGTTGAGGAAGTTGCAGAGGAAGATAGGCCACTGAGCGATGAAGAGCTGGACGTGCAGGCGTTGGCCGCGGAAGAAGCGGTGATGGTTGTGCCGCCAGAGGACGCGGCGCAGGAGCAGGAGAAACCGACAAAAGAGGGTTTCTTCGCGCGTCTGAAACGCAGTTTGCTGAAAACAAAAGAAAATCTGGGTTCCGGATTTATCAGTCTGTTTCGCGGTAAAAAAATCGATGATGATCTGTTTGAAGAACTGGAAGAACAGTTGCTGATTGCGGATGTTGGCGTTGAGACCACACGCAGAATCATCACCAACCTGACGGAAGGCGCAAGCCGTAAGCAGCTTCGCGATGCAGAAGCACTTTATGGTTTGCTGAAAGAGGAAATGAGCGACATCCTCGCGAAGGTTGATGAACCGCTGAATATTGAAGGCAAAACGCCGTTTGTTATTTTGATGGTTGGCGTTAACGGCGTGGGTAAAACTACCACCATCGGTAAGCTGGCGCGTCAGTTTGAGCAGCAAGGCAAATCGGTGATGTTGGCGGCGGGCGATACCTTCCGCGCGGCAGCGGTTGAGCAGTTGCAGGTCTGGGGCCAGCGCAACAATATTCCGGTGATTGCCCAGCATACCGGCGCGGATTCCGCTTCGGTCATTTTTGACGCTATTCAGGCGGCGAAAGCGCGCAATGTTGATGTGCTGATTGCCGATACCGCTGGGCGTTTGCAGAACAAATCGCATTTGATGGAAGAGTTGAAGAAAATTGTCCGCGTCATGAAAAAGCTGGATGAGGACGCTCCCCATGAAGTGATGCTGACGATTGATGCCAGCACCGGGCAAAATGCGATAAGCCAGGCCAAACTGTTCCACGAAGCTGTTGGTCTTACCGGCATCACGCTGACTAAACTCGACGGCACCGCCAAAGGCGGCGTGATTTTCTCAGTGGCGGATCAGTTCGGCATTCCGATCCGCTACATTGGTGTCGGCGAACGTATCGAAGATCTGCGTCCGTTTAACGCGGGCGATTTTATTGAGGCGCTTTTTGCCCGAGAGGATTAACAATGATTCGCTTTGAACATGTCAGCAAAGCCTATCTCGGTGGGAGACAAGCGTTGCAGGGGGTCACATTTCACCTGCAACCAGGCGAGATGGCCTTTCTGACCGGGCACTCCGGCGCAGGAAAAAGTACCCTGCTGAAGCTTATCTGCGGGATCGAGCGGCCAAGCACCGGGAAAATCCTGTTCAGCGGCCACGACATTAGCCGTCTGAAGAACCGTGAAGTTCCGTTTTTACGTCGCCAGATCGGCATGATTTTTCAGGATCACCATTTGCTGATGGAGCGCACGGTGTATGACAACGTGGCGATTCCGCTGATTATCGCTGGCGCGAGCGGTGATGACATTCGTCGTCGTGTGTCGGCGGCGCTGGATAAGGTCGGGCTGCTCGATAAAGCGAAAAGCTTCCCGATTCAGCTTTCCGGCGGTGAACAGCAGCGCGTCGGCATTGCCCGCGCGGTTGTAAATAAACCGGCAGTGCTGCTGGCGGATGAACCGACCGGTAACCTGGACGACGCCTTGTCGGAAGGGATTTTACGTCTGTTTGAAGAGTTTAATCGCGTTGGGGTTACGGTACTGATGGCGACCCACGACCTGGGGCTTATTTCCCGGCGTTCGTACCGCATGCTGACCCTGAGCGATGGCCATTTGCATGGAGGCCCGGCGGGTGAATAAGAGAGACGCATTAAATCATATCCGGCAGTTTGGCCGCCGGCTTGACCGTTTCCGTAAGTCCGCCGCTGGCACCGGTGATGGTAATCGCAATGCTCCACGCCGAGGTAAAGCGACAAACAAGCCGCCATCACGTAAAACCAATGTGTTTAACGAGCAGGTTCGCTACGCCTGGCACGGCGCGTTGCAGGATCTGAAAAGCAAACCGCTGGCGACGTTCCTGACAGTGATGGTGATTGCCATCTCTCTGACGCTGCCGAGCGTTTGCTATATGGTCTACAAAAACGTCAACCAGGCGGCGTCGCAGTACTATCCGTCGCCGCAGATCACCGTCTATTTCGACAAAGCGCTGGATGATAACGCTGCGCAGCAGGTGGTGGGCCAGCTCCAGTCCGTGCAGGGCGTGGAGAAAGTGAACTACCTTTCCCGCGAAGATGCGCTCGGCGAGTTCCGTAACTGGTCCGGGTTTGGCGGGGCGCTGGATATGCTGGAAGAGAATCCGCTGCCCGCCGTGGCGGTAGTGGTTCCTAAACTGGATTTTCAGAGCCCGGATTCGCTGAAGACACTGCGCGATCGTATCTCTCATATCCAGGGGATTGATGAAGTGCGTATGGACGATAGCTGGTTTGCGCGTCTGGCATCGCTGACCGGGCTGGTCGGGCGCGTATCGGCGATGATCGGCGTACTGATGGTTGCGGCCGTCTTCCTGGTTATCGGCAACAGCGTGCGGCTGAGTATTTTTGCCCGCCGCGATACTATCAACGTGCAGAAACTGATCGGTGCAACGGACGGTTTTATCCTGCGTCCATTCCTGTATGGCGGCGCGCTGCTAGGGTTCTCCGGCGCGTTCTTATCGCTGATCCTGTCGGAGATTATGGTGTTGCGGCTCTCCTCGGGCGTTACCGAAGTGGCGAAAGTATTCGGCACCCAGTTCGAGCTAAGCGGCTTGTCTTTTGACGAGTGCTTATTGCTGCTGCTGGTCTGTTCGATGATCGGTTGGATAGCCGCCTGGCTGGCAACGGTGCAACATTTACGTCACTTTACTCCCGATTAAAAAAACTCTGGTATACTCTTTCCCTGCAATGAAGTATTCCCGTAGCAGGGAAAGCGTATCGCCCCTTTCTGATGTTTTCCTTGCACCGGCTTTTTCATCCAGATGTCACAATTTGTGCGTAATTTATTCACAGGGCGACATGGAACTTGTGGATAAAATCACTGTCTGATACAAATGTGAATGCTAATCTCGTTGCTCATAAGTACTGGCATGTTTGTTGCTTGATGGGGACAGACCGCCGCCAGTGGAAAGTAAATTGAGAGGATTTGAATGACCAAAGAAATGCAAACTTTAGCTTTAGCCCCTGTTGGTAACCTGGAGTCTTACGTCCGGGCCGCTAACGCATGGCCGATGTTGACGGCTGATGAAGAACGGGCACTGGCTGAAAAGCTGCATTACCAGGGCGATCTGGAAGCAGCGAAAAAGCTGATTCTGTCTCACCTGCGCTTTGTTGTTCATATTGCTCGTAATTACTCGGGCTATGGTCTGCCGCAGGCGGATCTTATCCAGGAAGGTAATATCGGCCTGATGAAAGCTGTGCGTCGCTTCAACCCGGAAGTGGGTGTGCGACTGGTTTCCTTCGCCGTGCACTGGATCAAAGCTGAGATCCACGAGTATGTGCTGCGCAACTGGCGTATCGTGAAAGTGGCTACCACCAAAGCACAGCGCAAGCTGTTCTTTAATCTGCGTAAAGCAAAACAGCGCCTGGGCTGGTTTAACCAGGACGAAGTCGAAATGGTGGCCCGTGAACTGGGCGTGACCAGCAAAGACGTGCGTGAAATGGAATCGCGTATGGCGGCGCAGGACATGACGTTTGATATGTCCCCGGACGATGACGCTCAGGACAGCCAGCCGATGGCTCCCGTGCTCTATTTACAGGATAAATCGTCGAACTTTGCTGATGGCATTGAAGACGACAACTGGGAAGAGCAGGCTGCCAGCAAGCTGACCGACGCAATGAAAGGGCTGGACGAACGCAGCCAGCAGATCATCCGTGCCCGCTGGCTGGACGAAGAGAACAAGTCCACGCTGCAGGAGCTGGCCGACCGTTACGGCGTTTCCGCCGAGCGTGTACGACAGCTTGAAAAGAACGCGATGAAAAAACTGCGCGCTGCTATCGAAGCGTAAGCGTATACCGTGAAGAAGCCGGGTCGGTGTAAGCCTCGCCCGGCTTTTTGTTGTCTATAGAAAACCCCACTGCCAGGTTGGGGTTTCGCAAAGCTTTCGGCTTTAAGCCAGTTATTTTTTAACGCGCTGTATTTTTGCTTCCCGGCGCTTCGCGTATCAGCGCCGCAAGCTCGGCGAACACCGGCTCCATCTCTTCTTCCTCCATCGCCGCAAATCCCATCAACAGGCCGCGCGCTGGCCTGTCGCCGCTGTAATAACGCGACAGCGGCCGCACCAGAATGCCATGGGCGTTAGCCGTTTGCGCCAACGCGACATCATCGCAGGAAGCAGGCAACGACAGCACCAGATGCAGACCGGCATTATCGTTAAACTCGCTAAGTGCCTCTTTGCCAAGATAATCGATGATAAGCTGCGTCAGCCTCGCGCGACGCCGGGCGTACAGCAACCGCATCCGGCGAATATGCGCCGTGTAATGTCCCTCGCGAATGAACTGAGCCAGCGCTTCCTGATCCAGCAAACGCCCGCCGCGATAGAGTTCGGCATGCGCGGTTTTTAGCGCCCGCATCAACGGGCGCGGCAACACCAGATAACCGAGCCGCAACCCAGGGTAGAGCGTTTTACTGAATGTACCGGTGTAAATCACCGGCGCATCGTCCACCAGCCCCTGCAAGGCGGGAATGGGTTGACCCGAGAAGCGGAATTCGCTGTCATAATCATCCTCAATAATCCAGCTCCCGGTTTGCCGCGCCAGTGCTAATAGCCGCTGGCGGCGCTCCAGGCTCATTACGCAGCCCAGCGGATACTGGTGCGAAGGGGTAACGAAAATCAGTTTCGGCGGCGCATCGCCTGGCTCCGGCGGGTTCATCCCGGATCTGTCGACTTCTATGGCCTGCAAGTTAACGCCATTTACCGCCAGCACATTACGAATTCCCCAGTAGGCTGGCTCCTCAATCCACGCCAGATCGCCAGGATTGCACAGCATGCGCGAGACCAGATCGATGGCCTGATGAATGCCTTCCGTAATCAGGATCTGCTCCGCGCTACAGCGAACCGAGCGCGTTACCCGCAAATACTCCACTAGCGCCTGTTGTAGCGCGCTGCTACCGCCAGCATTGCTATAAGAAAGCTGTATTGCCTGCGGTTTTCGACTTACGCGAGACTGTATTTTTCGCAACAGCGCATGCGGGAAAGCGTTGATATCCGGGACGCCTGGCAGAAACGCACCCCACTGGCGCGCGCTGGCATTGCTGTGGCTCAGCAGATGCTGGCCGCGGGCGGAAAGCTGTGAAGGCAGGCTGGCGCTGAGTTTTTCACCCGCAGTCAGGGGCGCGGAAAGCAGGCTGTCCGGGACGGTACCAGCCACAAAGGTGCCGCTGCCGGTACGGGAAACAACATACCCTTCGGCCAGTAGCTGCTCATACACCGTCAGCACCGTATTGCGTGACATATTCAGTTGCGCGGCTAAATCGCGGCTCGGCGGCAGGCGGCTTTGTGTCGGCAGGCTGCCGTCGAGTATCGACAGGCGAATCGCGTTATATAATTTCTTATGTAGCTTGCCTTCGTGCTGCTCGTCCAGACGCAGCTGCAGCAAGTCAGAGACGAGCGAGCGCAATTGGATCCCTCAATTATTCAAAACTGGTACTCGATTATAGAACCACTTATGTCATGTTTTCACAACAGACGCAGCAACAACGAACACAGACGAGGGTCATCAGGTGAAGAATAACGAACTACATCAGCGCCGTTTACAGGCGACGCCGCGCGGTATTGGAGTGATGTGCGGGTTTTATGCGGAAAAAGCAGAAAATGCCACATTATGGGATGTCGAAGGCAACGAGGTTATCGACTTTGCCGCCGGGATCGCGGTGCTCAATACCGGGCATCGCCACCCGAAAGTGATGGCCGCGGTAGAAAAGCAGTTGCAGGCATTTACGCACACCGCTTACCAAATTGTCCCTTACGAAAGCTATGTTTCGCTGGCAGAACGTATTAATGAACGCGTACCAGTTGATGGCCCGGCGAAAACGGCTTTTTTCTCAACTGGTGCGGAGGCGGTGGAGAACGCGGTGAAAATTGCTCGTGCTTACACCAAACGCCCTGGTGTGATTACCTTCGGCGGTGGTTTTCATGGCCGTACGTTTATGACTATGGCGCTGACCGGGAAAGTCGCACCGTACAAAATCGGGTTTGGTCCGTTCCCCGGTTCGATTTACCATGCACAGTATCCGAATGCGCTACACGGCGTCAGCACTGACGATGCGATGAAAAGTCTTGAACGCATCTTTAAAGCGGATATCGCGCCGGATCAGGTTGCAGCCATTCTGCTGGAGCCGGTACAGGGCGAAGGCGGTTTTAACGTGGCTCCAGCAGATTTTATGAATGCACTACGCGAACTGTGCGACAACCACGGCATTCTGCTGGTTGTTGATGAAGTGCAGAGCGGCTTTGCCCGTACCGGCAAATTGTTCGCGAGTGAGTATTACGATGTTAAACCGGATCTGATCACTATGGCGAAAAGCCTGGCGGGCGGGTTGCCGCTGTCGGCGGTGGCCGGTCGTGCAGAGGTGATGGATGCGCCTGCGCCTGGCGGATTGGGCGGCACTTACGCCGGTAACCCGCTGGCGGTGGCTGCAGCACACGCGGTGCTGGATGTGATCGACGAAGAAAACTTGTGTGAACGTGCTAACCATCTGGGCAAACATCTGGTGGAAGTGCTGACGCAGGCTAAAGCGCAATGTCCATATATTGCCGATATCCGCGCGCAGGGCTCGATGGTGGCAGTGGAATTTAACGATCCCAGTACCGGCGCGCCATCGCCTGAATTTACCAAACAGGTGCAGGACAAGGCGCTGGCGGCAGGCGTGCTGCTGCTGAGCTGCGGTGTCTACGGCAATGTGATCCGTTTCCTCTATCCGTTAACCATTCCGGAAGTTCAGTTCCGCAAAGCGCTGGACATTATCCACCAGTCGCTGACCTGCTAATTATTCAGCCGCCTTATGGGCGGCTTTTTTACGGCGTGTCATCACTCTGTCGCATAACCTTCAAAATTGTTATTCCATATTCCGAAAAATGGGGTATGTTTTAGCAGAGTATGCTGCTAAGGCACCGGCAGAATAGCTAATAACTACTATCATATTCTTTGCTTATGATGGTAAGTAAAATAATGTGTCGCACAATAACATCACAACAAATGCAATAACCATAACAATGGGGAAACTCAGGATGAAAATGAAGGGCAAAGCGTTACTGGCAGGATGTATTGCGTTAGCAATGAGCAACGTGGCATTCGCCAAAGATATTAAAGTTGCCGTTGTCGGTGCGATGTCCGGTCCGGTTGCGCAGTACGGCGACCAGGAATTTACCGGCGCTGAGCAGGCTATCGCAGACATCAACGCGAAGGGCGGCATCAAAGGCGACAAACTGGTAGCGGTAAAATATGACGATGCGTGTGACCCGAAACAAGCGGTTGCTGTAGCCAACAAAGTGGTCAACGACGGCATCAAATATGTTATCGGTCACCTGTGCTCCTCTTCTACTCAACCTGCGTCTGATATCTATGAAGACGAAGGTATTCTGATGATCACGCCTGCGGCGACAGCGCCTGAGCTGACCGCGCGTGGTTACAAACTGACGCTGCGCACGACTGGTCTGGATTCCGATCAGGGCCCGACTGCTGCGAAATACATTCTGGATAAAGTGAAACCGCAGCGCATCGCGGTCATCCACGACAAACAGCAGTACGGTGAAGGTCTGGCGCGTGCTGTGCAGGACGGCCTGAAAAAAGGCGGTGCCAACGTGGTGTTCTTTGACGGTATCACCGCCGGTGAGAAAGATTTCTCCACGCTGGTGGCGCGTCTGAAGAAAGAGAACATCGATTTCGTTTACTACGGCGGCTACCATCCGGAAATGGGGCAGATCCTGCGTCAGTCACGCGCGGCTGGCCTGAAAACCCAGTTTATGGGGCCGGAAGGCGTAGCGAACGTCTCCCTGTCTAACATCGCGGGCGATTCAGCGGAAGGTATGCTGGTGACTAAGCCGAAGAACTACGATCAGGTTCCGGCGAACAAACCGATTGTTGATGCTATCAAAGCGAAGAAACAGGATCCGAGCGGCGCATTCGTGTGGACCACCTACGCAGCCGTGCAATCTTTGGCGGCAGGTCTGAACCAGACAGCGGAACCGGACGCGATTGCCACTTATCTGAAAGGGCATACTGTTGACACCGTGATGGGGCCGCTGTCATGGGATCAGAAGGGTGATCTGAAAGGCTTTGAGTTTGGTGTGTTTACTTGGCACGCAAATGGTACGGCGACTGACGCTAAGTAATTTTCTGAACTGACCGTCACCTTTCGCGCTGCTGGTGCGTTAGCTGCATTCACTCACCCCCGGTCACTTACTTCAGTAAGCTCCGGGGGATGAGCGAACAATGTCGTTATTTTCTATGCCGGGTAAGCAAACGCTACCCGGCATTTTTTATCGTTTTTCCCAGCCATTTTCCTGCGCGGTAAAGCCCAGTGTCTGAGCGAACGCCGCCATCACACTGCGATCTTCGACACCAATATCGGCAATCCACCAACTGGTGATGCTGGGGTTATCACGAATCACCTCTTCAACGAGGTACTGCCCGACGCCGCGACGGCGAGTAATATCGCGCACGCGCAGCGAATCCAGCGCACCTTCGGTGCCGAGCAGAGTTACGCGCACGGCGGCCAGCAGGCGATCATTAAAGCGGGCCGCATAAATGCGGTGGTCATCATCCACTTCAAGGGAAGCGGGGGAGTATTCCGGCCAGACTTTCGCTAAATCAATATGATCCTGCTCGGTAAAGGTTACCAGTCGGATGATAGTCAATTTCATGTACAGCTTGTCCAAAACGCAAGAGAGAGTGTGAGTGTAATCAATTTCATCGGTCGGGGAGGGGTGGTTTTTTATTTTTCATTTGGCAGGGGAATAATTCTGCCGCAGACGCTTAGCCAGTGTGAAACATTAGAGATTGAAAAACAGGCAGCATTTTAACCTGATTGGTAGTGATTTATTCCACTTTATGTACCATTATTTTATGCTGATAATAGGACTTTTTTTGTTTATCTCCGATTAAATACAGAATATTATCTGTGCTTAATCGCCTGAAAAATAGAGGATTTAGTCTGGTTTTTGCCAAAAAACTGCGCTAAACCATTAAAGGCACTGGTAAAAATAGCGTTGTGCATTAAAAGTACAGAATGCTTTTTAACCATAAAAAAACAAAATTATTACACGAATGATTTGGCGAGCAGGAAAGCACCACATTTGCGGCGCGAAGAATGAAGTGTAAACACGACATCACGAATGGGGATTTACAACAATGAAAAGGAACGCGAAGACATTAATCGCGGGAATGGTTGCACTTGCGATGTCTCACGCGGCCATGGCGAAGGATATTAAAGTGGCGGTTGTTGGGGCGATGTCCGGCCCTGTTGCCCAGTGGGGCGACATGGAATTTAACGGCGCGCGCCAGGCTATCCACGATATCAACGCCAAAGGCGGAATCAAAGGCGACAAACTGGTTGCCGTTGAATACGACGACGCCTGTGACCCAAAACAAGCCGTTGCCGTAGCGAACAAAATCGTTAACGACGGTGTGAAATATGTAATTGGCCATCTCTGCTCATCCTCCACTCAGCCTGCATCTGATATCTACGAAGACGAAGGTATTCTGATGATCACGCCAGGCGCGACGAATCCGGAACTGACTCAGCGCGGCTATCAACACGTTATGCGTACCGCCGGGCTGGACTCTTCACAGGGGCCGACCGCCGCGAAATACATTCTGAATTCGGTTAAACCGCAGCGTATCGCCATCATTCACGATAAACAGCAGTACGGCGAAGGTCTTGCGCGTTCCGTGCAGGAAGGGCTGAAAGCTGGCGGCGCTAACATCATCTTCTTTGACGGCATCACCGCCGGGGAGAAAGATTTCTCCGCGCTTATCGCCCGTCTGCAAAAAGAAAATATCGATTTTGTCTACTACGGTGGTTATTACCCGGAGATGGGACAAATTCTACGTCAGGCACGCGCCAGCGGACTGAAAACTCAATTTATGGGGCCAGAAGGCGTGGGTAACGCTTCTCTGTCTAACATCGCGGGCAATGCGGCGGAAGGTATGCTGGTGACCATGCCGAAGCGCTATGACCAGGATCCGGCGAACCAGAGCATCGTCGATGCCCTGAAAGCGGAGAAGAAAGATGCGAGCGGGCCATATGTGTGGATCACTTACGCCGCAGTGCAATCGCTGGCGACGGCGCTGGAGCGTACCGGCAGCGACGACCCGCTGACGCTTATCAAAGATTTGAAAGCCAACGGGGCTAAAACCGTGATTGGGCCGCTGAACTGGGATGAAAAAGGCGATCTGAAAGGATTTGAGTTTGGTGTCTTCCAATGGCACGCCGATGGTTCGTCCTCTGTGGCGAAATAACTGTCATCCCGCTTCCCGGGCGCTGTGCTCGGGAAGTTTTAAGAAGGTTAAGTTATGTCCGAGCAGTTTCTCTATTTTGTGCAGCAGATGTTTAACGGCGTAACGCTGGGAAGCACCTATGCATTGATTGCCATTGGTTACACCATGGTTTACGGCATCATCGGCATGATTAACTTCGCCCACGGCGAGGTTTACATGATCGGTAGTTATGTCTCCTTTATGATCATCGCCGCGCTGATGATGATGGGTATCGACAGCAGCTGGCTGCTGGTCGCCGCCGGTTTTGTTGGCGCCATCGTGATCGCCAGCGCATACGGCTGGAGCATCGAACGGGTGGCCTATCGCCCGGTGCGCAACTCCAAGCGCCTGATTGCGCTGATCTCTGCCATCGGTATGTCCATTTTCCTGCAAAACTACGTCAGCCTGACCGAAGGTTCGCGCGATGTGGCGTTGCCGAGCCTGTTCAACGGCCAGTGGATTGTTGGCAGCAGCGAAAACTTCTCTGCTTCCATCACCACCATGCAGTTGGTCATCTGGATTGTGACTTTCGTGGCGATGCTGGCGCTGACGCTGTTTATCCGCTACTCCCGTATGGGCCGCGCCTGCCGCGCCTGTGCAGAAGACCTGAAAATGGCCAGCTTGCTGGGGATTAACACTGACCGCGTTATCGCGCTGACCTTCGTGATCGGTGCAGCAATGGCGGCGGTGGCTGGTGTATTGCTGGGCCAGTTCTACGGCGTGATCAATCCATACATCGGCTTTATGGCCGGGATGAAGGCGTTCACCGCAGCAGTACTGGGCGGTATCGGCAGCATTCCTGGCGCGATGATCGGCGGGCTGATCCTCGGCGTTACTGAATCACTCTCCTCTGCATATCTCAGTACGGAATATAAAGATGTGGTTTCGTTCGGGCTGTTGATCGTGGTGCTGCTGGTGATGCCTACCGGTATCCTGGGCCGCCCGGAGGTAGAAAAAGTATGAAACCGATGCATTTTGCGATGGCGCTGCTTTCCGCCGCGATGTTCTTCGTGCTGGCTGGCGTCTTTATGGGTGTTCAGCTTGAGCTGGATGGTACCAAACTGGTGGTGAACACGGCGGCGAATATTCGCTGGCAGTGGATCATAATCGGCACTGCCGTGGTCTTTTTCTTCCAGTTGCTGCGTCCGCTGTTACAGAAAAGCCTGCGCGGTGTTTCCGGTCCGAAATTCGTTCTGCCGTCGATTGATGGCTCTACGGTAAAACAGAAACTGTTCCTGCTGGCGCTGCTGGTTATCGCCGTGGTATGGCCGTTTGTTGTGTCGCGCGGCACGGTGGATATTGCCACCATGACGATGATTTATATCATCCTCGGTCTTGGGCTGAACGTCGTGGTGGGGCTTTCCGGCCTGCTGGTGCTGGGCTATGGCGGTTTTTACGCTATCGGCGCCTATACCTTCGCGCTGTTGAACCACTATTACGGGCTAGGTTTCTGGACTTGTCTGCCGCTGGCGGGGCTGGTTTCCGCTGCTGCCGGGTTCCTGCTGGGCTTTCCGGTATTGCGTCTGCGCGGCGATTATCTGGCAATTGTGACGCTCGGCTTCGGTGAAATCGTCCGTATCCTGCTGCTGAATAACACCGAAATTACCGGCGGCCCGAATGGCATCAGTCAGATCCCGAAACCGACGCTGTTCGGCCTGGAGTTCAGCCGTACTGCGCGTGAAGGCGGCTGGGATACCTTCAGCAACTTCTTCCATGTGGCCTATGATCCGAACGATCGTGTGGTTTTCCTCTATCTGGTAGCACTGCTATTGGTCGTGGTCACGCTGTTTGTCATTAATCGCCTGCTGCGTATGCCGCTTGGCCGTGCGTGGGAAGCGCTGCGTGAAGATGAAATTGCCTGCCGCTCGCTGGGCCTGAATCCGACGCGCATCAAGCTGACCGCCTTTACCATCAGCGCCGCGTTTGCCGGTTTTGCCGGGACGCTGTTCGCTGCTCGCCAGGGTTTTGTCAGCCCGGAATCCTTCACCTTTGCTGAATCTGCCTTTGTGCTGGCGATCGTGGTATTGGGCGGTATGGGTTCGCAGTTTGCGGTTATTCTCGCGGCCATCCTGCTGGTGGTTTCCCGCGAGCTGATGCGTGATTTCAATGAATACAGCATGTTGATGCTGGGTGGTTTGATGGTACTGATGATGATTTGGCGTCCACAAGGCTTGCTGCCGATGACCCGTCCGCAGTTGAAATTGAAAAACGGGCAAGCAAAAGGAGAGCAGGCATGAGTCAGCCATTGTTATCCGTAAACGGCCTGATGATGCGCTTCGGCGGTCTGCTGGCGGTGAACAACGTCGCGCTGGATCTGCATCCACAAGAGATCGTTTCGCTGATAGGCCCGAACGGTGCGGGGAAAACCACCGTATTTAACTGCCTCACCGGTTTCTATAAGCCGACCGGCGGCACCATTATGCTGCGTGATAAGCACCTCGAAGGGTTGCCGGGCCAGCAAATCGCACGGATGGGTGTGGTGCGTACTTTCCAGCACGTGCGCCTGTTTCGTGAAATGACGGTGATTGAGAACCTGCTGGTCGGCCAGCATCAGCAACTGAAAACCGGCGTCTTCTCTGGCTTGCTGAAAACCCCGGCCTTCCGCCGCGCGCAAAGTGAAGCGCTGGATCGCGCTGCAGTGTGGCTGGAGCGTATCGGTTTGTTAGCCCATGCTAACCGTCAGGCCAGTAACCTGGCTTACGGTGACCAGCGTCGTCTGGAGATCGTCCGTTGCATGGTGACGCAACCGGAGATCCTGATGCTTGATGAACCGGCGGCCGGTCTTAACCCGAAAGAGACCAAAGAGCTGGACGAATTGATCGTCGAGCTGCGCAACAACCACAACACCACCATTCTGCTGATTGAGCACGATATGAAACTGGTGATGGGGATTTCCGACAGGATTTATGTGGTGAACCAGGGTACGCCGCTGGCGAACGGGACGCCGGAAGAGATCCGCAACAACCCGGACGTGATCCGCGCATACCTGGGTGAGGCATAAGATGGAAAAAGTGATGTTATCTTTTGACAAAGTTAGCGCCCACTACGGCAAGATTCAGGCGCTGCACGATGTCAGTCTGCATATTAATCAGGGTGAAATAGTGACCCTGATTGGCGCTAACGGTGCGGGCAAAACTACGCTGCTGGGTACGCTGTGCGGCGATCCGCGCGCGAGCAGCGGGCACATTGTGTTTGACGGCAAAGAGATCACCGATTGGCAGACCGCGAAAATAATGCGTGAAGCGGTGGCGATTGTGCCAGAAGGGCGTCGCGTCTTTTCACGAATGACCGTGGAAGAGAACCTGGCGATGGGCGGTTTCTTCGCCGATCGTGAGCAGTTCCAGAGCCGCATTGAGCGGGTTTATGCGCTGTTCCCGCGTTTGCATGAACGGCGTATTCAGCGAGCGGGCACCATGTCCGGCGGTGAACAGCAGATGCTGGCGATTGGCCGCGCACTGATGAGCCAGCCGCGTTTGTTGCTGCTGGATGAACCGTCGCTGGGCCTGGCGCCCATCATCATTCAGCAAATCTTCGACACCATCGAGCAACTGCGCAAAGAAGGGATGACCATCTTCCTGGTGGAGCAGAACGCCAACCAGGCTCTGAGGCTCGCCGATCGTGGTTACGTGCTGGAAAACGGCCATGTGGTGCTGGAAGATACCGGCGACGCGCTGTTGGCGAACGAAGCGGTGCGCAGCGCTTATCTGGGTGGGTAATTCTTTGCGTTAACAGTCTCTAAACCGGCCTCGCAAGGGCCGGTTTTTTTAGCAAACTTTATGTGGGCAGTACTTCAGGTGGCTGGTTGATATAGCTGACATGTTGAGTCGGCAGACGATTCAGATTGTACTGTTATTGATGTAACAAAAGGGCTTCTCTGCTACGGGGAAGCTTTTTTACCTTTACGGGCTGCATCATCGAATCGCCGATTAGCCGCCATTTTTCCGTCACCGTACCATCATCTCTGCGACATTTCCCTGACGCCTTGCTGTCATTTTATTGTAATTAAAAGGTTATTTTTCTGTAATTCGAGCATGTCATGTTACCTCGCGAGCATAAAAACGCGTGATATCGCGCATTCCGAATAACAAGAGAGATCACAATGACAACGTTACGGCATACAGCTTTGGGTCTGGCTATGGGGTTAGTTTTTGCAGGCAACGCTATGGCTGCAACCACCATTCCGTTCTGGCATTCGATGGAAGGGGAGTTAGGTAAAGAAGTTGACTCCCTGGCGCAACGTTTCAATGAAACACATCCGGATTACAAAATTGTTCCGGTCTACAAAGGCAACTATGAGCAGAGCCTGAGCGCAGGTATCGCTGCGTTCCGTACCGGTAACGCGCCTGCCATTTTGCAGGTCTATGAAGTGGGCACCGCCACCATGATGGCGTCCAAAGCGATCAAACCGGTGTATCAGGTATTTAAAGACGCCGGGATCAACTTTGATGAAAGCCAGTTCGTACCGACCGTTTCCGGTTATTACACCGATTCTAAATCCGGTCATCTGCTTTCTCAGCCGTTTAACAGCTCCACGCCGGTGCTGTACTACAACAAAGATGCCTTCAAAAAAGCCGGTTTAGATCCGGAGCAGCCGCCGAAAACCTGGCAGGATCTGGCTGCTGATACCGCGAAGCTGAAAGCGGCCGGAATGAAGTGCGGTTACGCCAGCGGCTGGCAGGGCTGGATCCAGATTGAAAACTTCAGCGCCTGGCACGGTCTACCGGTAGCGACCAAAAATAACGGCTTCGACGGTACTGACGCAGTGCTGGAGTTCAACAAGCCGGAGCAGGTGAAACATATCGCCATGCTGGAAGATCTGAACAAGAAAGGCGATTTCAGCTACTTCGGGCGTAAAGATGAATCCACCGAGAAGTTCTACAACGGTGACTGCGCCATTACCACGGCTTCTTCCGGTTCGCTGGCGGATATTCGTCACTACGCCAAATTCAACTACGGCGTGGGCATGATGCCTTACGACGCTGACGTGAAAGGCGCGCCGCAGAACGCCATCATCGGCGGGGCAAGCCTGTGGGTGATGCAGGGCAAAGATAACGCGACCTACAAAGGCGTGGCGCAGTTCCTCGACTTCCTGGCGAAGCCGGAAATTGCAGCCGAGTGGCACCAGAAAACCGGTTACTTGCCGATCACCACTGCCGCTTACGATTTGACCCGCAAGCAGGGCTTTTATGACAAAAACCCGGGCGCCGATATCGCTACGCGCCAGATGCTGAACAAGCCGCCGTTGGCGTTCACCAAAGGTCTGCGTCTGGGCAACATGCCGCAGATTCGCACCATTGTCGATGAAGAGCTGGAAAGCGTGTGGACTGGTAAGAAAACCCCGCAGCAGGCGCTGGATTCCGCCGTTGAGCGTGGTAACCAACTGCTGCGCCGTTTCGAGCAGTCAACGAAGTCCTAATGTAGAAATGCCGGGTAGCGACGTTGCCTTACCCGGTCTGCAGATGCTTGTAGGCCGAATAAGCAGAGCGCCACCCGGCACAGTTCAGGAAGCAAATCGCAATGTCATCATCCCGTCCGGTGTTCCGCTCGCGCTGGCTGCCCTATCTGCTGGTCGCCCCGCAACTGGTCATCACCATTATTTTCTTTATCTGGCCTGCGGGCGAAGCGTTGTGGTACTCGGTACAAAGCGTGGATCCGTTCGGGCTTTCCAGCCAGTTTGTCGGGCTGGATAACTTTATCTCGCTGTTTCATGACGGCTACTATCTGGATTCTTTCTGGACCACGATGCGTTTTAGTGCGCTGGTTACCTTTAGCGGCCTGTTTGTCTCGCTGTTTTTTGCTGCGCTGGTGGACAACGTGGTGCGCGGCAGCCGGATCTACCAGACTCTGATGCTGCTGCCATATGCGGTTGCGCCAGCCGTTGCCGCCGTACTGTGGATCTTCCTGTTTAACCCCGGTCGCGGGCTGATTACCCATTTTCTGGCACAGTTCGGCTACAACTGGAACCACGCGCAAAACAGCGGCCAGGCGATGTTTCTGGTGGTTTTCACCTCAGTATGGCAGCAGATCAGCTACAACTTCCTGTTCTTTTTCGCTGCGCTGCAATCGATTCCCCGCTCTCTGGTCGAGGCGGCGGCTATTGATGGCGCCGGGCCGGTTCGCCGCTTCTTCAAACTGTCGCTGCCGCTTATCGCGCCGGTCAGTTTCTTCCTGCTGGTGGTGAACCTCGTTTACGCCTTCTTCGATACCTTCCCGGTGATTGATGCCGCGACCGCTGGTGGCCCGGTACAAGCGACGACCACGCTGATTTACAAAATCTACCGTGAAGGGTTTGCCGGTCTGGATCTTTCTGCGTCAGCAGCGCAGTCGGTGGTACTGATGGTGCTGGTGATTGTGCTGACGGTTATCCAGTTCCGCTATGTTGAAAGTAAGGTGCGCTACCAATGATTGAGAATCGCCCCGGACTGACACTGTTCAGCCATATCATGCTTATTCTCGGTATCGTCGTGGTGCTGTTTCCGCTGTATGTTGCCTTCGTGACTGCGACGCTGGATATCAACGCCGTCTATGACACGCCGATGACCTTAATTCCCGGTACGCACCTGTGGGAAAACCTGCGCAACATCTGGATGAACGGCGTCGGCGTAAATAGCGCGCCGTTCTGGCTGATGCTGACCAACAGCTTCATCATGGCACTGGCGATCACGGTGGGTAAAATCGCGGTGTCGATGTTGTCAGCTTTCGCTATTGTCTGGTTTCGCTTTCCGCTGCGTAACCTCTTCTTCTGGATGATTTTCATCACCTTAATGCTGCCGGTCGAGGTGCGTATTTTCCCGACGGTGGAAGTGATCGCCAACCTGAAGATGCTCGACAGCTACACCGGTCTGACGTTGCCGCTAATGGCGTCGGCCACTGCAACATTCCTGTTCCGCCAGTTCTTTATGACCCTGCCGGATGAGCTGCTGGAAGCCGCGCGCATTGATGGCGCCTCGCCAATGCGCTTTTTCCGCGACATTGTGCTGCCGCTTTCCAAAACCAACCTGGCAGCGCTGTTCGTGATCACCTTTATCTACGGCTGGAACCAGTATTTGTGGCCGCTGCTGATTATCAACGACGTTAACCTCGGCACCGCCGTGGCGGGCGTGAAAGGCATGATTGCCAGCGGTGAAGGCACCACGCAATGGAATCAGGTGATGGCGGCGATGCTGCTGACGTTGATCCCCCCGGTCATTATCGTTTTAACCATGCAACGCGCGTTTGTGCGTGGTTTAGTGGACAGTGAGAAATAAGATGGCAGGTTTAAAATTACAGGCTGTAACCAAAAGCTGGGACAGCGGCAAAACGCAGGTGATTCAACCGCTGACGCTGGACGTCGCGGACGGTGAATTTATCGTGATGGTTGGCCCGTCGGGCTGCGGGAAATCAACGTTGTTACGTATGGTTGCCGGGCTGGAACGCGTCTCCAGCGGCGATATCTGGATCGATACCCAGCGCGTGACCGAAAAGGAGCCGAAAGATCGCGGTATTGCCATGGTGTTCCAGAACTATGCGCTCTACCCGCATATGAGCGTGGAAGAGAACATGGCGTGGGGGTTGAAAATCCGCGGCATGGGCAAAGCGCATATTGCCAGTCGGGTGGCTGAAGCGGCGAGGATTCTTGAGCTGGATGGTTTGCTGAAGCGCCGTCCGCGCGAGTTGTCCGGCGGTCAGCGTCAGCGTGTGGCAATGGGCCGCGCCATTGTGCGCGATCCGGCGGTGTTTCTCTTTGATGAACCTCTGTCGAACCTCGATGCTAAACTGCGCGTGCAGATGCGTCTGGAGTTACAACAACTGCATCGCCGCCTGAACACCACTTCGCTGTATGTCACGCACGATCAGGTTGAAGCGATGACGCTGGCGCAACGTGTGTTGGTGATGAATAAAGGCGTCGCTGAACAAATCGGTACGCCGGTGGAAGTGTATGAAAAACCCGCCAGCCGCTTTGTGGCGAGCTTTATCGGTAGCCCGGCGATGAATCTGCTGGAGGGCCGCATCAATAGCGAGGGCACCCATTTTGAGCTGGGAAGCGGTATGGCGTTGCCGATTAACTGGTACTACCGCGGTTACGCCGGGCGCAAAATGACGCTGGGTATCCGCCCGGAACATATTGCGTTAAGCTCACAAGCCGAAGGTGGTGTTCCGCTGGTAATGGATACGCTGGAGATGCTCGGTGCAGACAACCTGGCGCACGGTCGCTGGGGCGAGCAGAAGCTGGTGGTTCGCTTATCGCATCAGGAACGCCCGGCGGCGGGCAGCACGTTGTGGTTGCATCTGCCGGAAAATAACCTGCACTTATTTGATGGTGAAACAGGACAACGCGTATGAGTAACTGGCCTTATCCCCACATCGTCGCCCATCGCGGCGGCGGGAAACTGGCACCGGAAAACACGCTGGCGGCCATCGACGTCGGCGCGCATTATGGGCATACCATGATTGAATTCGACGCCAAGTTGTCGAAAGACGGCGAGATTTTCCTGCTGCATGACGACAACCTTGAGCGTACCAGTAATGGCTGGGGAGTGGCGGGCGAACTGCCGTGGCATGATTTGCTGAAAGTGGATGCCGGCGGTTGGTTTAGCGGCGAATTCAAAGGCGAGCCGTTGCCGCTGCTTTCGCAGGTGGCGGAACGTTGCCGCCAGCACGGCATGATGGCGAATATCGAAATCAAACCCACCACTGGCATCGGTCCGCTGACCGGCAAAGTGGTGGCGCTGGCCGCCCGTGAACTGTGGGCAGGCATGACTGCGCCGCTACTCTCTTCGTTTGAGATCGACGCACTGGAAGCAGCCCAACAAGCCGCGCCGGAACTGCCGCGTGGCCTGTTGCTTGATGAGTGGCGCGATGACTGGCAGGAACTGACCACACGCCTGGGATGTGTCTCCATCCATCTCAATCACAAACTGCTGGATGAAGCGCGGGTGCGTATGCTGCGCGACGCAGACTTACGCATTCTGGTTTACACCGTAAACCAGCCCGCGCGCGCTACCGAACTGTTGCGCTGGGGCGTGGACAGCATCTGCACCGATAAAATAGACGATATCGGGCCTAACTTCCGTTATTGAGACGTGCTCGACGGCGACGTGCTTTGCTGCAGGTTGCCGTTTTGATTCTGCGGCAGCATATGCTGCTGCGTCGTCATCCCGCCAGGCTGTGCCTGTTTAATCCGCTGTGAGCTGTTATTCATTTGCGTTTGCAGATGTTGCTGTTGCATGCGGGTTTGCGTCTGCTGCTGTTGCTTCAGCATGCTTTGCTGCTGTTGTTGCTGGTTTAGCATCTGAGTCTGCATCCGCTGCTGGCTTGGGATCACATACCCCGGCTGGTTTGGGTTATTCGTCGTGTTTAGCGGCTGTGCAAAGGCGCTAAAAGGCAGCAGAGCCGCCAGAATCAGTAAATGTTTCATTGTTGTTCCCTCCTGTTGATGCTTCCTTTAAGTTTACTTGCTTTCATTCATGAAAATGATTTTTTAAGAGTTGTGAACCAAGCTTAAGCGGGAACTGTAGCCTCTTACTTGGGAGTAATAACGATGATGAAACAGAAGTTTGCGCGTTGGGTGGCGATTGCCGCGCTGACAGCGGGAGGATGTTTTAGCGTTGCGGCTGCGCCGCCAGAAGGGCAGGCAACTGCGCCGCCGCCAGTCTCGTACGGCGTTGAAGCCGATATCTTCCACCCGGTTGTTGCGAAGCAAGGCATGGTGGCGTCGGTGGATGAAGCCGCGACGCGCATCGGCGTCGATATCCTGAAACAGGGGGGAAATGCCGTTGATGCGGCCGTCGCGGTGGGTTATGCGCTGGCGGTCACGCACCCGCAGGCCGGTAACCTCGGCGGTGGCGGTTTTATGTTGATTCGTACCAAAGAGGGGAAAGTTACGGCTATCGATTTCCGGGAAATGGCACCTGCCGCCGCCACGCGCGATATGTTCCTTGACGATCAAGGTAACCTGGACAGCAAAAAATCTCTGACCTCACATCTGGCATCCGGCACGCCCGGCACGGTGGCGGGTTTATCAATGGCGCTGGAGAAGTACGGTACGCTGCCGCTGAATAAAGTGGTGCAGCCTGCCATTAAACTGGCAAAGCAGGGCTTTGTGGTCAATGATGCGCTGGCAAACGATCTGAAAACCTACGGCAGCGAAGTGCTGCCAAATCATGAAAACAGTAAAGCGATTTTCTGGAAGGATGGTGAGTCGCTGAAAAAGGGCGATAAACTGGTGCAGAGCAATCTGGCCAGAAGCCTGGAGATGATTGCGGAAAAAGGGCCGGACGCCTTCTACAAAGGCGCTATCGCTGAGCAAATCGCCCAGCAGATGAGCAAAAACGGCGGGCTTATCACTAAAGAGGATTTAGCCAATTACAAAGCCGTGGAACGCACGCCGATCAGCGGCGACTACCGCGGCTATCAGGTCTACTCTATGCCTCCGCCCTCTTCAGGCGGGATCCATATCGTCGAGATCCTCAATATTCTGGAGAACTTCGATCTGGCAAAATATGGCTTTGGCAGCGCCGATGCTATGCAGGTGATGACCGAAGCGGAGAAATACGCCTATGCTGACCGCTCCGAATATCTCGGCGATCCGGACTTCGTCAAAGTGCCGTGGCAGGCGCTGACCAATAAAGCGTATGCCAAATCGATTGCCGCGCAGATTGATCTCAATAAAGCCCGCCCTTCCAGCCAGATCCGCCCCGGCAAGCTCGAACCCTACGAGAGCAATCAAACCACACACTATTCGGTGGTGGATAAAGAGGGCACGGCGGTGGCCGTCACTTATACCCTGAATACGGTCTTCGGCACCGGCATTGTGGTCGGCAATACCGGCATCCTGATGAACAACGAAATGGATGACTTCTCTGCCAAACCCGGCGTGCCAAACGTGTATGGTCTGGTAGGCGGCGATGCGAACGCGGTTGGTCCCGGCAAACGGCCGTTGTCGTCGATGTCGCCAACCATTGTGCTGAAAGACGGTAAAACGTGGCTGGTGACTGGTAGCCCAGGCGGCAGCCGGATTATTACCACGGTGCTGCAAATGGTGGTGAATACCATCGATTTCGGGATGAACGTCGCGGAAGCCAGCAATGCACCACGTTTCCACCATCAATGGTTGCCAGATGAACTGCGCGTAGAAAAAGGCTTTAGCCCGGATACGCTGAAACTGCTGGAACAGAAAGGGCAAAAAGTGGCGGTGAAAGAAGCGATGGGTAGCACGCAGAGCATTATGGTGGCGCCGGACGGTACGCTGTATGGCGCGTCGGACCCGCGTTCGGTGGATGATCTAACTGCCGGATATTGAATAATTTCCCTCTCCCTCAGGGGAGAGGGAAGGGTTTAGCCTTTCATGCGCGCCATAAAGTACGAATCGACAAACACACCGTTACGCAGTGCATAACGTTTTCCGGTGCCTTCAATTTCAAAGCCGAATTTACGGTACACCGCCAGCGCCGGAGCATTATCGACAAACACAGTTAGCTCAATTCTGTCGATGCGCAGCCAGTTGTCGCACAGGTTGATCATCTCGCGCATCAGAGCACTGGCGACGCCACGGTTGTGAAACGCCGACGAAACTGCCATGCCAAAGGTGGCAACATGGCTACGTCGCGGGTTTTGTTCCACCATTAGCGTCAGGTTTCCGGCAAGTTGATTATCAATGCAGGCGACCAGTTGGCGGCGCCCTGGCTGTGGTTTCAGGCGATCTTCCCACAGTTCGGCAGGCGGATGCGGTAGCTGTAGCAGGTTGTGATACACCTCAGGTAACGCATAAAACTGACGTAAATCTTCTGCATCGGGCGCTTCGGCATGGCGTATCACTATCTCACTCATCCTGCTTCTCCGTTTGGTTAGGTTTACCAATATCTTCCGGGCTTTCATAAAAAGCGTCAACGGGGTCTGATGCTCAGTAGAACGAAAACTCACGTTAAGGGATTTTGGTAATGCGATTATAAAAAAGGATCCAGTGAGGATCCTTTTGCGTGTTGAAATTACCAGTTCCCGTAGGGGTATTTTTTCCCTTGTATGAAGTCCTTTATGTACTGGTCGTATTCATCTGGAATACTGTAGTTGAAGTCAATTCGCGAAGGCACATCCTTACAGGCGTCCAATTTGTCTCCGGACAGCGTGGTGATTTTTACCGGTTCGACCGGCAGATTGGCGACCGGGCCGCTGTTCTGAAGCCAGATGCGGACTTTACCTTCCGGAGCCAGTCCGAACAGCAATGTTTTATACCAGGCGATATTTCCTCTCCGGTCTTTGCCGGCTGGTGTTGACATCGCATCCCGGAGTGACGACGAGAAGGTAATGCGCGTCTCATAGGTCTTTTTGTCGATGATGGAATCCCAGCAGAACAGCATCAGCACCGGTGGATGTCGTGATTTATTAAACTGAGCGTGCATCCTGACCCGGTTATTCCATATCTGAGTTGTATCCGGATCCCCTGGAGTGCTGTCCAGTGTTCTGTAAGTAGAAACTACCTTCTCGTCGTCGATAATCAGCGCTTTCGTCACCACCGCCGGTAATGCCCTGGGGGTAAAAAACGCAAAATCAACTTCACCGTAAGGCATTTCGCCGGTTTCTTCCGGCGTCTGCGCCTCACCCGCGTGGCAGCCGCTGACCATAACCAGCATCAGCAGGGGAAAAAATGTTCTCAGCCTCATACCTTCTTCCCGTCCATGCTGTAGACAGAGCGTTTCCACTGCTCATCCGGCCGGTTGATAAAGCCAATCAGCTCAGAGGGTGATGCGCCGCCGTGAATAAGGCCGTCTGTATTGACCACGATGGCATTCCAGTTGGCCGAGCAGTGAATATACTTCGCCGCAATCACGTCCAGCTCATCCTGGCTGAACGCCTGCGGACCGCCTTGCCCATCGCCAGCGCTTTATGCCAAAGGGGCGCAAGCTCATCGGGAATGGAGATCTCTTTGTCTTTACTCTGAATGGGTTCAAACATCACCCCGGCTTCCTGTGCCGCTTCAAGCATCACCCGCAGTACCACTCGTGACCAGTCGTTTCCGACGGTCCGCCCGCGCATGGTCAGCGCGGCATAGCTGCGTTTCTGCAACTGGCCGTACCGGTCCGGGGGAAGCCTGCCGTCATACCAGGTTTCTGCCGATATATCATTTGTCCGCAGCAACGGCGCCAGGCAGGGGGATTTGTCCAGAGACTGTAACTGTGCCACTGCCTGCCGGTAGGCCTGCGTCTTTTCGCCTGGTTGGCTGTACGGCACCGTCTCCGTTGCCGGGCGGGTCAGAAACAGGTCTTCCTTTGTGACGGGGAGATAACCACCGCCGATATCGGAATGCACGCCGGGCAGCGCCAGCTCCGGCCACGCCGGTTTTACGCTGTTCAGGGCGAAGTTAAAGCGGCACTCGTTCGTGGCGGTGATATGAAACACCTTCTCCGCCACACCGGGACGCAGGGTGAGCTTCACGTCCCCGGTATCTGCGCTGTGCGGGTTCAGACCGTTAACTGGCGTACCTATGGCAGCAACGGTATCGAAGATACCGATGAAACGGGTTTTACCGGAAGGAGAACCATTAAATGCAGTACCCATCACGCCCTGCCTGATGGCGCTGATAATGGCCGGGTCTGCGGACTGGATGCGGTTGGCAAAATGACGCGCTGCGGCTGCGCCCCGGCTGAAGCCAAATATGTCAAACTGCAGAGTTTTATAACTATCTCACAGCCTGATTTGCTTCGTATATCCTCTACTGCGTCTGAAATAGCTTTCACTAACTGAGATACAGCGCGGTTGGTTTTAGCAATAACTCCGGTATCTGATATACCAAATCCCTGACCCAGTTTGCTGTCAGGTTTACCTGCTTCTGTACCAATGCCATCAATGTAGATGCCTGTTTGAACATCTGAATCGTTACCGGACAGGGTTTTCTTATACAGCGTACTCAGCCAGTGAATATTGGTGTAATACCCGGTATAGCTGGTTGCACCGCTGCCCGACACGCCAAAATTTTCACGGGCGCATTTTGCCAGAATCGACTCGGCTTCCGGGTCATCCAGATTATAATGACCTGCGGTATACGCTTTCATCATATTCTGCGTGTTAACAGCATTGTTGCCGGTGCCGTCGAAAAACACCCCGATGGTGAGCGTAATTTCCTTTTCGGGCTTCTCTTTTTTAGCGGCCTGCGCATGCTGTTCCGGCTCCGGAGCGACTACCGGGGCGATCATGGCTTTTGCCGCCGAAAGCTGCGGGATCGTACCCGGGGCAATCAGAAAATTGGTCCCCTGTGGGCATCTGCAACGGATCTCCGAGCCATCCACCGCGACAGCGGCGCTGTTTGAGTGCCGGTGATCGCCGCTCACAATGACCCCCACTTCCCCGCACTTCGGGCAGGGAGTGGTCTTGTCGCCAATATAGAGCTTCAGCAGCCCCATAACCGACATACCGGGGCGGGCCGCGATACATTGCGCCCCCGTGGAAGTCTTATCCCCGTGCAGCCCGACGTTTTTACCGTGAATGATACAGCCTCTTCGGATCATCGGCTCAGCCCTCTGCCGGTAAAAAATCAGCATCCATCGGCAGACCTTTCAGCTCATTCAGCGTACATCCCGCCTGCGGGGTGCTGATAATCACATCACCGTTCCTCAGCCGGCTGCCGACCAGCGCGATACTTTTACCACCTTTCTGAAATTTCGCACCGCTGCCGGTGACAATCCGGACGGTGGTGCCGTCAGGATAAACCACCTCATCACCTTCCAGCGCGACGTTGACCTTTTGCCCGCTCTCAAGCGCTATTTCAGAGCTGTTCCAGGCAGCACGTACCACTCCGCCGCGTTGTGTCAGCGTCCCGTCAACTGCGATCCGGTAAATCGCCACCACCGGATGTGTACGTAGAAATGCCTCCTGCTCTTCAACCATTTTCAGACATCCCGGCCTTTTTCTCCGCCGAGAAGGGCGGACGCGCCAGTAAGGCGGCTAATTCCGGGGGCAGTTCGTTGGTATATTGCTGTTCCATATCAAATCCCTCTTATTCCTATGGTTAATTGTCTCATAGTAACCGGATGGCATGACTTAACCAAAATTTGATGCCGCCATCAGCCCGGCTTCGCTGCTTTCTCATCCTCAAGTATTTTATAAACCGTGGAACGGGCAATGCCGGGCTATCGCCGTGGCCCCGTTCCACCGCGATGGAGTGCCAGCACGCTGTGTCTGTCGATGGTGCACCTGCGGCCAAACCGGATACCTTTCAGCTTCGCTTCCTGCCGACCTTCATTGGTCCGTTCCAGTATTCTGCGGCGCTCGGCCTGGGTACCTTCCTCACCGATATGAACCATATTCCTTCCGGTGTCAGGCATTTTTTGCAAAAGTTGTAGACAAGTGCAAATGATAATGATTATTATTGCTATGCATTCAGGGGAACCGTTGCGGTAATCCTGAAAGCACGACATTGCTCACATTGCTTCCAGTATTTCTTAGCCAGCCGCGTGCTGGCTTTTTTTTGCCGGTCATTTGCCGGTTGTTCCCGCTTCACGGCTACCTTTTGAGAAAAGGGCGAGGGGCATGGCTTTCGAAGTTGCGCTATGGTAGTGACAGTCACCTCAACAAGGACTGGATCATGACGCTACATTGCGCATTTATCGGCTTTGGCAAAAGCACGACCCGTTATCATCTTCCCTATATTCTCAACCGGAAAGCGAGCTGGAACGTGGCGCACATCTTTCGTCGCCATGCAAAACCGGAAGAACAACATCCCGCGTATCAACATATTCATTTCACCAGCAATCTGGACGACATCCTGCTCGATCCGCAGGTAAAACTGGTGATTGTCTGTACTCACGCCGACAGCCATTTTGACTATGCGAAGCGTGCGCTGGAAGCGGGGAAAAATGTGCTGGTGGAGAAGCCGTTTACCCCGACGATGTCGGAAGCGATCGCACTGTTTGGACTGGCGAAAAGCAAAGGCCTGACAGTTTCGCCGTACCAGAATCGCCGCTTTGACTCCTGCTTCCTGACCGCGAAAAAAGCGATCGAAAGCGGTAAGCTTGGCAATATTGTTGAAATTGAAAGCCACTTTGACTATTACCGCCCGGTGGCGGAAACCAAACCCGGATTGCCGCAGGATGGCTCATTTTATGGCCTTGGCGTGCATACCATGGACCAGATTATCTCGCTGTTTGGTCGCCCCGATCATGCGGCCTACGATATTCGCAGCCTACGCAACAAGGCTAATCCGGACGATACTTTTGAAGCTCAGCTCTTTTACGGCGATTTAAAAGCCATCGTGAAAACCAGCCATCTGGTAAAAATCGATTACCCGAAATTTATTGTGCATGGTACGAAAGGCTCATTTATCAAATACGGTATCGATCAGCAGGAAACCAGCCTGAAAGCCAATATCATGCCAGGTGAACCGGGCTTTGCCGCTGACGACAGTATCGGCATTCTGGAGTATGTGAATGCGGCGGGCGAAACGGTGCGCGAAGAGGTTGCGCCGGAAGCCGGTGACTATGGCCGCGTTTATGACGCGCTCTATCAGACACTGACAACCGGGGCACCAAATTATGTCAAGGAATCTGAAGTTCTCACCAACCTTGAACTGCTCGAACGCGCCTTTGAACAGGCTTCTCCAGCCACGATAACCCTCGCGAAATAAGTAAAAATGGCTCCTCTGTGATTATTCATTTTTTTTGAACAGAGGAGTCAATTTTCACCCTCTATGATTGCCTGACGTTTGCGTCCACACTTACTCCATCGAAAACATACGGGGGTAAAAAAGATGATCTATTTACGTAAAGCAAACGACCGCGGCCACGCAAATCATGGTTGGCTGGATTCCTGGCATAGCTTCTCTTTTGCCGATTATTACGATCCGAATTTCATGGGTTTCTCGGCACTTCGCGTGATTAACGACGACGTGATCGATGCGGGCCAGGGGTTCGGCACGCATCCGCACAAAGACATGGAAATCCTGACCTATGTGCTGGAAGGCATAGTTGAACACCAGGACAGCATGGGCAATAAAGAGCAGGTGCCCGCCGGTGAATTCCAGATTATGAGCGCCGGTACCGGGGTGCGTCACTCTGAGTACAACCCGAGCGACACCGATCGTCTGCGTCTGTACCAGATCTGGATCATCCCGGAAAAAACAGGTATCACGCCACGCTACGAACAGCGCCGCTTCGACGCCCTACAGGGTAAACAGCTCGTGCTGTCGCCGGATGCCCGCGACGGTTCGCTGAAAGTAAATCAGGATATGGAACTGTATCGCTGGGCGCTGTTGAAAGATGAGCAGTCTGTCCATCAGATTGCCGCTGAACGCCGCGTCTGGATCCAGGTGGTGAAAGGCAGTGTGACCATTAATGGCACCAAAGCGACCACCAGCGATGGTCTGGCAATCTGGGACGAGCAGGCTATTTCGGCTCATGCCGATAGTGACAGTGAAATTCTGCTGTTCGATCTGCCGCCGGTTTGATCTGATTTAGTTGAATAAATAACGCAACCTTTCGGTAATTACCGGAAGGTTGCATATTGTCCGTGATAAACTGAGGAACTCTCTCTCAGATAAAAATGTCAGGACGATGAAAAAGAAAAGACCCGTACTTCAGGATGTGGCCGATCGCGTTGGCGTGACCAAAATGACGGTCAGCCGTTTTTTACGTAACCCGGAGCAGGTTTCCGTGGCATTACGTGGCAAAATCGCTGCTGCGCTTGATGAACTGGGTTATATCCCCAATCGCGCTCCCGATATTCTCTCCAATGCCACCAGCCGGGCTGTTGGCGTTCTGCTTCCCTCATTGACCAACCAGGTTTTCGCCGAAGTTTTACGCGGTATTGAAAGCGTGACTGACGCGCACGGCTATCAGACGATGCTCGCCCACTATGGTTATAAACCGGAGATGGAAGAGGAACGTCTGGAATCGATGCTTTCGTGGAATATCGACGGGCTGATCCTCACCGAACGCAAACACACTGCGCGCACGCTGAAGATGATTCAGGTTGCGGGTATTCCGGTGGTGGAACTGATGGACAGTCGTTCGCCGTGCATTGATATCGCTGTGGGTTTTGACAACTTTGAAGCTGCGCGGCAGATGACCGCCGCTATTCTCGCACGCGGCCACCGGCGCGTGGCGTATCTCGGCGCACGTCTGGACGAACGTACTATCATCAAACAGCAGGGTTATGAGCAGGCGATGCTGGATGCCGGGCTGACGCCGTACAGCGTCATGATGGAGCAGTCATCCTCTTACACGTCAGGGATAGAACTGATGCGTCAGGCGCGCCGCGAGTATCCGCAACTGGACGGGATTTTCTGTACCAACGATGACCTTGCCGTCGGCGCCGCGTTTGAGTGCCAGCGTCTGGGTCTGCGGATCCCGGAAGATATGGCGATTGCCGGATTCCACGGCCACGATATCGGTCAGGTGATGGAGCCGCGTCTGGCGAGTGTCCTGACGCCACGTGAGCGCATGGGGCGCATTGGCGCAGAGCGTTTACTGGCGCGCATTCGCGGTGAAGCAGTGACGCCGAAAATGTTAGATTTAGGTTTCACTTTGTCACCGGGTGGATCTATTTAGTCTGACAAATTTGAAGTAGCTCACACTTATTTATCTCTGGCACGAATGCATATTGCTTCTCCCTGACCCCGGCAGGACAATGTTACCGATAACAGTTACCCGTAACAATTCACTCTTGCACTTTGTGGGGGCTACCTTTGAGCACAACGAACTTTGATCACCACATTTATATCCTGATGGGCGTTTCAGGCAGTGGCAAATCTGCTGTCGCCAGCGAAGTGGCGCATCAGTTACATGCCGCGTTTCTCGATGGCGATTTCCTCCATCCGCGCAGCAATATCATGAAAATGGCCTCCGGCGAACCGCTCAACGACGACGACCGCAAACCGTGGTTGCAGGCGCTGAACGATGCCGCTTTCGCCATGCAGCGCACCAATAAAGTGTCGCTGATTGTTTGCTCGGCGCTGAAAAAGCACTATCGCGACCTGCTGCGCGACGGTAACCCGAACCTCTCCTTCATCTATATGAAAGGGGATTTCGATGTTATCGAAAGCCGTCTGAAGGCGCGTAAAGGCCACTTCTTTAAAACGCAAATGCTGGTCACGCAGTTTGACACCCTTGAAGAGCCGGGTGCAGACGAGCGCGATGTTCTGGTTGTTGATATCGACCAGCCGCTGGAAGGTGTTGTTGCCAGCGCCATTGAGATTATTAACAAAGGCAATGCGTAGTGAGTACATTAACACTGGTTTTAACAGCAGTCGGCTCCGTGTTGCTGCTGCTGTTTTTAGTGATGAAAGCGCGTATGCACGCTTTCATCGCTTTGATGGTGGTTTCTATTGGTGCAGGGCTCTTTTCTGGTATGCCGCTGATTAAGATCGCGCAGACCATGGAAAAAGGGATGGGTGGAACGCTCGGCTTTTTGGCGATTGTGGTCGCGCTTGGCGCAATGTTCGGCAAAATCCTGCATGAAACCGGTGCGGTGGACCAAATTGCCGTCAAGATGCTGAAGTCTTTCGGCCACAGCCGCGCGCATTATGCGATTGGTCTGGCTGGGTTGATTTGTGCATTGCCGCTGTTTTTTGAAGTGGCAATTGTGCTGCTGATTAGCGTTGCCTTCTCAATGGCGCGCCATACGGGTACCAACCTGGTGAAACTGGTGATTCCGCTGTTTGCCGGTGTTGCGGCAGCGGCGGCGTTTCTGCTGCCGGGGCCAGCGCCGATGTTGCTGGCTTCACAGATGCACGCTGATTTCGGCTGGATGATCCTGATTGGCCTGTGCGCGGCCATCCCGGGTATGCTGATTGCCGGCCCGCTGTGGGGCAACTTCATCAGCCGTTATGTCGAACTGCACATTCCTGATGAGGTGAGCGAGCCGCATCTTGGCGAAGGTAAAATGCCGTCATTCGCGTTCAGCTTGTCGCTGATCCTGCTGCCGCTGGTGCTGGTAGGGATGAAGACTATTGCTGCGCGTTTCGTTACTGAAGGTAGCAATCTGTACGACTGGCTGGAGTTTATCGGTCATCCGTTCACCGCGATCCTCGTGGCGTGTCTGGTGGCGATTTACGGCCTGGCAATGCGCCAGGGAATGCCGAAAGATCGCGTGATGGAAATCTGCGGCCACGCGCTGCAACCGGCGGGCATTATTCTGCTGGTGATCGGTGCGGGCGGTGTGTTCAAACAGGTGCTGGTTGACTCAGGCGTGGGCCCGGCTTTGGGGGAAGCGCTGACCGGCATGGGTCTGCCTATCGCCATTACCTGCTTCGTGCTGGCGGCGGCGGTGCGCATTATTCAGGGTTCTGCAACCGTTGCCTGTTTGACGGCGGTCGGCCTGGTGATGCCGGTTATTGAACAACTGCACTTCAACGGTGCGCAGATGGCGGCACTCTCGATCTGTATCGCGGGTGGTTCAATCGTAGTGAGCCATGTGAACGACGCGGGTTTCTGGCTGTATGGCCGTTTTACCGGCGCAACCGAAGCACAAACGCTGAAGACCTGGACAATGATGGAAACCATCCTCGGCACCACCGGCGCCATTATCGGGATGATTGCTTTCACGTTGCTGAGTTAAGCTACATGGCCCGGTGGTGAGATGTTTACCTCGGGCCAAAATAGTTATTCCTTCTTTCATTTCCTGTTGGCGCGACAAGCGCTACTTATTCTCCAGTTCGTGGCGAGCTGCCTGCGCCAGAAATCAATATACATATACACACTAAAAAAGGCGGAGATGCGCCGGGCTTAACCCTTCATCCACACCCGAATGCCGTCGAGGAACATCTGGGTGGCGAGCATCACCAGAACCAGCCCCATAAGGCGTTCCAGCGCATTCACCCCTTTCTCGCCGAGCAGGCGTAAAAACAGCGTTGATTGCAGCAAAATGGCGACCGTTCCGCCCCAGGCGATTAATAGCGCAATCACCAGGTGGCTCATTTGGTTTGGATACTGATGTGAAAGCAGCATCAGTGTTGCCAGCAACGTAGGGCCAGCGACCAGCGGAATCGCCAGCGGCACGATAAACGGTTCTTCACCGGCCGGTAGGCCGGAACTACTGCCGGTTTCGCTGGGGAAGATCATCTTAATGGCGATCAGAAACAGAATAATGCCGCCGGAAATCGATACCGTTTCCGCGCGTAAATTAAGCAGCGCGAGGATTTTCTCCCCGGCAAACAGGAATATAAACATCACCAGCAGGGCGATCAGCAGTTCGCGGATCATAATCGCCCGGCGGCGTTTCGGCTCGGTATGTTTTAACACCGACATAAAGATGGGCAGGTTGCCTAACGGATCCATTATCAGGATCAACAACACCGCTGCGGAGATGATTTCACTCATTTATTATTATCCCTGACGCTGGCGGCAAACTTGCAGTAATTAGCCGCGTTTCTGATGCATTCGCTATCATTGATTAATTTCACTTGCGACTTTGGCTGCATTTTGTAATGTGAGCACTGGCCCAGTGGGATACTGGTACACATCTTCAGCACATACCTCTGCAGGAACTTTCGCTATGAAAAATGTTGGTTTTATTGGCTGGCGTGGAATGGTCGGCTCTGTACTCATGCAACGCATGGTTGAGGAGCGCGATTTCGACGCCATTCGCCCTGTCTTCTTTTCCACTTCCCAGTTTGGGCAGGCTGCACCGGCGTTTGGTGGCCATGCAGCAGGCACGCTTCAGGACGCGTTCAACCTGGAAGCGCTGAAGGCACTCGACATCATTGTCACCTGCCAGGGCGGCGATTATACCAATGAAATCTATCCAAAGCTCCGTGAAAGCGGCTGGCAGGGTTACTGGATCGACGCAGCATCTTCTTTACGCATGAAAGATGACGCCATTATTATCCTCGACCCGGTTAACCAGGCGGTTATCAATGACGGCCTGAATAATGGCGTCAAAACTTTTGTTGGCGGCAACTGTACTGTCAGCCTGATGCTGATGTCGCTGGGCGGTCTGTTTGCCAACGATCTGGTGGAATGGGTCTCTGTAGCTACCTACCAGGCGGCTTCCGGTGGCGGCGCGCGTCATATGCGCGAACTGCTGACCCAGATGGGCCAGTTGCACAGCCATGTGGCGGCAGAGCTGGCGGATCCGGCTTCGGCTATCCTCGACATTGAGCGCAAAGTCACAGCATTGACCCGCAGCGGCAAACTGTCGGTTGATAACTTCGGTGTACCGCTGGCAGGCAGCCTGATCCCGTGGATCGACAAACAGCTCGATAACGGCCAGAGCCGTGAAGAGTGGAAAGGCCAGGCCGAAACCAACAAAATTCTCAACACGGCGTCCACCATTCCGGTTGACGGTCTGTGCGTACGTATCGGCGCGCTGCGCTGCCATAGCCAGGCGTTTACCATCAAACTGAAAAAAGACGTGTCAATTCCGACGGTGGAAGAACTGCTGGCTGCACACAACCCATGGGCAAAAGTTGTGCCGAACGATCGCGAAATCAGCATGCGTGAACTGACGCCTGCGGCTGTCACCGGCACGCTGACCACGCCGGTTGGTCGTCTGCGCAAACTGAACATGGGGCCGGAGTTCCTCTCCGCCTTTACCGTTGGTGACCAGCTATTGTGGGGCGCAGCGGAACCATTGCGTCGAATGTTGCGCCAACTGGCGTAAGCGAAAAATAAAAAAAGGGTGCTTCGGCACCTTTTTTTATGAGTTTTTGACTGAAAATGTGGTTGATGTGTTTATTTTCTCAGGAGTTGAAAAGTGTTGGCTATGCTTTAAGTAAGGTGTCTGAACACCTTACCTGAAAGCGGGACGGAGCATTGAGGATGCGCATATTTGTGCTGCTCCGTTCAGGTTCAAAAAGTATCGCAACCGCGTGAAACGACGGTGGAAAGTGCGATACCACCATAACAGGATGAAAGCCATGTCTGTTCATATTGACAGAGACGTGATTAACGCACTAATTTCCGGCCATTTTGCTGACCCTTTCTCCGTTCTTGGCATGCATTGTACCGATGCCGGTATTGAAGTTCGCGCTCTGTTGCCTGACGCCACTGAAGTGTGGGTCATTGAGCCGAAAACCGGGCGCAAAGTGGGACAACTGGAGTGCCTGGATTCACGGGGTTTCTTCAGTGGCGTGATGGGGCGCCGCAAAAATCCTTTCCGTTATCAATTTGCTGTGATCTGGCATGGCCAACAGAATCTGATTGATGATCCCTACCGTTTCGGCCCGCTGTTGCAGGAGCTGGATAGCTGGCTGCTCAGTGAAGGAACGCATATGCGGCCTTATGAAACGCTGGGTGCGCATGCTGATACGATGGATGGCGTAGTTGGAACGCGATTCGCCGTCTGGGCGCCGAATGCACAGCGGGTTTCGGTGGTTGGGCAGTTCAACTACTGGGACGGCCGACGTCATCCGATGCGCCTGCGTCGTGAAAGCGGGGTCTGGGAGCTATTCATCCCTGGCGCGCTCAACGGTCAGCTCTACAAATTCGAAATCCGTGATGCAAACGGCAGGTTGAAAATTAAAGCCGATCCTTATGCCTTTGAAGCCCAGATGCGTCCGGACAGCGCCTCGCTAATCTGCGGTCTGCCGGGTAAGAAAACCCAGAGCGATGAGCGTAAACGGGCAAACCAGTTTGATGCGCCAATCAGTATTTATGAGGTGCATTTGGGGTCCTGGCGTCGCCATACCGACAACAACTTCTGGCTTAGCTATCGTGAACTGGCCGATCAACTGGTGCCGTATGCCAAATGGATGGGATTTACCCACCTTGAATTGATGCCGGTGAATGAGCACCCCTTTGATGGCAGTTGGGGCTATCAGCCGACCGGGCTGTACGCGCCGACCCGCCGCTTTGGCACTCGCGATGATTTTCTGCACTTCATTCATACCGCTCATGCAGCCGGACTGGGGGTGATCCTCGACTGGGTACCGGGTCATTTTCCGGCGGACGATTTTGGCCTGGCAGAGTTTGACGGGACGAAATTGTATGAGCACAGCGATCCGCGTGAAGGTTATCACCAGGACTGGAACACGCTGATCTATAACTACGGGCGTCGTGAAGTGAGTAACTATCTCGTAGGCAACGCGCTCTACTGGATCGAACGTTTCGGTATTGATGCGCTGCGCGTCGATGCGGTGGCCTCGATGATCTACCGTGACTACAGCCGCAAAGAGGGTGAGTGGATCCCCAATGAGTACGGCGGCCGTGAAAACCTGGAAGCAATTGAATTTCTGCGCAACACCAACCGTATTCTCGGCGAGCAGGTGCCAGGCGTCGTCAGTATGGCGGAAGAGTCCACCGATTTTGCTGGCGTCTCGCGGCCGCCTTCTCAGGGCGGTCTGGGTTTCTGGTACAAGTGGAATCTGGGCTGGATGCACGATACGCTGGACTACATGAAGCTCGATCCGGTGTATCGCAAGTACCACCACGATAAGCTCACCTTCGGCATTCTCTACAACTACAGCGAAAACTTTATCCTGCCGCTGTCCCATGATGAAGTGGTTCACGGCAAGAAATCGATCCTCGACAGAATGCCCGGCGATGCCTGGCAAAAGTTTGCCAATCTGCGAGCTTACTACGCGTGGATGTGGGCCTTCCCTGGCAAAAAATTACTGTTTATGGGTAATGAATTTGCCCAGGGACGCGAGTGGAACCACGACGGTAGCCTGGACTGGCATCTTCTTGAGGGCGGTGACAACTGGCACCACGGCGTACAGCGGCTGGTGCGCGACATGAACCATTTCTACCGTCACCACAAAGCGCTGCATGAACTGGATTTTGACCCGTACGGTTTTGAGTGGCTGGTGGTGGATGATCATGAAGCGTCGGTGTTTGTCTTTGTCCGGCGCGACAAGCAGGGCAACGAAATCATTGTCGCCAGTAACTTTACGCCGGTGCCGCGCCACGATTATCGCTTTGGTATCAATCAGCCCGGCCGCTGGCGCGAGGAGTTAAACACCGATTCGATGCACTACCACGGCAGTAATACCGGTAATGGCGGCGTGGTACACAGCGATGCGATTGCTAACCGGGGGCGTGAACACTCGCTGCTGCTGACGTTACCGCCGCTGTCGACCATCTGGCTGGTGCGGGAGGGGGAATGACGAAACTGACGGTGGGGCAACCCTTGCCGCGCGGCGCAGAAGTGCTGGCGGGCGGCGTTAATTTTACGCTGTTTTCCGCTCATGCGGAGCGCGTTGAGTTGTGCCTGTTCGATGACGAAGGTAACGAACAGCGCGTCGATCTGCCTGGCCGCACCGGGGATATCTGGCACGGTTTTCTCAGCGGCGCAAAACCCGGCCTGCACTATGGCTACCGCGTGCATGGTCCCTGGGAGCCGGCGCGAGGCCATCGTTTCAATCCGGCAAAACTTTTGCTCGACCCCTGCGCGAAGCGCGTCGACGGCGAGGCCGTTGACAGCCCGCTATTCCACAGCGGTCATGATTCGCCGGATCCTCACGATAATGCCTCGCTTGGCTTGCGCAGTGTGGTAGTTCATGACGCGTTCGACTGGCAAGGCGATACGCCGCCGCGCACGCCGTGGGGCAATACCGTCATTTACGAAGCGCACGTCAAAGGGCTCACCCAGCTTCATCCTCAGTTAGCGGAAAATATCCGTGGCACTTATAAGGCACTGGGGCATCCATTGATGATTGCCTGGTTTAAGCAGCTTGGTATCACCGCGCTGGAGCTGCTGCCCGTCGCCCATTTTGCCAGTGAGCCGCGCCTGCAACGGCTGGGGCTTTCTAATTACTGGGGCTATAACCCATTGGCGCCGTTTGCGCTCCATCCGCACTATGCCAGCGATCCGCAACAGGCCATCAATGAGTTTCGCGAAGCGGTGAGGGCGTTGCATCAGGCGGGGATCGAAGTGATCCTCGATATTGTGCTTAATCACAACGCCGAAACCGATCTCGACGGGCCGACTTTCTCCCTGCGCGGCGTTGATAATAGTACCTATTATTGGATCAGAGACGATGGCGATTACCACAACTGGAGCGGATGCGGCAACACGCTGAATCTGAGCCACCCCGCAGGCGTGGACTATGCGCATGCCTGCCTGCGCTACTGGGTGGAGACATTCCACGTTGACGGTTTTCGCTTCGATCTGGCGACAGTGTTGGGACGCACACCGGATTTCGATCCACAGGCACCGCTGTTTACCGCAATCAAAAACGATCCGCTGCTGTGCGATCTGAAACTGATCGCCGAGCCGTGGGATATCGGTCCTGGCGGCTATCAGGTGGGGAATTTCCCCGCACCGTTTGCCGAATGGAACGATCATTTCCGCGACGTGACACGCCGGTTTTGGCTGGAACAGTCGCTATCGCTGGGCGAGTTAGCCAGGCGGTTTGCTGCTTCCAGCGATCTGTTTAAACGTGCGGGCCGTTTGCCATCGGCTTCGATCAATCTGATCACCGCGCATGATGGTTTTACCTTGCGTGATTGCGTCTGCTTTAGCCACAAACATAACGAGGCGAACGGCGAGGACAATCGCGACGGCACCGACAACAATCACAGCAATAATCATGGACACGAAGGATTGGGCGGCAGTTTTGATGTGGTCGAACGTCGGCGGGCCAGCGTGCATGCTTTGCTGACCACGCTGCTGCTTTCTCAAGGAACACCGATGCTGATGGCCGGAGATGAACTGGGGCACAGCCAGCACGGTAATAATAATGCGTACTGTCAGGATAACGTGCTGACGTGGCTGAGCTGGCAGCACTCGGATAGCTGGCTAATGCACTTCACTGCCGCGCTTATCCAGTTACGCCAACGGATCCCCGCATTGACTCGCGACGTCTGGTGGGAAGAAGGGGACGGCAGCGTAGTCTGGCTGGATCATGCCGGACAACCGTTGACGACGCAGGCGTGGCAGCATGGCGCTCTGCGCTTACAAATTCTGCTCTCTGATACGGTTTTAATCGCCATTAACGCAACCTGCGATGTTGCTGAAATGGTTTTGCCTCGAGGGGGATGGCACGCCATTCCTCCCTTTGCCGGAGAGGACAATCCGGTAGTGGTAACTGCCTGGCATGGGCCTACGCATGGAGTTTGCGTTTTTCAGCGGTCATAAAAACGGAGTCTGTCATGGTGAGATTAGATAAGAACGACCCTACAATGTTAGCGCGCCAGTTGCCCTTGAAATCCGTCGCCCTGATTCTGGCTGGCGGGCGCGGAACGCGTCTGAAAGATTTAACAAAAAAACGCGCCAAGCCGGCGGTTCATTTCGGCGGTAAATTCCGCATCATCGATTTTGCGCTCTCCAACTGCATCAACTCCGGTATCCGTCGTATTGGGGTGATTACCCAGTACCAATCCCACACGCTGGTTCAGCATATTCAGCGCGGCTGGTCTTTCTTCAATAATGAGATGAACGAGTTTGTCGACTTGCTGCCTGCCCAGCAGCGTGTGCATGGCGAAAACTGGTATCGCGGCACGGCAGATGCGGTGACGCAGAACCTCGATATTATTCGCCGCTATCGCGCGGAATATATCGTCATTCTGGCGGGCGACCACATTTACAAGCAGGATTACTCGCGCATGCTACTTGACCATGTCGAAAAAGGGGCGCGTTGCACCGTGGCCTGCCTGCCGGTGCCCATTCACGAAGCAACCGCTTTTGGCGTGATGGCGGTTGATGAGCAGGACAAGGTGGTCGACTTCGTTGAAAAACCGTCGAATCCGCCCTCCATGCCTGGCGATGACAGCAAAGCGCTGGCCAGTATGGGCATCTATATTTTTGATGCCGAATATCTGTACGACCTGCTGGAGGAGGATGATAAAAACGAGAACTCCAGCCACGACTTCGGTAAAGACATCATTCCGCAAATCGTCAAATCTGGCATGGCCTATGCACATCCTTTTCCACAATCCTGTGTGCAATCGGATCCGAATTCAGAACCCTATTGGCGCGATGTGGGAACGCTTGAAGCTTACTGGAAAGCGAACCTTGATTTAGCGTCGGTGATGCCAGAGCTCGATATGTACGATCAAAACTGGCCTATCCGTACCTATAATCAATCTCTGCCGCCGGCGAAATTTGTGCAGGATCGATCGGGTAGCCACGGTATGACGCTGAACTCTCTGGTTTCTGGTGGATGCGTTATTTCAGGCTCGGTCGTTGTGCAGTCGGTGTTGTTTAATCGCGTACGCGTCAACTCCTTCTGCAATATCGATTCGTCGGTATTATTGCCGGAGGTCTGGATAGGACGCTCTTGCCGTTTGCGCCGCTGCATTATCGACAGAGGGTGTGTGATCCCGGAAGGCACCGTGATCGGTGAAAACGCAGAAGAAGACGCGCGCCGATTTTACCGCTCCGAAGAGGGAATCGTGCTGGTAACGCGAGAGATGCTACGTAAACAGCAAGGCTGAAAAGTGAATTGAAACCTTGTGTGGAAGAGGTTCGCGCAAGGTTTCCCCCCATGACGGCCTCCTTGCCGTATGGATTTGAACAGGAGCGATAATGCAGGTTTTACATGTCTGTTCTGAAATGTTTCCGTTGCTGAAGACCGGAGGTCTGGCGGACGTTATTGGTGCATTGCCTGCGGCGCAAATCGCCGGTGGTGTTGATACACGCGTATTGTTGCCTGCATTCCCGGATATTCGCCGTGGCGTGAGCGATGCTCAGGTGGTTACCCGCCGGGAGACCTTTGCCGGGCACATCACGTTGCTGTTTGGGCATTTCAACGGAGTAGGGATCTACCTGATCGACGCGCCGCATTTGTACGAGCGCCCCGGCAGTCCTTATCACGATACGAATTTATTTGCCTATACAGACAACGTATTGCGTTTTGCGCTGCTCGGCTGGGTAGGCAGCGAGATGGCAACGGGGCTGGATCCTTTCTGGCGTCCGGATGTGGTTCATGCGCACGACTGGCATGCGGGGCTGGCTCCGGCCTATCTGGCGGCGCGAGGGCATCCGGCAAAATCGGTTTTTACTGTCCATAACCTGGCCTACCAGGGAATGTTTTTTGCCCATCATATGAATGACATTCAGTTGCCATTGTCATTCTTTAACATGCACGGGCTGGAGTTTAAGGGACAGATTTCATTTCTGAAGGCGGGGCTGTATTACGCAGATCATATTACTGCCGTTAGCCCCACCTACGCCCGGGAGATCACTGAGCCGCAATATGCCTATGGCATGGAAGGATTACTGCGCCAGCGCCAGCAGGAGGGTCGCCTCAGCGGCATTCTGAACGGTGTGGATGAGAAGATTTGGGATCCGGCGACGGATCTGCTTCTCGGCGCGCGCTACACGCGGGATACGCTGGAAGAGAAAGCGGAGAATAAGCGTCAGTTGCAAATTGCCATGGGGTTGAAGGTCAACGACAAAGTACCGCTGTTCTCCGTGGTCAGCCGTCTGACCAGCCAGAAAGGGCTGGATCTGGTGCTGGAAGCGTTGCCCGGCCTGCTGGAACAAGGTGGTCAACTGGCGCTGCTGGGTGCGGGCGATCCGGTATTGCAGGAAGGTTTCCTCGCGGCGGCGGCGGAATATCCGGGTCAGGTTGGCGTACAGATTGGCTATCACGAGGCGTTTTCCCACCGCATTATGGGTGGTGCGGATGTCATTCTGGTGCCGAGCCGTTTTGAGCCGTGCGGCTTAACGCAGTTGTACGGTCTGAAGTATGGGACGTTGCCGCTGGTGCGGCGAACTGGCGGGCTGGCGGATACGGTTTCCGACAGTTCTCTGGAAAATCTGGCAGATGGCATCGCCACCGGTTTTGCTTTTGAAGACAGTAATGCCTGGTCGCTGTTAAGGGCGATCAGGCGTGCTTTCGTGTTGTGGTCCCGGCCTTCGCTTTGGCGTTTTGTACAGCGCCAGGCGATGTCCATGGATTTTAGCTGGCAGGTCGCAGCGCAGTCTTATCGCGATCTTTACCTTCGCTTGAAATAGTTTTCCAGGAATCACTTATATGAATGCACCATTTACTTATGCCTCCCCGACGTTGAGCGTTGAGGCATTAAAACATTCGATTGCCTATAAGCTGATGTTCACCATCGGTAAAGATCCGGCTATTGCTAACCGCCATGAATGGCTGAATGCCACGCTGTTCGCTGTTCGCGATCGTCTGGTGGAGCGCTGGTTACGTTCCACCCGCGCGCAACTTTCTCAGGACGTACGCCAGGTCTACTACTTGTCGATGGAATTCCTGATTGGCCGCACGCTCTCCAATGCCATGCTTTCACTGGGTATTTATGACGACGTGAAAAATGCGCTGGTAGAGATGGGGCTCGATCTTGAAGAGCTGATTGATGAAGAGAACGACCCCGGCCTCGGCAATGGCGGTCTCGGGCGGCTGGCAGCCTGTTTCCTGGATTCGCTGGCGACGCTGGGTTTGCCCGGTCGCGGCTATGGCATCCGTTATGACTACGGAATGTTTAAGCAAAACATCGTCGACGGGCGGCAGAAAGAGTCGCCAGATTACTGGCTGGAATACGGCAACCCGTGGGAATTCAAACGCCACAATACGCGCTATAAGGTGCGCTTTGGTGGGCGTGTTCAACTGGAAGGTAAGCGGAGCCGTTGGGTGGAAACCGAAGAGGTCCTCGCGGTAGCCTACGACCAGATTATTCCTGGCTACGATACCGATGCGACCAACACTCTGCGCCTGTGGAGTGCGCAGGCGAGTAGCGAAATCAACCTCGGTAAATTTAACCAGGGTGACTACTTTGCAGCGGTGGAAGATAAAAACCACTCTGAAAACGTCTCCCGCGTACTCTACCCGGACGATTCCACCTATTCCGGGCGTGAATTGCGTCTGCGGCAGGAGTATTTCCTCGTTTCAGCGACCGTGCAGGATATCCTCAGTCGTCACTATCAGCTGCATCAAACCTTCAGCAATCTGGCGGATAAAATCGCCATTCACCTCAACGACACCCATCCGGTGTTGTCGATTCCGGAGTTGATGCGTCTGTTGATCGACGAACATAAATTCGAATGGGATGACGCGTTTGAAGTAACTTGTCAGGTCTTCTCTTACACCAACCATACGTTGATGAGCGAAGCGCTGGAAACGTGGCCTGTGGATATGCTGGGCAAAATTTTGCCGCGTCATCTGCAAATTATCTTTGAAATTAATGATTATTTTCTGAAAACATTGCAGGAGCAGTACCCGGACGATACTGCGTTGCTGAGCCGGACGTCGATCATTGATGAATCCAGTGGCCGCCTCGTGCGCATGGCGTGGCTGGCGGTGGTGATCAGCCATAAAGTCAACGGCGTGTCTGAGTTGCACTCCAACCTGATGGTTCAGTCGCTGTTTGCCGATTTTGCCACCATTTTCCCGATGCGTTTTCGCAATGTCACCAATGGCGTGACGCCGCGACGCTGGCTGGCGCTGGCCAACCCTTCGCTTTCCGGCGTGCTGGATGAACATATTGGTCGTACATGGCGTACCGACCTCAGCCAGTTGAGCGAGCTGGAGCAGCATATTGATTTTCCATTGGTTAACCAGGCGGTGCGGCAGGCCAAGCTGGAGAACAAAAAGCGGCTGGCAGAGATCATTGCCCATCAGCTTAATGTGGTAGTGAATCCAAAAGCGCTGTTCGATGTGCAGATCAAGCGTATCCATGAATACAAGCGTCAGTTGATGAACGTCCTGCACGTCATCACGCGTTACAACCGTATTAAGGACGATCCCTCCGCTCAGTGGGTGCCACGCGTTAATATTTTCGCCGGGAAAGCCGCTTCGGCGTATCACATGGCGAAGCATATTATTCATCTGATCAACGATGTGGCGCAGGTGATCAATAACGATCCGCAAATCGGCGACAAACTGAAAGTGGTGTTTATCCCGAACTACAGCGTCAGCCTGGCGCAGGTGATCATTCCGGCGGCAGACCTGTCAGAGCAGATTTCCCTGGCGGGTACAGAAGCCTCCGGTACCAGTAATATGAAGTTCGCCCTTAATGGCGCACTGACAATTGGTACTCTGGATGGCGCCAACGTTGAGATGCAGGAGCATGTCGGCGCGGAGAATATCTTTATCTTCGGCAATACGGCGGATGAAGTTGAGGCGCTGCGAAGCAAAGGTTATTCGCCGCGCGAATACTACGAGAAAGATCAAGAACTGCACCAGGTGCTGACGCAAATCGCCACAGGCCAGTTCAGCCCGAACGAGCCCGGTCGCTACCGCGATCTGGTGGATTCGCTGATTAACTTCGGCGACCACTATCAGGTGCTGGCGGATTACCGCAGCTACGTTGACTGCCAGGATAAAGTCGATGAGCTGTACCGTCATCCGGAAGAGTGGACCACCAAAGCGATGCAGAATATTGTCAATATGGGTTACTTCTCGTCGGATCGTACGATTCAGGAGTACGCCGAACATATCTGGCATATCGATCCGGTACGCCTGTAATCACACCAATCTGTAGGCCGGATAAGGCGCAGACGCCATCCGGCATTTTTGTTTCGGCAGGGCGTTTATTGCCCGGTAGCGCGCTTTGCTTACCGGGCCTGCAAATATGCAGAATCCTGCAGGCCGGATAAGGCGTAGCCGCCATCCGGCGCAACAACAATTACGATGCCAGCGATAATTCCGCTTTGTTATGACGCGTTAACCACTGTGCCACGCGGGATTGCTCTTCGGCGTTCAACCACATTCCCAGTTTCGTACGACGCCAGATCACATCATCAAGGCGGCGTGCCCATTCATGTTCTACCAGGTAACGCAGTTCGGCTTCATACAGTTCGTGACCGAAGTGTTCTCCCAAATCTTCAACGCGGGTGGCGTTTGCCAGCAGCAGTTCGCTGTTGCTGCCGTAGGTGCGGGAAAAATGGCGCGCCAGCGATTCGCTGATAAACGGATAGCGACGGCGCAGTTTCGCCGCGTAGTCGTCACGATCGCCGCTGATATCGCCGCCTGGCAGCACGCAATTTTTTGTCCACGCCGGGCCAATGCCTTTGTAGTACGGCGTCAGTTTTTCTAGTGCATGCTCGGCAAGTTTACGGTAGGTAGTCAGCTTACCGCCGAACACCGACAGCAGTGGCGCCTGGCCGTTCTCATCGTGAATATCCAGTGTGTAGTCGCGGGTGATAGCCTGCGGCGAATCGGATTCATCGTCACACAGCGGGCGTACACCGGAGTAAGTCCATGCGATATCGTCGCGCGTGAGCTGTTTTTTAAAGTGTGCGTTATAGACTTTCAGCAGGTAATTGATCTCGTTTTCATCGATCTCAACATGTTTCGGATCGCCTTTGTACTCCACATCGGTGGTACCGATAATGGAAAACTCATCCATCCACGGAATAACAAAGACAATACGTTTGTCTTCGTTTTGCAGAATATAAGCCTGCTTCTGCGCGTGTACGCGCGGCACCACAATATGGCTGCCTTTGATCAGGCGAATGCCGTACGGGGAAGGCAGATGCATACCGTCGTCGAAAAACTGTTTGACCCACGGACCGGTGGCGTTCACCAGACCGCGTGCCTGCCAGCTATATTTTTCTCCGGTGTCGATATCTTCCGCTTCGACAATCCACAGACCATTTTCGCGGCGCGCGCTGGTGGCGCGGGTGCGGGTCAACACTTTGCCGCCTTTACGCTCAACCATCTGCGCATTCGCCAGTACCAGACGCGCATCGTCCACCCAGCAATCGGAATATTCGAAACCGCGCACAATTTCCGGTTTCAGTACCGATTCTGAGCCAAAACGCAAACCGGAAGAGGCCGGCAGGCTGGTACGTTTTCCAAGATGGTCGTACATAAACAGACCAATGCGGATCATCCACGCCGGACGCAGATGCGGGCGATGCGGTAAACGAAAACGCATTGGGAAAGCGATATGTGGTGCCATTTTCAGCAGCACTTCGCGTTCGGCAAGCGCTTCGCTCACCAGTCTGAATTCGTAGTGTTCAAGGTAGCGCAAGCCACCGTGAATCAATTTGGAGCTGTTGCTGGATGTCGCGCAGGCCAGATCCTGTGCTTCCAGCATCAGCACGGATAAACCACGCCCTGCGGCGTCTGCCGCGATACCGGCACCGTTGATGCCCCCGCCTATCACAATCAGATCTTTGGTTTCCATGCTGCCCTCATGTACTTTCGTTAAAGCTCATAAATGTTCGTTATCGCTCATGATAGCAAAGTGATGCGCTTTTGGTAACATCAAAAAAACAATTTAGAGTGATACGCATAACATAATGGCGCTTACCCGTCCTCACGACGTACACTTGACGGCAGAATAGCCATTTCCTGTGTCAATTAAGAGAACGTCATGGATCACTTTGAATGCATTAACGTAGAAGAAACCCATCAGAAATTGCATCAGCAGCAGGCGGTGCTGGTGGATATCCGCGATCCGCAAAGCTTCGCGATGGGGCATACGCCTGGCGCATTCCATCTGACCAACGATACGTTGGGCGTGTTTATGCGCGACAATGACTTCGATACCCCGGTGATGGTGATGTGCTACCACGGCAACAGCAGTAAAGGTGCGGCGCAATACCTGCTCCAGCAGGGATACGAACAGGTCTACAGCGTGGACGGCGGTTTTGACGCCTGGCATCGTCATTTCCCGGCGGAAGTGGCGCACGGTACGCTTTAGGCATTCGTCCCGTGCCGCTATACTGTCTCTCTTTGTATGGATTAAGCGACGCCCGCCATGTTGATAATTACCTCTTTTACTAACCCTCGTGTCGCCCAGGCGTTTGTCGATTATATGCAGACCCAGGGTGTGATCCTCACCATTCAACATCACGAGCAAAGCGATATCTGGCTGGCAGATGAGAGCCAGGCTGAGCGCGTCAAAAATGAACTGGCGCGCTTTATCGAAAATCCTGCTGACCCGCGTTATCTGGCGGCGAGCTGGCAATCCGGGCAGGTCAACAGCGGTCTGCACTATCGTCGCTTTCCCCTGATGGCGGCTATTCGCGAACGCGGCGGGCCATTGACGTTACTGATGACCGCGCTTTGCGTAGTTGTTTTTGTAGTGATGAGCGTCATTGGCGACCAGACCGTGATGATGTGGCTCGCCTGGCCGTGGGATGCCAGCGTACAGTTTGAGATCTGGCGTTACTTCACTCACGCAATAATGCATTTTTCGTTGGTACACATCCTCTTCAACCTGTTCTGGTGGTGGTATCTTGGCGGAGCCGTTGAAAAACGTCTTGGCACCGGCAAGCTGGTGGTTATTACCCTGATTAGCGCCTTATTAAGCGGTTTTGTGCAGCACCAACTCACCGGGCCATGGTTTGGTGGTTTATCCGGTGTTGTGTATGCGCTGATTGGTTATGTCTGGCTACACGGCGTACGCGATCCGATTCCTCAGGTGGCATTACCGAATGGGCTGTTTATTTTTACGGTCGCGCTGATGGTCGCCGAGTGGTTCGGCGTAATGGGCTTTGAGATTGCCACCGGTGCGCACACGGCTGGCATGGCAATTGGGCTGGCGATGGCGCTGGTGGACACACAGAATGTGCGGAAACGAACATAATTATCCAGGGACATTTCATGAAACAAACACAGCGTCATGACGCTATTATTGAACTGGTTAAACAACAAGGATATGTCAGTACCGAAGAGCTGGTTGAACAATTTTCCGTCAGCCCACAGACTATTCGCCGCGATCTGAATGACCTCGCGGATCAAAACAAAATCTTGCGTCACCACGGCGGCGCAGCGCTGCCTTCCAGCTCGGTGAACACCTCCTGGCACGATCGCAAATCGACGCTGACGGCGGAAAAAGAGCGTATTGCCCGCAAGGTGGCAGAACAGATCCCGAATGGCGCAACGCTGTTTATCGATATTGGCACCACGCCGGAAGCCGTCGCGCATGCGCTGCTGGAACACAGCGATCTGCGCATTGTGACCAACAACCTGAACGTTGCGACCACACTGATGAAGAAAGAGGATTTCCGCGTGATCCTCGCGGGCGGCGAACTGCGAAGCCGCGACGGCGGCATCGTTGGCGAGGCGACCCTCGATTTTATCTCTCAGTTCCGCCTCGATTTCGGCATCCTCGGCATTAGCGGAATTGATGTGGATGGCTCACTTCTGGAGTTCGACTACCACGAAGTGCGCACCAAGCGCGCGATCATTGAAAACTCGCGTCACGTCATGCTGGTGGTGGATCACTCAAAATTTGGCCGTAACGCGATGGTGAATATGGGCAGCATTGGCCTTGTGGATGCGGTGTACACCGATGCCATGCCGCCAGCCGGGGTATTACAGGTAATCAGCCACAACAACGTGCAGCTGGAGCTGTGCTAGTTACACGCCGTAGCCCATCATTTTCAGCAGCCGCTGTGCATGTTGCACGGCATCCTGACGATGGGCGACGCCCAGTTTCTGATAAAGATTACGGATGTGAGTTTTAATGGTTGTCGCCGCGACGTCCAGCTCGCCCGCAATCTGTTCATTGCTGTAGCCCGAGTAGATCAGACCCAGCACCTGCCACTCGCGCTGGGTCAGCGGACTGGTGCGGATAAGCTCCGGCACATCCGGGTGCGTCAGTAGGCGTTCGACGAAATTCTCATCGAAATGAGCAAATTTATGCCGGTGGTGCTGGTTGATGTCGCGCAAAATACGCTGGGCGCGATGCTGTTCGAGCTCCGGCAGCGTATTCAACTGAATCAACTGGCGCAACTGCTGCGCCATCGCTTCGCCTTCAATCACAAAATGACTGATAAATCCGGTGCGGTTAGCCAGTTGCAGCGCTTCCATCAGTACGCGCTGCGCGTCGTTTTTGCGCCCGGCCTGCCAGTAAAGCTGGTTGAGCAGCAACAAATTGCGGTTGATATCACTCATCAAACGCAGGCTGCGAGCGTTTTCATTTAACTCTTCCAGTACCATCTCTGCGGGATCAAACTCGCCGAGCAGGATCTGCGCGCGGGCGATGTTGCGCCACTGGCCCTGCAGAAAATGGTTATTGGCAAACTCTGGTTTTGGCGTCTGGTGTAGCCACTGTGCAGCGGCCTTTTTGTCGCCGGTCATCTGCCAGTAGATCACCCGTACTTTATCGGCATTTGACACCCAGTCGCTGTGGTATTGACCGTTGCCGAGCAGATTCTCCACTCGGTTCAAATGGCTACGGGCATTATCCAGATCGCCGCGCGCCAGCGAGTTTTGCACCAGCAGCGCCAGACATTGCAACTGCTGCTGTGGCTGCATGGCGGAGAGCACTTCCATCCCCTGGCGCGCCGCCGCTTCTGACTCATCAAGCCGCGCCCACGCCCACAGTAACTGGGCGCGAATGCGCAGCAAAAATTCATGCATCGGCAGTTGCTCAAGATGCTGCTCGCGGATCAGGGTAAAGGCTTTTTCCTGTGTCTCCCAGGCTGCTTGCAGGAACCCTTGGGCGAACAGAATTTCGCTTTGCTGGAGCAGGCTCCATAGCGCGTAGTGCCAGACATCGTGGAGACGCGCCATCTGTTCGGTTTGCTGCATCACCGACAGCGAACTGGTCAGCTCGCCTTTACAGTGCAGCACTTCACCGTGTACGGATGTCGCTACGATGCGGCTGTAATAGTTAGCCAGCGGTAATTCGCCGAGCGCCACCATCGCCAGCCGCTCCGCTTCCACCGGATCGCCATCGTTAATTGCCACCTGGGCGCGCAGGGCGTTGAAATCACCGTGCAACGAGGTGTCCATTTGTGTGGTCATCTCCTGCTCGGCGCGCGCCAGCAGTGTGTTCACTTCGCTGTAGCGGTGCTGGCTTTGCATCAGCCAGGCCTGCAACAGTACCAGACGCGGATTTTCCAGCAGACTTTCCCACGGCAGCGCTTTTAGCGACTCTTCCAGCACGCTCAGCTCGCTGTGATTAAACAACCCCCAGGCGTGATGTAGCAGAATATCGCGAAGCATAATGCCGTCTCCGGCCGCCAGCGCGTGGTGAATAGCTTCACTGGGGAAGCCTTGCGCCATCCAGCTTTCCGCCGCGGCACGGTGAATATCCGGCAACTCGGTCGCCAGTTCCCACTGGCAGCGCTGACGCAGGAAATTGCCGAACAGCGGGTGGTAACTGAACCATTCGCCGGAATCGTCCATGCGTTGTAAAAACAGCCCCTGACGCTCAATCTCTTCAAGCCGCATTTGCCCGTTCTCTTCACCGGTCACGCGGACGATCAGCGCGTCGTTCATCGAGCGCAACAGGGCGCTTTTCAGCAGGAATTTACGCGTGTCGATATCGACATTATCCAGCACTTCATCCACCAGATAATCGGAGAGATGACTGGCGTTAATGCCGGAAAGGCGGCGTGCGGATTGGTGCGGTGCGCTGTGTTTTTGCCGCGCGGAGAGGGCGATAAGTTGCAACGCTGTTGCCCAGCCAGCAACGTCGTCACACAGGCGGCTGCTTTCTGCTGCTTCAATTGGCGACGTCAGGCGGCAGTCAAAAAACTGTTTTGCTTCTTGATGGGTAAAGGCGAGTTGCTGGCTGCTGACTTCCAGCAGTTGTTCACGTACGCGCAGGTTGGCTATGCCTAACTGCGGCAAATTACGCGACAGCACAATCAACGTCAGGTTTTCCGGCTGATGGCGTAAAAAGAAGCGCATTGCATCATGGATCACCGGGTTGGTGATCAGATGATAATCGTCGATGACCAGAAACAGTGGGCGCTGCCACTCCATCAATTCAACGAATAACTGGGAAAAGAGTGACTGCAGGCTGGCGTACTGGCGTTTTTGCGCCATCGCCTCGCTACTAACGCAATGCCCGCCCGTCGCCTGCTGAACCGCAGCGATAAAGTAGCTGGCAAAACGCTCCTGCTGGTTATCCCCTTCATCCAGAGAGAACCAGCCAACATCATTTTTTCCGGCTGCCCATTGCGAAATGAGCGTGGTTTTTCCATAACCCGCAGGGCTGGTCACCAGCGCAAGGCGATAATTGTTTGCGCCGGAAAGTTTAGCCAGCAGGCGTTCCCGAACCACGGTGTGGTCAAGACGAACCGGGCGACTTAATTTTGACGGAATCAACATAGTTATCACTTCACTGTGCGAAAACGGAGGGGGGATTTTTTTTGCGCTTCGTAATTAATGCTAATAAGGTCTGTCAGATGGAGAAATATTGCAAGTTATGACCGGATCTGACGATTGTGAATTTGCACTATGTCACATTTCTATTTATTTCATGAACAGTTAAGGACAAAAAGGAGAAACATAGTCGGGGCACGACTGGCGCGCGGTGCATAGCAGAAAGACTAACAATTACATGTAGTAAGGGGGGCTTCGTATTATTAAACGGCACATCAGACAAAACGCACAAATAGCAAAAATTGATTAGTGATACTGCAGTGAATATTATTTTTGCTACTGTTAGCGCCTAACAAAAACTAATTTTATCCGGAACGACATTTCATTTTTATTGAACGATTTCCAGTCAATTTGATTGAACAACAGGCAAAAAAAACGCTACCTTTAGGTGGCGGCGATCACACTTTTTGCTCATCCCCGCTGCTCCTCCCTGGCTAATCCCTGGCAGGATGAGGAAGTCATAAACCGAGCCAGGCACACTAACGCAAACGTCGATTTACTTCATTACAGGACCCGGATTCTTTATGTCAAAGCCAACGTTTAATAAAGCGGAATTTGCGGCGGCCCTCACCCGCCAGCAGCAGCGTTTAGGGATTCAGGTTGCCGGTGACATGACAACCCGACAGTGGTGGCAAGTGGTGAGCGGCGCGCTGGCAGAACTGCTGGCTGCACAGCCCGCACCGAAAGTGGCGAAAGGGCAGCGCCACGTTAACTATATCTCGATGGAATTCCTGATTGGCCGCCTGACGGGCAATAACCTGTTGAACCTGGGCTGGTATCAGGATGTTGGCTCAGTATTGCAGGAACACAACATCAACCTGACCGACCTGCTGGAAGAGGAGATCGATCCGGCGCTGGGTAACGGCGGTCTGGGGCGTCTGGCTGCCTGTTTCCTCGACTCGATGGCGACGGTTGGCCAGTCGGCGACCGGCTACGGCCTGAATTATCAGTACGGTCTGTTCCGCCAGTCTTTTGTTGATGGGCAACAGCATGAAGCTCCGGACGACTGGCATCGCCGCAGCTACCCGTGGTTCAGCCATAACGAGCAGTTAGATGTGCAGGTGGGTATTGGCGGCAAGGTGAGCAAATCCGGACAGTGGCAGCCCGCTTTTACGCTGATTGGCGAAGCCTGGGATTTACCGGTCATTGGCTACTGCAACGGTGTGACGCAGCCGCTGCGTTTATGGCAGGCGACACATGCTCATCCCTTTAATCTGACCAAATTCAACGACGGTGATTTCCTGCGCGCTGAGCAAACCGGGATCGATGCGGAAAAGCTGACGAAGGTGCTCTATCCGAACGATAACCACCAGGCCGGGAAAAAGTTGCGTCTGATGCAGCAATACTTCCAGTGCGCCTGTTCGATTGCCGATATTCTGCGTCGCCACCATCTGGCAGGCCGCAAACTTGCGCAGTTGCCGGATTTCGAAGTGATCCAGCTTAACGATACGCACCCGACTATCGCCATTCCGGAACTGCTGCGCGTGCTGCTCGACGAGCACCAGCTAAGCTGGGACGATGCCTGGGCGATTACCAGCCGGACGTTTGCCTATACCAACCATACGCTGATGCCGGAAGCGCTGGAGTGTTGGGACGAAACGTTAGTCAAAGCGCTTCTGCCGCGGCACATGCAAATCATCAAACAGATCAACGACAAATTTAAGCTTCTGGCCGAGAAAACCTGGCCGGGCGACGATGCGGTATGGGCAAAACTGGCGGTGGTGCATCACAAACAGGTACGCATGGCGAACCTTTGCGTGGTGGGCGGGTTTGCGGTTAACGGCGTGGCGGCGCTGCATTCGGATCTGGTAGTCAAGGATCTGTTCCCGGAATATCACCAGCTCTGGCCGGGTAAATTCCATAATGTCACTAATGGCATCACGCCGCGTCGCTGGATCAAACAGTGCAACCCGTTACTGGCTGCGCTGCTCGACAAGACGCTGAAAAAAGAGTGGGCCAACGATCTTGATCAGTTGATCAATCTGGAGGAATACGCCGACGATGCGACATTCCGCAAGCAGTATCGCGAGATTAAACACCAGAATAAAGTACGTCTGGCGGCGTTTGTCAAAGCCCGTACCGGTATTGAGATCAACCCACAGGCGCTGTTCGATATTCAGATCAAACGTCTGCATGAATACAAACGCCAGCACCTGGGGCTGCTGCACATTCTCGCGCTGTACAAAGACATTCGTGAAAATCCGAAAGCCGATCGCGTGCCGCGTGTCTTCCTGTTTGGCGCCAAAGCTGCGCCGGGCTACTACCTGGCGAAGAACATTATCTTTGCCATCAATAAAGTGGCGGAAGTGATAAACAACGATACGAAGATCGGCGACAAGCTGAAAGTGGTGTTCCTGCCGGATTACTGCGTCTCGGCAGCGGAGAAGCTGATCCCGGCGGCGGATGTGTCTGAGCAGATCTCCACGGCGGGCAAAGAGGCTTCCGGTACTGGCAACATGAAGCTGGCGCTGAATGGCGCGCTGACGGTCGGTACGCTGGATGGCGCGAACGTTGAAATTGCCGAACAGGTCGGCGAAGAGAATATCTTTATCTTCGGCCACACGGTGGAGCAGGTGAAAGTGCTGAAAGCCAAAGGCTACGATCCGCTGAAATGGCGTAAAAAAGACAAACTGCTGGATGCAGTGCTGAAGGAGCTTGAAAGCGGGAAGTACAGCAACGGGGATAAACATGCTTTTGACCAGATGCTGCACAGCTTGGGCAAACAGGGGGGCGATCCCTATCTGGTGCTGGCGGATTTTGCGGCTTATGTGGAGGCTCAAAAGCAGGTGGATGTACTCTACCGCGACCAGGAAGCCTGGACCCGTGCGGCGATCCTGAACACGGCGCGCTGCGGTATGTTTAGCTCCGACCGCTCAATCCGTGATTATCAAACCCGTATCTGGCAGGCAAAACGCTAAGGAAGCGCGATGGAGAGTAAACGTCTGGAACAGGCCGCGCTGTCGGCGGGGATCAGCCCAAACTACATCAATGCGCACGGTAAGCCGCAGTCGATCACAGCGCAGACCAAGCAGCGTTTGCTGGCGGCAATGCACGCTGCAAACGCAACGGCGCTCAGCGTACCGCCGGTTCCTGCTGTGCAGGTGTTTATTCACGGAAAAAAGAAAACCTTGCCGGTGGCTGGCAAGGGGAGTTTCCAGTGGCAACTGGTCACGGAAGCCGGCAAGCAGCTCCGGGGCCAGGTAAACGGCGGAGAAAATCTGCCATTACCGGGCGGTCTGGCTCTCGGCTATCACATGCTGACGCTGGAACAGCAGAAGCAGCGCTGGCAGTGCCGGTTGATCATCGCTCCTGCCCGCTGCTATGAACCACAGGCTCTGCTGGAAGGGAAAAAATTGTGGGGTGCCTGTGTCCAGCTCTATACCCTGCGTTCAAATGATAACTGGGGTATAGGGGACTTCGGCGACCTGAAAAAGATGCTCGGCGATGTGGCGCAGCGCGGCGGGGCATTTATTGGCCTCAACCCGATCCACGCGCTCTACCCGGCGAATCCGGAGAGCGCCAGTCCCTATAGCCCTTCATCGCGGCGCTGGCTGAATATTATCTACATCGACGTTAACGCAGTGGTGGATTTCCACGACAGCGAAGAGGCGCAGGCTTGGTGGCAGCGTCCCACCACTCAACATACCTTACAGGCCGTGCGCGATGCGGAGTGGGTGGATTACGCGTCGGTGATGGCACTGAAACTGGCAGCGCTGAGTCTTGCATGGCGACGTTTCCGCCAGCGTGCGGACGATGACGCGCAGCAAGCCGCTTTCCGCCGCTTTGTTGAACAGCAGGGCGAAAGCCTGTACTGGCAGGCTGCGTTTGACGCGCTGCATGCGAATCAGGTGAAAGAAGATGCGCTGCGCTGGGGCTGGCCGGTATGGCCGGAAGGGTATCAATCCACCCGCAGCCCACAGGTAAAAGCCTTCTGCAAGGTGCATGCTGATGAGGTCGATTTTTATCTCTGGTTACAGTGGCTGGCTTATACCCAGTTTGCTGAGTGCTGGGAAACCAGCCAGCACAATGCGATGCCCATCGGACTCTACCGCGACCTGGCAGTCGGCGTGGCGGAAGGCGGCGCAGAAACCTGGCGCGATCGCGATCTGTACTGTCTGAAAGCTTCCGTCGGCGCGCCGCCGGATATTCTGGGGCCGCTCGGGCAAAACTGGGGGCTGCCGCCGATGGATCCGCATGTGATGCGCGCGCGCGCCTATGCGCCATTTATCGATCTGCTGCGTGCCAATATGGCCAACTGCGGCGCGTTACGTATCGACCATGTTATGTCGATGCTGCGTCTGTGGTGGATCCCGTACGGCGAAACGGCGGACTACGGCGCTTATGTGCAGTATCCGGTGGATGACCTGCTGGCCATTCTGGCGCTGGAAAGCCAGCGGCATCAGTGCATGGTGATTGGCGAAGATCTGGGAACCGTGCCGGTAGAGATTGTCGGCAAGTTGCGCAGCAGCGGCGTCTACTCCTACAAAGTGCTCTACTTCGAAAACGATCATCAGAAAAACTTCCGCGCGCCGCAGGCCTGGCCGCAGCAGTCGATGGCGGTAGCGTCGACGCACGATCTTCCGACCCTGCGCGGTTACTGGGAGAGCGGTGATTTAACCCTCGGCAAAACGCTGGGCTTATACCCCGATGAAGAGGTACTGCGTGGTTTATATCAGGATCGCGAACGGGCGAAACAGGGGCTGCTGGATGCGCTGCATCAGCACGGTTGCCTGCCGAAGCGCACCGGGCATAAAGCGTCGCGTATGCCGATGACGGCGATCCTAAATCGCGGTATGCAACGCTATATTGCCGACAGCAACAGTGCATTACTGGGTTTACAGCCGGAAGACTGGCTGGACATGCCGGGGCCGGTGAACATTCCGGGCACCAGTTATCAGTACAAGAACTGGCGACGTAAGTTATCTGTGTCGCTGGAAGCGATGTTTAGCGATGAGAAGGTTAACAAGCTGATTAAAGATCTCGATCGACGGCGCAAAGCCGCAGGAAAACGTTAGTAAAAAAGCCCGGATATATTGGACTGATCCCATAAAGTTGGACAGTTCATATCCGGGCTTTTTGTCCTGCTTAGTTTACTTTTCTTTATTCGGTTTACGGGTTATGCAGGCCCGGTAAGCGTTAGCGCCACCGGGCAATTGAAAATCAGACCACCATTCCCAGTAGCAGACAACCCACCAGGCCGCACACCGAAATAATGGTTTCCAGCGCCGACCATGAACGCATGGTCTCACCGATGGTCAGGTTGAAATATTCTTTGAACAGCCAAAAGCCCGGATCGTTAACGTGAGAGAAAATTACGCTACCGGAGCCAACGGCAATCACCATCAGTTCCGGGCTAACACCAGTGGTGGCAATCAGCGGCGCGGCAATCCCACCTGCGGTAATAGCTGCAACGGTTGCGGAACCCAGCGCAATACGCAGTATCGCAGCAATCGACCAGGCCATAAACAGCGGAGAGAGGTTCGTGGCATGCATCATGGAAGCGATGTATTTATCCACGCCGCTATCAACCAGTACCTGTTTGAACGCACCGCCGCCGCCGATGATCAACAGCATCATGGCGATGATTTTAATGGATGAGGTCAGCGTGTCATTGATGTCATCCATAGAACGGCCGCGGTTCAGACCGAAAGTGAAGACCGCAATCAGTACCGCGATCATGGTTGCCATCACCGGATCGCCGAAGAACTCAGCATAAGGCAGAATCGCATGGCCTTTCGGCAGCAGCATTTCTGCTACTGCGCGCAGCGCCATCAGAATCACCGGCACCAGGGAAGTCCAGACGCTGACGCCGAAACCTGGCATCTCTTCTTCGGTAAAGGTTTTGGAGTTGTACAGACCTTCCGGAATCGGCTTATCAATGCTTTTCAGGAAACGTGCATAGACCGGGCCTGCGAGGATCACGGTCGGGATACCGAGCAGCGTGCCGTACAGCAGTGTTTTACCCATATCCGCGTGGAAGATTGTTGCGATAGCTGTCGGGCCCGGGTGCGGTGGCAGGAAGCCGTGCGTCACAGAGAGGGCAGCTGCCATCGGTACGCCAACATACAGCAGCGGAATGCGTGCAGATGCGGCGATAGTGAATACCAGCGGCAGCAACAGCACAAAACCGACTTCGTAGAACAGGGCGAAACCGACGGTAAAACCGGTCAGCACAACGGCCCATTGGATATGTTTACGACCGAACTTTTCGATGAGCGTAGTGGCTATGCGCTGTGCGCCACCGCAGTCTGCCAGCAGTTTGCCGAGCATGGCGCCGAAGCCCATGATCAGCGCAAGACTGCCCAACGTACCGCCCACGCCCGCTTTAATCGATTTGATAACGGCATCCAGTGGCATGCCCTGCATCATCCCAACGGCAAGCGCCACCAGAATCAGAGCGATAAATCCGTTGAGTTTGAAACGGATCATTAACAGGAGTAAGAGGACAACACCGATAGCGACAATGACTAATGGCATGATTTACCTGGCCTTTAATTTGTTATGGGTAACGTCAGTGTTTCTTGGCAGCCGCTAAAAGCTCCCGAACCGGGAAGGGCGAGCTGCGGCACCATTACGGCTGGACATCCATTGCTAAAAATTGTAGTCGGATGTTTTTATCTTGTTGGTGCTGCCTGAAATGATACGGGTAACATCTATGAAAAGAGAATCACCCCGGCGATCTAAATGTGAGATCTGAGACATGCGTCATATTAACACCGGGAAACTAGTCTGCTTTAAAGGGTAGGAAACGCGCACAAAGATACGGGTAACAGCCTGAGATCACAGGTGGAAAACGGAACGGGTGCAGATGGGATATGATGAAAATAAAAATTGCGCGGGGAATTACCTGGCCGTTAAGTCGTGCCTGAGAACAGGCGGGCCCGGCACGCTTTCGCGCTACCGGGCAATACTTTGCGGAGCAGGCTTAGTAGTAAGAGTGCTCGCCGCGCTGGTGCTCGGTGAGATCGCGCACGCCTTTCAATTCAGAGAACTCGGTCAGCAGCTGCTTCTCGATTCCCTCTTTCAGCGTTACATCGACCATGGAGCAACCGTTACAGCCGCCGCCAAATTGCAGAATGGCGTATCCTTGGTCGGTGATCTCCATCAGTGAGACGCGGCCGCCGTGGCCAGCCAGCTGTGGGTTGATTTGCGATTGCAGCAGGTACTCAACGCGCTCCATCAGCGGCGCGTCGTCGGAAACTTTACGCATTTTAGCGTTTGGTGCCTTCAGCGTGAGCTGGGAACCTAATTGATCGGTCACGAAATCAATTTCCGCATCTTCCAGATACGGTGCGCTCAGCTCATCGACATAGGCAACCAGTTGTTCAAATTTCAGCGCGGTATCGGTCGCTTCAACTGCATCTGGCGGGCAATAAGACACGCCGCATTCAGCGTTTGGCGTGCCTGGGTTAATCACAAATACGCGAATTTGTGTCCCTTCTTCCTGATTTGCCAGCAGTTTGGAAAAGTGCGCCTGGGCAGCGTCGGAAATACGGATCATAGCAATGGCCTAATAGTTGACTATTTTACTTGGTTATAATACGCCCATCATCGAGGCTCTACAAGGTTCGACACAGGCACCAGACCTGAACAGTCGCTGCGCCGCTGCGCAAAAGCAGCCGGGAGATCTCCGCAACAGTGCTACCGGTCGTGACGACATCATCCACCAGAACGATATGGAGCCCGGCTATTGGCAATTCAAGGCGAAACGCATTTTTCAGGTTCCGCCTGCGCAGCCTGGCGCTTAAATGATGCTGCACCGGCGTTGCCCGCCGACGTTTAAGCGCCGTGCGCGAATAGCGGCACGGCAGCCAGCGCGCCAGCGGTCGGCACAGCAAATCGCTTTGATTAAACCCACGTCGCCACTGGCGTCGGGCATGCAGCGGAACGCTAAGGAGCAGATCTGGTACCGGACGTTTACCGCTCTGTATCACCCTGAGCAGTAATAGCCGCGCCAGTGCGTTGGCAAGCTCCGGGCGCGGATGAAATTTAAACTGCTGTACCAGTGTGCTGAGCGGCGGCGTGTAGTCACCCACCGCGATAAGCCGCTGCCAGGGCTGCGGTTTTTGCAGACAACGGCCACAGGGCACATTTTCATGGCCGGCAGGTAAACCGCACAAAGGGCAAACTTTTTCCTGCATTTGCATCGCGCGTGCGCAGCCCGAACAGATTCCCCAATGACTGAGCATTAACGGCATTCGGCATAGCCAGCACAAGCCCTGCACTGTTAGCATGTCCCACCTCCTTGTGTGAAGAAAGAGAACGATAACGGATGAAAGACATCTGGTGGCAAACCAAAGGTGAGGGCGATTGTCATCTTGTGCTGCTGCACGGCTGGGGACTGAATGCCCAGGTATGGGATTGCATAACTCCGGAACTGAGTGCGCATTTTACGCTGCATCTGGTCGATTTACCGGGCTACGGCAGAAGTACGGGATTTAGCCCGTTATCACTTGGACAGATGGTTGATATTGTTCTGGCACAAGCGCCGGAACGAGCGATTTGGCTGGGCTGGAGCCTGGGCGGGCTGGTGGCCAGCCGCGTGGCGTTGCAGGCGCCGGAACGTGTAAGTGCGCTGGTGACGGTCGCTTCCTCGCCATGCTTCAGCGCACAGGACGAATGGGCCGGCATTAAACCCGAAGTACTGGCCGGTTTTCAGCATCAGTTGAGCGAGGATTTTCAGCGCACCGTGGAGCGTTTTCTCGCGCTGCAAACGCTGGGAACGGAAACAGCAAGGCAGGATGCACGTCAGCTAAAAAGTGCAGTGCTGTCGCTGGAAATGCCCTCTGCTGAGGTACTGAACGGCGGGCTGGAGATCCTGAAAACAGCGGATTTGCGCGCTGCATTATCAGCGCTGAGGCTGCCGTTTTTACGCCTCTACGGGCGGCTCGATGGGTTGGTACCGCGCAAAATCGTGCCGGTGCTGGATGCGATGTGGCCTGCAAGCGAATCGATTGTGTTTACGAAAGCGGCACATGCGCCTTTTATCTCGCATCCGACCGAATTCTGCGAAGCCCTGCTGGCGTTAAAAGCAAAGCTGTGAAAGCAAGCCCGGTAGCGTATCGGGCCTTCAGCACAGCGTCCACCACTCCTGCTGGCAGGCGCTTTTCCCTTCCGGACACTGCTTACAGCTACCGGTCAAACAACCGGTAGCCTCTTCCTGAACACGCATCACTTTACCCATCGCTTCCATGCGACCCAGCATGGCCTCAATCATCGCTCTGGACGTGCGCAGCGTGCTGCTCAACTGCTGCGCATCCATTCTTCCCCGAAGCGCCAGCAGATCGCGAATCTCAAGTAATGATGCCATTGCTTCACTCCTTAATGACAGTCGCCTGTTGGGCTGTCACAACAACTGGCGACAGTTTTACGCGTAGCCAGCGTACTGATATCCACCCGGCTTCTGGCACGGCGTAGCGCACTAATCACCGCCACGTTAAACAGGAGAACCGCCAGAATGCAGGTCAGGCTGTAGAGTGGATGTTGGTTAAAGGTGGCACTTTGATAGAACAACGTTGCCAGTGAGTAGGCGATATTCAGCCCCCACAGCACCGAAAAGCCCATCCAGCCGCGGCTCGATTCGCGGGCGATTGCGCCCATCGCGGTAATGCACGGCACGTAGAGCAGGACGAAAATCAGATAGCTGTAGGCAGCGGTCGCGCTACCGAACTTCTGGCTCATTACGCCCATCGTGCCCATTGCCATTTCACTGTCGCCTTTACTGGCTTCGATTGGGTTAGCCAGCACGCTCAGGCTGAAGGTATCGCGCACGCTCTTCACGGTGTCTTCCAGCGCGGCAATCAGCTCGCCGCTCAGGCTGAATTCCGCGGGATTAAAGCCAGCTTGCTCAATATTTTCGGCGGTATAGAGCGTATTCAGTGTACCCACCACTACTTCTTTCGCCATCGCGCCGGTGACCAGGCCGACGGTGGCCTGCCAGTGATCGCCATGCACGCCAATGGGCTCCAGTAGCGGCGTAAATACCCGACTGATCGACGCCAGCGCAGATTCATCGATTTTATGTACCGTACGGCCATCCAACGAGAAACTGTTCATCGCGCTGAGGAAAATGCTGACGATGATGATGACCTTACCCGCGCGGAGCACAAAGCCTTTCAGGCGCTGCCAGGTTTGCAGCAGCAGGCTTTTCAGATGCGGTACGTGATAGACCGGAAGCTCCATCACGAATGGCGATGCTTCACCGCGCAGCAGGGTAAATTTCAACATCAACCCGGTGAGGATCGCCATTACAATCCCCAGCACGTAGAGTGAGAAAACGATGATCGCGCCATGCTGGCCGAAAAATGCCGCCGAGAAGACGGCGAAAATGGCCAGGCGTGCGCCACAGGACATAAACGGCGCCATCATGATAGTAATTAACCGTTCACGCGGGGCATCCAGCGTACGAGCGCCCATCACCGACGGTACGTTGCAGCCGAAACCAACAATCAGCGGCACGAAGGATTTTCCCGGGAGCCCCAGCGATTGCATCAGTCGGTCCATCACAAAGGCCGCACGCGCCATATAGCCGGAATCTTCGAGGAATGACATAAACAAGTACATCATGCCAAGTTGCGGTACGAGTGGCAGCACGGTATTCACCCCGCCGCCAAGCCCTTGCGCGAGGAAGACTGTCAGCCATTCCGGAAAGTGCAGCGTGGCGCCCAGCCACTGAATGCCATGGATAAAAATCGCGACTGAACCGGCGTCGAAGATCGGCTGGAAGGCACCGCCAATATTGATGGCGAACAGGAACATTAGATACATGATGAACAGAAAGATCGGCAGACCAAAAATGCGGTTGAGCACAATGCGGTCAACGGCTACGGTAAACTGGCTCGGCTCCGCCGTTAACGTGTTGCTGACGGTATCGCAGATGGCGGCAATCGACTGATAACGCGCATCGGCAATATGCAGCGCCGGATCGTCCATCCCGTCTTTCAGACGGGAGAGCGCGGCGTCGAATTGCTGGCTGTTGATGCCCGAGTTGGCGCGGCTGTAGATATCACCCTCAAGTATTTGCAGGCCCATCCAGCGGCGCTGCTGCAGTGGAAGTTCATCCGGCATCTGCGCGGCCAGTGCGTCGGCTTCACGGGAGAGCGGTTGGGCGTAATGCACCAGTTCGATATTGTCATTCGCTTGATGACGATCCACTGCCAGTTTCAGTGCCTCAATGCCGCGGCCACGTGTTGATACCAGCGGGATCACCGGGCAGCCAAGGCGGGCTGAAAGGGCATCAACATCGATGCGCACTTTTTGCTTTTCAGCGATATCCAGCATGTTAAGGGCGATGATACACGGTACGCCCAGTTCCAGCAGTTGCAGTGTCAGATAAAGATTGCGTTCAAGATTCGAGGCATCCACCACGTTGATCAGCAGATCGGCATCGCCGCTCAAAATATAGTGACAGGCAATCTGCTCATCCAGCGATGTTTGCGCCGAAATGGTGGTCAGCGAATAGGTGCCGGGCAGGTCAACCAACGTAACCTGGTGATCGGTTGTGGTGAAAAAGCCCTCTTTGCGCTCTACTGTCACGCCAGACCAGTTTCCAACCCGCTGGCGTGATCCCGTTAACTGATTGAATAATGTCGTCTTGCCAGAATTAGGATTACCAATTAAACCAATGGTCAATTTTTTCATTTTACTTAGCACTCTATGTCATAGCTGACCGGTTAACGGGAAATCGCTTCCAGTTCGAGAAAAGCGAGATCTTTTTTCCGTAACACTAAATTAACGCGGCGGGTTTCGATATGAATGGGATCGCCTAATGGTGCCACTCGTACCACATTAAAAGATGAGCCGGGCAACATACCTAATGACAGGAGTTTTTGCCGCCAGGCCGGGCTTATCTGCTGTGAGAAGCCGGTAATTTTCCACACACTGTCAGGAGAGAAATGCATAAGTGCCTACTTATTTTGCTGCGAGCTGATGTTTGCCGTATGTCGCCACGACGTACCATGAGCCAGTGAAGAGTAAAGAATAATCAACGAGAACAATGATAATGAGAATAGTTTTTATCATCAATAATAAAAATGCGTAAGAACGGGAGAGGAAATAAAAATTCGATTTTGTTTTGATGTAGCTCAAAAATAAGTTGGGTTCTGAATTTTGCGCAGTGCAGTAAGACAGCAACAGGAAATAAATAATTGTTATTAATGTCAGTAGCTTAATGTTTGAAATGTAAATCGGGCCGGAAGTTCGCTGATATATACCCTAAATAATTCGAGTTGCAGGAAGGCGGCGACGCAATGAATCCCCAGGGGCTTACTCCAGTAAGTGACTGGGGTGAGTGAGGAAAGCCAACGCACATGCAACTTGAAGTATGACGGGTATAAACGCAATAGCAGTAAATTGATGAGTAATTTTGAATATCAATAAGCAAAAAAAATAATAAGTTAATAAATCTCTGCGAGCAACAGTGCTGATAAAATTGCGCTTTTTCGATGGTGTTGCACAAAAAACAACCCCTCTCCCGCAAGAGAGGGGACAGGATTAGCGTTTTTTACCCATTGCCGTCGCCAGCGCATCCATCATTGCGCTGTTGCCGCCAACTTGAGGGCTGCGATCCCGTGGTGATTTCGGACGCGAGCTGTTCCGGTTACCGGCATCGCGACTACCGCCATTGCCACTGCCGCGACGGCTATTGCTATCGCCCGGTTGTTCGTCAAGACGCATGGTCAATGCGATACGTTTACGCGGCAGATCAACTTCCAGCACTTTCACCTTCACAATATCGCCTGCTTTCACCACTGTATGCGGATCTTCAACGAACTTATCCGCCAGTGAGGAGATATGTACCAGCCCGTCCTGATGCACGCCGATATCAACGAACGCGCCAAAGTTGGTAACATTGGTCACTGCGCCTTCCAGTACCATGCCCGGCAACAGATCGTTCATGGTTTCGATGCCTTCGGCGAAGGTCGCGGTTTTGAACTCCGGACGCGGGTCGCGGCCCGGTTTCTCTAGTTCTTTGAGGATGTCGGTGACGGTTGGCACACCGAACTGCTCGTCGGTAAACTCGGACGGTTTCAGCTTACGTAACTCGGTGCTGTTGCCCATCATATCACGCAGGGACTGTGCTGTTGCCGCCAGAATTCGTTCGACCACAGGATAGGTTTCCGGGTGAACGGTGGAAGCATCCAGCGGGTTGTCGCCGTGGTTAATACGCAGGAAGCCTGCACACTGTTCAAAGGCTTTCGGCCCAAGGCGGCTCACTTTTAGCAGTTGCTGACGGTTCTGGAACTGACCGTTTTCATCGCGCCATGAGACGATATTTTGCGCCATCATGCGGGTTAAACCGGCCACGCGCGTTAGCAGCGGCACCGAGGCGGTATTCAGATCAACGCCGACGGCGTTTACGCAATCTTCAACGACCGCATCTAGTTTACGTGCCAGCTGTGTCTGGCTGACGTCATGTTGATACTGACCAACGCCGATTGATTTCGGGTCGATTTTCACCAGCTCAGCTAGTGGATCCTGTAAACGGCGGGCGATAGAAACCGCGCCGCGCAAAGAAACGTCGAGATCCGGGAACTCCAGCGCCGCCAGCTCGGAGGCGGAGTAGACTGACGCGCCCGCTTCGCTGACAATCACTTTCTGCGCGGTCACTTTCGGGAACTGTTTCTGCACATCAAGGTAGAAACGTTCAGTCTCGCGCGATGCCGTACCGTTACCGATCGCTACCAGTTCGACGTTGTGTTTCTCGCACAGTGCCGCCACGGCAACCGCCGCTTTCGCGGCCTGCCCGGTGTGCGGGTAAATAGTATCGGTTGCGACCAGTTTGCCGGTGGCATCAACCACCGCCACTTTTACGCCGGTTCGCAGGCCCGGATCGAGCCCCATTGTTGCGCGCAGCCCGGCTGGTGCGGCCATCAGCAGATCGTGCAGGTTGCGGGCGAAGACGTTAATAGCTTCATCTTCCGCGCGTTCGCGCACCGTGCCCATTAATTCAGTTTCAAGGTGCATCAGGATTTTAATGCGCCACGTCCAGCTCACGACGCTGCGGCGCCAGTTGTCTGCCGGGGCGTTATTCAGGCGCAGGCCGAGATGGTCGATAATGATCTGCTCGCAGTGGCTTTCTTTCGGCGGCTCGTCAAACTGCGGATCGGCATTCAGCGCCAGTTGCAGCACGCCCTCATTACGCCCGCGGAACATTGCCAGCGCGCGATGCGAAGGAATGGTAGAAACCGGTTCGTGATGATCGAAATAGTCGCGGAATTTCGCGCCTTCTTCCTCTTTGCCGCTGACAACCGTCGCCACAAGATGGGCATTTTTCCACAGATAGTCACGGACTTTCGCCAGCAGGGCCGCATCTTCAGCGAAGCGTTCCATCAGGATATAACGCGCGCCATCAAGCGCCGCTTTGCTGTCGGCAACACCTTTATCCGCATCCACAAACGTTGCGGCCAGCGTTTCCGGATCCTGCGACGGGTCATTCCACAGTTGGTCTGCCAGCGGTTCGAGACCGGCTTCAATCGCGATTTGCCCGCGAGTGCGCCGCTTCGGTTTGTAAGGAAGATAGAGATCTTCAAGTTCGGTTTTGCTTAGCGTACCGTTGATGGCTTTCGCCAGTTCATCGCTGAGTTTGCCCTGCTCGCTAATCGATTTCAGGATTGCCTGGCGGCGCTCTTCCAGCTCGCGCAGGTAACCAAGGCGGGTTTCGAGCTGACGCAATTGTGTGTCGTCCAGACCGCCGGTGACCTCTTTACGGTAGCGTGCGATAAACGGCACGGTATTCCCTTCATCAAGCAGGCGAACGGCGGATTCCACCTGTTCGGTTCGTGCCTGAAGTTCACCCGCAATAATGCGGCAGAGCGAATCATTCATCATTTCTTTTATCATCTTCTGAACAAAATCAGCGGATAGTTATACGGACTGGCACTGTAAAATGCCAGCCGCTGGGTTGGTTCCTGGATTGTTCTGTGGCGGTTATTTCACATATTCGATTTCATTAACGTACCAGATGGCTTCGCCGCCCGGCGTTTGTACGACCGCTACATCGCCGGCTTCTTTTTTCAGCAGGGCGCGGGCCATTGGCGAATCGATAGAGATGTAATCCTTGCGACCAAAGATCTCATCGTAGCCGACGATGCGAAAACGCAGAGTATCGCCATCATCGTTTTCGATCTCCACCCATGCGCCAAAGAAGACTTTGCCTTCCTGTTGCGGCGAATAATCAACGATTTTCAGGTTTTCCAGACACTTTGTCAGATAACGTACCCGGCGGTCTATTTCGCGCAGGCGTTTTTTGTTGTATTGATAATCAGCGTTTTCGCTGCGATCGCCCAGGCTTGCTGCCCAGGTCACTTTTTTCGTGACTTCCGGGCGCTCCTGACGCCAGAGAAAATCGAGTTCCTGCTTCAGTTTGTCATAACCTTCGCGGGTGATCAGGGGCGTTTTCATACTTCGGCCTTCTCTTTGTGACACGCTTTGATGTACAGACTTTACAAACGGTATTGCGTAAAGTGCAGATTAATCATGTTTTATGTGATGGTGAATGCATATAACTTGCTGTTAAATATGCTTTGTAACAATTTTGACTAGAATTTATACCAGATTTCGCTGGCCGTTAACGCGCACTTTTTTAGAATACGGAAACAGAATTTTCAGAACCTTTGGGAGTATAAACAATGCAAGAGAATTATAAGATTCTGGTAGTGGATGACGACATGCGTCTGCGCGCATTACTTGAGCGTTACCTTACCGAGCAGGGCTTCCAGGTTCGTAGCGTGGCTAACGCCGAACAAATGGATCGTTTGTTAACCCGTGAATCTTTCCACCTGATGGTGCTGGATCTCATGCTGCCGGGGGAAGATGGTCTCTCCATCTGCCGTCGCTTGCGTAGCCAGAGCAACCCGATGCCGATCATTATGGTAACGGCAAAAGGGGAAGAAGTGGACCGTATTGTTGGCCTGGAAATCGGCGCCGACGACTATATTCCGAAACCGTTTAACCCACGTGAATTGCTGGCGCGTATCCGCGCGGTATTGCGTCGTCAGGCGAATGAGCTGCCGGGCGCGCCGTCTCAGGAAGAAGCGGTCATTGCGTTTGGTAAGTTCAAACTGAACCTCGGCACACGCGAGATGTTCCGTGAAGATGAGCCGATGCCGTTAACCAGCGGTGAGTTTGCCGTGCTGAAAGCACTGGTTAGCCACCCGCGCGAGCCGCTCTCCCGCGACAAGCTGATGAATCTGGCGCGCGGTCGTGAGTATTCAGCGATGGAACGTTCCATCGACGTGCAGATCTCCCGCCTGCGCCGCATGGTGGAAGAGGATCCGGCGCATCCGCGCTATATCCAGACCGTTTGGGGCCTGGGCTACGTATTTGTGCCGGACGGTTCTAAAGCATGATGCGCGTGCGCTTCTCGCCGCGAAGTTCATTTGCCCGAACGCTGTTGCTTATCGTCACCTTGCTGTTCGTCAGCCTGGTGACGACATACCTTGTGGTGCTGAATTTCGCCATTTTGCCCAGCCTCCAGCAGTTTAATAAGGTGCTCGCCTACGAAGTTCGTATGCTGATGACTGACAAACTGCAACTGGAGGATGGGACGCAACTGGTGGTGCCACCCGCGTTTCGTCGTGAAATTTACCGTGAACTGGGCATTTCTCTCTATTCCAATGAAGCGGCGGAAGACGCGGGTCTGCGCTGGGCGCAGCATTATGAATTCTTGAGTCAGCAGATGGCGCAACAGCTCGGTGGCCCGACCGAAGTGCGCGTTGAAGTGAACAAAAGTTCTCCGGTGGTGTGGCTGAAAACCTGGCTGTCGCCCAATATCTGGGTGCGCGTGCCGCTTACGGAAATCCACCAGGGCGATTTTTCGCCGCTGTTCCGCTACACGTTGGCGATTATGCTGCTGGCGATAGGTGGCGCCTGGCTCTTTATTCGTATTCAGAACCGACCGCTCGTTGACCTTGAACATGCGGCGCTTAAGGTTGGGCGAGGGCATATTCCGCCGCCGCTGCGTGAGTACGGTGCGTCAGAAGTTCGTTCCGTCACCCGCGCTTTCAACCAGATGGCCGCCGGGGTGAAACAATTGGCGGACGATCGCACGCTGCTAATGGCCGGGGTGAGCCACGATTTACGCACGCCGCTGACGCGTATCCGTCTGGCGACGGAGATGATGGCGGAAGAAGATGGTTATCTCTCTGAATCGATTAATAAAGATATCGAAGAGTGTAACGCGATTATCGAGCAGTTTATCGATTACCTGCGTACCGGCCAGGAGATGCCGATGGAAGTGGCGGATCTGAATGCCGTGCTGGGCGAGGTCATCGCCGCCGAAAGCGGCTACGAACGTGAGATCGAAACCGGCCTGAACGACAGTGAGATCTTGGTACGCATGCATCCGCTCTCCATTAAGCGCGCAGTCGCCAATATGGTGGTGAATGCGGCGCGCTACGGTAATGGCTGGATCAAAGTCAGCAGCGGTACTGACCTGAATCGCGCCTGGTTCCAGGTAGAGGATGACGGGCCGGGGATTAAACCTGAACAGCGTGAACATCTGTTCCAGCCGTTTGTTCGCGGCGACAGCGCGCGTAGCACCAGCGGCACCGGTTTAGGGCTGGCTATTGTGCAGCGAATCATCGATAACCATAACGGCCTGCTGGAGTTAGGCACCAGCGAGCGCGGCGGATTGTCGATTCGTGCCTGGCTGCCAATTCCGGTTATTCGCCTGAATGGGCCCACCAAAGAAGCATAAAAAACCCGCCAGAATATGGCGGGTTTTGTTCTCCTGGAGCCGAATTACAGTTTCGGTCCGGCGCTGACCAGCTCGGCTCCGGCTGCGGTATCGGTATATTTATCAAAGTTCTCAATAAACAACTTCGCCAGCTGCGTTGCTTTCTCCTGCCACTGTTCCGGCGATGCGTACGTATTGCGCGGATCGAGAATGCGCGAATCAACGCCATGTAATGAGGTTGGCACGGCCAGGTTGAACATCGGCAGGGTGAGGGTTTCCGCATCGTCCAGCGAACCATCCAGAATCGCGTCGATAATCGCCCGCGTATCTTTGATGGAGATGCGTTTGCCGGTTCCGTTCCAGCCCGTGTTCACCAGATACGCCTGCGCACCGGCAGCCTGCATCCGTTTCACCAGTACTTCGGCATACTGCGTCGGGTGCAGCGACAGGAATGCTGCGCCGAAGCAGGCTGAGAAGGTTGGTGTCGGCTCGTTCACGCCGCGCTCTGTTCCGGCCAGTTTAGCGGTAAAGCCAGAGAGAAAATGGTACTGCGTCTGGCTGGCCGTCAGGCGGGAAACCGGCGGCAATACCCCGAACGCGTCGGCGGTCAGGAAGATCACTCGCGTGGCGTGACCAGCTTTCGACACGGGTTTGACAATGTTGTGAATATGGTAAATCGGATACGACACGCGGGTATTTTCCGTTTTCGAGGCATCATCAAAATCGATGCTGCCGTCGTTGCGGACGCTGACGTTTTCCAGCAGCGCATCGCGGCGGATGGCGTGGAAGATATCCGGTTCAGCCTCTTCCGAAAGTCTGATTGTTTTGGCGTAACAGCCGCCTTCAAAGTTGAAGACGCCGTCGTCATCCCAGCCGTGCTCGTCATCGCCGATCAGGCGGCGTTTCGGATCGGTGGACAACGTCGTTTTGCCGGTGCCGGAAAGACCGAAAAAGACCGCAACGTCGCCTTTTTCGCCAACGTTAGCCGAACAGTGCATCGAGGCGATCCCCTTTAACGGCAGCAGGTAGTTCATGATCGAGAACATCCCTTTTTTCATTTCGCCGCCGTACCAGGTTCCGCCGATCAACTGAATGCGTTCGGTCAGGTTAAAGGCAACGAAATTCTCCGAATTGAGGCCCTGTTCCTGCCACTGTGGATTGGTGCATTTCGCCCCGTTCATCACGATAAAGTCGGGTTTGAAGCCTGCCAGCTCCTCATCCGTCGGGCGAATAAACATGTTTTTGACGAAGTGCGCCTGCCAGGCGACTTCGGTGATAAACCTGACTGAAAGACGGCTGTCCGGGTTCGCGCCGCAAAACGCATCGACAATAAACAGACGTTTGCCGGAGAGTTGCTCTGTCACAAGGCCTTTTAAATGCTTCCAGACTTCCGGCGAGAGCGGTTTGTTGTCGTTCTTGCCTTTGCCTTTATCAGCCCACCACACGGTGTCGCGGGTGGTGTCATCACGAACAATGTATTTATCTTTTGGCGAACGGCCGGTAAAAATACCGGTGTCGACGGCGACAGCACCAGAATTCGTCAGCACACCACGCTCATATCCTTCCAGGTCTGGACGGAGCTCTTCCTGATACAGCGTATCGTAATCGGGGTTGTAGACGACATCCTGAACATCGTTGATACCATAAGCCTTGAGATCTTGCGGGGTTAAGCTCTTAACGCGCATGTCACTACTCCTTAGCCAATTGTACTGCTTGAAATTGTAGGGTTGTTTATCGCCGCTTACCCAGACGATGTTCATAGATTTTCAAATGCCGATAAAGCTGACTTCCGCAAAACGCTGTCATTTTCGCCACTTAGCGAGATGTATTGTGGAAAAACAGTGACAATAATCGGGAAAATGTCCCCAAAAGGCTATAAGCCGATATTTTTAACCGTCACTTTGTGACTGTAATCGCTTTCATGAAAGAAAATTACGTAAGGATTACATTGAGGATTTTAGCGTAAACGTGACGTGTAATGCAAAAAATGCCGCCTGAAAGCGGCATGAGGGAAGGGGGAATTAGTGAACCTGTGGGTCGGCCGGGGAGGCGTTATTGCGGATCTCCGCAATATCCATCGCATTAAACAGATAGTGGTTGCCGCAGTAATCGCAGTGCATGTCGATTTCACCTTCTTCGGCAATAATGCTGTCTACTTCTTCATCCGGCAGCGTTTTCAGCGCCGCAGCGCAGCGCTCGCGCGAACAGGTGCATTTAAATTCAACGTCCTGCGGATCGTACAGCGTGACTTCTTCTTCATGGTACAGACGCCACAACACCTCTTCTGCCGGCAGGGAGAACAGCTCTTCCGCTTTTACCGTTTCGGTCAGGACCGCCAGGTGTTCGAAATCGTTGGCTTGGGTTTCCTGCGCGGGCAGTACCTGTAGCAGCATACCGCCAGCCGCCGGCTGGCCATCTACTTCACCCGTGCGGATGAACAGGCGGGTCGGCAACTGTTCTGAACGCATAAAGTAATCTTCCAGGCACGCCGCCAGCGTATCGCCTTCGAGGCCAACCACGCCCTGATAACGCTCGCCCTCTTCCGGCGTAATGGTGATCACCAGATAGCCGTTACCCACCAGTGTTTTCAGATCGGCGTTCGCCGGGACGTCACCCTGCACTCGGGCAACGCCGCGCATTTGCTGGCGGTTGTTGCCGTTGATCACCGCAAGATTCATCGGGCCGTCACCCTGCAACTGCACGGTAATATCACCGGCAAATTTCAGGGTGGCGGTTAGCAGGCTGGTCGCAACCAACAGTTCACCGAGCAGCGTTTTTACCGGCAGCGGATAGTTATGGTTTTCCAGCACCTGTTTCCAGGTGTTGGAAACAGTCACCAGTTCGCCGCGCACGGCATAATTTTCAAACAGATAGCGGTGTAATTGGTCTTGATTGGCCATGATTATCTCTCTTGCAGGTGTGCGTTACTCGCTGCCACCAGATTTAAATTTCAGCAGATCGCGGCGCTCTTTTTTGTCCGGTCGGCGATCGGGGTGCGGCATTGTAAGCGCGTTCATCTTCCGCGCCAGCGCCATTTTTTCACGTTTCTCAATACTTTCTGCCGTTTCCTCATACAGTTCAACGGCTTCGGTTGCTGGACGGCGCTGATCCGTCACGCCTTTGACGACAACAGTACGTTCGTCATTTCCCTGGCGCAGCGTGAGCGTGGCATTCAGCTCGACTATTTTACCTGGTTTGCTGCGCTGACCGTTGTAATGCACTTTGCCGCCTTCAATCATCTCGCGGGCGAGGGCGCGAGTTTTATAAAAACGCGCCACCCACAGCCACTTATCCAGACGGACTTCTTGTGCGGGCTGCTGTTTCATCACATCTCCTTGAGAAGTGAGGGGATCAGATAACGGTAGTCATTGGTTCCGGGGTGACGCAGATAGCGTTTATCTGCCAGCCCGGAATCCGGGTTCGTCACGCCAACACAGTAACGAATGCCAAAGGTTGCTGCCGCATCGAGAATCGGTTCGCTGTCATCGATAAACAGCGTCCGTTCGGCACATAGCCCGGTCTCTTCCGCTACGGCCTGCCACAGGCGCTGATCCTCTTTCGGATAACCAAATGTATGGGTGGAAAGTAGTAAATCAAGGTGCGAAGCCAGATCCGTGTGCTCAAGCTTGACGGCAAGATTATGTGGATGCGCATTGGTCAGCAGAATACGGCGCTTACCGCTTTTTTTCAGTGCATCCAGAAAAGGCAACGTATCTTCTCGCAGCACTGCGCGTGGCCCTTGCTGTGTCGTCATTGCACAAATATCCAGCCCGAGACGTTCGCTCCAGTAATCCAGACAGTACCAGTTTAGCGTATGCTGCACCGCGTGATACTCCTGGTGAAGAACGTTCTGCGCTTCCTCTGGCGTTAGTCCCTGTTGGGCAGCGAAGGTTTCCGGCACCAGTTTTTGCCAGAAAAAGTTATCAAACGCCAGATCCAGCAAAGTGCCGTCCATATCCAGCAGAACGGTATCAACGTCCTGCCATGCAATATCAAGGTGCATTAAAACTCCAGCCAGGGGGAAACGTGTGCGACAGATTAACATAGCTCACGTTGCGGGTGGTTATCAGGTAAGGCTGTCCTGCGTAGGAAGCAGACGCGGATTCAGGCAGCTTTCGTAATACTGCGCAATCTCTTCGAGGCGTGTACGGTTACGCCGGTAGCGACGCAGAGACAGCACGCTGTTGCAGAGGCAACAAATGACCATGGCAAATAGCAGCAGTGTTGTACCAGCGTAACGCCATAAGCCCGTGGCATCCGGCATGCGGTGCAGGCTAATGTGCCGGGTACCGTTGGCATCGGTATAGATGTTGGTAATGATCCCTTCTGCGTGGAACGGCGTCTGCATCAACATTTGCGCCAGCCGTTGAAACTCGCTCCACTGCTCCTGCGCCGGGTAGTCATACAGAGCAATGGGCGGCCACGGCTGATCCACCAGCTCGTTACCCTCTTCACTAATAATCAGGAACCCGCCTGGCGCAGGGCTGTTCAGCGCTTGTGCGGCACGGGTTGTCTCGCGCAGGATAAAGGGCGCGGTTGAGGTGGTCACCAGATTATCCAGCGATTCGGCGCTCACCGGGCGCAGCAACACGTTAACACCGGTCAGCTTGCCATCGCTGGCGCGTTTGGTCAGCGTTTCCCAGTCTTTGCTGTTCCCGAGGTTTACCAGTGCGTTTTTTAACCTCAAGCAATCATCTTCCGCAGAGCATAAATCTTTTGTTTTCAGTATGATATCTGAAAAATCATCCAGCAGTACCATGCCAGACTTCTGAATGGCTGAGCGTAACACAGGGCTAACGCGTGAATCATCATCGGCTGTAGGGTGTAGCTGACGGCTCACCGCTTGCGCAAGCGCAGTGGCCCTGGTCACGGTATCTGATTCCGGCAATGGTAGCGGGGCCGCGTTATTCCAGATAATCTGCGAACAGTCGAACGGCATAAATGGCGATATCTGCCGCGATGACCAGTTTTGCGTGTGGATATTGCACATTCCGGTACCGCTGATCCGCAGCGTATCGCCGATGCGCAACCCGGCGGATTCAAGCTGATTAACGCTACTGGCTTCGATAGTTTGTGCGCCTTTAATCCACGAAACGGTGAATTTGATCGGCATGTCCAGCGGCACCCAAATCAGCAGCATCGCCACCACCACCAGCGAGCCGGTGGCGATCACCGCACTGCGTACCCAGTGCTGCAACGGGAAATTTTTCACTTCGTCATGCAGGGACAAAAAGCGTCCCTGGCGAACAACGTGGCGATCCAGATAAATATCGATATCCGTTTGCTGACCGAGATCGCGGGTGATAAAGGGCTGCCAGTGGCGGGGATAAATCAGATCGATAATCCCCAGAGAGATGTTATTCATCTGCTCCTGATTGTTCTCACCGAACAGCCCCCAGCGCTTTGGCGTACCGCGCAGACAATGAATTTCGCGCAGTGTGTTTTTCGCTGGCGGCGCATACAGCCCCCACATTCCCGCAGCAAACAGCATCACGGCACCGCCCGCCAGCCACGGAACGAAAACTTCCGGCGCCGCGAGGCAGAAGAAAAAGAGTAAAAAAGAGGCGCAGATCAGCAACGCTTCACGCATACCGTCCGGGCGGCTTAGCGTGTACTCTTCCGGTGTTTCGCGGCGAATATTCAGCAGCTCTATCTGTTCTGTCTCTTCGCCGCGAATAGCGGAGCGTGTGGAAGATACTTGCTCCAGCTCGCCGTTGCGTTCTTCCTGCATATATTCGCTAAGCGTATGGCCGTTTAACGAAATGATCAGCGGTATGGAATCGGTGCGGATCAGCTCAACATTGTTCTCATCGGTAATGTATTGCTCCCATGAGGGCGGCAGATGCACTTCGACAGAATCGAGATAGTAGCGCCATTTGTTGGGAGCATCGGTGGTGATGCCATAACGCGTGATCGAGTGCGCTACAAACAGAACGGTATTGCTCTGAGCATTGAGTTTGATGGAGACCGGCGCAGCCGTAGCGCCCGTTGGGCCTGGCGTATTCTGTACACGGGAAAGCGTGTCCAGATAGCGCTCAACAGCATCGCGCTCCTCTGGCAAGAGTTTACGGGTTGTCGCGCCGGTAAATGCCTGTAAATGAGGCAACCTGTACCGGCGTTGAGACCTGAACCTGAAAATCCATCCAGCGAGGAATGCGCAGGCCAGCATAGCAGCGAAAAAAATCAAAATGGTGCTCATGCTTTCCCCATCTTACTTTTTCTAACAGGTGTAGTCAGTTGCACCCTTTCTGTAAACATTTAATGTGGCTGGCCGCTGTAAGCAAGTAATTACTTGAGAATTTTTAATCGCATACCATTGCGAGGAAGAATAGCAAAACCACCCATGTGGGAATATCAGCAAATTCTTAGTTTTATATCAACCTATTGACTTTTTTGATAAATTGGGAGTTGCCTTCAGGTAGGTTACAAGAATGTAAATTAGAGGCGAATGACATTGCCGAAACAGTGCGTAGTGTCGCACAATAACGTAAGTTTCTCTGCAAAGACCGATAATAATGAGCAAATCATTGCAAAAACCCACCATTCTTAACGTAGAAACGGTCGCCTCTTCCCGTCTTTTTAACGTTGAAAGCGTGGATCTGGAGTTCAGCAACGGTGTACGCCGTGTTTACGAGCGCATGCGTCCTTCTATGCACGAAGCAGTGATGATTGTGCCAATTGTGGACGAGCACCTGATTCTGATCCACGAATACGCCGTTGGAACCGAATCTTACGAGCTGGGCTTTTCCAAAGGGCTTATCGATCCCGGTGAGAGTATATACGAAGCGGCTAACCGTGAATTAAAAGAAGAAGTAGGATTTGGCGCAAAAGAGCTTACTTTCCTGAAAAAACTTAGTATGGCTCCCTCTTATTTCTCCAGCAAGATGAGCATTATCGTGGCGGAAGATCTTTATCCGGAGTCGCTGCCGGGCGATGAACCGGAGCCACTACCGCAGGTGCGCTGGCCGCTGAAGCACTTAATGGATTTGCTGGAAGACCCGGATTTTAATGAAGCCCGCAATGTCAGCGCGCTGTTTCTAGTGCGTGAATGGCTAAAAGGGCAGGGCCGACTCTGATGGCACAACATCATAAATAAAAAGGGCGCTGTTGCGCCCTTGTTGCTTCCCTGGGTTCACGCGCTATCAGAACAGCTCGTGCGTTTCCCCATTATCAATGATCGTCGTGCCCACTTCATGTACTGCCTGCTGCGTCGGCTGAGTTCCTTCTATGAAGTACTCCTGACGGCTGCTGCCACCATTGGCCAACTGGCCGGTGCGGCGGTCGATGTTGACGGTGACCACGCCTGGCGGCGGCGTTAACGGATCTTCCGGCACACCATCCAGCACCACTTTCATGTAAGCATCCCAGGCTGGTTGGGCGCTTTTCGCACCGCCTTCGTAACCGGAAATCTGATCTTTGATCGCTCCGGAAGCAGTGGTTCGCCCCAGATCGCGACGATGATCGTCAAAACCGATCCACACGGAAGTGACAGCGCCCGGACCATAACCAGAGAACCAGGCATCTTTCGAGCTGTTGGTGGTGCCGGTTTTACCGCCGATATCGTTACGCTTGAGATCGCGTCCCGCACGCCAGCCCGTACCCTGCCAGCCTGGTTCGCCAAAGATGTTGCTGTTCAGAGCGCTTTTAATCAGGAATGACAGCGGCGTGCTAATCACATGCGGTGCATACTCTTCGCCACCGCTACGCTGAATCAGCGCCTGGTTTGCCTGCTCCAGTTGTGGCTGTGGCACCGAGCTGTTCTGCTGCGTCTGTGACGTGGCGACGTTTTCCATGTCTTTGTTTTCCAGCACATTTGATTTCGGCGTTTCGCCGTAAATTACCGGAATATCGCAATCGGCACAGGCCACTTTCGGGTGTGCTTCAAACAGCACATTACCCTGATCATTTTCGATTTTCGTGATGTAGTACGGATCGACCAGGAACCCACCGTTCGCCATCACCGAATAGCCTCTTGCAACCTGCATCGGCGTAAATGAGGCTGAGCCCAGCGCCAGTGATTCGGTATGCACAATGTTTTGTGCCGGGAAACCGAAGCGCTGCAAATACTCTGCGGCATAATCGACGCCCATTGCACGCATTGCACGTACCATTACTACGTTCTTCGATTGCCCCAGCCCCTGGCGCAGGCGGATTGGACCAGCATATTCATCCGGCGAGTTCTTCGGCCGCCAGTCGGAACCTGCACCCACATCCCAGCGGGAAATCGGGGCGTCGTTGAGTATGCTTGCCAGCGTCAGGCCTTTATCCATTGCCGCAGTGTAAAGGAACGGCTTGATGTTCGAACCCACCTGGCGCAGCGCCTGAGTCGCGCGGTTAAACTTGCTCTGGTTAAAATCAAAGCCGCCGACCAGCGCCAGTATCGCGCCATTATGCGGGTTGATAGAGACCAGCGCAGAGTTCACATCCGGCACCTGCGCCAGCCACCAAGCATTATCGACCTGACGCACCCAAATCTGCTGCCCGGTCTGTATGGCATCCGTCACTTTACGTGGCGTGGCGCCTTGCTGCGTATCAGAGCGGTAAGGGCGAGCCCAGCGGACGCCGTCCATGCGCAATGAAACCGATGTACCATCAGCCATCATCGCCACGGCTTCTTGCGGATTTGCGCTGGTGACGACAGCAGGAGAGAGCGGTCCGTACGTCGGCAGCGTTTTCAGTGAGTCAGTGATTTTTTTACTGTCCCATGCGGCTTCACCGATTTTCCACAATACATTCGACGGACCGCGATAGCCGTGGCGCATGTCGTAATCCATCACGTTATTGCGTACGGCAGCCTGCGCAGCCTGCTGCACTTTACGCGTAATGGTGGTGTAAACGCGGTAGCCATCCTCATAGGCTTTGTCACCATAACGGGCGACCATATCCTGACGCACCATCTCGGAAAGATAAGGAGCGGAGAAGGCGATTTCCGGCGCATGGTAGTTTGCGTCTATCGCCTCGCTACGCGCCTGGTCGGCTTGCTGTTCGGTGATATAACCTTCACTCTCCATACGCGCCAGCACAACGTTACGACGTGCGGTTGCCCGTTCAAGCGAATAGAGCGGGTTAAAAGTAGATGGCGCTTTCGGTAAACCGGCAATCACCGCCATCTCACTTAGCGTCAGTTGATCTACTGACTTACCAAAATAGACCTGCGCCGCAGCGCCCACGCCATAAGCGCGATAGCCGAGGTAGATTTTGTTGAGGTAAAGCTCAAGGATCTCGTCTTTGCTCAACAACTGCTCAATACGGATCGCCAGGAACACCTCTTTGATTTTACGCATCATGGTGCGTTCCGGGCTCAGGAAGAAGTTACGCGCTAACTGCTGCGTAATGGTACTTGCTCCCTGTGATGCATGGCCGGAGAAGAGCGCTATGCTGGCGGCACGGAAAATCCCCACCGGGTCGACACCGTGGTGCTCATAAAAACGGCTATCTTCAGTAGCGATAAACGCTTTTACCAGTTCTGGCGGAATTTGGCTCAGGGTCAGCGGGATGCGGCGCTTTTCACCATACTGTGCGATCAATTCGCCATCTGCGCTGTACACCTGCATTGGAATCTGTAACCGGACGTCTTTCAGCGTCGCGACGTCGGGTAACTGTGGCTCAATATATTTGTACAGACCGTAAATTGAGCCTGCTCCCAGCAGAATGCAAAAGACTGCAAGGATGAATAAATACTTTACGAACTTCACTGGAGATTTCCCATTAAGAGTCATTTGGGCAGTTTATAAACAACCGCGCGGTAGTATAAAGGCAAGCCTGATGCATTGATATAGCGTCATCCCCGTGGACGATAAGGAGATCGTAACTTATGGCATTCAGACACTGGCAAATTGGGTTGCATATTCAACAAGATGGTATATTTATTGTGGCACTTGCCGCCACTCGTGGCGGTCAGGCTTTACGCCGCTGGTGGCATTTTCCTTTACCTGCCGGAACGATTGTTCAGGGGCGTATTAAAACACCCGAGCCGCTTCTTGCCGCGTTGCGTCCCTGGCGACAATCCTTACCGCAACGGCACTGTGTTCGACTGGCCTTTCCCGCCGTACAAACCCTGCAAAAAAAGCTGCCGCGCCCGGCTATTGCACTGCGCGAAGAGGCGCTCAACCGCTGGGTATCACAGGCGATGGCGCGAGAACTGGAAATGGCGGAAAACGAGCTCTGCTTTGATTTTACGGAAGATGAGCCAGCAAAAACTTATGGCGTGACCGCGGCGCAGAATAAAGACGTGGCGGTGCTGCTTGATATGGCGCGGGCCCTCTCGCTGCACCTCTCTTCTATTACACCTGATGCTAGTGCGTTGCAGGCTTTACTGCCCTGGCTCGCGCCACCTGCCCGTTGCCTGGTGTGGCGCGACGAACGGCAATGGTTATGGGCAACGAAAGAGAGCTGGGGCCGGCGTGTACAGGAGGATGCCGATAGCGCTGTTCAGTTAGCCAGTGTGCTGGGGCTACCTGTTGATGAAATTGTGCAGTGCAGCGATTTACCTGGAGGTTTTGATTGCTGGAGCGTAGTGCCTTCACGTCAGCCGCCGTTGCCGGCAGCAGGCGATCGCTATGCTGTCGCTCTCGGGCTGGCCGTCGCCAGTGGATATTGATGGCTGGCGTGAATTTTCTGCCCTGGCGGCAAGACCGGCGGCGACGCAGCGTGCGTCTCTGGGCGAGTGTCTTTATCGCCAGCCTCCTGCTGACAGGCGGCGTTGGTTTGCTTTGGCGGGCATCAGTAGCTATCGATCTTTACGGGCGGGTTCTCTGGCAGCAAGCTGATGCGGCGTTGCTGGCCTCACTGGCGGCAGCTAAAAAACCTTTGCTGGCTCGGCAAGAAGCGTGGCGCATGGAGCAGGTTCGCCGGCAGCGTCGGCAGGATACGCTGGCATGGCAGCCCCGCCTGCTTAGCCTGGCCGCAAATCTTCCACAGAACGCCTGGCTGACGCAACTGCGCTGGCAGCAAAATCAATTGACGCTATCAGGTCTTGCCAGTTCGCTTAGGGCATTAGCTGTCCTTGAGCAGCAACTGCGTGGCATCGCGGGGTTTCAGTTACAACAAAGCGGTGCAATGGAGCGGGATGCTCAGGGGCGCTGGCAATTTCACTACCAGCTTAAGGAGGAGAACAATGATGCCCCTGAACGCTGATTTCTGGTTTGTGCTGTCGCCATGGCAACGTACGGCATGCTGGCTGCTGAGCATTTTTTGCGGTTTGCTTTTGGTATGGTGGTTAGCTATTTCCCCGCTTAATACGGCGCAGGCACAGTTAATCATTCAGCAAAGTGGTCAACAGGCTGCATTACAGGCTCAGTGGCGCACGCTACGTGCATTATTCCCACCGACAGAAAGTGTGTCCTTACCCGCCGCTCAACCTTTTAGCCCCCTGGATTTTCAGGCGACCAACAGGCAGCTCATCCGCTGGCAGCCTGGAAAAAATGGAGGTGAGCTGGTGCTGGAAACCCACTGGGAACCGGTGACAGAAACTTTTGTGCGCCTGGCCGGTTGCGACATGCAGGTTCCGGCATTTTCGCTGGCAGCAGGTGCTGAGTTGTTGCGTTTTACCCTGCAACTGGAGCATGGCGATGGTCGCTGAACGCGTGGTTTTTGCCTGTGCACTATGCCTGCTGCTGAGCGGAATGCGTGACCCCTTCCAGCCGCCGCTGGATACCTGCCAGATCGCCCAACTGAATCAGTGGCTGTTTCGCGGCATGATTCAGGGCAAGCATACGGTGGGTATATTGCGCGATGCCGGTAAACACTGGCATCGGGTTGCTGTTGGCGAGTTACTGCCAACGGGCTGGCGCGTTATTTCTGTCACCGTGGATGAACTGCAAATTTCCACGGGTAAGGATTGCATCCCGGCGCAATGGCGCTGGAAACGAGATGGAACTCAGAATGAAAAAATGGATAGTGGGCCTTATGCTCTTCGCCCAGCATTACGCCAGCACAGCGACAACGCAGCTCGTCACACTGACCGTTGATGATGTGCCGGTTGCACAGGTACTACAGACGCTGGCTGCGATTGAAAAGCAAAATATGGTGATCGAGAAAGACGTCAGCGGCACGTTGTCGCTGCACTTAACCGATGTTCCCTGGCGGCAGGCGTTGCAAACCGTGGCGGAAAGCGCCGGATTAACGCTCAGTCAGAAGGGGACAATCTGGCAGGTTCACTCCGCATCGTGGCAGCAACAAAAGCAGGCGGAACAGGATGCCCGGCAGGCCCGACAAAAAAAGAATGCCCCGTTGCAAACGCGCAGCATCGTGTTGCGCTATGCGGAGGCAGAAGAACTGGCAAAAGCGGGAGGAAAACTGCTTAGTCCGCAAGGCGCGATAACCGTGGACTCGCGGCTTAACCGCTTGTTGATCCGGGATAATAAAGAGGGGCTGGCAATGCTCGAAAAATGGGTGGCGCAAATGGATTTACCGGTCGAGCAGATTGAGCTGGCGGCGCACATTGTCACCATTAACGAAAAAAGTCTGCGTGAGCTGGGCGTGAAATGGGGGCTGGCGCAGAGCGCCGAAACAGCGCGTGGGCAGATAAACGCGTTATCTGCGGATCTCTCTGTTCCCAATGCCAGTACACGCGTGGGGTTCAATATTGGCAGTATTAATGCCCGCTTGCTCGATCTGGAGCTTTCAGCGCTGGAGCAAAAGCAGCAGTTGGAGATTATTGCCAGCCCACGTCTGCTGGCTTCACATCGTCAGCCCGCCAGTATAAAACAGGGAAGCGAAATTCCTTATCAGGTTGCCAACGGCGAAAATAATACCTCGGTCGAATTTCGCGAGGCAGTACTGGGGATGGAAGTGACGCCAACTGTTTTGCCTGATAAACGCGTTCGTCTGAAGCTGCGTATCAGTCAGAATATGCCAGGCCAGGTGCTGCAACAGTCCGGAGGCGAAGCCCTGGCGATTGATAAACAGGAAATTGAAACACTGGTGGAGGTAAAAAGCGGCGACACGCTGGCGCTTGGCGGAATTTTTTCGCAAAAGCGCACTACGGATAAAAAGCAAATTCCGGGGCTTGGGTCTCTGCCTGGCATTGGCCAGCTATTCCGCCAGGATGGAAAGAATAGCGAACGGCGAGAACTGGTCGTATTTATTACTCCAAGGTTGGCGGCGGTACATTAAACCTACCTTAATCCTCCTTTTTCTTCGGAACTTGGTTCAGGTGTTTGACGTGAGAGATGATTTAGCTTACAAGGAGTACCGATTTGAGCGTCAGTGGTCTCCGTCGTATAGCAAGCAGCATGAAGGATAACGTGTTTATTCAGTTGCCAAACAAGCCGGAGTACTGAGATAATTTTCGATCTGACTCTCGCACTATCGCATATGAGGTTTCAGTTCATGTCCTGCTACGCTAGGTATCTGCGAAGCGGGTTTATCATCAACGAATAGTCTTAGTAGTACCGAAAAAATGGCAGAGAAACGCAATATCTTTCTGGTTGGGCCTATGGGTGCCGGCAAAAGCACTATTGGGCGTCAGTTAGCTCAACAACTCAATATGGAATTTTACGATTCTGATCAAGAGATTGAGAAACGAACCGGAGCTGATGTGGGCTGGGTCTTCGATGTTGAAGGTGAAGAAGGCTTCCGCGATCGCGAAGAAAAAATCATCAATGAGCTGACGGAAAAACAGGGCATCGTTCTGGCGACTGGCGGTGGTTCTGTGAAATCTCGCGAAACTCGTAATCGTCTCTCCGCCCGTGGAGTAGTGGTGTATCTGGAAACCACTATCGAAAAGCAATTGGCTCGCACTCAACGTGATAAGAAACGCCCGCTTCTGCAAGTGGACGCGCCACCGCGTGAAGTACTGGAAGCATTGGCTGACGAACGCAATCCTTTGTACGAAGAGATTGCAGACGTGACCATTCGCACCGACGACCAGAGCGCTAAAGTGGTCGCAAACCAGATTATACATATGCTGGAAAGCAACTAATTCTGGCTTAATACACACAGGCCTGCGGGTTTAAGCAACTAAGGTGGATGTCGCGTCATGGAGAGGATCACAGTCACTCTTGGGGAACGTAGTTACCCTATCACCATCGCGGCTGGTTTGTTTAACGATCCAGCTTCCTTCTTGCCCTTGAAGTCTGGTGATCAGGTTATGCTGGTCACTAATGAAACATTGGCTCCGCTCTACCTTGATAAGGTTCGCCACGTTCTTGAACAGGCTGGCGTGAAGGTCGATAGTGTGATTCTTCCCGATGGCGAGCAATACAAAAGCCTGGCGGTGATGGATACCGTATTTACTGCTTTGTTGCAAAAACCACACGGACGTGACACGACGCTGGTTGCTCTGGGCGGCGGCGTAATTGGTGATTTAACCGGTTTTGCAGCGGCCAGCTATCAGCGCGGTGTACGCTTTATTCAGGTTCCAACCACGCTTCTGTCTCAGGTTGATTCTTCCGTTGGCGGTAAAACGGCAGTAAACCATCCCCTTGGCAAAAACATGATCGGCGCCTTCTACCAGCCTGCGTCTGTCGTTGTTGACCTTGATTGCCTCGCAACCCTTCCCGCCCGTGAACTTTCCTCCGGTCTCGCGGAAGTGATCAAATACGGCATTATTCTTGACGGTGAGTTCTTTGACTGGCTGGAACAGAATATGGATGCGCTTCTGCGTCTCGACGGCCCGGCGATGGCATACTGCATCCGGCGTTGTTGTGAGCTTAAAGCCGAGGTTGTTGCTGCCGATGAGCGGGAAACCGGCTTACGTGCTTTACTGAATCTGGGGCATACATTCGGCCATGCTATTGAAGCGGAAATGGGCTACGGTAACTGGCTACACGGCGAAGCTGTCGCGGCTGGCATGGTGATGGCTGCACATGCTTCTGAGCGTCTTGGCCAGTTCAGCAAAGCGGACACGCAGCGCATCAAGACGCTGCTCAAGCGTGCTGGCCTGCCAGTGCAGGGGCCGAGTGAAATGACGGCGGAAGCCTATTTGCCACATATGATGCGCGATAAAAAAGTGCTGGCGGGGGAAATGCGCTTAGTGCTCCCGTTAGCCATAGGGAAGAGTGAAGTTCGCGGCGGAGTGTCGCACGGCGTAGTACTTGGCGCTATTGCTGATTGCCAGCAGGCGTAACTATTTAGAAAGGTCTGGTCACCTATAACGTGACGTTTAACTTCGGGCGCTATGCATGTCGTGGCATACGCCTTTGTGTGGGGTGTTAAATGGATGAATACAAACCAGAAGACGGGCTGAAAACCGATCCCAGCGATCGTCGTACTGGTCGTTCTCGTCAATCTTCCGATCGTGTCGATGAACCGCAGATCAATTTTGATGATGTTGATCTCGATGCCGACGACCGCCGTCCTTCTCGTACCCGCCGGGCGCGTGACGAGCGCGAAGAAGAGGGTTATAACGAAGAAGACGATGCTCTGGACGAAGATCGTGAAGAACGTCGTCCGCGCAAGCGTAAGAAAGCGGCTGCCGCTAAACCTGCTTCGCGCCAGTACATGATGATGGGCATTGGCATTCTGGTGCTACTGTTGCTCATTATCGGTATCGGTTCTGCGTTGAAATCCCCTGCGCCTTCTACGGCCAATGAACAGAATGCTCCGGCAGAGAAGAATATCGATCTCTCCGGTAACAATGGCAGCGCGGACAGCTCCGCCGCTGCTAACCAGGCGAATAACGCGCAGCCTGCTACCGGCACGTCGCCTGCCCAACAACCTGCTGGCAATGCACCAGCGCCGCAGGATGTTACCTTACCGCCAATCTCCTCAACACCATCACAGGGTGAATCGCCTGCAACGCCTGCGGGCCAGCAACGTGTGGAAGTTCAGGGCGATCTGAACACCGCACTGTCGCAGCCGCAAAACCAGTCGCAGATTGACAATGCGGTAAGCTCTACGTTGCCAACAGAACCTGCAACAGTAGCGCCGGTGCATAACGGCAATGCTCGACAGACGACAGAAAGTCATTCGACTGCAACGCGTCCTGAGCGTAAACAAATGGTGATTGAGCCAAAACCGGTCGTTAAAGCGCCGGTCGTGAAAGCCGAGTCAAAACCGGTTGCCCAGCCGCCAAAACGCACTGAAACTGCGGTAACCGCTCCGGTGAAAGCACCCGCGACAACGACAACGGCCGCGACTGCTGAGCCGGTACAACAGCCGAAGGCTACCGCGCCGGCTGCCACTGCTGCACCTGCTGCAAGCAGCGCAGTCGCAACCGGGAATGTTGGCGAGCTGAAATCGGCTCCGGGCAGCCACTACACGCTGCAACTGAGCAGTTCCTCGAATTACAGCAACCTGAATTCGTGGGCGAAGAAAGAAAATCTGAAAAATTTCGTGGTTTATCAGACGACGCGTAACGGCCAGCCGTGGTACGTGCTGGTAAGCGGCGTGTATGCATCAAAAGATGATGCAAAACGTGCAGTTGCTACGCTTCCCGCTGATGTGCAGGCGAAAAACCCTTGGGCCAAGCCGCTGCATCAGGTTCAGGCCGATCTGAAATAATGTTTAAAGCGCAGGATGCTGTCGGAGCTTTTTCCACAGCCGGAGAGAGTGTAAGTAATCAGTCAGCATGAAAAAAAATCGCGCTTTTTTGAAATGGGCAGGGGGGAAATACCCCCTGCTGGAAGATATCGCAAGGTATCTGCCAAAGGGTGAATGCCTGATCGAGCCGTTTGTCGGCGCGGGTTCGGTGTTTCTTAACACCTCGTTCCCCCGCTATATCCTCGCTGATATCAACAGCGATTTGATTAGCCTCTATAACATCGTTAAAGACCGTCCTGATGAATACGTTCAGTATGCACGTGAATTGTTCATGCCTGCGACGAATCAGTCGGTGATTTACTATCAGTTGCGCGAGGAATTTAACCAGTGCCAGGATCCGTTCCGGCGCGCGCTGTTGTTTTTGTACCTCAACCGACATGGGTATAACGGCCTGTGTCGTTATAATCTGCGCGGCGAATTTAATGTGCCGTTCGGTCGCTATAAAAAACCCTATTTTCCGGAAGCGGAGTTGTATCACTTCGCGGAAAAAGCGCAGAGTGCTTTTTTTTACTGCGAATCCTACGCCGACAGCATGGCGCGTGCTGACGAGAATTCAGTCGTCTACTGCGATCCGCCTTATGCTCCGCTTTCTGCAACAGCAAACTTTACGGCGTACCACACAAACAGCTTCAGTATGGAGCATCAGGCGCACCTGGCCACCATTGCCGAGAGCCTGGTGCAGAACCGAATCCCGGTATTGATTTCCAACCACGACACTGCGTTGACGCGTGAGTGGTATCATCAGGCAAAATTGCATGTGGTGAAAGTGCGCCGCAGTATCAGCAGTAACGGCGGCACACGTAAAAAGGTGGATGAATTGCTGGCGCTTTATTGCCCGGCGACACTTTAACTCGCTTTCGCCGCGTTGCCAGGCCCTATTTTCTCAAGGAGATGCGGATGAAACAGTATTTGATTGCCCCTTCGATTTTATCGGCTGACTTTGCTCGCCTGGGCGAAGATACCGCCAACGCGCTGGCTGCCGGTGGCGACGTTGTCCACTTCGATGTGATGGACAACCATTACGTACCGAACCTGACTATCGGGCCGATGGTGCTTAAAGCGTTGCGTAACTACGGCATCACCGCGCCTATCGACGTGCATTTGATGGTGAAACCGGTTGACCGCCTGGTGCCGGATTTCGCTGCCGCAGGTGCGAGCATCATTACATTTCATCCCGAAGCTTCCGGGCATGTTGACCGTACGCTGCAACTGATTAAAGAGCAGGGTTGTAAAGCGGGGCTGGTGTTGAACCCGGCAACGCCGCTGAGCTATCTGGATTATGTGATGGACAAGCTGGATGTGATCCTGCTGATGTCGGTGAACCCCGGTTTTGGTGGTCAATCCTTTATTCCGCATACGCTGGATAAACTGCGCGAAGTTCGCCGCCGCATTGATGCATCCGGTTTTGATATTCGTCTGGAAGTTGATGGCGGGGTTAAAGCCAGCAATATCGGCGAGATTGCCGCTGCTGGCGCGGATATGTTCGTGGCAGGTTCAGCGATTTTTGATAAGCCGGATTACAAACAGGTTATTGATGAAATGCGTAGCGAACTGGCGAAGGTAAGTCATGGATAAATTGCAGTCAATTCAAGGTGTGGCGTTCGATCTGGATGGTACGCTGGTGGATAGCGCGCCGGGGTTGACGGCCGCCGTAGACAGCGCGTTGTATGCGCTGGAACTCCCTCAGGCCGGTGAAGCTCGCGTGGTGACCTGGATTGGTAACGGCGCGGATGTGTTAATGGAACGTGCATTCCACTGGTCGCGGCAGGAACGTTCTATTCAGCGTGCGGCGCAGGGCAAGCCAGATATTGAAGATCATGATGTTCCGCAGGAAGAGCAGATTCGCATGCTGCGTAAGCTGTTTAACCGTTATTACGAAGAGACGGTGGAAGAAGGCAGTTTTCTGTTCCCGGACGTGGCAGACACCCTGATTGCGCTGCACGCTAAAGGCCTGCCACTGGCGCTGGTGACCAACAAACCGACGCCGTTTGTCGCTCCGCTGCTGGAAGCGCTTGATATCGCGCAATTCTTCTCTTTTGTCGTCGGTGGCGACGATGTGGTGAACAAAAAGCCGCATCCGGAACCGTTGCTTCTGGTGTGTAAAAAGCTCAATATTCAGCCTCACGAGCTACTTTTCGTGGGGGATTCGCGTAACGATATCGTGGCTGCGAAAGCGGCAGGCAGCGTTTCTGTGGGCCTGACTTACGGTTATAACTACGGCGAAGCGATCACCTTGAGCGAACCAGACCTCGTCTTTGATCACTTTAAGGAATTACTGCCCGCATTTGGGCTTTCGCATATTGAACATCAGGAAATGAAAAATGACTAAGCCCATCGTCTTTAGTGGCGCACAGCCCTCAGGTGAACTAACCATTGGCAACTATATGGGTGCGCTGCGTCAGTGGGTAAACATGCAGGACGACTATCACTGTATCTATTGCATCGTTGACCAGCACGCGATTACCGTGCGTCAGGATCCGCAGACGCTGCGCAAAGCGACGCTGGATACGCTGGCGCTGTATCTGGCCTGTGGTATTGATCCGCAGAAAAGTACCATTTTCGTTCAGTCGCATGTGACTGAACATGCCCAGTTGGGCTGGGCGCTGAATTGCTACACCTATTTTGGTGAGCTAAGCCGTATGACGCAGTTCAAAGACAAATCCGCTCGCTATGCAGAAAACATCAACGCCGGTCTGTTTGATTATCCAGTACTGATGGCGGCAGATATTTTGCTGTATCAGACCAATCAGGTGCCGGTTGGGGAAGATCAGAAGCAGCATCTGGAGCTGAGCCGTGATATCGCCCAGCGTTTTAACGCGATCTACGGCGATATCTTTAAGGTGCCGGAGCCGTTCATTCCGAAATCCGGTGCGCGCGTGATGTCGCTGCTGGAACCGACGAAGAAAATGTCCAAGTCGGACGATAACCGTAACAACGTGATTGGCCTGCTGGAAGATCCGAAATCCGTGGTGAAGAAAATCAAACGCGCGGTGACCGATTCCGACGAGCCGCCGGTTGTGCGTTATGATATCGCCAACAAAGCGGGCGTTTCCAACCTGCTGGATATTCTCTCTGCCGTTACCGGCCAGAGCATTGCGCAACTGGAACAGCACTTCGAAGGCAAAATGTACGGCCATCTGAAAGGCGAAGTGGCGGAAGCGGTCTCCGGCATGCTGACCGAGTTGCAGGAGCGTTATCATCGCTACCGCAATGACGAAGCTTTCCTGCAGAAGGTGATGAAAGAGGGTGCAGAGAAAGCCAGCGCCCGCGCCTCTGAAACGCTGAAAAAAGTCTACGAAGCGATTGGCTTTGTCGCCAAACCGTAATTGATGACCGTAATTGATGATAGCCGGATGAGCGAAGCCGCCATCCGGCAATTTATGTTAAAACCACTTCAGCTTATCGCGTAGCGCCACGACGCGACCCACAATAATTAGCGCCGGGCTTTCCACCTGCTGCGCCAGTTCTCCGAGTTGCGATAAATCACCGCTCACCACTCGCTGCTGCACCGAGGTTCCGTTCTCTACCAGCGCGACCGGCATATTGGCCTGCATACCGTGCTCAATGAGCTGCGCCTGAATGGTAGCGGCCTGATTTAAGCCCATATAAAACACTAGCGTCTGTTTTTCTGCCGCAAGGTTAGCCCAGTCCAGCTCGCTGCCGGTTTTCAGATGGCCCGTTACCAGCCGTACGCTTTGTGCATAATCGCGGTGGGTCAGGGGAATGCCTGAATAGGCCGAACAGCCAGATGCTGCAGTAATCCCCGGTACAACAGAGAAGGGAATTCCTGCATGACACAGGGTTTCCAGCTCTTCGCCGCCGCGGCCGAAAATGAACGGATCGCCGCCCTTCAGACGCACAACGCGTTTACCACTCTGCGCTTCGCGCAGCAGGATCTGGTTGATCTCTTCCTGCGGCACGCAGTGGTAACCTGCGCGTTTGCCGACAAAAATACGATCGGCGTCGCGGCGTACCAGATTCATGATTTCATCCGAAACCAGACGATCGTAGACCACCACATCGGCCTGCTGGATCTGCTGCAAACCTTTCAACGTCAGTAATCCGGCATCGCCAGGGCCCGAGCCCACCAGCACCACTTCGCCCCGGTTATCCAGCGGTTCGGCCAGTAGCTGTTCGGTGATTTTCTCTACCGCAGCAGTATTCTGGTTCGCCAGAGATTGCGCCAGACGGTCATTAACAAACAGTTTTTCCCAGAAATGGCGGCGTTCGCCGATGCTGGCGAACTGGCGCTTTACACGGCTACGTAGCTTGCCAGCAAAGTGTGCAACATGGCCGAGATGTTGCGGCAGCAGCGATTCCAGCTTCTCACGCAGTAAACGCGCCAGTACCGGCGAAGTGCCGCCGGAGGAGACGGCCACCATCAGCGGTGAGCGGTCAATAATTGACGGCATAATAAAACTCGCCTGCGTGGGAGCATCGACCACATTACAGAAGATGCGACGCGCTTCAGCCTCAGTGCTGACCTGCAGGTTAACAGCTTCGTTGTCCGTGGCGGCGATCGCCAGCCAGCAATCGTCAAGCAGCCTCTCTTCGAATGCGCCTTCCGCCAGTGTCAGCATTTCTTCTGCCGCCCAGACGGTAAACTGCGGCGTAAACGTGAGTGCGTTAACGGTCAGTCTGGCACCTGCGTCCATCAGCAGCCGGGCTTTGCGCTCGGCGACATCGCCGCCGCCAACCAGCAGGCATGCGCGATCGCGTAATTGACAGAAAATGGGCAAATGGTCCACGGCATTACCTCGGTATTGTTGCTGTTCGACGTAGCATACCAGCAAGAGAACTGCGGAAGTTAAGGGAATCTTGAAGACGCGGGAGCGGTGTACTCCCGCTGGAGAGTCAGGCTTTGATCTGGACTTCGCCCTCTTTTACTCGCGCGTCGAAATGCGCAACAGAACGGCTTTCATCCTCCATACACAAGCCATCACGCAGGCGGAAACGCTGTTTTTTCAGCGGGCTTGCCACCCACAGATCGCCCTGATGTTCGGCGATAATCCCACGAGAGAGCACGCTGGCTTCAAAAAAGGGATCGATATTACTGATGGCAAAAACCTGATCGTCATGGTACGGACGGAAAACAGCGACTTGTTTGCCGTTTACCAGCGCGCAGACGCCGGTGGCAGGGACAATGTCATCGATTTTGCAGATAGTGTTCCACTGGCTCATGCGTTTTCCTCCACTAACACGACTGGAATACGTTCATAGGGCGTTGCCGGGCGATGTTGTTCGCGTTCCGGCACCACTTGCACATTCGGGTCACGGCGATCGCTGTTGATAAAGTGTTTGAAGCGCGTTTGGGTTGCAGGCGTGTTCACGGTTTCTGTCCATTCGCAAATTACCGCTTCACGCAGGCGGGTCATCTCTTCTTCCAGTTGCGCGTCAAAGCCCAGCTTGTCATCGATAATCACGTTTTTCAGGTACTCAATGCCACCTTCCATGCTCTCCAGCCAGGAGGCAGTACGGGTTAGTTTGTCGGCGGTGCGGATGTAAAACATCATAAAGCGATCGAGGTAGTGCAGCAGAGTTTCACGGTCGAGATCGGCAGCCAGCAGATCCGCATGGCGTGGTTTCATACCTCCGTTACCGCAGACATAGAGGTTCCAGCCCTTTTCAGTGGCGATAATGCCGACATCTTTCCCCTGAGCTTCCGCACACTCGCGGGTACAACCGGAAACGCCGAATTTCATTTTGTGTGGTGTACGGATGCCTTTGTAGCGATTCTCCAGTTCGACGCCAAAGCCAACGCTGTCGCCAACACCGTAGCGGCACCAGGTGGAGCCGACACATGTTTTCGCCATGCGCAGCGCCTTGGCGTACGCGTGGCCCGTTTCGAAACCCGCGTTGATAAGCTGCCGCCAGATTTCCGGCAGATCGTCTTTTTGCGCGCCGAACAGGCCGATACGCTGCGAACCGGTGATTTTGGTGTACAGGTTGAATTCCCGGGCGATACGGCCCACTTCCATCAACCCTTCCGGCGTGATTTCGCCGCCTGCGGAACGCGGGATCACCGAATACGTACCGTCTTTCTGTATATTGGCGAGGAAGTTGTCGTTGGTGTCCTGCAACGGAGTATGTTGCGGTTTCAGGATGTACTCGTTCCAGCAGGAAGCGAGCAGCGAACCAATGGTCGGTTTACACACTTCGCAACCGTAGCCTTTACCGTATTTCGCCAGCAACTCGTCGAAGGATTTAATCCCTTCCACGCGGATCAGGTGATACAGCTCCTGGCGCGAGTAGGCAAAGTGCTCGCACAGATTGTTGGTGACTTCGATACCCTGTTTTGCCAGCTCCGCGTTCAGCACTTGTGTTACCAGCGGTATACAACCGCCGCAGCCGGTACCGGCTTTGGTTTCAGCTTTCAGCGCAGCAACGGTATGACAGCCTTTATTGATGGCGGCGATCAGAGCGCCTTTGGTCACGTCGAAGCAGGAACAAATTTGCGCGCTGTCTGGCAGCTTGTCGACGCCGATTGACGGTTTGCCGCTTGACGCATGCGCAGGCAGGATCAGCGCATCCGGGTTCTCTGGCAGTTCAATAGCGTTGAGCACCAGTTGTAGCAGGTTACCGAAATCGCTGGTGTCGCCCACCAGCACCGCGCCGAGCAGAGTTTTGTTATCCGGGCTAACTATCAGGCGTTTGTAGACTTCTTTGCTTTCGTCGAGATAAACATAGCTGCGCGCGCCCGACGTACGACCATGCGCATCGCCGATACCGCCCACATCGACGCCGAGCAATTTCAGTTTGGCGCTGAGATCCGCGCCTTCAAAGGCGTTTTGCGTACCCAGAATATGGTCTACAGCGACCTGCGCCATTTTATAACCTGGCGCGACCAGGCCATACACGCGGTTATTCCAGTTGGCGCATTCGCCGATAGCGTAGATGTTCGGATCTGAGGTCTGGCAGTTATCGTTGATCACGATACCGCCACGTTGAGCCACTTCCAGACCGCACTGGGTCGCCAGCTTGTCGCGCGGGCGGATACCGGTTGAGAAGACGATAAAGTCCACTTCCAGCTCGCTGCCGTCGGTAAAGCGCATGGTTTTGCGCGCTTCACTTCCTTCCTGCACGATCTCTTTGGTGTTTTTGCTGGTGTGAACACGCACGCCCATGCTTTCAATTTTACGCTTCAGCTGTTCACCGCCCATCTGGTCGAGCTGCTCTGCCATTAGCATCGGGGCGAATTCGATCACATGCGTTTCGACGCCAAGGTTTTTCAGCGCGCCAGCGGCTTCCAGGCCCAACAGGCCGCCGCCGACAACAGCGCCACGACGACTACGACGCGCGCAGGCTTCAATAGCGTTTAAGTCTTCAATGGTGCGGTAGACGAAGCAGTCCTGCGTTTCTGAACCTTTGATCGGCGGGATCCACGGATAGGAACCGGTGGCCATGATCAGTTTGTCGTAATAGACCGTGCGCCCGGCGCTGGAGTGGATCACTTTTTCCTGCCGATTGATGGTGATGGCGCGTTCGCCTACCAGCACTTTCACACCGTGTTTTTCGTAAAAGCCTTCGCGCACCAGCGACAACTCTTCGGCAGTATGATGAGAAAAATAGGAAGAGAGATGGACGCGGTCGTAGGCTTTACGTGGCTCTTCACAAAAGACAGTAATATCGAACTGAGCGGCGTCGGTTTTATCGAGGAGATCCTCTACAAAACGGTGGCCGACCATACCGTTACCGATAATAGTGAGTTTGACTTTGCTCATTTTTTCCTCGATTTCTTTTCTATTACCTCCTACCTTAACGATTCAGCTCCCCCACTTATTGATGTGCATCAAATACATCTTCGCCTACCACTTAATGAGTAGGATATTGATTTTTATTGATTTTCATAAGCTTCGGATATCAATGGCTTTTATGGTTTGCGTTAAATGCGTGCAAAAAAAAGCGGGTTTTTGCTCGCGTCTCTGATACAAGATATCTGACGAAAACACGGAGGCATGCTATGTCGGCAACACCGCTTTGGTTGGTTCAGAATGTGCATTTACCCGATCGTGAAGGGCTGTGGCAAATTGCCATTGAGCAGGGGCGTTTTGGCGAAATTACGCCGATGGGCACCACGCACAGCGACAGTCTCGAAGTCCTGAATGCCCGTGGCGGCCTGGCGCTGCCGCCGTTTATTGAGCCGCATATCCACCTTGATACTACGCAAACCGCTGGTGAGCCGAACTGGAACCAGTCCGGTACGCTGTTTGAGGGGATTGAACGCTGGGCGGAACGCAAAGCGCTGCTTAGCCATGAGGATGTGAAAGCACGCGCCTGGCAGACGTTGAAGTGGCAAATGGCCAATGGCGTGCAGCATGTGCGCACCCATGTTGATGTCTCCGATCCCTCCCTGACCGCGCTGAAAGCGATGCTGGAAGTGAAAGCGGAGGTCGCGCCGTGGATAGATTTGCAGATTGTTGCGTTTCCACAGGAAGGCATTCTCTCTTACCCCAATGGTGCGGCGTTGCTGGAAGAGGCGTTACGTCTGGGCGCCGATGTTGTCGGCGCGATCCCGCATTTTGAGTTTACCCGCGAATACGGCGTGGAATCGCTGCACATTGCCTTTGCACTGGCGCAAAAATATGACCGCCCGCTGGATATTCACTGTGATGAAATCGATGACGAGCAGTCGCGTTTTGTTGAGACGGTGGCTGCACTGGCGCTGAAAATGGGGATCGGCCCGCGTGTGACGGCCAGTCATACCACCGCCATGCACTCTTATAACGGTGCTTACACCTCGCGACTATTTCGTCTGCTGAAGCTTTCCGGCATCAACTTCGTCGCCAATCCGCTGGTCAATATTCATCTGCAAGGGCGTTTTGATGATTATCCGAAACGTCGGGGCATCACGCGGGTGAAAGAGTTGTTGGCGGCGAACATCAACGTCTGCTTTGGTCATGATGATGTGTTTGATCCCTGGTATCCACTCGGTACGGGCAATATGTTGCAGGTGCTGCATATGGGGCTGCATGTCTGCCAGTTGATGGGCTATCAACAAATTGAGCAGGGGCTACGTTTAATCACCCATAACAGCGCCAGAACCTTCGGTCTGACACAGTACGGCATTGTCCCCGGCAACCCGGCTAATATGATTATTTTGTCGGTGGAAAGCGGGTTTGATGCTGTGCGTTGCCAGGCACCGGTGAGATGGTCTATTCGTCAGGGGCGAGTGATTGCCAGTACGCAGCCTGCGCAAAGTTGGGTGCAGATGGACAACGGCGGTGAAGAGGTGCAGTTCCGCCGTTATCACGCGCGATAAACTGTGGCGTCAGACCTTATTCTTGCGGTTGTGAGCGGTTTGACGTTACATATGTTTCCAAATACGTAAAATTAAGTAAAAGGCTGGCCTGCTGGCTGACTGCTCTTTAGAATCAAGCCACTCGCTTTCTTTACTGCACTTCGTTAAGGAAACCCTATGGTTAAATCGACTCTGGCGGCTGTTGTGGCTGTGTTTGCCCTTTCTGCTCTTTCTCCTGCTGCGATGGCTGCAAAAGGCGAACCCCATGTTCTGCTCACCACCTCTGCCGGGAATATCGAACTGGAGCTGAACAACCAGAAAGCCCCTGTGTCGGTGAAAAACTTCCTTGATTACGTTAACAACGGTTTCTACAACAACACGACGTTTCACCGTGTGATCCCGGGGTTCATGGTTCAAGGCGGTGGTTTCAACGAGCAGATGCAGCAAAAACAGCCTAACCCGCCGATCAAAAACGAAGCTGACAACGGCCTGCGTAACACGCGCGGCACCATTGCGATGGCGCGTACTGCGGATAAAGACAGCGCGACCAGCCAGTTCTTCATCAACGTTGCGGATAACGCTTTCCTCGACCACGGCCAGCGTGATTTCGGTTATGCGGTATTCGGTAAAGTTGTGAAAGGGATGGATGTGGTGGATAAAATTTCTCAGGCGCCCACGCACGATGTCGGCCCGTACCAGAATGTCCCGTCGAAGCCGGTTGTTATCCTTTCCGCAAAAGTACTGCCGTAACACTCTCTCCGCACGGGTTTTTCGCCCGTGCTAGTTTGCTTCCTGCGTAACGTTAAATTGCTGCTTATAATTTGGGCAAGTACATGTTCAAACAGGGAGGCGCTATGCCGATTATATTCTGGACTGGCGCGGTATTGTTCCTGAACGCTGGAGCGCGGCGAACCAGGCCGGAGCGATGGGGGATCTGGATCCGTTGTGCGCCATCTTCCGTAAAGTGGTAAGCGAAGATGCCGAAAGCGAGTAAACTAGCGCGGTTTATTTTACCGAGGCCGCTATGATCCTGCTTATCGATAATTACGACTCCTTCACCTGGAACCTGTATCAATACTTTTGCGAACTGGGCGCAAGGGTGGAGGTGAGGCGTAACGATGAGCTGGCGCTTGAGGATATTGCCGCGCTGGCACCGCAAAAAATCGTTATCTCGCCTGGCCCCTGTACGCCGGATGAGTCCGGTATTTCGCTGGAAGTTATTCGCCATTATGCAGGCAAACTTCCTGTGCTGGGCGTCTGTCTTGGTCATCAGGCGATTGCCCAGGTCTTTGGCGCGACGATCGTCCGTGCGGCAAAAGTGATGCACGGCAAAACATCGCCCATTACCCATAACAACAGCGGCGTGTTTACCGGGCTTAATAATCCGTTAACTGTCACCCGTTACCATTCTTTGGTGATTGACCCGCCTACGCTACCCACCTGCTTTGAAGTAACCGCGCGTACGGAAAGCGGGGAAATAATGGGGATTCGTCATCGGCAGTGGGATCTGGAAGGCGTACAGTTTCACCCGGAAAGCATTCTTAGTGAGCAGGGCCACCAGTTACTGGAAAACTTCCTCAAACGGTGATTTCTGGTTGCCATGCAGTGATTTTTTATGCATATTTCTTGATTATATTTTCATAATCAATGTGACAAAAAACTGGATGAGCAAGACATGGCAACTCAGCAAGACGCGGTAACGCGTGCAAACTTCGATGAAGTGATTCTGCCAATTTACGCACCGGCTGAGTTTATCCCGGTGAAGGGAAAAGGCAGTCGTGTGTGGGATCAGCAGGGTAAAGAGTATGTTGATTTTGCAGGTGGAATTGCGGTAACTGCTTTAGGACACTGCCATCCCGCGCTGGTAGAAACGTTGAAAACGCAGGGTGAAACGCTGTGGCATATCAGCAATGTATTCACCAACGAACCGGCCCTGCGTCTGGCGCGTAAACTGATTGACGCGACTTTTGCCGAGCGTGTGGTGTTTATGAACTCCGGCACGGAAGCGAACGAAACCGCCTTTAAGCTGGCGCGTTTTTATGCATCCACTCGCCATAGTCCGTATAAAACCAAAATTATTGCCTTCCACAATGCTTTCCACGGTCGTTCGCTGTTTACCGTCACGGTTGGCGGTCAGCCGAAATATTCCGACGGTTTTGGCCCAAAACCGGCCGACATCATTCATGTGCCGTTCAACGATCTGCACGCGGTGAAAGCGGTGATGGACGATCATACCTGCGCGGTAGTGGTCGAACCGATCCAGGGGGAAGGAGGTGTTACTGCGGCAACGCCGGAGTTTTTGCAGGGTCTGCGCGAACTGTGCGATCAGCACAACGCGCTGTTGGTATTTGATGAAGTGCAATGCGGCATGGGCCGTAGCGGTGATCTGTTTGCTTATATGCACTATGGCGTGACGCCGGACATTCTGACCAGTGCGAAAGCGCTGGGTGGCGGTTTCCCGATCAGCGCGATGCTGACAACCAATGAGATTGCCAGCGTGTTCCACGCCGGTTCTCACGGCTCTACCTATGGCGGTAACCCGCTGGCTTGTGCGGTAGCGGGAACGGCTTTTGACATTATCAACACGCCGGAAGTGCTCAATGGTGTGAATGCTAAACGCCAGCTTTTCGTTAAGCATTTGCAGCAGATCGGCGAGAAATATCAACTCTTCAGCGAAATTCGCGGCATGGGGCTGTTGATTGGCGCTGAACTGACAGCGCCGTTCAAAGGCCGCGCGCGTGATTTTCTCTATGCCGCCGCAGGTGCGGGCGTAATGGTACTGAACGCCGGCCCGGACGTAATGCGCTTTGCGCCGTCGCTGGTTATTGGCGAGCAGGATATTGATGAAGGGATGCGCCGCTTTGCTGGCGCGGTCGAGAAAGTGGTTAATGGTTAAGACGTCGGCTTAGCCAGATGCCGTGATGCGGGCGCTGACGCCATGCCACTGACGATATGGTGTGCATGGTGTTCAGATGCCCGATAACACGTTGTAAATGCTGTTCTAGCGTGCTCATTGGCCCGTGGGTCAACGTTTCCGGCGCTTCCAGAATATTCACATCACCGGACTCTCCTGGCCCGTCATACTCCAGCCGCTGCTGACAACGTTGCAGCGCAATCTCGCAGGACTGCAAATAGCGCTGCGCCAGCTCCGGCGTCAGCATCGTATGCTCGCGCGCCAGCGTAGTCATCGCATTGATATGTTCGACAATAAATTGGCTGTGCGTGACCCACAGCTTCATATCTTCCAGATAGCGTGTGTTAAAGCCTGGTTCCTGCATCGCCTGATTGAGCGAGTTAAAAAGTGCATTATGCGCCTGGTTGACGCGCATACGCTGCCAGGCGAGCGGCGTTGGTTGCGGGTCATCGCTGAGGATCAGGCGAATCGCTTGCTGGTCTGTTTCCAGCGCGTCGTGGGCATTCTGGCGCAGCAAACCGCTTTGCCATTGCGGCCACAGCCAGACCATACCGCCAAAGGCGATCAGGCAGCCAATTAAGGTATCGATTAGCCGTGCGACAATAAATTCTTCGCCGTTTAAGGTCAGCAGTTGCAATGAGTACACAGCAGTAATGGTAAAGCCGACCATCGCCCAGCCGTAGCTTTTGCGGATAATCAGATAGCTAACCAGTGTAATCAATAACATGGCCGTTAGTGTCAAACCGAGCGGAACATGAAAGTGCAAAGTGATCCCGGCGATCACCAGCCCGGCAATGGTTCCTGCCGCTCGGTGGACAATGCGCACTCGTGTAGCACCATAACCATTTTGCGTGACAAACATAATCGTCATCATGATCCAGTAGGGCTTCGGCAGATGCAGGGCGCTGCCCATCAGGCCGGCAATACTGAGCATCACGCTGATGCGCGCCGCATTACGCAGCGCGGCGGATTTCAGGGACAAATAGCTTTTCAGCGCCGGGAGCAATGGCAATCGACGCTGCTTCTCCGCCATCAGATCGCGAGTGTACAAAGGACGCTGCGTACGCAATACGCGGGCTATTCGGCTAAAGTGCCAGGCGCAGAACTGACCGACAGGGTTATCCGGGTGCTGGCGGGCGATTTTTTCCAGCGCGCCGATTTGCTTCTCCATCGTGAAACGCGTCGGATAACGATGGTAGAGAATGTCGTCCGCCAGCACGCGTAAACGGGCGGCGACGGTCTGCGCATTCCAGCGGATCACCTGCTCAGCATGGGTTTGTTCAACCAGTTTTTGTACCTCTTCCGGCTGGTGCAGGCTGACGGAAATATGCTCCTGCAAATCCAGCGCGACCTGGAAAACGCGCAGCAGGCGTTTGTAGTCGTTATGCTGATTGGCCGCCAGCATATGCAATTGCTGGTAGCACTGGCTTATCATATCCACCGCTTTTTGCTGGCGAGCAAGCAGCGGCGGCAGGGCTTTTTCCGGATCGGCGTGCTGCGTCAGCAGGCTGTATTTGGCCTCGCAATAATCAGCCAGTTGCCGGTAGAGCAGGCTTAACGATTCGCGCAGTGGTTGTTCCCGCCACATCCAGAACCAGAACCAGTTAAACAGCCCGTACCACAGCGTGCCCAGCGCGTAGATCAGCAGCGGCTCCCACACTGGCATATTCCCGGCGAGGCTGAGCGTGAAGATGGCGGCAATTAGCGAGGCTGGCAGTAAGCGCCCGTGCAATGCGCTGATCTCGGCTGTGACGCCCAGTAGCAGGGTCAGCATGGTAAAGATCAGCGGCAGCGGAAGATCTTCCGCCAGCAACAACTGCACCGCCAGGCTGCTACCTGCAAACAGACAGCTGCCAATAATCAGGCGCTTAAAGAAACGCTTATGCGGTGTGTCGAGACCGGCAATATTGCAGCAAGCGGGAACGAGTGAGAAAAGCAGACCCTGCTGCAGATGGCCGACGAGCAGACCAATCGCCACCGGCAGACATAACACCAGCGTTTGTCGCAGTGCGTAGTTGATTTCGGGGTGATAAATCAGCCTGCGCCACATGAGGAGAGAAAAACGGCGCACCGGGTAAACGATGCGCCGTTTTACGGATTAACGTGTTCCGTATACCACGATGGTTTTACCGTGGGCGGAGATCAGGTTCTGATCTTCCAGCATTTTCAGGATGCGGCCGACAGTCTCACGGGAGCAACCAACGATTTGGCCAATCTCCTGGCGAGTGATTTTAATCTGCATGCCGTCCGGGTGAGTCATTGCGTCCGGCTGTTTTGCCAGGTTTAGCAGCGTCTGCGCGATACGGCCCGTTACGTCCAGGAACGCCAGGTTGCCGACTTTCTCCGAGGTCACCTGAAGGCGACGCGCCATCTGCGCGGAGAGGCGCATCAGAATATCCGGGTTCACCTGGATAAGCTGACGGAATTTTTTGTAGGAAATCTCGGCGACTTCACAAGCGGTCTTGGCGCGTACCCATGCACTACGCTCCTGACCTTCTTCGAATAAGCCCAGTTCACCGATAAAATCACCCTGATTAAGGTAAGAAAGAATCATCTCTTTACCTTCCTCATCCTTGATTAGCACTGCCACTGAGCCTTTAACGATGTAGTACAACGTTTCCGCTTTTTCACCCTGGTGAATCAGCGTGCTCTTCGACGGGTACTTATGAATGTGGCAATGAGACAAGAACCATTCGAGAGTCGGGTCTGTTTGCGGTTTGCCAAGCACCATGCGCGGTTATCCTCTGTTATAAGCTGGCTCCGAAAGCGGGATGTAAGTTTCAGTCTGCTTCCGGGGTTGCAATCAAAGCTTCTCATGTCCTGAGAAGTGGGCCGTCAGCGTTATCTGCGGCCTCTAATCTACGATGTCATGCATACATGCGTAACATCCATTTATCTCTGTAGCATCCAGATTGTTTTAGCATAGGTTTTCACGCCTGTCTCCTGGTGTCTCGCTTCAGCATGACGCAGGTCGCCTTCCGTTGCGAGTTTTGTTATGTACGCGTAATCTGTGAAGAAAATTATTACTCCGGAGTGAATAAAATGCAGGCACGAGTGAAATGGGTTGAAGGGTTAACCTTCCTGGGTGAGTCCGCATCTGGCCACCAAATTCTGATGGACGGTAATTCCGGGGATAAAGCGCCAAGTCCGATGGAAATGGTGCTGATGGCGGCGGGCGGTTGCAGCGCAATTGACGTCGTTTCCATCTTGCAGAAAGGGCGCCATGACGTAATCGACTGCGAAGTGAAGCTGACTTCTGAGCGACGTGAGGAAGCGCCGCGTCTGTTTACACATATCAATCTGCACTTTATCGTCACCGGTAAAGCGTTGAAAGACGCGGCGGTTTCCCGCGCTGTGGATCTGTCGGCGGAAAAATATTGTTCCGTTGCGTTGATGCTGGAGAAGGCTGTGAAGATCACCCACTCCTACGAGGTTATTGAAGCCTGATGTCCAGGCCCGGCGATCGGCTTGTCGGGCTACTTAATCTTTTTCCCTTCCATCAGCCGTTGCACCAGCGGCGTCATAATCAGTTCCATCGCCAGCCCCATCTTGCCGCCCGGTACCACCAGCGTATCCATATGGGAAATAAACGAACCTTGCAGCATCGCCAACAGCCACGGGTAATCAATGCCCTGCAAATTCTGGAAGTGAATGACCACAAAGCTTTCATCCAGCGACGGAATACCTTTTGCGGCGAAGGGGTTAGAAGTATCGACCGTCGGTACGCGCTGGAAGTTGATGTGCGTACGGGAAAATTGCGGGGTGATAAAGTTGATGTAATCTTCCATGGAGCGAACCACCGAATCCATCACCGCTTCACGGGAGTGCCCGCGTTCGCTGGTGTCGCGAATCATTTTCTGGATCCACTCCAGGTTGACGATCGGTACAACGCCAACCAGTAAATCAACATGCCGCGCCACGTCATTTTGCGGTGTCACTACACCGCCGTGCAGCCCTTCATAAAACAGCACGTCGGTGGGTTCGGGCAGCGGTTGCCAGGGTGTAAACGTTCCCGGCACCTGATTCCACGGCACCGCTTCATCGTAGGTATGCAAATATTTACGCGTTTGCCCGGTTCCACTCTGGCCATATTCGCTAAAGGTTTGTTCGAGCAGACCAAAATCATTGGCATCCGGGCCAAAGTAACTGATATGCCGCCCAAGATCGCGGGCTTTGCGGATCGCCATATCCATTTCCGGACGGGTGAAGCGATGGAAGCTGTCACCTTCCACTTCTGCGGCATGCATATTGAGCTGGGCGAAGATTTTACGAAAGGCGACGCTGGTCGTGGTGGTTCCCGCGCCGCTGGAGCCAGTGACGGCGATGACCGGATGTTTGGCGGACATAGCAACTCCCTGAATAAAACTGTGTTTGCAATATAGTCAGCCGCCATCTACCCGGTTAATCGTGGAACTGCCCCCGCGGCATAATATTTACCGTCTCGTGCAGCTCTGACCACACCAGTACAGCTTCACCGCGTTGCAGTTGACGTTTAACGTCAGCGACCTTTTGTTCTAGCGAACGTTCATGTTCACCATAATCGGTGCCTTCGCGCAAGACAAAGCTCTCAATCAGATTGTTCAGCGTGTCGTCGTCAATCTCTTGCCAGGGAATAATCATGATGTTCTCAGCCAGGTGGAAAGCCAGTCCGGAATGCGTTTTTCCAGCCACATTTCTGGTCGGCGCAGCGTACCGCCGACAAACCCGACATGGCCGCCGTGTTCAGTCAGTTGGTACTCAATATTCGGCGGTAAATGTTCAGCATCCGGGATGACGTTGTGATCCATAAATGGATCGTCTTTGGCGTGAATGATCAGCGTCGGTTTGCGGATCAGCGGCAACTGCGGCATGGCGCTACAGCGGCGATAGTAATCCAGCGCATCAGCAAAGCCGTGAATTTTGGCGGTGATCAGATCGTCAAACTCGCGGATACGCCGCACTTTCCGCAGCGCTGACAGCGTCGTCGGTAGCGAGCCGGGGTAGGCTCTTAATTTGCGTGCGGCGTTCGCTTTCAGCAAATTCAGCAGGTAACGCTGATAGAAGCGGGAAAACCCTTTTTCCATGTGATAGCTGCACGCTTCCAGCATCAATGGCGCAGAGACGATCACGGCTGCATCAACGGGAAGAGAATCATCGGCTTTGGCCAGCAAACAACCGAGCATATTGCCGCCCAGCGAATAACCGACTGCCGCGGTCGGCGCCGGGCCGAAGGTTTCTGTTAGCCAGCGTAAAAACCAGGTGCCATCTTCGGTTTCGCCGGAGTGATAGATGCGGTTCAGGCGGTTGGGAATGCCGCTACACCCGCGAAAATGCATTACCACGCCCAGCCAGCCGCGCTCTTTTGCCGCATGGATCAGGCCATGCGCATACGGGCTGTGCAGGCTACCTTCCAGGCCGTGAAACACAACCAGGCGCGGTTTGTGTTTTGCCTGCCCGGGCTCTTCACTCCAGGCGAGATCGACGAAGTCTCCGTCCGGCAACTCCAGACGCTGCCACCAGGGATCAAACTGTAAGCGGCGGCGTAGAATGCGAGGCAGCATCGTTTGTAGATGCGGATTCCGCGCACCCGGCATCGGATGAAAGTTATGCGAATCTTCCTGATTTTCAAGAATATTTGCAGGTGTAATATCTGCCATCGTGTTAAATCATCTCAATGAATTGACGTTTATTATACTTGCGAATATTTACGCTGTTTAATACTTTGCTGCTGTTGTACCGTACTACGCTCCAGGGACAGCCTTATAACGATTTAATAAATCAGCAATTTCATTCCAGTATTGCTGTCCGCTTTTTACTCATTGAGGACTCATTGGATGACGGAAAATACCTCGCTTGACCTTGCGGCGCCACAGCAACTCAATCAGGCAATTAACGACTTACCCGGCAGTGAAAATTTAACCCCGGCCGAGCAAACGCAAATCCAGAATATCGTTGAAGAAATTAATATTAACGATCCAGTGTTCTCGCTGGCCTTTGGTGCCAAAACCATGAACAGCATCTCGCAGTTTTCTGAATCGTTGATGCAGGAAGTTCGGGCGAAAGATGCTGGTGTGATTGGCGTACAGTTGACCGATCTCCTGATGAAAATCAAACAGGTAGATATCAGCGCCTTCGAGCAAAAACCGGGTTTCCTCGCATCACTACCACTGCTGGGATCGTTGTTTAATCGCATCGAGCGTACCATGCTGGAGTACCAGACGCTGGCGAAGCAGGTAGATACCATCACCGCAAAGCTGAATGACGCGATGGTTGATCTGCTGCGCAATATCTCGGTTCTTGAGATCCTCTTTGATCGTAACCGCGATGTTTTTCAGCAAATTACGCTGCATATTATTGCCGGTAAGCAAAAGCTGGAGCAGATCAAACAAAACGAATTACCCGCTTTGCAGGCGCAGGCGGCAACCGATCCGATGAACGCACAGCGCCTTCGGGATCTATTGGAGGGCATTCAGCGCTTTGAGCGTCGTCTGCATGATTTGATGCTGTCGCGTACCATTGCGATGCAGTCCGCGCCGCAAATCCGCCTGATGCAAAGTAACAGCCAGTCCCTGGCGGAAAAGATCCAGAGCAGTATTCTTTCCACTATTCCAGTCTGGAAGAGCCAGATTGCGCTGTCGATGTCGTTACAGACTCAGCGCCAGGCGGCGAAGCTGCAAAAAGATGTTGCTGATACAACCAACGACTTACTGCGCCGCAATGCGGAAATGCTGCAAACCGGAACGCTGGAAACGGCGCGTGAAGTGGAGCGCTCAGTGGTGGATATCGAAACCCTGCGTGATGTGCAGTCGCGGTTGCTCAGCACTATTGAAGATTCGGTGAAGATTGCCAGCGATGCGCGTCAGCGCAGAGCCGAGGTAGAAAAAGAGTTGGTCACTATGGAAAACGATCTGCGCAGCCGCCTCGCATCTATTGCTAACGGCGCGGTGCGTCAGCAGTAAGGCGGGAGAAAGACGATGTTCGAAAAATTAGGAATGCGGCTGGATGCTATTTACAGCAAGCGTTTGAATCGGATCGCTCTCCAGTTTTTTATGTTTTTCCTTGGAGCGATGTATTCCGCCTATTTTGCTCCACACGCCACGCAGACTAATACAGAACTGGGTAGTAAAGCTGGTGAGCTAGAAGCTAGCTTCGCCGTGTTGGATTGGTTTTGTTTTATTCTGCTCTGCCGCACATTGTTTTTCGATCGTGTCGCGTTTGCAATGGGAGCGCTGGCAGGGTTTTGCTGGCTTTTTGTGGGCGATGCGGTAGCGCTGCCATGCTGGGCAGGAACAATGGCGCTGTTGGTGCATATCTACAGAAGCAGCTGGAGCAAACTGGGTAAAATCCACGTCTGGTACCTGTTTTTATGGTTCTCGGTCGCGTTGAAATATGGCTCGATCTATGAATACACCGCACATCCTGTTTACCTGACGCTGTTTGCCTTGTTATTTGCCGGATACCTCCTGTACGAGCAGGCGTTGAAAGTTATCGCCCGCCGGCAACAGGCCCGGTTGGCAATGCTTGCTGAAGCAGAAAGAGAGAAAGAAAAGCTTGCTGATTTGGATAAAGTGCTGGTGCAGCGTATATCTCGTCTGGAACAAATCAGCGATCTGCCCGGGCCGCTACTGGTCGAGCTTGCGCAAATCATTCATTCGGCGCAGCAGATTGTGGTGTGCATGAAGACGGACAAGCGGGATGAAGTGCCCGGCCGGAGATTTTTGGACCGCTACTTGCCTGGTGTTGAAATGATCGTGACGCAGGGGCAGTCCCTTTCAAAGCAGTTGGTAGACGATGCGTTGCGCCAAAAAACAACAGAAGATCAACTGGATATGTTGACTCGCTTAAGAAGTGCTTTTCATCAGCAGCATCAGGCGCTGCAGGAAAACGACACGGACGATTTTGATTCAGAGCTCAGAACCCTGGACAAGCTCCTGAAAACAGACGGCTATGTGAAATAAAAGCGCGCCTGCTCTCGCAATAGCTTGGGCAGGCTTTTTTTTCTGCCGTCACACACTCCCATCCCCCGCGCCATAATACTTTTCTTATCCGGCGAAACTGATCCACATCACAGATTATTTCGTTGATTATTACTCTCAGGCTAATGATTTCATCGCCTCCTTAATTGATGCCTTTCTCAGCAAAGCGCACACTGAATTCAGTGTTAAGCAAGTCAAAATGATTAGCTGAATCAGGAGGTTAGTAATGTTATCTGGGCAAACGCCAGCACAGGTATGGAACACGCGGCGCAGCGAGAAACAGCGTCGTCTGGCGTCCATTCCCGTGCAGGGCAAGGTACTGCCGACCAGCGACCTTGTCGCCATGCTGGAAAAACTGATCGCTCCCGGCGACCGTGTCGTTCTCGAAGGGAACAACCAAAAGCAGGCGGATTTTCTCTCCCGCTCGCTGGCTGAAGTCAATCCGCAGAAAGTGCACGACCTGCATATGATTATGCCGAGCGTCGGCCGTAGCGAACATCTTGATATCTTCGAAAAAGGCATCGCCCACAAGCTCGATTTCTCCTTCTCCGGTACGCAGAGCCTGCGTATTTCGCAGCTACTGGAGGATGGCCTGTTGGAAATCGGCGCCATCCACACTTACATCGAACTTTATTCCCGTCTGTACGTCGACCTGTGCCCGAATGTGGCGCTGATCGCCGGTTACAAAGCCGACCGTAAAGGTAACCTCTACACCGGCCCAAGTACCGAAGATACGCCAGCGCTGGTGGAAGCTGCCGCATTCCGCGATGGCATTGTTATTGCCCAGGTCAATGAACTGGTGGATGACGAATGCGATCTGCCGCGCGTCGATATCCCTGGCTCGTGGATTGATTACGTGGTGGTGGCGGACAAACCGTTCTTTATCGAACCGCTATTTACCCGCGATCCGCGTCTGATCAAGCAAGAACACATCCTGATGGCGATGATGGCGATCAAAGGCATCTACGCAGAGCATCAGGTGCAGTCGCTGAACCACGGTATCGGTTTCAATACGGCGGCGATTGAACTGCTGCTGCCGACCTACGGCGAACAGCTCGGCCTGAAAGGCAAAATCTGTAAACACTGGACGCTGAACCCGCATCCGACGCTGATCCCGGCGATTGAGAGCGGTTGGGTGGAAAGCGTGCACTGCTTCGGTGGCGAGCTGGGGATGGAAGAGTATATCCGCGCTCGCCCGGACGTGTTCTTCACGGGTTCTGATGGTTCAATGCGTTCCAACCGGGCGTTCTGCCAGTTAGCAGGCCAGTACGCGGTGGATATGTTTATCGGCTCCACATTGCAGGTTGATGGCCTGGCGAACTCCTCCACGGTAACTCGTGGTCGTCTCTCCGGTTTCGGCGGCGCGCCTAATATGGGGCATGACCCGCACGGTCGTCGCCATGCGACGCCTGCCTGGCTGAACATGATCACCGAACCGGATCCGATGCAACGCGGTAAAAAACTGGTCGTGCAGATGGTCGAAACCTTCCAGGCCGGAGCGAAACCGACTTTTGTGGAAAAACTTGACGCTGTTGAAGTGGCGAATACCTCCGGCATGCCGCTGGCGCCCGTCATGATCTATGGCGATGACGTTACTCACGTGCTGACCGAAGAGGGGATTGCTTACCTCTATCGTGCGGAAAGCATCGAAGAGCGCCGTGCGATGGTAGCGGCGGTGGCTGGCATCACCGATATCGGTCTGGGTGTTGATGCCAAACGTGTGGCGCAACTTCGTCAGAGTGGCAAAGTGGTTTACCCGGAAGATATGGGCATTCGTCGTACTGATGCCACCCGTTCGTTGCTGGCAGCCAGCAGCGTGGCGGACCTGGTCGAATGGTCCGGTGGCCTTTACAACCCACCTGCGAAATTCCGGAGCTGGTGATGAAACTTCTGTCACGGATTGAAGCTGAAGGCGGTGCCGATTGGCTGGCGCGAGCTGCCACACAGAGTCTGATTGACGAAGCACGATTAAGCCCCAAGCCCGGTCTGGTGGACAGTCGGGGGAACGGCGCGCATCACGATTTAACGCTTGAACTGATGGAGCGTTCCGCGCACAGCCTGACCCCCACGTTTCAGGCGCTGGCGCAACAGAGCTGGTTACGGCCGGTGGATGTGGCGCTCAGACAAACCATCGGGCGTTTGGGCCGCGAAGGCGAGCAGCAAATGATGGCGGCAACTGGCGGCGTGAATACGCACCGTGGCGCGATTTGGGCTCTGGGGCTGCTGGTCAGCGCTGTCGCCATGCTCGGCGGCAACGGCTCTGCTGAGGCGATTACCGCCACCGCCGCAAAGCTGGCGCAACTGCCGGATGTGGCAGCGCCGAAAGTGTTCAGTAAAGGGCTGCGTGCTACCCACCGTTACAGGGTGCCCGGCGCGCGCGAAGAAGCGCAGCAGGCCTTTCCGCACATCATGAAGCTGGCACTGCCGCAGTTGCAGCAAAGCCGACAGCGTGGCGGCAGTGAAACTGCCGCACGGCTGGATGCGTTGATGGCGATCATGACCTCGCTCAGCGACACCTGTGTTTTATCGCGCGCCGGTCTGGACGGGCTGGAGACGATGCGCGAAGGCGCACGGAATGTGTTGCAGGCAGGCGGGGTTGCCCATCCGCACGGCTGGCAAGCGCTGGCTGACCTCGACAGGCAAATGCTGGCGCTGAACGCTTCACCCGGCGGCGCGGCGGATTTACTGGCCGCCGCACTGTTTCTCGATCGCCTGACCATGCCTTATTTAGCGAATTAAGAGGAAGTTATGGAACATATCACGATCACTGTGCCTGCCGGCCGCGTATTGCGCGGTAAAGCGCTGGCTGGCGTTGTGGGCTCCGGGGATATGGAGGTGTTATTCACCGCCAACCAGGGGCAGACACTGACAATCGATATCACCACCTCCGTGGACAACAGCCGTGGACGTTGGGAAGCGCTGTTCACCCGTCTGGGACTGGTCAGCACGCTGCCTGCCGGCCAGCTTATGATTCACGATTTCGGCGCGACGCCCGGTGTGGCTCGCATCCGTATCGAACAGGTATTCGAAGAGGTGAGCTATGCGTGACGATCGCAGTTTTATCGAACTCAAAGCGCGTCAGCGTGCGCAGGCGCTGCTGGATGAAGGCAGTTACCGCGAACTGTTGGATCCATTCGCGGGCATTATCTCCCCGTGGTTAGGGCCGCAGGGCATTGTTCCGCAGGCGGATGACGGCATGGTTGTCGCTAAAGGCACCATCAATGGTCAACCGGCTGTCGTCGTGGCAATTGAAGGCGCATTCCAGGGCGGCAGCATGGGTGAAGTCTCCGGCGCGAAAATGGCGGCGGCGCTGGAACTGGCGGCAGAAGATAACCGCAAAGGGCTCCCGACGCAGGCTGTTCTGTGCCTTGAAACTGGCGGCGTACGTTTGCAGGAGGCCAACCTCGGGCTGGCGGCGATCGCCGATATTCATGCGGCGATCGTTGACCTGCGTCGCTATACCCCGGTGGTGGGCATTGTTGCCGGTACAGTGGGTTGCTTTGGCGGAATGTCTATCGCCGCCGCGCTGTGCAGCTATCTGATTGTTACCCGCGAAGCGCGTCTTGGTCTGAACGGCCCACAGGTAATTGAGCAGGAAGCGGGGATTGAAGAGTACGACTCCCGCGACCGTCCGTTTATCTGGAGCATGACCGGCGGTGAAGTTCGTTATCGCAGCGGGCTGGTGGATGCGCTAGTCGGCGACGGCGTGAACGCGGTGAAAAACGCGATGAATGACGCCATTGCCAAAGGTGTTCCGGCGAAACACCGCACCGATAACTACGACGATTATCTGCAACGTCTGACCCGGTTCGACACCCGTAAACAAGCGGATGCAGAACAGATCAACGCCTTATTTGCCGGGGAGGGTAAAGCATGAGTACGACAGTCAGCCGTGGTGCCTTATGGCTGGAAAAACTGGCACCGAATGCGCAACGTCTGAGTGGGCTATGCCCGTCCGTACAGGCCGTTGATGGTCAGGTAAACGGTGAAGCGGTGCGTTTTATCGCCGTGGTGCCGGACGCCAACAACCACTATCCGCGAGCCGCGAGAGGCGAAGTCGGTTTGCTGGAGGGCTGGACGCTGGCGAAAGTGGTCAGCGAAACGGTCGCTGCCGATGCTAACAGCAGCGTGAAACGCCCGATCATTGCGGTGATTGACGTGCCAAGCCAGGCTTACGGCCGTCGCGAAGAGGCATTTGGTATTCACCAGGCACTGGCTGGTGCGGCTGCTGCGTATGCCAATGCGCGTCTGGCGGGCCACCCAGTGATTGGTCTGATCGTCGGTAAAGCGATGTCCGGGGCGTTTCTGGCCCACGGCTACCAGGCCAACCGCCTGATCGCTTTTAACGATTCTGGTGTGCTGATCCACGCGATGGGTAAAGAATCGGCGGCACGCATTACACTGCGTACCGTGGAAGCGCTGGAAAAACTGGCGGCGACCATTCCGCCGATGGCGTACGACATTAGCAACTATGCCACGCTGGGGCTGTTGTCGGATCTGCTGAACATCAGCAATCCGGATGCCCCTTCAGAAAGCGATCTGACGCAGGTGAAGGACACTCTGCAACAGGCAATCAAAGACGCTCGTCAGGACACTACGTTGAAAAACCGTCTGGGTGCTGACAACCGCCGCAGCTCCGCTCTTGTGCGCGAACGCATGAAAGCAAGCTGGTAAGTAAAAAAGAAACCTGCCAGATAGCAACCCGTGGGCGCGTATGCCGCGTCCACGCGGCATTCTGCATCTGAAAATAATAACCATCGCGCTATTTCTCTTTTTTCTTAAAGGCTTATAGGTGATCTATGACTTATGTAATTGTTCATGCCCTCGCACCCATTTTTGTCATCATGCTGTTGGGTTTCTGGGCAGGGAAGGCCAAAATGGTCGACAACAAGAACGTTTCCCTGCTGAATATCTTCGTAATGGACTTTGCCCTGCCCGCCGCGCTGTTTAGCGCGACCGTACAAACGCCGTGGGCCGGTATCATCGCCCAGTCGCCGCTGATTGTGGTACTGGTTCTCGCGATGTGGATCACCTACGCGGCTATCTACTTCCTGGCGGTCTCTGTCTTCAAAAAATCGCCGCAGGATGCTGCGGTATTGACCCTGACAGTGGCGCTGCCGAACTACGCTGCGCTGGGTCTGCCGATCCTCGGTAGCGTACTGGGCGAAGGATCTGCAACGTCTCTTTCCGTCGCGGTTTCCATTGCCTGCGGTTCGGTATTGATGACGCCGTTCTGCCTGCTGATCCTCGAACGTGAAAAAGCGCGTGCAGAAGGCGGCAACACAGGTTCCACGCTGGCAATGCTACCAGTGCTGATGTGGCGTTCGGTGAAAAAACCGATTGTCTGGGGCCCGCTACTGGGGGTTGTGCTTTCAGCGTTTGGTCTCAAAATGCCGGAATTGCTGCTGGCTTCCATCAAACCGCTTGGCCTGTCTGCGACCGCTGCGGCGCTGTTCCTGACCGGTGTGATCCTCTCGGCGCGTAAGCTTGCCATCAACACTGTGGTTATTTCCGCCACGATCACCAAACTGCTGATCCAGCCCGCTATCGCCTGGGGGATTGTGCTGGTGCTTGGCCTGCATGGCTCTGTGGCCATTACCGCGATCCTGATGATTGCGCTGGCGGCTGGTTTCTTCGGCGTGGTATTTGGTAACCGCTTTGGCGTGCAGTCTCCGGATGCGGAAGCGGTACTGCTGTTAAGTTCCGTTCTGTGTATCTTGTCACTGCCGCTGTTTATTTCGCTGACTTCAGGAATGTAATCATGACCACAACATTACTCCCGCACGACCTTCTCTGGCTTGGCGCACGCGATGCGCTGGAAGGGGTCACGGAACCCTGGGTCGATGAAGTGTGGCACGCCGGTTTACCGGTGGTGGTGCGGCGTGATGTTGTTCAGGACGGTCGAATCCCCGTTGGCGTGCGCGGTTTGCGACGCGATCAGCGCGCTGCGGGGTGGGTGAGGCCAGAGCGCATTACCCGCATCGTTTCACCAGAACAGCTTGTTGCTTCTCAGGCACTGCTTCGTTCCCCCTTTATTTCTCAGCCGCCGGTTCAACTGGCTTCGCAGCTGGCGCAGCAGAACTGGCCGTGGATATGGGGCGTGACCGGCAGCACCGGCTACGCGCTGGCGACGGGCATTCCGGTTATCCATGCGGCCAGCGATCTTGACTTGCTGATCCGCGCTCCGCAGCCGCTTTCCGTCGGTGAACTTTCCCGCTGGCAACAGCAACTGAGTGGTGGATTGTGCCGGGCGGATACCCAGCTTGAGGCACCGAATGGCGGCTTTGCGCTGGCTGAGTGGTTACGCGACGGGCGGGCAATGCTGAAAACCAATCATGGGCCGCAGCTGGTCAGCGATCCATGGTACAGAGAGGAATAATGAAAATTTTGTTTACCTTTCCGGGGCAGGGGACGCAGCGTCCCGGTATGTTGCAGGGGATGCCAGGCACGGAACTGGCGCAAGCGCGTGAAGTATTAGGCGCGGAAGTGGATTTACTCGATACGCCACAGGCATTAGAACATACGCGTGCCGTACAACTGGCTCTGCTGATTTCCGGTGTTGCCTGGGCACGGGAATTACAGCGCCGGGGCATGACAGTGGATATCACCTGTGGATTATCGATTGGCGCATTTCCCGCTGCAGTGGTGGCCGGAGCGCTTGATTTCCCCGATGCCTTGCAGCTTGTCGCGTTGCGCGGCGACTTGATGGAACAGGCCTGGCCGCATGGGTACGGTCTGACCGCGATTATGGGGCTGACGCTGCCGGTCGTGGAAATGCTACTCGAAGGGAGCGGGGCGTATATCGCCAACCTGAACGCGGAAACGCAGATTGTCATCGCCGGTAGTGATGACGCGATGGCGCTGGTCGCGCAGCGTGCGCTGGCCAAAGGCGCGAACAAAGCGCAGCGGCTGGCGGTCAGCGTGCCTTCGCATTGTGAACTGCTGGCAGAGCCCGCGGAAAAACTGGCGCAGGCCTTTACCCACGTCACGCTGAACCGGCCGCAATGCGCTTATTTAAGCGGCAGCACTGGCCGTGTGCTATGGCAGCCGGAAAAAATTGCTGATGATCTGGCGCGTAATATGGCACGCACCGTGCGCTGGCAGGAGGCGATGGTCGCCGCGAATGAACGCGACGGCAGGTTGGCGATTGAGATGCCACCGGGTGGTATTCTGACCTGTCTGACGCGCCAGGCGTCGTGGAACGGAGAATGCGTTTCGCTGGAAAGAAGTGGCGCGGATGTTGCGCTGCATCTGGCTAAGCGGCTTCGGGGGTAAGTTTGCTGCCCGATGGCGCGGATCTGTAGGACTCCGGCACAGATCAGGCGCTATCCCCCCGACTGCGGGCGTACATTCGCCCTTCGGCGGCCAGCGCCAGTAAATTGGGGTCGTGCTCGCGGTTGCGGGCAAAGACAATGGCGATCAGCTGCTGCATCTGATATGGCTCGGCGAGACGCAGCAACTGCACGGAACTTTCGTATACCTTCTTCATTCTTCCCGGCATCAGGGAAAACCCCACGCCCGCCTGCACCAGGCTGAGCATGGAAAAGATGTCGTTAACGCGGGTGACGATTTCCGGCTCGAACCCGGCAATATGAAACGCTTCCTGAAACCCGGCGTAAGTGGCGAACCCTTCGGCCAGCGAGACAAATTTTTGCGTACGATAATCGCGCAGATCGGCAAGGTCGTCGCTTTTCAGCGTGGCGCTGGCTGGCGCAGCAAGAAAGATATCATCATGGAACAGCGGCAGCATTTCGAAATTATTGTGGTCGAGTTCGCTACCGGAGATTGATATGAGGATTGCATCGAGCGTCCCCTCTTCCAGCATATGCAGTAGCGCCTCGTTTGACCCCATTGTCAGATCCATTTCCAGATCCGGACGGCGCAACTTCATGCCCATAATCAGCCTCGGCACGGTTTCCAGCGTCAGCGAGTAAAGCGTACCGACACGTAAACGGCCCTGACCGACGCCCGCCGTTTTCCGCGCTTCATCCAGCCCGCGCTCCATCAACTGCATGACTTCCTGGCAATACTCCATAAGCGTCCAGGCGGCAGGCAGCGGGATCAGGTTACGTCCTTTATGCACGAACAGCGGGCAACGCACATTTTCTTCCAGCGTGTGCAGCGCGCGATGCACGCTGACGCCGCTCAGGTTAAGGGTTTCGGCCGCGCGGGCGATATTTCCCTTTTCCATAAAAGTCATGAAAATGCCCAGCTTGCGAAACGTAATGTCGTTGGTGATATCCAGATTCATAACTCTCTCGCCCGCTGTTATCGCCAGTTATTCCCCTTGCAGCATCGCTTCCAACTGCTCGTGCGCTTCAAGCCATGCCATTTCACACTCTTCCAGACCGGCTTTCGCCGTCGCCTGTTGTTGCAGGCAGGTGGTTAGCTCAGCTTTACGGCTTTGATCGTACAACCCGCTGTCGGCGAGCTTCTCTTCGGCTTGCGCCAACTTTGCATTGAGCTTTTCCATCTCTTTTTCCAGCCGGGCGATCTCTTTACGCAGCGGCTGGGTCTGCGTGCGCAGTTCCGCTTCGCGGCGTTTTTGATCTTTGCGTGCCTGAGCGCTGTTACCGTTATCTTTTGCGGCTTCCGCAGACTGACTTTCCTGCTTCTGCACATCGCTCAGCCACTGCTGATAATCTTCCAGATCGCCTTCAAACGGCTCCACTTTGCCGTCGTGCACCAGATAGAGATCGTCAGTGGTGGAGCGCAACAAGTGACGATCGTGCGAGACGACGACCAGCGCGCCTTCGAATTCGATCAACGCTTCGGTCAGCGCCTGGCGCATATCGAGATCCAGGTGGTTGGTCGGTTCATCAAGCAGTAGCAGGTTCGGGCGCTGCCAGACGATCAGCGCCAGCACCAGCCGCGCTTTTTCGCCACCGGAGAAACGTTCCGTCACCTCGGTAACTTTGTCGCCCTGAAAACCGAAACCGCCGAGATAATCGCGCAGCTTCTGCTCCAGCTCCTGCGGCGCCAGGCGCGCCAGGTGTTGCAGCGGCGACTCATCCGCGCGTAAAAACTCCAGCTGATGCTGGGCGAAATAACCCAGCTTGATGCCTTTCGCCAGGCCGATTTCACCGCTTTGCGGCGCCAGTTCACCGGCTAACATTTTAATCAGCGTCGATTTACCCGCGCCGTTTCGCCCCAGAAGGCCAATACGTGAACCGGGCACCAGGTTCAGTTTGATGGCATTCAGAATGGTGCGATCGCCATAACCCGCGCTCACTTTTTCCATTTTCAATAACGGGTTCGGCAGGCTTTCCGGCGCGCGGAAGCTGAAATGGAACGGATTATCGACGTGCGCTGGCGCAATCAGCTCCATGCGTTCAAGCATTTTGATACGGCTCTGTGCCTGCTTGGCTTTGCTGGCTTTCGCTTTGAAGCGATCAATAAAGCTTTGCAGGTGCGCCACGCGCTGCTGCTGGCTTTCGTAAGTGGCCTGCTGCTGGGCGAGACGCGTTGCACGCTGGCGCTCGAACGAACTGTAGTTGCCGGTATATTCGAACAGGCTTTGCTGTTCGATATGTAGAATTTTGTCGACCACCGGATCGAGGAAATCGCGGTCGTGGGAGATCAGGATCAGCGTGCCCTGATAGCTCTTCAGCCACTTCTCCAGCCAGATCACCGCGTCAAGATCCAGGTGGTTCGTCGGTTCATCAAGCAGCAGTAAATCGGAACGGCAAATCAGCGCCTGTGCGAGGTTCAGACGCATGCGCCAGCCGCCGGAGAAGTCGCTCACCGGACGATCGAGTTGTTCGTTGGTAAAGCCCAGCCCGTGCAACAGGCTGGAAGCGCGGGAACGGATAGTCCAGGCGTCAATGGCATCGAGTTTGCCGTGTACCGTGGCGATGGCATGGCCGTCGTTGCGTTCGTTGGCGCTGTTCAGCTCGGCTTCCAGTTTGCGATATTCACGATCGCCGTCTATCACATAGTTTATCGCCGCCTCGTTCAGGGCCGGGGTTTCCTGATTCACCCACGCCAGTTGCCAGGTACCCGGAAACGTGACGCTGCCGCCGTCGGCGCTCATCTCGTTTTTCAGCAGCGACAGCAGCGTTGATTTGCCGCAGCCGTTTTTACCCACCAGACCGACTTTCTGGCCCGGGTTAATGATGGCCGTAGCGTTATCCAGCAGGACACGCACACCGCGACGAATTTGTAACGAGGAGAAAACAATCATAAGGCGCCGTATGTTCAGACTATGTTAATTTGTCATTATGATAATGTAAGGTTACGGCCAAATGCCGTACCGGGGCCGCAATGGTAGCCCAAAATGAAGGCGATAGACAAAATCATTCTGGGTAGGCAAAAGTGGCCGCGCCGGAAGAATAACAGGTACGACACCCGGGAGGGGAATGATGTCGCAGACAGCCAAAGTGTTGCTGCTGTATGCCCATCCGGAATCTCAGGACTCGGTGGCTAATCGGGTTTTGCTTAAACCGGCAATGCAGCTCCAAAACGTCACGGTGCACGATCTCTACGCGCACTATCCTGATTTCTTTATCGATATTCCTCGTGAACAGGCATTGCTGCGCGAGCATGACGTGATCGTCTTCCAGCACCCGTTGTATACCTACAGCTGTCCGGCATTGCTCAAAGAGTGGTTGGATCGCGTGTTAAGCCGCGGTTTTGCCAGCGGCATTGGCGGGAATCAACTGGCGGGGAAGTACTGGCGTAGCGTGGTCACTACTGGCGAGCCGGAGGTGGCCTATCGTCATGATGGCCTGAATCGCTACTCAATGAATGACATTTTGCGCCCGTTTGAGCTGACCGCCGCCATGTGCCGTATGCACTGGCTTAGCCCGATCATTGTTCATTGGGCGCGCAGGCAGCCGCCGCAGGAACTGGCGAATCGTGCCAAAGCTTACGGCGACTGGCTGGCGTCGCCGCTACCGCCAGGAGGTCGCTGATGGAAGGTTCCGCGCTGTTACTGGCAGGTGTGCTGTTTCTCTTCGCTGCTGTCGTCGCCGTACCGCTGGCCGCCCGGCTTGGCATTGGGGCCGTGCTGGGTTATTTGCTGGCGGGGATAGCCATTGGCCCGTGGGGGCTGAGGTTTATCAGCGACGTTGATGAAATCCTTCACTTCTCCGAGTTGGGCGTGGTGTTCCTGATGTTTATCATCGGGCTGGAGCTGAACCCGGCCAAGCTTTGGGAGCTGCGGCGCTCGATTTTCGGTGTCGGTGCCGCGCAGGTGTTGCTTAGCGCAGCAATTCTGGCTGGATTGCTGATGTTGACGCAATTCTCCTGGCAGGCCGCCGTGATTGGCGGTATCGGTCTGGCGATGTCATCGACGGCGATGGCACTGCAACTGATGCGCAATAAAGGTATGAATCGCAGCGAATCGGGGCAACTGGGTTTTTCTGTGCTGCTGTTTCAGGATCTGGCGGTGATCCCGGCGCTGGCGCTGGTGCCGCTGCTGGCGGGAAATGGTGACGATCATCTTGACTGGATGAAGGTCGGCATGAAGGTGCTGGCCTTTGCTGGCATGCTGATAGGCGGGCGTTACCTGCTGCGCCCGGTGTTTCGCTTTATCGCCGGTTCAGGCGTGCGCGAGGTTTTTACCGCAGCAACGCTGTTGCTGGTGCTCGGTTCGGCGCTGTTTATGGATGCACTGGGGCTGTCGATGGCGTTAGGCACCTTTATTGCCGGGGTGCTGCTGGCGGAGAGTGAATATCGCCACGAACTGGAAATCGCCATCGAGCCGTTTAAAGGTTTACTGCTCGGTCTGTTCTTTATTTCTGTCGGTATGGCGCTGAATCTGGGGGTGCTTTATACCCACTTGTTATGGGTGGTGATGAGCGTAGCGGTGCTGGTGGCTATCAAAACACTGGTGCTGTACGTGTTGGCACGCGTGTATGGGCTGCGCAGTTCGGAGCGGATGCAGTTTGCCGGTGTGCTTAGCCAGGGGGGAGAGTTTGCATTTGTGCTCTTTTCTTCTGCCGCTTCCCAGCGCTTGTTTCAGCACGATCAGATGGCGCTGTTGCTGGTGACAGTCACCCTGTCGATGATGACCACTCCATTGCTGATGCGCGGCATCGATAAGCTGCTCTCATGGCGCTTTAACACGCCGGAAGATGAAGATGAAGCGCCGTGGGTGGAAGATGACAAACCGCAGGTGATTGTGGTGGGATTTGGCCGCTTTGGTCAGGTGATTGGCCGCCTGCTGATGGCGAACAAGATGCGCATTACCGTGCTGGAGCGGGATATCAGCGCCGTTAACCTGATGCGTAAGTATGGTTATAAAGTTTATTACGGTGATGCGACGCAGGTGGAACTGCTGCGCTCGGCGGGCGCGGAATCAGCGCAATCCATCGTCATTACCTGCAACGATCCGCTGGATACGATGAAACTGGTGGAAATCTGTCAGCAACATTTCCCGCATCTGGCCATTTTGGCGCGGGCGCGGGGACGAGTAGAAGCGCACGAGCTGTTGCTGGCCGGTGTGACGCAGTTTTCCCGCGAAACCTTCTCCAGTGCGCTGGAGTTGGGACGCAAGGCACTTATTTCGCTGGGTATGCACCCTCACCAGGCGCAGCGCGCGCAACTGCATTTTAAACGGCTGGATATGCGTATGCTGCGTGAACTGATGCCGGTGCATACCGATACGCTACAAATTTCCCGCGTACGCGAAGCGCGGCGCGAGCTGGAGGAGATTTTCCAGCGTGAAATGCAACAAGAGCGTCGCCAGTTGGATGGCTGGGACGAGTTTGAATAAGGGGATTCGAATGGCTGTGCGTAAACGTTTTATTGCCGGGGCGGTTTGTCCGTCATGCCAGTCGAAGGATTCGCTGGCGATGTGGCGTGAAAATAATGTCGATATAGTTGAGTGTGTTAAGTGCGGACACCAGATGCGTGAAGCCGATAAAGAGGCCCGCGATCATGTTCGCAAAGATGAGCAAGTTATTGGTATTTTTCATCCGGACTAGCCATATCGGGCAGCTTTTTTTAAGCTAAAGGGTACACGGGTGCAGAATTCCGCTACAATCTGCGCCAGTAATTTTCCCACGCTCAGGAGATATCATGAAAGTAGCAAAAGACCTGGTGGTCAGCCTGGCTTACCAGGTACGTACAGAAGACGGTGTGTTGGTTGATGAGTCTCCGGTGAGTGCGCCGCTGGACTACCTGCACGGTCACGGTTCCCTGATCTCTGGTCTGGAAAACGCGCTGGACGGGCACGAAGTCGGCGATAAATTCGATGTGGCGGTTGGCGCGAATGAAGCTTACGGTCAGTACGATGAAAACCTGGTACAGCGCGTACCGAAAGACGTCTTTATGGGCGTTGACGAGCTGCAGGTTGGTATGCGCTTCCTGGCGGAAACCGACCAGGGCCCGGTGCCGGTAGAAATTACCGAAGTTGAAGACGAACACGTTGTGGTTGATGGCAACCACATGCTGGCTGGCCAGAATCTGAAATTTAACGTTGAAGTTGTCGCGATCCGCGAAGCGACGGAAGAAGAGTTGGCTCATGGTCATGTTCACGGTGCGCATGACCACGATCATGACCACGATCATGACCACGATCATGACCACGATCATGACCACGACGGCTGCTGCGGTGGTCACGGCCACGATCATGGTCACGACCATGGTAAAGGCGGTTGCGGTGGTAACGGCGGCTGCGGTTGCCACTAAATACGACGCACTCGCGGAATCTAATTGGTTCTGCCGTACGTCCAGGCCCGGCAAGCGAAGGCCACCGGACATAAAAAAGCGGGGAAACCCGCTTTTTTATGCCATTAATAGTGGGGTGGTGGTGTTTCTTCTGATGGCGACGCCATATGGGAAGGTTGGCTGGCTTTTAGCTTTTCTGCCATCAGTCGCAGGTGCTCGCGCAGCTTTGCCATCTCCAGTTCGTGGGCAATAACCGTCTGGTTTAGTTCTTCGATTGTCATCTCCTGAAAAGCCAGTTTGCTTTCCAGTTCAGCCAGTCGCGCTTCTGTTGTTAGCTCTTGCATTTTTCACCTCGGGTCGGCTTCCGGCTCAAATTTCATAAATCGGGCGAATTTTACTGCAGTTTGTCATGTGGTACAGCATTAAGTCAGAAAATCAGAAACTAATTTAAACAAAAATAGTCTGAAAACAGGTGAATTCGAGTAGTGTCCTTATGTTGATTTCTACCGCAACGCTTTATAGTACGTTTCTTACTTTTATGTTTAACCCTGGGGCGAGATGCCCCGACCCCTGGAGAAATGGATGAAATCACTGTTTAAAGTCACGCTGCTGGCGACCACAATGGCCGTTGCCCTTCATGCACCGATCTCTTTCGCTGCGGAGACTGCGAAGAAAGAGACTGCTACAGCAGCTGACAGCAAAGCGGCATTTAAAAATGACGACCAGAAATCTGCTTATGCGCTGGGAGCGTCTCTGGGCCGCTACATGGAAAATTCCCTGAAAGAGCAGGAAAAACTGGGTATCAAACTGGACAAAACCCAGTTGATCGCGGGCGTTCAGGACGCGTTTGCTGATAAGAGCAAACTGAGCGACCAGGAAATTGAACAAACGCTGCAAGCGTTCGAAACGCGTGTGAAAACTGCCGCGCAAGAACGTATGGAGAAAGACGCTGCTGACAACGAAGCGAAAGGTAAAACCTTCCGTGACACTTTCGCCAAAGAGAAAGGTGTGAAAACGTCTGATACCGGTCTACTGTACAAAGTCGAAAAAGAAGGGACTGGCGATGCGCCGAAAGACAGCGACACTGTCGTTGTGAACTACAAAGGTACGCTGATTGACGGTAAAGAGTTCGATAACTCCTATACCCGTGGCGAACCGCTCTCCTTCCGCCTCGACGGCGTGATCCCTGGCTGGACTGAAGGTCTGAAAAACATCAAGAAAGGCGGCAAAATCAAGCTGGTGATCCCACCGGCTCTGGCTTACGGCAAAACGGGCGTTCCGGGTATTCCGGCTAACTCCACGCTGGTGTTTGACGTAGAGCTGCTGGATATCAAACCGGCTCCGAAAGCTGATGCAGCTACGCCGAAAGCGGATGCTGCCGCGTCAGATGCGGCTCCAGCCGCCGCAGATCAACCTGCTGATGCGAAGGCTGCCGATACTGGTAGCAAGTAACGGTGTGAAAAAACGCCGCCACCGGGCGTAATGCTTGTCAACTAAGATCTTAATGGAGGCCGCAACGGATAACGTTGTGGCCTCTTTTTTACTGCCCTGGGGTAATGTCGCGATCTTCTCCCCGGCAGAAGGATATCCGGATGTGAGACGAGCGGGCTCATCGAATGGGAGCGAAAAAGTGCCATGCCCGTCACCGCCCGGACCATCATTTCCATCGATAACCTGCGCTTTCGTAATGTCACTATCCCGATATCAGCGAGACACTCGTCAGTGAGTTCAAGGGAAAGGAGAGCAGAAAGCGTCGGGAACGCCTGGGGAGTAAATTTATGAACGATATCGAGAGCCTGACTGAGAAGCATAAAAAATCCGTAATTCCTGATTCTTGCAGAACTGCCGGATTGTTCAACCGATCATTTTCGTCTTAACTGATCGGTATTATGCCTCCGGGCGGCGTTTTTTTTGCAGTAAGGATATAATCTTAACGTACGATGTATTAATTTATATTCCCTATAAATACTGAGCCTGCCCTGAAAAGTTAACGACAGGTTCCTGAAAAGGAGTGTTTTTTTTCATGTCCAGGTCGCTATTAACCAACGAAACCAGTGAACTTGATTTACTGGATCAACGTCCTTTCGATCAGACCGACTTCGATATCCTTAAATCCTACGAGGCGGTGGTGGACGGGTTAGCGATGCTCATTGGTTCACACTGCGAAATCGTTCTGCACTCCCTGCAAGACCTGAAATGTTCCGCTATCCGCATTGCGAACGGCGAACACACAGGACGTAAAATTGGCTCGCCGATTACTGACCTTGCCCTGCGCATGCTGCACGATATGACCGGTGCCGACAGTAGCGTCTCCAAATGCTACTTCACGCGCGCGAAAAGCGGCGTGCTGATGAAGTCAGTGACTATCGCTATCCGTAACCGCGATCACCGGGTGATTGGCCTGCTGTGCATCAACATGAACCTTGATGTGCCGTTCTCACAAATCATGAACACCTTTATTCCGCCGGAAATCCCGGATGTTGGCTCGACCGTAAACTTTGCATCCTCGGTAGAAGATCTGGTGATGCAAACGCTGGAGTTCACCATCGAAGAGGTTAATGCCGATCGCAACGTTTCCAATAATGCCAAGAATCGCCAGATTGTGCTGAACCTTTATGAGAAAGGCATTTTCGACATTAAAGATGCGATTAATCAGGTAGCCGATCGCCTGAATATCTCGAAACATACCGTTTACCTTTACATCCGCCAGTTTAAAAGCGGTGATTTTTCCGGACAGGATCGTTAATGCATTTTGCCCTGATGGTCACCGGCCCGGCGTACGGCACACAGCAGGCCAGTAGCGCCTATCAATTTGCGCTGGCATTGCTGGAAGCCGGGCATACGTTGAGCAGCGTCTTCTTCTATCGTGAAGGAGTGAATAACGCGAATGCGCTTACGGCACCCGCCAGCGATGAGTTTGACCTTGTGCGCGCCTGGCAGCGTTTGCATGATGAACAGCAGGTTGAACTGCATATCTGTGTCGCTGCCGCACTGCGCCGTGGCGTGGTTGATGACAATGAAGCCCGGCGTTTAGCGCTACCTGCAGCAAATCTACAGGCGGGTTTTTCACTCACCGGACTGGGGGCGCTGGCCGAAGCCGCTATTTCCTGCGATCGGGTGGTGCAGTTTTGATGAAGCGTATTGCATTTGTCTTTACCTCCGCGCCGCACGGTTCATCTTCCGGGCGTGAAGGTCTGGATGCTTTACTTGCTGTCTCGGCATTCACCGACGAGATTGGCGTGTTTTTTATCGGCGACGGCGTTTTTCAACTGCTGGCCGGGCAGCGGCCGGATGCGATTCTGGCGCGTGATTACATCGCCACCTTTAAAGTCCTTCCTTTGTACGACATCGACCAGTGTTGGCTGTGCGCGGCCTCGCTACGCGAACGCGGTCTCGGCGAGGAGACGAATTTCGTCTTGCCTGCGCAACAGCTGGAACCGGAAGCGTTGCGTGAACAACTCGATAAGTACACAGTCGTACTGACGTTTTGAGGCTCCTATGCTGCATACTCTGTCCCACTCTCCCTGGCAATGCGATATGACGGCGCTGTTGCGCATACTGAGCCCTGGCGATGATGTGCTGCTGTTATCGGATGGCGTCACGGCGGCGCTGGAAGGCAGTCGTTATATTGCTTTATTGCTAAATATCCCTATAACCATTCATGTGTTAAATGATGATGTGCAAGCACGCGGATTGAGCGGTCAAATTTCGAGCAGCGTTGTCAGAGTTGGCTATACTGATTTCGTTAGCCTGACGGTAAAACACGCCGTTCAGATGCATTGGTAATGTGGGATCGCTGTATATTTCTTGACACCTTTTCAGCACAGCCATAAAATTCTGCGTCCTCATATTATATGAGGTCGTTTTATTACGTGTTTACGAAGCAAAAGCTAAAACCAGGAGCTATTTAATGGCAACAGTTAACCAGCTGGTACGCAAACCACGCGCACGCAAAGTTGCAAAAAGCAACGTGCCTGCGCTGGAAGCCTGCCCGCAAAAACGTGGCGTATGTACTCGCGTATATACTACCACCCCGAAAAAACCGAACTCCGCACTGCGTAAAGTATGCCGTGTTCGTTTAACTAACGGTTTCGAAGTGACTTCCTACATTGGTGGTGAAGGTCACAACCTGCAGGAGCACTCCGTGATCCTGATCCGTGGCGGTCGTGTTAAAGACCTCCCGGGTGTTCGTTACCACACTGTTCGTGGCGCGCTCGACTGCTCTGGTGTTAAAGACCGTAAGCAGGCTCGCTCCAAGTACGGCGTGAAGCGTCCCAAGGCTTAATGGTTCTCCGTTAAGTAAGGCCAAACTGTTTTAACTTTAATGTCAAACTAAACTCTTAGAGTTTTGGACAATCCTGAATTAACAACGGAGTATTTCCATGCCACGTCGTCGTGTTATTGGTCAGCGTAAAATTCTGCCGGATCCGAAGTTCGGATCAGAACTGCTGGCTAAATTTGTAAATATCCTGATGGTAGATGGTAAAAAATCTACTGCAGAAACAATCGTATACAGCGCGCTGGAGACCCTGGCTCAGCGTTCTGGTAAAAATGAACTGGAAGCTTTCGAAGTAGCTCTCGAAAACGTGCGCCCGACTGTCGAAGTTAAGTCTCGCCGCGTTGGTGGTTCTACTTATCAGGTTCCGGTTGAAGTTCGTCCGGTTCGTCGTAATGCCCTGGCAATGCGTTGGATCGTTGAAGCTGCTCGTAAACGCGGTGATAAATCCATGGCTCTGCGCCTGGCGAACGAACTTTCTGATGCTGCGGACAATAAAGGTACCGCAGTTAAGAAACGTGAAGACGTTCACCGTATGGCCGAAGCCAACAAGGCGTTCGCACACTACCGTTGGTAATCCCTTCGGAGTTTTAGTCACCAGGCGGGCGCTTTCAGTAAGTCGCCCGCTGTTTGGCAACTTAAATCTGAGCGCCTAAGAGACAAACGAGGAATCAAATGGCTCGTACAACACCCATCGCACGTTACCGTAACATTGGTATCAGTGCGCACATCGACGCCGGTAAAACCACGACTACCGAACGTATTTTGTTCTACACCGGTGTAAACCACAAAATCGGTGAAGTTCATGACGGCGCCGCAACCATGGACTGGATGGAGCAGGAGCAGGAGCGTGGTATTACCATTACCTCCGCAGCAACTACTGCGTTCTGGTCTGGTATGGCGAAGCAGTATGAACCGCATCGCGTAAACATCATCGACACCCCAGGGCACGTTGACTTCACTATCGAAGTAGAACGTTCCATGCGTGTTCTTGACGGTGCGGTAATGGTTTACTGCGCAGTTGGTGGTGTTCAGCCGCAGTCTGAAACCGTATGGCGTCAGGCTAACAAATATAAAGTTCCGCGCATCGCGTTCGTTAACAAAATGGACCGTATGGGCGCTAACTTCCTGAAAGTTGTTGGTCAGATCAAGAGCCGTCTGGGCGCGAACCCGGTTCCGCTGCAGCTGGCAATTGGTGCTGAAGAAGGTTTCACCGGCGTTGTTGACCTGGTGAAAATGAAAGCCATCAACTGGAACGATGCGGACCAGGGCGTAACCTTCGAATACGAAGATATCCCGGCTGACATGCAGGATCTGGCTGAAGAATGGCACCAGAATCTGATCGAATCCGCTGCTGAAGCTTCTGAAGAGCTGATGGAGAAATACCTGGGTGGTGAAGAACTGACTGAAGCGGAAATCAAATCTGCTCTGCGTCAGCGCGTTCTGAACAACGAAATCATCCTGGTAACTTGTGGTTCTGCGTTCAAGAACAAAGGTGTTCAGGCGATGCTGGATGCGGTAGTTGACTACCTGCCGTCCCCGACTGACGTACCTGCGATCAACGGTATCCTGGACGATGGTAAAGATACTCCGGCTGAGCGTCATGCAAGTGATGAAGAGCCGTTCTCTGCACTGGCGTTCAAAATCGCTACCGACCCGTTTGTTGGTAACCTGACCTTCTTCCGTGTGTACTCCGGTGTAGTTAACTCTGGCGATACCATTCTGAACTCCGTGAAAGCTGCACGTGAGCGTTTCGGTCGTATCGTTCAGATGCACGCTAACAAACGTGAAGAGATCAAAGAAGTTCGCGCGGGCGATATCGCTGCTGCTATCGGTCTGAAAGACGTGACCACTGGTGACACCCTGTGTGACCCGGATCACCCGATCATTCTGGAGCGTATGGAATTCCCGGAGCCGGTAATCTCCATCGCGGTAGAACCGAAAACCAAAGCTGACCAGGAAAAAATGGGTCTGGCTCTGGGCCGTCTGGCGAAAGAAGACCCGTCATTCCGCGTATGGACTGACGAAGAATCTAACCAGACCATTATCGCTGGTATGGGTGAACTGCACCTCGACATCATCGTTGACCGTATGAAACGTGAATTCAACGTTGAAGCGAACGTCGGTAAACCTCAGGTTGCTTACCGCGAAGCGATTCGTGCGAAAGTTACCGATATCGAAGGTAAACACGCTAAGCAGTCTGGTGGTCGCGGTCAGTATGGTCATGTTGTTATCGACATGTACCCGCTGGAGCCGGGCTCTAACCCGAAAGGCTACGAGTTTATCAACGACATCAAAGGAGGTGTAATTCCTGGCGAATACATCCCTGCCGTTGATAAAGGTATCCAGGAACAGCTGAAATCTGGTCCGCTGGCGGGTTACCCGGTAGTTGATCTGGGCGTGCGTCTGCACTTCGGTTCTTACCACGACGTTGACTCCTCTGAACTGGCGTTTAAACTGGCTGCGTCTATTGCCTTTAAAGATGGCTTTAAGAAAGCGAAACCAGTTCTGCTTGAGCCGATCATGAAGGTTGAAGTAGAGACTCCGGAAGAGAACACCGGTGATGTAATCGGTGACCTTAGTCGTCGTCGCGGCATGCTGCGCGGTCAGGAATCTGAAGTTACTGGCGTTAAGATCCATGCTGAAGTTCCGCTGTCTGAAATGTTCGGATATGCAACTCAGCTGCGTTCTCTGACCAAAGGTCGTGCGTCATATACTATGGAATTCCTGAAGTATGATGATGCGCCGAACAACGTTGCTCAGGCCGTTATTGAAGCCCGTGGTAAATAAGCCGCAGGGTTAAAACCAAAGTCCCGTGCTCTCTCCAAAGAGGGAGAGCACTATAGTAAGGAATAAAGCCGTGTCTAAAGAAAAATTTGAACGTACAAAACCGCACGTCAACGTCGGTACTATCGGCCACGTTGACCATGGTAAAACTACTCTGACTGCTGCAATCACTACCGTTCTGGCAAAAACCTACGGTGGTTCTGCCCGCGCATTCGACCAGATCGATAACGCGCCGGAAGAAAAAGCTCGTGGTATCACCATCAACACTTCTCACGTTGAAT